>Ga0209369_1000096_pt1 | contig 200425 bp, 160 predicted proteins | sample EBPBio142010_DNA_FD_185865 | JGI IMG/M metagenome (GOLD analysis project Ga0209369, IMG submission 185865) | Wastewater treatment Type I Accumulibacter community from EBPR Bioreactor in Madison, WI, USA - Reactor 1_10/4/2010_ DNA (SPAdes)... | ecosystem: Engineered > Bioreactor > EBPR >... | reverse complement strand
CCATGACGTAAAGTTCTGTGAGAAAGGTGTTGGTATCCAGCATGACAAGCTCCTGTGAGAGGGATTTTGGCAGCAGGATACCTACACCTTTCGCCGTTAGACAACCCGTTAATGCACAACAAGCGTTTTAATCACTGGAATGAAGAGAGGGATAAATTTAAGTTACAGGCTAATAACACCCGGGGATTGAGCGGTATGCTTTCGTAGCCGGACTTCCAATAAACTAGAGCGTTAATTTTTGCGCGTACAACCGCTCGTCGTTTAACGTCATCGGCCCATGTCATTGTTAGCCAATACTCTGAAAAATAAACTCATTCCCTGGTCGCGCCAAGATTGCGGTAAACGTTTCATTGTGGCGAGAGAGAAAATGAGTGCTCCGCAAATGCCGGAAGGCGTAGCGTTGGCGCCACGCAAAATCGTGGGGCCTCGTGTCGTTGTGAAAAACCGCCGTTACTACGGCAACACTCGTGGCCTCAAAGCTCACTGGCCGGAAGCGAAACTGGGACAATGGGATCACCACAAGATGGTTTGCGTATTGGAGGGGCAGATCGATTTCCAAATTGGCCGCTATGCTGTGCAATCCGGCGAGGGGATTTATTTAATTACTCCGCCCGGCACCATTGAACCGATGGATCGCTCTTATAACGCCAAAAACTCCATTTGTAATGCACTCACCATCATCCTGCACCCCCATGCTATTCAATGTTTTATCTTCCGGCACGACGATGCGCAAATCGAGCCACTCATGCTGGAAAACTATCTTTTCAAAAATGAAAACTTGACACAGCTCTTTGGTTTATTCATGCAAGAGTTACTTGGCGAACGCAGCGGCGCAGTCGCCATCGCTTCCAATTTGCTGGTGGTATTCTGGGATGTTTTGCTGCGGGAGGTCGAGGAAGGGCGGTATATCCATCCCGGCCCTTTAGGGCGTCCTATCACTGCACAAAAGAATCGCGGCAGCTTTGAAGCGGAACTCTTGCAATACATCCAAAGCCACCTCGACCAACCCCTGACACTGGAAAATACGGCGTGCGGCTTGCATCTTTCCCGCACACAATTCGTCCGCAACATGCGCCGGGAAGTTGGAAAAACCTTCGTACAATTTCTCACCGATTATCGTATCGCTGAAGCAAAAGCTCTTCTCCGTGATTCCGACTGGACCATCAGCGCCATCGCCGGTTTTCTAGGGTTCAATTCGCCAACTTATTTCCAGGTGGTTTTCCGGCGGGTGACCCAGCAGACACCCAGCCAATACCGGAAACACAGCAGACTCGAATAAATGTCTGATTTTTATCTTTGTGGGCAGATATTTAAGTTTATGCAGTCTTTTTTGTGGGCATAATGTATTTCAGTAAACGGCAATGGGCATATTCGACGATTATCAATAGAAGTAAAGGAGCAGCCATGTTCACAAAACTACGCAAACATGCATTTACACTAATAGAGCTCTTGGTTGTCATAGCTATTATATCAATTCTTGCTGCGATCCTCTTCCCCGTGTTTGCGCGTGCCAGGGAAAATGCGCGGCGCAGCTCATGCCAGAGCAACCTGAAGCAAATCGCCCTGGGTATTATGCAATACACCCAGGATAATGATGAACGGCTTCCACAAGCGTTTAACGTTTACGGCGTTACATCCGTTAGGCCCTTCGGCTGGGCGGATGCGATTCAACCCTACTTGAAGAGCGCACAAATCCTCCAGTGCCCCAGCGAATCGACCGCTGCAACTTTAGATGCCGGCGGCCAACCCAATCCGACACAAACCGGCTATACCGACTACAGCTTCAATATGCGGCTTTTTACGGACAACGGAGGAAGCACAGGCACATATAACAGCGTGAGCCTGGCGGCGTTAACCCAGCCCACCCTTACCATTATGAATCTCGACGACAATGCCGCTAACGCCACCGGTTACGGATGGGGCTGCGGCCAGGGCGCGGCGTGCAGCCCGTTTCCGGCAGGGCTTGCCAGAACCTCCGTTGCAGCCGCCAACCGGCATCTGGGAGGAGCCAACATCGCTTTCACCGATGGCCATGTGAAATGGTATAAATCGGCAGGAGAAGATTCGGCGTATTTCGCCAATGTATATAACTCAAAGACACTCATCGCCACCTCGGGCAACAACCCTACTTTCAACCCTTCGCCTTAAATAACGATACTGCTTGCACAACGTCCTGCGCGCGGCAACGCACTGTAAGGCCCAACCATCACTCATGAAGAAACCTTTTCATCTTTCATCCCGGATTATACTGCTGATCCTTATTGCAACTATTTTACAGGTCACACTGCCCGGTTCTGCTGCGGCAACACCTGCAATGCGGATTGAAGCCACCGGCAAAGTAACGATCGTCATTCCTACCCAGCCCATTCCCGCAGAGGAAACCGCTGCCGGGGAATTGCAGCATTACCTCGCGAAAATCACGGCCGGTAGTTTCCCTATCATTCGTGAAGATAAAGCCACGGGCATTAAAGGAAACCTCATTCATGTCGGCCCGACACAGTTCGTTAAAAATCGCCTGGCCGGCAGCAAGGCTTTTAGCGACGAGGAATGGCTGATGCGCACCGGCGACAATACGTTGATTCTCACCGGAGGACGGCCACGCGGCACATTGTATGCCGTCTACCGTTTCCTGGAAGATGTGTGCGGCGTGCGCTGGTGGAACCCCTGGGAAGAAAAGGTTCCCGCGCAAAAAGTCCTTGTCATTCCCGTTCTGAATAAACGCAGCCAACCGGCTTTCCGTTCGCGCGACATTTATATGCTCTACGGCAATGATAATGGCCGTTTTGCCATTCGCAGCCGTTTGAATCGTGAAGGCGATGCCAAGGTCGGGGCCAAGTATGGCGGCAGCCGTGATTACGGCCCGCCTTACCACGTACACACCTTTTACAACCCGATTTATATCAGTCCCGATAAATATTATCTCGCGCACCCCGACTGGTTCGTGGGCAACGGCAAGGAAACACCGGCCACGCATAACTCGCAACTGGCGATGTCCCATCCCGGGCTGCGCCAGGAGTTTTTGAAGCTGCTCCTGGAAAATATCCGTTCCTCGCGCCGGGAAGCTCTCGCCAAACAGTTACCGCCGCCGGACGTATACAGCGTGTCGCAAAACGATAACGATGTCAGTTTCATCAGCGGGCCGGGCGATGAAGCACTGGTCAAAGAAAACGGTGGCGCGGAATCGGCGATTCTGCTGGATTTCATGAACTACCTGGCCGATGGCATCAAGAAAGAATTTCCAGACGTGTATCTCGACACGCTGGCCTACCACAATGGCGAACAGGCACCCACCAAGCTGAATGCGCGTGACAACGTCATCATCCGCCTGACTGATACGCGCAGCAACGTGCTGTTGCCGATCACGGCACAACGCAATCACGTGATGCGCGAAAATATCGAGAACTGGGCCAAACGCTGCAAAAACCTGCGCGTGTGGGATTACAATATCACCTACCGCTTCCCCCAACTTCCCCAGCCCACCATGCAGACCTATCAACCCGACCTGCAATTTTTCCGGCAACATCATGTGGAAGGCATGTTCATCGAATTTCCAAAGCCCATCGACGTCGATATGCGCGATATGAAGCTCTGGGTTCTCTGTAAAATGCTGGAGGACCCGGAACAGAATTACGACGTTCTGGTGAAGGAATTCACCGACGGTTATTATGGCGCAGCAGGCCCGGCCATCCGGCAATATTTGGACTTCCTACAAACCACGGCGACGAAAAGCAAAGCGGATATTATGTGGTTTGCCGGACTGAACGCTTTCACCTATTTGACCACGGATTTTTTGCGGCAGGCCGATGGCCTCTTCACCCGGGCGGCCACGGCGGTGCAGAACGATCCGGTACTGTCCCAACGCGTGGCCGCGGCGCGCACTTCGGTGGATTACGCTATTTTGCAGCAATTCCGTTCGATGGTGAAAGCATGGCGGCGGGCCGGGCACCCTGAAAGCACTTTTCCCCTGGATCGCTACACCGTCAGCAAACGTTATCTACAAGCCATGACTGCACTGATCGATCAACGTATCCCCCAGGACCAGGAAGCGGCTCTATTGCAACAAACGGTGGAATTGCAAAGGGTGCTCAATACGGTCAGCACCCTGACAACCGGCCCCGTTTACCTGGCAACACCAGCGAAATTCCAGAACGTGCCTGAATCACAACTCTTTGGCTATAGTGCGTTGGATACGCGCAACTACCAGGATTTAGCCAAAGTAATCACCGATAAAGAAGCGAAAAGCGGTTACGCCACGCGCTATCTTATTCCTAACGACGAATTGCCTAAATACGAATTACCCATGCCCTGGGGCATCTACGACACAATCGGTAAAAAGATAATCGCAACCGCAGGCATTAAAGCCTCCGATGTTCCCGGCCCCGGTTACCATTGGTACAAAATGGGTGAGACTGTATTGAACGGTCATGACTATTTGTATTTCTTCCGTTCAAGCATGGTTCAAATCGATCTCAATGATGCCTACGATGCCAACAATCCCCTCGCTAAATTCGAGGTATGGGCCAATATAAAGTTTGAAGGCCCCGCCTTTCCCCACGGCCAGTCCACCGATAAAAATGCCATCTCAGTGGAACGCGTGGTGCTGGTAAAGAAGTGAAGAGCCGCGCGCGTCAGCAAGCGGTCTTATATCAGTGTTTTGCTTACCCGGGCATCCAGCCGGCTGAGCCTAATGCCCCACAAGGCCGCTTGCTGACTAGGCTGGCCTGTCAGTTTTGTAAGTGTTTACGCCAGCCCGTCGCTCACGCTCCAGGCTCGCAAATAACAGATGACGCTCTTGATAAGCGTCTGTAGAAAACCATACAAGGGTGCATGGCAATGCGCTCCTGCACATACTGCGACAAGTGCCGTGCCAAAACACTGCGTGAAGGAAAAGTAAAAATTTAACTGATACAGTTACCTTACTCCCATCTCCCCTTCCCATCTTAATTCTCCAATCCAAATAACGGCCGTAACTTCACCCCAATGGCCGAACCCACCAGCGCGGCGACAATCCATAACCAACCGTGCAGGCTGGTGGAGGCGATGCCGCTGAAATAGGCACCCACATTACAACCGGCTGCCAGCAGTGCGCCATAGCCCATCAATAGACCGCCGATGAAATGGGCGGTCAGAGGTCGAGTGTTCCACTGGCCTTCGGTCTGCCAGCGTGTGGTAACGGCCACTGCCAATACCGCGCCCGCCACCAGGCCGATGTTCATCACCGTGCAGACATCGGCAAAGATACTTTCGCTCAGCATGGCCTGGGCACCTTCACCGGCCCAGAAAGGCGCGCTGGTGGAATCCCAACCCAACACCGAAGCCAGTTTGGCGGGGAGTAGCGCAAAAGTCCAGGTAATGCGCCAGGGTATGCCCGAGAGGAGCAGCGTGACCCAGTTCAGCACCGCCAGCGCTACTGCTCCGATGAAAAGTAAACGCACCTGATTGGCAGTGCCCGAAAAGAGAGTGCGGGCCACCGGCAGTTCACTGGCATTCTGCGTTTTCTTTTGCCCGAAAATGCGCCAGCCAATAAACAAACCGGCCAGGACAAGCAGTAGGAATGACTGGATGAGAACGGCACCACCGGTGCCGTAGTTCTCGAGCAATACAATGGGCGGCACATCGGGGATGGCTTTCCAGAGATGGCGGGTGATGGAAGCCGTGAACGCCCCCACGGCAAAAGTAAACAACGTCACTAACAGCGAGAGGTTACCACCGCCTACCGCCGCCAGGGTGCCGCAGCCGCAGGCCCCGCCCAACTGCATCCCGATACCAAAAAGCAGCGCGCCCAGAAAAAGAACCGGCCCCAGTTTGGCGGTGGCGCCACTGAGGGCAATTTCACCGAACTCCCCGGCGGCCAGAGTAGGGGCAAACAGCCAGGTGGCAACCAGCAGCATCACGATTTGCGCCAGGATGCCGTCGATCTGGCGATGGACAATCAGCTTGCGATAGGCTGAGGCAAAACCAAAGCGTGCGCCGATGAGCGTGAAGCCCAGTAATACGCCCACGAAAAGCAGTGCGCCTTGCTGCCAGCCATATTCACGTTGCAGCAGATAGCTGCCTACCAGGAGAGAGGCGATGAGAATGAGGCTGACGAGGCGTTGGGGCAGGGAGATGGGAACCCGAGTGACTGTGGCGGTGGAAGATGTGCTCATGGAGATCGATTGTCATAAAGCACAATGGGGCTACGAGTTGCCAGGCAACCCGTAACCCCATCGGCTTGTAAGAGAGAGGAAGGAAGTGTGTTTAGCCTTTGGGTTTCGGCTTGGGCTTGGGGCGTTCGACCGGTGTTTCGCAGGCCTGGGCGGTTTGCGGTGCCAGGGAAGCGAAAGCAGTCCAAACGGTACAGCCCAAAACGGCTAAAAAGAGTAATTTTTTCATGAGATGCTCCTAAAAATTATCGGCAGTAAGCCTTTATTACTTGCCGGGGCCGGTTTCCACCGGCAGGTTGGTGGTGCTGTATTCCGTCCACGAACCTTCGTAGACGCGCACGTTGGGGTAACCCAGCACGTGCTTCAACACGGTGTATTGCAGCGTGGCTTCGCGGCCGGTGCTGCAAGAGATGATGATGTTATCGCTCTGCTTGATGTTGTGCTTGGCCAGCAGTTCGCGGATTTCATGCAGCGGCTTGAGCTTGTGGGGGTTTTTTGCCTCGGCCTCGGCGTTGTTGGCCTGGGTGAAGCTCTGCCAGGGAATGTTGGTGGCACCGGGGATGTGGCCGTTGCGAGTCCAGATTTTGGTTTCGCCGCGGAAGAGCGGGGCTGGGCGGGGATCGACGATTTCAACACCCTGCTTGCCGGTCAATTGTTCGACCTGTTTCACCGAAACGCGGATTGAAGAGTCGTCTTTGATCTTGAAGTCGCCACGTTTGAAGTCGACGTACTTCTGGGCTACCGTAGCACCCGAGTTGTAGTAGGCGGTGTAGCCGCCGTCGAGAACGTTGATGTCTTTGAGACCGAAGCGTTCCAGTAAGTAGGCGACGCTGGTGGCGCCCAGTACATCGTTGCCATCCGAATATACCAGCACGCGGCTGTTGTTGTTGACACCGGCGCGGCGGAAGAGGTCTTCCAGGCGCTGGTTATCCCAATATTGCACCGGGAGCACACCGTTGGGGCCACGGAAATTGGCATCGGCAATATTTACTGCACCGGGAACATGTCCGGCCACGAAATCGAGTGGCACATTGCGTACGTCGAGGATGCGCAGATGCGGGTCGTTAATATTTTTGGTGACCCATTCCGGGGAAACGAATTTAATCTTGGCGTCGGAGGTGTTGGCGATTCCGGGAAGAATGCTGGCAATCCCGGCGGTTAGGAGGATAGCCGTAGCCGCTAAATGAGAAGTAATTTTTTTGAGAAGTTGCTGTCTGAACATGAGAATATCCTGTGTCTCTCAGAGAGATATATTCGAAGGGAAATTTCGAATGGGAAAAGGCAGGAGGTGAAAGTCGTGTGGTTTGTTAACCCGGCTTTTTCGTCATCCCTGTGCCTGCTATGCCTACCGCGATAGGGGCGAGATGTCACAAAGCCGGGCACATACAAGTGCCGGCATGCTGACAAACGCAACAGAGAGAGAAGAAATTGGGTAACGACTTTGATCGCATGAGACGAACAATGGGTAATAGAATAATCCTATGTTGTAGGTAGGATTTGAAGGAATTTTAATGACATCGAAGAGAGATGTCAACCATTTTTAGGGAAATTTAACGAAATAAACACAAAGAATACACAAAGAAAAGAAAGATTTTGTGATCTTCGTGCCAACTTTGTGCTCTTTGTGTTAAATCCAACGACTTATCAAATAGCTTCTCAGTAGGGGGGACTTGGCAAGCACTCACAAAAAAAGAGCGCGAGGAGAAAACTCTCCTCGCGCTCTTGAAACGGCGTTTTGTTGACGGATTTAGGCAGCAGCAGCGGCAACACGCTTGGCCAAACGGCTCTTGCGGCGTGCGGCGGCGTTTTTGTGGATGATGCCTTTGGCGGCAGCGCGGTCGATCTGGCTGGCGGCCGCTCCGATTTCACCGCTTTCCAACGCCTTCTTGGTTTCGGTTTTGATACGTGTCTTCACGATCTGGTTGACGAGTTTACGCTTGGAATTCTGGCGCAAACGCTTCTTGGCTGATGCTAAATTGGGCATTGTAACTTCCTCTAAAAATCGGCAAAACTATTTTTTGAAATTGCGACCTTACATTTTACGGAGTACAGCGGATTTGTGCAACTATCGCTGTTTGAGCTTCACGATTTCAGCGCGGGCCAACTCGTCGCAGCGCTCGTTCTCCTCGTGTCCGCTGTGGCCTTTTACCCACTCGAAGGTGTAATCGCGCCCCGTCAGAAGCTGGTTGATTTCACGCCAGTGCTCCTGGTTTTTCACAGGTTGCTTGGAGGCGGTTTTCCAGCCGTTGCGAATCCAGCCTTTCATCCACTGGGTGACACCTTTGGCTAAATACTCCGAATCGGTCACGATTTTGAGTTTGCCTTCCTGCGGAGCGTTTTTGAGCGCTTCAATGAGCGCCTGCAATTCCATCTTGTTGTTGGTGGTGTGGCTTTCGCCGCCGGAGTATTCGTGGCGCTGCCCGTCGATATCGACAATGCAGCCCCAGCCGCCCACGCCGGGGTTACCGCTGCAGGCCCCGTCGCAGAAGATGGTGATGAGTAATGTTTCGGTTGAAAAAAGAGATCGTGTTGTCATTAGCGCGCGGGAGTATTCCACGCCTGCGTCATGGCGTCACGTGTGATGTTTTTCACATGGCCATCGGCAAACAGCACATTGTAGCGTTTTTGCTGCCAGCCCAGCACGCCAGTGGTGTGCCAATCGCCGTGAGCATCGAAGAGCAGGTTGGTCTGCGCCGGGAGCTTGAGGAAATCGTCGGAGAGTTTTAAAAAAGCCAATTGGGTGCGATAAAAGTAACTGGTTTTATATTTTTCAAAGCAGGAAGGGTAGGTCGGTTCATCCTCGAGCTGATAAGTTATATCATCTGGATGGTCGAAACCTTTATCGGAAGGACAGCGCCAGACGGTGGGATTTTTAATGTAGGAATCCATCGCGTCGGTAAGAAGAGGTATCTCGCTGATGATAATGCCATTGGCATCTTCCTGGCCTTCCCAAATTCCCGGAGCATATTTATCGGCCGGATCGACGGCGTAAGGATAGCGCTCCCAATCGCCGAGATACATCGTCATGGCCGTGCCGAGTTGCTTGAGGTTCGACTGGCACGAGGCCGAACGGGCCTTGGCACGCGCGGTAGCAAACACGGGAAACAAGATCGCCGCCAGTATCATGATAATGGCAATGACGACCAAAATTTCCACCAGAGTGAAAGCGCGTTTCATGAGGTCGTGTTATTGGATGCTTGAAACGTGCCAGGGTTGCATTTTAGTTTCTCTGTGCTTCTGCGCAGTTCGTAATAGAAGCTCACGCAGAGGCGCAGAGAACGCAGAGAGAATTTGAGAGTGGGATGAGATGGGGCAAAAAGTTAGTACCCATTTCTACCGTTTCGAGGCTCATTTCAACAAAAACTTAAAATGCTCGCTGAACTCGATATAAATCGGGGCATCGTGATTGCCGTCTTCTAATTCGGTATAGAAAAGCCGCTGATGTTGTGGGCGCAACTGCTCCACTAATAACCGAGCGTGATGAATAGGAATGGTTTCATCGTGTGTGCCGTGCACAATCGAAAGCGGAAGCTGCGCCAGGTTTTGGGCGTGGTAGCGCGAAGAACGCGAGCGAAACTCATCCGGAATTTCTTCGGGCGAGCCGCCGTAGGCTTCCATAAAATGGCCGGGGAAGCGGGGATACATTTCGGCGACATCGGTGGCCGGGCACAGAGCGAAAGCGCCATCGAGTAGATCGGCGTGTTTGGTGGCGAAAATCAGCGTTGAAGTGCCGCCCATACTGCCACCCATGAGGATGGTTTTTTGCGGTTGATATTGCTCTTTTGCCGAGCGTAGAATATCGAGCAGGTCGCTTTCGGCAGCCGCACTCATCCAGGAGTTGCCGCGATATTCGGGACAGATGTACACCGCCTCGCGCGATTCGAGTACCTGCGCCAATCGGCTAAAGGCATCGCCGTAGATTCCGGCGGTCATCCCCTGTTCCTGATGGGATAATGCCCCGTGCAAGTAAATCACTAATAAAGGAGCAGGCGTTTGAGGTGTGCTGCGAAAATCTTTGAGCAGATATGTTTGCCGGGTTCCATCGTGCGAGGCGGTGAAGCTTTTCTCTTCAATTCCGGGACGAACCGGATTCGCGACGGGGTTGAGGTTTGCCATGGCGGTTTTTGGTAATTATTGCCAGCTATAGACGTCGCGGGCATCGTCGATAGTCCATTGCAGGGTGCGGGCGTTGACGCGGGTGACGTGTGGCTTGTCTTCGCGGCCATCGGCAAAGGCGGAATAAGCCCATTCGGTAAGCAAGGTTGCAGGCAGCTCGATTTTGGCAGGTGCTGGAAGTTGCGGAGCGCTCACAGCGGCAGCGATATCGCGGCGAATGTTCTCGCGCACTTCGCCGGCCGGATATAGCTCACATGTCGCCCAGCCCGTGCCGCGTTTGGTGGCAGTGGTTACCACGCCGGGGAAGAGACGCTCGGCTTCATCGCACAATGCTTCATCGCCCGAAGCATACACCAGGGGAATATCGTAGTGCCCGGCGTAGAAAGCGAATTGGCTCATCTCGCCGTGTTCTTCACCGTTGATTAAGAAACGGCACAGGTTTTTGGGCGATTGGGTGTGATCGAGGAAGCCGTTGATGGTTCCTGCCATGGAGTGCTGGCCGATGATTGCCACCGCGTCGATGGATTCGTTGAGGCCTTCCAGGCGGATGGGGGAGAGTGAATCGATCCAAACTTTCTCCACGCGCGGGTCGAGTAGTTCGGTAACGAACCCGTTGTTACGGTTGCGTCCGTGGCCATCGAGTACGAAAACCCGTGTCGCCCCGCCATCGAAGCAGCCTGCCACGGCGGCATTCACTTCCAACGTGAGTTGCTCACAGGCGTAGCGATAACCGGGGTCGTTATCGTCTTCGGCGTAACACTGCTCCCAGCTATCGACTCCGGCCAGGCCTTCCATATCGGTGCAAATCCAGACGTTCATTCTCACGCTCTTTTTGTAAGTGTTGAGGGGTGATTATAACGCAGGAAGCAGTGAAGAACCGCGCGCGTGAGCAAGCCGGGTAGGGGAAAGCATCACGCTAAGCCAGACAGAATCTCAGGATAAGTAAGAGGCCAAGCCCCACCCGGCTTGCTCACGCGCGCGGTTCTTCAGGCTACGCTTTCGGCCAGGGCGATAGCCCTGAGGGCGGCGCGCGCCTTGTTGCGAGTTTCGTCGTGTTCGGCTTGCGGGTCGCTATCGGCCACGATGCCGCCACCAGCTTGCACATAAGCGGTGCCGTTTTTCACCACGATGGTGCGCAATGTGATGCAAGTATCAAGGTTGCCCGAAAATGCGAAATAACCGATCGCCCCGCCATACGGCCCGCGACGGGTGGGTTCGAGTTCGTCGATAATCTGCATAGCCCGAATCTTGGGCGCTCCTGAAAGCGTTCCGGCCGGGAAGGTGGCACGCAGCAGGTCGAAGGCGGTTTTATCTTTGCGCAAGGTGCCGATGATGTTACTTTCGATGTGCATGACGTGCGAGTAGCGCGCAATCGACATCAGCTCATCGACTTCTACCGAACCGAATTCGCAGACGCGACCGATATCGTTGCGGTGTAAATCGACCAGCATGATATGCTCGGCAATCTCCTTGGGGTCGGCCAGCAGGTCTTTCTCCAACGCCAGGTCTTCCTCGGGCGTCGCACCACGCTTGCGGGTTCCAGCGATGGGGCGGGTGGTGACTTTGCCTTCATCTTCGGTGACTAGGATTTCGGGCGAGGCACCGATGAGTTGCACGTCGTCGAGATCGAGGTAGAACATATATGGTGCCGGGGAGATGTGGCGCAGGGCACGGTAAACATCGAAGGTATCGGCCTGTAGCGGCACTTCGAAACGCTGCGAGGGCACAATCTGCACGCAGTCGCCGGCGCGGATGTATTCCACGCACTTGAGTACCGCGTTCTTGTAGCCATCGTCGTTCATGTTGCTCTTAGGTTCCAGTTCCTCGGCCTCTTTGGTAAGTGGCAGCAGTGAAGCGCTACCGGCGGGCTGGCTTAGCTTCTGGAGTGTAGCCTCGATTTTGGCACAAGCCTCATCATAGGCGGCGCGCACGTCGCTTTCGATAAGGGCGTTGTTGAGCACGACCACCGAATGACGCACCGAGTCGAAAATCAGCAGTGTATCGGTGAAGAGCAGGTGAGTATCGGGCAGGTCGCGGTCGTCTTTAGGCGGATTGGGCAGCTTTTCAAAGAAGCGCACTAAATCGTAGCCCAGAAAGCCGACAGCGCCACCGCAAAAACGTGGCAATCCCGGTGTCTGCACGTAGGTGAACTGCGCCATCTGTTCTTCCAGCACATGCAGCGGGTCGTGGCCCGGAGCGAGCGTAAACTCTTTTACACTGCCGTTTTTGGTGAGCCAACCTTCATTTCCCCTGGTTTTGAGTGAAGCGCGCGCGCCCACACCCAGAAAGGAGTAGCGCGCCAGCGCTTCTCCGCCTTCCACGCTTTCCAGCAAAAACGCGGGCTGGTCGGCTGTCTTGAGTTTCAAGAAGGCCGAAACCGGCGTTTCCAGGTCGGCCAGCACTTCGGTGCGTACCGGAACCAGGTTGCCCTGTTTGGCGTAATTTTCGAACTCTTCAAAAGTCGGTGTAAAATGAATCGGCTGCATAAGGGGAAATGAAAACTCCGTAGAGCGGGAGTTTAGCAAAATGTTTCTCGTTATCTTCTCAGCGAGAGAGATTTTGGTATTATCGTCATAATTATTGTGTTGCACTAAACCCCTACGCTCATGCTCAAAAAGCAAATTAAATCATCTGCACCAGCTTCCCAATTTTTGCTGGATGCCCTTAATCTCCATATTCTGCCGTGGTGGAAAGACTGGGGCATGGATCGCTGTTTGATTGCTCCCTATGATTTGGAAGATCCAGCACGACTTCGGCGGTGGCTGGATACAGGTGGGGAAATAACTCCTTGCCCGCTGAAAGGCCGGCGGGTGGCTACGCGGGGGCCGCGAGAACTCAATAACCGCAGCCTGGTCGTTGCGAACTGGCCTAAGGACCATCTTCAGGCGCGCCGTGATACTCGGATAATGTTCGTTATCGGCGGACAGACCAATTTCCAGATCGGGTCGCAGATGTTACGTTGTTCTGTGGGCCACGCGATGATCTTATTACCGGGAGTGCCCGTCCCGGACGGCACTATGCCGCATCTGGCTGGTGAGGGTGAATGCGAGTTGTTGTGGCTTAGTTCCGCTACCGAGATATCCCTCGGTTGTTGGATTTGCCATTCTGAAAATGAACGTCATTACGAGCGGCCCGGTGAAAGTTGTTATATTCCGCACAAAGGGGTGCTTGCTCTTTTCAAGACACTGGTTTTGGAGGCAACCGAGCAACAACCCGGGTACCGGGAGATTTGTAACTCTATGATGCAGGCGTTAATCATGGCATTAGCGCGTGAAGTGCAATACAACCGGATTTTCCAGCTAAACCACCAGAAGATGCAAGCAAGTGAAGAAACTCCGCGCCAGGTTTCAGGTGACCCGATTGCCAGAGCGCGGGAATATATCGACAATCATCTCAGCCATATGCTCGTTATCGATGATCTGGCGCGCCGGTTTTTTCTTTCACGGAGTGAATTTACCCGGCGCTTCAAACAGGAGACCAATTGCACGGTAAAGCAGTATATTACCCAGGCACGATTGGAAGAGGCGAATCGTCTTTTGCGTGAAACTTCGTTCTCTATTGATAAGATTGCCCTGGCGGTAGGCTATACCTCTTCCTGTTTGCGCGCCTTATTCAAGCAAAAATATGGACTATCACCCAAGGAATTCAGAAATAAGCAGATACCAAAATAGATAGTTGATTAAAAATAGCCGATTCAAGCGGATTATAACCGAACTATGCGTTTAGAGATGTTCCATTTCGGGAATAATATCATTTAGTAGGTATAAAAAGTGCAAGGAGAATGAAATGACAAGGAAATCGAATCCGTTGAAAGGATTCACATTGATAGAGCTATTGGTTGTAATTGCCATCATAGCAATATTGGCGGCGATACTGTTCCCGGTATTCAGCCGCGCCAGGGAAAATGCCCGGCGCACAACATGTATTAGCAATACTAAACAAATTGGATTGGGAATCATGATGTATGTGCAGGATTATGACGAGACGTATCCTTTCGGATACTATGAATCGACTGAAAACCCGCCGGGCGGTTCCTACCAGGCAGGTTGGTGGTACTGGCAGAATCTTCTTTATCCCTATGTAAAAAGTAATCAGCTTTTTGCCTGCCCCAATTCGCCGGCCGGTAACTCCGGGGATCGCCCCGACCGCAATAACAACTACGCTGCGAATCGTGCAATGATGCCATATCGAACCGGGGTGCCTGTTAAGTCGAGCGCGATTGCTTTTGTCGCCAACACCTATGCCGTCCTGGACGGGAATGCCTATGTAACCTATGCGCCGGCGGTTTCTAATCCTGTCGTCGAAGTTAACTGGACAGTGCCAGGAGCATGCAAGGCGTTTGGCACATTAGCAACAGGGACTACCAATGTCGTTAAAGATTGCAACAAACCACGGCACTTTGAGGGCAATGGAGTAACTTTTGCCGATGGACACTCAAAGTGGGTTTCCTCGGCGGAGTTGTTAGCTCAAGCTCAAAAAGCCACCAGTAGCGTTGCGGGTGAAGGAGCCTTCATTCCTACCCGGCAAAATCCCTGAACGTATCACGTGATAAGTATAAGCGTATGAAAGTAAAATTTTGTGTTGTTGGTATCGCAGTGGTTACTTTAGCATTAATGCAAACAGGCATCTGGGCGCAGACGACTTTAGAACAGTATCGGCAGATTGTTATTGCTCCGAAGGCCAGTGCTAAAGTCAAAGCGGCGGCGGAGGAACTACAGTACCACCTTCAGGCCATTGCCGGGCGCGATATACCTATCATCACACAAAATCCCTCCGGCGATTCCCTCAGCTTCTTCGTCGGAGGGGGTATGGTTGGGCAGCAGCAGGATGCTGTGGAAAAGATGCCGGTAGAGGGTTGGCTGATTAAAAGCGTGGATGGGGGTATTCTGTTGGCCAGTGAGGAAAAAGGTGCAACGCCGCGCAACCCCAGTCCTTACCACAGTGTTTCACTTTTTCTGGAGAAATACTGCAACGTGCGCTGGATTTGGCCGGGGAAAACCGGAGAAATCATTCCACGCAACCCACGGCTTGTCTTTCCCACGTTGAATGATACCGGTGTGCCGCAATTCAAGCGCCGTGAGTTTCTCTATACCTATCGCAACGCATTCAGCCCGCAGGCGATTCAGGAATATGACCAGTGGGTGGGCCGTGCACGCCTGGGTAATCAGTTCAATGCTAACTTTGCCCATGCCTGGGAGACCTTAATTCCCGAAGACCTTTACTTTGAAAAGCATCCCGAATGGTTTAGCCTGGTGAATGGTAAGCGCATTTCGGCCCAACTCTGCATTTCCAACATGGAGTTGCGAACGGAACTGGTCAAACGTTTGCTAAGTTTGCCCATGAACCAGCGTTTCGACATAGTTTCCGTTTCGGCCAATGACGGCTATGGATTTTGTGAGTGCGAGTTGTGCAAAGCCAAAGGAACCATTGGCGATTCCTATTGGGATTTCATTAACGATGTTGCCCTGCGTGTGAAAAAGGAGCGGCCTGGCCTGGGCGTGGGAACTTTTGCCTATAGCTTCTCACGCGATGCCCCGAAAAAAATCAAGCGATTGCCCGACAATGTTTACCTGTCGATGGAAATCCAGGCTTCCAGTCTGATGACGGAAGAGGGCCGCCAGACTTATCGGAAATATATCGACGGCTGGCGTGATAAAGGTGTGAAAATCGTTATGCGGGAGTATTGGGGTGTGCATTACTTCCTCGACTTGCCGGTTTTATTTCCCGATGAAATTGCCCAGTCGATCAAGATTGCCATCGAGGGTGGATTGGTGGGGGCATATGGTGAAACCAGCAAAAGCTGGGCGACCCAGGCACCCAACTATTACATGGCGACCCACATGCTTTGGGATCCCGCCGCCGATCCCAAGGCCGTTCTGGATGAGTTTTACGCTACCTTCGGTCCTGCCGAGGCCCAGGTGCGTGCTTATTACTCCCTTTTGAACAAGGCTTTGCGCAGCCGGTTGAAAGAGCACAGCCGGGGCATTTATGCCGAGCGGGTGGCGCTCTATGGTGAAATTTTCAATCGCGAACTCATGACCCGGGCTGGGCAGCTTCTACAAGAAGCCCAGGGCAAGGCCGCTGGCGATGCCGCTTTGAAATCGCGGATTGCGGTGTTGCAGGCCGGATGCGAATACACCACCGTTATGGGTGAGCTTTTAAGTCTCTATAGCAAACTGGGCCATACCGGCTTTCCCCTCGAGTTCTTTGAATGGGAAGCCACCGCGGCAACGCGGCGCCAGGCTATCAATTCGGTGGATGTCAATCGCATTAGCGACGATCTTCCCTATTTTGAAAAGCGCTTGAAGCAGCCGATTTCCTATACCCTTGCCGATAAGGATGCCTGGTTGGTTCGGGCCTGGGAACTGGGTGAAGAACGCACGCGCATCTTCAACAAATACCGGAATCTACCCGCTATCAACGAAGGGCTATATGCCTGGACTATCGTTTCGCCCAACCGTAACTGGCATCAGGCTGTCACGAAAGCTCTGGGGAAAAAGCTGGAAGACAACGTGCAGTTGGAGTTCACCCAGAAGAAATAGTGGGGAGAGGATATGAGGCATAATACCTATCGTTTATTACTGGGCCTGATTTGTTTATTGGGCACCGTTTCAATGGCTGTACCGCAAAACCTTCAACCGACTTCCCTGACGGACTACCGTACGATTGTATTAGCAACTGAATCCTCCTCCGAAGTGCGCCGGGCAGCGCAAGACTTGCGATACCATCTCCGTAAAATTACCGGGCGCGAGTTTCCAATTGTCACCCGCGATAAAATGGCCACAGGAGGTTTATGCTTCTTTATCGGCCCCGGTTCATTACCTCGTTATGATGAAACTATTGCCGCTTTGCCTACCCAAGGCTGGTTGATTAAAAGTGTGCCTGAAGGTTTATTGCTGGGTGGTAACGATGTCAGCAATATTCCCAACGGCAGAGCGACTTATCACGCTGTGCCGGAGTTTCTGGAGAAATACTGCCACGTGCGCTGGTTGTGGCCAGGCGAAAGTGGGGAAGTGATACCCCGTAACCCTACGCTTATGATTCCCGTTATCGACCAAAGCGATACGCCAAAGTTGAAGCGGCGTTGGGAATTCATCGGCTATTTTCGTTTTTGGAATGCCCAGTTGCGACAGGTGGAATATCGCACCTGGGAAGCACGCCAGCGCATGGGTAATCAACTCAATGCCAACTTCGGCCATGCCTGGGAATCGGTTATTCCTCACGGGATGTATTTCGAAAAACACCCCGAATGGTTTGCTTTGGTTAAGGGTAAACGTGATATCCGTCAACTCTGTATCTCTAACCGCGAACTGCGCGATGAGTTCACCAAACGGTTATTGGAACTCCCGGGTAACCGGAAGCTTAACATCGTTTCTGTCTCGGCCAACGACGGCCTGGGTTTTTGCGAGTGCGATTTGTGTAAAGCCAAGGGCACGACCGGTGATGCCTACTGGGATTTTGTGAACGATATCGCCGGGCGGGTGGAGAAATTAAGGCCAGACTTGGGTATCGGCACCTTCGCCTATAGTGTAGGGCACGAACCTCCCAAAAAAATTGAAAAATTGCCCGATAATGTCTGGCTCTCGATGGCAACCTATTCGGCGAAATTACAAAATCCTGAAGAGGAAAAAAACTATCAAGATTTTGTGGACGCCTGGAAACCGAAAGTTCGGCAGTGGGTGATGCGTGAAAGTTCACTTTCGCATTACTCATTGGGCATGCCGATTTCACACCCCGAAGAAGTTGCTCGCGCTATGGAATATGCCTATCATTCGGGGATGGTTGGATTTTACGTGGAAACAGGTAAATTCTATGCGACGAATGCACCTCACTGCTACATGATAACCCGCAAAATGTGGGAACCCGAAGCCACCCCTGAGGCTATTCTGGATGAATTCTATAATGATGGTTTTGGCGTAGCGGGGCCACAGATACGCAGTTACTTTGAACTGTATTACAACGCTATCCGGCAAGCATGGATTGAAAATAATGCCGATAGCAGTATGCACGGCCACCTGATACTCATGCCGTATTTTCGAGAAATCTATTCGCCTGAATTATTACAAAAAGCCGGGCAATATCTCGATCAGGCCGATGCACTGGCTAAAAGTGACCCCGAATTACAAAAGCGCCTGGCTTTTATCCGCAGCGGATATAACTACACTGCACTAATGGCCGAACTAATCGGGTTGTATGCCCATCTGCAAAAAGCGGGTGTGCCTTTGGGCAGCTTTCCACGTAAAGACCTGGCCATGCCGACTGCGGAGGAAAAACAAGCCATGCTCACGCGGGCCTGGGAACTGGGCCAGCAGCGCATCGAGATGCATAACGCCAACGTCATGAATTTTGCATTCGATGAAGGTATCTTGGCCTGGGCCAACACCGCCAATCTACGCCAGTGGCACAAAGCCGTGGGTAAAGCATTGGGTAAGCCGGAAAGTGAAATCGTCCCCCTCATTCACGGTTACCATCCCGCTAAACCGGCAACCCCCTCCGTCTTGCCCCCGGTTGATTGATTGCGGATGTTCAGCTTCCATTTGCCGCTGTTTGATTTTTTAATCAACAAGCAGCATAGCTGATAAACTGCCCTCCATATGGACAACGACCGCATCATCTCGCCCGAAGAGCAGGGCGATGACGAATTTAGCTGGGGACTGCGCCCGAAATCGCTGGGCGAATATATCGGGCAAGAGGCCGTGGCGCAACGCCTGAGCATCGCCATTCGCGCCGCCAAAGGGCGTAACGAACCGCTCGACCATCTCTTGCTGCACGGCCCGCCAGGGCTGGGCAAGACGACGCTGGCCTATATCATCGCCGAAGAGATGGGCAAGGAAATTTCGCTCACCGCCGGGCCGTCACTGGAAAACCCCAAGGACGTGATGCCGTTCCTCATCAACGCCAACGAGGGCGATATCATTTTCATCGACGAAATCCACCGCCTGCCGCGCGCGGTGGAAGAGTTTCTCTATTCGGCGATGGAAGATTTCGTGGTCAACTTCACGCTGGATAAAGGCATGTATTCCAAGCCGCTGCCGATTCGCTTGCAGAAATTCACCCTGATTGGCGCGACCACCCGTCCGGCCATGCTGACACGGCCCTTGCGCGACCGTTTTGGCATCCAGCAGCATTTCGATTTCTACGGCGAAGACGACCTGGTGCGCATCGCCCACCGTTCGGCCCACATTCTCGATACGCCTTTGGAAGATGCCGGTGCCCGCGCCCTGGCCCGCCGTGCGCGCGGTACTCCCCGCGTGGTGAACCGCTTGCTATCGCGCGTGCGCGACTTCGCCCAAGTGGAAGCCGAGGGCGTTATTACCGAAGAAGTCTCCGGCCGTGCCTTAAAACTCGAAGGCATCGACGACATCGGCCTCGACCGGCTCGATCGCGGCGTGCTGACGGTGATGAAAGATATCTACAACGGCGGCCCGGTCGGTATTGAAGCGCTGGCCGCTACGCTCAACGAGGAAAGCGATACGCTGGTCGATGTGGTGGAGCCGTATCTGCTGAAGATTGGGTTTGTGGCGCGCACGCCGCAGGGGCGCAGACTCACGCAGCGGGCTTATGAGTATTTAGGTGAAGACCCACCGCCAGGTGCGATTTCTTTTCAGCCTTCGTTGTTGGATTAGGGGGCAAATCTTGCTTCAGGCGTGTTAAGATGGGGTAACTCAAATGGCAGAGTTGGAGGAGATTAATGCGAAGTTATGGACGGGCAGGCTGGATTGCAGTCTTGGTAATGGTTTGTGTGAGTGCGCTTATTATCGGGCGGAACACTCAACTGCAAGCTCAAGGCACGAAGAAAACCTACGCCACTGTAGCGGAAGTAACCAATAGCTTCATGAGGGTCATTACCGGAGAACAGATGGCCCAGAGCGTCGTGGGAGACGCAACTGAGGAAGAGGCCTATGGGGATTATGGGGCTACTGTAAAAGATTTTGATTGGCGAAGTGCCGGGGTATTTTCTGCGCGCGATCAAGATGAATTTTCCAGCGGCGAAATCCAAACTATGGTTGAAAGGATGAAGGGGGCTTGGCGTAATGGCGAACTGAATTCCAAATCTTGGGAAGTGGAGGAAGAGGTAATCGCGGAATCCGGCACGAAAACTGTTCGGCTTAAACAAACGATTCCAGTAACACCCGAAATTGTTGCCAGCCGTGAGGGCGATAGTTGGCGGGTAAACCTGCGTGAGACTTATGTCAAATGGTTCAATCTCAAGAGTGAGACTGAGTTCTCAACGCATTTGCACCAATTAAAACTGCAATCCTGTCAGTCTAACCTCAGGCAAGTCTCATTGGCAACATTCCAATATGTTATGGATTACGATGAAAAATTTCCTCTGGCCAAAGATTGGCAGGGTGACTTGGACCCCTATCTCAAGAACAGATTAGCGTTTCATTGTCCCATTCTCCCTGATAAGCCTTCAGGCGTTGGCTATGCCTATAACTGGAAACTGAATGATAAGAGCATGCGCGTAATCGATTATCCCGCCACGATGATCGCTTACTATGAAACCTCGGTGCGCGAGCCAAGCCACAGCGGCGAGGGGGCCGATACAGAATATCGCCATGACCAGGGCATTAACCTGGCTTTTGCCGATGGACATGTAAAATGGTATTCGAAGCAGGAATGGCCAAAGCCCGACTGGGGTGCGCATTTTACGTTTAAGCAACCCTGATCTTCTTCTTTTACGCAGTATAAGAATGCGCCTGTAAAACAGATTTGCTAATAATGCCCCCATCCAAAGTAGAAATCATCGCCCACCGTGGCGCTTCCCACGACGCTCCTGAAAACACCCTGGCAGCGATTCGGCTTGGGTGGGAGCAGCAGGCCGATGGCACGGAAGTGGATGTTCACCTGTCGCGTGATGGGGAAATCATCGTCATGCACGATGCCAACTGCTTGCGCACCACTGGCTTCGACGGAGCGATTGCCGACCTGACTGCCGCTGAGTTGCTACAACTGGATGCTGGTTCGTGGAAGAGTCCTCAATTCAAAGGCGAGCCGGTGCCTACCCTGGAACAGGCACTAGCCCTGTTGCCATCCGGAAAATATTTTGTGGTTGAAATCAAAAGCCACGACTACGCTCTTATTCCCATATTGCAGGAGTTACTGGTGCGGCTTGAGATGAAACCAGAGCAGCTAATGCTGATTGGTTTTGATTACGAACTGATGAAGGGATTGAAAGCCACGCTGCCGCATTACGGCGTTTTGTGGCTATGCGGGGTATTGAGCGGTAAAACGCTGGACGAATTGATTGCGCTGTGCCACGCCGCTCACTTCGAGGGACTTAATCTTTCATCGTTATGGCCTATCGATGAAGCGTTTGTGCGTCAGGTAAAAAATGCCGATTTAAAGCTGTATGTCTGGACCGTCGATGACCTTGAAACGGCCCTCGCATTGGCAATTGCCGGAGTGGATGGGATTACGACCAACAAACCGGGTTGGTTGCGAGAGCAGTTGGATACGGCTTCCTTTGGCCTTGCGGCGATGTGATGGCCCCTTTTTGGAGTGCGGCGACTTGTCGCCGCGTGGACATAACAGCAACGTCTTCGTTTCAATAAACGCCGACACGACGCGGCAATAAGTCGCCGCACTCCAAAAAAATGCCGGGACGCGCATCCGCACGCCCCGGCTTGCTGGCACCTGTCACCTTACACCTATCACCTGATATACGCTTCCGTCACATACTGCCGCATCATGCGATGGGTGTTGAAATAACAGGCGTTCTTGCCAATGGCGCCTTTCATCACGTTGATCCATCCGTCGCGGTCGTTGTAGTAGAGCGGTAGCACGACTTCTTCGAGCTTCTGGTAGAGACTTTCGATATCGGCTTCTTCGTTGTTTTCGGCCAGCGAGGTTTCGGTCGGTGCAGGGCCGATGCTCCAGCCGGTGACGCCTTCGATCCAGCCTTCAATCCACCAGCCATCGAGCACCGAGAAGTTAGGCACACCATTGTGGGTGGCTTTCATGCCCGAAGTGCCCGAAGCCTCGCGCGGGCGCATGGGCGTGTTGAGCCACACGTCCACCCCGGCCACCAGTTCCAGTGCCAGGGCCATTTCGTAGTTTTGCAGATAGACCACTTTCACTTCACCGCCCAGGCGTTTGGCGGCTTCGACGATTTTGTGGATGTTCTCTTTCCCGCCGCCATCGCGCGGGTGGGCCTTTCCGGCGTAGATGATCTGCAACTTGCCCTGGCCGATTTGCACCAGGCGCTCGATATCGCGAAACAGCAAGTCGGCGCGTTTGTAGGGCGTGGCGCGACGGGCGAAACCGATGGTGAAGATGTTTTCGTCCATTTCCACACCGGTGCGGTGGCGCACTTCATCGAGCAGGCCGCGCTTGATTTGCTGGTGGGTCTCCCAGATGCGTTCGCAGGGCACGTTGTCCACCCGCACGAATAACTCCGGCTCGTCGCGCCAGCCGGGGATGAACTCGTCGTAGAGGTCGGCAAACGCCTGGTGCGTCCAAGTGCGGGTGTGGACGCCGTTGGTGATGGAGCGGATATCGTAGCCGGGGAACATGTGCTGTGAAACCTGCCCGTGCTTTTTGGCCACGCCGTTGTGGAAGTCGCTCAGGTTGAGACCCAGCGTGGTCATGTTCAGTTCGTTCTGGCCGGCCAGTTCCTTGAGGACGTCGAGCGGGAAGTAATCGCCCAGCACGCCGGTGACCAGGTCGTAGGAGAAGCGGTCGTGGCCGGCTTCGACCGGGGTGTGGGTGGTGAAGATACAGAGGTCTTTCACCGCTTCCTCGTTCCAGATTTCGCGCTCGTCCCAGGTGCTTTCTACACTCGACTTGGTTTCTTGCAGCAGTTCGAGTGTCAGCAATGCGGCGTGGCCTTCGTTCATGTGGAACTTCTTGATGGGAATGCCCAGCGCGCGCAGCATCCGCGTGCCGCCGATGCCCAGCACGATTTCCTGCTTGAGGCGGTAGTTCTCTTCGCCGCCGTAGAGGTGGTAGGTAATGCCCCTGTCCCACTCGTTGTTTTCGGGCAGGTCGGTATCGAGAAAATAAATCGGCAACCGCGCGCCGGTGGAGCCGGGCACTTCATATTTCCAGGCCACGATCCACACGTCGCGCCCTTCGAGGCGCACTTTCACCTTGGGGCCTTGCAGCGCCATGTGCTCGGCGGGGTCCCAATCGACCGGTGCTTCCTGCTGCCAGCCGTCGTCGGTGAGGGTTTGGCGGAAATAGCCTTTGCGATAGAGCAGCGAAACGCCCACTACCGGCAGGTTGAGGTCGCTGGCCGATTTGAGCGTATCGCCCGCCAGCACACCCAGCCCGCCCGAATAGGTGGGGATATTGCTTTCCAGCCCGATTTCCATCGAAAAATACGCGATCAGCGGCTCGCGATTGTGCCCGTTGTTGTGTCCGTTTGTTGCCACTATTGCTCCCGTTGGAATGATGAATAAATGAGGTCTTTGGTATGAAGAATGAAGTTAAACAAAAAATGTTTAAGAAGATAGGTCAAACAAAAAACCGGAAAGCTCTTACTGCGTAAATGGTGCCAAAGCGGCATAACAATAAATGAGGACGAAACCGATAAACAACAGCGTCAGAGCATGGTAACCAGCTTTGAGCCACCATTTGGTGAGATGCTCTTTCACATCGAAAACCGGTTGCAACGCCAAACGCACGCCCCAGAACATGGCAATATAGGCGCAAACCCCACGCGCCAAACCGCTGCCGCTGGCGAGTTCGCGGGCGTTGAAGAGGCTGATGAGCGCGAACGCGATAATCGCCAGCACCACGTAGCCGCCATAAACCCAATACATTTGCCGGTGCAGGCGCGGCAAAGTAGCCAATTCGGTTTTCCATTTGAGTTGAAACGGCACCAGTGCCGAGGCGATTAAGACGCCCAACTGCCCCACGCCTGCCAGAAAAATGGCTTTAGTCAAGATTTCTTGAGTATCCATAATGCCTCTTTACTATGCGGCTCCGAATGCTTTCATAAACGGAACAATAATATTTTCGACAAAGGGCGGGTGAAACAGTCCATAGGCTGGTAGCGTTACTACTAACATGGTGAACAGCCAGCCGCGCCAGCCCTGCCCAAACCCTAACTTTTTTCCAAACTGTGAACGCTCAAACAGCATCGCCGCGGCCTGAATGAGAAAGAAAATCGTCGGGCCACCGTAGCCGTCACCGGCCGGCAGCGAAATCACCATTTCATGCACCAAACCGCTAAACAGAAAGCCGATCAAAGTAGCCCACACAATCCCGAACCGGCTGGTGAGTGGGCGAAAGAGGAAGCGGTGCGTTAAATCGCGAAAAGCGGTGTTCCAGCGTTTGCCCCAGAATTCGCTCACTCGCACCGAGGCCAGCGGTGTGTTCATGAGTGGGTAGGCATTGATTCCAATTGCTCGCCAGAAGCAACTCAGTAAATGCAGCGAACCAAAATGCAGCATTAATACCAGGCCCGTCATGCCAAGCCAGCCCAATAGCAGCTCTTGCCCCGCAGGAACCAAATATCGTGCGCCCCAGAAGAGTGCCATGCCCATTAGCAGGTTCCGCGTGGCAAAACCCCATTCGCTCAGAGGCGTAGGCGTGTGCTGGTGTGAGTTGAGAAACGCTTTGGGATTGAGTCCCGGCCAGGCCACTAAATAGCCCAGGTGCCGCCAAACCGGCGCGCCCGCGACAGGAGTGCGCCGCCACACTAACCATTTACAGCCCACTAAAATGGCAAACGAAAGCAGCCACATGAAGAGCCAGCGTGGCCACTGCGGCGGTGTGAAAGCCACGACTGCAACCGGCAGGATGAGAAGCGGTCCCCATCCCTGCCAGGGCGGTATTTTATGCTGAGTTCGCGGCAATTTGAAAGCCTCCACTCTGGGAAACTGGCTTGTGACTGCACTTATTATCAGCCAAAAACCATAGTACGGGCGGTGGTAAAGCTAATGACACATTATAAGAATTAAAAAATACATGTTTGGGCGTAAAGTAATTCCTGCGATTAACGCATAGATGCCCAAGAAAATACAAAAAATCTGATGATAGCAGGCTCATTTAATGATGAGAAACATGTGTCATAATTATGAAAATTTATATATAAAATTTGAATGCCAATCACATCACCCAAAATTCTCTTATTACAACCGCACCAGAATGACAGTCAGATGGTTTTTGATCTTGTTGCTCATGCAACACGCGAGATATATCCTCAAGCCATTATTAGTACTATTCATGAGTTACAACATGTTTATCGACCAGAGCCGCAATTAATCGTCGATGCCATTTCTGAAGCCGATCTGATCATTGGAAATATGGACGGTGGCAATGTAAGTGTTACATTTGGTTTAGGCGTAGCGGTTTCAATGTCGAAACCGATCCTACTAATAGCACCTGCAGAGCGAGCATTCTCTATCCCAGAAGATCTTTTTAAAAATCCTGTTTTTGTTTTCTCTTTTAGCGACCCCCAATTATTTATCGATGGATTCAAGTTTAAGATCAAGGATGCTTTAGGAAACGGGAGTAACGCGACAATAGAAACGGAAAAAGATGTTTTTATTAGTTATTGCCATGCCGATTATAAATTCTTACAGCGCTTAATGATTCATCTACGACCATTAGAGAAAGCTGGTCTAATTAATACGTGGGTGGATACTCATTTGCGCGGCGGTGATGATTGGTTATTAGAAATCACGGGGGCATTGAAGCGTGCTCGTGTTGCAGTTCTTATTGTCTCAGCAGATTTTATGGCATCTGAATTTATAGTTGAAAATGAATTACCTCCATTGCTGGCTAAAGCACAGGCCGATGGAACTCGGATTGTTCCCTTAATTGCAAAACCTTGTCGCTTCACAAGAGATAGAAATCTTGCTCGTTTTCAAGCCGTTAATGATCCTCGCCATCCTTTAATTGCACTCTCAGAAGCAGAGGCAGAGGAAATTTATGATAAGGCCGCTATGACTATAGAGTCTTCTATTCAAAAGAGAATTTAATTTTTCATTGTTTCGCTTTACTGCATCATGTTGACAGATACTGGAATATGAACTGGTTTGATTTACGTCTCTGATGTAACAGCAGCAGTTCATATTCTGAAACTGATGGCTTCTGGCATGCAGAAATTTTTATCGTTTTTCGTTTAAATAATGTCTAACTCTACCTCCCAACGCGGTTACCTCATCGATATGGACGGCGTGCTCAATCGTGGCAATACACCCGTCACCCACGCCCGCGAGTTCATCGCTCGCTTGCAACAGCGCAACATTCCCTTCCTTCTGCTCACCAACCACAGTTGCGACACGCCGGTGCAGTTGCAGCGCAAGATGGCGGGCATGGGGATGGAAATCGAGCTGGAGCAGTTCTATTCAGCAGCCATTGCCACTGCCCATTGGTTGAGCGACCAGGGCGCGCGCCGGGTATATGCCATTGGGCGTGAAGGTTTGTTCGATGCGCTGGAGCGCTTCAATATCGAGCGTTGCGAGAGCGACGTTTCGCACGTCGTGGTCGGTTTCAGCCGCCACCTGGATTACGATCAGTTCAAGCTGGCGATGCGCCTGGTGAAAGCCGGGGCGCAGTTCGTGGGCACCAACCCCGACCCGACCTATCCCGTCGAAGACGGCGAAGCGCCCGAATGTGGGCTGCTACTGGGCGCGCTGCAAGGCGTGACCGGACAGGCACCCCTCATTGTGGGCAAGCCGGAAGCCATTATCTATCACCAGGCCGCCTCGCGGTTGGGGCTGCCACTCGAAAACCTCACTATGATCGGCGACCGGCTCGATACCGATATTATCGGGGCGCTGGGGGTGGGTGCGCAGAGCATTCTGGTGCTGACCGGGCACACTACGCGTGAGATATTGGCGCAATCAGCTATTGTGCCGCATCGGGTGTTGGAGAATCTGAGTGAGTTGGAAGTCTAAAGCCGTTAAACTGGTTCATTCCCGGCTACTCAACATCATCTTGGCCGGAAATCTCATCAAGGAAGGTGCCATCATGAAGCACGCACACAACAACATCGAAAACTGGGATGAAAGCCTCTCCTTTCGAGCGCACCAGTAAGCGCCGTAAAGGCTTCCCCTCCGAAACGCGCGTCGGGCGCGGCGACCGTATCGTTCACGGTGACAAGGAGTTGGTGGAAAAACTGGGTCGCAACGACCTTTGCCCCTGCAATTCGAACCGGTCCTTTCAAAAACTGCTGCCTGCGCACGGGAAAGTTTGACGGTGCGCTGCGCAGTCATTACCAACGAGACGATTAAAGTTGTATCACAGGGCACGCCTCGTTTTCGAAGGCGTGCCCTATGGTTTTATCTTGCTAAACTCGGGTTCATGTCCACCTTTGCACAATCTTCACGCCTACAGGTATTCCGTTCAAGCTTGGCTGCTGTCCTCTTTTTTATTTTTATTGCAGGGGCATTTTGGCAACTCAAAAAACCAGCATTGGAGCAGACAAAACCTGTCCATGTTTGTAACTTTGAAAGGATAACTGCCTTACTTAAAAGCATGGATGGCGAAGGTTTTTATCTTCTGCGCAACGAGCAAGAATGGATTGAGATGTTACCTGCAGGCCAGGAATGGGATGTCTATCGGGCATTGGAATCATCTATTTCTTATGTCCGTGTAGCAAACCATGAGCACTCCCTCAACAACATCTACGTTACAGGCAAACTCTCGAAGTGTGTCCACGAAATCATCCCCCCTAATGCCCAAGAGCCCACCTCATTGTATTATGGCCTGCCTGTTGAAAGATATGTGAAAAACAAGCGCTATTTCACTCTGGAACATTGGTATATCAAGACACCATTTACGGAGCGGCAGTCGATATACGACAGTGAAGATTCCCGTTTGGTAAAAAGAACTGCACTCAAACTCACCGATTTCAATCTTCATCATCTGGCCGAAAAGAATATTCACCTCACTCAAACCGACCTAAAACGCTACATGCGCTAATTACCAACTCCGGCGCTTATTTTGCACCTCTCGCCTTGGCGCTCTTTCCATGCGCCAGGGATTTAGAGAGTTACAACTATGAATGCAATTGTAAAGCGCACTCTGGGGCGCACCGGGTTTGAAGTTTCCACGTTAGGCTTTGGCGCTGCGCCTATTGGCTTGTTGGAAACCGAGCAGCAACGAGTCGCCGGGATTTTGAATACGCTGTTGGATGAAGGCGTCAACCTTATCGATACCGCCGCCAGTTATGCCGGTTCGGAAGAGGCCATCGGCAAAGCGGTGGCGCATCGCCGCGATGAGTATGTATTGGTTTCCAAATGCGGGCAGGAGTTCGACGACCTGCCGGGCGCAAAATGGTCGGAACAGCTTATTCTGGCGACAGTCGATCGCGCCCTCAAGCGCCTCCAAACCGATTGCCTTGATGTAATGTTGTTGCATTCGTGCAGCCTGGCAACCTTCGAACGCGGTGAAGCGATTGGCGCTCTGGCCAAAGCCCGCGAAGCCGGGAAAATTCGTTTCGCCGGATATTCGGGCGATAACGAAGCGGTTGCCGTAGCCGCCGCGCATCCCGAAGTGGCAGTGGTTGAAACCTCCATCAATATCACCGATCAGGCTAATATTGCCGGATTGCTGCCGGTGGCGCGGCAGAATAACGTCGGCGTTATCGCCAAGCGCCCCATCGCCAATGCAGCCTGGAAAGAGCTAAGCGAGCAACCCGGTTTTTACAGTGACTATGCCAAGACCTATCACGAACGTTTCAAGGCGATGGGTTTGAGCCTGGAAGATTTAGGCGTGGATGACGGCGAAGATTGGGCTTCGGTTGCTTTGCGATTTACGCTTTCACAACCGGGAGTGCATACCGCAATTATCGGCACCACCAACCCGGATAATGCCCGCCGTAACCTCGAAGTCTCGGAACGTGGCCCGTTGTCGGATGATGCCTTGCAGAAAATTGCCGAGGCGTTTGCCAGGGCCGAAAAAGAAAGCGGCGAAAATTGGGAAGCGCAGACGTAATTTGTAGGCGCGTGCGGCGGCACGCCCGAAAACGTAATACATATGTTTTTTGCGGACAAGGCCCGGGCGTGCCGCCGCACGCCCCTACGATTATTGCGATTCCATAAACAAAACTGGGCGCGAGGCATCCCGGTGCCTCGCGCCCAGTTTCCTCGTGCCTTGTTGTTACTTCACGAGATAAAGCCCTTTACCAAAGGTTGCAAATGTTGCGTTTCCGGCCTGCTGCAGTTTGGGGAAATACAGGTCACTTTCGGCATAACCACCGGTATCCCACACCTTCGTCGGTTTGAGCGTGACGGCATCGACTTCGTAGATGCGTCCATCCAGGCCGGGTGCCAAAAGCTGTGAACCGTTTTGCTTAACATCGGTGAGTGGCGCGGGCAGTTGGGTGAAGGCGGTGCGCTTGCCGTTGCCATCGACCAATGAGACGATGCCGTTGACGTTGGCAGCGGCAATGCCGTTGCCGGTTAACACCACGCCGTGAGCCGGGCCGCCGATGTTGGCAATCCAGGCGGGGGCTTTTTGAGTATCGAGAGACTCGGTATAAAGGAAGCCATCCGAACGCGCAGCGAACACACGGTTGATGCCCTTGTTGCCGGGGTCGCCGATCACGGCCGCATGGTTGCGCGGCGAAGTGGTGTTGCGCTTGGCGCGCTTGCCTTCCGGGGTGAGGATGGTGTGATAATAATACTCGGCTCCCGCGTACACTTCATCGCGGCCATCGCCGTTGAGGTCGCCTGCGGCACCGGCCATCGCACCGTGGGTTTGGTCTTCGGTCCACCAGCGCTCGTTGCCGCTCAAATCGAAAGCGGTGAAACGCCACGACTCTGGCCCCATGATGATGGAAACCGGTTTGTCCTTGCCATCGAGGTGGGCGGGGAAAATCGCCGCCGGTGCGCCCTGGCGGCCACGGCTGCCGGGAATCTCCTTGCTCCACAATTGCTTGCCAGTGGCATCGAGGAGATGTAAGCCGCCTGCTGCATCGGGCAGGTTTTGCGCCGGGCGGGTGCCTACAGCCCACAACAGGCCGTTGGCGGTGGGGATTTCGCCAATTGCCGTCACTTCGCCGGGCAGGTTGATTTTGGCCTGTTGCTTACCTGTGCTATCGAACAGGTAGAACTCGCCATTTTTCAAACCCAGGGCGACCTGGTTCTTGCCCGTGGCCGAAGCCGAAATTTCGGCGTCGAACTGGTGTAGCGGTTTTAGCGTGGCATGGGCAATACCCTGCGGCAACCCGCTATTGGCGTTTTTCACCACTGTGCCGGTGCGCGTCAGCAGGGCGGCGACACCATCTTGCTGTTTGGGTTCGATGGCCAATGTGCCGCGCGGCCCGGTAAAGAGCGCGCGTGCGTTCACACCGCCGAATGCGCCAATCACTGCGATACGGCGCTGCGCCCCGCTGCCCACTGCAAAAGCGTTCTCGCCCAGTTGCTGTACTTCCACCGCCTGGCCGCTGCTGTCAGGCACGGCGCGGAAGTAGTGGGCGAAGAACACGCGCTGTCCGGGTTGCAGTTTGGCATCCTTCCAGAACATCACCGTGCGCACCGCGCCGTCGGAGAGTTTGTAGTCGTTAAGGTTGCCCGTACCACGACCGTGGGCGCGCTCGAATTCCGAGTAGCCCAATCGCTTGGCCCCGGTGCCTTCGCTAATGGAGAAACCGTTGAACTGGTCGTTAGCTCCGGCGGCTTTTTGGGTGACGAAAGCGCCCTGCGGTGTTTCTTTCACCTCGCCGGTGGTGCGCCAGCGCGAAGCGAAGCGATAATCGCCGGGTTGCACGGCTTCGAGTTCGTCGATCACCCATAACCCGCCTCCGGCTTCCCATCCGATGTGGCGATAGTAGTTGACGCCATTATTGCTTTCCAGGAGAAGGGAGGTCGCTGCCGACTGGCGGTCCTGGCTTTGCGCGCTACCCACCACCTGCGCAAAACGCTCCTTAATGGGAATGCGGTTGCGCTGGCGCATCGCGGCCTGTCCGTCGCGGATGACGCTAATCAGGTTGTGGTCTTCTGCGCCCCGGCGAATGTAGTCGCCTTCGGTGAGCCAGAGGTGTTGCCCCACCACGTATTGGCTGATACCGATGGCATCGTCGTGGCCGTGTGGCGAACCGCTGAGGCCGTTGACGGCCAGGAACTCGGCATCGGACGGATTCCACGAGCTGCGGAAGATGGCTTTATCGAGTTTGGGATAATTTGAGTTCACCAGGCCGATGAGCGCTGCACGTTCCTGATCGACGGTGAAAGTGCGCAGGCCCAGAAAACGCGGGTCGTGCGGCAGGGGCAGGTCGAGCGGGACACCCCACTCGCGAAGACTGTCGGCATAGAAACCGGTGTCGCCCACCGTCCGCCCCACCAGTGAAATGATAGCCGCCGATTCGGGGTCGCCGGTAAATTCCATGTTCTCGCGCATCGGGACGAAGCCGCCACGGGTGCCGGTGGGGTTGGCATCGCCGTATCCGGCGGTGTAGCCAAGATGGTTAGTCGACATCTTGGCATAGTCCATGTAGTTGATGTATTTGGGATTGGTGAAGATGGAGTTATCCAGCTTACCCTCGCCCAGCAAATGAGCGTTGAGAATGCGATAAACCAGATACTGGTAGCCACCGGCATCTTCGGGCGAGAGCGGCACGTCTTTGGCAGCCAACAGCGTATTCTCGGAGACGGCTTTGAAATATTTCATCGCTTCCATATCGAAGCGGCTAATCAGGTAGCGCGCCGAGGCTGCTGTGCTCCGGGAGGCGAAGTGGTAGTGGTTAGTGAAATATTTGCTTTTCCCGACAGCATAAGCCTCGGCGGGCTGTATCAGTTCCCAGCTATTCATCATGCCTTCGGCGGCTTCGCGCATCAGCTCACCGGCGCGGCGTCGGTCGGCATCGGTGAAGGCAGGGGAGTTCTCTGCCAGATACACGAAGTGCGGGAAGACGTGAAACTCGAAGCTGGGTGGCATCTTCCACGAATATTCCAGCGCCGCCTGGTAGTTTTCCGCCATGATTTTGGTCATTTCAGCAAACGACTTCACATAGCGCTCATCACCCGTCGCCAGGTAGGCGTTGTGGTTTTGCTGCATGTGCGTGCTCACCGCGAGGTTATTCTTACGTGCCGTGCGCCCGGCGAAGAGTTCGCGCACGCGCTTGACATACTCATCTGGCTCTTCGAATTTTGCCGTTGTCTGGCCTTTGATGGTGAAGGTGAGGGCATCGGGGCGGGGGAAGCGCTTTATTAACTCTTGCACGGCAGAGAGCACTTGCTCATCGTTTTGGCCACCCAGGTACACCACGCCGCGCTTCCAGTCGAGTGCTTCGGGGAAGATGCGTAGCTCGGAGCCTTTGATATTGCGCTGAATCTGCTGGTTTCCGGCCAATTCGCGCGAAAGCGGATGCGCCATGCCCGCGCCCAGCAAAATGACGTTTTCCTGCCCATCGCTGTGATTAGTCACCGGGCGAATATTCAGCGTCACGCCCCAGGCTTTAGCCAGGGTATCACGCACTTTTTCGGCCAGGGCACGATCGCCTTTCTCCGGGAGGGCGATAACGGCGTTGCGAGCATCGAGCGATTTTTTAAGCTGGTAGACCGGAGTTTGCTCGGTGATGGGGGTCGTGGGCTGGCGCTTGAGTTGGCCTTCACCGGCGATATCGAAAACCGAAGTGCCGGAGTAGATTTTCTGGATTTGGGCTGGGTTCAGCGCGCGGCTCCAGATGGAGAGGTCGTCGATATCGCCCACCAGTGGGTTCCCGGCGGTTGAAGAAGCGCCACCGACATAGAGGCCGCCGAAGGTTTCCAGCTTGTCGGTCAGGGCACGGGTGCCTTGCGACTTGCCGTTGATGAAGAGTTCGACAATATCGCCCTTTTTCACCAGAGTGAGCATTTGCCATTTACCGGCAAAGTTGGCCGGGAGAGGGAAACTGGCCGGGTTCGTCGTACGTGAAGGCGCAAAGGTAATGACGCGCCGGGCCAGGTTCACCGACCAGAACCAGCTACCGGGGCGGCCCACCAGGGTTTGTTGGGTGCGGGTATCGGGTTTGAGATTTACCGAAAGGTTGAGTGTGATTTCTTCGCCCAACTGGGGGGAATTAATGTCGGCAAAATAAAGCAGCCCGGCTCCGCCAAAGCGCAATACTTTCTTGCCGCGTTGCCCGCCATCGGCATAGGTTGGCGGAGTGCCGCCGCTGAGACGCCCCACGGCAGACGAACCGCCCGTCACACTTACACCGGTGGCAGGCGTTTCAAAATCGCCGAACATTTCCAGTGCCGCTTGCGCCGATGCGGTGTAGCCGAGCACCAGCGCTCCCCCCAATATCAGGCCGAGACGTGCCTTCTTCATAAATGAGACCTCACTTACTTAATCGGTTAAGTGACTTCTATTTTATAATAAAAACATTGATAATAGTTATTAATCTCAAAAAATTCGCAGTTTTGTATGCTGCCGAACTATAAACGAATGAAGTATCTATTCGTTGCTCCGGAGAAAAAAATGTTTAAGCCAGGAGCTATGTGGGTATAATAAGCGCATCTATAACGTTATAGATGCGCTTTAGTATTGCCATGAACACTTCCAGCAGCCCGAAATACCAAACCTTAGCCCAACTTTTTGCCGAGCGCATTCGCAATGGTGAATTGCAACCGGGCGACCGCCTGCCCTCGTTCACGCAGATGCGCACGCAATATGGCGCGACTCCGGCGACAGTCGAGCGGCTGTATGCGCAACTGGAACGCGAGAAGCTGATCGAGCGCCGCCATCGCAGCGGGGTTTTCGTGGCCGAGGCTCAAACCGGCAAAACCCGCACCGGCACCATTGGTTTTGTAGCGTTGCATTTTAGTAATCGATTGCTTCATCCCTACAACCACCATTTGTTGCACGGCGTTCAGCAAGAAGCGCGCGACGCCGGGGTGCAGATCATGTTGCTCGACGATAATGCGATTGCTGATAACCGCGACAAGATCGACGGTTTACTGATCTACGAGCACGGCCATACCGATGTCGAGAAATACCAGGATTACGATTTGCCCTGTGTTTCGCTTCTGCTGCAAAAGCGTGGCATTCCTTCGGTGGTAGCCGATGATTTCGACGGCGGGCGCAGCGCTACCGAACATTTATTGGAAATGAATCACCGCCGCATCGCCTGTTTGATGGGTTCCGACCTGCTCGATACCCGCGATACCCTGGGTGAATTGCGCATCGCCGGTTACCGGGCCACATTGCAGCGAGCGGGTGTGAGCGACGATGCCCGCTGGGTGCGCCCGGTTCAATATAATCCGCTCGAAACCTATGCCGAGCGTGGCTATACCGCCATGACCCAGTGGCTGGGTGACGATTGGAAAGAACTGGGCTGCACGGCGATTCTGACCCAGAACGACGACGTGGCGATTGGCGTAATCAACGCGCTCCGCGACAACGGTTATAACGTGCCCGGCGATATCAGCGTGATCGGCTTCGATGGCGCGGGTGTCGATGCCCATTACTCGCTCAGGCTGACGACGGTGGAAGTGCCCCTGGAAGCCATCGGCGCGCAGGGTGCGCGGCTTTTGCTGCGCATGATTGAGGGTGAAGATAGTAGCTCTCACCAGGTGCTGCCTGCCCCCTTGCGTTTGGGGCAGACAAGCGCCGCACCGCAGGGCGCTGCAAAGTATGTTACGACACAACACCATTAAGGAGGTTGGAATGTTTAGATGCAATAAATCCCGGCAGGAGATTGGCCCGCGGAAACGTCGTGGAGCCTTTACTTTGATTGAGTTGCTTGTTGTCATAGCGATAATATCTATCCTCGCCGCTATTTTGTTCCCGGTGTTTGCGCGGGCGAGGGAGAATGCGAGGCGTTCGAGTTGCCAGAGTAATTTAAAGCAGATTGGATTAGCGGTCCTTATGTACACCCAGGATTACGACGAGCGCGCTTTCGCGATTCAAGACTATGCCTGGTGGACCGAACCGTATTTGCCTTACATTAAGAATAATCAGATTCTCAAGTGTCCTTCGGCGCAGGTTGACCGTGTTACGAACTATAGTGTCAACAATAACGCCATGCCACCAGCATCCACCACAGAAGGCCGTGCAATTCCTTTGCAGGAATATAATAGTTCCATGACCATGCTGGCTCTTGATGGAGGTGGAACAGTTGCCTATTCATCCGACTGGGCGCAAACAAATTATTCACAAACAGCTTCTGGTGTTGGGATATTTGGTGAAGGCACATACTACGCAGTATCCGAGCGGCATTTACAGGGGCCAAACGTGCTGTTCTTCGATGGACATGTGAAATGGATGCCCAAACAGAAGATATTCCTAAAGTACGACGGCACTCCAGTTCCCAAAACTAATTCATCATACGGCAGCACCTATTGGGATGTGTATAAGCTCACATTTACTCCCAGCATTTGGTACACGGCGCCTTGATAATCCTTCTCTAAAAATGAAAAATCTTTTTCTCCTTGCAGGTGCTCTTAGCATTAGTATTGCTTCTGGCTGCAACGCACAAACCCCTATCAAGCAAACATCAACCAGCGCCGTGCAAACCGCGACTGAAATTCGTAACGCAATGACGGCAGCTAATAATGACCCTGCCGGTCGTCCACTCCCGGTATTGGCCTCGTGGAATGCTGGGACGTATACGCATGAGAATGGATTTAATCCGGCCTATCAGATCGGCCTGGTGGAAAAGGGTCATCATCTTATCCCCGGGTTCGCTTTTCCCAATATCCCCATAGATGCCATTAGCGGCGAAACCGCCATTGAAAAAGGCCGTGCCTATTACGAAGCGCCGCTTAAACGCGCTGCCGAACTCAATTTGCCCATCACACTCATTGGAACACAGTGGGAGCAGGTGCTTTATCTGGATAAGCAGTATTTTGATTTACCCGCAGAAAAAAATCCCAATGTCATAACGCCGGATGGGAAAGTCCTCAAAAAATTATCCCCGTTTGGCCCTGTGGAATCGTGGCGCGAGGTGGGCGCGAAATGGGTTACCTCGCCGCTGATGAAGCAGGTGCAGCAGTGGTATCCCAATCCGTCGCATGTCGTATTGCTTTCCAATAATGAAGCAGGAAAGCTTGGCTGGCAAGATGTAGAAACCGATGCGCGTTACCTGGCAAAGTACGGCACGGGCCGTGACAATGAATTCAAACGTCAGGTTGTCTCCGATGGCTGGATTGAACGTTATCGCGCTTTGCAGGATGGAATGCGGGAGGCCTTGAGTCCTCAGTGGCGCGATAAAGTGGTATTTGTGGGTTACAGTGCTTTTGGCGGATCTGCGTTTGCACGTTGGCCCGGCTGGATTAATTACTCCATCGCGACATCCAGCCGAATTGCTCCCGATCCTTTGATGTGGGATGGAGGTACGCCGCCCTATTATACGGCCAGCTATAACGGCCTCACCGATTTTCGCGTGATGAGTCCACAGATCGAGGCTATGAACTGGATTTTTATGCAGAAACAGGCCTTGCAGTTAAACCCTGATTTCCGTTTCGGCTTTTCCATCTGGGATGGCTCTACAGACAAAAAAGAAACCGACCTTCCCACAATTTACGAGGGGCTGGGGCAGAAATATTCACCTGCGCGCTATAGTGGATATTCGCAATTCGGAATGTGGTTGTTGCGCCCACGTGTTCTGCGCGAATATCGCGGCTATACCTCACGCGGTTGGTCGGCCACCACTGCGGAATTAGAACCCTGGTTTCTGCCTCTGGCAGCGGATGTGGACCGTATTTATCGAAACGAAACTCTCAAGCAGTTCTGGCGCAAAGGCGAACTGGTGCCCAATCGTGCTCATCCTCATCCTTACCAGGTTGCTGTTCCCGAGGCATTCGAAAACGAAGACCGCTGGTTTCTGCTCGATACCAACCTCGACGCGCCCCGTCCCTGGACATTGAAAACGGAAGTTCCGGTTTATTCATTGGCTTTGGTCGAAGGCGAAGCCGGTAATAGGCGATGGTTGGTGCATACCTATTCACCATTGCAAGAGCGGAAAGATGTCGAAATCACCGTGCCCGACTACGGCAAAATCAAAGTCGATGTGCCGGTGGAAGGTGCTTTCTACGTGATTGATGAGAAATCGAAACAAGTGAAGAAATTAGCCACAGATTAACACAGATTACACAGATTGTGGGCCAAGGCATGTTGCAATGCCTGGCCCATAACAAAAGCGATGCCGAAGCGAAAACGATAGGCGATTTCGTCGCAGATTCCGATTCCTCATCTGTGTAATCTGTGTCAATCTGTGGCTAAATTTAAAAAGGATTACTCTTGAAAGTTGGAGTCTTAGGGGCGGGTGCCATGGGTGGCACTGTGATTGAGCATTTGCGGGAATGCGAGTTGGTTTCGCAGATTGTGGCGCAGGATATTCGGCCCGAGCGGGTAGAGCAACTGCGGCAGCAATACGGTATCCCGGCAACAACCGAACTGCGAGACGTTTTGTGCGATCCGCAGGTGCGTTGCGTGTTCATTACTTCATCTAACGATGCCCATGCACCGTTAGCGATAGCCGCGCTGGAAGCCGGTAAGGCCGTGCTGTGCGAAAAACCGATGGCCGTGACCCTGGCTGATGCCAAGGCAATGGTCGATTGCGTTCAGGCAACGGGCGGCTTTTTGCAGATTGGGTTTGAGCTGCGCTACTCGCGCCTCTATGCCGGAGTGAAGAAGCGGATTGATGCGGGGCTGCTGGGCGAAGTCGTGAATACGCAATGTAACTATATCGCCAGCTCGTGGGTTAAAAACACCTGGCGTGCGGCTGGTATTGGCGGCAACCTGTTTGGTGAGAAGCTGAGCCATTACGTCGATTTGCCGCGTTGGTGGGTAGGGGAAGAGGTCGACGAAATCTATGCCTTGTCTGCGCCCAACGCCATTCCCTATTACAAAGTGCGCGATAACTACCAGGCGACCTATCGTTTCAATAATGGGGCAGTGAGCCACCTCACCTTCATGATGGCCCCGGCTGCCACCTTCCGCGGCGACCCGTTGCAGAATGTCATTGACCAGCAGACTGGCGATGGGCACACGCTCCGTTTCCTGGTGCAGGGCACAAAGGGCGCGGTGGAGACTGATGTTTTTGCGCGCACGCTCAAGCGTTGGGAGTTTGGCGATGCGCCTGATACGTTCACCAGCACGTTGGTGGAGACCATCACCTGGGATACGGCCGAAGATCACCTCTGGTTTCACAATACCTACGACCAGACGCACGATGTGGTGCGGCGCGTAGCGCAAGGCTTGCCACCGGCTACTCCGGCGTGCGATGCTTATGAAACTATGCGGCTTTGCTTTGCAGTGGAAGAATCGGTGGAAAGCTGGCGTGTGGTTTCTCTCAAGGAATAAACTACGGATGCATATTGTGCTTGGCCGGTCGTTTTCACTCTTGCTGTTTTTGATCGCTATGACTCAAACCGTGATAGCAGCCCCGGATATTCATTTGCCGCTGAAATCGCAAACTGCTGGCGTGAGTGGCGATGCGCAACTGCAGCAAACCGCCACAGGTATAATGTGGAGGTTGCCCGAAGGCACCGATAAAGCCACGCTCAGTTTCGACCTCGACGCCTTGAAAATTCGTCCCCGCGACTACGATGAAATCCATCTGCGCTTCAAGCCACGCGGCGGTGAAGTGCTGTGGCAGCCCGAACTCACCGCCTACCCGGTGAAGGGGCTGCGCCGCCACTGGTATAGTAAATCGCCGATGCGGCAGAACGAGTGGCAAACCGTGCGCTTCGACCTCAACCGCGATGACGACGGTTGGTGGGTGGGCGGCGAAAGCGACCTCGAAAAACGCGCGCTCAACCTCGAACTGCACAAAGTGTGGCAGCGCGTGCCGGGCGAAGAGAACTGGCGCGAAGTGGAGGTCGGTTCTCTTATTTTTGTGAAGCGGGTAGTGGGCGTCGATTTCGACGAAATGGCGGCCAAACAGACCGATTCCAAAAACGAGATCGCTTGGACCTATCAGTTGGTTGTCACCAACTCCGATACGCAGCCGCGCACTGCACGGCTGTGGCTCGATGCGGCGCGTGCCAAACATTTCAAACCCGATTGGAAAAGCAAAACTCTCACTCTTAAACCACGTGAACAACGAGTAATTCCGGTGCGGCTTGCGATGCCCATTGCTGCCGCGAAAAAGTTGCCGTCGCTCTATAGCGAGCCTGTGCAAGCATTTGTAACGTTAGCGGAAGAAGGCGCAACACAATTCACACCGTTGCGCGGCTATCGTCCCCGCTATTTGTGGGCGACCTTGCCACCCACGCAGCGTGATTTTCCACCGGTGCCAGAACCGCAGAAAATCGTGGCGCAGGCCGAAAAAATTCTCTCTGACGATTGGGGCGTGCCCACGCACGGGCCTGCCACCCATCCCCAGCAATATTATAATGCCGCCACCAGCAGCACGCCCGAGCCGCTTTCGTGGTTTCGGCATCGTGACCCGAAGACCGGCGAAGTTCTCACCGACGACAAATACGTCTATGGCTACATCCAGCGCATTCACACCGATAACTTCAAGCGTGCCGACCTCTTGGCCGATGCGTTTCGCGCCACCGGCGAGGTGCGCTATGCCGCTGCGGCGCGCGATATCTTGCTGGAATATGCGCGGCAGTATCTGTTCTTGCGGCCCAGTGCGCCGGACGCCACTTCGGGGCGTTCGCGGTTGGGGCTGAACACCTTGATGGCTTCGTATATTTTCCCGCAAATTTGCGATGCCTATGCCAAAATCAAGCAAAGCCCGGCGCTGAGCGAAGGCGATCGGGCGCTGATTGAAAACCAATTCCTGCGCCCCGAAACGCTGGCGATATATACCCACGATATCGGCTATTCCAATATGCAGGCCGAGCATTATTTGGCGACGATGCATGCCGCCTTTGCGCTCGACTACTGGCCGTTGGCGGGCGAAGCGATTTACGGCGATCACGGGTTTTATGAAATGGTAGAGCACGCCTTTAGCGAAGACGGCATCAGCCACGAAGCGGGAGCTTATCACTGGTCGACCCTGGCGGCGATGCTGCATTTTGCGCGTTACCTCGATGCGCGCGGCGTGAACGTGATGAACCAGCGGTTAAAGCGCGTCTTCGACGGCATGGTGGCGCATTCTCCTGAAGGGATTTACGAGCAAAAGAACACCTGGAGCGCGTTCGATTTCGCTTATCGCATCTACCGCGACCCCAAATATATTCCCACCCTGAAGGCCGCTAAACTGTGGCCGCCTGCGTATCTGACCGCCGAAGAAATCCGCATCGCGGAGAGCCAGGCCGGAACGCGTTTGCACGACAGTTCCTTGTTACCCAACACCGGCTATCTCTGGTTGCGCGAGCAATCGGCGCAAGGTTTTCGCGCACTGAGCATCAACTACATTTCTCAGTGGGACAGAGGCGAGCACGACCGCCTGCATTTTAGCCTGTTCGATGAAAGTGGCCGGGTGACGGGCGAAATCGGCCGCATTATCTATAGCGCCCCCGAAGCCCATACCATGGAAAAAACCTTCGGGCACAACAGCGTGGTGGTCGATGGCAAAAACCAGGCGGTGCAACCCTCGAAGTTGGCGGCGTTCCTCGACCGCCCCTCATTGCCCGCCGCGCTCATCACCGAAAACCCGCAGTCGCCGCTTTATCCGGGCATTGAGCAATCGCGCGTAGTGGCGATTCTCGATGGCATTTTCTTCGTGGGCGACTTGTTGCACGGCACCGGAAAACATACCTTCGACTGGCCACTCTACACGCCGTGGCAACCCGGCGATAATGCAGAAATCGGTGCGCCACGCACGTCGTTGGCATTAGCTCCCGTCGCTGATCCAAAAACCAGCTTTGGCTACGATTGGCTGAGCCAGACACGCGCGGCCCACAGCGATCAATCGGTTTCGCTGGCGATGCGGGTTGCCTCGAAAGACCAACCCGCCCGCGATTTGCACGCCACCTTTGCGCCGATGCCGGATGCGCAGTTCGTGACGGCGCAAGTGCCGCGCGGCTATCGCCCCCAGCCTGGCCCGATGCTGTTTGTGCGGCAGGAAAACCAAAGCGGCGCGCAGTTTGGCGTGGCGTTCGATATAAGTGTTCCCGATGGAGTGAGTGCGGTGAAAAACGTTGCGACGCTTCCGGTGACGAATGCAACTGGTGTAGCGGTGCCTTTTTCCCACGCGGTGGCATGGCAGGTGGAAACGGCGACTGCAAGCTATGTCATTATTTTAAATCGCAGCGGTGGGGCGGTGCGGACTAAGCAGATTGAAACCTCGGAAAATCTGCATATTGTCAAGCTGCCATAAAAGTTTATATTAGGTTGTAAAAATATTGCTTGTCCCTTAATGCAATCTATTTAAGAACCTCCAGTACATATTCTTTGTTGACAGAGGTTTTAATCTTCGTGTAAGATTAAGCATACAGTATTACAGTATGCGTAAAACACGATGAGCACAGTCATTCGAGAGGGTAAAGGTATTCCTTTAGCGCGGCAAGTTTCTTTAAGCCTGCGCCAGAAGATTCGTGCCAAAGAGTATCCGCACGGCGTGCCGCTGCCTTCCCTGCGTGTGCTCAAAGATGAATACGGCGTGACGCTCAACGTGATGCAGCGCGCGTTGCGCGAGTTGGAAAGCGAAGGCATCGTGCAGGCCCACCACGGCAAGGGCGTGATTGTAGTCGATGAAGACCCTGCCCGGCGCACGGCTATTACTTTCGGCTTGATCTACCCCTATTCCCATATGGCCTTCTCGCAGGCCGTGCTTTACTATGCCGAGCGGGTTTTTCGCGACCGCTACAATCTTCTGGTTTCGGTCTCTTCGGAAGATAATTCCGAGCGTGAACAGGAAGTCGCCCGCCACCTGGTGCATAACGGAGTGAAGGCGCTCATCGTATGGCCGTGCGAGAATAGCCGCAACGGCGAATTTTTCAACGAGCTTTCGCAGACGATTCCGGTGGTGCTGGCCGATCGTTTATTGGAAGGCGCAGAGTTGCCCGCGGTGGTGCTGAATGTTTACGATGTCGGCAAGGATGTCGCGACGCATTTCTTCCAGACTTTGAAGCGCAAGCGTTTGCTGGTGGTTATCGACGACCTGAAAATCACTCCCTATGCCGATTTCCTGCGTGGCCTGGCTGATGGTGCCAAACAACTCGGGCGCGAAAAAGACTATACCGTGCTGAGTGAGCCGGTCAGTAAAATCGCTCAGTCGTTGGCGCTCAAGAATCTTGGCGAACTCCCCCTTTTGCAGCAGGCTACCGGGCAGGTTTACCGCACGCTTGTGGATGGGAAATACGACGCTTTATTCTGCTATCAGAACGATCTTCTCGACTACGGCCTGATTGATAGCGGCCTTTTGAGCCAATTTCCGAACCTGAGCCTGGGCACGACCGGTGGCGAGACCACGATCCTTTCCCGGCAATATTTCAAGGAAGAAGGCGCATTGTGGTTTTTCGACCACCCCAAAATGATCTCGATTGCGGCCGATAAAATCCAGCAGTGGATTTTGTCGAGGCAGCCTTGCCGGGATATTATTTCATTGCCGGTGCAGCGTATTACTCTTGAGCCTGGCAAGCGACAGGAGGAATATCAGCGTTAGTCTGCTCCTCATTTTCAGGTCGTTTGTCAGGCGTGAAAATGGAGAGGAATACGTATCTGTATGACTGTATGTTTAGAAGTTGAATTGAGGTGGTATAATAGAGCAGTCCTAATCGGTTGAAAGACCAAGGAGAAGCCATGAGAAGCATCCCGAAGCACCGTGGGTTTACACTGATAGAGTTACTTGTCGTTATAGCGATCATATCTATCCTTGCTGCAATTCTGTTTCCCGTATTTGCACGGGCACGCGAAAATGCCCGCCGCACCAGTTGCCAGAGTAACCTCAAGCAGATTGGGTTGGGCGTTATGCAATATATCCAGGATCACGATGAGAGGTTCCCTTACGGGCAGCGCCAGACAGCCCAGCCAGTCCCTACCGGGCTCCCCAATCCTCGCTCAGGGTACTGGCTTTTTGTGCATAGCGTGTATCCCTATGTCAAAAATCTCCAGGTCTTTTATTGTCCATCCACGAATTTTACGGATATCAGCCGGGGGAACTACGGGGCCAATCAGCATCTTCTTCAGATCGCCGTCCCGACAACTACGGCTTCCCTGCATGTATCGCAAATCGCTTCGGCAGCCAGTGTGTTTATGTATATGGATGCAGGCAACCATGTCATGGACTACAATTCGGCGGTTAATATCGCACTGACCTCTACTTCCAATACCGGCTATATTCCCGGCATGTCGTATCTGCAACTGCCCGAAAGCCATGTCCGAAACTGTTACAACCCCAGCAGGAGCGGATTCTATTATCCGGTTTCTGCTAACTATCGTGACGACTGCGCCAACGGGCGTCATTTCAAAGGGGCCAACATGCTCTATGCCGATGGGCATGTGAAATTTCTCCAGACTGCGGCCATAGTGAATGAAGCTGCAAAATATACCGGCGCGAAAGGTGCCTGGAACGCCGATCTGGGGCAGTAGATTCAGAAGGAAATGAAGCATCATGAGATTAGAACACCTGATTAGAGTCACACTTTTTTTAATTCTATCGCTGGCGAGTCTTTCGCTTGTTACAACTGCCGATGCGCAGTCGAGACTCAGCCCCCATCGAGATCGTCTTTCCGTTACTCCACATCCGCAAGAGGTGTTCGATAATGGCCGCCAAAGCAATCCCTTTCAAATCAATGCCAATACCACGATTCGTGTTTTGCACGATGAAGACTTGCCCGGCGTTCAGCTTCTTGCTCGTGATGTGGAACGGCGCGCGGGCATCACAGTAAAAACCCAGAAGGATACGCGTGAAACGGCAACGCTCTCGAACGTCATCTTCATTAGCCGAACTTCGGACAATGCAACGCTTCGCTTCCCCAATGCGCTGTTTTCCCGTATCGATGTAAAACAGGCCGAAGGGTATTCGCTGGTGGTTGCAAACGATCGCGTATTGATTCGCGCAGCGGACGCGCGTGGAGCGATTTATGGTATCCAGACCTTGCGCCAGTTGCTTCGCCACGACCTAACCTTGCCAGGTTTGATTATCCGCGACTGGCCCGAAATGCCCCGGCGCATGGTTTACGGCATTTATAACGGCCCTTTTAACACTAAAGCGGCACTCGATGGCTATGTTGATCGGGCGTTGCTCTTGAAATACAATGCCATCGTTTTCGAATCGAACTGGAACGCCGGGCAAAACTGGTGGTTCAATCACGCCGGAGAAAGACGTGAGTTAGCCCGTTACTTTCAGGAAACCTGCCGTAAATATCACATCGATTTCATTCCGCTGGTGCAGGGGCCGGGCTGGGGCTATGGCGTGACCGACCAGGCACCGATGCTCTCAACTGGCGAATGGATCGAAAAAGAAAAACTCACCCTCAGCCTGGCCACGCCCACGGCTCTGGCGCAAAGAAACGTCGTCACTAACGCATCGGCACCGATTGTCGTGACCGATATTGAAGGAAAGCTCGAATATCAGAAAGATAAGGATTTCAAAATCATTCCCGGCCAAACCATCCGGCCCTATAAGCCGGAAAACGCACCCTGGCAACTGCAGGCGGTGGAAGGCGGCGCAATTCAGGAGGGGCATGAAGTTTTGGTGAGTTACAACGCTGTCACCAAATCGACGCCGCACCAGGCCTGGAATATCAGTGACCCCGAATCGTTTCGCATTGTCGATCGTACGTTGGACGGTGTGCAGGCGAGCCTGAATCCTTCTACCATCCACATTGGCCACGATGAAATCTGGCAGTTGGGCAAAGATTCGCGCGACTTGCAAAGCGGCCTGACGCCCTTGCAACTGGTGCAGCGCGACCTGATGCACTGGTACAACCGCATCAAGAAGAATAATCCCAAAACTGAAATTCTGATGTGGGACGATTTATTGCGTCCCGGCAGAACCGGTGTGAGCAACGGCATTCTCAACGAAGTCGCCGGAGAACTTCCCAAAGATATTATTGTGGTGCCCTGGTATTACCACGCCAAACCAGAAAGTGCAGGCCATGTTAAAAGCCGCCTCGAACACCTCACAGACATGGGTTTTTCGGTGATCGGCGCACCTGCGGGTTATTTCAGAGACAATAGTTACCTTTGGTACCAGCAATTACAGCCCTATCTCAAAGACGGGCGTGCCAAAGGCATGATGTTCACTAACTGGGATTTATTGCACCGCGGCGATATGGTGGCGGCGGGCGAACTGATGTGGTCGGGCCAAAAGGTCGATCGCAAGCTCTATCAAGCTCTGGATGCCATCACCGAACGCGTGAAACTTCAAGGCCTTGTGCTTACTCTCTCCCCCAAAGTGCAGTTAACCGCATTTGTAGATCTCATCGCCAAAGGCTTGAAGGAAAAGAAAACCCCCGACCAAATCAACGCCGAGTTCAAAACCAAAGTCATTGGCGATATTTCGGCCTTTCGCAAAGTATTAGGCGAAAGAACATGGAATACCTTGCCAAAGGCCGCTGGTTTTCCCGAACAGGAAATGGCCAATCTGGTGCGTGTGCCACTGTTTTTGCAAGCCATGACCGATGCTGTGAAAGCCGGTGCCACACAAGACAAACAGTTGCTGCGTAAAGTAATCGATTCTTTATATGAACTCAATCATATTGGTTTGGCCGAGCACGACGAACTGGTGGAGAAAAGCAAAACACAATGGATCTATTTCAAGGAACTCTTTGGCGTTGAACCACCGAAAACGAGCTGAGCGAATTCTCTCATTGCGAGGTTTTGTGCTTGACAACAAAATCGTTTTCAACGATACGGATACTGCGCTGTTCAAATAATAGAGAAAAAAGGGATTATGCTCAATATTGCCGTTATCGGGTGTGGCGTAGTAGCGGAGGGCCACCTGCATGCCATTGCTGCTTCATCGGATTGGAATCTGGCCGCCGTAGTGGAAACTCATCCACAACGTCTCCAACAGGTTGTGAATCAGTATCAGCCGCAACATAGCTTTAGCGATTACCGCGAATTACTGGAGACAGTTCCCCTGGATGCGGTCGTGGTCGCCACTCATGTCGAAACCCATTATGAGATCGCTCTTGCAGCCTTGGAGCGCGGCATTCATGTGCTGTGTGAAAAGCCAATGGCGCAGTCGCTCGAACAGTGCCGTGAAATGTGTGAGGTAGCCGCGCGCCACAACCGATTGCTGGCAGTCAATTTCAACACGCGCAGCTCCGATCCTTACCTGACGGTCAAGCGGATGATCGAGCAGCACGATATCGGTGCCATCCGCGTGGTGCGTTTCGTATACGATTGGTCGGCTCATCAGTGGCAGCCGCCCGAACGATTCGAAAAATTCATGGCGAACGGCGGGCCGGTGATCGATTCCGCCGTGCATTTCTTCGAAGGCGTGCGCTGGTTCACCGGGCAGGAGTTTGCGCGCATCGAAGCCTGTGGAGTGCGCATTGCGCCCCATGAGCACCCCCAGCATGTGATTTCCACTTGCCAGTTGGAGGGTGGTGCAATTGCCCTGGTAGAAGCCGGATGGCTTTTTACCAAACGCACTAAAGATACCGGCATGCTCTACGAAGTGACAGTCATCGGCGACAACGGCACTATTAGCTATAGTTCGGAAAGCCAGAAGATTCGTACCTGGACGGCCACCGAAACGCTGGAAGTGGAGTGCGGCGACTTAGAGAAGCATTTCGAGCGCGTGCATGAGGCTTTTGCCCGCAGCATAGAGGTGGGAGCGTTGCAGGGATTGGCATCGGGCGAAGACGGACTCAAGGCGACCCAGGCCGCTTATCAGGCCCTGGCTTCAACCCAATCGGGTTGAAATTTTCTCTGACAAAAATATGAATAACTACCGCGAAAAAGTAATGGGCTGCTGGCTGGGAAAAGCGGTCGGTGGGACGCTTGGCCTACCGTTTGAAGGCGTGGATGGGCCGCTCGATTTGCATTTCTACGAACCGGTGCCCACCGAAATGCTGCCTAACGACGACCTCGATTTGCAGGTAGTCTGGGCTTGCGTCCTCGACCAACTGGCCCAGGTCAAAGTGAGCCGCCACGTGCTGGCGCAGGCCTGGCTCGATCATGTGGATTTTCCCTGGGATGAATACGGCGTGGCGCTTCGCAACTTGAAGAACGGGTTGCAGCCACCGCTTTCGGGTTCGCACGACAACTGGTTCGCCAACGGCATGGGCGCGCCGATTCGCAGTGAAATCTGGGCGTGCCTGGCACCCGGCCAGCCCGCGTTGGCTGCTGCCTATGCCTATGAAGATGCCTGTGTCGATCATGCCGATGAAGGCATCTGGGGCGAAGTGTTTCTCTCCGCTTTGCAAAGCGCTGCTTTCGTTCAAAGCGATGCGGCCATTCTTTTGCGCGATGCTCTGGATACGTTGCCCGCAGAAAGCCGGGTGCGCCGTGCCGTGGCCGATACGCAGACCTGGTGGCAGGAAAAGCGCGATTGGCGCGCGGTGCGCGCGCTGATTTTGCAACATCACGGCCATGAAAACTTTACCGATGCGCCGATGAATATCGCGTTTTCGGTGTTGGGCTGGCTGGCATCGGAGGGTGATTTCAGTCGTGCCATCTGCATCGCCACCAACTGCGGTAAAGATACCGATTGCACCGCTGCGACGGTCGGAGCTTTGATGGGGATTATCGACCCCAACAGCATCGACGAGAAATGGCTGGCCCCGATAGGCCGAGACCTGGTGCTAAGCCCCGGCATTCGTGAACTGGACGCTCCTGCAACCTTAGATGCGTTTACCGACCTGGTGTTGAACTTGCGGGAGCGGTTGAATAACCAATGGCCCGATGAACCGGAACTGATTCAGGAGGTGGCTCATTTGAAACTGCCGGTGAAGGTGGCGCATGTGGCCCAGTTCCCTGCGCGTAATGGATTGGAATTTCCCACAGAGTCGGGCGTCGTTGAACTTCCAGGTACTTTTACCTCCTGGCAACACAGCGATTTTGAAGACGAATATTTGTTGGTTCAATATTCGTTCTCACTGGGAAAGAGCGAGCCGGTCTTGGTGATGTTCAACTGCAACCAGTCTTGCCGAGTGTGGGTAGATGGCAGCTTTCTGTTTGAACGCGAGGCGGGGGTAATGGCCCCTTCATTCCATCGGGTGCCGGAACGACAGCAAGCAGAAGTTCAATTGGAAGCCGGTGCGCATCAACTCATTGCAGCAATCAAACGTCCCGTGAATGGGCAAGCAGCGCAGTGGGTCGTGGGTATCGGTGAGCCAGTCAGTAAACAGTGGATTCCCGGCGCGTTCCAGGTGCGGGAGTTAGTCACGGCTTAAAGCAATTGGAGCTAATCACTCAAACAGTCATGCCTTCGGGCATGGCTATTTTGGTTGGTGGCTCGATATACAGGGTAAGAGAAGGCCACGTGATAAAGTATATTCCGTGATACCGGATATGCCCTCGTTGTTGGAGATAGTCGAGCAGAAACTCATTCCCTGGATGGCGCAGGATATGGAGAAACGCTTGATCGTGGCTCCTCCACGGCTGGTTGATGCCGTGCCTGAGGAAGGCTTGACGTTTACGGCTCGAAAGCTCAAGGGTAAACGTGTTCCGAGGCGAGGTTTTTCCTATAGTGGCATCAAGGCGAGGTGGGCCGAAGACCATTTGCTGGAGACTTATAATCCCCTGTTCTTTTTTGTGCTGGATGGGGAAATCGATTATTGCTGTAGCGACTATGTTCTCCGTGCCCCCGAAGGCAGTGCGATTCTGGTTCCTGCCGGCATTCCTCGCGCCGATGGCTATGAAGATTTGCTGGAATTAGTGGGCGATAATCCAAAGCGATTCTGCAATTGTATGCTGTTTCACGAACGGTCCGGCAATCTGGAAATATGGCTGAATCACGATCGGGGAAATAAGCATTATCGCTCGTTGCGAAGCGCTCAGGCATTCATCAGCAATTTTCAGTTATCGCGTATGTTGACGACGGCGCAGGATGAACTGCTGGCGGGTGAGGAGAACTCTCTTTCCATCGCGGTGCGTCATCTGGAAATATTCCTCTACATGCTGCAGCGCGATTTACGCAATAAAAAAGGGTTTTATCCGGGCCGCCTGGATAACATGGAAAGCCAGGCCATACAAAACTACGATCCCATTGCGTGGGCGCAGCAATATATCCGCGAACATTTGGCCGAGCAGCTTACAATTGAATTAGTGGCACAGGAGGTGCGGCTCTCTCGCACCCAGTTCGTGAAACGCTTTCGTTTGGAGACAGGGGAGACTTTTAATGGCTATGTGACGCGCTGCCGTCTTGAACAGGCCAAGCATATGCTTGAAGACACGACTCTGACAATACGCTTTATTTCCGAAAACCTGGGCTATAACTCGGATGTGCATTTTTATCGGCTGTTTCTCAAACACGAAGGGTTTACTCCATCGGCTTATCGTGCTCAATTTCAAAATAGTGGCCGATAAACATAGGAAGCGACCGATATGTAAGTTTGGAAAAATAGATTGGGTGGCATAATACAAATGAGTCGTTATTTTTCCATCGAACCCTTTGGGGGGAGTATTATGCAGAACTGCTACACTAAAATGAACCGCCGGGCATTTACCTTGATAGAGCTATTAGTCGTCATTGCTATTATAGCTATCCTGGCTTCTATTCTTTTTCCGGTGTTTGCCCGTGCCCGCGAAAATGCTCGCCGCACCAGTTGTTTGAGTAACCTCAAACAGGTTGGCCTGGCTTTCATGCAATATACCCAGGATTACGACGAACGTTATCCCTTGCCGGTGTGGCAGGTGACGTTTCCTACCGATCCTAATAATGTGGTGACACAAAGCCCGCGTATCCCCGGCACGCCGGCCGATGCATTCAGCAGCACTGCGGCCTATAGCTGGAAAGATTTTGTGTATCCCTATATCAAGAACCTGCAAGTTTTTATTTGTCCTTCGTGGGTGAACCCGTATCCCAGTTCCACCGCGTGGAGCAAGGCGGCCAGCTATGGGTACAGTCAATTAATCGGTGGTTGGAAGTCGGGGACTGGCGCAGTTCAATCGTTTGAGCCACGCAAGCTCTCGGATATTTCACGCCCGGCAGAAATCGTCATGGTGCTGGATTTTCCTTATGTTGGCGATACCAACCCTTCTGCTTATTGCAGCACCGGTTCCAGCGGATTCCTCAATCCTACCAGCACCTATCATGAAATCATGTGGCCGCACTTTAAAGGTGGCACAGTGATGTTCACCGATGGCCATGCAAAATGGTATCAGCGCGGGTCGAGTTCCGTTTGCCGTGTGGCTTCGTCTTCGGTGGCAAGCAACCAGCGCGCCTGGGACCCAACACTTCCCTAAGTCGTAAATATATTTGTTTGATTGTTCTTATGCAGCCCAAGTTTTTCCTTCCCTTACTGGCCGTTGGCGTAGCAACCCTCACTGTCAACAGCCCGCTTGCCCAGGCCCAAACCGATCCCCGCAACAACTGGGGCCTCACACCCTTAGGCCCCAATGTGGCCCCGCCGGAGTGGAAACCGGCACCGGTGCGTCAGCCGCTTAAACCACAGCTTCAAACCCATGCTGTGCAAGGGACACCGCTCTCTTTTGCCCGGGGCGGCCAGCCTACAGCGGTGATTGCTGTGCCACAAACCCCTTCCAGCGCTGCCGAAGAAGCAGCGGCATTATTACAGCGTGTTTTTAAAGCGATGTCCGGTGCAATGCTGCCCATCGTGCCCGAAAACCAGGTGCAGGCGAAAGGCGCTGCCGGGTTTGAAGTGGGCGGACAAAGCTACAACTCCCTGATTGCCGTAGGCGCAACGGAACTTGCTCAAAAAGCCGGAGTCAATGCCGAAGGCCTGGCGCTTGATGGTTACCGTTTGCAGACGCAGGGCAATATGCTCTTCCTCGCAGGGCAAGACCGTGCTCCGCGTATAGGCAAAGACGGGCAACCGTTGCGTATTAGCAATAATGGCACTTTAGGCTATGTGCATGCCAACGGCACCCGCAACGGGGCTTACGGCTTGCTCGAACGCCATTTTGGCTGCCGTTGGTTGTGGCCGTCCGAAGCGGGTGGGGAGGTGTTGCCCGCGCGCAGTGAACTGATGCTGCAGCCGTTGCACGAAACCGACCAGCCCGCCATGGCCCAGCGCCTGATTCGCAATTATTACCCTGAAAACCGCGAGAATGCCTATGGCAGACGGCAGCAGCAGGGGGCTTTGCCGATGCTGGGACGCAGTTATACCAGCTTGCTCGATAAGGCGAAAAACTCAGCCGACTGGTTCAAAGCGCAACGGTTGGGGCAGTCGATGGAGATGAACCTGGGGCATGCCTTTAGTGACTATTGGAAAAAGTATGGGCAAACCCATCCTGAATGGTTCGCGCTGCAGGCCGATGGCACCCGCAACCAGGCACGTTTAGCCACTACTTCGGGCTATGAGCGGCTGGATAAAACCAACCCCGAGCTGATTAATTTCATTGCCCAGGAAATCATCGCCAAGTTCGATGCCGACCCCGATTTGAAAACGGCTTCGGTGTGCCCCAACGACGGTTCATACCCTAGCTTCTGCCTGTGCGAAGTCTGCCGCCGACTCGATCCGCCCCAGGGCGATAAGATCGGTTTTTCCATTATCGGTCAAGACGGCAAAGCCCAGCGCATCAGCTATCCTTCGCTTTCCGACCGTCATGTGACATTCTACAGCCGTGTCGCTGAAATCGTGGGCCAGAAGCATCCCGACCGTTTGCTGGGTGCCTATGCCTACAGCGTTTATAACACCCCGCCGCTCTATGCCAAGCTGGCTCCCAATGTGTTCATTTCCTATGTGGGCTTGAGCTATGTCAACGACATGCAGCGCGAGCGCGACCGGAAAAGCTGGGAATCGTGGGCCAACACCGCCGGGAAAATGCAACTGCGCCCCAATTCGCTGCTGGGTGCCAACGGCATCCCCGCTATTTTTACCCACAAGTTGGGCGAAGATATCAAGCGCACCTACCAAACCGGCATGATCGGCATGGACTTTGATTCGCTTACCCACAACTGGGCGGGGCGTGGTTTGAACTACTACATTCTCGCCAAGCTGGCGTGGGACCCTTCGCAGGATGTCGATGCGTTGGTGAAAGACTATTGCGACAGCGGTTTTGGCCCGGCTTCACCGGCTATCCAGCAGTATTTTTCGGCTCTGGAAACCCTCACCAACGACCTGGCCCGCACCACCGGTGCCGCGTCGCGCTCGGAAGATGGCATTGACGCGATTTCACTACGCGGTTTACTGGGGATTGTGGCAAAAACCTACACCCCTGAAAAACTAGCCGAGCTTCAAGCGTTGCTTGATACCGCCAAAACCCAGGCTGCTGGCGATGCCGCCGTGCAAAAACGGATTGTATTTTTAGAACAGGCGTTGCGCTACGCCGATGTAGAAACCGCTGCTTTGCGTGCCGTCTTCGCTCCGGCAGCGCCTGAGAAAAAACAGCGGGTGCAAGAAGCATTGAAAAACCGCCTGGCAGTATTCCAGGATATTTACGACAATCATTTCTACTCGCAGGGTTTGTTTGAGACGCTGCACCGCCATGCTTCACTGTGGCGCGAGTTTGGTTTGGATGGGGCGGGGAATGAGTTGCCGAAGACGCCGTAAATGAGGAACCGCGCGCGTAAGCAAGTCGGACTGGTGTAGCGTTAAGCTTATCTTGAACATCAATTAGGCTTGGCGTTATGTTTAAACAATCCGACTTGCTTACGCGCGCGGTTCCTCATTACCAAACCTAACGCTTCTTCCCGCCTTTTCCCTTATTGTAAAACTTCTTCGGCTTACCACCTAAATTCCCCCGCTTAGGCCCGGCAGGCTTATGGCGGGGTTTGCTCTCCTGGGATTTTCTGCCTTTTCCCGAAGGCGCTCCGTGGGTTGCGCCTTCATCGGCCACCCAGCGGCCTTCGAGTTTGTCTTGCAATTCTTCTAATGTAGCTGCCACCACCGCGCCGCGTGAACCGCGCGAGACTACCAGGCGCATTGGCCGGTCGAGTTCGGGCAGTTCCTCTTCTTGCAGGGTGCGGGCCAGCTTTTCAGGCAAACGCAAACGGGCTACGCCCAGTGGTGCTCCGCTTTCGTTTTCAATATCGTATTCGAGCGGAATATTCTGCTCGCGCACCGTCACATGAGTGGGAAGTGCGAGCAGTTCTTTTTGCTGCTGGGGAGTAACAAAATCATCGACATTCACCTTTAGCCGCGCACTGCGAAAGGCGTTGAGCGAATCGACGCCTTGCTCATCGAGTTGCTTGCGATAGTGCTCGGTCAGTTCTGCAACGCTCAATGCCGGGGTTTGTCCGGCCGAACGGCGGTAGAACTCGCGCACTTGCTCCACTGCATCCCGGTTGAGTTGCACGGCGCGGTGTTGGGCTTCGCCCACAGCCACGGCTTTGGCCAGGGCCTGGCGCGCTTCGCTTATCGAATCTTTCGGGAAGTCTTTAATGCTTTCGCTTTTGCGGTCGAGAGTGAAACCAAAATACTGCGAGGTGCGCGTGCGAGTGAGCGGCGCGTGTGGCTGCCAGGGGTTGTAGGAGTATTGCGCGCCGCTGCGTTTGGCATAGCGGCGAATTTGCGAATGTGGAATCTCGGTGCCTTCAATGGTGGCGCGGGAAATGCCGTTGCGGTCGGCGAAGTAGCGCAGTTCTCCCGCAACCGGTGCATTGCTGTTGCACAGGCTGCTTTTCGAAACGTAGGCGGTGCGGCCATCGGCAGTTTGTTCGCCAATCACCAGGTCGAACGGCATGAAGCGCGCCAGCAGGTCGGTGAACTTTTCGAGCAGTTCGTCATCGGCCAGCGGCATCTTTTTAGGCATGGGCAGTTCTACGCTGCGGAAAACACAGGCCATTGCCAGGGCGGCGTCTTCAATCGACTTCACCAGCACGCCGCGTTCCTTGGCCCAGGCCGCCAGTTTTTCGGGGTCGAAGAGGTGGCGCGGTAAACCATAGACCTCGCCTTGCCCGCCGGTGTAGCGGTAGGCTTCGGCATACAGGTTGTAGGAAGTCAGGTGGTCGCTGCCCGGCACCATCAGCCCGCGCAGGTCGCGTTCTTCGCGCGTCATGCGGTGCAGGCTTTCAATCGAACTCATCACGGCCAGGGCCGGAAGCAGTTCACGGTCGGCATTGACAATGAGTTCGGCCCAGGCGCGATCAACCGGTAACGCTTCCACCTTTTTGCCATAGGTGGTGAGGCGGCCTTGCTCATTGATGATGCCGCGCTGTTGCAGTCCGGTGAAGGCGCGGCGGTAGGCGGTGGTATCGAGCGGGACAGGGAGTTCGAGTTCGTCGGCGCGCACGTTGAGGTCGGCGCAGGTGAGGGCAACCCGTTCGCTATCGCCCGCCAACTGGAATTCGGGTGCGGTGGGACGCAGGCTTTCAAAGCGAATATCGCGTTCGGAGAGGATAAACACCCGTCCGCCTTTCACGCGGCCATGCACGCGCCCGGCCATTTGCAAGATTTCGTTATTGCCCAACGGTGCGCGGGTGAGCACGTTGCGTCCGCCTTCGATTTTGTTGGTGAAACGCATATCGTGAATCACCACGGTATCGAGGCCGCGCACGTTGAGTGCGCTTTGCCCCGCCGCCGTCATGCTCAGTAGATAGGGCTTGGGCGCGCCGTCATCTTCCAGAAAGGGCCGAATGGCAGTCACCGGCTCGCCGCCGTGATAGAAGGCGGCGTTCAGTTGAGGAGCGCGCTGCTTCACTTTAACGGCAACCTCTTCCACCCCGGCACGCGTGGCCAGGAATACCCCCACTCCGCGCTTTTGATTGGTAATGTGGCGCAGAAAACGGCTGTTGAAGAACTCAAGCGGCTGGTCGCGCAGCACTTCGACCTGGGCCGCTTTATCGGGATCGAAGGAGAACACCTGCAGCACGTCGCTGGAATTGAGGTAGCGGCGGTAGAAGCTGGGATCGACGGTGGCTGAAAGCCACACGAAGCGGCATCCCACGCGCTTGCCCAGCGCCAGGCAGAGTTCCAACTCGGCCGAGGTCTGGTGGATTTCATCGACCACCAGCGTGTCGCGCGAGAGAATATCGCCGTCCTGGAACCAGCGCCGCGCAATGCCGGTTGTCACCACAATAACGTTGAGATTGGGCAGTTCCGGTGTCGCTTCGCGCTCGCGATTCACCACGCCGATGTTGAGTGGCGCTTTGAGAATTTCCTCGGCTATGGGCCGAATCGCCAGGGTCTTTCCTGTGCCGGTTCCGGCGATGATGCCGAAACCTTTGCCGCTGCGCGCCAGTTCGCGCACGCGCTCGCCGTAGTTTTTTTCGAGATAGGTTTCGAGGTGCAGTGTCAGCCCGATTTCGATGGTTTCGCAGGCCGCGCGAGTGGGGGCGATGATGATGACACGGCCGGTCGGCGGTTCGTTTTGGACGAATGCCTCGTGGTCGGGAGGAAGGTAGCGATCCTGGACGTGAGTGAGCATGAGCAGAAATTTCTTTTATGCGCGACAATATTAAGGATAGCGTGTCTGTTAACAAGCATGGCATGTGCCGTGCCAAGCAGTGAAACTTCCTCTTCCATTATGAGCACTTCCGATCTCTTGCCGCATTTAAGAATGATGCTGTTGATTCGTCGCTTTGAAGAGCGCTTAGACGAGCTGTTTTCCAGCGGCGTCATCAAAGGCACCTCGCATCTCTATGCCGGGCAAGAAGCGGTGGCGGTCGGCATATGCGCCGAGTTGGGTATTCACGATTACGTGACTTCTACCCACCGTGGTCATGGCCATTTTCTGGCCAAAGGCGGCGGAGCCAAGGAACTCATGGCCGAACTCTTCGGCAAAGCTACCGGCCCCAGTAAAGGCCGCGGCGGCAGCCAGCACGTGGCCGATTACAGCGTGGGCTTTTTGGGCAGCAACGGCATCACGGCGGGCGGCTTGCCCATCGCCACCGGCGCGGCGTTGGCGTTGCAAATGCAGAAGAAAAACAACGTGGTGATTTCGTTTTTCGGTGAAGGCGGAGCCAACCAGGGCACCTTCCACGAATCCATCAATATGGCGGCCAACTGGCGCTTGCCGATTCTCTTCGTGTGCGAAAACAACCTCTATGCCATGAGCACGCACTACAACGAAACCTTCGCCTCGCCCACCATCGCCGCGCGTGCGGCCGGTTACGGCATTGAAGGCGCTTTGGTCGATGGCACCGACTTTTTTGCGGTGCGCGAAGCCACGAAAACCGCAATGTCGCGTGCCAAGGCCGGAGACGGCCCCACACTTTTGGAAATGCAGACCTACCGTTATTACGGTCATAGCAAGAGTGACAAACGGGAATATCGCACCAAGGAGGAAGAAGACGATTGGCGTTCGCGCGATTGCATCGAAAAACTGCGCGATGCCATGCAACTGGACGCTGCCGCCTATTCCGCCCTGCAAGCCGAAGTCGCCGAAGAAGTGGAAGCCGCCGTCGAATTCGCCCAAACCTCACCTGAACCGGAAGTGGAAGAGTGGGAAGACGTGTTGTTTGCTTGAAGTGCTGAGTCGCGGGCGTGCCGCCGCACGCCCCTACAGCACCTCCTATTACCCTTGACCTATCACCCATCACCTAATTTGTGCTACACTGCGCGCGAGTCACAGCGGATAAGTGAGAGCCTTTTTTAGAAAACTATCCGCGCCGGACGCCGCGTTGAGACGTGAAGAGACGAAAAACATTCGCGCGGCGCCCCCAACGGGCACTGGTAAAAAAGCAAATACCGAGTGCCTTGCTTCCGGCGCGAAACCTTTCCCCGCTTTTGCTCCAAACCGTAACGAGGATGGATATACAATTTGGATACGCATAGTTTGCAAGTCCCACGCATTGCGTTGTTGATCGATTTCGATAACGTGATCTTAGGTGTGGAAGAACCGCCCGGCTTCGATATCGAACTGGTGGTTAACGCACTGCGTTCGCGCGGCGTCATTGTGCTTGGCCGTGCCTATGGCGACTGGTATCGCCACAATCGCCACCGCCGCAAGCTGATGGAACACGGCATCGAGCTGGTCGAGACACCGGCTTTTGGCCCCATCATTAAGAACTCCGCCGATATTCGCATCGCGCTCGATGGCTTTGAAATCGGCATGACCCAGCATCACATCACCGAGTTTTGCCTGGTTTCGGGCGATAGCGATTTCCTGCCGCTCATCAAGCGTTTGCAGTATCTCGGAAAGACCGTCACCGTCATCTCCGGTGTGAAGTTCACCTCCGAGCTGGTGCGCCGCAACTGCAACGAGTTCATCTCCTACGAGAACCTCTTGGCCGAAAGCGTGGGCGCAACTGAAGATGCCACTACGCTGGAAGGCTCGTTCACACTGCTCACCCGCACCATCCATACGCTGCATGAACGCGGCATGGAAGTGCGTTCTTCCACCGTGAAGCAGATGATGATTCAGCTCAACCCGGTGTTCTCCGAGCGCACTTTTGGTTGCAGCCAGTTCAAGCAGTTCCTCGATAAGGCCTGCCGTGCCAACTTGATTAAGCTGGGCAACCGCGACCCGAATTCGGGTGAATATAACGTGCTGTTGCCGGGCGATATGGACGAAGAGCCGATTGTAGTGGAAGAAGCGGCTAAACCCGCTCGCCCGTCGCGCCGCGTTCGTGGCCGCCGCGTTTCGGCGACCGAAGAAGATGTGGCATCGGAAGTGCCGGCCACTGCCGAAGGCGCAGCAGAAGCCGTCGCTGCTACCGGCGAAGAGGCCGCAGAGGCTCCGTCGCGCGCGTCAGCTTCGCGCCTGGGCCGTTTGCGTTCTTCGGGGCGCACCTGGAAATCGGGTAAAGCGGTGACGCGTTCCATTCTGCAAGGCGCTCTCAACGGTGCCTCGGGCACGGAGCCGGAAGCCGAGCCTCAGGAAGAGCTGGAAGCTGCACCTCAAGTGCAAGAAGAAGCTCCTGCAGTCCAGTTGCCGCTGGATATTGCTGAAGCGCCCATCAGCGAGGCTCCGGCAGAAGAACAAGCCGTTGAAGCGGTGACCGAAGCCTTGCCCGAAGAAGCCCCCGCCGAGGAAGAAGCTCCGGCAGAAAAGCCCAAGCGTGCCACGCGCCGCCGCAAACCGGCTGCGAAGAAGAAAGCCGAAGCCAAGCCGGAAGGTGATGAGGCCACAGCGGAAAGCGCCGACCCGGCACCGGTGGTTCCGGCCATCGAAGAAGCTGCTCCTGCCGTTGCAGAGGCCCCGGCCGCAGAAGCCGATGCCCCGGTGGAAACTGGCGAAGCCGAAGTGAAGGAAGAGAAAAAGGCCGCCAAGAAACCGGTGCGTCGCCGGACACCGCGTAAAAAGAAGGAAGAATCGCCGGCACCGCCGGAAACTCCGGAAAGTTAAAGCATTTCGGTTGCACCCTTGCCCTTTTGCGAGGGTGCAACCGAAACAGGCTTATTTGCTTCTTTCCTCACCATCCCCCAGACTGTTGCATTATTTTTTTCCGTGCTATTGTGAAATTGCACACCGCGTTGGGCTTAAAAGCTGCCTGGCCGGTTATTAAAAACCGCTGGTGGAGCAAGGGAAAAGCGTGTTTACTCGTGTTACTAATAACTGGAAAGGCTTATCGGCTTGCCTTTTCATACTCGAAAAGAGGTGAATCGTTACTTAATTGTTCGTATTCTGTAACAATTCTGAAATATTTTACCGATAACCTTTTCAAGGCAGAAAGAACTCACTATACTGCCGCCTTGTGAAATAATTCACAAATACTTGGGAAAGACGGAAAAAACGGAAGTTGATCTAATGTCTAAGCGTGTTGTCATCGTAGGAATGGGTTTTGGTGGTATCAAAGCAGCCGAAGCTCTCGCCTCTTCAGATTTAGAAGTTTTGTGCCTCGATCGGCGCAATTATCACCTGTTTCAGCCTTTGCTGTATCAGGTTGCAACAGCCACATTAAACCTGGAATCGATTGCACATCCGGTTCGCGCCATCATGCGTGGCAAGAAAAATGTGCGTTTTCAATTGGCCGAAGTTCAGAAGGTTAATTTAGATGAGAAAAAGCTCCAGACTGCTCAGGGTGAAATCTCTTACGATTACTTGATTTTGGGCGCGGGTAGCGTGACCAACCACTTCGGCATGACATCTATTGCCGATTACGCCTACGATCTCAAGCAGCTCAACGATGCCGTGGCTTTGCGTAACCACATTCTCGCCATCTTCGAGCGTGCTTCGGTTGAAACCGATCCGGCAGTGCGCGATGCGTTGCTGACCTTCGCCGTTGTCGGTGCAGGCCCGACCGGAACCGAATTCTCGGGTTCGTTGATCGAGCTGATCCAGGTGTTGTCGAAAGACTTCCCGATGATCGCCCCCAAAGATTGCAAGGTGATTCTCATCGAAGCCATGGGCGCAGTGCTGCCGCCGTTCAGCGAGAAGTCGCAGAAATACGCCGAGAAGAAGCTGCGCGACCTGGGTGTGGACGTGCGTCTCAACACCGCCGTGAAAGGCGTCACTCTGGCTGCCGAGAACGGCACCAAGACCGACCTGATTCAGTTCGGCGATGGCACCACTTTGCCGATGTTCACCCTGTTGTGGGCCGCCGGTGTGAAGGCCGCTCCTTTGGCCGACGCGCTGGATGTTCCCAAGCAGCGTGGCGGACGCGTGATCGTCGACCAGAACTGGGCGATTACCGATCATCCCGAAGCGTTCGTGGTGGGCGATATGGCCTGGTATGAGTTGGAAGATGGCAAACCGCTTCCCGGTGTGGCTCCGGTTGCAGTGCAAAGCGGCGAATATGTAGCCAATTTCATCAAGGCCGCCGTCAAAGGCCAGACGATCAAACCGTTCAAATACTTCGACAAGGGCAAAATGGCCATCATCGGCCGTCGCGTCGCCGTGGCCGAAATCGGTTCTTCGCCCAAGGGGATCAAGATGACCGGCATCCGTGCCTGGCTTGCCTGGCTCGGTGTCCACGTCGCCCTCATGGCCGGTGTGCGCAACCGCGTGCTCACCATCGTCAACTGGGTGTGGGATTACCTGTTTATGGACCGTCAGTTGCGTCTTCTTACTCACGAGGGCGATAAGGTTCACAACGAGACGTTCTAAAAAACGGCGAACATTCAACGTCGAACGTTCAACTTCGAACTTTGAATATCGGCTAACATCACTCCTCTCTTTAAGAGCTGAGTAAGTGACACAAAATTTCAGCGCCCTTTCCCCTCACCCCAGCCCTCTCCCCGAAGGGGCGAGGGGGTAGGCTGCACTGACCATAGCACCCCACATAGAGTGTAGAGTTGTGGCTCGTGCTCCCCTCTCCTGTTCTGGGAGAGGGGCGGGGGTGAGGGGCAGGAGCCTTGAGCTAAGATTGGCTTTGGGGCATGGTGTATACCTGAAGAGAAATAAGAGAAACCGGATAGGGAATTTCCCCATCCGGTTTTTTTTGTCTGGTGATGTAAAACTATTTGCCTGGGTCGCCGCCTACGGTGCGGGCTTCACCTTCGGATAAACCTAAAAGACGTTTGAGATTACCACCCAGCAACGCGTCAATGTCTTCCTGCGGCCAGGGCAGGGCGCGAATCTGTTCCAGGTCGGCGGCGATTTCTTCTTCGCGGTTATAGGGCCAGTCGAGTCCGTAAATCAGCAAATCGGGGCCTATTTGCCAGTGGCAATCGTTGAGACCTTCGGGGCCTAAATACCAATAGCGCTGGCTGTGCTTGTTAAGCACGCTGGCGATGCCCGCATAAAGATGGTTGCCCCGCAGCTTATTGTTGGTAATAACCGCCAGAACCTGGCGGTAGTAGTGCCAGCCGCCCACATGCTCGTAGACCATGCGCAAATTGGGATAGTGCCAGGCGATTTCATCGCAATCGAGCGGATCGTAATCCTTCAGGCGGTGCCAGTGGACACCCAGGTGAAAGTCGGCCGTCAGATGGTATTTTTCCATCGCCGCATAAGCATCGCTCGCCCAGTCGCCGAAGATGGCGAACTTCTGAGCCGGAGGATGCAGCTTGATGCCTTTAAAGCCTAATTCCGCAATCTCCTTCACTTGTGGGGCTGCCGGTTTTGAAGGATCGAGCGTGCCGTAACCAAAGAGGTTGGAATGCGGTGCAATGGTTTGCGCCAGCCACTGGTTGTGATTGCCGGGCAGCATTGCACCGGCAAATTGGTAGCTGAAGGGAGCGAAACACACAGCACCTTCAAAACCGAAACGGTCGGCCAGTTGCAAATAGGCTTCGAGCGTGGCGTTCTCGCGAAGTTCGCGTGGGAAGAGATGAACGTGATTAACAAACATGGTGAGAATGGGCAGGAGAGGATGTCTTTAAGCAGAATTTTCCGGCAGCACGTTTACCATCCACCCGATCCCAAAACGGTCGGTCAGCATACCGTAACCGGGCGACCAGAAGGTTTCGGTCAGCGGCATTTCCACGCTACCGCCATCGGCCAGGGCGGCAAAAGCTTGCTCGGCTTCTTCGAGAGTGGCCACATGCAAAGAGAGTGAAAAGCCTTCGTAGCCCGTGGTTTCGCTACAGCCGTCAGAACCCAGCAGAGTGGACTGGCCGATGCGAAAACTGGCATGCATGACCTTGTCTTCAAAACCCGCTGGCGGTTCGGGACTGTCTTTGAAATAGACGAGCACATCGATTTGTGCTCCCACCGCGTTGCGGTAGAATTCGAGCGCTTCTTCGCAACGGCCACCGAAGAAAAGATAGGGCTGAACAATAGCAGTAGACATGGAAGTTCTCCTGGAATTCAAAACTGCCCGGCTCGCCAAGAACTATACCGCAATGCGATAGAGCAGGGCATCGGCTGTCCAATCGGGGCTAGTATTCTCGCGAAAATCCTGAGCGAACAGGCGAGCCATGTGCAAAAGCAGTTCCCCGCTTTCCAAATCTTCACGCAAGTAGAAATTGGAAAGCGTGAGGTAGGGGCTTTCGTCCGGCGCGCGGTCGTCGATCGCCGTCACGGTATCGCGCTTGAGCAGGCCGGTTTGGTTATCGACTTCACCCAGAATAATGGGATAGCGAGGGGCGTTGCCTTTGGGATTCTCTTCGCAGATGTTGCCCATCCAGAACAAGCGTCCGTCTGAATGGCGCAATAGTTCCGAGCAGGAACTGGGCGAGTGGAAGGCGGTGCCGTCTTCATAGGTCCACGGCGTCGGCTCCGTCCAACTCATGCCGCCATCGTGGGAGAGCGCAAACCAGCGGTGGCCGGGCAGTTCAGGCTTGCGGTCGTTGCTGCCGCGCATCACCATGAGAATCGTGCCGTCGGCCAGTTCGGCCAGGGTGGGTTCGATCAGGCCGCGTGTTGAACGTGCCGGGTCGGCTTCCACCCGCTCGGAAGGCGTCCAGGCCAGACGGCCATCTTCCTGCCAGCGTCCCAGAAGCAACTGACACACATGGTAGGTATGGCCACCACCGGGATTGTAATATTCACCATCCGGCCCAATAGGTGTCACTTGCACCGGCAAAAGAATCACGCCATCCCTGCGGGTAAGAGGGCGCTGCCCGAAATCGCCCTGCATCAGCGAATTTTTTCCGATTGTGACACCGGGCAAGGGATGAATCGCATCATACTCCTCGCCTTCGCAAATCACTTGCTCGCTGATGGCTTCGGTGTGGCCGCCATCCAACGAAACCCCGTAATGCACCTTGTAGTGTTTCATGCCGTCGAGCGGGCTGTCGGTTGGCATCACGCCTTCAGTCCAGAAGGAAAGGTAACGTCCGGTGCCAGGATCGACAAAGCCGCCAGGCCGAAACCGCTTACCAAAACCATCGGGATGCTCGAAGCGGGTGGAGTGTTCCACCGCTTCGCTCCAGGTGCGGCCGTTGTCTTGCGAGAAACGCACGAACGAGGTGTCGAAGGTATCGCTGCGGCTCATCAGTTGGTGGATGCTGATGAGCTTCTGGCTGTCGGTGGTGGTGTGATAGCTGGCCGCCATTACGGCAATGCCAGGGCCAGGGGAGGGAACGAAGACTTCGCGGGAGAGGGTTTTTATGGGCATGAGGGGGAAGAAAATTACCGCGTCTGGTAGATTATCGATACGCCATTATAACGCCCGCGTTGATTAAAAGTGCGGGCGCGATGATCATAGATTATTTTTAGCTGTGTCGAATCGATCCAACTGATTTCTACATCCAAATCACCATTGTCGCCACGGTCAAGAACGAAAACATTACCACCTTCGTTAGCTAAAGACGTCTCGGGAGGCAGGAGGGAAACTTGTGTGCTGAATCCGGTTGTTGCACCGCAATTGCGTTGAAAGACAACAGCTTTGGTTTGTTTATCAGGAGAGAGCACTTCCGCGATGATAGTATTGCCACAGAGTTCATCTCCTAACTCGTTAAGAAAGCCGATAACCACCCAACAACCAGCAGCCACGATGATAAACAGCGTGAGGCAAGTCCAGCCTGCGATGCGTTTCATGGGGGGAAATTTATGCTTGGCGATCTATCTCTAAGTAGCCGCCTTCTTCAATTCCTGGAGCTTAATAATCGCTTCCAATGGCGTCAGGTTTTCAACATCGATATTACGCAACGTCTCCAATACCGGGTGCGGCGGTGCGGGTGTGTTTTCTGCTTGCTCGAATAAGTTCGCCGTTGGCGCTTGCATGCTGACAGCCGAAGGCTCCCCCGCTGCTAAATCGCCGCGCAAACGTTCCTGCGCGAAGGTTTCGAGCAACTCGTTAGCGCGCGCAATCACCGGCGTGGGCAAACCCGCCAGACGCGCGACCTGAATACCGAAGCTGCGGTCGGTGCCGCCGCGGATGATGCGGCGCAAGAAGATGATATGCTCGCCGTCTTCTTTCACCGCGATGCGGTAGTTCTTGACGCGTGGCAGTTGGCCTTCCAGCTCGTTGAGGTGATGGTAGTGGGTGGCGAACAGGGTTTTGGGGCCGAGTTCGTGCAGATATTCCGCGACCGCCCAGGCGATGGACAGGCCGTCGTAAGTGCTGGTGCCGCGACCCACTTCATCCAAGATCACCAAACTGCGCGGGGTGGCGTTGTTCAGGATGTTGGCGGTCTCGTTCATCTCGACGGTGAACGTGCTCTGCCCGGTTGCGAGGTCGTCTTGCGCGCCCACACGGGTGAAGATGCGGTCGGTGAGGCCGATTTTGGCATCACGTGCCGGAACGAAGCTGCCGATTTGCGCCATGAGCACGATGAGCGCGACCTGACGCAAAAACGTGCTTTTACCGCTGGCGTTGGGGCCGGTGATGATGAGCACCTGTTGTTTTTCGGTATCCATCACACAATCGTTGGGCACGAATGGCTCACTGGCGGCCATTTCCACTACGGGGTGGCGTCCGCTGCGGATATCGAGGGTGGTTTCTTCGAGAATTTGCGGGCGGGCGTAATCGCGGCGGGAAGCGACTTCGGCGAACCCGGCATAGACATCGAGGTGCGCCAGGGCGCGAGCAGTATCGAGCAGCACTCCGGCCTGGGCGGCGACCTGATCGCGCACTTGTTCGAACAAGCGGCGCTCAATTTCTTTCATGCGCTCTTCCGCACCCAGAATCAAGGCTTCTTTTTCCTTGAGGTCGGGCGTGATGAAGCGTTCGGCGTTGGCGGTGGTCTGCTTGCGGGTATAGTCGGAAGGCGTGTTGGCGAGATTCGATTTGGTGATCTCGATGTAGTAGCCAAACACATTATTGAAACCGACTTTCAGGTTTTTGATACCGGTGCGAGCGCGCTCACTCTCTTCTAACTGCGTGATCCACGTCTTGCCTTCACGAGTGGCGCGCCGGGTCTCATCCAGTTTTTCGTCGTAGCCTTCACGGATGAGGTTGCCGTCGGTGAGAACCGCAGGCGGTTCGTCGGCGATCGATTGCTCCAACAGTTGCAGAAGTTCAGGTGCGGGGTTCAGGTGATTGCGCACTTTGGCGATAGCCGCAGCGTTAATGTGTTGCAGGGTGGCATCAAGCGCAGGCAAGGTTTGCAGCGAGTTGCGTAGCGCCACCAAATCGCGGGCGTTGCCCTGGCCGGTCACAGCGCGTGAGACAAGCCGTTCGATATCGCCGATGTTCTTGAGCAGGTCGCGGGTATCGCGGCGCAGTAACACATTGCCCAAAAACTCGGCGACGGCTTCCTGACGGCGTTCGATGCGTTCTTTCTCCAGCAGCGGTTGCAGCACCCATTTCTTGAGTAAGCGTGCGCCTGCGCCGGTCTTGGTTTCGTCGAGCAGGCCAAGCAGAGTGCCGCGCGTGCTGCCGTCGCGCAGGCTTTGCACCAATTCCAGGTTGCGGCGGGTGGCGTTGTCGAGCTGCATCCACTCTTCGGTGGCAAGCAAGCCGATGCGGCGCACATGGCCCAGTGCGCCCAATTGCGTGCTCTGGAGATAGTCGAGCGCCAGAGCTGCGGCTTCTTGCGCCACCGGATACTCTTCCAGTCCAAAGCCACGCAGCGACGCGGTGCGGAACTGGTTGAGCAGTTTCTGCCGCGGCTCATCGAAGCCGGTGCTATCGAAAGCGGTAGTTAAGAGTTGCAAAGATTGCAACAGCTCAAGAAAACCACTGCATTCGCGCAAATGTTGCGGCACCAACACTTCGGCTGGTGCAAAGCGCAGCAGTTCTTCGCGCAGGGCGCTCCAGCGGTTGCTATCGTCCGAGGCCGGAGCCTGCAGCAGTGCTTGTTGCGTGTTTCCCGTCTCTTTTCTGTTTCCTGCAATTTCCCCGGCCAGAAATTCGCCGGTCGAAATATCGAGCAGGGCCAGGCCAAAACGCGAGAAGTCGGCATTGGCAGTGAGCGCCGCCAGGTAGTTGTTGCCTTTAGCGGCACCGACCGAACTGAGGAACGAATCTTCCAGGATGGTGCCCGGCGAGAGCACACGCACCACTTCGCGCTTGACCAACCCGCGCGCATATTTGGGGTCTTCCACCTGCTCGCAGATAGCGACGCGATAGCCTTTGCCTACCAGTTGCGCGATATAACGCTCACCGGCGTGGTAGGGCACGCCGCAAAACGGCACGGCGTTAGCGTCTTTACCGCGCTTGGTGAGCACCAGCTCCAGTTCGCGCACGGCAATGTGGGCGTCGTCGTGGAACAGCTCGTAGAAGTCGCCCATCCGAAACAGCAAAAGCGTATCGGGGTGCTGGGCTTTTATGCGTTCCCACTGCCGCATCATCGGCGTGGAGGCGGTTGGCGTAGTGGGGGCAGCGCTCATTCTTTCTTTTCGGGTTGCTTCTTCTCGAAAGTAAACGATTTGAGAATCACAGGTAGTTGGCCTTTCACGCCCAGGTCGGCGGCGCTTTTCACATCCGGGGAAAGGCTGGTGGCCATCATGACCAGGGTTACACCTTGCTTGGTGCCTGGTTTGGGAAGCATTACGACACGGCCCCATTGGGTGATATCGCCTTGCTTGGAGCCTTTTACCGTGCTCTGAAAGCGCAGTTCATACCCGTTTAAACTACCAATTTTGGTGGGGCCTTCGGAGATTTTTTTATAATCCGCAAAGCCCTTTTTGTATTCTGCGTCGAACAAGCTAGTGACCTTGGGGAAATCGGCGGCATCCTTCTTGGCGTCGCCATTGGTTTTCAGGTAGCCGACTGCAAAATTTTCGAGAGAGAATTCGCCGTTATCTTTCTTGTCAAGGCTCTTGGCGACTTTGACAAAATTTTTGGCGTCCGGTCGCGCACCCACTTCCTGGGCTTCCCAGTCGTCGGGAAACTTGAATGAAAAATCGATGAAGTTCGCCTTCAACGTGGCGTTGAGTTGTTCCTTGGAATTGATGAACTCGGCGGTTTTGCTATCGGCTGATGAATCGGTTGTTGCATTGCCCGAAGTCGCCTGATTTTCGGTTGAAGTCACCGCGCAACCGGCCAGCGTCACACAGATCAGCCCGGCGCAAAAAAACTTTGAAAGTGAACGGAGAGTAGAAGTCATGATGAATGGAGTGTCTCAAGTTTACTGCGGCTCTCACCGTGAAAACCATGCTGCTGCCATTTTTTATTCGTATTGCTGTTTTGAATATGGTAAACGGAGGTGAGGTTTCAGATTTAGCTCAGTTTACACTGCAAAAACAATAAAAAGGAAATCGCTTCATGGCTCACGTTCAGGGAATGAAAGTATCACCGCCGCAAAACCGTTTGCGAACACCGCTCCCCAAAATCGGCATTCGACCCACTATCGACGGTCGCTATGGAGGCGTGCGCGAGAGTCTGGAAGACCAGGTCATGGGAATGGCCCGGCGCGTTTGCCAGTTGTTGCAGGAGAATCTGCGCCACGCTTGCGGCCTGCCGGTGGAAGTGGTGATTGCCGATTCGTGTATTGGAGGCTTTGCTGAAGCGGCGCAATGTGCGGAGAAATTCAAACGCGAGAACGTTGGCGTTTCACTCACCGTCACGCCGTGTTGGTGCTATGGCAGCGAAACCATCGACCTCGATCCGCACCTGCCCAAAGCCATTTGGGGCTTCAACGGCACCGAGCGTCCCGGTGCGGTTTATTTAGCGGCTGCCTTGTCCGGGCATGCGCAAAAGGGGCTTCCGGCCTTTGGCATCTACGGGCAAGACGTGCAGGATACGGGCGACGAAACCATCCCCGATGACGTGGCGCAGAAACTGTTGCAATTCGCCCGTGCCGGGTTAGCCACCGCCACCATGCGCGGCACCGCCTACCTGGCGATGGGCGGCACTTCAATGGGGATTGCCGGTTCGATTGTCGATCAGGATTTCTTCCAGGAATACCTCGACATGCGGGTGGAAAGCGTCGATATGACCGAACTGCTGCGCCGTATCGAACGCGGTATCTACGATAAGAAAGAGTTCGAGCGGGCCGTCAAATGGGTGCAGAAAAACTGCCCGGAAGGGGCCGACGTTAATCCGCAGAAAACCCAGCGCTCGCGCCAACAGAAAGATAGGGAATGGGAGCTGTCCATCAAAATGGCGATGGTGGCGCGCGACCTGATGATCGGCAATCCGGTGCTCGAAAAAATGGGCTACAAGGAAGAAGCACGCGGTCACAACGCCATTGCTTCGGGCTTCCAGGGCCAGCGCAACTGGACCGATCACCTGCCCAATGGCGACTTCCTTGAAGCGATCCTCACCACTAGCTTCGACTGGAACGGTATCCGCCAGCCGTTCATGGTGGCGACTGAAAACGATGCCCTCAATGGCGCTTCAATGCTGTTCGGGCACTTGCTGACCGGCACCGCACAGCTCTTTGCCGATGTGCGCACCTACTGGAGCGCCGATGCCGTGAAGCGTGTGACCGGCCATGAACTGGAAGGCGTTGCCGGTGGCGGTATCTTGCACCTTATCAACAGCGGCCCGGCAGCGCTCGACTGGACGGGCAAACAACGCCGGAACGGTACGCCCGCCCTCAAACCGTTCTGGGAGATTACTCCCAAAGAAGCCGGAGCCTGCCTGGATGCCACCAAGTGGTGCGCCTCGGTGACTGAATACTTCCCCGGCGGCGGTTGGAGCACCGATTTCACCACCGAAGGCGGCATGCCGGTGACGATGTTCCGCCTTAACCTGGTAAAGGGATTGGGGCCGGTGCTTCAAATCGCCGAAGGCGTGACCATCGACCTGCCCGAAGAAGTCCACGATGTGCTGGATGCCCGCACCAATGATACCTGGCCCACCACCTGGTTCGTGCCAAACCTTACCGGCGATGGGCCGTTCAGTGACGTTTACAGCGTGATGAACGCCTGGGGTGCTAATCACGGCGCGATTTCCTACGGGCACATCGGCGGCGATTTAATCACGCTGGCATCGATGCTGCGCATTCCCGTCGATATGCACAATGTGCCTGCCGAAAGGGTGTTTCGTCCGGCAAGCTGGAATCGGTTTGGAGCGATGGAGCCGCAAGGCGGAGATTATCGGGCTTGCCAGACTTACGGGCCGTTATATCGTTAATAAATAAAAAAGCGGCCTTGAGTTAAGGCCGCTTTTTTATATGCAGGCAGCGAGTGCAAACCAGGCTATTGGGATAGTTGGGCAGGATTTGTCGCTTTTTCATAGCCAGGTCATCCTGCCGGCTCTTAAACATGAACGTGTCGCTAATATAGTTGATAATGAAAGACCATAAACCAAAAAAGTAAAAGGAGACCGCATCGGTTTCCACTGCGGCAGCTTCGCTATTTTTGCAGAGTTCATACTCGGCTAATGGCAACATCCACGCCTGACATTCAGGACAAACGACAGCTTCATCATTCCGATCGTATTTACTGGGTAACATGCTTTGATTATGACACAGGTCTGGGCGTATTTGGGGCGAGGACATAAATGAAGAACCGCGCGCGTTAGCAAGCCGGATTGTTAGGGGGTCGAGCTTATCTCAAACACCGATTGAGCCTGGCGTTATGCTTACACAATCCGACTTGCTTACGCGCGCGGTTCCTCAGGCAACCTATTTAGAAGTACCTTCTTTTTCGTAAATCGGTTTATGGGCTTTCTGATCGGCTAACATTTTTTGATAGCTCTCATTGCGCGAAGCCACGATTTTTTCGCCTTCGACCGCAGCGCGTACCGCGCAGCCGGGTTCGTGGTCGTGGGTGCAGTTGTTGAAGCGGCATTCCTGTTCGAACTGGCGCATTTCGGGGAAACATTGCGGCAGCACCACTTCACGCACTTCCAGCAAAGCCACCGTTTTCACGCCGGGGGTATCGACAATATAACCGCCGAACTTGAGCGGATGCAGCGAGACATCGGTAGTGGTGTGGCGGCCTTTGCCAATATCCATCACGTCGCCAATCCACAGATGCAAGCCCGGTTGCACCGCGCAGGCGAGTGACGATTTTCCTACGCCCGAGGAACCGATGAAGGCGGAAGTTTTATTTTTTAAGACTTTGCGCAGCTCTTTAATTCCGTCATCGGTTTCGGCTGAGGCAGTCAAAACGGTATAACCCAGGGGTTCGTAGATTTTGCGCACCGCATCGACTTCTTTTTTGAGTTCGCGCTTTTTGAGGAGGTCGGTTTTGTTGAGGCAGATCACGGCCCCTAACTCGTTCGATTCGGCCAGCACCAAAAAGCGGTCGAGTCGATGGAGATTTAAATCGGGGTCGCGCAGCGACATCACAATCGCAACCTGATCGAGGTTGGAGACCGTAATCTGGTTGGTTTTACCAAAGCGTGAGCGGGCCAGTTGGGTGCGGCGCGGCAGCACTTCTTCGATATGGCCTTCGCTGAGCAAGTCGCCCTTGGCATTGGCTCCCGAGGTTTCGAGGGCGCGGATACGCACGTTATCGCCCACTACCACCGGCTGGGTGCTGACTTTACGGCCTTTCTTCAAGACGCCGCGCAGCGAGCACAGGAAAGGGCTGTCGTCGTGGCCGGGCACATCGACTTCGTAAAAGCCGCCGGCGGCTTTTAAAACGGTTCCGGTAAAAATCTCGGTAGACATACGATTAACCGAAGTAATCTTCCTCGCGGTAAGGGAGTGGCTCCTGCAATTGCAAGGCCTCACTCGAACCGGCGTTAATGAGTTGTGCCACGAAAAGCGTGCAGTTCCCCATGTCGTGGGCGGCTTCCACTTCGCATTCGAACCAGGCACAGCACTCTTTGAGGATGGGCGCGCCGGTTTGAGCGGTGATGTAATTCAGGCCGATGAACTTATTGTGTTTCCGCCCGCTTTGCAGGCCGAAGTGGCCGCCTAACAGTTCTTGTTTCTCCGCCAGGATGGAGACGGCGAATTTACCGCTCTCCTGTAAAAATTCATGCGTGCGACGCGACTTGGCGATGGTGAGCGCCACCCTTGGCGGACGGGTAGAGACCTGCGTCATCATCCGTACCGTCATCGCATTCATCTCCCGCGAGTCGCCTTCGCCGCGCACTGCGCTCACGACATACACGCCATAACTCAGTTTTTTCAACGCCTTCCAACACTCACGCATCGTAGGAGAATTTACCAGAAAACGACTTTCTCTAAAGCGGGGCGGCACTCGTGGTAGAATTTCATTAGTCGAAAAAGTGTTGGACACTGCTCATGCCGATGATTAAAAAACGTTTCGCTGCCGTTCTCACTGCTCTTGTTGCATCCACCTGCAGCCTTATCGCCCTGGGAGTTTTCTCACCCTCTTCAAATAACGAGCCTTTTCCCCGGGCCTCTCTGCTGCCGGTGGCCCAGGCGCAAAGCTCTTCTGCCGGGCGCACCATCCGCGCCGGTTTGAGCACTCAGGGCAGCTCTATTCAACTCATGGCACAAGGTGCGATGACGATCACCGATTCGTCGCAACCCAGCCGTCGTCTGGCGGTAAAGGCCGGTGAAATCGCAACCTTTACCTACGGTGTCACCACCAGCATTCCGGCGCGGGGGGGAACACTCTCCGGTCCCATCACCATTCGCACCGATGGCGGCACATACCCGGGTTGGCGCGTGGTGCGAGTGTGGGCCAACGGCAATCGCACGCGTGTTTCGAGCGACGGCAAAAGCCCCCGCTGGGCGCGACCTTATCGTGGCCATTTTGAAATCGCCCCGCAAACCTATTCGTTCGAACCGGCCAAACATAAAAGCCCGCTCCGCGTGGTGAATATCGTGCCGCTGGAAGAATATCTCAAAGGTGTGGTGCCGTGGGAGATGAACCGCAACGCTCCGCTCGAAGCCCTCAAAGCGCAGGCGATTTGCGCGCGCAGTGAAACGCTTTACAAAATCGGCAACGGCCGCCATGCGCGCGATGGCTACGATATTTGCGATTACGATCATTGCCAGGGCTACCCCGGTGTCGAAAACGAAAGCCCGCGCACCACGCAAGCTGTGGAGCAAACCAATGGTCTTGTCATGTTCCACAACGGACAAATTGCCGATGCGGTGTATGGCACCAATTCGGGCGGTATTACAGCGGCCTCAGAAGATGTGTGGCAGGGTGCGGGTCGCGGCTATTTGCAGCGACGTGTCGATGCCTCCCCACAAACCCACCCCGGCTTGAATCAATACATCAAGCCCACCATGACCGAAAGTGATTGGGCGCGGTATTGCACTACTAATTTACCTTCTTACGGCCAGCCGAATACCGAGCAAATTCGCACTCTGGCTTCGCGCCGGGCCAGTTCACCGCGTACCGCAGCCCTGTTTCAGCCCGGCGATTTGCCTGAGTTCTACCGCTGGAGCCGTGTCATTAATCCTTTTGAATTAGCCAAGGCGTTAGCTCCGCGCCACAATGTGCGCATGAGCTATGTCAGTTCCATTCGCGTGGAAGAACGTGCGCCATCGGGCCATATCAAGCGGCTGCTCATCACCGGCCACGAAATGCAGAATGGACGGCCCATCAGCACAGTGCAGGTGCGGTTGAGCGGCGACTCGCAAATTCGCGGCATTCAGTCGGGCAGGCTTGGTTCCACCACTGCGCTGCCTTCATCCACCTTCGTCATTCAGCCGCGTGTCAACGCCCAGAAGCAGCTCGAAGCGTTTGTCTTGCGCGGCGCAGGGTGGGGACACGGTGTGGGTATGTGCCAGCGCGGCGCGCAAAACCGCGCCCTGGCAGGTTGGAATGCGCGGCAGATCATTGAGTTTTATTACCAGAATATTGAACTGCGAAGGGTTGGGTAGTTCGTTAAAACGCTCTTTTCCCCTCACCCCAGCCCTCTCCCCGAAGGGGCGAGGGGGCACGCTGCACTTATTCTCAGCACAACACACAGAGTGAAGCATGGTGGCTCGTGCTCCCCTCTCCTGTTCTGGGAGAGGGGCCGGGGGTGAGGGGAGGAGCCTGGCAGATTTGTGCCACCTCCTCAGAAGGAGATGAACTCTGCCCAGAACTACCCATTTTCTCAACACAGGCACTCAAGTGCCCAAAGAAACTGTCTTAAAGCGCGGTATACAAAATCGCATGCGCCTATAATCGGGAGTATCACCCTGTTGAAAAACAGGCTCTTTCGAGGAGGCACTCATGCGCATTTTGCTCATCAACCCGCCCCACACGGCTATTGGTAGCCGTGTTCCCTACGAACATTTGCCCCCGCTGGGCTTGCTGGCCATCGGTGGCCCGCTGCTGGATGCCGGGCACGAAGTGGAGCTGCTCGATGCCGAGTTCGGCCCGCTTTCACCGGCTGAGATTGTGCAGCAGGTTAAAGAACACGCACCCGATGCCGTGCTGCTGGGGCACTCCGGTTCCACGTCGGTGCATCCCACGGTGGTGGAAATCACCCGCTCTCTGCGCGATGAACTTCCCGCTACAAAAATCGTTTACGGCGGCGTTTTCCCGACTTACCACTGGCGCGACGTGCTCGAAAACGAGCCGCAAATCGATGTCATTGTGCGCGGCGAAGGTGAAGCCACTGCGCCACGCGTCATGCACGCTCTGGAACACGGCATGCCGCTGGAAGAGATCGATGGTATCGCCTTTCACCGCTACGGCCAGCCTTATGCCACGCCGCCAGCGCAAACGATTCGCAACCTGGACGATTACCGCGTCGGTTGGGAACTCATCGATTTTAGTCGCTACAGTTACTGGGGCGATAAGCGCGCAGTAGTCGTGCAGTTCTCACGCGGTTGCCCGCACTTGTGCAACTACTGTGGCCAGCGTGGTTTCTGGACCAAGTGGCGGCACCGCGACCCGGAAAAGTTCGCCGCCGAGCTGGCCTGGCTGCACCGCGAGCATGGCGTGGAAGTGGTGAACTTCGCCGATGAGAACCCGACTTCGAACAAGGGGGTGTGGAAACGTTTTCTCGAAGCCTTGATTGCAGAAAAGGTGAATCTCATTATCGTGGGTTCCACCCGTGCCGATGACATCGTGCGCGATGCCGATATTTTGCACCTCTACAAAGCCGCCGGTGTGGCTCGTTTCCTGATGGGGATGGAGAATTACGACGAGGCCACGCTGCTCAAAATCCGTAAAGGCGGCACGCCGCTCAAAGACCGGCAGGCGATTCGACTTTTACGCGAACATAACATTCTGGCGATGGCGACCTGGGTGGTGGGTTTCGAAGAAGAAAGCGCGCGCGACCTGTGGCATGGCATGAAACAATTGCTCTCCTACGACCCCGACCAGGTGCAGATCATGTATGTCACGCCCCATCGCTGGACGCCGTTTTTCCGCGAAGCTGCTGGGCGCCAGGTCATTCAGCTCGATCAGAAGAAATGGGATTACAAACACCAGGTGCTCTCCACTCGCAAAATGCCGCCGTGGGCCTTGATGTCGTGGGTGAAGTTCATCGAACTGGTGATGCAATTGCGCCCCAAAGCGTTGTGGCGATTATGGACGCATCCCGATCGCGGCATTCGCGATGCTCATTACTGGTATTACCGCATCGGGCGGCGCGTGTTGTTTTTCGAGATTGGGAATTTCCTGTTCCGCGAACGCACCAAGCATGTGGTGAATGGCCCGACGTTGGAAGAGTTCTGGGGAGCGCCGCAGGATGCAGAAGAAAATGCATTGCAGGTGACACGGCGTAAACCAGGTTTGATTGAGTTGAAGGTTATCGCTACGAAATAACTGTGTTGCCCGAAGCGAAGGTATGCTTACAGGAGGTTAGGTTATAATTTAAGCGATGACACGGATTCGGTTCGCGCTGCAAAAAACGTTGGCGGTAGCCCTCTTTTTTGCCTTTGCGCTCTCGTCTTACAACGCCGCTTCCGTGTTGGCGTGGGTGCATGAAGATGGCTCCCATTGCGCCGACTGCTCTTCGCACGTCGCCAGGCCACCGGTCATTGATGAATGCTGCGCTCCGCAGCCCGCAGAGATCGTTCACGAAAACGATTGCCGGGTGTGTTGCGAGCCGGTTAAAACCAAGCTACTGCAACTGAGTGTCTTCCACTGGTTCAGTCCGGCAGTGGTGGCGCAGGTGCCGGTTCTGGCCCCGCCGGTTGAGTATTCCGCATTCCTCTTTCCGGTCGAGCAGGCTTCCGTGCGGCGCATAGCGCTTCGCTCTCCTCCCCAACTTCGTGGTCCACCCCAAATGTGATTGTTTTTGCTGACACAAAACTTTCACAATTTGGAGACCATCAATGAAATTAAAGACACAACACCCTCGGCGTGAGGCATTCACGCTGATCGAGTTGCTTGTCGTCATAGCGGTGATCGGGATACTCGCTGCCATTCTGTTTCCCGTCTTTGCCCAGGCGCGCGAACGTGCCCGCCGGACGGCTTGCCTTTCGAACATGAAACAAATTGGCCTGGCGGTGCATATGTACATGCAAGACCACGATGGCCGGGTGCCGATTTGCAACGACAACACCACGCCCACTACTGCCGATGACAACGGCTACTGGTGGATTACCCTGTTTAAATACACCAAAGACGATGGCGTTTTCGTGTGCCCCTCATGGCAACAAACGACGACGCCAACCGGGCTGATTGCCTGGGAAACCCCGCCTAACCCGGCACAGCCGTTCGATCATGCCGGTATCGTGGGCACCTACGTGTGGAATGAAACCATGGACGGCGCACCCGAATCGAAATTAGCCGGTCGCTCTGCCGATGGCGTGGAATACGGGCCAGCGCAGGTTGTTGCCGTGGCCGAAGGTTTCAACGGCAGCCATATCTGGAAACCCGAGCATGTGACGCCGCTCAATGGCAACACCGAACGGCGGTTGCGTGAATTCCATCAGGAAGGTATGAACGTGGCCTACGCCGATGGGCATGCCAAATGGATTAAAAACACACAGATGAAGCGCCGCCTATGGGCGCCCTATGAGCCGGGTTGGCTCGATTAAAACAAATCAATGAACAATACCATTAAGAAAATTTTCCGTTGCTGTGCTGTTGGCGCTGTAGGTGTTTGGCTGGTGGGCTGCGGTGCTCCAACTCAAGAAGAAGCGGCAGCACCTGCCGAAAATACCGCCAGCGCCACGGCAGTTGCATTGACGCCACAGCAGGAATTAGCCAAATTTTGCCGGGTATGCGTGGTGGATAAGGGAGAGAAAATCGAAGAATATCTGCCTTCAAGGCTCGATACCAAGGTGGGCGATCAGACTTATAAATTCTGCACCGATGGCTGCAAAAAGAAGTTTGATGCGAACAAAAAACCTTATTTGTTGCAGTAAGGTTTTTATCCCAACTCATAAAATAAATTTTTGTTGGGTGATAGGCAAGAGGCTGGAAGCGCGCTAAGCATTATGCGCTGAGAGGCCTGAAAAGGTGATATGAAATTTCAGCGTCCTTTCCCCTCACCCCCGGCCCCTCTCCCCGAAGGAGCGAGGGGGTATGTTGCACTAACTTTGACGCGTCATGCAGAGTGAAGCATAGCGGTTCGTGCTCCCCTCTCCTGTTCTGGGAGAGGAGCCGGGGGTGAGGGGTGAACTTATCAGCTTTGCATCACCCTCTCAGCTCTGAGAGAAATTCCTTCTGCTCATAATTCCGGCTCACCAATTACGGTGAGCCGGTTTTTATTTAAAGATCGGGCAATTCAACGTTATAAATCCGCAAACGAGCAGGGAAGCGCTCTGCAAGATGAAGAGGCCGCACGTTGCTCAGTTGCCATGCCTTCCAACCCGGTTCCCAGTAGGAGGCACAGGCGGCTTCTAATTCTTCTTCCTGCCAATCCGTGATAGTTTCGATATCGACAATAGCTACAGCTTCACCGGCAAGGTCTTCGGTGATTCCATTACTGCTCAAACGAATACAGTTTTGGATGATGACGAGGTTGCGTAATGGCAGTTCATCGGGCATCCAATCTCGAATTTCGAGTGTTTTGTGCCCAGAGCGAATGTTGTCTCCGGCCGGAGCAACGACTGACAAGGCTTTACAAGTAGGCATAGAGCGTCAGTCCCAATATTTATTTGGAAACTTCCACATTTCCATCCGCTTGCCGGTTGCCACATCCACCTTCCATAACTTCCCGGCAGAGGCGACGATGACTTTGTTTTCCTTGTTGAGCCAGGCGGCGTCGTCGGCGTTCCATTCGTTGAAATCGCCCAGCTTGCGGGTTTGGAGCGAGGGCACGTCAATCAACCATAATGATTTTCCAGCAGCGCCCAGCACTTTTTTGAAATCGGGCGACCAGTACACAGCGATGACGTCTTCGGGAATTTGCGCCTGTTTTTCGAGTTTGAGTTGAGTCGGGGAAACGCTGTAAAGCGACCATTGCCAGTCGCGTCCGTTCTCGGCGAAGGTGCATACCAGCATCCAGCGCGCGTTTTCGGCTAAATAGGCCCAGGCGATTTCGTTAAAGCTGCTGCCGATCTGGCGTGAGTTGCCGTTCTGGATACGGAAGAGCGCGCTTTTGCCGTTTTGTTGAGTAATGTCGCGCACCACGTAGTAGGCGGTGGCTCCGTTCTCGGTCACGGCGCGGTTTTGATAGTAGGTGCCGGGCGAATCGTCGATGAGCTGCGCTTCGCCTTCTTGCTTGAGAAACAGTGCCTTGGAATCGCGCCGCGTTTTCATCACCAGCTTTCCATCGGGCGTCCAGAAACCGGCATAGGCCTTTTCGCCGGGCGGCTCGGCTCCGGCAGAGAGTGCTTCGGGTTCGTTGCGCTTACCCTCGTTGGTTGGCGGTGTGATTTGCTCCTGGTAGAGTCCGGCCTCACCGCCGTTGGCGGCGCGGGGGATGCGTTCGCGGGCAAAGAGGACGCGTTTGCTATCGGTGCTCCACTGCGTGATGGAATCTTGCCAGCCGGCCGGGCTTTGGGCTTCGTTCCAGCGGTAAGTTTTCAGGTCGAAGAGGAAGCGTCCGGCTTGTTGGGCGTTATCGTAGATGGAGGTAAAAGCCAGCAGCTTGTCGTCCGGCGAGACACGCAGACCGCGCACCAACGGGGCGCGGCGCGTTGTGGGGGCGGGCGTCTTGTCAGGCGTTTGTTGGGCATGCTGGATCGTCTGGTAGCCAAGCCCCAGTACGAACCCCAATGCCACTAAAAGAATCGCCAGAAGCGCCACGCGCCCCGCTGCCGGAGGCTTGTTCATGAAGCGTTAATACCGTCTAACCAGAGTTGATGCAGCCGCGCTTCGCCCACCACTTCGGGGTGGAAAGTCAGCGCCATAATGTTGCCCTGGCGCACTGCCACTGCTTGCTCGTTGCGGGTGGCCAGAACTTCCACCTCTTCACCGGTGCGCAAAATTTGCGGTGCGCGAATGAAGGCCACACGCAGCGGGTCGCCGCCAGTGGCGGGTACTTCGAGCCAGGTTTCAAACGATTCGATCTGCGGGCCGTAGGCGTTGCGGGCCACATCGATATCGAGCGCCTGTAATGTTTTCTGCTCGAAATTTTTGGAGCCGCCGGTGATATTCTTTGAAAGCATAATCAGCCCGGCGCAGGTGCCTAGCACCGGCAGGCCGCCGTTGATTTTGTTGCGGAGCGGCTCCCACAGCTCATAACGATCGCACAGGCGGCTCATGGTGGTGCTCTCCCCTCCGGGAATCACCAGGCCGTCGCACTGTTCCAGGGCCTTGGCATCGCGCACCGGGACGATTTCTTCAACACCGCAAGATTGTAAAATTTGTGCATGGGCGTCGTAATCGCCCTGCAATGCTAAAACACCGATTTTCATTAAGATGTAAGTATACCGATGCCGCTCGATTCAGAACTCAAAACTCAAAACTCAAAACTGCTGGTAATTGTCGGCCCCACCGCCAGCGGCAAAACCGAAGTCGCCATCGAGCTGTGCCGCTTGCTGGACGGCGAAATCGTCAGCGCCGATTCGGCACTGGTCTATCGCGGCATGGATATCGGCAGCGCCAAGCCCACAGCGCAGGAACAGGCACGGGCGAAACATCACCTCATCGATATTCGCAATCCCGATGAGGAATATTCAGCCGCGCAATGGGTCCAAGATGCGACGCAGGTCATTGCCGATATCCGGGCGCATGGCAAACAGCCGATCATCGTAGGCGGTACAGGCTTCTACGTGAATGCCCTGCTTAAACCGCAACTACTGGCCGGTGCGCCGCAGAACTTTCCGCTCCGCAAGGAATTGGAAGAATTCGTCGCACGCGAGGGCGTGGAAGCGCTACATCAGCGCTTGGCGGAAGTCGATGCCGCCGCCGCGGCGCGTTTGCACCCCAACGACGTGATGCGTGTGGTGCGCGCCATTGAAGTTGCGCAGTATGAAGCGGCCCAATCGGAAAATGTGCCGGTTATCGAAGAGGTTACAGGGCCGGAATATCAAGCGTTTGCTCTCGAATGGCCGCGCGAGCAGCTTTACGAACGCATTGATAAGCGAGTGGATTTGATGCTCGAACAAGGCTTTTTGCAGGAGTTGGAATCGTTACTCAAAGCCGGTTACGGTGATACCATCGGTTTGCAAAGCCTGGGCTATCGCCAGATGCGCCCTGTTTTAGAGAACTCCGAGCTTCTTGAGCAAGGACTGGAAGAATGGAAACGGCAGACGCGCCGTTATGCTAAACGGCAGGGGACGTGGTTTAGGCATCAGCTTGATGTGAGTTGGGTTCAGGCGGTGGATGATAAAGGGCAAAAACGCAGTGCGGCTGAAATTGCTGGGGAGATTGTGGCGACGTTTAGAGAAACGCTTTAAGTTTAACTTTGATCAACTCCACCAACTCCGGCTGCATGTAATCGAATTCATCGGGAATATCCAAACAAACCACGCGCTTGTCTCTCAAATAACGCGAAAATTGCCGCGTCAGCCGTGTGCGATGAATTTTTTCCATCACGAAAATAAGTTCGGCCCACTCGACCAATTCGCTATCGAGCAAAACCTCTGCATCGGGGCTGAGTCCGGCTGAGGCCACTTCCCAATCGGGATAGCTGCTGAAGATTTCTTCGGCGGTGGGGCTGCGTAAGCGGTTGCGGCTGCAGACGAAGAGGACGCGTTTTGGTTGTGAGTGAGAGCTTATTTTAATCCTTTGAGTTTTGTGATTTGCGAACCCTGAGCGTAAGCGACGGGCTGACTTCTCAGTTTCGCAAGCGTTTACGCCAGCCCGTCGCTCACGCTCGGGGTTCGCAAACAAACTTTACAGGCCAAAACAGGGTGTTTCGCCTGGCAAGACCGTATTTTCCATTAAAAGAAAAGCAGCCGCGATAATCTCGCGGCTGCTTTTCTTTTAACATATTTGCTAACTACTTAACGCTCATATTGAGGTTCAGGCCATACAGGTTCCGTTTGCGTTCACCGGAACTATTGGTGGCTTTGATTTCGATGACGGCTTCTTTGGCAGGCAGAAGCCGCGCCGGGATTTCCAACTCTTTCTCGACGGCAGGCAGGCCTTCGAAGGTTTCCACGCCTTTGGCTGTTGTAACGCGGATGGTGTAGCGAAAAGCCGGGTCTGGGCCAAGCGTGCGCCACTTGAATTTCACTTTGCTCAACTCATGACCGGTTGCGGCTGTGACGGGAAGGGTGATCGAACCTGTCTTGCCTGGATCGAGCCACCAGCCCCAATCATCGGGGATGAGGTTTTCAACCTTCGCGTAGAACTTGGTGAGACCGCCCAGGTTCATGTTGTCGGCATAGGTATGTTCACCGGCCGGCAAGGCATTCAACGGCACGAAGAAACGCGGCGTCGAGTCCTGGAATTTACCCAGGTTGATGGTGCTATCGATCATGAGCGGACCCCACTGCGAATCGAGGGTGTCTTTCACAATTTGCATCTGCTCGCGTATATATTGGGCGTCTTTCACGTCGCCGCCGCGGTTATAGCGGGTGTAGGCGCGTGCAATAGCAGCGCTCATGCGCCAGCCGCGCACGGCAAGTTCGGTGCGCCATTTGGTGCCTTCGTCCATCTGGTCCATCGCGGCTTCTACGGCTGCAATCTGCTCGTCGCCCAAAGTCACGACGTGTTCTGGCAGGATATTAGGCACTTCCCATTGGTCGCCGAGCAGATAGGGAATGGCATCCGTCGCCTTCTGTTGCGCGACAAACAAGCGATACATTGGCTCGGCAGCCGGGCCGTAGGCTTTCTCGCAGTAGTCGCGCACCAGGGCGTCGGCGTCCTGGGTGGGGTCCCAACTCAGCTTGGCCAGTAAGTATTGGCCTATCGCCTGGGTGCCCCAGTTGCTATGGTATTCACAGGAGAAACCCCAGAATTTCGGGTTCTTTAAAAGCAGCTTCAGGTCGTGGTCCATCTGGGTTTGCATCGGCCATGGGCTGAAGATGTCGAAGTGCCCGTAGTATTGATAAATCCCGAACTGCTGGCTAATCTTCTCCCACTTTTCAAAAGCGCGCAGGAATTTGGGGTTGGCTTCCGAGAATGCCGGTTTGGAATTGTTGACGGCGAATGACTCATTACCCGACCAGTAGGTCAAAATAGGCATGACAGCCGGTTCCAGTTTGGTGATATGGTCCGGCGGGGTCGAGTGGTTGAGGTAGGCGTAGCACAGCAGCTGGACGTCGGGATGGTCTTTCTGCAAGTCTTTGGCGACCAGATTGGCGAAATGAAACACCATGGAGGTGGCCGAGCCGTCTTTATCGACCAGCTTCTGGCATTCAGGGCATTCGCACCAGGCGCGGGCGTCGTTCGGGCTCACCCAGATGATGCGGCGGCGCGGGTCACCATCGGCACTGTTGTTGAGGGCGATGCGGATATTTTGAGCAAATTCGTGGGCTGCGTCGACATTGGTAAAGCACACCTGCACGCTTTCACCTATGGTGCGCAGACGCTTGCCGTCCACCAGGTTGAACCATTCGGGATGTTGGTCGTGATATTTGTTAGCTGAGAGAAAGTAATCGTAGGAATGGCCCCAACCGAGATTCCGGAAACGGTCGCTCACACTATGGGCATTATATTCCGACCAACTGCGCAAACGAAGCTGGTGCAACTGCCAGGCGGGCATGCCATGCTCCATAGCACCGAAATACTCCGGTTTGGTTTGATCGCCTGCAGCCCACGGCCAGATCGAGCGAAACTTCACGCCGGGCGCGACATAGCGCTCTGTTGCAGCCACTTCAATCTGTTGTAGCTGCGGGACATACTCGCCTTTTTCGGTCGGAAAAAACCAGCGCACGCCCAGCGATTCGAGCCACTCCCACACCGCGTAGGCAGCTGCGGTATCGCTGCTGCCTGCCATGAAGATAGTGTTCTCACGCACTACCAGAGCAAAGGCATCGGGGTCGGCGGCGTGGTCGCGCTTCAGCATGGCGGCAATATTTGCAGAAAGCGGGTGGCGTCCCACAACGAAGGTTTTGGAGGCGTCTGCGTTATCGGCACGATTAATTGCCAATTCCCAGCCCGCCATCTTTTTGATGTAGTTTTGCAACTCGCTGGCGGCGAAGACTTCCATGTCCGATGGAGTTGAGGAAAGAACGATGCGCCAGGTATTATCGACTTGGACGCGATTCTGCTGAGCATTTGTGGAAGTGGCAAACAAACAGATCATCGTCAGGGCGATGAGAAGGTATTTTGCAATGTGTCTCATAGAATAGTTTGAAATAGTGGAAGCTTGCTTCCTCGAATTAGGAGTTAGTTAACAAAGGGGTTCCATGCCGGATTGCAGTTGGCTATCAGTGCCGAGGGGGCGGCGAGGTTGCAATCGCCACTGGCTCTGTAGGTGCCAATAACTCTTGAGGGCAGCATCCATTTGGCATGTCCATCGGCAAACGAGAATGATGTGCCATCGAAGTGCGGCGCCATCAGGCGGCGTGTATTTGGATTCGTGTCGCCAGCATAGTTCCGATAATTACTGGCATTGCCCAGGGCAGCAAACGCACTGTTATAGTCGAAGTGCATAATGACTTCCGACTGGCGCTGGATTTCGGCCGCAGCGGCAGGAGGACTGTAAGCTGGTATAGAACCGTATTCCGGCCGTGCTGTGCCACTAATGCCCTGATTGTAGCCATAAGAAGGATTGTCGGCGGGGGCGGTTGCTGAAGGGCAGACGAATATTTGTACGCTTTTAACGTAGGGGTAAATCATATCCATCCACGAGACCCAGTGACCTCCGGGATTGCCGTCGCTGGTCGCGAAGGTTTGTCCAGGCATTCCCGGTGTAGTTTGCGTCTTATATGGCCCACCCCACGGGCCGTCTAACGGTGGCGGAAAACGTTCATCATTGTCCTGTAAGTATTGCATCGTTCCCAGGCCGATCTGCTTCAAATTGCTCACACAACTTGTCCGGCGTGCATTTTCGCGCGCGCGAGCAAAGACTGGGAACAGGATCGCTGCGAGGATCGCTATTATGGCTATGACGACAAGTAATTCTATGAGCGTGAAGCCACGCTTCTTACCGAGAACTTCAACCGTTTTGATTTGTTCCGACATCGTATTCTCCTTTACAGTTTAAATTTTCAAAAAGTTGTCAACGGCTCACGGGTGGAGCCGTTGATTCACGAATCATCAACTCTACCGGGTAGAGGTGTAAATCGGGTTCGACAGTTTCGCCTTTCATTTGTCTGAGCAAAGCGTTGGCTGCATCAGTGCCGACCTCTTCGAGCGGAACCCGAACTGTGGTGATTTGTGGGATGCGCGGCGGGGCGATTTCTACGCCGTCGAAACCGGTGACGCTTACATCTTCGGGAACCCGCAAACCCGCTTCCTGCAAGGCTTCAATGGCCCCGATGGCTGCCATGTCGTTTTGCGTCATCACAGCGGTGCATCCTAATTCATGCCAGTCTTCCGCCAACCAGTGCTTCATCACATGATAGGCACTGCGTCGATAATTGGGCAATGGGTCGAGCGGTGCGAACAGGTTACGCTTCCATTTGGGATTGCGGGCAATGCCGTTCTCGCTCAGGACGTTTTCCCAGGCTTCGATACGTAACCCCACGGGGGTATTGATTCTGTTACGGCGGAGTGGCGGTGCGATTTCCATCAGGCAGGCGATACGCCGGTGGCCCAGATCAACCAGATGTTGTGCCAGCATTCTTGCCCCACCGCTGTCATCGGGCATGTAGCTGGGGGCGTCACTCACCGCGTTTAAACAGCACACCCACGGAGTGCCTTTGGGAAGATAACGTCCGATAGCACTTTCATTAATCATCAAAACGCCTTCGACGCGATCCCAGCCGATAGGTGAATCGGTATCGAGCAATACGATTTGCTTTTCACCACTACGCAGCGTTCGCAGCATGCCGTCCAGGAAAACCGCATCGTAATTAAAGTGCTGGCGTGAGGCGAAACTCATGCCCGGTATGCCCACCAAGCCCGATGGCAGAGCAGGAGAGGACTGGGGTGCGATTTCGTCTTGAGAGCCTGCAGTAATATCTGGCCGGGGCATTGAGGGAAGATTGAGCGCATCTTCTTCTGCGATGAAGACTCCGACTTTTTCCCGGCGAACGATAAGCCCTTCACTCTCCAATAGTGCCAGCGCCCGATCCAGAGTAGCCTGGCTGAAACCAGACTGCTTCATCTGGGAAAACGATGGCAAGCGCTCACCTGGGCGTAGCTGCCCCGAGCGAATTTGTTTGCGGATGCGATCAGCCCAGATTTGATATTTCGGTGTAGAACCTTTTGGAGTCTGCATTGCTCTGTATCGGTGTAGAATCTGTATCTATGTAGTTATTATACCCACCGGTAACAGGTTCTAAACATAAATTTAATAATTCGGTAAAAAACGCCACCAAAGCTTGTAAGCTTTGGTGGCGTTTTTTACTGACGATTGATTTGCGAACCCTGAGCGTGAGCGACGGGCTGGCATTGGCGCTTGCAAAACTGTGAAGTCAGCCCGTCGCTCACGCTCTGGGTTCGCAAATAGATGCACCTATCCAGCTCAAAAGAGAGGGAAAGACCATATTTTATGGGCTGTTAGTTAGTAGGCTTGGGCTTATAATAATCGCGCGAGAGCAGTTCCCGTTTGCTTCCACTTGCATTGCTAATGGTTCGGTAGGCTTGCGAACGCGTCCCGTTGCTGCGTGAGAGAATGCTCGATTCTACCGAGACGCTGGCCGTGCGCGCGGCTGTGCCGTAGAGACGCACATGGTAGCGTCCACCGCGCACCAGGGTTTGGACGTAAATCGGGCCGCTGGTAGTATTGCGAAAACGCATGTCTTTCTGGCCCCAGTAGATTGCCGCATCGCGTGAAGCCGGGGCATACGTGACACGGAATGAATGGGGGTGGCGCTCGACGATCGGCAGGCCTGCCAGCAGTGCGGCGTTGTAGATGGTAGTGGAACACTGGCAGATACCGGCTCCCACGCCATCGACGATTTCGCCGTTGACGAACATCTTGGCTTCCTTCCAGCCGTTGGCGGCATTGCGTGGTCCGATGGCTTTGTTGGTGGAGAAAATAGCACCGGGCGCTACGATGGTGCCGTTCACGTTCTCGGCCGACATTTTCAGGTTTTTAGTGCGCCCACGAATACCGGCATCGTAGGGGGTGGAATACTGCGCCAACAAATATTTGAACTGGCTGTTCGTGCCGGTGCCGGCCTGGCGGGCGACGATCAGTTCGGCGTAGGATTGGGGAGGATCGTTCTCCAATGCGGCTTGCACCCGCAGGGCCGAACCTTCAACGGCTAATGTGACTGAGCCGCTGCCGCCGGAGATGACATTTCCTGCGGAATCGATATCGAGAACCGATGTCGTAGGACGGCGGTTGATTTTAGCGGCCAGGGTCTGCATCGCCCTGGTAGTCTGCTTCAGATCGACTTCAAAACGCACCGGCACATCGCCGCCGGAAGAAGAGAGGGCGCGGGCATCGTTGAGCAGCTTGTAATAAGGAATGCTGGCACCGAGTTCCGAGCGGCGCAGGCGCTGGGCGCTTTCGCCATCCCACAGTTCCACGTAAGCACGCAGCTTATCCTGGTGAGCTGCACGGATTTTCTGGATGACCTGGGTATCGTTCAAGCCGCGAATCGAAACACCGCCAATGGAAAGCGGTTTGGGCACGGCCGGCTTTTGCACTTTGGGCGGCGGTGCCGGAGTGGCGCGTGGGGCGGGGCGGGGAGTCGGTGTGGGAGTTGGCGCAGGCGATGAAGCCACCGGTGGCAGTGAGGTGGGGGCTGAACGCGGGGTTTCAACCTGGCTGGGGGTGTCGTTGCCCAGGGCAGGGGAAGGCAATTGTGCAGTTGCGGGAAACGTCGAAAAGGCACAGGCAATAAACGGCAAAAACAGGGCGACAGGGCGCGGCATATGGACGGACATGTTGAGAAGTTTAGCAATCTATGGACCAAGAGGCTCGAAATGGAGAAAAAAGCATTTTGAACCTCGGTTGGAATCTGTTAAAGAAATAGGACTAATATGAAACTATTCACTTTTCGTTCGATGATGCGCTCGGCGTTGCTGGCAGCTTGTATCGGCAGCGTCTTCACTGTTGCAACAGCCCAGGCGGCTCCCGACACGCTGTATCAGGTATCTACCCTGCAAACGCTCTCGCAGGGACACTTTGACAGTTCGATTACTTTCAAAAACCTGCGCAAAAAAGGTGACTTTGGCGTCGGCGCTCTCGACAAACTCGACGGCGAACTGATTCTGCTCGACGGCAAGGGCTGGCAGGCGCGCTTTGATGGAAAAGTCGTGCAGGTGAAAGACAAAGACAAGTTGCCTTTTGCGGTGGTTACCCATTTTCGTCCTTCCTTGAAAAAACGCGTCAACAGCCGGCTGGAATATAAAGGGTTAGTCCAGCAACTGAACGAACTATTACCCACGCGCAATGCCCCGGTTGCCATCAAGGTTCATGGGCGTTTCGCAGTGCTCAAAGCTCGTAGCGTCGCCAAACAAGAGCGTCCTTACTCTACCCTGGCAGAAGCTGTGAAAAAGCAGGTGGAATGGCAGTGGGAAGATATCGAAGGCACCATGGTTGGTTTTCGCTTTCCCCAGTTTCTCTCTGGTGTGAACCTGGCCGATTATCATTTTCATTTCATTGCGGACGACAAAACGCGGGGTGGGCATGTTCTCGATGCTGTTATTCGCAATGCCACCATTGAACTGAGCGTGCTGCGCAAGTTCGAAATGGATTTGCCAACGACAGAAGAGTTCGATCAACGCAACCTGGACTGACGCGGGAGCGACTTCTTGTGGAAAAAGACGGGATTCATTGATGAATCCCGTCTTTTTGCTTTGACGTTATCCGAAAGCGTTAGCGGTTGCGAATGATCGAAACGCTGGCGTTGCGGATATCGTTGTTGCCGGTGCGCTGGCCGTAAACGCGAACCACATCTCCGCGGTCGATTCGGCGGTTGCTGGAGTTGGGATAGACGTTGTAGGTGCGTCCGCCAACACGTAAGTCGAATTTGTTGCGGCCATCGGTTCTGGTGACCGTGCCGGTGTAGGATTCGTAACGGTTACGATCCCAGCGATCATCGCGCCGGTCACGGCGATCCCAACGATCACGGCGGTCGCGACGGTCATCACGGCGATACTTTCCGCGATCCTTATCGTGTTTTCCCCATCCATGACGGGGCGGATCGGCTTGAGCGGTTTGGGTGACGCCCAGGAAAGGAACCGCAGCGATGGCTGCAACGGCGGATACGGTGAACACTTTTTTCACGTTACCGATAACGCTTCCGGTGCTTTTAGTAAAGATGGTTTTCATGGTCTTTCACTCCTTGGGAATAGACTTTTCTGTTCGTGAAGCAATGTGCATTTGTGATGCCAGTCTTGTGCTTCGATACCGGTATGGACGGCCCTTTAAGTGGTAGAGTTCAAAAAGAAATCATCGTGAATGAATAAAACTAATAGGAATAGCTGAAATTTAGGCAATAGGGCGGTTGCGACTCAGTTGAACGGTTGCTATAATGTTTCCGCGTTCCTTTGCTCTGCCGAGCTATATTTTTATAGCGCCTAAAAGTACTCAATATCACCGGCTGGCGCGCAGGGACTTAATCCAATTCAAGCACCCCATCAACACGCCACCACGTTTTGCCGTTACCAATGTGCCTGCCCTGCCTGAGCATCACGATTTCAGGCCGGCATGGTGTGCGTCTCAAGGAGAATTCAGTGGACAACACCCAGACCAACCCGACCGACCCGGCACAAGCTGCCAACGAACCTGCGACCGACCAGTCGCGCCGCACCCGTCAGCCTTCCATGGCTCAGATCATGGAATCTGATGAATTCAGCGCCTATCTTTCCGGTGCTGAAAACCTCACCCGCAATGCCCTGTTGAAAGGCATTGTCGCCCATGTCGATGAGAACACCGGAGTTTTGCTCGTCGATGTAGGTGCCAAGAGTGAAGGTATCGTCGCCAAGAATGAAGTAGGCGATGATGTCGTCAAAACCGGCGACGAAATTGAAGTTGTCGTTCTTCAGTCTGAAAATGAAGACGGCCATCCGGTGCTGTCCAAGCGCCGCGCCGATTTCGAGCGCCTGTGGCGTTCCATCGTGGAAGCCCGTGACAGCAAGGTGCATCTCGAAGCGACTGTGACCCGTGAAGTGAAGGGCGGCCTCATTGTTGATCTGGGCGTTTCCGCCTTCATCCCGGCCAGCCATGTCTCTTCCCGCAGCCGTGCCAACCTGGGTCACCTGGTCGGCAAGACCATTCCGGTTCAGGTCATCGAAGTCGATCGCAAGAAGGACAAGGTCATCGCTTCCCATCGTTTGGCAGCCGACGCCGAGCGCCACGAGCGCGAGGAAGAAGCCTGGGGCAGCCTGGAGAAGGACACCACCGTTGAGGGTATCGTGCGCCGCATCACCGACTTCGGTGCGTTCGTTGACATCGGCGGCGTTGATGGACTCCTGCACGTTCGCGAGATGGCCTGGAACCGTGTGGAACATCCTTCCCACGTGGTGAAAAAAGGCCAGAAGCTGCAAGTTCTTGTTCTCGACATCGACCGTGAGAACAAGAAGATTGCCCTGGGTCTCAAGCAGTTGCAGAGCGATCCGTGGAAGAAAGCGGCAGCCGCCTACAAAACCGGCCAGACCGTGACCGGTAAGGTCACCCACATTGCTCCTTCTTGTGCCTTCATTGAGTTGGAAGAAGGCATCGAAGCCATCATTCCGATTTCAGAGATGAGCGAAGAGCGCATCAAGACCCCGGAAGAAGTGTTGACTGTCGGTCAGGAAGTCGAAGCCCGCGTCAAGCAGGTTCAGCCTGGCCAGCGTAAAATCACCTTGAGCTTGCGCGCTGCCGTGCGCGACAAGGAACGTCGCGAAACCCGTGACGCCATCCGCGAAGTCAACCAGCGCGCCACCGGTGGTAGTGGTAGCGACGGTGGCGGAGCCTTGAAGCTTGGCGACATCTTCGGTGCCCAGCTCCGCGAAGCCCGCGAGCGCACCAAAGAGCGCAAAAAGACCCGTGATGAAGCTCGTAGCCGCGCCCAGCAGTTAGCTGAAGAAGAAGAGAGCGACTGGGATGGCGACACCGATGTCGTCGATGTCGATGTTCAGGAAGATGACGAATCGTAAAGCAGTTTTGAGTTAAAAATGAAAAGTGGCGAGAGCATGCCAGCATGCTCTCGCTGCTTGATATATTGACTGGCCTTGCCAAGTACGCTTGAGAGCGGATATAATGCAAAGGCTTGTTTTTTAAAAAGACGTTTCTTCGGAGATATATTCGTTCATGCCGACAATTTCACAATTGATTCGCAAAGGGCGCAAGCCCAAGCCGCAGAAGTCGAGCACTTCGGCGTTTAAAGAAGCTTTCAACAGCGTGCGTGGCGCGCCGACGGCCGACTACAATGCGCCGTTGATGCGTGGCGTTTGCTTGCAGGTTAAGACCGACAAACCCAAAAAGCCCAACTCGGCGCTTCGCGCCAAAGCGCGTGTGCGTTTGAGCAACCGCAAAGAAGTCACCGCCTACATCCCGGGCGAAAAGCACAACCTGCAGGAACACAGCGTGGTTCTGGTTCGTGGCGGTCGTGTGAAGGACATGCCGGGTATCAAATACAAGATCGTCCGTGGCGCTCTCGACTGCGCCGGTGTGGCCGACCGCAAGACCAGCCGCAGCAAATACGGCGCAAAGCGTCCCAAAGCTTAATAAAATTGATCTTGGATCTTAGAACTTAGATCTTAGGATTGTTGTTTTTCCTGAATTCTAAGACTAAGCTCTACGAACGGAGTGAGTAAGAAATATGAGTCGTAAAGGACCTCAGAGAAAGCGTGTTATGCCGGGCGATCCGGTTTTCAATTCGCCGTATGTACAGCGTTTCATCAACTCCTTGATGAACGACGGCAAGAAGAGCACCAGCGAGCGCATCTTCTACAACGCCATGACCATCATCGAAGAGAAGAGCGGCCGCAATCCGCTGGAAACCTTCTCCACCGCGATGAAGAACGTCATGCCGACCGTGGAAGTTCGTTCCCGCCGCGTCGGTGGCGCCACCTACCAGGTGCCCCAGGAAGTGCGTCCCGATCGTAAGGTCGCTCTCGGCCTGCGTTGGATGATCAACGCCGCCCGCGCCCGCAACGAGAAGACCATGGCCGACAAGTTGGCCGGTGAACTCATGGACGCCGCCCGCAACGCCGGAACTGCCATCAAAAAGAAAGAAGACACCCATCGCATGGCCGAAGCCAACAAGGCATTCGCCCACTACCGCTGGTAAATCTTTCGTCAAGAAAAGAATAAGGCCGGACGCTCTTTGGAGCGTCCGGCCTTTTTGCTTGAAGAACCACGCGCGTGAGCAAGTGGGTGGGGAGGAGTATGAGGCTTTTGCCAAACATCCATTGGCGAGGGTAATTATTCTGTAACGTAAGTTATTGCGTATGGTGGCTCCGGCCTCCGTGCCGGAGTGAGTTTCGCATCCCCTCCGGCACGGAGGCCGGAGCCACCAATAGTAGTCTGCCGTTCCAGGAATGGTTGGGAAATAAATTACTTGACAGACTAATAAGAAGCCAAACCCCTTCCACTTGCTCACGCGCGTGGTTCTTCAGGAGTGACTTCTCTCAAGCTCCGGGTTCGTATGTTGCTGTCTACTCCTCATCCGAATTGATATGATAGTTCTATCAGCGGATTCTGAGCCGGATTATCTTTTCTATTACAATGCGACCAACTGTTCCTTCTCAAATTCGGCAGTTAGAAAGTCTGTTGATCGAAAAGTTTATTCCCTGGCTGCAAAATGATGCTCCGTTCGTGTTGCTGGATGCGCCGCCCCGCAGCCAAACACTATTGACGATTACTGAGGAAGAGAAGCCGCCATTAGCTCCGATACCGGCACGCAAAATCTATCCGCATGTGCGCTCCTGGAAAGATGAGAGCTTGAATTCAATTGACGTCCCGGTGCTGGGCTGTCTCTTTGAAGGCCAGGCCGATTACCGTGTGCGCTGCCCCTCGGGAGAAGGCCGGACGGAGTGGACTGTGCCGTTGCAAGCCGGGATGTTTTTCTTTGTGCCGCCCGGTGTTCCTTTTACGATGGGGCGCTGTGAGAGTCAAGGCAATTATGCCCGCGCCGTGCTGATTCATTTGCGCCGCGATTGTATCAACTGCTTTGCCTACACCATGGATACGCGAAGGATCTGGCAAACTCCGCGCGTTTTCCTCTATGAACTCGAAGCGCAATTGTTAGCTGAGCGCCTGTTGCGGGAATTACGCCGGACGGGTGAAATATGGCCGCGCATTGCGTCTCAGTATGCGTTGTTGATTTTAGATTTAATGCTGCGGAGTATTCGTGAAAGACGCTATACCGATGAGCATGGCGTTGTCTGTATCTTGCAGCAGGCTCAGGCAGTGCCGGAGTTTGGTTCGCGGTTAGACGGGGGAATGCAGCGCGCTGAAGAATACATCTTGGAGCATCTGGAAAACCCAGCACTTTCTTGCCGTGATATCGCTTTGCATATCGGCATTTCCGAGCGTCATCTCGAACGTTTATTTAAACAGAAAACCGGATTGGCTCCGTTCCAGTTTGTGCAACAACAACGGCTCGAAAAAGCCAGGATATTGCTGATGAACCCGGGCTTATCCATCCAGGCCGTTGCACACTACTGCGGTTTTCGACGCACTTCACATTTCAGCGCCTGGTTTACTCGCCATCAACACTGCTCGCCAACCGAATATCGCAAAAGCTAATACCATTTTTACAAAATAACCTCCTCTCTCATTGGGTAGGTAGGTGACGGTAGACAGCATACAGGAAGGCAACCGGATGTTGATGCCAACTCCCTTCTTTTTTGTCGTTAATTGCGGAAACTTGCGACGTAGTTTGCGTGGCCAAAGGCTTTGCGTGCTATGGAACGGGGAAGAGTGAGAGCGTGAATTTGTAGGATTGGTATAAAGTGTCGGAAAGAGGAAAATGATGTCGGGCAGAGGAAAATTTTAGGCAAACTCGTTGTTTTTCACAAGCTTGGACGGGATATAGCCTTGCGTATACTATAGCTATGTGTCATTAAATGAATTTTAATCCATCCGAACAATCAGGAGGAAAACATGAGCAACTGTAAAACGCGGCCTGGAGCATTTACTCTGATAGAGTTATTAGTTGTCATAGCGATAATAGCTATCCTGGCGTCGATTCTCTTCCCTGTATTCGCCCGTGCCAGAGAAAATGCGCGGCGCACGTCTTGCCTCTCCAATCTCAAGCAGATGGGGCTGGCGATGATGCAATATACGCAGGATTACGATGAATCATATCCGGCTTATCAATCGAGTGGGATGGGGTCTAACCCGCCCGGTGGAACTTGGAGCCTGGGAACCGATTCTTCCGGGTTTTATGTTTGGGCGTGGCCGCAGATTCTTTATCCGTATCACAAAAGCATACAGGTCATGAATTGCCCGTCGGGTGCCGGTGATGTTTATGCCAACCGTCCCATCCGTGGAAATTACGGGGCGAATGTGAGTCTTATCGGGCCGTCCAGTGCCATCGTCAAAATCGCTACGGTAGCGGCTCCCGCCAGCACCTATGCCATGATGGATGCGGGGTATTACGTTATGTATACCGCCTATGCGATGCCGGGGTCTTCTTCAGCCAGGGCGCAATATGGCTACTACCTCCCTGGTATTGGTGAACTGGGAAACGCCTGTAACCCCAACTTGGACGGTGCCACGGGAACCACGTATGATTTGCTGAAAGGCGATTGCGTCGATGGCCGTCACTTTAGTGGAGTGAATATGGCCTTTGCCGATGGGCATGTTAAATGGCTCAAGACAAGTGTGGTGAGCGCCGAAGCGCTTAAGCCTCTTCCCAATCGCTATGGTGCCTGGAATCCGGCCAACTCGTAACGACTCTATTTCTTAAAGAAGAAACTCATGAAAGTACAGCGAATGCTTTTACTGCCCGGCCTGGCTTTGGCGGCTTGTCTACCGGCTCAGGCCGATTCCCCCAACCTGATCGACAATGGTCATTTCGAACAATTAAAGGGAGGGCTGCCGGTTGGCTGGACTGCGCCCCAAGACTCCGAAATTATTAAAACCGCATTTCCCGTCGAGGAAGGCCGTGGTGTGTCGGCCCAGGTCGAATTATTGCGCAGTGGCGACAAGGGGGCCTATTTCGGTAAGTCGGTGAAGGTCGAGCCGAATACGCGCTATCGACTGTCGCTGCTGGCGCGCATGAGCAAAGGGAAAATCACCGTCGCAGTGGGAGGCGGAACGGGTGATAACAAGCTCAACATTCGTGTGCTGGGTGAGCCAAGCACGCGTATGCCGATGGCTCCTTTATTCTGGGAAGCGCCCTGGTATAAAAACCTCATTTTTAAGGCCAATGAGTGGCAGCCGGTGACTATAGAATTCGATTCCGGTGATCTAACACAGGTCGCGGTGTCTTTTGGTGCCTACTTCACAGCCGGGCAATATTCGTTCGATGATGTTTCATTGACGAAAATTGGTCCTGCAACCAACGGTCAATAAAACGAGGCTCACCATTTCTGTTCAAAGTCATGAAAAAATTTCTCTTTAAAACCCTGTTGCTGCTCTTGGTAGCAGTTCCGGCCACGGCGCAAACTACGCTTAATTTTGAGATTGTCGATGGCAAAAACAATCGTCGCGTGCTGCAAACGGCAGATAATGCGGCAAGCGCCGATGGCATTCGCGTGACGAGAAGTTATACCGCTGCGCAAAAAGATCGGCCCGAAACCTGGCGTTTCACGGTCACGAACAACTCTTCTTCCCAGCGCTGGTTTTACCTCAACTGGGAAACGCCCTGGAATGCTGCTCAGGGTAAAGAACGCTTGCGCTATTGGGGCGGCAAAGGCGCTCCCGTAACAGGGGCTGCATTACAGCAAACTCCGTCTACCAATGCAGGGCTGAATGCTTCGATGCTCCAGGCTATCTATGACGATAAAAATGGGTTGGCTCTGGCATTACCGCCCGATGAGATCGTTTCGCAGTTCGAGCAGTCGTTGCGCCCGGACCAGAATAATACTTTACGCTTGCGGTTACAGGTTCCCCTCGTACTCGATGTCGGGCAGAGCGACACTTTCCCTATCGAGGTCTATCGTTTCACTCCGCGATATGGTTTTCTGGATGCGTTGCAGAAGTATCATGCCGCCCACCCGGCCGCTTTCAATGCTCGCGCCAATATCGATCCGCGTGCCGGTGGCGTCTCCGGTTCACGACCCTGGACAGCATTAGCGGTGGGGAAACCACTATTGGCCTTTGAAGAAACCCGGCGTTTTGGCGGCGATTGGGAATGGTTCTATGCGCAGTTTCGCCGCACCGGCGATATTTATACGCGCGATAAGTTCTGGGATTACACACCGGCGCGGCCTTTTAATAAATACCGTTCTCTGGAATCGGCTCAGGTCTTTCGCGATACACGCCATCGCAATCTGGAAAGCATCAATGCTGCCGGTGCAGTGCCGGCGTTCTATGTCCCGGCCTTTCTTTATGCCGAAGAGCAGTTGGCCCAGCAGGAGTATTCCGGGTCCATCATTCGCAAGCCGGACGGCACCTTTGCCCGCCATTATAAAACTCCCTGGGTGACATATAGCGATAATGAAATCTTGATGTATCCCTGGGGCAACAAGTTTGCCCAGCAGAGCATGGAAGATGCCCGGCAATTGGTCGAGGAAAACAACGTCCCGGCGTTCGGCTACGACATCATGGCCGGTGGAGTGCAGTTCCGTGGTGAAGGGCTGGACAAATCGCCGCGCCGCGCTTTCGATGCCAATGGCGTTTATGTGGATAGTGCGGTTGGTATCGCCAAGATCGCGGATTTCACGCGTAATCTGGAAAATAAAGGGCGCAAAGTCGGCCTGGTTGGAAATGCGACGAATGAAAGCCGTCCGTTTTTAGTCGCCCGTTCCGACAGCCTGATGTTCGAGCAGCCGCCTTATTACTATGCCGAAGAGCTTACCGCGCTGCGCTATGCAGCCGGGCATAAGGTGATGACTTTCTGGATTGGTTGGAAGTTGCCCGATCTGCTGAAATGGGAAGAAATGACACCCGAGCAGTTGCGCGTTGCCTATCGGGGCGCGGCAGACTACACACGTCTGGCTGCCTACCGTTACGGGGGGTATCCTTCGGCGACCTGGCACAACGGCGTGCCGGAGATCGTGCGGATGTCGGCGCAGTTGAAGGAAGTCATCTTACAAGGCTGGCAGGCGGTTCCGGCAGTGCGAGCCGCCAGTGGCGAGCTACCGTCTCATATCTGGCCGGCGCGTTATGGCAGCGACCTGGGTAGTTATCTCACTCTGGGAAATGCCGAAAAGACTCCTTGGAGCGGGCAGGTCGCCGTTGATAACGACTACCTGGGCGCTTCGAATTATCTGTTCGTAGACCTGGCAGGAAAGCCGTTGCAGCAAACCGTGCGGGGACGCACCACCGTAGTCAACGTGACAATTCCGGCTCACGAAACATTGGTTTTGCGCGCGGTGGCTGCTGTCTCGGCTACCGCTTCGGGCGAAGCGTCTCTCAACTGGAAGGACGATGGTGCCAGCGGTGTTTTAAGTATCGCAGGGGCATTACCCGTGACCAGGACACTTGCGCCGCGTAGCGGCTGGGGGCAGCCTGTAGCCAATGGGCAAAACCGTCAGTTCAAATCGCTCTTTCTGGAGTCGCCTGCGCAGGAAGTCCGCGAATTTCCTTTCTTCGACGCGGCGAGTACGGCGCAGATAGTCGTCTCGCAAAATCCCAGCGCCGAAGAACTATGGGCGGCGCAGCGTCTGCAGGATTATTTCCGGTTCTGGGGCCAGGAAGGAATGCAACCGGCTCGTGAAATTGAACTGCCTATTGTGCGCGGAGCAGAGAAGGCGGTTGAAGGAAAGCCGCAAATCATCATCGGCGGTGCTTCGGGTATTCGACGGGAAGGCAACACTCTTCGCGTCGGCGGCAAATCGCCCCGTGAAGCGATGCTGAAACTATTAAGCGTTCTTGACGTGCGGTATTTCTATACCGGCAAGTTGCCGACGACCGGCCGCGATGCTGAATCGCTGAAAAAGGCAGAACTGGCAGGAAAGACTTTGGAGCCTTAAAAGTTGAGTCCTATCGGTTATGCCATCAATAAAATGCGCCCGTTCACTTGTTGTGGACGGGCGCGTTTTCTTGGGTTTATTTGATTTGAGCAGCCAGTTGCGGCCAATGATAGGGATTAAGAATCTCATCCGGCAAACCCGGCACCAGGGCATCGATTTGCGCGATAACGTCGCCGCTCAATTCCCTGCGCGTGAAGATTTCAATATTGCTTTGTAGTTGTTCGGCTGTATCGACACCGATAACGGCGCAATCGACGCCGCGCAGGCTGAGCACATAGCGTAAAACCAGTTCTTCAATGGGCAGTTGATTAGCTCGCGCCAACTCGCGCAGCTTAACCAGGGCAGGAACGACCACGTTTAAATGCGCGGGCACAGCGTCGGGCTGCATGAGCAGTAAGCCCTGGAGATAGGCACTACGGGTAAAGATAGCGACGCCGCGTTCATGGGCTTCGTCTAAAAAGCTTTCGGCTTCATTCGAGTTGCCGATGAGGCGGCGATCGAGCAAGTTAAGCGGAATCTGCATCGCTTCCACCAGGCCCGAACGCAATACTTCGCGGGCGCGGGTGACATCGGTAATGGAACAGCCGATATGGCGCACCAGCCCTTTTTCCTTCGCTTTTACCAGGGCGTCAAAGTGGTGGAAGCTGCCTTCCCAGTGCATCAGGCACAGGGGAAGAATGTCGAGTTGCAAGAGTTCGAGTGAATGGGCGATTTCTTCTGCAGCGGTGCGTGCGATTTCAGCAGGTGCCGCTGCTTCATCGATTCGTCGCATGGCTTTGGAAACCACGTGCATTTTGTCGCTTAGCCCGGTTTCTTTAAGTGCGCGTCCTAAAACCGCTTCGCTTTCGCCATAGGCAGGAGCGGTATCGAGGCAATTCACTCCACCGGCATAGGCTTGTTCCAGCATGGCACAGACATCGCCAAAAGCGGGTTGGCCCTTGGTATTGGCGACGCCGTAGCTGAGTCCAAACTGCACTGTGCCCAGCATCAGCCGGGAAAATTCGTATTCGTGGAAAGAGATGGTTTGCATTTAGGCCAGTATCCCTGCGATATCGCCGGGTTCAATCATGGTTTCAGGCTCGTCTTGTGGCAGAGCCGAAGAAGGATCCTTAAAGCCGTGCCCGGTCAATACGCAGACGACCGGCTCCTCGGTATTGATGGCACCTTCGCGCACCGCAGTGGCTAATCCGGCGATGGAAACTGCACCGGCGGGTTCAATCCACACGCCTTCTTCACGGAGCATTTTTTGCTGCCAGTAAAAGGCGTCGCTGTCTTCAATCAAGAAGCCGCTGCCACCGTTCTGGCGGGCGTCGGCAATCGCGGCATCGCCATCGAGAACCTGCGGCACGGCCAGGCCGCTGATGGTGGTTGTGGTTGAGGACGGCGTTGCCGCATCACGGCCTTCGCGAATGGCGGTGACAGCCGTATCGTTGAGACGGGGCTGCACCAGATGCACGCGCGGTGAAGTGTTTCCAGACGCAAAGCCGCGTGAGATGGCGAGGTAAAGGCCGCAACCTCCACCGGGGGCAAACACGTGCCCGGCCTGCAAACCAATGGCATCTAATTGCTCTTCGATCTCAAAAGCAATGGTGCTCACGCCTTGCATGCCTTCAGGAGCAAAAGAAAACGCCGAGATCGCCGGGCGCGAATTGTCGCGTTGGGTAATGGCGTATAAATCGTCCATCACTCTTTGTGAGGTTTCACGGCACAGGCAAAAGCCGCGCACGCGATAAACGTTCGCACCGTGTGCCTTCATCTGCAGCAATTTGCCGGAGGGAGTTTTCTCGCAAACAAACAGATGGCAGGGCACGTTATAACGCGCCGCATAGGCCGCCAGCGAGGAACCGGTATTCCCGGAAGAAGTCGCTACCGTGTAGCGCGCTCCGCTTTGGCGCAGGATTGAAAGCTCCAACGCTACAAACCGATCTTTATAACTACCGCTGGGGTTTTGGTGTTCGCATTTGAAGAACAAATTCTTCAGCCCCAACTCTGGCCCAATGACCCGCGAAGCCAGCAGGGGAGTGTTTCCCTCTCCCAAGCTACAATGAAACTCTTTTCCGACCTGTGGCAGGCGCGCGCCATACCGTTCGAGAATGCTCATGATATTTGATCTTAGGTCTTGGATCTTTGGTCTTAGAGTTTTGGTTGCCTCCTAATATCTAAAATCTAAGTTCTAAGTTCTCTGTTTTCAAATCTCCGCAATGCTCCCTAACGTTTCTCCCTGGCTGACGGAGCGTTGGCGGCGGCGGAAGACGACGCGGCCGCTGCTTTGGGCGATGACGGTTTGCGGCTCGCTACCGTCGAGGGGTTGAAGCACGGCAAAGGTATCGCCGCTGCGGATGCGGGCACCCAGGCGGACGATGCGTGTCAGGATACCGTTGCAAGGTGCGGGATTTTCCAGTTGTAAGTGGCCTTCCTGATGCTCATTATTGGTATCTGGTGCAGACTCGCGGATCGCCAGGGGATCGTTGGAATCGAGTGGACCTTCTTCCAGACCGCAAACGCGGAGCAGGTTTTGGAAACCGATTCTCAGGCGACGGTGATCGGCATTGGCCACGCTTCCGGCTCCGAAAAATTCGAGGTAGATCGCCGGAATATTGCGTTCGAATGCTGCGCTGATGGTGCGGCCGGGTAAATAGGGAGTACCCCAGTGCCATACGTCGGGGAAGCAACGGGCCATTTTGCGTTGTATTGCCATCAAATCGGCGTCGGGAGTTGTAATGTAACCGGCCCAGGGCAGGATTTCGTAGGAGGCCCCGGCGCTGTGGAAATCGGCGTAAAAATCGGCATGAGCGATGAAGTGGTTTTCAAACGCAAAGGCGATTTTCTCGGTCGGGGTGCCGTTGGGGTCGCCGGGAAAAACGCGCGCCAGGTTTTTGCCATCGACCGGGCTTTCACGAAGTCCCGCGAAAAAAGCGGCTTCGTGGAGAACCGGAATCGCGATGACGGTGCCGCTCAGTTTGTTGGGCTGCCAGTCGCGGGCAAGTTCGCTGAGAAAAGTCGGTCCTTCATACTCATCGCCGTGCGTTGCCCCGTTCAGAAGCAGGGTTTTGCCGGCGGTTTCGCCGCGCCACACGAAGACTTCAAAACCCAGTTCGCCGTCGATGGCGTGGCGAAATTGATGAAAGCCCGGCTCAAGCTCTGACAGGGAGGGAGTACTCATGCCTTTCCATTATCAAACATCCGGCGATTCGTCACAATGCAAAAATAGAGAATATCTGCTTCTGAAATTTTATTTCTATGAAGCAGGGCTTGGTCCCGTAAAACAGCATACCGGCATGGTCTTCAGGTCGGGAGAAATATGCGGCATAAAGTCGAGTAGGGGAAGAATATCCCGTTCGATTTCAATGCCGGGGGCGATTTCGATGAGTTCCCAGCCTGCGGGGATGAGGCGAAACACGCAACGCTCGGTCACCACGGTCACCGGCTGGCCTTTTTCAAGGGCGAGTTGGCTATTAAAGGTGATCTGTTCCACCTGGCGCACGAATTTGCGGTGGCGGCCTTCCGTAACGATACGCAGGGTGCCGTCTTTGAATTCGGCTTCGAGGCCGCTGGAGGTGAAAGTGGTGCAAAACACCACCCGCCGCGCCGATTGGGTAATGTCCACGAACCCGCCGCAGCCCACGGCGCGGTTGTTGAACTGGCTCACATTAATGTTGCCGCGTTCGTCGAGTTGGGCTGCGCCCATGATGGCGATATCCAGTCCGCCACCGTGATACATATCGAACATCGCTACCTGGTCGATACGGGCGTTCGGGTAGAGCGCGACGCCAAAATTCAAGTCGCCCAGTGCAATGCCGCCAAAGAGTCCCGATTCGATTGTCGGGACCACTTCACCGACTCGGCCAGCCTCGCTGAGGGCTGCACCCACGGCATCGCCGGGAATGCCGATGCCTAAATTCAAGACGTCGTTGGCAGCGATTTCCATGGCGGCGCGGCGTCCAATCCAGCCACGCGGGCCTTCGGGCACTGCCGGGAGGGGGCATTGCGGCCTGTCTTCATTGCCATCGTTGATGAGTGCCGGGTCGGCATCGTAGCTAAATGATTGGCGGTGTTCTTGCGAAGGATTTTCGGCCACCACCAGGGCGTCGATCATGAAACCGGGCACGGCTACCTGGTGGGAAGGATAAACCTTGTCGTGGTCGATATGGCGCACCTGGCAGATGACCTTGCCGCCATTATGGCGCGCGGCCATGGCGATGACGTCGATAGAGAGGTTGAGCGGCTCCATGCCCAGCGCCACATTGCCCAGTTTATCGGCCGACCAGCCGCGAATGAGGGCTACGTTAGGTTTGAGCGGGTCGTATTGGAGCAGTTCGGAGCCATCTTGCTCGACAACGCGAATTTTCGAGCCGCTTTGCCGCGCCGTTGCATTGGCGCACCCCCCGGTCTGGCGCGGATCGACGAAAGTACCAAGTCCGATGGAGCTGCGCAATCCGCTGCGTTCGCCGCTGGCGGCAGCGCGGAGCGAGCCTATGACCACGCCCTGGGGCCAGTTGTGAGCCTCGATCTTCTCTTCGACGATGACGCGCCGCAGTTCGGGCATCATGCCCCAATGGCCGCCGATCACCCGGGAGACCATGCCATGCGGTGCCAGCAGTTCGAGACCGCCTTCCAGATAGTGTCCGGCGGCGTGAACGTAGGTCAGGTTGTTGGGGTGGCCGGTTTCCTGGAAGCGCTCCAGCAAAACGCGATGCACGGTGTGGGCTACGCCCATAACTCCAAAGCCGGAAGCAGCCAGCATATCGCCGTCTTGAATCAATTCAACCGCTTCGCGTGCCGGGAGGACGGGGGGAATGATGGATTTATGAAGGGAAGACATGGTTGTAAGTGGACAACGCACATAGTCAGGGTCGATTATATACTAACACATGTCATTTCTCTTATTGCACCGCAGGGCAATCGCATTGCTTGGCTCAGAGATGAAGTCCGCGCCCGACAGATCGATTGACTGTCATTTTACGTTGTGAAAATGCGATTAAACGGGCCTATACGCATTGAAATACAGCTCCAAGCCAAGGCTAATCCGGCAAATTAAGCCTATATCTGCAGCGACTCCATCCAAAGAAAGGATATCTAAACAGGGCAACGCGATTGCCCTGTGCATCGCGCAGATCGCCGACAGTGCAATACTGTAAAATGATAAACTGAAATCGCGTGATACAATGAGCAAAGTCTTTACAGAATGTCAGTAACTTTTGCAAACAGAGCGGAATTTCATCTCATATGTTGTTATTCAATCCCCGTTTGGCTTGGTTGATTTTGCCGTTGCTTTGTGCTGTGCCACTACGTGCCGACATAGCTCAGGATTGGGCAGAGGCCGATGCGAAAGTTACTGCGGCACAAACGCCCCTTGATAAAATCAACGCTCTCTTCAGGAAGGCGGGCGTGCCAATAATACGTTCAGGCGCGGCACGCGCCGACTGGGAAATGGCGGACAAGTCACTGGATGAACTGTTTCGCTTGTTGGACGCCGAAGAGAAAAAAGGCAAAATTTCTCCGCAGAGTTTTTTGCACTTTCGTCGCGGCTACGTAGCGGCCCAGTTGGAAAATTATAAAGATGCCATTACGTTTTACGACGAAGCGGAGCGGCAAGGTTATATTGCCGACAACTCCAAAGAAAAAAATAAAGGCAGCGAACTATTCGACAATCGCGGCAATGTTAAAGCAGCACTTTACGATTTCAAAGGCGCTATAGACGATTTGACCAAAGCTATCGCGCTTAAAGAACAGGGCTACTGGTATAAAGATCGCGCCAAAACGTATTTTGAAATGGGCGATTGGGATAATGCTGTCGCCGATTGGCAAAAAGCCATTGCTTTAGAGCCTACTTTGAAAAATCTTGATAATAGCTTGCCCTTTGCCGAATACCTCATTCCCTCCAATAAAGCCATCGCCGCCAATCCAAATAGCTCGGCGCTCTTTATGGAGCGCGCCATAATTCGGCTTAAGCGCTTTCGAAGCGGTTACGAGAGTAACCAGGCTTTCGACCCAACGATTTACATTCCGACAAACAGCTTTAAAGAAAGCGAACAGATTGAAGAAGCGATTAAGGATTTGCAGCGCTCTGTAAAACTTAAGAGTGGCAATGCTGCCGCATGGCGCGAATTAGGTAAAGTGCGCGGCTACTTTTGGATGTTGAAAAATGAAACAAAGGGATTTTCTGAAAAGTATGGCTACGATGAAAATGCGCCCTTACAAAATTTTGAACGTGCCCTAAACGCCGAAGACAGCAACGCCCTGACGCTTCTCGAAATGGGAATGTATCTCGCTAACCGTTATGGTGCCAGGCGCCAGCCCTCATCTGGCGAAAAAAGTGATATGCGTCAACGCGATGATGCAGATGCTATGACGTACTTGGGTCGCGCCATCTTGGAAAAGCCCAATGCCAGCGCCGACGCGCATTACCAACGCGCTTTGTTGGAAAGCCGCGCCGCCAAGCCTGATACAAACACACTTTTGGTGGATTTCAGCGCCGTAATCAGCGACATCAACAAAACTATCGGCGTCGCGCCCGATGAACGGCAAAAATCTGCCGCGCTTGCGATGTCTCATCTTGTGCGCGGCAGGATTTATCTGTCACGCGGTCAACGCAACGCCGCTTTGCGAGATTTAGACGCGGCTTTGGTATTGGAAACATCTACGGGTGCCCATTTCGAGCGTGGAAAATTACTCTTTTTGCGCGGCGACTACGAGGCCGCAAAGAAAGACTTAGACGCTGTGATACGAGCCAATGACGCTAAAGCACTTTCTGATGAGGCATTTTTAGTTTATTTAACAGATGATAAAGCTAAACAGGAAGAGCTTTCAAGGCAAATTCGCACCGATAATGCCAAAGCCAACGCACAACCGTGGTTTTTCCTGGCAGGCGTTTACGATGGCCAAGGCGAAACACAAAAAGCCAAAGACGCTTTAGCAAAAGCCTTTTTGGGCGACGCCAGTTTGAAAAATCGTGTCAGGGGCACACGTTACGACGAAGCCAATCCCACTAATAGATCGCTGGCTTCCACGCCCAATAAAAACGATGCTCCATTGTCAATCAAAGGCACCGCCCTGGAGCACAAAAACACGGGCGACATGCTGTCGGAAAAAGGAGATGGAGCAGGAGCATTGGCCGAATATAACGCTGCCATTTTACTTGATGCCAATTTTGCCGACGCTTACAACAAGCGCGGCGAACATTACCTCATGCAGGGAAAATACGATTTGGCCTTAGCTGACTTGAATCGCGCTATCGAACTCAACCCGAAACACCGCGTGGCCTATATTCATCGCTCAAATTTATGGCATGACTTGAACCAAGAAGACAAAAAGCGCGCTGATTTAGCACGTGCCGACGAGGTAGCCGCTACTCCTTGATGTCGAACGCAAAGTTACCTCATCCTCGTCCACGATAACAGGGCAATCGCATTGCTCTGTTTAGGCATCCTTTCTTTGGATGGAGTTGCTGATATAGGCTTAATTTGCCGGATTAGCCTTGGCTTGGAGCCATATTTCAATCGATCCGTCGGGCGCAAGCCGAGCAATGCGATTGCCCTGCCCGGTGCCTTTGCCTTGTGTTTGAGACCGAATATTATAAATTAAGTGCTGAGTTGAAAAGTTCTCAATGCTAAGCAGTGAAGCAAAATTGAACGGTATATTGCTGTATTAACGCCCTCGCACCCCCGGAGTCTTATGGGAGGGGAGAATCACCTCCAGGGACAATACTTAGAACTGAGGCCCCTCGCTTTACCAAGCTCCTCCTAATATTTAAGTTCTAAAACTTCTAACTTAATTCTCCTGCGCCCTGGTGCGGTTGCGATTGACCGCTAAAATCGCTATCCTTTTAAGTTGCCGACTTTTTTTGTCTTGGCCGTCGGGCGTTTTTATTAGAGATACAAACGCGAGTTTGCTTCGCCTTTAGCCCGGCGCGCCGTAGTTATATAGAGCGTCCGGGTTTTTATTTTGTCGTTTGCCCCGACGTTGTCCATCGCAGCCAAGGATTACGATTGCATGATTGATACTTCTCAAAGTCAGGGACAGGAAGTAGCCACAGAAGATTACACCGATCCCATTGTTCAACTGTTTCTCGAAGATTTTGCCGTAACCGCTCTTCTCCGTCATGGACGAGCCTTAAAGACCACCGAACTTGCTGCTGCGGCTGAAGGGCTTTCTCTTTCGCGCACGGCCATCCACGATGCATTGGATAACAGCACCCATTTGGTGCAACACGAACGGGAGTGGAACCTGGCTTTGCGTTCCTCACGGTCGCATATGTCGCGTGAAGAACGCGATCGCCAGCCGATTGAAGCCGCCATCGCCGACATTCTCCTGGCGATAGCCAAGCCGCTGCCGTTGCCGGTCATCGTCCGCGAACTCACTTTTCTGCGGAGTGCGCTTGTTCCCAATCTGAAAGAAGTGGTGGCCGGAGTGCTCGAACGGGTGCGTTGGGCCGTCGAAACCGCTCCTTCGACTTACATGCACGAATCGTTGTTGCTCGATGCATCGGCTCCGTCGCAGGAGTTGGTCGTGCGCTTCAACGGCCTGGAAGAAGATCCCGATTTTGAAGATCTCGATAGCCTCGAATTACCGGCGCCCATCGGGAATATCACGCAGGATACACTTGAACTCATTCACACTGCCGATCGACCGCTCACCCATAAGCAACTCGGTTTCCTGATCTGGAAACAGAGTCCCGAGCAATACTCCATTGAAGCGACGGCCAAGGCTGTTGGCGACCGCACTTCCTTCTACACGTTCGTGGGTGGTTGGGTTGCACCGCTCGATATGGTGGCCGCTCTGCGCAACTACGTCCAGGGTTGGGCCGAAGAGCATTCGGGCAATAGCGCCGTCACGATCGACGTGGCCGGCCTCTTGCGTCAGCGTAATGCTTTCAACGCCGTTCCGGCACGCCTGATTCCCAACACCGTTATCGAAGAACTGAAGGAAATGTCGCGCCATAATAGCGGACAGCCGGTTTCGCTGGCCGTTGTCATGACCGATGTCTTGGACATCGACCCCGAAGACCCGACTTTCGTGCCCACTCTTCAGGCGCTTAACGATAAGCTGCGCGGCGACTCTGATTTCCTGCCGGTCGGTATCGGCAAATATCTGCTCCGTGAAGTGGTGCCGGCCCACGTCGGCCAGGTCGCTGCCGAACTGCGTCCGGTGCAGGTTGCCGTGACCAACCCCGAAACCCAGGAGCCGTTCGACTTTGAAATGAGCGACGAAGGTCTGGAAGGCGATGCGGTTGAATTTGTGCATTCGCCGTTGTGGGACGACCTGGGTGAAGAGGCCGAAGTCAAATGGTCGCGTTCGGCCAGCGATGCCGAAAACGGTGTGCGTATCGTGATTCTCAATCACCATCGCCGTGCCGGAGTAGTGAAACTGCGCCGCATGGATGAAGAGTTCTTCGGCGTGCAGGGTGCCTTCACCCGCCTGGGAATTTCGACCGATTCGGGCGAAGCGCTCGAAGTGTGGGCCAGCCGCGACAGTGGCTTGCTCTACGGTTTGAACGAGTGGTGCGCCCCGCGCACACCGCCTTCGGGCGGCGTGCTGGTGTTTGCTCATGACGGACAGAATTTTCGTGTGAAGGTCGATGAGCCGGACGAGTTGGCCCTGGTCGATGAGCAGCGCGCCCGCGAACTGGAAGCGATGCGCGAACCGGCGAAATATATGTCGCTCTTTGAACTGTTGCAAAACATCATCCGCGACCATCCCGGTATGGAACTGCCCACAATCTGGGCACAGGTCAACGTGGTGCGCCGCACCTCCAAGCGCCTGCTGTGCTCGGTGCTTTCGGGTTATCATTGCTTCTACTTCAAACAGCGTGGCCAAGACCAGTTCGTATGGCGCTTCGATGCCGAAAAACTCGATCAAGGCTTCAAGCGCAATAAGCGGAAAGCGATACGACGATAAGAGAGGCTGGAGATTAGAGGCTGGAGGCTGGTAAAGCTTCCAGCCTTTTGTTTTGCTGCCGGAAAGGGAGTATTTTTTCCCAGCCCCCAGCCCCCAGCCCCCAGCCCCCAGCCCCCAGCCCGGCATCGTGTTTGCAAAGCCTGCGCAATAGTCTTATGAAACACTTATTCTCTTACAGCGGTTGGACTGCATTTGGTGTGGCGGCAATCTTTGCTGCCGGTTGTGTGGGCAAACAAGAATCGGCAGCGGTTGAAACACCGGTGTCCTCCCCCGTCCCCTTCGCTTCATTGGCTCTCGGAATCAAGCGTCTTGAATCTGTGCCGAATGGCATTGAAACACCACTGGGCTTGCGTGTGCCCCAGGGCTTTCAAATCAATGTTTTTGCCGAGGGGCTGAACTATCCACGCCGCATCGCGATTGCACCGGGGGCAACACCTGAGAAATACGATGTCTTTGTGACCGAATCGCGTGCCAATCGTGTTCGTGTGCTGCGTGAAAGTAACGGTGACGGCAAGGCGGATGAAAAGCCCATTTTCGTGCAGAATCTTTCCCAACCCTACGGCCTGGCATTTCATGAGAGCGGGTGGTTATATGTTGGCGATACCGACCGTGTGGTGCGTTTTCCGTATAAGAAGGGGGCTACCTCTACAGACGCCCCGCCGGAAGAAATTACCAAATTGACGCAGGGTGGCTATAACCAGCACTGGACTCGCAACCTGCTCTTTTCGCGCGACGGCAAAAAATTGTATGTCACGGTCGGCTCTTCCTGTAATACCTGTGAAGAAGACGATTCCCAGCGTGCCGCGATCTCCGTGATGAACCCCGATGGCAGCGAGCGTCGCTTGTTCGCTACCGGATTGCGCAACCCGGTAGGAATGGACTGGGATGCTAATGGCAAACTCTGGACTGTCGTTAATGAGCGTGACCGCCAGGGCGACGATGTGCCGCCGGATTATCTGACGGAAGTGAAAGATGGCGGTTTCTATGGTTGGCCTTATGCTTATGTCGATTTGGATGGGGAAATTGTCCCGGACCCCAAGTTCGGAAGTGTTAATCCCGAGAAGGTAAAGAATTCGCTGCCGGGCACGGTGCCGGTGCAAGCGCATTCGGCCGCGCTGGGTGTGGCTTTCTATCCGGCGAAGGGAAACTTTGGCAGCGAATATTCCGGTGATGCGTTCCTGGCGTTTCACGGTTCGTGGAACCGCAGTGAACCGACCGGATATAAAATTGTACGCGTCAATTTCGAGAATGGCAAAGCGGTTTCAATCACCGATTTCGTGGCCGGTTTTCTCAAGGGGCGCAACGTGACGGGCCGCCCCGTGGATATTCAGGTCGCTCCCGATGGGGCGCTGCTTTTTTCCGATGACCATACCGGCAAAATTTGGCGAGTATCGCGGGTGAAGTAATTGCTCTGTAAAGTAAATTTTTTCTCATGCAGGACAAGTGCATTTATTTGCGAACCCCGAGCGTGAGCGACGGGCACGGGCATAGAGCTTGATGGAGCAAAGAAATCGTGCCCGTCGCTCACGCTCGGGGTTCGCAAATTGAGTCCAAGACCTCGATGATTAAGTGCCTGTATGCGTAAAAACTTAGTTTGTAGAGTAATAAACCGCTGAACCCTGTTTGCTTGTCCCTATCGGAGAGTGGAACCTTCTCGCTAAGGGTTTCGTTATAATTTTCCCATGCAGATTGGTTTGATGGGCGGCACGTTCGACCCCATACATTACGGGCATCTCTTTATTGCTGAAGCGGCTCGTGCGGAATGTGGGTTAGACCGGGTATTGTTTTTTCCTAATAGCCAGCCTGCGCCGGTGCTGAACAAGGCGAAACCTACGGACGGGGAAATCCGTTTGCGTATGGTGGAACTGGCGATTGCCGGCAACGAGCATTTCGAAGGTTCGCGCGTCGAGTTGGATCGTCCCGGGCCATCCTATGCGATTGATACGGTGTTGCAATTGCAGCGCGAAAATCCCGACGCCCAGCTACACTATATCGTCGGAGCCGATTCGATTGGCGAAGTGTTGACATGGCATCGTGGAGCGGAGTTGTTCAACCATTGCCGTTTCGTAGCAGGAGCCAGGCCGGGATTCGATTTTGCAATCGCCAGAGAGAGGCTTTCTCCCCGGCAGTTGGAGCGGGTTACTTTTCTGGAAATCCCTGGTTTGCACATTGCATCACGCGATTTGCGCAGCCGGGTACAGGAGAACCAGCCCATTCGCTATCTGGTGCCTGAAGCCGTGCACCGTGAAATTGAAAATTTAAGTTTATATCGGGCCGTTGCGCCCACAGGAGAACATCATAGCCGAAACGATTGAACAATTAGAAGCCGCCAGCCGCGAGAAGCTGGATCTGGTTTGCCGAGCCTGCGACGAACTGAAAGCGGTCGATTTGAAGGCGCTCGATGTGCGTGGCATGACGCCGCTGGCCGATTATTTCGTAATTTGCACCGGCACTTCGGATACGCATATCAAGAGCATTGCCGAAAACGTGCAGGATAAATTGCGCGAGGAAGCCAAGGTGCGCGCTAAGCCGCAGGGCAGCGCTCAGAGTTTCTGGATCGTGCTCGATTACAGCGACGTCATCGTGCATGTTTTCGATGAAGAGACTCGTAACTTCTACGATCTGGAGCGTCTGTGGTCCGAAGCAATCCCGGTCGACTGGACAAACGGTAGTGATTCAGGGGAAAATAAAGAGTAGGATTGGTAGAGAACTACCACGATTTTCCGTTCATGAAAAACAGGCCGCTTCATTTTTTGCAGAAAGGCGATATCCGCCGAACGTTTGTAGAAACGCGCTTCAGGCTGCGAACGCAATGCCCACACCGGCACAGGCTGGTGGAAGGGTAGTTGGTTTGCGCCCGATGCGCGCTGTCTTTTCCCCAGGGAAAACAGCTTGCGTATCGGGCGTTTTTGTTTTGTCTCACTGTTTTTAACGAAAGTAAGTGTAGCCCGAGGAGGTGAGTACTCGATGAGCACAATGGAAACTGAAAAATTGCAACGTTCCGCCCCGCAAAACGGCGCTTCGAGTGCTCCCCCGGTGAGCGATGACCTGGCCGCGCAACTCCGCACCGAAAAAGCGGGCGCACTGGTGATGACGGCGCGGAGCGCCCATCGTAAAGGCCAAAAAGAGCAGGCACGCGCGTTGTTGCAGCAGGCTTTTCTGATTGATCCCAACGACTGTGGCGGGCTTGAACTGCTCGGCGATATGTTCCTCGAAGATGCCGAGCAGGAAAAGGCGCTCAAGATTTTTGAACGCGGCCGGCAGTATCATCCTAAGCACCGTGCCTTTGAAGAGAAGATTGGCTTGTGCCATGTCGATCTCGCCGAGATGCGCCGCGACCGCGACCGCCGTGCCCAGATATTGGAGCAAGGTGGCGTCGAAAAATGGATGCTGCTCAGTGGGCCGCGCGCCTTTGGTCTTTCGATGCTGTTGCCGGGCGCAGGGCAGGTATATGTCGGCCAGAGCACAAGGGCGATGACGCTTTTGGGGATCGCAGTTATCACTTTCCTGGCGTGGTCGTTGCCGCTTTATTTCGGTTTGAAAAACGCCGGGGCGCAAGGTGCCAAGGGCTTAGGCAGCGGCATTTCGTCTGCGTTGGCCAATATGAATAGCTTTGGCGTGCTGTGGTTCTGGGTAATGGTCGCGGCCTGGGTAGGCGTCTACATCTACTCCGCTGTCGATGCCATGACACAGGCTGAAAAAATCAACGAACTGCGGCGGCAGGGTTGGGACGTGTTGGAAGAATGATGAAGTAGTTTCAAAAATTGTTTTTACAGGTGGGTTAAAGGATGAAGAAGCATTCCAAACTGCATCATAACAACGAACGCATCGAAGGTGTGCTACACACCGGAGAGCCTTCATCGTGTGATGTCACGAGCCTGGGGGTGCTAGTCCTCAACCACAATTTTGAACCGCTCAATGTATGTGGCCTCAAGCGCGGCATGATCTTGATGCTGCTGCAAAAAGCCGAGGTCGTGCGCTTTAGCGATGTCGTCATCCATTCGGCCGGTGAAGAAGTCTATGCCCCCTCCGTGCTGCGCCTGCACCGCATGGTAAAGCGCCCCATGCCCAAGCTGAAGATGACGCGGCGGAGCGTGCTGGCGCGCGATGACTACACCTGCCAGTATTGCGGCAGTCGTTCCAACCTTACCATCGACCACGTGTTCCCGCGCACTCGCGGCGGCGAATCGACCTGGGAGAACCTGGTCTGTTGTTGTCTGAAATGCAATAACAAGAAGGCCGACAAAACCCCGCAGGAAATCGGTATGCGCCTTCCACACCCGCCGCGGCGCCCGAACTATGTGCCATACATCTCTTTCCCCCGCTTCATCTCGGCGCTCCGCCAGCCGGAGTGGCGCGAGTTTCTGGAAATGTATGGCAAAGGGTTGGAGTGAAATTAACGGCGAACGTTCAACATTGAACTCCGAACATCCAACTTCGAATTAACGCCACTCTACGTAAAGGGGAAAACTCTCCATAGTATTCTCTCTGCGACCTCTGCGCCTCTGCGTGAGCTAATCAAAGCGTCTTTGCTATCCTCACAGTATGTCTTTTGCGCCTCGGATTAGGAAAGAAATACTGCGTGTGCTGGATAAGCACGTTATTCCGGCGCTTGAAGAAGCGACTGTTCCCCTTCTTATTGCCGAACCGCCCTACAATTTCTCATCTGCCGGGCAAACGGTATTGCAAAAGGAATTTTTGCCCGATAAGCCTTTTGCACCACTGCAAATAGAACAGCAATGGCTCGATGAAATGGTGATGTCGGCAAACGTTGCCACCTTTGTTTTCGCTTACCAAGGGGTGTGCTACGAACGCGTCGGCATTACGCAGTCGCAGGCGCTTGCGCTCGATGAAGTGCAACGCGCGAAAGCCAATGGCCTGAGCGTATTACGGCTCGAAGCGCCGACGCTGCTTTGTTATCCCGCCTATTCCCTACGCTCATTGGGCGTGCCCCGCCCCGAAGCCGCCCACGATACCGGTTGCGCCCTGGGCTGGATACTCTTGCCCAACCGCGTATTGCTGTTCATGAACCAGCGCGGGCCTGAAGCCGAATTTACCACGCATTTGTTGGAAATTGAAGACGAATTGCTCATCCAGATGAACGAATTGGCAATGGGCTTGATGCGCCGTCCCCACCAGGCTCATTGCGCACAACTGCAATATCTCTCATTGATGTATTTCCTGAGGGAGCACCTGCAGCACCATAAACCAAATGTTTCCAATAGTTCGTGGGTTGGCCCTGAGGTCTATTTACCGGTTCATACAGAGGGCATTTCGGCCAAGAATCAGGAGCTTTGTTATCAGGTCATCGAATATATCATCATCAATCTGCATCATCCGCTCTCGCTGCAAAGCATTGCCAAACGGTTCGGGGTTTCGCAACCCCACCTTAATTCTCTCTTTCAACAGGCGCACGGCATGACGGTGATGCGCTATGTGACACGCATTCGTGTGGAAGCTGCGCGGAGAATTCTGGAGGAGTCGACGGAAAGGGTGAGTGATGTCGCGGCTTTGGTGGGTTTTTCCAGTGTATCGAGCTTTAGCGCAGTGTTTCACCGCCACACCGGCCAAAGCCCTAACCAGTATCGCAAACAGCGCATTTATTTGAATGAAAAATAAATAATAGCCCTCAGTTATTTTTTGTTCAATAAATCCTGCCGAGATTGAGTTTAGAGGTATCGTGGAACGGGTATATATTTTCTGTTAGTTATTATTGGAGAGATATATCATGAAACGGAAAACGGCGTTAGGCTTTACCCTTATAGAATTATTGGTTGTTATAGCAATAATATCAATTTTGGCGGCGATACTGTTTCCGGTTTTTGCCCGTGCTCGCGAGAATGCACGGCGCACTAGTTGCTTGTCTAACCTGAAACAGATTGGGTTGGGAATGATGCAATATTCCCAAGATTTCGATGAAAAATTCCCCACCATACGCAACCTCTCTACAGGCCAGACCGGTTTCTATACCTGGGACGCTGCGATTATGCCCTATGTCAAAAGCAAGCAGGTCTTCATGTGTCCCAGCGTGCCCAGCCTCAATACGCGCGCCTATTCCATGAACTGGTGGGTTGCCGGGAGTGCCCACCACCCTTCCCTTGACAGCGGAGCTATTTATTCGACATCAATCTCGGCCATTTCACGTACGGCCAACACCGTTTTGCTGATCGAATATGCCACTATGAACGTTCTTCCAACGTCCACTGTCTGTTACAGCGCCACAGTCGAACAATGCTACGGTAAGCTGGATTTTCAGATTATGTCGTTCAATCGCGGAGGACTCACCAGTGGCAACGCTCCTACGCTGCCTCGTGGTATCTATACGGGTGTCAGCCGCAAAGGTACGCCCTCTGCGCCCAGCAGCGGAGTGCCCGATCTGAGCGGTGTCGGTTCGGGTATCCACATCAACGATACCTATAACGTGCTTTATGCCGATGGGCACGCCAAAAATGTCAAAGCCGGTCCGCCGCCTGCCGATAATTCGTTGCTCTGGTATCCCATCAGTTGAAAATCTGTAGAATAAATCGTGTCTCATTCTGTTATGTCGAAACACCTCACCTCTCACCTCTCCCGCCGTCAGTTCATTGGTGTGGCCGGAACAGCCGCTCTCGCCACCTTACTTCCCTCTGCCACCCTCAAAGTCCTGGCACAACAGCAAACAGGGGAAAAAGTTCCTCTCACTGCCGACTGGCGCATCGTTATCGCTTCTAACGCGAGCAAGCCGGAAATATTTGCGGCCGAAGAACTTCAGCACTATATTCAAAAGCTGGTGGGCTATTCGCTGAAAATCGAGACCTCCGATACAGCCCAACCTGATAAAGCGTTCATCATCGGACGTCACCCGGCGCTTAAACAATTCGCGGATAAGCTCGATCAGTTACATGGCGCTCGTCCCGATTCATTTGCTCTGATTGCCCGCCCCGATTTCATCGGCATGGTGGGAGCCAGCAAGATTGCGACTTGCCACGCCGTATGGCACTGGCTCGAAGCACTGGGAGTGCGTTGGTTTTTCCCCACGCCGCGCGGTGAATATGTTCCTGAACTTCAGCAGGTAAGTACCGATGGAGGCGATTTTTACTTTACGCCCGATATCAACCAGCGCTGGATTTGGCCGTGGGCGGGTGGCGGGCAAGCGAAGGCAAATACTTTTGGTGAATTGGAGCATGGGGTTCCTGCCTGGAACCTGCATCAACTGCGCTTGCGGATTTGGGATAATACCAACTCAGTCTCGCCGGAAGATGCCGTCGGTAATATTGGCTACGGGCATTCCTATTTTCGCTACTTACCAGCCGAGAAGTATTATGATGCTCATCCGGAGTGGTTTAACCTCATAAAAGGCAAGCGAGCCCGCACCACTGCCGAAGATGTGCAAGTTTGTTTTACCAATGCCGATGGTGCCAAAGAGTTCGCTAAGAACCTTATGGCTGCCATCGCCAATAGCACGCAAGATCCGCGACGTTTGGTCGTGTTCGTTTCGCCTAACGATTCTCGCGCCTGGTGCGAATGTGCAAACTGCCAGAACCTGGTCGATAAAGACGGCTCGGCGACTTCGATGGTGGTGAATTTTACCAATCTCGTCGCTCGCGAAGTGGCAAAGAAACATCCGGGCATGCTGATGCAGCTTTATGCGTATTGGAACCATTCCACACCGCCGGATCACGTTTTGCCCGACTCGAATGTCGCGATTATTCTCACGCATTGGCCCAGCGCCGATTCGTTCCACTTCAATAACACCCGCCCCGGATTGTCGCAGGCTGGCAATCCCAAGTTTTACAATGCCTATCGGCGCTGGAGTGAGTTGAGTGAGAATGTGACCGTTTACCAATATTACGGCCACTTCATCTGGTGGACGCCGTGGCCCATGACGACCCAGATGGACTACGACTTAAAGCGGCACGTAGCAAACCCGCATTTCCGTGGCTATTGTTGTGAATACCGCACTCATTGGGCCAACCAGGGCTTGGGCATGTATGTGTTGGCAAAAATGAGCTGGGATGCCAAGCAAGACGTCAACGTATTATTGGCCGACTACTGCCAGAAGGCGTTTGGCCCGGCTGGCGATTTTCTTTACCAATACTATCAAGTCTTGCAACGGGCGATGGATGCTGCACCTTATGTGGCGGGAGATTACTGGGAGCTGCGCGCTGTTCTCACTCCCAAAGTCATCGAGCAGTGCGACGACATCGTGAAAAAAGCCCGTGCAGCACTGCCGCAAATGGACGAAGGCACACGCTGGCGCACCGAACTAGTCACTAAAGGGTGGGAGATGAGTTCGCACTTTGGGCAAGCGATCAACCTGTTTTTCGGGGAAGCGAGCCTCGCTAATATCCAAAAAATCCGTAAGCACTATCAGGCGATTAAAGATTTCGTTGCCAACGATGAACAGGGCGTTTATCTCATGGAGACGCAAGGAACCTTTAATCATTACGTGAAAGATTTCCTGGTGCCTCTGGAAGCCTTGCCTGCTGGCAAGCATGTATATGTCGATAAAGCTAACTACGGCGGAGCAAGTCGCTATTTTTCACAGACAGATGGTATTACCACCTCGGAATGGGGCCACCGCGTGGCCGGAGGAGGGCGAGGAAGTTACCGCATCACGGTGAAAGCAGCGCCCGGCCACAAGTTGAAGGATTTCAAAGTGGCGGCGCACACTCCGGGTAATGCAACCAGCCTCAAATATCAGTTAAGTGTCACCAGCGCCAGTGGCACTCACAATTTTGAAGGCACTCCGGTAACCAATAAGGAGCAAGTTGTTCCCGCAAACATTCTTAATTGCCCGGAATTGACTTTTAACCTGGAAATTCAGAATACTTCCTCCAGTGAATCTTTTTGTTTGAACGGCTGGAAGTTTGAAGTCGAAGTTATCTAAAAAAAAACAGCCCCGATACTTGAAGAAGTATCGGGGCTGTTTATTTCTCATCGCTTGCGCTTGGCGGCGCGAGGATACTCACCCCACCACTCATGGTGCTTAGGTGCGACCAATTTCCATTCGTATAAGAAAAGAAAGGGGTTCTTGCTCCGCAAGGTGCGTTCGAGGCGAGCGTTGGAAACGGCGACGCGATATTCGAAGGTTTCAAAAGTAATATCGCGTGAAACTTCCAGTCCCAATGCGCGGGCCATTTCATCGCGTTTGGCCAGGTGGATTTCGAACAGTCTGCCTGGGCTTTCTTCGGGGTGGGTGGAGATGAGTTTGCGAGGATGGCGCAGCGTCCACAAAATGGGGTCGAGTTTGCGGCTTGAGGTGGCAAAGGACCAGATGCTGTCGTCTAATTGGGTGACGTCCATCTCGTTTTGCGCGTTCGGGATGGGCGGGACGCTGCTGGAAAGCTTGGCCCGCAGGTTTTCGTCCGGGCTTTCAAAAGTGGTGAAGATGACGCAGGCCAGTGGGGCATTTTCGATATGAGGCGCAAAAACCTGGCCCACCTCGGCAATGCAGTGTTCGATGGGATGAACAAAGACACGGGCGAAGACCGGCACTTCCTTGCCGTTGCTGGAGGTAACGGAATATTCGCGCAGTTGCTCAAACCCTAAGCCCTTTAATTCCTCGGTGTATTGCTCCAATCGCTGTGTATCGAGTTCGGGAAAATAGGCAGCCTGGGTAGCGACCATGCGGACATTCTCCGGCACGGAGTTGAGGGCCAGTTTTTTCAGCTCGTATACACCGACGATGAGCGTCAGTATGAAGTAGATGGACAGCCCCAGCGTAATGGACAGGCCCCAGGAAGGCAGCCAGATTTGAATCAGGAAAATTGTCGCGACCAGCCCGGCGAAAAACCAGAGGAGTGTTTTAGGCGCTTGCATAATGAGTATGTGGTTTTAGCTTGAGAAGTGAATGCTGTTATGCAACAACGACCAGCCCAATCATTATAAACCAGCCAGTATTAATAAGGTGGTAAAGTGCGGCGAACGGCGTGAATCAACACGATAATCAGCAAGAAGGCGTTCCGCAGTGCAGTGACGGGGAAAAACCAGAACGGTGTTCTCACCGGCTGACTTTCAGCGGCCTGTAACGCCACCTTTTCCATCCACTTCATACTACGCGGCCACTCACTGATGGCATTGCGCCAATGAGATGGTATTCCTTCTTTGCCCACACGGGCACCGACGATGCCGCCCACGATGGCGGCAGTGCTGTCGGCATCGCCACCGCATTGCAAGATAGCAATAATGGCTTTTGTGTAGTCGTTCTGGTGAGAAAGCCAGGCATGCAGGCAAGCGGGAACGGTATGATAGATATAACCGCTCACTCCGTAGGGTAAGCCCAGCTCAACGGCGAATTCCGGGGTCGTTTGCCCTTTCTCCACGCTTTCAATAACACGCTCGATAAGCTGGAAAAGCTCTTGAGCGCTTTGCTTGCCAGCATCGGCCTGAAGCAGTTGGTTAAACCCGGTGAGAAAATCGCGCGGTGCAATTTCCTCTCCTGTTCTGGCACAGTGCGCGGCATAGGCTACGGCCAGGGAGCCGTATTCGGCTTTGGGGTCGGTGTGGGTGATGTGAGTAGAAGTGGCGACGAAAGCGCGTAGCTGCTCTTTGTTTTCGATGACAGCGCCAAGAATGGGTGCGCGCATGGCCGGACCGTTTCCGGCGGAATAGACGCCGCTGCGTTGTGGAGAGGTGCCTGCCAACAGTTTCAAACAGGCTTTAACAGTGGCTGCCCCGATGCCTGGCGGAAAGGCGAGAAACCAGGTCTTTAAACGACGGGCCAGTTGCCGGCGAAAGACTTCGCTATCGCCCTTTGCATCGGTATAGGCTTGTAGAGTGAGAGCGGCATGTCCGGCGTCGTCCGAAACCAGGCCGCGCCCCAGGCAAAGATGCATGCTGTAATCGGGGGTAATCTCCCCGAACAGTTTGCGGGCGCGTTGGGGTGTGAGCCGTTCCAGCGGCAAGCCGATAGCGTCACCGACCGCAGTGCCAAGCAGACAGCCCAAAATGGCCTGTTGATAGGGTTGATCCATTTAGCGCTTGCGGGCGATTTGTTCCAATAAGGCGTTAGTGCGGTCGTTCTGCTTGATAATGGTGGCGTTCTGGTCGATTAGCCTTTGGTTTTGGTCGAGTATTTGTTGATTCTGCTGCACTTGAACCTGGCCCTGGGCCGATTGGAAGATCGCAAAGCGCAGGGCAGTTTCATCGACGGCCTGGGAAACCTGCATGGTGCTGCCTGCAATGGCACGTAGGCGATAATAGTCGTATAGCAGGGCAGAGAGGGTGCCGCGGGCCAGTTGTGGATCGCGCACCGAGTTGCCATAGGCCAGCACCAGGTCGTTGGCGTTTTTAGCGTTTTCTGCGCGCAGAATATCGGCAATCAGGCGGTTGACGGTGGGCAGGTTGCTGGTCGGCATAGGGATGGCCGCAGCCGGATTAGGCGTGCCCACTACGCGTCCGTCTTCTTGTGCCATGACGGCGGGGCAGGCTGCTGTCAGTAAGAGTGCCAGGCCATATTGGAGAGTTTTGAAGCTACGCATCGGGTTCCTCCGGAGTTCTAAAGAGTTCGTATTCCACCAGAATGCATATGGCGTGGTAAATCGGCAGATGCAATTCCTGGATTTTGTAGGTCTGGGTCTCCGGCACCTTGAAGAGTACGTCGCAATATTCATCCATCGCACCGGGATTTTGTCCGTCCATACCGATAGTGTGCAAACCAAAAGCCTTGGCGACCTGCAGAGCTTGCACCACATTGCGCGAATTTCCCGAAGTGCTGATGCCCCACACAATATCACCCGGCTTGCCATAAGCGTAAACCTGCTGGGCAAAGACCATGGCACCATCCACATCGTTGGCAATTGCCGTGCCTACTGCGGTTTGCGAAACCAGCGATATGGCGGTTAGCCCGCGCTGGAGCTTTGCCGCCAGTTCTGGATTAAATGCCTCTAACCGCTCTGCGTCGGCCTGCGGAATGGGGCGGCGAATGCTGAACTCTTTGACCAGTTCGCCCACGATATGTTCTGCATCGGCTGCACTGCCGCCGTTGCCGCAAAGCAGAAGTTTGCCGCCGTTGCGGTGACACTGGCAAATCGCTTCCACGGCAGCGACAATGGTTTCGCGCAGTGGAGCCAGAGCGGGGTGGCGTTCGATGGTGTGATCGAGGAATTGGGGTGAGGTCACGATGGAAATTTTAACCGAGTAAAGATTGGTACTTCACAAACTAAGTTTTTGCATTGAACTCAATTTGCGAACCCAGAGCGTGAGCGACGGGCACGGGCAATAAACTGAGTGAAACAATAAAATCGTGCCCGTCGCTCACGCTCTGGGTTCGCAAATAAAAGCATCTGCCCGACGAGAAGGAAAGTAGGAAATTTAGTTTATAAGCCGTTGTTTTACCGACGAAAGAACAGCCGTTTCAAAATCAGAAAAATGCCGATACCCGCCAGGATGGAGCCGATATCTTCGATCAGTTCGCGTTGCGCCCGAGCGGCGTCTTGTGGATTTGGTTTCATTATATTTGGTCTTTGAGCTTTAGCCTTTGATCTTCTCTATGCAAAGCGTGCAATTCTGTTCACGTTCTATCCTCGCCATCCACCGTTGATTTCTAAAATCTGTCCGGTGACGTAAGTTGCGAGTGGGCTGCACAAGAATAACACACCATTGGCAATTTCCTGCGGGTCGCCCATGCGGCCCAGCGGCACGTTCTTGAGGAATTCGTCGCGCACAGGTTCGGGAATCGTGGCGGTCATGGCGGTTTCGATGACACCGGGTGCAATCGCATTGACGCGAATGTTGCGGCGCGCGCATTCACGGGCCAAAACTTTGGTGAGCGAAGCCACACCGGCTTTGGCGGCGGCGTAGTTGGCCTGACCAAATGAACCCAAAATCGCCGAGATGCTGCTCATGCTCACGATAGTGCCGCCATCGGGCATGATTTCCAGGCCATATTTGCAGCAGTAGAACACGCCGTCGAGGTTGACTTCCATCACCTGCCGCCACTCTGCGGGAGTCATTTTGGCGACCGTTTTATCGCGCAAGATAGCGGCATTATTCACCAGAATATCGAGGCCGCCGAATTGAGTCTGAATTTTAGCCATCATTTCCTGCACTGCCTGGCAGTCGCCGACATTACCGCTCCATTCGTAAGCACTGTCGGGGCGGAGGGCGTTGAGTTCATCAGCCAGACGGTTGGCATCGGTGGCGGTGTTTTCCAAACCGGGGTGGTTGAGCAACACACGGCAACCGGCTTCATGCAAGCGGCGTGCGATTTGGGCACCGATGCCCTGAGATGCGCCGGTGATGAGTGCGGTTTTACCGAAAAAATTGAGTGTGATGGACATGAGAGGTATTAAGCATATCGCTCAGGCTTTCCTGGCTTGAACGACATCCTTTATTTTATCGCGAAATGGCTTTCTTTAGTGACTTGAAATAGGCGGGCGATTCTTAACCGTTTCAGGCCTTTGGCTTTATTGCGACTGGCGTAAAAAGTGGCCTATAATTGAGGAATGCAAACTACTACGGGCGAAAGTTATATTGTTGCCGCGCGCCGCACTGCGATTGGGCGGTTTGGCGAGACATTGCGCGATGTGCCGGTGCGGCGGTTGGGGGCAGTGGCGATTGAAGCGGTTTTGAAAGATGCCGGGCTGGCTCCCGCTCAGGTCGAAGAAGTCGTGTTCGGCCATGTGCTTCAAGCTGGCAATGTGCTGGTGGCACGCAATGCCGCTGTGGATGCCGGCATTCCCTATAGCGCTCCGGCTTTGGTGGTCAACCAGGCGTGCGCTTCGGGCATGACTGCCGTGCATCAGGCCCATATGCTGCTGCGCTGCGGTGAACGCGATATCGTAGTGGCCGGTGGCGCGGAGAGCATGTCGTCCGTACCGTATTTGTCTTTCTCAACGCGTTGGGGCAGTAAGTTTGGCACAGTAGGGCTGGAAGATGAATTGGCAAACGGTTTGTCCTGTTCGATCACCGGTCTCAAGATGGGCGAAACGGGTGAAAATATTGCCAAGCGTTACGGCATCACGCGTGAAGAGCAAGATGAATACGCATTTCACAGCCAGCGCAAAGCTCTGGCTGCTATCGAAGCGGGGCGCTTTAAGAAAGAAATTGTGCCCATCGAGTTGAAGGGACGCAAGGGGGAAGTCAACGTCTTCGATACCGATGAGCACCCGCGTGAAACTACGCTCGAATCGCTGGCTAAACTTCGCCCGGCGTTTGCCAAAGATGGCACCGTAACCGCAGGCAATGCTTCGGGCATCAACGACGGCGCTGCGGCGCTGATTATCGCTTCTAAGGCAGCAGTCGAACGCCACGGCCTCAAGCCGCTGGCGCGTATTGTGAGCACGGGCACGACAGGTGTTGAGCCAGAGGTGATGGGGCTTGGTCCTATTGAAGCTTCGCGCCGCGCCCTGCAAAAAGCCGGGCTGACCATCGACGATCTCGATCTGGTGGAAATCAACGAAGCTTTCGCCGTTCAGGCGCTGGGTGTGTTGAAGGAATTGCCGGTGCCGCTGGAGAAGCTCAACGTCAACGGCGGTGCCGTGGCTCTGGGGCATCCCATCGGTTGCAGCGGCGCTCGTGTGCTGGTGACGCTGTTGCACGAATTGCAGCGCCGTGGCTTGAAGCGTGGCCTGGCTACGCTGTGCGTGGGTAGCGGTATGGGTATCGCCACCATCGTGGAGCTGACACCATGAGCCAGCCCAAGATTATGGTAGTGGGTTGTGGCACCATGGGCGGCGGCATCGCGCAAGTTGCCGCGACAGCGGGCTGTCAGGTTTCGATGTATGATGCGTCGCCCGAATCCGCTCAAAAAGGCAAAGATCGCATTGCCGCTTCCATGCAGCGCCGGGTGGATAAAGGAGCGATGGAAGCCTCGGAGCGGGAGGAAATTTTGTCTCGCCTCACTGTGGTGACCGATATCAGCGCCGCCGCCGGGCAGGATGCCGTTATCGAAGCGGTGCGCGAGCATCTGGAGACCAAGCAGGGCATCTTCGCTCAACTGGAAGAGCATGCCGCGCCGGGTGCTCTCTTGCTGAGCAACACTTCGATGATCTCCATCACCAGCCTGGCACAAAACCTCAAGCACCCCGAGCGGGTAGCGGGTAGCCATTTCTTCAACCCGGTGCCGCGCATGGAATTGGTCGAACTCATCGCTGGTGAAAAAACTTCGGCAGAAACGGTGGAGCGTGTCAGCACGCTTATTCGCAGTTGGGGCAAGACGGTAGTCAACGCGCCCGATACTCCCGGCTTTATCGTGAACCGTACTATCGCCTTGATGATTAACGAAGCTGCTTTCCTGGCTCAGGAAGGTACGCCTTATGAGGAGATTGATACGGCTGTCAAACTTGGCTGCAACTTCCCGATGGGGCCGCTGGAGTTGATGGATTTGGTGGGTATCGATGTCTCGCTCGATTGCGTTGTGGCGTTGTGGGAGCAGTTCGACCATAACCCCAAATACGAACCGGCCGGTATTTTGCGTGAGATGGTGGCGCAGGGGCACCTGGGGCGCAAAAGCGGACGGGGGTTTTATAGTTACGAGCTATGATGTAGGGGCGTGCGGCGGCACGCCCGCGGCGTAACGCATTCCTCCAATAGACGGCCACGGCCTTATCCCGTATAGGAATGGCGAGCCATGCTCACGAGCACCGGAGGGTGTCTATAATCCTGCGGAACTATTCATAAAACGCCGGGCGTGCCGCCGCACGCCCCTACAACTCCTCAATCAGCACCCGCAGTACTTCACTCACACTCCACGCCTGTGCCACGCAACCGCGCGGGGTATGGGGGGCATCGCCGTCGAAGATTTCGTTCAGGCTGCCGATGCAGCCTTCATCAAGTTGCGCCAGTAGCGGCTGCAGCCAAGCCAAAGCCTGCGCCTGCGTTTCAAGACTGCGGTTGTTCACCTTGAGGTAAGCGGTGAGGAAGCCGCCAATCGGCCAGGCCCAGACCGTGCCCTGGTGATAGCTGCTATCGCGCTGCCACTGATCGCCAATGTAAATACCCCGATAAGCCGGGTCGCCGGGTGAGAGCGAACGCAGACCGTAGGGGGTGAGCAGTTCGCGCTGCACGACGTCCACCACGGAGCGCTCTTGCTCGGAGGAAAGCAGGTCGCTATCAACGGGAAGCGAGACCGCGAAAATCTGGTTGGGGCGGATTGCGGGGTCTGGCGTGCCGTCATCGGCGATGTAGTCGTACAGGCAGCCGGTTTCCTCGTTCCAGAACTTGGCGGCGAAGTTGTCTTGTACCCTGGCACTCCATTCGTCGCAGAGTTGCTGAGTGGGTTGGTCGTCAGCGCGTTTTGCCAGGGAAGAGAGCGTGCGCAGGGCGTTGTACCACAGCGCTTGGATTTCTACCGGTTTGCCGATACGCGGGGTAAAGGAGTGGTCGCCGACTTTGGCGTCCATCCAGGTGAGTTGGGTGTTGCCTTCGCCGCCGCGCAGCAGGCCGTCTTCCGGATCGGCTTTGATGCCATAGCGGGTGCCTTCCAGGTGATGGTGCAGGCAGTCGCGCAAGGTGTTGTAGATTTCGCGTGTGGTTTTCCAGTCGCCGGTTTTGCGCAGGTATTCGCCGGTGGCGTGGAAAAACCACAGAGTGGCGTCAAAGGTGTTGTAGTCGGGTGTTTCGCCGCTATCGGGGAAGCGGTTGGGAATCATGCCCTGCGAGGTGTGGGCGGCGAAGTTGAGCAGGATGGAGGCCGCAGCATAGATGCGACCCGTCGCCAGGCACAGGCCGGGCAGGGCGATCATGGTGTCGCGGCCCCAATCGGCAAACCAGGGGTAGCCAGCCAGCACGGTGTAGCGCATATCGTCCTGGCGGCGCACCAGGAACTGATCGGCAGCGCGCACCAGGCGTTGAATGGTGGGTGCGATTTCGCTCTCACTGTTAGCGAATGCCGAAGAGAGTCCTGTGCGGCGGGCTATTTCGCCATCAAGGAAAAGCCGCTCGGCCGATTTTTGCTGTGCGGGCAGGTGCAGCGGCTCGGTCGAGAGCGAAAGCAATGCACTTTGGCCACCTTGCAAACGCCACACGAACTCGCCCGGTGTGTAGAGGTCTTCCCGGTCGTCCAGCCCGCGCTCGGTTTCCTGTTCGTAGAGGAAGCTCAAATACCAGTGGCCATCGGCCTGGAATGCACCGTCATGGGCGAATTGGATGGGCGGGCAGTTCTCGTAGGGGCGCAGTGTAATCTCTTGTCCCCCGGCAGCATTGTTCTGGAAGTGCAGGCGAGTATCGAACTTGTCGTTGCGTTGCTGGAGATGATGAAAATCGCGTCCCGAAACAAAAGGCCGCACGCGTAGTTCCACCGTGGTTTCAGGAGTGCCCGCCACGGCATAGCGCACAATCGTTTGGTTGTAGCCGTGGGGCATCCACACGGTTTTTTCGAGTGTGATCTCTTCGCTGGTGCCGGTGAGTTCGGACGGCAAGACGTAGGTCCATTGCGGCAGTGGCGCGACGGTGAATTTCTGGAGATGCTGATAGCCGCGCGGTTCGACGGCGCCGGGAAAGAGGTTGCATCCCAGGGCGAAACGCTCACCATTAACGAGTAAGGTCTCGTCGGTTTTGTTGACCATCACCATGCGCCCCAGCGGGGGCGCTGTGGCGGCGCAGAGGAGGGCATGATAGCGGCGCGTGCCGGCACCCGCCACCGTGCCACAGGCGAAGCCGCCGATGCCGTTGGTTTCCAGCCATTCGCGCGAAAGATCGAAGTTCATCGCAATGAGACTGCCGGGAAAGGCAGAGGGTGGTCTCTTCCTGCAAAAATCGTGCGGATTGTGCGTTGGCCCGAAAACTTGCGTTTTATCAGGCGGCTGCGCGTTGCACGGCGGCGATAATCGTTTCGATTTCGTCGTCGGTCAACTCGGGAAAGATGGGTAGTGATACGACTTGGGAAGCGGCGCGTTCCGAAATTGGGAAATCGCCTTCGCTGTAGCCCAGTGATTCATAAACCGGTTGGAGGTGAACCGGTACCGGATAGTAGACGGCCCAACCGATTTTGTCTTCGGTCAGTGAGTTGCAAATCTGCTCGCGACGCTGTGCATCGACCCGCAGAGTGTATTGATGGTAGACGTGGCGTGCGCCCGGACGCTCGACCGGAGTCTGCAAATCGAGACCGGCAAAAGCCGCATTGTAGCGCGCAGCGTGAGCGCGGCGTATGTCGTTCCACTTGTCGGCGTGGGGTAGCTTCACGTGAAGCAATGCGGCTTGCAGCGCGTGCAGGCGTGAGTTGTAGCCTACTTCGTCGTGGATGTAACGGCGGCGCTGGCCGTGGGTGCGCAGCATGCGGCACTTCTCAGCGAGATCGTCGTTATCGGTGGTGATGAGGCCGCCTTCGCCACAGGCTCCCAGGTTTTTGGTGGGGTAGAACGAAAAACCGGCGATATCGCCCAGTGCGCCACAGTGCTTCGTCTGTCCATCGAGTTCCAGCGTGGCTCCCCAGGCCTGTGCGGCGTCTTCGAGCACCAGTAGGCCGTGTTTCTTGGCAATGGCGTTGATGGCCTGCATATCGGCAGGATGGCCGAAGAGATGCACCGGCGCAATGGCTTTGGTGCGCTCGGTGATTCTGGCTTCCAACTGCGCTGCGTCGAGGCAGAGGGTGTCTTCTTCGATATCGCAAAACACCGGAGTTGCACCCGCCAGCGAAACCACTTCGGCGGTGGCGATAAAGGTGAAGGGAGGCACGATGACCTCATCGCCCGGGCCAATGCCATGAGCACGGAGCGCCAGTAAAAGCGCGTCGGTGCCGTTGGCTACGCCGATGGCGTGCTTCACACCCAGCGCGGCGGCAGCAGCGGCTTCAAACTTTTCAACAGCAGGGCCAAGAATATAATGTCCGCTGGCCAATACTTCCAGAGCAGCGGCATCAAGCTCGGCTTTGAGGGTTTGATATTGGCGGGTGGGATCGAGAGGAGGAATCATGGAAATGCAGAAATCGGAAGTCAGAAGTCAGAACCTTTTACTTAATTCCGCATTCTGCCTTCCGATTTCTGCCTTCCGATCAGGAGTGCCTCGAGCCGGGATCGAACCAGCGACACGCGGATTTTCAGTCCGCTGCTCTACCAACTGAGCTATCGAGGCGAGGGAACAACACGATACAGCGGAAAGTCATTATAGCGAGGAGAGCCGCTTATGTCCAGCCTGTTTCGTGTTGTTGGCCAATAAATTTATTTTGAGGTGTAGCCGCCATCGACCGGAATATTGGTTCCGGTGACGTAAGCCGAGGCGTCCGAAGCCAGGAAAACCAGGATGCCCTGCAAATCGTCATCGCCTGCCATGCGTCCCAAAAACGTGTGGTCGGAATATTGCTGCACGAACTGGGGATGCTGGTTGTTGAAGAAACCACCGGCGCTGATGCAGTTGCAACGGATATTTTTCGGGCCGTAATAGCTGGCAACGAATTTAGTGAAATTCACCATTGCACCCTTATGAAATGAATAGTCGGGCGACCAGCCAGTCATATCGGTGCCGCGATAGTTGGTGGGGTCGGGAGCGACCATACCGTAGATCGAGCCGATGTTGATAATCGAGCCGCCGTTTCCGTTATGTTCGGCCATGAGGTCGGCAAAGGCACGCGTGATGACAAACAGGCCGGTGGCGTTAACACGCATACTCTCGGCAAAACTCTCGGCATCGGAGCGGTATTGCTGCTTCATGGACCGCAACACGGCGTTGTTCACCAACACGTCCAGGCGTCCAAAACGCTCAAGGATGGTATCACGCAACGCCAATACCGAGGCTTCATCGCCCTGATCGAGAGGCAACGCGTGAACGTCGCGGCCCTGTTCGTTATGCTCGTTAGCGACTTCCTGCAGCGCTTCCACATTGCGCGAAGCCATAATCGTAGTGGCTCCGGCTTCCGCCAGTGCGGCAACTAATTGCCTGCCATACAAACCGGCACCGCCGGTAATCAGTGCGACTTTTCCTTCGAGGGAAAAACGGTCGAGAATGCTCATGGGAGTGGTCTTTGGCCTTTGATCTTTGGTCTTTGGATTAACGACTAACCTAATATATCTTGCTCCAGCCTAAAACCAAAGACCAAAGTCCAAAGATCTAAAACCAAATTATGCTTGCTGCACTCGCAAAACCACTTTTCCAAAAGCGATTTTATCGCCGATATTCACCGATTGTGGCTCGTTGTCGGGAATCGGCTTGTTATTGAGACGGCTCCGGTTGGCGCCTCCCAAATGGGTGACGAAGAGTTGGCCGTTTTCAAATTTCAGTGTGGCGTGTTTGCGGTGGACGTAGCCTTCATCCTGATCGCCCAGGTCGATGTCGGGGTAAATTTGCTCGTCTTCGTCTTCACGGCCCACCAGCATTTCCACATCGCCCAGAACGAACTGCTTGCCCACAGTCATGCCCTGTTCCACGGTGAGCTTGACCTGTCCCGGTGCCAGTGAACCGGAAGCTGCGGGTGTTGTAGCGGCAGCAACCGGTGTGGCGGACGTATCTGTTGCAGTATCGGTGCTGGAAACAGCGGTGGCAGCGCTGTCATCCGCGACAATCAGTGAAGTCGTGTCAGGAACGGTATCGGCGGCAGGCGCAGCATCCGTCGTTGTATCGGTCGTAGGTGCGAGCGGGTCGACTGCCGTGGGAGTGGCGATTGGTGCTGCGCTGTCTTCTTCGTCAGTGCTATGCAAGTCGGTGCCGCACACTTCACAGGCGACATTCTCCGGCGGATTGAGGTTTTCACAAGCCGGGCATTTGATGTCGCCACCGGTTGCAGTATCGGCAGCCAGCGGGGCGGGGCTTGCAACTGCGTTAGCGGTGGCTTGCAACTCTTCGCCGCACATTTCGCAAAAAGTAGTGCCATCGACATTTGAATGTTCACAGGAGGGGCATTTAATCATAAGAAAGCTCCGTTAATAGGTTTTGAAAAGTGAAAGGGGAGGGGCAGCGATAAACGTCTCCTTTCTGCCCCTGCTTAAATCAGGCTAACCGCTTGGTCTTTTTCGATTCGACCGAAGAAACCGCCAGGTCGTCTGGCGAGATACTGCCACCGGCATCGAGAGTGGTCTGCATGTCGTCGAGAATCTTGGTGGCGGTCGCTTTGCCCAGGCGCTGGGTCATTTTGCGCTTGCGCTCCAGAATGCCGGTCATCTTGCGCTTATCACCGCTTTTAACGGCGGCTTCCAGATCGACTTGTAGCTTGTAGTCGTTGGCCTCTTCGATAAGCTTGAGCACCTCACCGTTGCGCTGGGCCAACTGCACGTCGTTATCGGTATATTCAATCAGCACATTGGTTTCCACGCGCTGGGGTTGATTGTTAAGGTTCGTAGTCGCGCTCACCTGGCAGAGCAGGCCCTTACCGACATTCTCGCCGGGCGGGCTGGTCACGATGTCGAGAATATAGGCTTGCGGCTGATCTAACTGCACCGAACCGACCGAGGCGGAAAAACTGCCATTTTGCACTTTGGGCGGGTCGAAAATCTTCTTGTCGGGCACTACGCGCCAGAAACGGCGCACCGTGCCGTTGAGGCGGCTCACGTCAATCGTGACATCCGACATCACCGTGCTCTGGATGCGTCCGAACTCGTCCTGGAAGGCATCGGCCAGTTCCTGCGGGTTCTGCGCCATCAGGAATTTGCCGGTGGCGCGGTCGGCCAGGTCGCGCAGGAAGCTGGGGTCGTAGTCGGAAGCCGAACCCAAACCGATGGTGGAGAGTGAAACACCATTACTTTGGAATTCCTGATCGGCACGGGCCAGAAAGCCGGAGAGGTCGGTGACGAAATAGCCCTGCGAATCGGTCGGCTCACCGTCGGAGAGCACGATGACGAAAGTGGTGACCTGCGGCCCGCGATGGGGTGCGACTTCGGCATAGACCTGCTCCATGCCCACCAACAGTTCGGTGGCTCCCGAACAGCGCACACCGGCCACAGCGGCCTTGGCGTTGCGCTTCACGTTGTCATCGAAAAACTGCGATGGCACGATGGTTTGCGCGCCACTGGAAAAGAGGCACACGGCGGCGCGGTCTTGCGGCTGCAACTGGTCGAGCAGCAATGAGCAGGCTTCCTTGGCGCGCTCCAGTTTTTCACCCTGCATTGAACCGGAGACATCGAGCAGAATACCGAGGTTGAGCGGCAGTGTGCTCATGCCCCGGCCGGGGGTTAGCTCGATCATCAGGGTTTGAAGAAAGTCGCCGCGCGGCGGGCGAAATTCCTTGTCTAAAGCAGTGCGAATCTGTAGGGCATCAGCCATGAGCAATCTCCAAAATAGAATTCAATGCGAAGCACAAGCCGGAATAAACCGGCTTGTGCCCGTTTCATATGATTTACGAAAAGTTTACGCACACCGCAGTGATGTTATCGTAACCACCGGCGGTATTTGCGCCATCGACCAGTGCCCTGCAAATTTCGTGCGGGCTTTCGATATTGAGCACCGGCTCGAATTCAGCCTCGCGCAGCATGTCGATAACGCCGTCCGATACGATAAGAATTTTATCGCCGGGAGCGACCAACCGCAGAAAAACATCGCGCTGCTTGAGTTTTTGCATGCCGATATGGGCAGTGATGATGGAACCATCGGGATGCTCGAAAGCATCCTCTTCGGCCAACTCGCCACTGTCGATCAGGGTTTGCACATAGGAATGGTCTTTAGTGAGACGTTGCATCCCACTGTTCAGGTTCCAACGATAAGCGCGGCTATCTCCCACGTTGCCAACAAACAGACGCGCGCCAATGCGCAAGGCAAAGGTGAGCGTAGCCCCTGGTTTGGCGCGCGTGGCACGGTATTTCGGCTCTTCCGTCAGTGCCAGCACTGCCGCGTTGACTTCCTCGATAATATCGCCCAGTGCGTTGCGCACAGCCACGTTATCATCCCAGTTCAAAGCGGCACGATTCAAAATTGCTTGTTGTAATGTATTCAGCGTCAACGCTGAAGCGACTTCCCCGCCCTCGTGTCCACCCATGCCGTCGGAAACCGCATACAATTCGACATCGAAATGCGTTTCGTGTGCGGCGCGCGCCAGACGCACGATCAGGCCGGAATCTTCGTTGACTTCGCGCTCTTGCCCTACATCCGAAAGCAAAGCAGCGTCGGCCTGTAATGGTTTGGCATAGATCAGCGGTTGCAGAGCGGCCACGACTTCATCGAACGTGGCATATTCTTCATCAAGGCGGCGGGCGAACTCTTTCACTTCTTCGCTCATCGGCAGTGCGCCCCACTGGTCGTCTAAGCGAATAGTGCCTGCTTCGCCAAACACATGGCGCAGCAGGAAGGTATTGAAAGCGTCGAGACATTGAAGGCCGGAGGCTGGAGGCTGGCTGGAAGATGGGGCGTCGATAAAGCCATAGTAGCGCAACTCGCCATCTTCGCCAAAGCGCAGAGTTTCGCGGCTGAGTTCGGCGGTGAAGTTTTGCGATTCAAGCTCGGTGAGTCCGGCGACGGCCGTGCCGATGGTGCGCAGATAACGACTGTCGTTGGCCACTTCGCGCCAGTCTTGCAGGGGGATGGTATCGACCCAATCGAAGACCAGATATTCCCGGTCCTGGACGGCAATATATTGCGCTTCGGGGAACAAAGCCGCCTCGAAAGCGGGGGTTGGGTCTTCAGGCGTCACATCGCGGGCTTCACGCCGTTCTTCGATTCGTTCGCGCTCGGCCACCAGTTTGGGAATCGGGTTCACATAGGGATCGCCGCCGTGCGCCAGATAATAGTTAGTAAGGCCGCGCGCGACGAGTTCCTTCACCTCATATTCGCCGCCCAGGAACGCGCCTGCCACCAGGGGACGCGGCGGTTCGGGAAGGTCGGCTTCGGGGAGCGCTGCGACTTCCGGTTCGCTGGCGGGAATGGTATCCGATTCTGCCACAGGTATGTCGGAGCCGAAAGATTCCGCTTCTGGATGGGGGAAAGTGTCCATAAATTATTTATCCTTAGGTTTCCGAAGGAAGAAACCATATCCGGTAATACGATAAACGCCTTTGGGGTCGTCAGGACGTTTTTCCAACGCCTCGCATTCCTCGATTTTTAGAGATTCCCTCATTTCCTCCGGTTCGAAATTGCGAACATAAGTGAATGCTTCTTCCTTGTCGTCTGCAACGACATCATAAGTCGTAAAGAATCCGGCGGGACGCAACCGAGTTTTTTTATCTTCTATTTTCTCGGGCCAATTGCCTTCGATGAGTAAGCGATAATACTTGGCCTTGGGGCTACGCTGATTTTCGATATTGCGAATGAGTGTCAACGCCTGCGTGTCGCCTCGCCGAAGAGAAAGTGCGTAGTCTGCACATATATTTGCTTTTTCTTCGTCTTGAGCCGCTTGCCAATAGACTTGACCCAACTGACACCAAACAATTGAGAGTTCCTCTTCGTTATCGTCTACGAATTCTTCATCCAAAGCAAGAAGTTGCTGATGGGTTTGAGATGTAATCTGAAGCGCTTCGTCGTTCCGCTCTAATTCCTGGAGAAGAAGCGCTTTCAGGCTTTGCACACGATAACTCAAGAGGCGAGTTTCTTCAGGGATTTCCAATACTGACAGTGCTTCTTGATACTGCTCTTGCCGGTCGAAAACGATGGCGCGATTGAAATTTACCGATGCGGTATCGGTATGTTCACATTCCAAAGCCTTGTCGTATGCAGCCAGGGCTTTTTTGTATTTCTTACGGTCGGAATAATAATTCCCCAGCAACTGCCAAAGCAACCAAACGCCGGGGCCTTTGCGAACGCCTTTTTCCAGGATGCGAATGGCCTTCTTTTTTTTGTCTTTACCGGCATAGGCCAGCGCTAAAATTTCAAACCCGGAAGTGTGGCGAAGCTTGAGCAATTTCTTGCCACATTGAATTGCGCGCTTGTAGTCCCATTGCTGCACGCACGCGTAGCCTTTATCGGCGAGTTTATCGACACGGGCTTCGAGTGTTTTGGGAGTCGACATAGAAGTTAATCCTGCGCTGCCGGGCGAATAATGAAATTACAGATTAAATCGGCAAACTCCAGGCGGGCATTATGTTCGATCGGCACGCTGGTGTTTTCGGCCACCGCATAGCCATCGACGCGAGTTGGGTTAAGCGTTTTGAATGGCGTCAGATAAAATTGCGTTCCCTCGCGCTTAATACTGGCGTGGCGACGCGAGACGTAGCGTCCGGCATCGAAGCGGCTTAAATCGACATCGGGGAAAATACCCGTATCCGGGTCGGTGCGCCCCAGCAGCGATTCTTCTTTTTGCAAATAGAGCAGGGTGGGCGGAGCATTGCGCGGCAGTACGCGCAGCATGACGGTGTGAATAGGGCTGCGGCATTTGCCGCAAAACAGGGCACGTTCACTGCGTGGTGTGGCGCCGCAATTCGGGCAAAAACAAGAGAGCAGGGGATGCAAATTCTTGGCGACCGGTGCTCCGACCGAGCGCAGGGAAGGCGCATCGGCATCGTGCCCGAGTGTGGCTCCGGCCTGGCGTAATTGGGTAGCAAAGGCTTCCATGCTCTGTTGGCGGCGCATGGGGTCGATTTGCAAAGCCGTCAGCACTGCCGTTTTGAGTTCGGTGGGAATGTGGGGATCGTAGCCGCGAAAATCGCGGGGCGTGGTTTTGGGTTCGGGCGTTTCGCCGGTTAGCAGTTCGTAAAGCACTGCGCCGAGCGTGAATACGTCGGCCGAGAAAGTTACTTCCGAACGGGTTGAATACAGTTCTGGCGGTGCATAGCCTTCGGTGCCCAGGCCCTGAGTCACCCGTTTATTTTGCGCCGAGAAACGCGCGGTGCCGAAGTCGATGAGTTTGCAGAGCTGGTCCTGTGCATCCCACATCACGTTTTCCGGCTTGAGGTCGCGGTAGATGATCTGCCCCGGCAAGGTATGAACGTAGTGCAACGCCTCGCAAATTTCCAATCCCACGGCAATAACGGCCTGAGGCGGAAACGGCTGGTTGTTGTGGGCAATGCGCCAGTCGTCGAACACTTTGCGCAGTGAACCGCCCTGCACCAGTTCCATCACGAAGAACATGTCTTCGCCGCGCTCGATGAGTTCGTAGCCGCGCACGATTTTGGGATGGTTGATGCCGGTAAGAATTTCGGCCTCGCGGCGAAACAATTTGCGCTGGTATTCAAAGTCGGCCTGCGAAGCCGAGCCGGTATCGTAGAGCTGCTTGGCCACGACAAAATTGCCTTCGGTATCACGAGCGCGAAAAACCGTGCCGTAGGTGCCCTGGCCCAGGACTTCGATCATTTCATAGGAAGATTTAGCGCCTTCGAGATGTTCACCGGGTTTAAGAAGCATGGGAAGATATGAGAAAAAGTTGGGACGGATTCTATAGAAAAAGCCGATTCTTACTCTTAATTATGACATGAGCCGCTGTAAGAGGCAGTTCAATTCTCCATGTTGGGGAACGATAGTGAGTGGTGATTACGTTTTGGCTTCGCGCTGGGCCTTGGTAGCTTTTTGGAGCAGTTCATTAAGTTCTTTGTTGTCTTTGCGGAATCGGCTCAACATGGCACGGCAGTATTGAATGACAGTTTCACGCTGCCCGGCTTCGAGCAGTTTTTGCGCCAGCAAAAAATTGTAGGGTAAGCCGTTCCAACCTGTAAAATTGTATGTTTCCACTTTTGTGGAAGAGAGGAGATAGCGGGCTGCTTGTTTGACATCTTTTTCCTCCAATGCGAGTAGGCCTAACGCAGCCTCTGCTTGCATCGTGGTACTTCCGGGACCCTTCATCCATTCCTGGTCGATTTTCCTGATTTTTTTGAAACTCTGTTTAGCTTTTGTGATTTTTCCGGCCTTCTTGAGGCATCTGCCATAGGCGAGGAGAAGCCCTGGTTTGGAAATATCGTCTGCAAGAGGTAAGGCGTCTTCGCAAACAGCAATCGATTCTTTCAGCGCTCCTGTTCGCCTCAGCACATTGGCTAAATGCTCGGCGCTAAACCCGATGTAGAAGGCTTTTACGGGGTCACCTTTATTCTCCTTTGCTGCCTTTACCGCCAGGGAATAATAATAGATCGACTTTTCGGCCTGGGCATAGTTAAATTCAGTTGGCAGCACTGTCTCGGGTGGCAGATGATAGAACTTTTTAAAACGTTGACGGCCTTCTCTATCCTTGGGGGGTGGGAATGCGCCCAGATGATAAATCGAGCCGAGAGTGAAATAGTGTTCAACCTCGATGTGGCTTCGCTTCTTCAATTGGGTTTCAAGTGCGTCGGCAACTTCCTGGCGATAGTGCGGATGGGCATGAAAAGCAGTGCGGTTATAGGGTTCAATATCTGAATTTGCGGGGTAGTACCTGGCCATTTGGAGGGTGTGGTGTCTTAAACGCTCCAAATTCATTGGCCGGACATAATATTTGATGGCAGTTGAACGTGCGCCTTCGTTTGCCGGTTCTTTTTGCAGGAGTGGCTCGAATTGTTCGGGTGCGTTGGGTAATGGAATATCGACAACCGGTATCTCGTCAATCTCACCGGCGTTTTCTTTGTGACAACCGGTTGCTAAACCAAGAAGCACACTGATAGCTGGAACGGTATAGGCGAATCTAATAGCTTTTCTCATACTACTCCCAGACGAGGTGGGCAAAAGGGTGAGGTGCCCACTCAGTGCGCTCAGTGAAAAATAGTCATCATGGCCGGATTAAACGGTACGATTAGCCATGACGAATGCTACTCCTTTTTTGCACGTGCTTGCAGGCGTGCTTTCAATTCGGGGAGATAGCGTTGGATGAGCGTATCGTTCATCGTGCAGTGATGTTCCCGGGAAATTAATACCTTTACATTGTATTTATTAGGTTCGCCAATCGTATCTCCGCGATCGTTTTTAATGGTAAATTCTTCCACAGAGCGTGTCCAGTAGTGATTGATACGCAAGATATTGGATGCCGGCTCATAACGATTCGGGGTGTGGATTGGTTTAAAATCTTCCGTGACGGCACTTTGGCCATTCATGAAACTTGCGGAATGGGGAGTGGTAAAACGTTCTATTTGACGGGGGTCGATAATGATTTTTACCGTATCGCTGATATTTTCGTGAGCGCGGGTGAAGTTTTCCAAAGTCAGGCCGGTGGGTGTCAGAACATGCCCCGACGTAGCAAATGGCTTCCAGTGAATCGCTACTCCGGGATGATCTTCATATCGCCTGAGAACATCGATAAACGGTTCGTCGTTGATGGGAAATAAATATTCATCGATATCGATGAAGGCCATCCAGCGCGCATAGGGTCCGAAAGTTTGGATGCAAGCATGATAGGCTTCCACCTGGCTGGGTGGAGGATACTTCCAATGACGCAACTCAACGATTCCCTGTTGGATGTATGGCATGAGAACCGGGAGAAAATTGTCGGTGCTTTTATTGTTATAGAGGAAAAACTTTTCCGCTCCCGGTAGCAAATGAAATTCAATCCACTCGGCCAGGTAGGGAGCCTCGTCTTTGAAAATAGCACCAATCGTAAAATAATGGCGAGGTTCGTGTTCACCGAGTGATTCCCATTGGGATCGATCGATATTGCTGTAAGGGAGGGGTGGTGGGGCCTGATTGATTTTTTTTAATTCCATGCCCACTGTCTTGCGCAACACTTTTTGAATTAATTCTTTCGGTTTAATAATATTTCCCCCCGCGATAATGCCCGGAACCCAATTAGGTTTGTCGTTAATGCCAAGGATTATCTACAAATTGATTCAGTACGGCAATCATAATGGATTTTGTAACCCAAACGATAAAAGACCATTGGCGATATTGGCAATTCTTCAGGTGAAAAGTGACGGTTCCCGGGGCGGAGCTATTTGCGAACTCAGTTTCCTGGGAGATTTTTTAGCTGCCTGTGGCGGAGTTGCCTTGCTTTGTTCTAACCACCTTCCTACCACTACATGATGCGCCTCACCGGCCGGTAATTGGGCCTCATGACAGGTCACGAACAAAATTTGCAGATTCTCGCTTGCCTCGTTTAACACACGCCACAATCCTTCGCGCCGCAGCGTATCCGTCTGGGTCAGCGGATCATCGAGCACCAGCGGCAAACGTTGGCCGGGCAGGTTTTGGGCGGCCAGCTTTGCCAGAATGAGGCGCAGCACCAGGGCGGCTTGTTCCTGCATACCGCCGGAATGGGAATCGAAGGGCAGGATATGCGTGCTGCCGTTTTCGCCGGTGCGAATACCCACGATTTTGCCGCCGTTTTCATCGAATTCGAGTTGAGTATCTTTCCCGCGAAGTTCGCTCAGCCAGGGAGAAAGATAGGTATTAAGCGGCGCTCCCAGTTCGCGGCCCAGGCGATGGCGTTGGGCTTCGATGGCTCCACCCAACACCGCCATGCCGCGCAGGCGGGCTTCGTGGCGGGCGAGTTCGGTGGTGCGCTGCTCGATTTCATAATCGAGTTCTTCCAGTTGTGTGCGCGGGTCTTGTTCGCAATGGCCTCGCAGTTCCATGCGCCGCTCGGCCAGTTCGGTTTCCAGGCGATGCTGGGCCTCGCGCGCACGGGTCGCTTCATGCACGGCATGGGCGACAGTTTCATCGCTCACCGCATCGCCGAGTTTTTCGCGTTCGAGGATGGCCGCATCGCGTGCGGTTTTGGCCTGGTATAGCCGGGTATTTAAGTCATCTATCAGTGCAGCGCGGCTTTCTTCGGTTTCACCGGTTTCGCCTTGCAAACGGGCGAGTTCTCGTCCGGCGCGCTGGCTCAGCTCGGTCGCGTTCTTGATATTCGATTCGAGCGCCCCTAATTCCACCTTGGCAGCGCTCAATGCAGCCAGGGTGTTCTGGTAGTTGCGCTGGGCTTCTTCCCACTGTTTGCGCTGGGCTTTTTCGGTTTCCATCCAGCGGTCGCGCTCGCGCAATACCTGCACCTCGTTATGCTTCTCGGGCACTGGTTTGCCGGTGGCGTTGAAACGCTCGCGTGCGCTTTTACGATGCGATTCCCAGTCTGCTAATTTGGCCCGTGTCTCTTCCAGGTTTTCGCCCCCTTCCAGTGCGCCTTGATATTGACTTTGCAATGATTGCAATTCCTGGGTGATGGAACTGAGGGTCTGGCTGCGGGCTTCGAGCTCATCGAAAGCTGCCGGGAGTTGTTGCCATGTTACTTCATAGGGCTTGAGCTGGCTTTCCAGGCTGCGGGCCTTGGCTTCGATTTCGCTTTGCTGCTTGCGGGCTTCACGTCCGGCTCCCACGACTTCGAGGCAGCCGATTCCCGGTAGCACTACGCTGATAGTTTGCGCGCCGTCGATGACAAAATCGGTTTCTGCTGCAGCCGTGCCGATATTGGCCTGGCCGCCATCGCTTTGCCATTCCAGATCGATGGTGCGCTGCAAACGCAATGCAAGGCGCAGGGAATGGGCGTTTTGCAGGTTGGCGTGCTGCACTTCCTGATACAACCGGCGCCATTGATTGATTTGCGCCTGGGTGGGCGCTTTGCCTAACTCCGCCTGCCGGGTTTTGGCATCATGGAGTTTGGCCTGCAAATTTTCCAGCCGATCGAGATGGGCTTTAGTGCGCTTATATTCGCGGTGTGCGGCATACACATCGTAGAGCAGGTTCCAGGCAGCCACTTCGTTGCTGCTGGCTTCCAGTTGGGGCTCCAGCGTGCTGCGTGCCTGCAAGGCTGCTTGCTGCAACGCTTCGTTTTCACTCACGGCGGTTTGCGCTGCGGGCAGCTTGGCCTGGGCTTGTTGCAGTTCTTGCTGGGCGCGCCGTTGTTCGGTTGTCCACCGCGTGAGTTCATCAATGCGCTGTTGCCCGGCATCGCGCCGGGCTTTGGCTTCATCGTGGGTACGCCGCAAATCGGCCACCACACTATCAGCCTTGAGTTGGGCGTTATGGCACTGCTGAAATTCGACCTGCTCGCGTTGGGCTTGAGCGGCAAATTGGCGAGCCTGTTCCCATTCGGCTTTGAGGGTTTCAATCAGGCCGCGCAATGCGGCAATTTGTGTTTCAATGCCGCTGTATTTTGCATGAGCCTCGCGTAAGTTGTGAAGTTCATCGCGCAGCCGGGCGGCATCGGTATTCTTCCTGGCGGCGTCCACGGCTTGCTCGGCCAATTTCTCAAAGAGTTCCTTCTTGCGCAGCTTCTCCAACGCGTCGCGCACTTTTTCCAAACGTTGGGTCGGGGCCAGGACGCCATCTTCTCCGATAGCAATCGACAGAGCGGCCGCCCGTGCCGCGCTGGAAAATTCTTTGCCTATAAATCCGGTGCTCTGTCCCTGCTCGCTAAGGAGAATGGGACCTTCCAATGCAATGCCATTTTGACCCAGAGCTTGTGCGCCGCCGTCGGCAATCAGGCTTTTGAGCCGGGTCTGGGCAGCGGCCTGGTCGTAGCTCTTATCCGGTTGCCCGGGTTGGCGGATCGTGAGAAGGCATTCGCGCTGTGACGATTCTTCGGCCAGGGTTTTACGGATGGTGGCGGTGCAGTCGGGAAATTCCAGCAAGAGTTCCACCTGTGGCCGCGCCTTGCGATTGCCAGCGGGAATGATGGGAGCGATTTCGCCCTTAATCTGCCCCGCATCGACAAGATCGCGATACAGCGCCCAGTTCACCGCTTCCACGATGCTCGACTTACCCGCTTCGTTCGGCCCCTTAAGCAGGTTGAGCCTCGGCTCCAGTTCGGTTTCGAACTGCTCGATAGCGCGCCAGGAAGAGATGGTAATACGACGGATGATCATGGGGTTGTTTCACCGCGAAGGACGCAAAGAGCGCGAAGAATTTAAAGATTTACTTCTACCGTGAGTTATTCGTTTTGCATTAATTGATAAAGCAAGGTTTGGGCGGCGCGGCGAGCTTGCTCATCTTGGCTCCACTCTGCGATGATATCCCGCCCGGTCATGTTGCCCATGTCTTGCGATTCGAGTGGTTTGTCCAGCATCTCTAAAAGACGCAGTTCGGGGGCGGCCAGTTTCAGGTTCAGGAAATCATCGCGGGAGGGTTCGGTCAGCAGGCGGGAGATATCGATATCGGCCCCCAACACCTGTTGGCGCAAGAAATCGAGCCATTCCATCAACTCGCCCCATTCGTTTTGTGAAACCACACCCTGCAGCCGGGCGCGAACCAGTGCCCTGTCGCGGTCGGTAATGGTTTCAAAGCGGGCTTGCAAAGTAGCGATGACGTTACCGGGTTGAAGGGTGATGATACCCCAGTTGTTGCTTTGGGCATGTCCCGTGGCGAGCGGAGTCACCAGCGGCGCTGTGCCAGGTTTTTCTAACTGCACCAGCAGGGCGTGCCCGGCGCGGGCGTCGTCGTGGGCGGTGATTTCCGGGGTGCCCGAATAATAGGTGCGCGCTGCCGCTGCGGCATGGTTGGCCGGGGTAAAAGAGTGGTAGTCGCCCAGCGCCAGATAGTCGAGTCCACAACGTTCGGTGGTCTGGCTATCAATGGAGTTAAGGCTGCTTTCGTTTTCCTCGTCACTGCGCCAGTAACCTTTCCAGCCACCGTGGGCCAGTCCGATGCGAGCCTGACTCTGGCTGCGGGGGGCGGCTTCAATCCAACGCGTGACGTCTTCGCGCGAATGGGGAGCGGTCACCGGGCAGGGAAACAGTAACGCGTCGCCGCCTTGCACCGCCAGCACTTCGCGCGGCCGGGCGATGTGAACGTGAGGCACGCCTTTGAGTGCATCGGCAAACAGCGGATGAAACCATACGCTGCCTTCCATGAGCGGATCGTGGTTGCCGGAGATGAGGTAGGTTGGCACCGGGGCATCGCGCAACAGCTCGGCTGCGGCGCGAATGACATCGAGCGAGGGCGTGTCGGTATCGAACACATCGCCCGCCACCACCACGAAATCGGCTTTCTTTTCCAACGCCGCATCGAACACCCTCCGCGCTGCGGCAAAACGCCACTGCGCCGATTCACCCGCGCGAGCGCCCAGCTTGCGGTAGATGTGGCCCAGATGCCAGTCGGAAGTGTGGATGAAAGACAGCATGACGGCAGGTGTAAGGTGACAGGTGTAAGGTGACAGGGTTCAAGCGTCAGTGCTTCTCTCCTGACACCTGAAACCTTACACCTGTCACCTGTCGTTAAAAATCTGGTCGGTTTTGGCGGCCATGATGAGGTCGTTGAGGTGGATGTTCTTGATTTTGTGTGTCCACCAGGCGACGTTGACTTTGCCCCATTCCAGCACGATGGCGGGATGGTGGCCTTCTTCTTCGGCCAATGCGCCGACTTTGTTGGTGAAGGCTAATGCAGATACGAAGTCGGGAAAGCTGTATTCACGCTGCACGCGCGGGACGCCATCCACTTCAACAAACTCCCAGTCGGGAATTTGCGGTTTGTAGGCTTCAATTTCTTCGCTGGTGGCCGAGGGGGCACCGACGCGGCAGGCGGTGCATTTTTGTTGGGTGAGTTCGCTCATAGTGGTTCACGCTCCGCTTAAAAGTATACCGTCTCTGCGCGAGCTGTTATGGTTTGACTGAACACTTTAAAATCGCCGCCGCCCGAGCGATGCACTAAACTATTTTCTGCATGATTCGAGTTCTTTTTGTCTGTCTGGGAAATATCTGTCGTTCGCCGATGGCTGAAGCCGTTTTTATCGAGATGGTGAAGCACGCCGGGTTGCAAAACCAAATTTCTGTCGATTCGGCAGGGACCGGCGATTGGCATATTGGTTCGCCTGCCCATCATGGAACGCGCCACATTCTGCGCGAGCACGGTGTGGAATATACGGGCTGCGCCCGGCAAATTGTGCCGGAAGATTTAGCCGAGTTCGATTACGTTATCACTATGGATAACCAGAATCTCACCAACGTGCGCGCTATGGAGGAGCAGTGTAGCGACCCCATCGCCCAAATCGTGCCGCTGCTGGAATTTTGCCCGGCGGCCAAAGCCAGCCGCTTAACCGAAGTGCCCGACCCCTACCTGGTGGGCGGTTTCGATGTGACCTATCGCCTGGTTTATTCCGGCTGCCGGGGATTGCTGGAAGAAGTGGCGGCGAAGTTGGAAGGCTCCGGGCAGGAATGATCAAGGGCAATGGCGCTGAACTCTTCCATCGATAACCGTGTTTGTGGCCCGCTCGTCGATGCGCTGCAACTCATGCAGCATCGTGTCACGCAAGACGGCATGTCGCGCCTGATTGTTGCGACCCACACTCTCGAAGAGCTGAAACGCCAAACCTTGCCGCCGCACCTTATTCTTGTTGAAAAATATCGCCAAGGGCCGAGTGTGGCGATTCACGGGCCGCGTCAGTATCGCAATGCCAGTCTGGTGCAGACGAATTGGCCGCAAGACGAACAGCACGCCATCATCATGCCGACGCTGATTTGTGTCATTAGCGGACAGGCCGATTTTCATATTGCCGACTACTTCATGCAATGCCGCGTGGGCGATATGCTGCTGATCCCTCCCGGCGTGCCCCAACCCGCCGGTTCGAGTTCGCACATTGCCGATGGTGACGAAAGCCGCTCCTGTGAACTGCTGTGGATGTGCCCCAAAATGGCCGGGGCCGATGGCATGGAGTGCTGGATTTGCCATTCCGATGGACACCTGCACGAGATTGGTCGTACCAATGAAGTGTGTTGGGTAAAAAACCCGTTCCTCATCAGTTTGTTCGGCAAGTTAGTCGATGAAGCGCAGGACAATTTAGGCGAATCGCTCAACTACCATTTTCTGATGAGCCTTTTTCTCATGGTGCAACGCGAAATCGAACAGGAGCGCGTTTTCTTGCCCGGTCACCACGGTAACCGGCTGCCCGAGCAAGATTTCGATTCTTCCAGTCCCGACCCCATCGAATCGGCCTGTGCTTATATCGATTCCAATTTAAACCGGCCGCTCACCATTGAACTGGTCGCCCAGCGCAGTTGTATTTCACCGGCTACTTTTACGCGCCGTTTTCGCGAACACACCGGGCAAACCTTTAAGCAATATGTCACGGCGCACCGCTTGCAGGAGGCTGCCACGCTGCTGTGCGAGAGCGATTGGTCGGTCAGTAAAATCGGTGACTTCGTGGGACTCAAGCAATCGCAGCTTCGCGAGCTGTTCCACCAGCATTATGGCTGCTCGCCGTTGGAATATCGTAAACGCCCGTGAGCTTCAAAAAACTACGGAAAGCGTTTGCTTTGAGATTTTTTCAGGTTCGTCATCCAAAAACGCAATGAAGAAACTTTAATTTGCAGCTTGGTTACTACGTTTACTCTCCTCGCTTGACCAGGTAAGCATGGCTCCAGAACACTGCGTTTTTCTCACCGGCCTTGCCATGTGCGAACGCGGGGCCTTGCAACTTGAGGTTTACCCAGAGATCAAATTTCTGTTCCGGTTTGCGCTGGTCGTAGGCGTTGCCGAAATCGACTTCCATGCCCAGCATGTAAACCTCGCAGTTCGGGGTAAGGGTGATGGTATCGAGTTTGTAGAGATGGTAGCCTGGGCCGCGAATATCGGCCGCAGCCAGTTTGCCCGAGTTGGTGGTGGCCGGTTTGAACTGATCGTAAACGCCCCACGGCAATTCGGCAGCTTCTGCTGTGGATAGTTCACGATAGGAGGCAATACCGTTGGGCGAATCGGTGTCGTGGACTTTGGTCGAACGCGCATCGAGGGCGGTGTAGGCGAACAGGTTTTGAGGGTCCACTCCCTGAAACTGCTCCGGCACAGGCACCAGGAGTGGCATGGCTTCGATGAGTTTGCGCTCGGCAGCGATTTCGTTGCGGTATCCGGCGCGGCGTGACGGGTCGATATTGCGTTCGATTTGCTGGCTCCATGCCTGCGTATAACGGTTGAGAATAGCCGCGCGGTCGAGCGGCATCGATTGCGGGGTGCGCCCACGACTGGTCCAGGTGCGCATCAGGTGTTCGTAGTTGGATGCTGTTGCCCGGTCGAGCGGCATACGTGCTGTCTGCACGCGGCGCAACAGGGTAGCGTCTTTTTCCACAGCTTTAGTAGCGCGGTCGAAAATCGCCTGGGCTTTGCGGGTGAAGTCTAAAGTCAGGTAACTATGTTGCTGCAACCCGGCATACCAAGAAACATCCGGTGTGCCGGTGGTTTTGCCGTGCTCAATTACGGTGGTTTCCATGAGGGCGAGATAGTCGCGGATGGGCCGGGCGGCGGGGCCGTAGTAGCCGTCGGTGAAGGTGCGCACCAGTTGCCTGTAATCTTGCTGCGGGTCTTCCAGTAGTTTGGCGAGCACCCACACTTTTATATCGCGCATGTCCGAGCGCACCGATTCCTGCATCTGGGCGAACACGCCTTCCACGTGATGTGCCTGGTAGAAACGCAGGTCGTCGGCATAAGTGTTGACGGTGGGCATCGGCAAACCGATGATACCGTAGGTTTCATTATAGTCCCAAATCCGAATGCTTTTACTAATGGCCCCCCAGCGGGTAAGGTTGTTGTGGAAAATGAAGTTGCGTGGAGCCGTAATCGGTAAGAGCAGGTTGCTGCGGGTATCGGTGAGATGGATGATGACGTTATCGCGCGGGCGAATGGTCTTGGGCGGGTCTTCGCTGAGGGCATAGGCCAGGGTGAGCAATGAGACCTGGGGAAACTCCCGGTCCACGCGCTCGGCCATGTCGTTGACGAAGTCGATCATCGGACCGGCTTGCGAGCCTTCACGGGCTACTAGGGCGGCGCAACGTTCGCATTCGCACCAGTTGTTGTTATCGGCCTGCGAAACCGAGAAAATCGTCGGCACCGGCAGTTTGGCCGCTTTGGCCTGGGCGTGTGCCTTGCGAATCGTTTCCAGCAAAAGTTTGGCGAACTCGTCGCGCATGGCGGCATTGGTGTAGTCGAGTTGGCCGTCGAGTTGGGTGCGTTTGCCTTTCACCAGGCCAAACCACTCGGGATGGCTGGCATAATAGGTGGCCGGGTTAATGAACATGTGGACGGTGTGCGTAAACGCCGGCGGGCCGTAGTCGTTGGAGCCGCCGTAGCGGGCAACGATGGGAATTTCCCCTTCACGGTTACGGCGGGTGCGGGCGGCAAAACGGCCGTCATCACGCACAGCGCCGTTCCAGGGGTCGCGGAAAAGGTCGCGATAAGCAAACGCCGGTTTACTGCGGCAATTGAGGTTATTGACGGCAATCTCACTGCGGCGCGGCACCGTCTCTTCGTCAATCGTCCACCAGCGCACGCCGCAAATATCTTCCAGAAAGTGATAGGCGGCATAGAGTGTTCCCCGTGAACTGCCACCAGCCAGCAGCAATTTGCCGCCGACATTGGCGTTTATCCATTCCTCATCGCTCAAGGCCGGTTTATCTTTGAGATGAGCGGCGGCAAATTGTGTGGCCCCGATATAGACGTGGCTGCCGATTGGCGTGTCTTTTGTTTCGCGCACGATCTGGCAGGTGGCTCCGGTGATCTGGGAGAGATAGTTCTGGAGTTCCTGCGCGGCGGTTTCCTCGGGTGCGGTGGGCATTGCCGGAATGATGAGAGCGATCGGCTGTTGTTTGGAAAGGAGGACTTGCCCCGGTTTGGCCTGGGCCGGTTGGAGAGGGGAAAAGACTGTGACGAGTAGGGCGAAAAGCAGCAAGGTTGTGCGGTGAAGAGAGAGCATATCAAAGTTATATTTTGTCGGTAAATTCGCCGTCTTCGTGCGAACAGCATGCCGGGCAGAGTGTTGGACTATTAGTAGAGAGGCCGGTTTCAATCACCTACAATACCAAAAAATTAAAATTGATTGTTTTTCGGCGGTGGATAGCGAAAACCGGCGTTAGGAGAATGCATAGCGGTGGTATTATTGGTACGTTGCCGGAAAAACATGATGGAAGGAGTTCCTTATGATGAAAACCAAGCCAAAAGCATTTACCTTGATAGAATTATTAGTCGTTATAGCTATAATTGCAATACTTGCGGCGATTTTATTTCCCGTATTTGCCAAAGCGCGCGAAAACGCACGGCGTGCCAGTTGTTTAAGTAATCTGAAGCAGATCGGTTTATCGACCATGATGTATGTGCAAGATTGGGACGGGCATTATTTTGCCCGCTGCTATCCCACTACGAATACGGCCGGAGTGAATCCTGGTTCGAGCGATGCTTGTAGCTCGGGCCGCACGCCGTCTTCATGGACGCCGCTGAGTGCCGATAACAGATGGTTTTTCCGTCCTTATGTGAAAGACCGTAACGTCTTTACTTGCCCCAGTTATAATTCGAGTTCTAACGGTTACGCCTACAACATCGTCGCAGGGCATCCTACACTCTATTTAGGTACACAAGCGCTTTCCGAAGCTGCCATTCAATATCCGGCCCAGATGATTGCTTTCGTCGATAGCTCGCGCACTCGGGAGGCGTTTCCGCCGGAATACAGTGCGGGTGCCGAGTTTCATCGCAGCTTCTGCCGCACTCCTAATGCCACAACCTGCGCACCTGAGGATCAGTGGTATGGCCGCCACCTGGATGGCGCGGTTGCCTCCTACATGGATGGACATGCTAAATGGCATAAGGTGACTTACTATTGGAACGAAGGACGAAATCGCCCGGTTTGGGACGGGAGATAATAAAGCTTGAATCTATCATGATGTCTACTCGTTTTCACTCAGCGTTACTGGCTCTCTGCTTGCTTGGAGCACCACAATTTTCTCCGGCTCAAGAAAGTGCAGTGGTGCCCGAACGGCACTACCGCCATTACAAAGACGTTCCGCTTCGTTTCTACAATTCCAGCATCGCCAGCTTTGCCGGTGATAACATGGTCGATCGGCTCGCTCTGGCCAACCCCGAAGCGGCGGCGGCTCGTGCCCGCGAACTCAAGGCCCTCGGCTTTAATGCCGTGATGTATAACGGGCGGCATTTCCGTTTATCCTACGAAAACGAATGGAAGGATATTGCGGAGGCGGCGCGTATCGTCATCGAGGCGTGTCGTAAAGAAGGCATTCAGGTTATCGAGCATCACGAGTTCACAGTGCCGCAATACAATAGCTATGACTTGATGCTGAAACATCTCGACTGGATGCAACGCGATATTCGCACCGGTGAGCTTTTGCGCTGGATGTGTCCGAATAATCCCGAATTCATCGACTGGTATATCGCTTACCTGAAGGATTTTCAGCAAACCGCTAACCCCGATGCCTACCAGTTGGATGAAATCGCCTATCAAGGCGCCTATTCCTGCGGTTGCGGCCATTGCCGCACGGCGTTCAAGGCCGAAACGGGTCTCGATTTACCGGTGTGGGCAGGCAACGAAGAGGTTTACAACACTCAGGCCTACCGAGTCTGGATGGGCTGGCGCAGCCGGGTGCCTTCCAAAACCAAGGCGAAGATTATCGGTGAGCTAAGAAAATTGCGTTCCGATTTGCCGTTGCTCAATTACGTCTCCGATTATTCCGATAGCGCCACCGCCGCCAGCGGGGCCGACCTCGCAGCGACGGTCGCCACGTTTGCTTCCTTTGCCGGCTGGGAGAACATGAACAGTGAGGCGCTCAATGGCTGGAAACCGAATTTGCGGGCGCTAAAACTGCGCCAGTCTTATGGCGATTATTACGATATTCCGGTGTGGTCTTTGCAGCGCGAATTCACCACCAAAGAGAGCACCTATTTCGGTTGGGCGCAGGCGAACATGACCAAGCATTCGGTGTGGTATGGCGCGCGTTCCACCGATTCGCAGGAAGACCTCGATTACCTCAAGAAATACAACGGCTGGAAGCAGGCCATGCCGCAACGCTATGCACGAACCCTGACCGATACCGGCTTTTTGCTTTCCCACCAAACCCGGCAAGTGAACCCCGACCGCAGCTTCTACTGGACCGATTTTGCCGGTTGGGCCGATTTGCTCTTGGAAGGCAACAAGCAGTTCGATACCTTGCTGGACGGTGATTTACTATTGTCGGGCCGCTTGGAAAAATACCAGGTGCTTATCCTTGCCAGCCAGGCTTGCCTGAGCCAGGCCCAAACCGAGCGGCTGGAGAAATGGGTGGCCGATGGCGGCACGCTGATCTTCTCGCGTAATAGTTCACTCTACGACGAACATGGTGCCCAGCGTCCTGATTTCGCACTGGGTAAAGCAGCGAACATTCGCTACCGTTCCTATGATACACGGGGCCGCCGCATCGAAGGGAAGTTGGGAGCATCTCCCATTTCTTATTCGACCCGTGGCGGCCTGAGCGTGGTGGAGTTGATCGATCCCGTACGTTCGCAAGTTCTGGCGCAGACGACAATCGGCCAACCCGCTGTGGTGGAAACCGCGCACGGTGGCGGACGCTTTATCTATGTCGCAAGTGATATCGGCACCGGGCGCATGGAGATGGAATTCCGCAATAACCGCGTTCATAGTGTTTGGGACGATAAAGGCGAAGGCTTAAATTTCATTAACTCACTTTATAACTATGCCCACGATGCCGCCGAGCCACTCCAGTTCGATTTGCCCAAAGGTATTGTCGGCCTGGGCTATCAGCAGCAGGGCGGGGCTAACAATGGTGATATTCATCTGCATTTACTCAATGTGAGTGGAAAGAATCTGCCGCATGGCTATAAGTCGGTTTATGGCAAGGAAGAAGCGATTCCGCTACCGCCTGTGACGCAGCCGCTGAAAATCAATCTCAAAGCGCAAATTACCGGCGAGGTGCTGTTGCAATCGCCCTTGCATCAGGTCAGCGTAAAGGCCGAGGTTCGTAAAAATGAAGACGGCTCGTCAATCATAACCGTGCCCGGCGCGGCGTTGGTCGAGTACCTGCAAATCACGGTGCCCGCCCAACCGATTCCCGGACAAAAGTTATTGCCTGCGCCGTTGTTACCGGCATTGGCGGGAGGTGACCAATGAAAAAATTGCAAGTCTTGAAAATAGTCGGGTTTGCATTGATGGCGATAGCACCGTCCCTGCCAGCTCAGCAGTTCGAATTGGCAGATGTCTCCAAAGGCGAGGTGCGTTTTGGCGAGCGAACCGTCGTTTCGCGCATGGAATTCGACTTCGCTGCGACCGAGACCACGGTTTCGACTGCCAATACCAACCAGCCTTTAGTGGGGACACCCGAACATACGTTTACCGTGCCCGGTAAGGATGGCAATGTCACCGTCACTTATGGCCGCACACAGGAGAACTTGCCCTGGGTGCGTGAAGTCGCGGCGCGCGGCAATCGCATTGAAATTTCCAGTGCCGTTTATGTGACTCCCCAGTTACGGAGGGAAGATTACGAATATGCCCGGTTGAAAATCTATCTTCCCGTGGCCCTGCTTCAAAATGCCCGGCACGAGCGCACTTTTGGCCGTAACGTTACAGCAACCGATATCCGCTCAGGCCCGGTTGCTGAGGCCGTGAATGATACCGCTTTTATCAATGGCGCGCGGCAGGTGCAGTTCAAGGGGGGAGCGCTCGACTTCATGATCGACCTCGGCCCGACCGGTCCCTGGGGCATGTATGGCGATGATCCCTCCAGCACCTATAAAGGCCACCTCCAGCGGGAAGGCGACGAGTATGTTTTTGTAATTCCGGCTTTTGGAGCGCGTTGGGGCACCAAGCTGATTCACAAATTCGTGCTCTACAGCGGAACATACGATCTCACGCAGTTCCACCCTGTGCGCGCCGTGCATTATACCTGGCGCATGCCTTCGACTCACAGAGTGCAGTTTACCGATGGACAGCCGGTGCAAGGTTTTACGATTCCTAACGCCGATGGCTACCCGGAGTTTGTGCCGTGGGGCAATCAAACCTATGACGGGCAGAAAGGATTGGGTTGGAAAACAGTTCCGGCAGGTAAGCTGATAGCGCCTTCGCAAAATGCCCAAACCGGCCCGCTCTTTAGTGGCGGTTGGGCGGGGAGTGGCGCGGGTATCTTCCAGATGAAAAGCCGCAACGGGTTTTACCTGACCAACATCATGCTTTCAGGCACGCAGGGTGGGGGCAATGTTGAAGTGCGAGCTAATGAAGGTGCCTGGCAAAAAGTGGAAGTGAGCGCTGCCAGCCGCAAAACGGTGACGATTCCTCTGCAAGTGAAGGACGAAAACATTCAATTGGAAATTCGTGGTGAGAACTGGCTTTTAAGCGGTTTGGCAACGCAGCCAATGTTCTTTGAACAGGAAGACTTTTTGTTCTCACGCAGTTGGTGGGCTGGTGGGCAAGAGCCGTGGAAGCATGCCGCTTTTGCCGAGAAAGCCGCCTGGAGCGCATGGCCTGAAGGCGGCTTCGGCCCGAAAAAATTACTAAAACCGGTTGTAGTCTCACCGTGATTGCGTCATAACTTGAGGAAGTTTGAACAAGAACCGGCCGCCAAGGCCGGTTCTTTTATTTTAAATTCTGGGTAAAGAGGCGCTATGAACAGAGCAGGGTGGGCGAGTTGTGACATCACACCGCCATTAGGCTTGCCGATGGGCGGGCGTGGGCCGCGTTTTGCGGCAGGAACAGAAGTGCTGACACCGTTGCAAGCGGGTGTTGTGGTGTTGGAAGATGGTGAGAAAAACCGTGCCGTGGTGGTTTCGGTTGATGTGATCAGCAATGATCCATCCCAGATCAACAAGCTTTGTGTGGACATCGGCTCCGCCGTGGGGGCTTCGCCGGATGCGGTGATTGTTAACGCTTCGCACACCCACAGCGGCCCCATGCTCAGCTACGAGCGATACGCCACGCTTCAGCCCAAACTGCCGGAACTGGAAGCCTATGAGCGCGAGTTGGATGCGAAAGTGCTGCACCTGGCGATTGAAGCGGCGCAAAACCTACAACCGGTGCATGCGGTGTGGCGCGATGGCTCCACGAATATCGGAATCAACCGCCGTCTCAAAACGCCTGAAGGCGAAATTGGAATGGGGCCGAACTCGGAAGGATATTACTACCGCCATCTTTGGACGCTCGATTTAGAGGCTGTCGAAAATCCCGGGCAGCGTTGCGTTCTATTCTCGCACGGTTGTCATCCGGTGATCGTTTATGGTTTCAACTGGACGGCGATTTCTTCCGAATGGCCGGGCCGCACCCGCGAAGTTCTCAAAAGTGAATTGGGCGACAATGTTCATTTTCAGTTTCTGCAAGGCCTGGCCGGGAACATTCGCCCGCGTGTTTTATCCGATTTTGAAAACCGCAAGTTTCGGACGGCAACACCGCAGGATGTCGAAGATACGGCGCAGGAACTGGCGCGTGACGTGCGAGAGACCCTGGAACAAGATGGCCAGGTTTTGAACTTGCAACTGGGTGCTGCCAAAGGCGACTTTCTCGCGCAGCGGGATGCGCCGCCACCGCGTGAATATTGGGCGGCCAGCGAAAATGCGGAAGATGAGCTGACACGCGAATTGAGCCGCTACTGGTTGACACGTTACGGCGAAAACGCCGTAGCGCCCTACCAGTGGCAGCCGTGGCCGTTGGGGCTTCTACGCTTCGCCCCCGGTTTCGCTCTGGTGCATATCGCCGGGGAACCGCTCTGCGAGTGGCATGCGGTCTTTGAAGCTGCTTTACCCGGCCAGCGTCTGGTGAGTTGTGGCTATACCGATGCCGCTGCCGGTTACCTGCCGACTGATGCGCTGTTGCACGAAGGTGGCTACGAAGTGACTGGTGCAGCCAAATATTCCAAAACCGGGCCGGGAGCCTTACTGCCAGGTTTGGATAGCGCCGTGACGCAGGCACTACGCCGTTTACAAGCTTCGATTGAGGCAGGCTGAATGCGTCACAATTTGCGAACCCGGAGCATGAGCGACGGGCTGGCAGAGACGCTTTCGAGACTATGATGTTAGCCCGTCTCACGCTCTGGGTTCGCAGATAATAGTTTATAAAAGAATAAAGGGCGCATGATCCCAGATTGGATTATGCGCCCTTTATTTCGTCATTTAGAGGGGAATTTTATTTCTCATCTTCCCCATCCTGTTCATCGGCAACAATGGGTGCGCCGGCATTGACTCCCAGGCCATAGGCTTCGCGGATCTGGCCTTCCAACTGGTCGGTGATAGCCGGATTCTGTTCCAGATAGGCACGGACATTATCGCGGCCCTGGAAGCGTTCTTCGCCGAGAGTAAACCAGGCGCCACCCTTTTGAATCAGGTCTTGCTTCACGGCCAGGTCGAGAATATCGCCATATTTGGAGATGCCCTTACCGTAGATCAAGTCGAATTCGGCTTCGCGGAACGGCGGGGCAATTTTATTCTTATCGACGCGAACCTTGGTGCGGTTGCCAATCTGCACGGTGCCATCTTTGATAGCCTCGCCACGGGAAACACGCATACGCACGCTGGCAAAGAACTTCAGGGCGCGGCCACCAGGTGTGGTTTCGGGTGAACCGTAGATGACGCCGATTTTTTCGCGAATCTGGTTGATAAAGATGCAGGTCGCATTGGAGCGGCCAACGGTGGAAGCCAGTTTGCGACAGCCCTGGCTCATCATACGGGCCATGGCACCGACTTGCAGGTCGCCCATTTCGCCCTCTATTTCATTTCGCGGAGTGAGAGCGGCTACGGAGTCGATGACGATACAATCGATAGCGCTTGAACGCAAAAGTGTGTCGGCAATTTCCAGTGCCTGTTCGCCGTTGTCGGGCTGAGCGACGTAGAGGTTGTCGACGTCTACCCCCAGAGCACGGGCATAGTTGGGGTCGAGGGCGTGTTCGGCATCGACGAAAGCGCAAAGGCCACCAGCCTTTTGGGCTTCGGCGATACAGTGCAGGGTGAGGGTGGTTTTACCGCCGCCTTCCGCACCGAAGATTTCAATAATACGGCCACGAGGCAAACCGCCGCCCAGAGCCAGGTCGAGGGAGAGCGAACCGGTGCCGATGGTTTCTACCTGCATATGGGTGCGTTCACCCAAACGCATCACAGCACCTTTACCGAAGGTTTTCTCCATACGGGAGACGGCTTCTTCGAGCGATTTCCGCTTTTCATCCATGGAGGCCGTGCCGTTAAAACCTGCATCGCGCGTCAATTTTGCTTCTCGTTCTCTCGCCATAATCTTCTATCTCCTAAATACGGGCATACGCACGATGCGTGCGTTTTTGTTTTCACTGGGATCAATGATAACACGCCGTATTTTAAGTATCAATAGCTGGCAAAGGTTATTTTGTCAGAAAGCCTTGATTATAAAAAAGTAATTGAGAGGCGATACGTTGAACAATGTAAAAAGGCTCCCTGGATAAGAGGAAGCCTTTTCGGAGCATGTTCTCAGTGTTTACTTACGCAACGTGAGTTTATCGATGGAAATCGTATATTCACGGCGCACTTCATCGAACTTGATGCTGTAGCTGGTGGGATAGTAGCCACGCTTGGGATAGGCGGCTGGAATTTTTACCGGTCCGCTAAAGTTCTGTTTGCTTTCGAGAAACGCCTTGGAAACCATGGGTTCTACGAAATTCATCTGGCCGTTGTAGTAGCCGTAGATAAAGGTGTGAGCGAAGGCATTGCCGCTCAATTCGGGCGTGGCTGTATCGACGGCGTGCGAACCCATACGGGGCACGGCAGTGCCGGGAGGCATGATATATCCGGCCGGGATGTGGGTGACGGCAGGTTTTTTGTCGCTGATGGTGAGGTCTTTACCGGTAGCAGTGATCTTGCCGAGCGTATTCTGGTTGACCAGATAGAAGTGAACATCGAAATGCGGCACGTCGTAGATACCGATGGGCAAATGGCCTTTGGGAGCCCAGTCGATACTGATATGGTCGAATCCGGCAGGGGCAGCTTCCTTGGGAAGAGCCAGAACGTGTTCCATGGCTACCATGCCTTCGGGCATACCAGCAGGCATTTCCGTGGGCAGTCCGGAAAGAGCCGTTTCAGAGAAGGTAACGCCGATTGAGGACGGTTTGCCAAATTTATCGAGCTTGACCCAAGAACGGACGGTGCCATTGCCCATGAGGCGGAACTGGCCGTTGATGGTATCGGTCTTTTTGGCCTGGCATTCGTCACAGGCGTGGGCCGGTTTTACCAGTGGGGGCGCCGTCGTCATAAGAACCATCGCGCCCAGGGTGAGCGCAGTAAATGAAGTGAGCAGGTTTTTCATGGAATATTTGCCTTCAAATATGTTATAGTGGCATGTTTTTATGCGTGACGATTGTAACATACTTCGTCTTTTAAAAGGAAACAATCTATTTTTCTCTTGTGGGATTATATTGGGATTGAAGAAGCAGGCTAAAAAGTAGGACTATGGTTATCTAAGATAGTGGCTATCGCGGTTCAAGTCTGACTTCAAAGAAATGTAACTTTTCATCGCCGCCGCCGTACATGAGCGTTCCGCCATTGGGTGCAATTTTACGTCGTTCTTTTTCTGCACCGTCTTCTGTCATAAATTCAAAGGGGCCGGGAGCATCTTCAAGGATGGTTTCAAATATCGTCCATTGCGTCCTCTGCAAGTCTTGATGACGTTTAGTCTGTGCGACCTTATCTTTGGCTTCTTCTTCCGTAGGCCAACGGGTGTATTGAGCGTGTGAACCTAAATTTTCGGCTTCCGTTGGAAAACGCTCCGGGTAGCCTGCTTTAAGTTCTTGGTAGTATTTTTTGAGTTCTTCTGTGCTAATTGTTACACAACCATCGACAGCAAAAGTGGGACGTAGCCATTGCCGCCACCAGTCGCGGCATTCCTCACTCACTTCTGCGAGGGGGCTGCAGAAGATATCGGCGTGCTCTTGTGCAAAGGGATATGTCCACCACACGAATTCGCTTTTGCGATATACCAGGCTCAAATCCAGATACCGGCAAATGGTTTTATCTTTGCGATTCAAAATTTCATTGAGTGCCGCTTCCATTGTGGGTTCGGATAGATAAACGTTACTTGCAAGTAGCCCGGAACCATCATAAAGGCCCAGCTCGTAAAAGCTATAGCCGAGGAAGGCATCGGTCTGGGTGTATTCCGTTTCCTGCCGTAAAAACGTTGGGTGGAGTTCGACACCATCTTTTTTGCGGATAATCGCGCCATTATCAAGAATGAATTCGGTTCGGCTTTTAGACCGGCCGATAAGTGTGAGTAGAAAAATATCGTAAGCGACGCACAGAAGACCCAGAACCGGAAATACCAGTGTCGCCGGTAAATAGCCGAAACGCTGTACTGCACATGGATAGGCGATAAAACCAATGAAGCCCGCGGCAATGGCATGAGAAATAGCATCTATGCCGCCCATCTCGGCAAATTTATCTTCGCCGATGACTCTCACGACCAAAGGAACGAGAAGATACTGGCAAACTAATGAAGATACGGCGCCTCCAACTGCCCCGACGATTAAAGCAAGGAACATCGGCATATAATAACCTCCGTAGACGTGTTCGCAAGTTACTCAAGTGCTCATCGCAAGAAAGACATAGCAAAAAGACTTCCCACGCATGGGAAGTCTTTTACGTAATAGAATCTTTTTTGGTGCCAGGCAAATTACTAGTCTGTCAAATAAATTTTTATACATACAGACATTTGGTATTCGAGGTCTTGAACTCAATTTGCGAACCCAGAGCGTGAGCGACGGGCACGTTTTCTTTGCTTCCGTGAGCTCATTGCCTGTGCCCGTCGCTCACGCTCTGGGTTCGCAAATAAATGCACTTACCCTGCGTAAAAGCCAGGAAGGAATCTATTTTACAGGCAAATTACTATGCAATCGGCAAGTCCAGCAGGTGACGACGCAGAATGTCCAGCGCGGCGTGCGCAGCACGGTTACGGATGATGTTGCGGGTGCCGTGATACTCACGGCGGAAAGTCCAGGTGCCCTCACCATTGGCTAAACCAATCCAGATGGTGCCGACTTGCGATTTGGAATTGGTTTGTGGCCCGGCTTCACCGGTGAGTGAGAGGGCGAAGTCGGTCCCTAGTGCGGCTTTGGCACCTTCGGCCATTGCTTTGGCGACTTCGCTACTCACAGCCGTATGTTCGGCAATGAGGGCAGGAGAGACGCCGAGAAGTTTTTCCTTGATCTCGTCGGAATAGGCCACTACGCCACCGGCCAACACGTCGCTGGCACCGGGTACTTCTGTAATCAGGTTTTGAGTTTGGCCGCCGGTGAGCGATTCGGCCAGGGCCAGGTTGCTGCCGCGTTCACGGAGAATTTGGATGACAACCTGAGCCAGGGTTTCTTCGTTGCGTCCGAAAATACCCGCTCCCACGCGTTCCATTAGCGTAGCGTCCATTTCGTCGAGCAGCACTTCGGCTTCCTCTTCGTTTTTCGCCTTGGCCGTCAGGCGCAGGTGGACTTCGGTGCTGCCGAAGATGAGCGGTGCGACGGTGGGGTTTTCTGCTGTGGTGAGGATATCTTCAATCGGTTCGGCCAGGGCGCTTTCGCCCACGCCGAAGCTGCGCAGGGTGCGGGAGACGATGATCTGGCGTTCGCCTTCGAGCTGTTCGAGCAGGGTGGGAATAATGGTATCGTTGACCATCTCCTTCATTTCACGCGGCACGCCGGGAATAGCGAAGATGCGCTGGCCGGCCTGAGCGATTGCCAGCACGCCGGGTGCCGTGCCTATGGGGTTGGGAATCGCCTCTGTGCCGATAGGAAGCTGTGCCTGGCGCAGATTATTGCCGGTGGGCACGGAACCGCGCTTGGCGAAGAAAGCGCGTAGCTCTTCTTCCAATTCCGGGCGATGTTCAAGACCTACGCCCAGGGCACCGGCGATAGCTTCACGGGTCAGGTCGTCGGTAGTGGGGCCGAGGCCGCCGGTGATGATGAGGGCATCGCACCGCGACAACGCGCCACGGATGCAATCGATGATGCGTTCGAGGTTATCGCCGACTGTCTGCTTGCGCAGTACGTCGATGCCTGAACGGGCTAATGTTTCGCCGATGTAGGCGGCATTGGTATCGATAATCTGGCCCAGCAACAACTCGGTTCCTACGCAAAGAATTTCAGCGCGCATAGTGATGGGGAAAGAACGACGAAATATACGTGATAGAATAGAAACACTTTTTAGAGCATTTTCACTTCCATTTTACAGTGATGCCGCAAGCGACTGCATCCCCTCATTTTTCTGCACCACGCTATTATGCTTTCGATGCCCTGCGCACCATGGCATTATTGAGCGTGGTCGTTTTTCATTGCGCTTTTTCCTACGTGACATTGCCGCTGGGTGAAACATGGTCGTTTAAGGATGAGCAGACCCATTTCTTTTTCGACTTGTTGATACTGTTGTTGCACCAGTTTCAAATGCCGATTTTCTTTGTTCTATCGGGGTTTTTCGGTGCAATGCTGGTTGAAAGGCGGGGAATAAGAGGTTTCTGGACTAACCGTTGGAAACGTATCGCCGTGCCGTTGATCGTGGGTTGGATCGTCCTTTTTCCCCTGACGCGTCTGGCGACGTCGGCAACTTTATCAGCACTGAATCTCCCGTCGATTGAGCTGAAAATTAGCCTGATTCATTTGTGGTTTTTATATCAACTCATTCTCTTTTATGGGCTATCGACAGCGATTATTTACTGGATGGGAAGGAGTAAGAGAGGCGTAGAGGCGCTGAATCGCTTTCAAACAGGATTTGGCCGTCTGCTGAAAATGCGCAGCCGTCTGGTAATATTCGCACTATTTTCCCTGCTTCCCTTGTTTCTTTCTACGAATGGTTTGCAGGAAACGACCTCCTCTTTTACGCCACCGTTTCATATTTTATTGGCTAACTGGATTCTATTTTTGTTTGGCTGGTTGCTTTATAGTCAGCGGGCATCTTTAGAAGAGAATTTTCCGCAGCGTTCGCTATTGGATGTGACACTCGTTCTACTGATTTGCACGCCTTTTTATCTCTGGGCAATAACGCGTATATCTCCCGATCTGCCAATCATTGTGCGTCTCACCAAGCCTTCCTTCTGGTGCGTCGTTATTACCGGTAGCCTGATCATGTGGGGATTTGTTTTCGGCCTACTGAGTGTGGCTTTACGCGCTTTTAATCGCCCGATAGGCGTGCTGCGTTATTTGGCGGATGCTTCGTTCTGGGTGTATTTGGTGCACCTGCCGCTCACGGTGTATCTGCCCGGAGTCGTGGCCGCATCTAATATAGGTGCGCCTTTAAAATTTACGTTCGTTTTAAGCGTGACAATGGCTGTGGCTCTCTTCACTTATCATTTCGCGGTGCGCCCTACGATAATAGGCCGGTTTCTTAATGGGAAGTCGGTCTCTCCTGCTGCCGATTAAACGGTAAACTGGATCACACAACCTCCATGTTTGGCATTTACGTTCATATCCCCTTTTGCGCGCGGCGCTGTCCCTATTGCGATTTTGCCATTCATATTGGCGCGCGAGCCGACTTTGTGGACGCCTATGTGGCGGCATTGGAGCAAGAGTTAATTCACGAATTGCAAAAACCAGAAGTGCAGGGCCGTAGCCTCACTTCGATTTTTTTGGGCGGCGGCACTCCAACTTTCCTTGGGGATGAGGCACTCACTGCTTTGTTGGAGCGCATTTTTGAAAGCAACATTGTTGCGGCCGACGCTGAAGTGACCATCGAAGCGAACCCGGAGAATCTCAATCCGGTAAAGCTCAAAGCGTTGCGCGCTGCCGGTTTCAATCGCCTGTCGTTGGGGGTGCAGAGTTTGGATGACGAAGCGCTACGCTATTTAGGCCGGGCACACCGCGCTGCCGATGTGGAGCGTGTGGTGTGCGAAGCCCGTGAGGCTGGTTGGGATAACATCAGCCTCGACTTAATCTATGCCGTCCCCCAACAAAATCGTGAAGCGTGGCAACGCACCCTGCGGCAAAGTGTCCGATTGCCGTTGACGCATATTTCCTGCTATTCCCTCACCATTGAAAGCGGTACGCCTTTTGGCAAGCGGGCTGAGCGTGGCACGCTTTTGCCGGTGTGTGACGATGCCCAGGCCGACCAGATGCAAGATGCACAAGAGATTCTGGAAGCCGCTGGAATGATGCGCTACGAAATCAGCAATTATGCGCGCTCAGGTTTCGAGAGCGTTCATAATCAAAACTACTGGTTTGGCGGCGACTACCTGGCAGCGGGTTGTGGAGCGCATGGCCATAAGGACGGTTTACGCTGGTGGAACGAGCGTGATGCGGCAAAGTATGTAGAATTGGTAAAATTGCAAGGGAATGCACGAATCGATGAAGAACAGCTTACTCCTCGTCAACGCCTCGACGAGATGGTTATGCTGGGATTGCGAACCCGTGCAGGTTTTTCCCCGCAGCAAATCGAACGATATCTGGGCCTGAATATAATGAGTGTTCTGGGTGATGCATTACCAAGACTCATTCAGCAAAACTGGATTGAAGAAGTAGACGGACGAATTCGGCTGACGGCTCACGGCATGCCGATTGCTGATGCGGTCGCATTGCAATTATTGACGTAAACGTTGAGCGTTATAAAAAACTTCGCTGTACACCTTATTTCAATGGCATAATGAGAGTGAGGAGAATATATGCACAAGCGTAGTAAGATGATGAGGTTCGGGCTGTCACTGGCACCGATATTCCTGCTGACGGCAGTGGCCCAGGCAGCTCCAAGTACGGTTTATTTCTGGAATAGTAGTATCGGCAGCTCCGGGGCACGCGCAGGTGTGAGTAATGCGCGCGTGGGTGCCTGGGGAAATGGCGAATTTTCCGAATCGCGCACGGTGCAGTATGAAGGCGCGAACACTCTCAAGGTCGTGCCCCGTAGTTTCCGTGAAGGCGTGCGTTTCGATCTCAATACGCCGCTCGACATCACTCCCTATCGCGAATCGGGATATTTACGGTTCCGGCTCCATTTTCGTGATACAGCCGATGCACCGCCTGGTGGCGGTTTCTTCGGCGGAGCGTCGCCGGATGGCCCGGAAGGAGTGCCCGCAGCTCCTAATCCGGGATTTGGCGGTGCCAATTTCCAACAAACTTTCCAGATTGCCCCTCTGCCGCCCTTAGGCGCGATGGGTGGTTTTGCCGGTTTACCCGGTATGGGTGAAGGTGGAGCCGTGGTTCCGCAGGGGCCAATTCCGCAGGAAACGCCGATTACACAGTTGCTGTGTACCTTCGTGCTGGAAAACGGCGTTATGGAAGGCACCATCGATATTCCCAAAGATTGGCGCAATCCGCGCCGCATCGATCTCGATAAAGTGCGCCCGGATGCCAACGGCTGGCTGCTATTTACACTTCCCCTGAAGCAAATGCGCAGCACGCCCAATGCCAGTGGGGCTGTGCAACGCCTGATTTTCAGTGCCGACCGTCAAGATTCGTTCTGGCTCACCCAGGCCGCGCTGGTGGTAGAAACCGGTGAGATTCAGGTCTCGATTCGCAAGCTCAACGATCCGCCGGGCACGCAGGTAGCCGATATCACGGTTCGCCCCGGACCGATTACGCTGGTGGCCGATGTCGAATCCGGCGCGGCTGACCCGGCGATCGAATGGAATTTCGATGCCGATAACGTCGGCAACCTGCCATTCCCCACCCCTCCGGGTGCTGCGCCAGGCGGTGTACCGTTCGGTGGCGACCCTGCTGCCGCACCAGTCGAACCCAATATGTTTCCCGGTGGCGCGCCGGGCGGCGAGATGGCAGCGCCGGTTCCGCTTGGTCCGCGTATTGATGCTCGTGGTCTGGTGGCAAAGTTCGAGTATCCCAACGAAGAACAGAACTACCGCGTTGAAGTGACGGTGCGCGACCGCACCGGGAAGAAGGAACCGGCTACCGCCTCGATTCTCGTGCGTGTGCGTGGTTAAGGTGTTTCCCATCCAGTCAGGGGCGCAGCGTTTGCTGCGCCCCATTTTTGTCTATGAAACCGTTTCAAACCCTTAAAAAACCAGCCCAAATTGAAGGAGTCGGACTTCATTCCGGCCAGCAGATCGCGCTGAATATCGTGCCAAGCCAGGAATGCGGACTCTCTTTTGTGCGCACCGATCTACCGGGACAGCCGTCTCTCCCTGCATCCAGGCAATATATTGGTAATACGGTGCATGCAACGGTCTTGGAAAATAATGGTGTCCGGGTCTCTACTCCCGAGCATTTGCTGGCGGCACTATGGAGTTATGGCATCACTCATGCCCGGATTGAACTGAACGGCCCTGAAATTCCCATACTCGATGGCAGTGCCCGGCAGTGGTGCGAATTGCTCGATCGTGTTGGAGTGGAGACTCTGGCAGGAGGCAGGCCGGAATATACACTTCTTGAGCCGGTTGCCGTGTATGAGGGCAATGCCTGTGTGCTGGTTTTGCCTTATTCCGGCCTGCGCGTGACGGCTGATGTGGAATATGGCATCGATTATCTACCGCCGCAAGCCGCTTCGTGTGTCGTAACCCCACAAAATTTTCGAGAGCAATTGGCTCCGGCACGTACGTTTACTCTGGAGAAATGGATCGAGCCATTGCGGGCGCAAGGCTTAATTCAAGGAGGTTCGCTCGATAATGCCCTGGTATTGGCCGAAGACGCCCCCCTTTCGCCTCTCCGCTTCGAGAACGAGTTGGCCCGGCACAAGGCACTCGATGCCATTGGCGACCTGAGTTTGCTGTTCGGAGAAAATGGAGGGGTGCTGCACGCTCATATTATTGCAGTGAGAGCAGGACATGAGCTACACCGTCGATGGATGGAAGTCGCTTTAAAAACCGGCATGTTGATAGATAATCAATAGAAAATTGAAGATGTCCGTTTAAACTCCGATGAAAATGGGTATAATGTGTGTGCCTTAATATTCATTATTCATTTTTATAAGGAGAAAAAATGCACTCATCGAGTAGTCGTGCTCCGGCGCGAAAAACCCGGAAGCGAGGATTCACCCTCATTGAACTTTTGGTCGTAATTGCTATCATTTCGATCCTCGCCTCCATCCTGTTCCCGGTGTTCGCTCGTGCCCGTGAAAACGCACGCCGGGCCAGTTGCCAGAGCAATTTGAAGCAAATCGGGTTGGGAATTCAGCAGTACACGCAGGATTTTGACGAGAAGTATCCGTTATTGCAGGAAACCAGCGCTTCAGGATCTGGCATCACGTATGTCACCGCCATTCAACCGTATGTAAAGAGTTCGCAGCTTTTTATTTGTCCTTCAGCTCCCCAAACGGAAACGACGACGGATCAAAGCACAACGTCTACCGATTACATATGGTCGGTTACGACTCCCACGTATCAGTCGGCAGCCAAGGGAAGCTATGGCATGAATTCGCTGATGACGACGGAAACTGGAATGTCGATGGCGGCCGTGGAAAAGCCCGCAGAAGTGCCCCTGACTTTCGATGCCAGTTGGTATGAAGCCGCCAGCCTGTCGCCGTCATTGGGTGCCGTTCGCGATTCGGCACGACATTTTGACGGTGTAAACATTGGTTATGCCGATGGGCATGTTAAGTGGTTAGGCGAAAATCGCTTTGACGACGGCAGCATGTATCCGTGAGCATAGATTATTGAAATAAAAAGAGGCCCCTCCCCTAAGCGGAGGGGCCTCTTTTTATTTACAAGATTGGCTTAACGCCACCAGCCACTGGGGTTCTTTGAGGGATACAATACACGTTCCACGCGGCGGCCATTAACTGCGCTATATTCATAACGTGCTATGGCAGAACCCCAAATAGATGAAAGGCCTGACATATCATCGGAAGTTAATGCAACGCCACGGCGCTTTTTCATGACTTCGGCAAACTGTTGTGCGCTACTATCGTCGGAGAAGACATAGATATACAAAGTCGTCCAGCGGCTGTTTTGGGAAGCATACTGGCGGCGCGCATAAGCGGCATACGAAGCAGCCATTGGGCCGGAAGCATTCTTATCGGTGGGAACGATGGCTAACGTTCCTACTGAAACTCGCGGATTAGGCGGTACAACGATTTTGAAAGGAGCTTCCGTTGGTGTCACGCTCACTCCACCGCCAGGTGCCGGGCTAACCGGTGCGGCTGCAGGAGCAGCCGCAGGGGCAGGAGCGCCTGCCTCCGTCGGATTCTGCGTAACAGCCGGAAGGTCATCCATAGGGGCTTCCGTCGAAGACGGCATCATGGATTTAACACCAGTGCCGATTGCTAAAAGCAGACCAATACCGATAACAGCCAACTGCCAGGGGGGAATTGCTTTTTTCTCTTCGCCGTCGCTGGTTGCCGAATGCGTATTTCGGTTAGCTCCGGCTGGGGCACTGCCACCTGCCGCACTTCCACTGAGTGGTGTGTAGCACGCCCAGCACATAACGGCTTCCGGCGGATTTTCTTCTCCGCACGTGGGACATTGCTTTTTATTCACGGGATTATAATGAAATAAATAAAATTTGAACGGCTACTATAGTAAATCAGAATTAAGTCCTAAATTGAACGAAACAGATTTTACGGTAAGGCAGGGGTGCGGATAATAAATAAAAAAACACCCAAATCTTAATCCTATCCGGCAAATATCAAAATGCCGCGATTTACAGCATAGCGCCTACATTTTACCCGAATTTAACAGTGTTCAAACCTGAAACCGGAATGTTTTTGAAATTATTCAACATTTTTGGGCGAAATTTCATTCATAGCGTGAACTTCACCGATGCGATGGAGCTTCAAGAGGTTGGTAGAGCCACGCAGTGCAACTGGTGCGCCCATCGTCATCACGATTCTGTCGCCGTTTTGCACTTCACCCGAATCAATCAGTACATCATCGGCATGAACGATCATTTCATCGGTGGTGTTGAGGCGGGAAATGACACAAGGCTGAACGCCCCAGGCCAAATTCAGGCCACGAGCGACATTTTCATCGGGAGTGAAAGCGATGATCGGCACGGGCGGGCGATATTTGGCCACTTCGCGGGCGGTATCGCCGGTTTCGGTGAAACAGGCGATGGCTTTAGCCTTTAAGCCGGCGGCGGCATGAGCAGCAGCCTCACAGATAGCGGCGGTAAAATCGCCCAATTCTTCATCTTCGTGGCGGCGCGTCTGGCGATAGTTCTTCCACAGGTCGTCGGCGCTTTTTTCAACGCGCTCGATAATACGCGACATCATCTGCAGGCTAGCCAGGGGGTGGGCACCGGCAGCCGTTTCGCCGCTGAGCATTACCGCGTCGCTGCCATCGAGCACAGCGTTGGCCACGTCGTTGGCTTCGGCGCGGGTGGGGCGCGAGTTCACCGTCATGCTTTCCAGCATCTGGGTGGCGGTAATGACGAGCTTCCCCGCCTTGTTGGCGGCGGTGATGATTTGCTTTTGCAGCAGGGGCACTTCTTCAGCCGGCATTTCCACACCAAGATCGCCGCGCGCCACCATCACGCCGTCGGAAGCTTCGATGATAGCTTCCAGTTGCTCGATTGCCTCGGGTTTTTCGAGTTTGGAGATGATTTTACAGTGGCCGTTCCGATCATTGATGATTTTGCGCAGGTCAAGCACATCCTGGGGAGTGCGCACGAAGGAAAGCGCCACGTAATCGACACCGTTTTCGATGCCCCAGGCGACATCGTTGAGGTCTTTTTGCGAAAGGGCAGGGGCCGAAACCTTAACGCCGGGCAGGTTGATGCCTTTGTTATTCTTGAGGATGCCACCGTCGATCACCGTACAAATGACGTCGGTATCAGTGGTTTTTTCGACACGGAGGGTGATGTTGCCATCGTCCAACAAAACTTTGTCGCCAGGCGTACAGTCATGCGCCAAATCCGGGTAAGTGACGGAAACTTCCTTACCGTCGCCTGCGACGATGCGGGTGGTCAGTGTAAAAAGCGCTCCATTAACCAATTCAATGCTGCCCTGTTCCAACAGGCCGGTGCGAATTTTAGGGCCGCATAAATCTTGCAGGATAGCGGCTTCGCGCCCGATTTCTTTGCCGATGCGTCGGAGATTTTCGATATGTGGCGCATGCATTTCCGGGCCGCCGTGAGAGAAGTTGAAACGAGCTACGTCCAGGCCCGATTCCAGGAAGGCACGCATCATTTCGGGGGAGTGGGAGGCAGGTCCCAGGGTAGCGACAATTTTAGCACGGCGTTTGGATAAATTCATAATTCCTTTCTCGTTAATTGCAGTAAGTTCTCAAATCAAGAGGCCATTTTTACTTGGCCTTAATTTTCCCTATCAATTCTTTCCGGCATCGGCACAAATTCCAGCCCGCGCTTTCGTGCTTCGCGCACGATGATGGGAAGAGATTGCGGTGTGCTGGTGCCCGCATCGTGCATCAGCACGATATCGCCAGGGCGCAGCGTGTTATTGACGTGGCGTGCGATCTTCCATGCCGGAAGCGGCATCCAGTCGCCAACGTTGTTCGTCCACCATGCCAGTGTGATATTGTTGCGATAAAGATAGTCCATCGCAGCGCGATCCAACCCGCCGCCGGGCGGGCGGAAGAGGAGGGTATCGGCTCCGGCAGCTTTAATCGCGGCAAATCCTTTATCGATTTCCACGGGGTAATCGTCAGCCGTCACTTTGGTGAGGTTGATATGGTGCTGGGAGTGGTTGGCCAGGGTGTGGCCATCTTCCAGAATACGCAGGGCGAGTTGCGGGTATAGCTTCATGCCATGGCCCACCACGAAAAACGTGGCCTTGGCATCGGCGCGCTTGAGAGCACCTAATAAGAGCGGTGTGCTGAGCGGATGCGGGCCGTCGTCGAAGGTGAGAGAAACCTGGTTTCTCTCGGGTGGGATGGAGGTTACGACATGTATTCCCAACATTGGGCCTGGTGGACGCCAGAAGAAATAGCCACTCCAGATAGCAACGGTCACCAACACGAAAATTAAAATTCTGGCAGCCAAATCCGGCTTTTTAAAGCCGGCGGGTGAAGAAGCGGTGTCATTGCCGCTTCCAAAATGAGGTTGGCTCACGGCGTGCCCCCCGTTGTGGGCTGCACGCTGGCAGATAAGGTTTTAGCATCAATGTAGAGTGCCGAGCGTGCGCGCAGCCAGGCACCGCCATCCAGGCCGCTCCAGTTGACCCATGCCGGTTTGTTACGAAGAATCAGATCGCGGCGTGCGATGGAAGCCGTGAAGACCGGGCGTTCGCCGTCGTCGCGCCGCACACCGATGATATCGACGTGTTGTAGCTGTCCATCGGCATGAAATGCCCGTTTGGTGAACTGGGCGGCGCTCTCGGCGACCAGACGACGTTCCTGCGGTCCGGTCGCTTTCACTTCAAAACGAATGGCGGCGCAGCGATAGCCGGAATTACCGGCTCGTAACTCGGCGACATTGATACCAACCAGGCGATGCGGTCGCTGCAGGGTAATGAGCGCGCTTTTTAAAAGTTTTTCCGCTTGAGGCAGGTGCCCATCCAAGCGAGTGGCCCGCGAAGAGAGCAGAGGCTGGCCTGGCAATACCATGGCGTTACTATTGGCGGCCGCCAAAGCGCCGCCTTCGCCTTCCTGAATGCTGGAATGGGGTTTCTTGGCGCTCTTGCCGTTATCTGCGGAAGCGATAGCCGGTAATCCGACCCAGAAGTTACGCCACTTTGCTCCATGCGCGGGCGAATTGTTTAATGAAAATACGGCGAAAACAATCAGTCCGGTTAAGGTGAAGGTGGAAAGGGCGACTTGAGGCCGCACGATGCCTTCTGGAAAGGCGTAGGTCGGACGCACAGGCCGTTGTAAGGGGATATGCCATGCTGCCAGGGTGAGGGTGCTGAGTGCGCCGCCCAATACAGCCCCTGCAATGGAATCGGCCAGGTAGTTCATGCCGCAGAAGGTGCGCGAGAAACCCAACAAAATAACGGCCAGCCAGCCCAGGATGCCAAATAACGGGCGAAAAGCCCATAAGAGCATGGCTGCCGCCGCCGCGAACATCACTTCAAAGCAGGGGAAAGAGTTATCATTGGGTTCAAGCACGAGGATGTGAACCCAGTTGGTAACGAAGGGGCGGGTTGAAATCGGTGTGCCAGCCAGGACGTAGGTTTGGAAGAGAGTGACGAGAGGCATCATCAAGGCGCAAAGTGCCAGAGTGATGAGTGTGGCCTTGGTGAGGCGTAAACGAGAGGTAAACGGTGCGAATGGACTGTTATGCGACGGTGCGAGAATGAGAAGAGCCGCCAGCGCCGTTAAGAGCAATGGAACGGCCCCGACGTAAAAAAGACGCAACGCGTTATCCAGCCAATCGCTGCGTCCAGCCCAGCTATTTATAAGATGAAACAATCGCACGAGTCGAAAAAATTATACCATCACTGCCTTTCATGCGCGCCGGAGTTTAATGCGCGTCGCAAGGCAAGTGCTTTCAACTGCATTTCACGGTATTCGCTGGCTGTTTCGCTGCCTTCGACAATGCCGCCTCCGGCATGGAAAGTTGCAATGCCGTCCTTGCAAGTCAGGGTGCGGATAGCGACATTCCATTCCATATCGCCATTAAATGCAAAGTAGCCGATCGCCCCAAAACTGGCACCCCGCCGCGTGCTTTCGAGTTCATCAATGATCTGCATGGCGCGGATTTTTGGCGCACCGGTGATCGAACCGCAGGGAAAGGTCGCCGCAAAAGCATCCAGTGCGTTGCAATCGGGTCTAAGCTCCCCCGTCACAGTCGATACCAGATGATGTAGGGTAGGAAATGTCTGCACTTCGAAGAGTTGTGGTACCTGCACCGAGCCGTAGCGACAGACACGGCCAAAGTCATTGCGCAGCAAATCGACAATCATCACATTCTCGGCCCGGTCTTTCTCTGAGACTTGCAGGGCATAGCGAATTGCTGCATCTTCATCCGCATCTTGGCCACGTGGCGCGGTCCCTTTAATCGGCTGCGCAATCATTTGCCCGTTTTGCAGTTTGAGGAAGCGTTCGGGGGAGTTGGAGACGATGGCGAAATCATCCCATTCCAGCAAGGCTGCAAATGGTGCGGGATTGTCAGACAGTAGACGCTCATAAAGTTGAGCAGGGGGGCAGGGTAGGACGCTGGCGAAACGTTGGGCGTAGTTGGCCTGATAAATATCGCCCTGGGCGATGTAATGTTGGATCTGCTCGATGGCCTGCACGTATCCGGCATCTGCTTCTCGTATATCAGTGGCGGTTGTGCTTATTGCACTCGGAGGGTTTTGTCTTGCGTGAGGAACATCGGACAGTTCTTTGAAGAACACCAACCGCATATCCGGAATTTGGAGGTCATCTGGTGAAGAAGTGCCGGGAAAGGCGCGTGGTTCGAGAGTGCGCGCGAAATCATAGGAAAAATAGCCAATCGCCCCGCCGTTGGGGCATTGTCCCTGGAGTTGGGAAAAGAGCGCGCAAAAATTAATCCAACTATCACCTGTGGCCTGGCGCAGCGGTTTTGAAGCGTCGGGAGGGGCGTAAAAACTCCAGACATCGTTTTTTGCCTCAAAAACGGCAAATGGCCGCACGCCTTGCAGGCGACGGCCATCAAAATCCAGAAGCAGGTTCATTTCACGCTAAGCGGTGGGGAGTGAGAGAAATATAGATATTTCAGCCTTGGTGAAGAGGCTTCCTCCGCACCAGACGGTTTAGCCTGCGATAATATCGCCTTCGATCGGGTCAACGCGAACACCGCGTTCTTGTAAGTAGGCAATCACGCGTTCGATTTCGGCATCCTCACCGGCGAATTCCAGGTCTATCCATCCGGCGTGGGCGTCTACATTGGCGCGTCGAATAGAGTAGGTGATGTCGAAATTGCGCGCAATCTCACACATAATCGGATCGGGAATGCGCTCGTGGGGAAAAGTCAGGTGAAGACGGTCTTTCATGGAATTTTGAGTTTTGAATTTTGAGTTTTGAATTCAATAAAGAACCCAAAAGCTCAAAATTCGGGAACTACAATTTTTAGCGGCCGCCAGCGATGGCCGGGACGATGGAAACTTCGTCGCCGTCTTTGAGCGGGGTGTCGAGCTTCTGCAGGAAGCGGACGTCTTCTTCGTTGACATAGACGTTGACGAAACGACGCAGTTCGCCGCTGTCGTCGAGCAGACGGGTTTTGAACTCTTCGTTCTGGGCAGCCAGGGCGGCTACGGCATCGCGCAGGGTGGTGGCATCAACAGTCACTTCGGCTTTGTCGCCGGTCAACTTCTGCAGGGGTGTAGGAATACGGACTAAAACGGACATTAAAATTCTCCTTCAATTAAAGCTTGAAACTTCATCAGTATCACCCAAATGCAGTTCCTAAGCTCTAAAATCTAAGTTCTAAGAACTTAATTTAATATTGGACGTTGCTTTCAAACGAATTCAGATTCGGATCGATCAGCGTTGGCTTTCCAACCTGGTCGATGATCGCTTCCTGAGTTTTCAAACCGATGCCGGTAATATAGGCGACGGTTTTTTCGTCCCGATTGATTTTGCCTGCTTCGGCTAATTTCTTCAAGACGGCAATCGTCACGCCACCGGCGGTTTCGGTGAAGATACCTTCGGTTTCGGCTAACAGCTTGATACCATCCACAATCTCCTGGTCGGTCACAGCAGCGGCAGCGCCACCGGTTTTGCGGATGATGTCGAGAGCGTAGATGCCATCGGCAGGGTTGCCGATCGCCAGGCTCTTGGCAATGGTGTTGGGACGCACCGGCGATACGAAATCGTGCCCGGCTTCAAATGCCTGTGCGACCGGCGAACAGCCGGTCGCCTGGGCACCGCTGAAGCGGGTTTTCTTGGCTTCAATCAGGCCGAGCTTGGCGAATTCGTTGAGGCCTTTATAAATCTTGGTCAGCATCGAACCCGAAGCGATAGGAGCCACGACATGATCCGGCGCTTCCCAGCCCAACTGCTCGGCAACTTCATAGGCCAATGTCTTGGAGCCTTCCGAATAGTAAGGACGCACATTGACGTTCACGAAGGCCCAGTTAGTGCGATCGGCGATTTCGCTGCACAAACGGTTGACTTCGTCGTAGTTGCCTTTCACGGCCACAACGTGCGGATTATAGACCAGCGAGTTCATGACCTTACCGGCTTCAAGGTCGGCGGGAATGAACACGAAACAACGCAAACCAGCCTTGGCGGCGTGGGCGGCCACACTGTTGGCCAAGTTGCCGGTGGAGGCGCAGGCGACGGTATCGAAGCCGAGTTCGCGCGCGCGGGAAAGCGCCACCGAAACCACGCGATCCTTAAAGCTCCAGGTCGGGTTGGCGGTATCGTTTTTGATGTAGAGTTCGTCGATGCCCAGCGCTTTGGCAAGACGATCGGCTTTGACTAATGGTGTGTAACCGGCTTCGAGCGTGACATATTCGGTTCCAGCGACCGGCAACAGATCGGCATAACGCCAGATCGAGCGCGGGCCGGCCAGAATCTTCTCGCGGGAAATCGTTTGCTTGATCACGTCGTAGTCGTATTCGACTTCGAGCGGGCCAAAGCAATATTCACAGACGTGTTTGGCTTCCAGGGCGTAGGTGGCGTCGCATTCGCGGCATTTCAGGCCCTTGAGGCGCGGATTGGTACTGACAGACGCAGTACAGGCGGACTGACCGTTTTGTGAAACGGCCTCAATAGTGTTTGTCGCTGACAAAGCGTGCTCCTTCCGTGCAAGGAAAAATAAAGGCTTACACGCGCCGTCGCTAAATTCTTACCGGTGAGTTCCCTTTTGCCCCGTGCCGAAATGCTGTAAAAGCACTCGCCGAAACACCTCTAAACCCGCCCGGACAAGTACGACGACTTACTTACAATCTATCAATTTAACCGGCTAACGTCAATTTAAGGGGTGGTGGACTCAATCGGAAAAGATATCGGCAGCCCGGCTCTGGGCGTCGGGAAGCTTGGCTTCGGGTTGCTCCAAGAGTTGAACGATTTCGGGATGTTTCTTGCGTTTTGCCCATTCCAGAGGTTGTGCCCAGGGTTTGTCCAAAGGCGATTTGGGGTTGGCACCGCGTTCTAATAGCCAACGCACCATTCCCGCTTTTCCGTTTCGAGCCGCCCACCCCAGGGGAGTGGAAGAGTACTCATCGTCGATAGCATTGAGATCGGTGCCGCCTTCCAGGCAGACACGCGCCATTTCGATGTTGCCATCGGCAGCAAAGCGGTGCAAGGGAGTGACACCCAGCCAGTTAGCGTGGCCAAGGTCAAGGCCACGGGTGGCCAGTTCACGCAAGTATTGTGGATTATTGCCACTGTGGATGGTGACGTGCCGGAGCAATTCCGGTTGATAGTGGAGAATCAAATTGACGAGGGCCTGGTGGTTGTTCTCTATGGCGGTTTGAAGCTGTGCCGGCTCAATCGGCAGTTGGGGGTTGGCGCTGAGCATGGCACCTAAAGTGACGGCATCGCCGGAATAGCAGCACATCTCCACGCCGTAAATAGCGCCGTGAGCCGCCAGCAAGTTGAGAATCTCCGGCCCGGCTTTGGTGCGCTGCGCCGTCCACAGACAATTGCCGGACGATTCCACCATCGCGTTGGGATTCGCCCCGTGCTTGAGCAAAAGCCGCACGATCTCGTGGTGTTTGCCTCCTAAAGCGGCATGTAATGCCCCGCCTTGAGGGGCAATACGCTCGACTCCGTTGACATCGGCTCCACGTTCGAGCAGCAATCGAACGACTTGTAAGTGTCCGGCTCCCGCAGCGCAGCGCAAAGGTAGGCCGCCATAATAGGTGCTGTAGTCCGGCACCTCGTTCGCCAACGCCGGGTTTTCACCCAACAGTTCGTGAACCCGTTCCAAGTCACCGATTTTGGCGGCTGTGCTGATATCGTAATCGGCCCCACGTGCCAACAAATAACCGATCAGAACTTCATGGGGACGAAGCGCTTCCACCGGCAAGTCGCGCCAGCCGCGATAGTGGTAATCGCCGTTGGTCAGGTCGAGCGGGCGGGCACCGTCGGCTCGCATCGCATTGATATTCGCCCCGTTTTCCAGCAGGAAATCGATCAGTTGGCGTTGCCGGGTCATCACCGCCCAGTGAATCGGTTGGTTGGTGCGCTCGTCGGCGGCGTGAATCAACTCTGGTTGCGCCGATAAAATCTTTCGGACGGTCGGGAGGTTGCGGTTTTTGATATGCCGCGCAATGATGGTGCCTTCGGGAATGACTTGAAAGCGCTGCAACAGGTGTGCTTGCAGCATTTTCAGCATAGCGATGTTACCACGGCTCCTGGCCATTTCTACCGGCGATTCGGGGAATCCGTAGACGGGATCGGAGATATGGTCCAACAGGAACTGGGCAACTTCAAGCTGGTTTTCGCGCACGGCAAAGTGCAGCGGCGTGCGATATTCGAGTTCGCAATCGAGCAACGCCGGGTCTTTGGCAGCCAGTGCTTGAACCGTTTCCAGGTCACCCGTAGCGGCGGCGCGCAGCATGGCCCAAACATCGTTTCCCTTTCCGCGTGACCACGGCAGATATTCGTCTGTCTTGAGCGTTTCGGGTTGGGTCATGCTGCACTCCGTCGTTTGTGTTATTTATGAACTAATTCGTAGGGGAGTGTAGCAAACGTCTGCAGGCTTGGCGTCGTGTAGCTCACGCAGAGGCGCAGAGGGCGCAGAGAGATTGTTGATTGTGCATCGTGTTTTTATTCAGCGTTGGGCGGTATGCTTCGGTTCTCCCATCCAACCTCCTTGTGGGGGAGGTTGGATATTGACCGATATTCAATGAAACGGTCCACGGCGCTTGTGGATTGGCTGTTGGCGGCTCGCGATGAGTTTGTCGTTGCTGAGCAGTTGGGCAGTCAGGGTGCCGGTGCCAGCGCGCCATGATGAAATTTTAAAGGCGGTGCGCATCTTTTTTTGCAGCGGATGAATTTCTTGGGTGGCAACCACTTTGCCGTTGGGCGCTTTCACGATGAGCCGGATGTGGCTCGCTTTCAAGCTGTTGTCCGAAAGTAAACTCTCTAATTGGACGAACCCCCAATTTTCTTCGGCATAGTAGTAGGGTAAAGAGAGTGTTTCGACCAACGCATCTGCGGGAAGGTTGAGTTGGGTGCCGGTACGAAAAACCGTCTGTTCCTGGGATTGCAATACGTAACGCACACGTTGTGGCATGTCTTGTGGCAACAGCGTGTAGGGTAGTATCACGCGTGTAAGCTGGCCGGGAGTGCTTTGCGTCGTCGTACGGCTTTTGGTTTTCCACTGCTCATTTTCCTGTGCTTGCACGAGAATTTCCACCGGCGTGGCGGTGCCGGGAACGAACTCCACCGTCAAAGTATTGTCGCCATACTGGGCCTCACCAAAGTTCCAGGTGCGCACATCAATATCCAGGTGATGCTCCAGCGGCAGCGGTTGCCAGGTTTCGGGCTTACCGAAAAGCCCGTGCCACGAGGTGTTTTCCGGCACCGGTTTGCGCTCGCGCCCAAAATTTATCAACGCATCGCGCGCGTTCGAAAGCCCGAGTTCACACAGCGGAATCGCCATTTCCAGCGTCCATCCATCTTTTTGCTTTTGTGTTTTGGCCGTCACGGACAGGTCGTAGCGCGCGTTAAGAACGCCGTCTCGTTTGAGAGCGTCGAAAACTTGCCCGGAGGTGTCGATGATGATCTGGTAGTAGTCCTCCTGCTGTTGAAAGGGCGCGATATAGATTTCGATGCAGTCGTTCGTCCACAAACTGCCGTCCCGCGGCAGCGGCGTGGCTTCCAGCTTTTCCATCATCGGCTCTTCGCACTGAAAAGCGAGGTAGAGATTCTCGGCATCAGTCAAGAACCGACCGGTCGTCGCTGCCTGGGGTCGCTTGCCGTCGAAGGTTTTAAAGGCTTCGATGGGGCGTGCTTTTTGCCAGGAGGGTTCGAGCTGGCCATCGATATGAATTGTCGGGGCCGCGTGTGTGGAAACGGCGGTGAGGACAAAAAGAGCTGCCGCCGGTAAACAGGCGCGAAGGAAGGTGAGTTTCGATGTCATAGGTCTGTGCTCGCGGCCGATTATTTTTGCAACTCCATGATGCACTCGGCGATGCGCCAGCGCACCCGCTCGCAAGCCTGCGGCGTCCACATGCGGGAAACGTCGTCCATACCGGCCGCCTGGGCGTCGATGGCACCGGTGCCGTAGTTGCGCAAATCCACATCCAGCGCCTTGATTTCCGCTAATATGGCTTTGGCTTCCTGCACGGCCTTCGCTTGCGGATTCTTCGCCTCGTTCACTAACTGATTTAACAGGGTGACGTAGCGCAAATCGTCCAGGCCATCGCGCATGTTCAGGGCGAAAACTTCGCTGATCGGGCCGTCCGGCCCGGCTACGAACGCCGAATACACCGAATCGCCGTAGTTGGAGTCGAAATCGTCGAAGGGGTAGCCCATGCCGGAGTTATTGAACCACTGATAGCGTCCTTTGGTTCCGGTGAGGAAAGGATAATAGCCCCAGGAAAAACGCTGGTCGGTGACGTTATAGAGCCATAGCTCGGTGTTTTTGGCCTTCATCTCATCCAGGACGGGCTGGGTGATGGGAAAAGCGAAGTTGGGCATCAGGTTTTCAATTTTGCCGATCAGGGGCAACTCGAATTTGCCGTTGACCGAAGCGATGCGGCGAATGCCGCTGATACCGTCGCTGGCGGCGATGCGCTTCAAACCCTCTTCGGCGCCTTCCGTGCCGTAGTTGGAGAGTTCGTCGGACAGATAGAAGATAATGTCGGGCCAGCCGCGCTCTTTACCGGTGTCGCGAATGCTCTCGATGAGCTGGCGATACTGCGCCGTCCATTCGGGGCTGTGCCGCGCGCCGCTGCCAAAGCCAAACATATCCCGGGCGGGGTTCCCAAACTTACGGGCATTCGTCGTCAGCGCCTGAAAGCCGTACCAGGGCATCGCCTTGAAACCCATGTCGCGGTAGAGGTCCATCCAGCGCACAAAGCGGCCATCGGGCTTGAGGCGCATCGGGTCCGATAGAATATCGCCCCGCATGTCGTCCGACCAGGCGATGGAGTTGAGCCCCATGTCCTTGGCCCACTGCATCCGCATTTTCTGCTGCTGCCAGACGTAATCCACAAAATCGTCGTCCGTGAAAGTTTTGCTCCAGTACAGGTAGTAGTAGAAATCGGAATCCATCGCGTAACGCCCGGCGAGGATGGGCAGTTCGGGCAGGGTAATGGGTAATACGCGCACGCGCACCGGCACCCGGCTCGCTCCGGCGTTCTCCGGCGCGATGTTCACGGTGCCTTCGTATACGCCGGGGCGGGTATTTTTATCCGCAGCAACAGACAGCAGAATCGTGCGATTGATGCCTTTGTCCATTAGCTCGAAAGCAGCGGGAAAAGGCTTGATGAACAACGGTTCTACCTGGTAGATGTAGGCCGACGATGGTGTTCTGTGGCTGCCTTTTTTCGCGATTTCCTGATGGGCGATCTGTTCGACCTTGACCTCGCTCGCGGCGATCTTCGCGCCGCTGGCCTTATCGGTCAGGTCCGAAACGGTCACTTTCACATTCTTCAAATCCTGCAACGGCAACACCGTCAGGGAAAGATTGGCTTTTTGGCCCGCAGCCAGAAAAGTGCTCGGCGCCGGGTTAAGCTCAGCGGCCAACGGGCGGTCTTGTGCCAGCGGCGGATAGCTGGGAAAGCGGCTGTAGAGCGCGTAACCGCGCTGCTTATCGGCAGCGGGATACTCCGGGTCGGGGTTGAGGTTCTGCGGTTTTTCTTCCTTGATGACGGTGTGGCGGCGCAGCTCTCTCTTTTGCAGATAAGCGATGTCGTCTTCGACTTGTTTTGCTTCATCGGCCGGATAGATAATGAGTGCGCACAGCGGAATATCTTCCAACTGCAACAATGCCTGGCCGTCCGTCACTTCGAAAGCCGTGGTGGCCTCTTTGAAGTTGGGCGCGATGTACTTGGCGTAGAAATCGTCGCTCGCGTGATAGACGTTGCTGTAACCGCGAAAATAATACTTCTCGGAATAAAACTCTTTCCAGCCACCAAGCGGATCGGACACGGCTTCTTTGCCGTTGATGGTGACGAGGTTCTTCTTCGCCACGTCAACCAGAACGCGCGTCTTATAGCGGTTATCGCCATAAAGCAACCAGGCTTTATAGGAGCCGTTGGGCAGCTTGACGCAAAACGTTGCCGGTTTTCTCGAGAGCACGAAATCGCCCGCCAGCGCGTTGGGGCGCAGCCGGTCGTAGGCTGTCGGTGCGGTTTTGACGAAGCCGAACGAAGCCCCGTCGGTTAACAGCGTCTTATCGGAAACACCGGTAAACCCCGGAAAGACGGGCGATTTTTCCGTGCCGAAATCGAATTTCAACGGTGCGGCCTGCACTGCCGGAGCCAGGGCGAACGCACCTGCGAAAAAACAACCGAGGATTGAGATGGGGATTTTCATGTTTGTTTTGAATCTATAAAATGAAGGGACGCTAGGCACGAGGTGGCTAGACGCTGGGAAATGGCACACAAGCAATAATCTCTCTCTGCGTTCTCTGCGCCTCTGCGTGATCTAATTAGCTTTAGCGTTAGCCAGCGGTGCGGGAACGGGAATACGCGCGGCAAAATCGTCTACGGTCAACAAACCCGTTTTGGAGTAGGTGCCGACTGTGGTTGCGCTGTAATAGGCGTCGGCGGGTGTGGTGAGCGTTACTTCAACTAAAGTCCAGTCGAACTGGGCGGTATTGCGCGGCAGGTTTCCCAGCGCCGTTCGGTTCAGGAATTTCTTGTCCCTGTCATACCAGTAGATGAAGCCGTAAACAGGATGCGCCGATGTCAGACTTTCGCCCTTGACCCAGAGCGAAAACTGATAGGCTTGTCCGGGAACGACCCGGATTCCGGGTGGCGATGGTGCGGCCATTACGCTTACGTTGGTACTACCTTCGGGCGTTACGAAGCCCAGGGCGTGTTGGCCGCTATGGGCCGAAGTGGCGGCGTTTTGAGGAAGCTGGCCGTTGCGCAAATTGCCCCACCATCCGCGTGGCATATTCACACCAACGTTGGCATTGGGGTTCGGGCCGGTGTAGCCTTCCGAGAGAATCTCGAAGCCGCCGTTCCAAATCATGTTGGCCGCTTCGGGAACCTGGACTTCGCTTTTCCATTCCGGCTTAGGGCCGTTTTTTTGCGTGTCGAAGAAGATACGATAGGTTTGTTGCGTTGGTTCTTTGGTTGCTGTCACCAGAAAGACAACCGTTCCGGCAGCGTTATCAGTTGCGTTGTAGCCTTCGTCTTTGACGAAGCGGAGGGGCACCGGCGTGCCGGTTTTGCCGTCCATCAGCGGCGCGACGCGGATCGAGTTTTCATCCAGTGCCGCATCGGCTTGTTTAAGATCGCGTTCCAGCAGGCGCGAAAAATCGGCATAGACCGCTTCAAGCGAATCATCGGCTTGGGGAGAAACAGTCGTATCGGCGTAAAAGTGCCATTGGCTCAAGTCTTGTGCGGTGGCGTAGCGGGGCATTGTGCTCCACAGGCACAATAGACACAGTAACAAAAAGCTGCGGCTTGCGTGTTTTTTAAGAGTTGTCTCTTGCATTGTATTGGCTGGATGGGGAGTGCTTTAGTCCTGCAAAACGCCGGTGCGATTGGTTTTATCGATATTCCAGAGCGAACTGCGATACGCTTTGCTGGCCTGCAAATACTTGACGTGGCCGTCGGCGAAAAGATAGTTGCCGCCGCCTGAGAAATCGGTCACGGTCGCTGCTGTCGCGCTCCATGCCTGTCCGCCGTGCAGCACCGGCAGTTTGTCCTGGGTGCCATTGCCCTGGGCATACGCGCTACTGTAGCCGTCGCCATTGCTGGATGGCTCCGTGATGAGAATAGTTGCCGCCGCTTCCTGTATCAATGAGAGCTTCACCGGGTTGTGCGAAAGGTTAGCTCCCGTCGGTGTGCAGTACTGGGCGTAGTAATAACCGAAGCCGTTGCCTCTGTAAGCAAAAGGATTGGTGCCGCAAACATTCCAGGCATAGGTATTGGTGGCCCTGGTGCCGTCGTCACCGAAATTTGCGCCGCCGTTGCCGACTCTCCCAACATTCGGGCAAACGAAGAGTTGCTTGCTTTTGGCATAAGGTTCGATCACGTTATACCAGAACCTTTGCGGCGTTGGCGTGGTGTATAAATTAGCGATAGGGTAAGTCTCATCGTAATCCTGCACATATTGCATCACAGCCAGCCCGATCTGCTTCAAGTTGCTGGCGCAACTGGCCCGCCGTGCTTGTTCGCGCGCCCGTGCGAAAACAGGAAACAATATTGCGGCGAGGATTGCTATGATGGCTATGACGACCAAAAGTTCGATCAGGGTAAAGGCTCTTCGTCTCATCTCTTCTTTCTCCCTCGGCTGTAGTTTTGTCGATGTAACAGCATCTATAGTATGCCCATTCCAGAGTGAAATCTAACGCCGATTTTGCACATCAGTCAGCGATTTTGCACATTTGTGAGGGCTTGCTGGCGAAACGCCGATGGAGTGAGGCCGAAATGCTGTTTGAACTGGGCACGATACTGCGAAGGACGCAGGCCGATGAACTGGCAGATGAAGTTATGAGACCAATACCCTTCGCTTAAGAGGCGATGCGCTACTTCCATCCGCTCGCGCGTCACGAATTCGTGAAAGGTTTCGCCGGTCTCCTCCTTAAAATGCTGGATAAAACTGTTGCGCGACATGAACACTTCACGCGCGACGCGCTCGGCGGTCAAGGAGTTGCCCAGATGGCTTTTCACATACTGTTGTGCCTGTTCAATAGGTGAAGCATCGGCGGGACGCAAACTTTCGGCACTGCTTTTTCCGGCCCAGTGAAAACGACCCTCTTTCAATTCGCGCAAGAACAGATGCAAGAAAGCCTGCAAGCATGGAACGGCAATTTGCGGATGAGGGTGCGGCTCTTCCTGCAACTCCTGCAGTGCAACTTTGAAGAGGTGAATCGCTGCCGGGGAGGGCACGATGTGATAGGGCTCGCCGCAATGTTTCTCACCCTCGGAATGGCACAGATATGCAATCACGCTGTTGGTGCCCGGCGGGGCGAAAAACCACAACACGGTGCAATGCCGCCCGGCCCGGTCTTTGGCTTCGAGATGGGGCCGTCCGCCCGTGGGGCGTGGCACGCCGTCGCTAAAAAGTAGGAAATGGTCTTGCGGGCAGCGGATGGAATAATCGGCGATGTGAAAGTCGGCCTGTCCGGCCACGAGGAAAACCAGTGTCGGAAAGCGAAAGACGGATTGGTTGTCTTCCGGCCACGATTCAAGAAAGGTACTGGTATTATTGAAGCCGCGCACGCTGCGCTTGATGGCTTTTGGACCTCGTCGCTTTTTCACGGCGACCTGCATTGCGTCTGGTAGCGTTTGGGTTTTGAATTGCTTTAAGGTTTCCCGGGTGACGGCTAAACGCCCCAGTCCGAACCGCTCCCATTGGGGAAGAACCTGGGTTTCCAAGGCGGCGATCAATGCTTCACTGTTGGAGACAGTTTGGCCGGGTGTCATGGGCGATAGCAGTCCTGGAAATTATGAATCACGCAGAGACGCAGAGGGCGCAGAGAGAAATTATTGTTTGTCATTCTCCCTGCGTTCTATGCCTCTATTCAGTGTTATGCTTCAAATCCCCCATCCAGCCTCTCCCTGCGGGGAGGAGTTATGCTGACCGATATTCGACGTTCGACGTTGAATGTTCGATGTTGGACGTTCGCCTTTCCTTCCCGGCACCTTTACTCATTAAAAATGAATCGCGCGTCCATCGACAGCCAGGGCCGCTTCATGAACGGCTTCGGCCAGTGTCGGGTGGGCGTGGCAGGTGCGGGCCAGGTCTTCGCTGCTGGCACCGAATTCCATCGCGGCCACAGCTTCGTGAATGAGTTCCCCGGCGTGGTTGCCCAGAATGTGAACACCCAGGATGCGGTCGGTTTGCGCATCGGCCAGAATCTTCACTTTGCCGGTGGTATCGCCGTTGGCGCGGGCACGGCCAATGGCCATGAAGGGGAACGAACCTTTGCGGTATTGCACACCGGCTTCCTTGAGTTGATCTTCGGTTTTACCAACCGAAGCGATTTCAGGATGGGTGTAGCATACACCGGCGATGGTATCGTAGTTGATGTGGCCGTAACCGGTCACAATCTTCTCTACGCAGGCCACGCCCTCTTCGCTGGCTTTGTGGGCCAGCATCGGGCCGGGGATGCAGTCGCCGATGGCATAGACGCCGGGCACGTTGGTCTGGAAATTCTTATCGACCTGAATCCGGCCGCGAGCATCAACTTCAACGCCGATTTTGTCCAGCCCCAAACCTTCGGTATTGGGCAGACGGCCAACGGCGAGGAGAACTTTATCGCAACGAATCGGCTCGCCGTTTTCCACTTCGACGATAGCTTCATTACCATCAGCTTTGGCGGAGGTAACTTTGGTGCCCAGGCGGAATTCAATCCCCTGATCTTCGAGCACTTTCTTGGCTTCGGTGGCGATTTCGCTGTCCATGCCGGGTAGGATGCGGTCGAGATATTCCAGTACCGTCACTTTAGCGCCGAGGCGCTTCCACACCGAACCTAATTCCAGGCCGATATAACCCGCTCCGATGACTACCAGGTGGTCTGGCACTTTATCGTAAGCCAATGCCTCGGTGCTGGTGCCGACTTTATCGCCATCGACTTCCACGCCCGGCAGAGGGGCGGATTTGCTGCCGGTGGCAATCAGAATGTTCTTGGCTTCGATAGCGGTATCGCCGTTCTTGCCGGTAATGACAACCTTATTGGCGCTTTCAAAGCTGGCCGTTCCATTGTAATGGGTGACTTTGTTCTTCTTGAGCAAGCCAGCAACGCCCTTGGTGAGCATCAGAACTACTTTTTCCTTGCGCTTTTGCATGGCAGCGAGATCGAGTTCGACCTTGCTCAGCTTGATGCCGTGCTCCTTGAAGCTTTCCTTGGCCTCAATGAACTTCTCGCTCGATTCGAGCATGGCCTTGGAGGGGATACATCCCACACGTAAGCAAGTGCCGCCCGGCACGTCTTCTTTCTCAACGATGCCGACGTTAAGCCCTAACTGCGCCGCGCGAATGGCTGCGACATACCCACCCGGCCCGGCACCGATCACCAGTAAATCGTGTTGTTTGGTTTCCATTTTATTATGAACCGCAGAGAACGCGGAGGACGCAGAGAATTTTGAGATTCAAAGGATGGGGGAAGAAAGGTCCCTAAGCCAAGACTCTTCACTGAGAGAATGGGTTCATTTTTTCTCTCATTATTCTCTGCGTCCTCCGCGTTCTCTGCGGTGAATCCTTCTTTTCTATACCTCAAGCAGCATGCGTGTCGGGTTTTCGATGCAGTCTTTGATGCGCACCAGGAAGGTCACGGCTTCGCGGCCATCGACGATGCGGTGGTCGTAGGTGAGGGCGACATACATCATCGGGCGGATGACGATTTCGCCATTGCGAACCACCGGGCGCTCCTGGATGCTGTGCATGCCCAGGATACCGCTTTGCGGCGGGTTGACGATGGGAGTGCTGAGTAGCGAACCGAAGATGCCGCCGTTGGTGATGGTGAAGGTGCCGCCGGTGAGTTCTTCGGGCTGCAGCTTGTTTTCCTTAATACGGCCAGCGAAATCGACGATGCCCTGTTCTACTTCGGCAAAGCTCAGACGCTCGGCGTTGCGCAGAACCGGCACGACCAGGCCCTTGCCCGAACCGATGGCGACACCGATATCGTAGTGGTTCTTGTAAACGATGTCCTTGCCGCGGATTTCGGCGTTGATCTGCGGAATCTGCTTGAGTGCATCGACGGCAGCCTTCACGAAGAACGACATGAAGCCCAGTTTGATGCCGTATTTCTTCTGGAACGCGTCCTGCTGCTCTTTGCGAAGCTGCATCACGGCGCTCATATCGATTTCGTTGAAGGTGGTGAGCAGCGCTGCGGTCTGCTGGGCTTCCACCAGACGAGAGGCGATGTGGCGGCGGAGCATCGTCATCGGCACCACTTCTTCATCGCCCGATGTTGCAGGAGCAGCCTGCGGGGCTACCGGTGCAGGTGCCTGAACGGCGGGAGCGGCCTGGGTAGCATTCTGGGCATCTTCCTTGAGAATGCGCCCGCCCGGACCGGTGCCGGTCACGTCTTTGGCTTCGAGGCCCTTCTCTTCGAGCACGCGGGCGGCCGAAGGCATCACGAAGCCGTTGGCTTTCGCATCAGCGGCCGGCGCAACTGCCTGGGCAGCCGGTGCGGCTTGCTGAGCCGGTTCGCTATCGGCTTTTTTCGCCGGGGCAGTTGCGCCAGCCTGGGCGGTTTCGTCCAGATAGCCAATCACATCGCCCACGTTGGCGGTTTCGCCGGTCTGCTTGAGAATCTGGGTGATGACACCCGCGGTGGGAGACGGTAGCTCCACAGTCGTTTTTGCCGAATCGATCAGGACGAGTGTTTCATCGACTCCTGCGGCTTCGCCTTCTTTTTTCAACCATTCGCCGATTTCAACTTCCGAGATCGATTCACCTACGGACGGCACTTTAATTTCAATCATAGCGTTGCCTTGCCTGAGAACATCGAACGTCCAACATCGAACGTCCAACATCGAATGAGGTATGTATTACGTTCCTTTTCCTTGTGTAACTTTTAATTTGGCAGTGCGAATGCTACTGACAAATATACGAATTAGTTCGTCGGTTTCTTGCAACACCGGAGTGACGATTTCCGATGTTAGGAGCGGAACACGCAATGCTAATTGTAACCAACGTTGCGCTTCTCGCAGTTCTTTGAGGCCAAGACTCATTTTATGGACAAAATCTTTACTCGATTCCGCCGACTGTGCTTCGCCATGATGTGGCAAAGGTGCTGTTCCAGAACGAAGTAATTGTCCGGCAATGTGTTGTCCGGCCGGTGAACGAGGTAGTTGTTCCACGAGCCGGATAATACCTGCTGCATACTCCAACAACCGCTCCGACAGGTCATAACGCCGTTCCATTAGTTCTTGATTCGGCATAACTCTATGTGTAGCTTTGAAGCGAGCACATTCGATGTTGGACGTTCAGTGTTGGATGTTCGACGTTCTCATACACTACTTTCCGCTTCGAACGCTTGTTGCAACAGCGTCTCTTGTTCACGCTTGTGCGTGGTAGCCGAACCGGTGGCCGGGCTGGCCGATTCGGGGCGGTAAATACCCCAGTAGCGGTGCTTGTTGAACGCCGTGCTACCCAGCCAGATACGGGTGTGACGCCAGGCTCCCATGTTCATCGGCTCTTCCTGCACCCAGAACAACGGCACATCGCCATAAGGTGCCAGTGCAGCTTGCAACTCTTCGTAAGGGAACGGATACAACTGTTCGAGACGAAGGATTGCAACGTCGTCGCGTTTGAGATCTTCCCGTTTCTTGTCCAATTCGTAATAGATTTTGCCCGAGCACAGCAGGATACGGGTGACCTTCTTCGGATCGACTTCGTTATCGGGAATCACGCGCTGGAAGCGACCGTTAGCTAACTCATCCAGGCTGGAAATACATTCCAGATGGCGCAGCAAGCTCTTGGGCGACATCACGACCAATGGCTTGCGCCAGTTCCGGCGCACCTGACGGCGCAGTAGATGGAAGTACTGTGCCGGAGTGGTGGGGTAGGTCACCTGAATGTTATCTTCCGCACAGAGCGACATAAAGCGCTCCAGACGTGCCGAGGAGTGTTCAGGACCCATGCCTTCAAAACCGTGCGGCAATAACATGGTGACGCCACTTAAGAGGTGCCACTTGTCTTCGCCGGAGGTGATGAACTGGTCGACGATCGGTTGCGCGACGTTCCAGAAGTCGCCGAACTGCGCTTCCCAGACAACCAGGCCTTCGGGATAGTCGATGGAGTAGCCGTATTCGAAACCAAGCACGCCGGTTTCGGACAAAACGCTGTTATAGATCTCGATCGGCTGCTGGTCGGGAGAGATATGCTCGAACGACCGGTATTGCTTGCCGGTTTCGTGATCGTGCAACACGGCATGGCGGTGAGAGAAGGTGCCGCGTTCGGCATCCTGTCCACTCATGCGGATGCGTGCCGGTTTGTCGCTATCGGTGGCCAGCGAGGCAAACGCCAGCGCTTCTCCTGCGGCCCAGTCGAGTGGCATTTCACCACGCGCCATCTTTTTGCGGTTGTTGAGAATCGGAACGATACGGCGATGCGGTGTGAAATTCTCCGGCAAAGTGGCGAGTTGCTCAAGCAAAGCGCTCAGGCGTTCGCGAGGCACGGTCGTATCGACATCGGGAGAATCTTTCTCTTTGCCACCGACGTAACCGCTCCAGTGTCCACGGCCCAGCGAGGGCTTCATATAGTTCTTGCTGCGCGCCTCGGAGAGTTCCTTTTCCAGCACTTCACGGCGGCGATCGGCAATGGTTTCGGCCTCTTCACGGGCGACGCCACCCATCTCCAGCAAATGGTCGAGATAGGCTTCATGCACCGGTTTGCGGGCAGCGATCTTCTTATAGAGCAGCGGTTGGGTGAACGAAGATTCGTCGGTTTCGTTGTGGCCCAGGCGCCGGTACCCATACATGTTAATGAATACGTCGCGTTTGAAGGTGCTGCGGAATTCCATCGCCAACTTGACCACGGCTGCCACCGATTCCGGTTCTTCGCCATTAACGTGGAAGATCGGCGATTGCAGCATCTTGGCGACATCGGTGGCGTAAGAGGTCGAACGCGCTTCGCTCGGTGAAGTGGTGAAGCCGATCTGGTTGTTAACGATGATGTGCAGGGTGCCGCCGACTTCATATGAAGGAAGGCGGCTCATGTTGAGGATTTCCTGGATGACACCCTGGCCGGCGAAAGCAGCGTCGCCGTGCATGAGAATCGTCATCGAACGCTCGTGATCGAGGTCTCCGTCGCGATCTTGCTTGGCACGGGTTTTACCCAATACCACCGGATTGACAAACTCCAGATGGCTGGGGTTGAAGCACAGGGAGAGGTGGACTTTGTGCCCCGAGGAGGTATTCCAGTCGTTGGAGTAACCCAGGTGATATTTCACGTCGCCGCCGCCATCGTGCAGGCCGTGATCGGCGTCTTCGAACTCGCGGAAAATCTCACGCGGACTCTTGCCGATGATGTTGGCCAATACATTGAGGCGGCCGCGATGGGCCATACCCATCACGATGGTGTTGACACCCTGTTCACCGGCTTCTTCAATGGCCAGGTCGAGCAGAGGAATCAGGCTTTCGCAGCCTTCAAGCGAGAACGATTTGGCACCCACAAACTTGCGGCGGATGAATTCTTCGAACATCACCGCGTCGGTGAGACGGGTGAGGATGCGAATCTGTTCCTTGCGTGAGAGCAGAGTGCGGTTTTCGGTCTGCTCCATACGGCTTTGCAGCCATTCACGCACGCCGGAATCGTCGATGTGCATGAATTGCGCACCGATATAGCGGCAGTAGGTGCGGCGCAGATGCTCGAGGATTTCGCGCAAGGTGGTGTCGCGCGCACCGTCCTGCATCACATAAGGCAAGCGGCGTTCCAGGTCGGCTTCGGTCAGGCCATAGAAGGCCGGTTCAATTTCCGGCGGGTAGGGTTTGGGGCGGCTCAGCGGATCGAGATGCGCTGCCATGTGGCCCCTGGTGCGATGGTTGCGCACCAACTGGTCGACGCGGAACTGGAGCGAAAGGCCATCTGCCTCTTCGGGCTGACTGGTGGTGTGGCTGCCGCCGGAGGCGCTGCCCTGGTGGCGGCCATGAAAAAGACTCTGCGGACGAAACGTCGGTGCCAGTTGAACGTTAGAGGAATGGCTTCCGTTTGCGGTGCCGTTGGATTGATGCTCGTGGGTCAACGCATCGAAATATTCGCGCCATGCACTGGAAACGGAGTCGGGGTCGCGCACATATTGCGCGAGAAGTTCTTCTGCAAATGCGAGATTCGGAACGTTTGGAAGTGAAGTTGTGCTACTCATAAATAAGCCTGATAGTAATTATAGGCAATTTGACAGGTTTCGTCTTGCCGGGACGCGACAGTTTTTTTGATAGGGTAAAATGAGAGTTGTCAAGGCAAATTCGGGAAGTTAAACGGTTAAGGATTCGAATGGAAAAGTGGAAAATTATTGTTGTTTTGCTTCTGTTGGGCGGTTTAGGCGGGTATGGCTATTTTCAGCAAAACCCAACAGCGACACCCCCTTCACAAGAAGAGACGCCAACACCTCCGCCGAATGTCTTGAAAAACAAATACCTCGGCCAGGTTCCACCGGCCTGGAATATCGACGCAAAATTCTGGGTCAATGCTCCCCAGCCTATCACCCAGGAAAGCCTCAAGGGCAATGTTGCCATCCTGGAATTCTGGCGCATCGGCTGCCATCATTGTGAAGCCACGGTGCCGTTTCTCAACGATCTCTATAAAAAGCATCAGGCGAAAGGCTTGAAGCTGGTCACGATCCATTCGCCCGGTAATCTTACCGACCCCGAAAATCCCGAAGGCAAATGGGATGTCGTCAAAGATACCATCAAACAGTGGGGTATCACCTATCCGGTGGCCTACGACGAAGGCGGCAAGCTGTTCAAAGAGACCTACGGCGGCGATACCTACCCCACGCTGATGATCCTGGGCCGCGACGGTAAGGTCAAGTATCTCGAAACCGGCCACACTCCCGAGAAAGAGCAGGCGCTCCTGGCAGCGGTTGATAAAGAGCTGAAAGCGAAATAATTAGAGTATCGTTTGCTGATGGCGGGGCACCGCTCACCTTGTCGCTATGACGGTACAGCAGTTGGTGCAGTTGTTACGGACTCAGGTGGTTCACTGGACCCAGACGGGGTTGCCGAGCCGGTTCATCGTGGCTCGACAGGTGATGAGTGAAGTCGAATTGCCCGAGGACGTTTCATTGACCGCGCATAAGATTGTCGATAGGCGCAAAGTCATTAAAGACAAGCGTAAGCACGGCAATCAGCGCAATTTCATTGCAGAATGGCCGCAATCGAATCTTCATGAGATTGCCCTCCCCAAGCTTGCGTGTGTTTTGCAGGGAGTAACCGATTATTTTGTGGGTGAGCATTGCCTGCACTGTGGCCCCGGTCATTTCATACTCATGCCCCCGCACGTGCCGCATCAACAGCGCGGTCCGTTCCTATTGGAGAAAAGGCAGCAGAATAACGAAGGTTGTGTTTTGCTCCACGCCTATGCCTATCAACATGGCATTCTTTTCTGGTATTCCCGCAGTGAAGGCGAACGCCATATCAACGAATCGGCCGATAATTACCTGATTCCCAGCACCACTGCCTCGGTGATTTTGGGACAGTTAATGGAAGAAGCCGTGGCTGAGCGCGCTCATTTCGACCTGGTGAGCCGTGGCCTTCTCACCGCATTTTTTGCGGTCATTATTCGTGAACTGGAAGCCGGAAACTACATGCACCCCGGCCCGGTGGAGCATTTGGGCGCTCTCTCGCACACGGCTTCGGGGTTTGCCGGCCAAGTGCGGGAATATATTGAAGCAAACTGTCACAGGCAGTTGCGGGTAGAGCATGTTGCAACGCACATGTATATGTCTACTTCGCATTTTTCACGTCGCGTTCGCCGTGAAACGGGTGTTACCTTCGTTGAACTACTCACGCAAGTGCGCATTGAACGCGCCTGCAAGCTCCTGCGGGAAACCGATACAACCGTGGCCCACATCGCAAGTTATCTCAGTTTCCGTTCGGCGACTTATTTTCAGAATTTGTTTCGCCAACGGATGCAATGCACACCGCAACAATATCGCCGCGGTTTTCAGCCTTCGTCTGAAGAATCAAGATAATTCCAAAGATAGAAAATGAGCAGGATTCCATAGCCTGTGACACAATTCCAGTGTTATGCCGACCCGGCGCGGTGGCATACTACATTAGTATTTCCAAGTTGGCTTTACGCAATCGATAATGAATAACGATGAATTTTCCGATGAGGCAATCGTAGTCATGAGAAAAAGAGCCTTTACACTGATAGAACTTTTGGTTGTCATTGCTATTATAGCAATCCTGGCTTCGATTTTGTTTCCGGTTTTTGCCCGCGCCCGCGAAAACGCACGCCGCGCCAGTTGCGCCAGCAACCTCAAACAGATTGGCCTGGCGGTTATGCAATACACGCAGGATTACGATGAAAAATATCCGGTGCAGCAAGTCATGGCCAGTGCCCCGACAGCGGGCTATCAAAAGAATTTTGCCACCAGCACGGGGGCGGATGCTACGAACTGGTTAAGAGCGACATATCCCTACACCAAGAGTTACCAAATTTATTCCTGCCCTTCGACGGTGCCGTTTAATGGAACAGCGGCGCAGAACGCAAACTATGCACCCAACGGTGATAATGCCGCTTCTTACCTGGGTAACGGATTAATTTTTCGCCGTATCGGCGGTGCCGGGGCGATGGGCTCTTTGTCGATCGCGGCTGTGGATGAAGTGGCCAGCGTGATTATGATTCACGAGGGCACCGACCAGCGCAATGGCTCGCAAACACGGCCCTACCAGGAAGCGGCTACGCCCAACCTCTATCGCTATTTCAATTACACCGGAGCCAGCCTCAACCGCAAGCATTTCGATGGTGGAAACCTGGCTTTTGCCGATGGTCATGTAAAATGGCGCAAGCTCACTTCGATTTGCATGACTGATTATGGCGTCACCAAGTCGCCGGATATTTGTGGCGATGGCACTTCCAGTGACACTGCTTACAGCCGCTTCTAAAATTCCTTTGAAGGGAAATCTGTTTATTCAGCCTTATATGATGATGAAAAATTGTTTAGCCGCTCTTTTTGTTCTGGCCTCTACTGGCTACACCTTACAGGCTCATGCCGCTCCTCTCACGTTGGTGAAAGGCGGCCAGCCTAATGCTACCATTGTCGTGGAAGCCAATGCACCGGAAAATGTGAAGATGGCCGCCAACGATCTTCAGCTCTATTTGCAGAAGATCAGCGGTGTGCAACTGCCTTTGAAAACCGATGGCATAGCGGTGGACGGCATCACTTTGAACGTCGGCAAAACCCAGGCGGCGCTTGCTACCGATTTGCCGGGTGAAAAACTGAACATCGAAAGCTACGCTATTCGCCAACGCGAAGACGATATTTATTTTGCCGGTCGCCTGCCTTCGCCTACGGCGTTTGCGGTCTATTCGTTTTTGCAAGACAACCTGGGTGTGCGCTGGTTCGCTCCCGGCGACGCCTGGGAATATGTGCCGCGCAGCAGCACCGGCAACCTCACGGTAGAAGTTAAGGATGTCGTTTCGTCGCCGGGCACTTCCCCGCGCATTTGGAGCGGGCATTACTGGACGGCGTCGTGGAACCGTTGGATGCTGCGTAATAAAGTGACGCGGGGTGAATTACGCGATGAATTCGTGCCATATCGCAACTTCCAAAACAACATCTATCGTATTTTCCCACCTTCGAAGTATGCGCAGACCCACCCGGAATATTATCCGCTGGTGAATGGCAAACGCTATATTCCCAAGGATGATAAAGAGCGTTTGTGGTGGCCGTGTATCGGCAATCCGGCAGTGCAGCAAGCCGTCGTTGCCTACATTCGTGATTACTTCGATAGAAACCCCAACCAAGACTCATTTTCGCTGGGCATGGATGATATCATCCATAACTGTAGCGATCCCCTTTGCCGTGCTATGGATGCCCGGCCCGACGATTACGAAAAAGGCCGTTTTTCCGATCGGTTCTATCGGTTCATCAATATCATTGCCAAAGATCTCAAGGAAACCCATCCTGATAAGTTCATCGGCATGTTGGTGTATCGCCACACGATCACGCTTCCTGAAACCGTTCCTGAGATTGAAAGCAACGTTTTCGGTTTCCTGGCCGATGGCGGCGTTTCGCAATGGCACCATCCGGGTAAGAAAGAAAGTTGGATGAACACGGCGCGTGAATGGTCTAAACGCATGAAGCATCTTTCGCGTTACGACTACTATGGCATGGGCACTTTCGCACCGCGTGTCTATACCCATGCCATAGACGAAGCGATTAAGTTCGATAAATCGCTGGGCTTTGAGGGTATGTACACCGAGATGTACACCTTCCTCCCGCAAACCGCACCGATGATTTGGTCTTTTGCCCGGTTGCAGTGGGATCACAAACAGAATGTCGATGTCTTACTGGATGATTTCTACGGCAAGATGTTTGGCGCAGGCGCGCCTACCATGCGGCGCTACTTCGATTTGATGGAAAAATCGTGGTACACACCGCGCCCCAACCACGATAGCTGGGTACATTACGACATTTTGCGCCAGGCGGTTTCGATTTCGCCCGAGGCACTCGAAGAAGGCACCGAGCTTTTGAAGCAAGCCAAACTGCAAGCTAAAAGCGCGATCCAAAAGCAGCGCATCGGCGTGGTGCAGGGTGGGTTGCAATATGCCGGTTTCGCGATTCAAGAATATACCCTGGCCCAAAAGCTGGCCGCTCTGGACGTGAAAGACGAGGCTTCGGCCAAGGTTGGTATGGAGACGGTTCTGGAGTTGGGTAAAGTGATTCAGGGAAGACAGCCCTACTGGGCGGCAGCCATGAAGCGCAAAGACCTGCTCGGTGAGAATTTGCGTGGCCTGTATGGAAAGAAATCATCTTCGGGTAAGCCGATGTTGCAAACCGACACCACCCCGCTCGATTCTCCGGGTATTCCCGGTGTGCTGCGAGTGATGGATTGGTATCAGCGCCATCAACCAGATCGCGCTACCGAAGTTGTCCAGACCATGAAGAACGCTTTCCCGGCTGGAACAGTGTTCGAAACGCCTTTCGCCTGGCAGGTAGTGCAACAGGCTAAAGTGCCTTCACTGATAAAGAACGGCGATTTTGAAAGCACGGTCAAGGCTGCCGCTGCAGCCGAAGATGAAGGTTGGGATACCAAGAATGCGCCGTCGTTCTGGGCGAGTTGGAGCCGCATGGGCGAAGGTAAGTCTCAGCGTGCCCAAAGCCGCGACGGAAAAGGCAGCGCTTGGCAGGTCGCAACGCCGGTCTTCGGCGATAAAGCCTCCCTGCTGCAAAACGTGCCGGTGAAAGCCGGTCAGCAGTATCTGGCTTCGGTGTGGCTTAAACGCGGGGATGCGCAAAACGGTCGTTACGGGTTCAGCCTGCGTTTCCGCACCACCGAAGGTTGGTATAAAGGCACTGACAACCTGATTACAGTGCGTCCCGAACGCATCGGCGGTTGGCAGCAGTTGATGGTGGCCTTTACCGCCCCTGAAACCGTGACGACCGTTGCAGTAATGCTGGAAGTAGAAGGCAAGCCTGTCGTCTTCGATGACGTGGCACTGTATCCAGTGCCGAGTTCAAGTTAACTTGTTAATCGGCTTATAGAACGCAAAGCTTCGCTATGCAAACTTCGTCGCAAGTTTTCGCAATTTTAGAATAGATATTTCCTAAAAGTTCGAGATTAAAATGGGGTGTGCTGGGCGAGGCATTTGAATTTCAAGAGTCAAAATCTCAGTTCCGATATTCTTTTTATATTGTTCAGCGATAAATTAAAAAAATTGCGAAAACTTGCGACGAAGTTTGCGTAGCCGAAGGCTTTGCGTTCTATGAAAACTGAAGCAGAGCAAATTTATAGAAGATCCTGCTTAAAATTGAAGCCTTGCGAATGAATCGCTAAACTGCCGCATCGTGACTACATCGAAAAACCAAAACAAAACCTTTCAGATGCCGCGCGGCACGCACGACATCCTGCCCGAGCAGATTCCGGCATGGCGGCTGGTGGAAGAAACCTTCCGCCAGCTTTGCGCCCGTTATAACTACAGCGAAATCCGCACGCCTCTCTTCGAGCATACCGAAGTTTTTGCCCGCACTGCAGGTGAAGCCTCGGACGTGATGGTGACCAAGCAGATGTACACCTTCACCGCGCCCGACGAACAGAGCTATACCCTGCGCCCCGAAGGCACTGCGTCGGTAGTGCGTTCGTTCGTGGAACACCACCTCAACGAGCGCGGTCCGGTTTCCAAGCTCTTCTATATCTGTCCGGTATTCCGTTACGAAGCTCCCCAGGCCGGCCGTTATCGCCAACATCATCAGTGCGGAGTTGAGTTTTTGGGTGCCAGCACTCCCGAAGCCGATGCTGAAGTGCTCTGTTTCGCGCGCGATTTTCTACAGGCGCTTGGTGTGGAGAGCAAGCTGCTGCTCAACTCGCTGGGCACCATCGAATCACGTGCCGGATATATCCAGAAACTGAAGGAATTTTTAGAGCCTCACCGCAGCCAGCTTTCCGAAGACTCGCAAAAGCGCCTTGACCTGAATCCGCTTCGTGTGTTCGATTCCAAAGACGAGCGCGACCACAAAGCGCTCGAAGGTGCGCCGCGTTTGCTGGAATATATGCAGACCGAAGATGCTGAAAGCGCTGCTCACTTTGAACGAGTACTGGCGATTCTCGATGAATTGGGCATTGCCTATGAAATCGACCATAACCTGGTGCGTGGCTTTGATTATTATTCGCGCACTGCGTTCGAGTTCGTCTCCGATAAGCTGGGTGCGCAAAGCACGGTATTGGGCGGTGGGCGTTACGACGGATTGGTGGAAAAACTCGGCGGCCCGGCCACGCCCGGCATCGGTTTTGGTTGTGGTATTGAACGCTTACTGTTGATTCGCGAAGCCAGCGAAATCGCTATCGAGGCTCCGCAGTTAAAAGCGTTCCTGGTAACCCTGGGCGATGAGGCCCGCGCCGCCGCCCCGCGCATTCTGCGTGAGTTACGCACGGCTGGCGTGGAGGTCGATTGCGATTTTGTCGGACGATCCATGCGGGCGCAAATGCGTGAAGCCAACCGCCAGAACGCGAGTTATGCGTTGATTGTGGGCGGCGACGAATTGGCCCAGAATTCCATCGCGGTGAAAGACATGCAAGAAGGCACGCAGGAAGTGCTGCCCGTAGCTGAAGCGATTGAAAAGCTAAAGTCTGCGTAATTTTTCCGGGCGATATTCATGAAAAGCTATCCAGCGATTAAGCCGGGTAGCTTTTTCTTTAGCTGAAATTGCTCTGTGTATACTGACGATAATGGAAAATTTTCATCTCATTTTTGTAGGTGATGCATTCGATCCCCACGCTGAAAAGTTGAAGTTGCTGGTCACGCTATTCGTGATGTTTGCTGCGGCCAAAATATTCGCGGAAATCTTCGAGCGATTGAAACAACCGGCAGTGGTGGGTGAAATCCTGGCCGGTGTCCTGATCGGTCCTTCCTTATTGGGCTGGGTTGTGCCCAGCCTCACCACCGAAACCTTAGCTGAAATCGGCGTGATTCTTCTCATGTTTACCGTCGGTTTGGAAACTGAACCCCGCGCTATTTTTTCCGTTGGGAGAACTGCCTTGGCGGTGGCGGTGCTGGGAGTGATTCTTCCCTTTGTTCTGGGTTTTGGCGCTATTATCGCGTTCGGGGCCTCCCTGGAGTTGGCCCAGCCCACCATCGTGGCGGCGTTCGTCGGGGCAGCAATGGTCGCGACTTCGGTTGGCATCACGGCGCGCGTGCTGGCTGATATGAACCTGCTCTCGCACCAATCGGCACGGGTTATTCTGGCTGCCGCGGTGATCGACGATATTCTTGCGTTGCTTCTTCTTTCGGTGGTGGCTGGCATGGCATCGCCTGATGGCGTGAACTGGCCCAAGATCATCCTGACAGCGGTTTTAGCAATCGGCTTCGTGGCTTTCATCGTTTTAGCCGGGTCACGCATTGTAGGCAAAGTCGCTCCCAAGATTTCACAGTTGCACATGCGAGACCCGCTCTTTGGCGTAGCGATGGCATTGTGCCTGGGGTTGGCTCTGCTTTCCGAACAAATTGGCATTGCTGCGATCATCGGAGCATTTCTCGCCGGTATGGCACTGGCCGAGTTTTCCGATCAGGAGCATCTGCTTCATAAATCCGAAACTCTGGTGGCGCTGTTTCTGCCGTTTTTCCTGGTGAATATTGGGATGCAGGTTTCGCTGGAAGCGTTCAAGTCGCCTCTCGTTTTGGGGTTGGCAGCGCTTCTCACCGTGTTAGCTGTTGGCGGAAAATATGTGGCTGGACTTATAGCCGCGCGTGGTCTTGGCAAGCGCATGTCCAAACAAATCGGTATGGGGATGGTGCCTCGTGGCGAAGTTGGTATTGTGGCTGCGCAATTAGGACTTACGCTGGGAGTGCTGGATAATCGTTTGTTTTCCGCAGTGTTATTCATGGCGGTGGCAACGACAATCATCGCTCCGCCTTTCCTGCGCTCGTTATTTGCCGGTGAAACGCTCCTTTCGCGCGAAGGACTTGTGGTCGAAGAAAATCCCGTCCATCTGCAATAGTTGCGCGTGCAATAAAATTTTGGAACTCAAATTAAGAATTCTCGTCAGTTGAGGCGCTACTCAAGCAGAACGTAAGACAGGAGAGTAGCGAAGGAGAATTCCTATGGATAACAAAATCGCAAAATGTTCAATATGCGGCCAACCGATTAAAACCGTCGTTGGCGCAGTCAGTGGAAACGGAGCCCATCTCACCTGTCGTCGCTGCTTTGGTGAATCGAGTTATGCAGGGACTTCGCAGTGGACAATCAGCCCTATGATTGGCGGTCAGGGTAACGTCAATTGAAAAAACTAATCGGCACAAAATAAGCACAGACCATTATGGTTTGTGCTTATTTTTTTGCCAAAAAGAGGGAACTTAAAGATGTATCAACCGTATGTTGAGTGCGATGCACTCATGTATGTGAAACGCTCATATGATATGATTGTATATTAGTAAAGAAATTACGATTGCTGATTACAGCGTTTAAAACTGATTTTTGGAGAGGGAGAAGAACATGCCAGTAGCAGTGGGAATTGACTTAGGAACAACCAACTCGGTGGTTGCGACCGTTCAGGGCGGAGAGCCTGAAGTCCTTTTAAATGCCGAGGGAAACCGCATCACCCCGTCGGTGGTGGCTTTCTCCAAGACCGGCGAGCGGTTGGTGGGCGATACCGCCAAGCGTCAGGCCGTCTTGAACCCCGAGCGCACCATCCGCTCCATCAAGCGTAAGATGGGCACCAGCGAGCGTATCGAAATCGACGGCAAGAAGCATTCGCCGGAAGAGATTTCGGCCATGATTCTGTCGAAGCTCAAGGCCGATGCCGAAACCCGTTTGGGCCAGAAGATCACCGATGCCGTCATCACGGTTCCGGCCTACTACGACGACAGCCAGCGCACCGCCACCAAAACCGCCGGTGAAATTGCCGGTTTCAACGTGCTGCGCATCATTAACGAGCCAACGGCCGCTGCTATCGCTTACGGCTTGGATCGTCAGGACAAGGAAGAGACCATTGTGGTTTATGACCTTGGCGGTGGTACGTTCGACGTCACCATTCTGGAAATTTCCGAAGGTTTGCTCGAAGTGAAAGCCACCGCCGGCGATACCCGTTTGGGCGGCGACGATTTCGACGATCGTTTGATGAACTACATCGCCGATGAGTTCAAGAAGACCGAAGGCGTTGATTTGCGCCAGGACAAGCAGGCTTTGCAGCGTTTGAAGGAAGCGGCGGAAAAGGCCAAAATCGAACTGTCCTCGGCCACGACCACCAACATCAACCTGCCGTTCATCTCGATGGGTGCTAATGGCCCCTTGCACTTGGTGATGGACATCACCCGCGCCAAGTTCCAGGAAGTGACGCACGACTTGATGGAACGCACCCGCAAGCCGCTCGAACGCGCTCTTTCGGATTCCGGTCTCAAGCCGGAGCAGATCGATGAAATCGTTCTGGTGGGTGGCAGCACCCGTATGCCGGCCGTGGTCGAACTGGTAAAAGGTATCTTCAAGAAAGATCCGCATCAGGGCGTCAACCCGGATGAAGTAGTGGCGGCCGGTGCAGCGATTCAGGCCAACAACCTGGCGAACCCGGGTAGTGGCACTGGCATGGTGCTGGTTGACGTGACCCCGCTTTCGTTGGGTGTTGAAACTGCCGGTGGCATCTTCACCAAGATGATCGACCGCAACACCGCGATTCCGCACAAGAAAAGCGAAGTCTTCACCACCTACGCCGACTTCCAGCCGAGCGTGGAAGTGAAAGTGCTGCAGGGCGAGCGCCAGATGGCGGCCGACAACAAGCAGTTGGGTGTCTTCACCTTGAGCGAAATTCCGCCCGCACCGCGTGGCACGCCGAAGATCGAAGTGACTTTCGATATCGACGCCAACGGTATCGTGAACGTGTCCGCGAAAGAGCAGCAGACCGGTAAGGAAACCAAAATCACCATCACCGGTTCGGGTGGCATGAGCAAGGAACAGATCGACGACGCTGTGCGCAACGCCGAAGCCCATGCGGCTGAAGACGCTGCTCTGCGCGAAAAGGCCGAGACCAAGAACAACCTCGACCAGTTGGTCTTCCAGACCGAGAAGTTTTCGACCGAACAGGGCGAAAAGATCGGTGCCGACGAGAAGACTACGCTGGATGGTGCCCTGGCCAACGCCAAGGAAGCGTTGCAGACCGACGATGTTGAGAAGATGAAGAGTGCTTCCGAGCAACTCACCCAGGCATACCAGGCCGCCGGAGCCAGCGTCTACGCTGCTGCCGCAGCCGAAGGCGAAGGTGCTCCCCAGGATGCGCCGGCCGGTGAGCCGGACTATGCCGGATACGATTCGACCCCGTCTTCGGGTGGCGACACCGTGGAAGGCGAAGTTGTGGAAGGCGAAGTCGAAGACAAGAAGTAAAAAGTAAATAGTAGACAGGAAACAGAAAACAGGGGGTAACCAGGCGTAGATGTCAATCGTTGGCTTAAGCGTCTGTCATCCTCGCGAAGGCGGGGATCCAGTACAGGGCCTCTTGTTCGGAACAAAAGCAAATTGCTTGTCTGGAGAGTAGGTTTCCTGTTTTCTATCTACTATCTCGTAGGATTGCTGTAAAAGTCGTAACGGGAGGGTGCAGGCTGGGTCTTGCACTCTCCTGGTAGAAAAACTTAAGGAGGTCATCATGAGCTTGTTGCGAACTAATCAACCGGGCGACTTGCAAGAGTTGCGAAGCCGGATGAACCGCCTGTTGGAAGGTGGCTCCGGAACTCGTTTATGGGCACCGGCAGTCGATATTACCGAAAACGAACACGAAATCGTGCTGGAAGCCGAACTGCCTGGCATGAAAAAAGAAGAAATCGATGTGCAGTTGAACGGCGATACGCTGACGCTACGCGGCGAACGTAAAATCGAAAGCAGTGAAAAAGGTGAACAGTATCTCCGCGTCGAGCGACAATACGGGGCGTGGCAGCGGAGTTTTCAAATCGAAATCCCCATCGACGTTCAAAACATAAACGCCGATTATAAAGACGGCGTGCTGACCATACGCCTTCCCAAAGCCGCAGCAATAAAACCCCGTCAAATCAATATCAGTACGACGCAAAATAACGACGATTAAACCACAGAGGACACAGAGAACACAGAGAATTTTAAAGAGGAAAAAGCATTATTCCACCTTCCTACTTAAAGAATCTCCGTGGCCTCTGTGTTCTCTGTGGTGAATAAAAACATCATGGCGAAGGATTTTTACAAAATACTGGGTGTGGAGCGTTCGGCCGATGAGAAGGAAATCAAGCGGGCCTATCGCCAGCGCGCGCGTGAGTATCATCCCGACGCCAACAAGAGCAAAGACGCCGAGAGCAAATTCAAGGAAATCAATGAAGCCTATCAGGTGCTTTCCGATTCTGAGAAGCGTGGGCTTTACGACCAGTTCGGCGAGAACTACGACAAGGTAGGGCAGGCTCCGCCTCCACCCGGTGCGGCCGGTTATGGCGGTGGCGCGGGTTATCCTGGCGGTGCCTATGGCGGCGTTAACTTTGAAGATATTTTGAATCAGGCCCGTCGCCAGCAGGCTGCGGGTGGCTCACGCGTCGAGGTGGAAGGCGATGATATCGGTGATATCTTCTCCACCATCTTTGGCGGGCGTGGCGGTGGTGGGGCACGAGGCGGTGGCGGTGGTTTCAATTTTCGCTCGCGCCGCAGCCCGCAAAAAGGCCAGGATGTCGAGCAGCCGATTGAAATCACATTGTCGGAATCGATTCGTGGCGCGACACGGGCTTTGCAGTTAAGCATTAGTGATCCTATCACGGGCCAGCGGCATCAGCGTAATGTCACCGTCAAAATTCCGGCGGGCGTGCGCGAAGGTATGCGAGTGCGCGTGAAAGAGCAGGGTGCGCCGGGCGAGAACAACGGCCCCAATGGCGACTTGTATTTGAAAATCCGTATCGCTCCGCATCCGTTCTGGAAACGGGAGGGCGATAACCTGCATTGCGAAATTCCGGTCGCTTTCGATGAGGCCGCGCTGGGTGCGACTATCGAAGTGCCCACCGCTGGTGAGCCGGTAAAAATGAAGATTCCCGCCGGAACGCAAAGCGGGCAAGTGTTTCGTCTTTCAGGGCGCGGCGTGCCTAAATCAAAGGGTGGCAATGGCGATATTTTCGCCAAAGTGAAAATCGTGGTGCCGAAAAATATTGGAACTCGTGAGCAAGAATTGATTCGTGAATTAGGAACGTTGCGTGAGCCTAATGTGCGGGCCGGTTTACGAACGGGGATTTGATTTACAAAATCAGGATGAAATGAGAAAACGGGAGAGGCAGGTGAAAGTCCATGCGTGACGAGCGAGATAAAGAACGACAGCCACAGAACGGCGAGGACCAGCAGCGCCCCGTCTATTTTATTTCGGTCGTAGCCGAGATGGTGGAGACGCATCCGCAGACCTTACGTATGTATGAACGCATGGGTTTGGTGACGCCTCGCCGCACGCGCAATAATATCCGTTTATACTCTCAGTCGGATGTCGATCAGGTGCGGCGCATTCAGCATCTGACACAGGAGTTGGGTGTGAATCTGGCGGGAGTAGAAGTTATCTTCGACCTGCTGCGTGAAATGCAACGCCTGCGCGACGAAATGGAAGGCCGTACCGCCCAAGATGAAGAAGACAACAGCACAACCGGTTGAAGAACATACGTCCTGCTGCGACGATCACTCGCACTCGCTCGGCCAACGCCAGACGCGCCAGCGCGATGCTATCCTGCGCGTGCTGCATTCGGCCAATGGACCGCTACCGGTGCCTGAAATCCATACCCAGGCCGCACTGCAAGGCAAGATAGGCATCGCCACCGTTTATCGCACTCTCAAGCTACTGCAAGAAAACGGGCAGATTCAAGCCATCACCCTGCCTTCGGGTGAAACGCGCTACCAGGGTAAGCCGCGCGAACACCACGACCATTTTCAGTGCCGCAACTGCCAACAGGTATTTGACCTGGATGTGTGTCCGCTGCACCTGCAAGCGGGTTCGACCTTGCCCGGCGGGTTTGTGGTGGAAGATCACCAGATATTGCTCTCGGGGTTATGCCCAAGCTGTTCTTAAATAGAATCTATTAAAAACCCGCAGTCTCGAAAGAGATGTGGGTTTTTCTTCTTTTAATCTCATTGCGTATAGTTACACTACAATTTTATGAGCGACAACTACACTCCCGATCCCAATCGTTATGAAACCATGCCCTACCGTCGCACCGGGCGCAGTGGCCTTAAACTCCCCGCGATTTCGCTGGGCTGCTGGCACAACTTCGGTGCAGCAGGAACCGGCTCCAACCAGCTTGAAGATGAAGCCGATTTCCATGAAAACTGCCGCGCCATGCTGTTTGCCGCTTTTGATAACGGCATCACGCATTTCGACCTCGCCAACAACTACGGGCCACCTCCCGGCGCAGCCGAATCGCGTGTGGGGCAAATTTTGCGGGAAGATTTCGCCGATCACCGCGATGAACTGATTATCAGCTCTAAAGCCGGTTTCACGATGTGGCCGGGGCCATATGGCGATTGGGGCAGCCGCAAGTATTTGCTGGCGAGCCTCGATCAATCGCTACGCCGGCTCGATCTCGATTACGTCGATATCTTCTATCATCACCGTCCCGACCCCAATACACCGCTCGAAGAAACCCTGGGCGCGCTCGATGATGCAGTCCGTTCGGGTAAGGCGCTCTATGCCGGGCTTTCCAACTACCCCGGACCGCTCTTCGCTGAAGCGATACGAGTTTGCGAACAGAACGGTTTCGTAAAGCCGGTCATTCACCAGCCCAGCTACAGCCTGCTCAATCGTGGGATTGAAAGTACATTGTTGCCCGTTACCAAGCAGTTGGGGGTGGGCGTGATCGCATTTTGCCCGTTGCAGCAGGGTTTGTTGACCGATAAATATTTGCACGGCATTCCCGGCGATTCGCGCGCGGCTTCGCAGCACGGTTTCTTGAAAAGGGAAACGATTCAGCCGGAAGTGGTAGCGAAAGTGCAAGCGCTCAATGAAGTGGCACAGGAACGCGGACAATCACTGGCGCAGATGGCGCTCTCATGGGTATTGCGCGATGACAGCGTGACGACAGCACTCATCGGTGCCAGCCGTCCACAGCAGATAGTGGAGAATGTCGTGGCTGCGCAGCAAACCGAGTTTTCGGATGACGAAATACAAAAAATCGAAGATGCTTTAGCGTCTTAAAGATTGGGGAAGACGATCATGAAGAAATTACTGAATTCGTTGATGGGAGTGGCTGTTTCGGCAGCACTCATTTCCGGCTGCGCCGTGGCGCAGACCACGACAACGCCCACTACGCCGCAAGCAACCAAAAAAGGAGTGCCAGCCGTGTTGAATTTTACGATGAAGAGCCTGGATGGGAAGGACGTCAATCTTTCCAAGTATTCCGGCAAGGTCATACTGGTGGTGAACACCGCCAGCAGGTGCGGTTACACCAAGCAGTTTGGCGGGTTGCAAGCGTTGAACGAGAAGTATGCCGCGCAGGGCTTAACTGTGCTGGGCTTCCCGAGTAACGATTTCGGTGGACAGGACCCGGGCAGCGATGAAGAGATCGGTGCTTTTTGCAAAAAGAACTATGGTGTGTCCTTCGATATGTTTTCCAAAGTCACGGTGAAGGGCGAAAACAAAGTTCCGTTCTTCAAATTCCTCACCGATGCCCAGACCAATCCCGCCTCTCCGGGTGAAATCGGTTGGAACTTCGAGAAATTCCTCATCAGCCGCGATGGCAAAATTATCGGCCGCTACAAGTCGAAAGTCGCTCCCGATTCCCCTGAGTTGTTAAAAGCAGTGGAAGCCGAACTGGCGAAATAATCCGTATCAAACTAAAAAGCGCGTGGGGCAATTGTGCCTCACGCGCTTTTGGGTTTTTTGGAGGTTCGGTTGCCTCCTATCTACAGCCTTTACTCCTGAGGATCATCCTCTTTCCATTTGTAATGCGAATTGCCGATTCTTTTCTTGGCAATTACCTTGCCGTTTTCGCGTACGGTGCGATAGAGTTGCGCTGTGATTTCACGTGCTCCAATCTTCTTGGAAGTCACGCTGAGCGAAACATCATGATTGGTTTTAGCGCCAAATATTCGCGCCGTGGCCCGGTGCCCACTAATACGATAGGAAATATAGATCGGAGTCTGCCGATCGTTCTTGAATTTCATATCGAACTGTCCCCAGGCCACGGTAGCATCGCGTCCGATAGGGATATAATCAACCGGGCGTGAGTGGGTGCGATAGGTCACGATAGGGAGATTGGCTAACAAGGCAGCGTTAAACAACGTGCCTGTTACTTGCGAGATGCCGCCCCCTAAACCTTTTACCATTTTGCCGTTCTCAAAGATGATAGCTTCTTTATAGCCACGTGCAGCAGTGCGTTCGCCCACGGTGCCGTTCAGCGAAAAGACTTCGCCCGGTGCCAGTAACCTGCCATCGATAGCGGCAATGCCCAGGCGCATATTAGTGGTGCGGCCAATGTTACCGGAATTGAAACGGGTCGTATAGGTCGAAAGCACGGCATTAATGCCTTTCAACTTCTCTTGCGTCACTTTGGCTTGCGTGCGATGCACGGCCAATACGATGCGTGACGTAGCAGCATCTTGCTCGACCGATTGCAAACGCACCAGGCTACCACCCAGGTTTAATTCGACGCCATGCTGTTCGGCGCGAACTTGAACTGCGCCATCGTTTTCTACCGGGACGGCATTGCGTACAGGCACCTGAAACTCCGGCGCCAGGCGGCGTAAGGATTGAAGGGCAGCGTCGCGGTTGAGGCGCAATTTAAGCGGCACATATTTTTGTCCGGTTGCAGCACGGGCCAACATCCAGCCGATATCGAGATCAAGGCCGACATCGCTACGTTTTCGCTGGAGTTCCTTCGGCCCGGCGGCTAATTTAATGGGTGCTCGAAGTTTGGGCTGTAATTCGCGCGTGAGGCGTCGCGTTGCCGAGGTTTGATCGAGATTGGCTATAGAAACACCGGCGACATTCACATCTCCATAAATCGCAGGGGCCGCCTGAACGTGGTAACCCCCCATAAGTGTGGCACCGGTTAATGTGGTTAAAGTCAAAAAACGCATAAAAATCCTCCTTGTATCCTGCCTTAATGCAAACCCTGAGCCGAATCGGCAATCGGTTCGGCTTGCACTCTCTTTATGAGCCGATAAGAATGGAGTGCATGAATATTCTTCTCATCGGCGGAAGCGGTTTTCTCAGTGGCACTCTGGCGCGCACCGCAGTCGCGGCGGGACACCAGGTGACGGTTGTATCGCGCGGACAGAAAAACCTGCCCGAAGGCGTATCGAGCCTCATTACTGACCGTCACGATAGCAGCGGGTTCCAATCGACGATCGAAAACGCGACTCGCGCGCCGTGGGATTTGGTCGTCGATTGCATCGGCTATGAAGTGGCCGATGCGCAGCAGGATATCGCTGTATTTCGTGACCGCGCCAAACATCTGGTATTTATCTCTACCGATTTCGTATACGACCCGGCCCGCCGCATTTTTCCGCAGGATGAAGAGAACGCGCATTATCTCGAAGACGATGGTTACGGCGCGAAGAAGCGGCGTTGTGAATTGGAGTTTGCGAATAGCGATTGTGGTGATATGGCATGGACGGTGCTGCGCCCCGGCCATATCTACGGTCCCGGTTCCCGCTTAGGCTGTCTGCCGGTGCATGGCCGCGATGCGCAGCTTATCGAGCGATTGCGCAATGGCGAAACTTTGAAGTTAGTGGGTGGTGGCTATTTTCTCCAACAGCCGATATTCGCACCAGACCTGGCAAAGCTCATTTTGAGTTGTGGAGAAAACGCAACGGCGCATCGCCAAATTTACAACAGCGCCGGGCCGGAGATTATTGAATCGCACCACTATTACCGTATCATTGCCGAAGTGCTGGGAGTGGAATTGAAGATCGAAGAGTTGCCGGTGGCGGAGTATTTACCAGCGCATCCCGAGCACCGCTCCTTTTTATGTCACCGGATTTACAATCTTGAAAAACTCAAGGCTGCTGGCCTGGCTGTGCCTTCGACTTCTCTGGCAGAAGGATTGCGGCAGCATGTGGCGAGTGTGTTGGGGGAATAACTATTGCGTAACTTAAGTTTTATTCTTCTCGTTGTCCAGCGATTAAAATCGCGGCAGGAGGGCGCTGCGCGCCGAGTGTCCGCCTGCGCGGACACCGTGTCCACGCAGGTGGACTACTGCGCCGAAGGCTCTCCGGCCGCGAATTCAACGCTTGTTGTGGATTAGCTTTTGTTTTTTTGTTTTCACCAACTCCACAAGTCAGCAAACGCCAGGTTTGGTCGTCCATATTTTCGGTTGAGCAGGATACAAAAGTTATGCAGGGTGAACTTGGCAGCCAAACGTGTCATAAAGCCCTCGAGTGTATGGGGCCTTTCATCACGCAGTCTAAACACATGCTGTAACTTGCCAAAAGCCGTTTCAA
>Ga0209369_1000093_pt1:5000-203225 | contig 203225 bp, 173 predicted proteins | sample EBPBio142010_DNA_FD_185865 | JGI IMG/M metagenome (GOLD analysis project Ga0209369, IMG submission 185865) | Wastewater treatment Type I Accumulibacter community from EBPR Bioreactor in Madison, WI, USA - Reactor 1_10/4/2010_ DNA (SPAdes)... | ecosystem: Engineered > Bioreactor >... | reverse complement strand
GGCTTCTCGGGGATCATTCTAATCCATGCCGCTGTCGAGGCACTGCGGTCGTGGACGCTGCAGGTCTTCAGTCAGTCTCTGGCGTTCCAAATGGTGGGCAACGTGGTGCATCACCTACTTCGCCTGCCCGGCGACTTTTTCGACAAGCGCCATGTGGGTGATCTCATATCCCGCGTGGGGTCTGCAAACTCAATCCAAGACATCCTAACGCGTGGGCTCACCGCGGCGATGATCGACGGTTTGATGGTCGCGATCGCGCTGGTGATCATGGTGACGTACTCACCTTCGCTCACTCTCGTCGTCGTGGTCAGCACGCTCCTGATCGGTTCAACGTCAGTCGCTCTGTTTCCTCCTTTGCGGAGGCGAATGGAGGAACAGGTGGTCGAGCGCGCGCGCGAGCAGAGCTATCTCATGGAGTCCGTCGCTCCCGGCCCCTCGTGTTGATTATTTATCCGAGTGCAGCAGACGTAGTTGCCGAAAATCGTGACCCGCACTTCGAACGCCTTCGGCATGAAGGCCTGATAGATCATGGGAGCCAGCGCCACGCTTTCCCGATCAAGTCCGGAGAGGTCCCGAAGTCTCGCCGTAGTCGCGACGTACTGGCCGCTCTTTGTGCCCCAGCTCTGCATCCGGAACGGCTTGACACATCCCTCCCCGACCTTCGCAAGGAACGCCGCGATCTCGTCGTAGTCGTTTGAGACCAGCGTCTCTGGGACTTTCAATCCTGACGCAGCCGCTACGCTCAGCTGACGCACCTTGCTTACGGAAGGTCCATGGGTGGTGACCGGATTTACGCTGAAGTGGTCCACAAAGAATGATGCCAAGCCCTGCAGATACCCCCGCGCCTGATCGCCAACATGACGCCGATCAGCCGGGTGCATATTGTCCGGGTAAACGTACGCGAGCAGAAATCGCCGGTTCCAGACCGTATCGATGTCACTCGGTGCCAACTTTTCTCCGCCGGGCAGGGTAAGAACGGCACCGTCCACGCCGATGCTCATGCTGTCAGTTCCCCGTCCCGGCAACGAGGTCGTTGAATAGAGAATATTGCTGCCGCCGAGGACCGATATTGCTCTGTCTATGATCCCCGCGTGATAGTCAGCGCCCATTGTGAAGGTCAGCACACGCTTCGTCATGTTCCGTGCCTCATTGTTCGCAGGCTTTCAGAACCCCTTCGGGCGACCGCGCATCTTCTGACACCGGCAGTTGGGGGCTGAACGCTTCGAAAGCGTACATCCACTCGGTAGGGCTAAAGCGTGACAATCCCAGACGCGCCTGCGGGTTGGGTGTCATTACGTGCGGCGCGCAGACATCTCTTTGGCAGTTATAGGCGCTCCCGCCCCGAGCAGCGACTTCCACCGTAAGCGCCGAAAACCCTTCAAGCGCCTCGCTTGCCTGGGTGAACGTGTTCAGGGGCCTACCCGGCATTGACAACACGTGCAGGTTGCCCGCCCAATAGATCACGGCGACCAGATCCGCGCCGGATGAACTGGCGTTCCGAACGACCTCGCGGGCCATGAACGCTTCGCGATCAGACGTGAATGCATCTTGGTCAACGCCATGCAGCTGGACGCTAGGAGCCTTAGTGCGAAGCCTCCATATTGTGCAGGCGGTTCCCGTACCGGAGCGCCCATCTTGCATGGTCTTTCCCCACCACTCAGATGCGCTCAGTTCATTCGCAGCTTCGCGCAAGGTGGGAGCCTTCGCAAACGCAAGCGCGCGCTCGGGCATTTCCAGCATGAGGTGAACGACATAGCCATCCGCCACAAGCTTGCTCGCAAGCGTTTCGACAAGCAGTGGCACTTCTTGTGTCCCATGCGTCTCCGCGATGCCGATGAATAGCTTGGGAGCCGGCCAACGCAGATCGGGAAGCGACACCGATGAAGGTGCGAATGCTTGTGCAGTCGCCGCGCCGGGTGCGCTCGTAATGAACGCGGCATAGCAGAGGATCAGGCAGAGAAATCGAGCCATGTACGCACCTAAAATGATGGGTCGGCCCCAAGAGGCCGACCCGGAAGGTCTCAGTCGTCAGTGACGCGATTGCGGTCGTCTTCCGTCTCGACGCTGCCCGGCGACGACCCACCGCCGCTTAGGGTTCCGTTCGGGCCCCAGCACTGCGTGCCGTTGGCCTCTTCTTGCATATCCGACCCCCCCGACACCATTGACAGCTCGGCGTCAGTAAGCTCGCGCGCCATGAGGCGCGAAACAGGTCTTACATGTATGGTAACCCTCCATAGCTGCACTGCGCAGCTTTTCGATTCGGGGGAATCTCTGAACGGCAGTCAACCCATGCGCGAAGCGTATTCTATTAAAGCGGGATAGCGGCGTTGGTCGACGGAAGATAAAGAAACCACGGGGGTCGCCCAAAGGGGGATGGCTCAGGCCAAAATGCGAACCACGCTCCCGCCGCATAGGTCTCAGCCGGCTGCCGGCAGCACGTCGCTATTACCCCAGCGCGCTGGACGTCACCCTCAGGGCCGTGCGAACCGCCGCCAGACCGTCTTCCGCCTTGGACCCGTCCGGCGCGCCGCCCTGGGCGAAGTCGGGCTTGCCGCCCGCGCCCTGACCGCCCATGGCCAGCACGGCGGCGCGGGCCAGGTCGGCGGCGTTGACGCGACCCGCCATGTCGGCGGTCGCGGCCACGGTCACGGCGGCCTTGCCGTCGGCGACGCCGATCAGGGCGACGACGCCCGAACCGACCTGTTTGCGGAAGTCCTCGGCCACACCGCGCAGCCCCTTGCCGTCGACGCCGTCCAGGACGCGGGCGATCAGTTTGACGCCGTTGATCTCTTCCGGGGCCGCATTGCCGCCCGAGCCGCCGCCCAGGGCCAATTGCTTCTTCAGCTCGGCGACCTGTTTCTCCAGCGCCTTGACCGAGCCGGTCAGGGTTTCGACCCGCGCCGGAACGTCGGCGGGCTGGACCTTGAAGTCGCGGGCCAGGTTGCGGGCGACCCTGGCCTGTCCTTCCAGGAACTGGCGCGCAGCCTCGCCGGTCAGGGCCTCGATGCGGCGCACGCCGGCGGCGACGCCGCCTTCGGAGACGATCTTGAACAGGCCGATGTCGCCGGTGCGGCCCACATGGGTGCCGCCGCACAGTTCGACCGAATAGGCCCTGCCGTCGTCGGTCAGCGACCGGCCCAGCGTCAGCACGCGGACCTCGTCGCCGTATTTTTCGCCGAACAGGGCCACAGCGCCGGCCTCGATGGCGGCTTCGGGCGCCATCAGTTCGGTGGCGGCGGGGATGTTCTGACGGATGACGGCGTTGACCTCGGACTCCATGGCCGCCAGTTCGTCCTCGGTGACGGGCGCATTGTGGCTGAAGTCGAAGCGCAGACGGTCGGCGTCGACCATCTGGCCCTTTTGGGCGACATGATCGCCCAGAACATTCTTCAGCGCCGCGTGTAGCAGGTGGGCCGCCGAGTGGTTGGCGCGGGTCGTGCGACGCTTGTCTGCATCGACCGTCAGGGCCGCACGGGCGCCGATCGCCAGGGCGCCCGAGGTGATCTCGGCCACATGGACGTGCAGGTCTCCGGCGTGTTTCTTCACATCGATGACCTCGGCCGAGCCGCCCGGCCATTCGATCAGGCCATGGTCGCCGGCCTGTCCGCCGCCTTCGCCATAGAAGGGGGTGGCGTCGAACAGCACTTCGATGATGTCGCCGACATTGGCCGTATCGACCGCCGCGCCGTCCTTCATGATCGCCAGGACTTCGCCCGAGCCGTCGACGGCGTCGTAACCGGTGAACACCGTCGGTCCCAGACGGTCGCGGATCGACAGCCATTCGGCGGCGTTGGCCGTCTGGCCCGAACCCTTCCAGTGCTCGCGCGAGCGGGCGCGTTGTTCGGCCATGGCGTGCTGGAAGCCGTCGACGTTGACCGAGAAGCCGCGACGGCGGGCCTCGTCCTGGGTCAGGTCCAGCGGGAAGCCGTAAGTGTCGTAAAGGGTGAAGGCGGTCTGGCCGTCCAGCATATCGCCGGGGCGGAAGCCCTGAACCGCCGTCTCGAACAGGGTCATGCCCTTGGACAGGGTGGTGCGGAAACGGATCTCTTCCTGCTTCAACGTGTCTTCGACGAAGGCCTGGGCGCGTTTCAGTTCGGGGTAGGCGTCGCCCATCTCCGACACCAGGGTCGGCGCCAGGCGGTGCATCAGCGGCTCGCTGGCGCCCAGCAGGTGGGCGTGGCGCATGGCCCGGCGCATGATGCGACGCAGGACATAGCCGCGGCCCTCATTGGACGGCGTCACCCCGTCGGCGATCAGGAAGGACGATGAGCGCAGATGGTCGGCGATCACCCGGTGGCTGGGGGCCTGAACGCCCTCGGCCTTGGTTTGGGTCAGCTCCTCGGAGGCGCGGATCAGGGTCTGGAACAGGTCGGTGTCGAACACCGAATTCTTGCCCTGAAGCACCGAAGCGATCCGCTCCAGCCCCATGCCGGTGTCGACCGACGGCTTGGGAAGGTCGCGGACGATGACGTCGTTCTCCTTCTCATATTGCATGAAGACGTTGTTCCAGATCTCGACGAAACGGTCGCCGTCCTCGTCGGGGGACCCCGGAGGGCCGCCGGGGACGTGATCGCCGTAGTCCCAGAAGATCTCGGTGCACGGCCCGCAGGGACCCGAGTCGCCCATGGCCCAGAAATTGTCGGAGCCGGCGATGCGGATCACCTTGTCGTCGGAAAAACCGGTGACCTTCTTCCAGATGGCGGCGGCCTCATCGTCATCGATATAGACGGTGACCAGAAGACGTTTGGGGTCCAGGGCGAAGTCCTGGGTGACCAGTTTCCACGCCTGTTCGATGGCGTGTTCCTTGAAATAGTCGCCGAAGGAGAAATTCCCCAGCATCTCGAAGAAGGTCAGGTGCCGGGCGGTGTAGCCGACATTGTCCAGATCGTTGTGCTTGCCGCCCGCGCGGACGCATTTCTGGCTGCTGACGGCGCGCGGATAGGGCGCGGCGGCGCCGCCGGTGAAATAGTCCTTGAACGGAACCATGCCCGCGTTGACGAACAGCAGGGTCGGATCGTTCTGGGGCACCAGCGGGGCCGAATGGACCTTCTCGTGGCCGTCGGCGGCGAAGAAGTCCAGGAAGGTGGAGCGGATCTGTTTCAGGCTGGCCATGGCGGTGCGCGATCGGTCGAGAGCTGGAGGGCGTTCGGAGGAAGGCGCCTCCATATAGGGTTTTCACGCCCCGCGCATCACCTGGCCGTGATCGGCGAGGGTCAGAAAAAAGCCGCCCGATCCGAAGACCGGGCGGCCGCTCAGCCCAGACCGATCCCGCGGGGTCGGATGGCGGGTCGCGGGACCGGCCGGGCGGAGGTTCGGGGAACCGAAGGATAGTCGACGGCGAAAAAGACCGTCTCTGGAGTCTATCGAGTCTATCCGGTTCGGATCAGCCCTCGAGATCCTGGCCCTCATCGGGTTCGGGCGTGCCCAGCATCTCGTCGGCGATCTTGTTGGTCGAGGCGCGCACGGCCTTTTCGATGCCGTCGGCGATGTCGGGATTGGCCTTGAGGAAGGCGCGCACGTTCTCGCGCCCCTGGCCGATGCGCTGGCTGTCATAGGAGAACCAGCTTCCCGACTTCTCGATGATCCCGGCCTTGACGCCCAGGTCGATGATCTCGCCCAGTTTGGAGATGCCCTCGCCGTACATGATGTCGAAGATGACCTCGCGGAACGGCGGGGCGACCTTGTTCTTGACCACCTTGACGCGGGTGGTGTTGCCGGTGACCTCGTCGCGGTCCTTGATCGCGCCGGTGCGGCGGATGTCCAGACGCACCGAGGCGTAGAATTTCAGCGCATTGCCGCCCGTGGTCGTCTCGGGGCTGCCGTACATCACCCCGATCTTGTGACGGATTTGGTTGATGAACAGGACGATGCATTTCGACTTGGAGATCGAGGCCGTCAGCTTGCGCAGGGCCTGGCTCATCAGGCGGGCCTGAAGACCGGGCAGGCTGTCGCCCATCTCGCCCTCGATCTCGGCGCGCGGCGTCAGGGCGGCGACCGAGTCGACCACCACGATGTCCACCGCGCCCGAACGCACCAGGGTGTCGACGATCTCCAACGCCTGTTCGCCATGGTCGGGTTGGCTGACCAGAAGGTCGTCCAGATTGACGCCCAGCTTGCCCGCATAGATCGGGTCCAGCGCGTGTTCGGCGTCGACGAAGGCGGCCACGCCGCCCTTCTTCTGCACCTCGGCCACGGTGTGCAGGGCCAGGGTGGTCTTGCCCGAGGATTCGGGACCGAACACCTCAATCACCCGCCCCACCGGCAGGCCGCCGATGCCCAGGGCCATGTCCAGGCCCAGCGAGCCGGTCGAGACGCTCTCGATCTCGGCCACCACGCCGGCCTTGCCCAGTTTCATCACCGAGCCTTTGCCGAAGGCGCGATCGATCTGGGCGATCGCCGCCTCGAGCGCGCGTTGCTTGTCGCCGTCTTCCTTGCCCACCAGTTTCAAAGCCGCCTGTGACATCGCCTTCGTCTCCCTTGCCATGATTCCCATCTGGTTTCGGGAGAGACCCGCCGATGGACCCGCTCCCTGTGAGCCGCATTATGTGCACGGTTTGTTCCTGTTGCCAATATGTTCTTTTTTGCGCGTTCCGCAGCCCGCTGCGCCGAAGACCGACGCGCCATGCGGCAGGGGCGTGTCCGTAATTCCGTTTTGTATGAAATCTTTAGTTGTGTTTTCGCGCAACCTTAATCTGCGAACGTCGTTTCTTCACCGGCTGAGATATTCGGGAGGGGCGAGATGGGTTTCGTGCGCATCGCGGCGATCGTCGCGTTGGGGCTGGTCGCCTCAAACGCAGCGGCGGATGAGAAAACCACTTACCGATACGACGCCGACGGACGGGTGACGGCGATGACGATCGCGCGTTCATCGGGCGCCAGCCTCTATGTCCGCTACGCCTTCGACGATGCGGACAATCGGGACCAGCGCGGCACGGTGACGGTTCCGGTGCGCGCGGCCGCTAACGAGCTGCGGTCAAACGAAACCTTGATCCCGCAACAGTCGATCTTCTCCAATGACGGTCGCTTCGAACTGAGGTTCCAGACAGACGGAAACGTCGTTCTGTATTTCGGCGCGACCGTGCTGTGGTCAAGCGGCACGGCGAACGGCGAAGGCATGGTGCTGGGGATGCAGGGCGACGGCAACCTGGTCCTGTACTCGCCCGGCCTGACCGCCCTGTGGGCCAGCGGCACGGCGGGGTACCCCGGCGCCTTTCTGCGGGTCGAGGACGACGGGAACGTCGTGATCTACCAGGGCGGCGTCGCGCGCTGGGCCACCAACACCTGCTGCCACTGAGGGTCGCCCCATGAAGACGATGCAATTGCGCGCGCTGCTTCTGAGCGCTTCTTCCGTCGGCGCCCTGGCGCTGGCGTCCCCGGCTCTGGCCCAGGTGCCGCAACAACCGGTGCCGCCGGAGTATTACACCCAGGATCCGCGGGGCGTGGATCTGGTGACGGGCGCCTTCAACTACGCCACGACCGAGGTGGTGATCGGCCAGCCGGGCCAGGGCGGCATCGCCCACGGACGGCTGTTCCTGGGTTCGCCGTCAGGGGGCGGCTGGCGTTTCAGCCTGATGGGCACGATCAACGCCACAGGCTCGGTCTATACGGTCAGCGTCGGCGGAGAATCCGAGGTCTTTCTCAAGAGCGGATCGACCTACAGCGCTCAGTCGAACCGAGGCTTCACCCTGACGCAGTCGGGTTCAACCTACACCTTCACCACCCCGTCGGGGGCCACGGCGACCCTGTCGAACAGTTGGGTCGGCAGCTACAGTCCGTATCAGGCCAATGTGGCGGTGATCACCAGCTACGCCCAGGCCAACGGCGAAACCCTGACCTATACCTATCAAGGGGCCAACGTCTGTTCGCGGTTCAATGATCAGGGCGAGTGCGACCAAACGCGCGCGGCGGCGCGATTGCAGTCGGTCGGCAACAATCGCGGCTATCAGATCCATTATGATTACGTCTCGGACGATCCGCTGACCGGTTATGACTGGCTGGAGCTGGCCACGGCCACCGGCTTCAACATGACGGTGGACTATTGCGCGCCCGGCGCCGACGATTGCAGCTTCAGCCGGACCTGGCCCAGCATCACTTACAACGGCTATGTGCCGACCACGGCCGAGGACCAGTCAAACCGAACCACCACCTACACCTATGGGACCGGCGGCCTGGCGGGGGTTCAGTATCCCGGATCGACCAGCGCCGACGTCACCGTCACCTATGACGGGTCGCAGAAGGTCAGCGGGGTCACCGACGCCAGCGGCGCCTGGAGCTACGGCTATGTCGATGTGGGGACCACGCGCACGACGACGGCGACGGGTCCGCTGAGCCAGGTGATCACGGCGGTGTCGGACCAGACCATCGGCCGAGCCTCCTCGGTGGACGTGGCGGGCGACACCTGGACCTTCCTGTACGACAGCCAGAACCGGCTGGAGCGGACCACCGCGCCGGAGGGGAACTATGTCGCCTACGCGTATGACAGCCGCGGCAATGTTGATAAGACGACCTATGTCGGCAAGTCGGGACCGAACCCGGCCACCGACATCGTGATCGAGGCGACCTACGGCCTGAGCTGCACGACGCTGAGGGTGCTGTGCCACCGCCCGACCACGACCACGGATGCGCGGGGCAACGTCACCGACTACACCTGGGACACCACCCACGGCGGTCTGTTGAGCGTCACCCTGCCGGCGCCGTCCTCGGGCGTGGCGCGGCCGCAGACCCGTTACGCCTATTCCAGCCTGACGGCGCGGTATCACGACACCGCGACGACGTTCGCCAATGGCGCGGCCATCGTGATGCCGGTGTCGTCCTCGGCCTGCATCACCGGCAGTTCCTGCGCCTATTCGACCAATGAGTTGAAGACGACCCTGGCCTATCCCAGCGCCTCGACGCCCAACAACCTGCTGCCGGTCTCGTCGAGCATCGGCGCGGGCTGGGGACCGTTGGTGGCGACCACGACCATGACCTGGACGGACAATGGCGACCTGGCCTCGGTCACCGGACCGATGGGGACGGGCCATACGACCGAGTATCGCTATAACGCCGCGCGGGAACAGGTCGGCATGATCGGTCCCGACCCCGACAGCGGCGCCGGACTTCTGAACCGCGCGGCCCGCTACACCCTGAACCTCCGCGGTCAGGTCGAACTGACCGAGGTCGGTACGACGACGGGATATGGAAACACCGGCTGGGCGACGTTCAACACCCTGCAACGGCAGGAGACGACCTATGACGCCCTGGGCCGGCCGATCCAGGCCGAGACCCAGTCGGCGGGCGGGACGACCCGCGCCCTGACGCAGACATCCTATGACGCCGCGGGGCGGCCGTCATGCACGGCGGTGCGGATGAATCCGGCCACCTTCGCCAGCCCGCCGAGTTCGGCCTGCACCCTGGCGACCCAGGGCGGCTATGGTCCCGATCGGATCGTTCAGGCGGCCTATGACGCGGTGGGGCGGGTCATCTCGACCACGACCGGTCTGGGTACGGGCGCGGCGGCGACCGAGAGCCTGACCTATACCGACAACGGCCAGGTCGGGACCCTGACCGACGGCAACGGCAATGTCTCGACCCTGGCCTATGACCTGCATGATCGCCTAGCGTCGCTGACCTACCCCGGCGGGGCGTTGTCGGAACAGTACGGCTATGACAAAGCGTCGAACGTCACCAGCTATACGGATCGTTCGGGGCGGGTGTTCACCAGTCAATACGACGATCTGAACCGGTTGAAGACGGTGTACCAGCCGTCGCCGACGCCGGTTCAAGCCTATACCTATGACAATTTGAACCGCGTGCTGACGGTCAACGACTATCTGTCGGGCACGATCACCATGACCTATGACACGCTCGGTCGGATGACCAGCCAGGGCGGGGTCCTGGGAGCGATGACGTTCGAATACGACCTGGCGGGGCGTCGCACGGGCCTGATCTGGCCGGACTCGGTCAAGGTTGAATATGTCTACGACCGGTCGAACAACGTCACGGCCATCCATCCGGCGGGCGCCGGTGCGGTGTCGCAATATTCCTATGACAACCTGGGCCGTCGCACGCTGGTGCAGCGTTCGAACGGGGTCAACAGCAGCTACAGCTATGACGACGTCTCGCGCCTGACGGGGCTGTCGATCGAGCATCCGACGTCGACGTACGACGTGACCTGGAGCTATGGCTACAACCCGGCGGGTCAGGTTGTGTCGCAGAACCAGTCGAACAGCCTGTACAGCTTCACGGCGCGTGTGGCGGGGACGACCAGCTATACGAACAACGCGCTGAACCAGGCGACGGCGGCGGGGGGCGCGACGCTGACGTATAACGCCGAGGGGGATCTGACCTCGGACGGGGCGGGGGGTCGCAGCTACGCCTATGACCGCTACAGCCGCCCGGTGACGCTGAACAACAGCCAGACGATCGCCTGGGACGCGCTGGGCCGGTTGAAGACGATGACGGGAACCGGCGAGGGGGCCTAAGACCGCACGGCGATCAAGGATTTGGTCAGGGGACCGACCTTCTCGTCGTGGTGCGCCGCATCGGGGTAGAGGAAGCGGAACTGGGTCTTGTCCAGCAGACGCGCGTGCTGGACGTCGCGCATGGCCGCGCCGACGTCCGGCGCCTTTTGCGAAAAGCCGTGGGCGCGCCGCATCAGGGCGCGGGCGCGGCTCTGCTCGCTGCGCCAATGGAAGAAGGGCGCCGAGAAATGCGGTTCGATCGGGAACCAGAAATAGGGCGTCTGGACGTAGTAGCGCGGGGCCAGGCGGCGGCACTGGGCGGCGAAGGCCTCCATGCGCGGCCAGTCGCCGACGTGCTCGATGACCGAGTTGGAATGGACCAGATCGAAACTGTCGTCGGCGTATTGCGGCAGGGAACAGGCGTCGGCGTCGATCTCGTCGAACAGGGCCGTGTCCCAGACGTCGCCGACGCCGCCTGGATTGATCAGGGTGATGTGGACGGTCTTCGACTTCAGCAGGTCGAGATCGAAGAGGCGCCAGTATTCAGCCTCTCCGCCCAGGTCGATAATGCGCACGGCGCCCTTTTCGGCGTGGATCGCTTCGATCAGTTCGACGACGCGGCGGCTGCGCGCGCGGCGGAACCGCGAGACCAGCGAATTGGGATCGCTGTTGTCTTGAAGGGCGTGGATCAGCTTCATGAAAGCGATCCCTAAACGACGGCGGTTCCGATCCGGTTAAGTCGCGGCGACGGGCGCGGCCGCTGATATCGGCGGCGCCGGTTCGATCAGGCGCGCCCAGCCGGAGACGGCGCACCCCAGCACCAGGCAGACGGCGGCGGCGATCAGCAGGGGGCGGGTCAGGCTGAGCCTGGGGGCCAGCGGTCGGGCCAGCATCAGGATCAACAGCGCCATCAGGGTTAGGACGCCAGGCAGGTCCATGCCGATGCCAAGCCAGACCTGATGCGACATGGCCATCAGCCATCCGCCGACCAGGGCGGTCATGACGGCGGGCGGGGTCAGGGCGCGGGCCGAGATCAGTCCGGCGCCCAGGGTGGTCGACAGGGCGGCGGCCAGGGCGGCGGCCAGGGCCGGCCAGATCAGCACATAGGCGGCTGGCGGGGCGGCGGCCTGGACCGCGCAGGCCAGCACGAAGACCAGGGCGATCAGGCCCAGCCAGCCGCCCCAGACCGAACTCGGTTCACGCCGGATGATCCAACTGAGACCGATGGCGACGACGGCGGCGCCCAGCACCACCGGATCGAAGCCGCCCAACAGGATCGAGACCACAAGCGCGACGCCCAGCACGCCGGTGACCACGCGCCGTCCGGCCCGGTCGCGCCCGGCCATCAGGGTCAGGCAGGCGGCCAGCAGGGCCAGGGCCACGCCCGCTTCCATCCAGGGCAGGCGGCGCAACAGGGTGTAATAGGCGTCGGCGCTGTCGACCCGCGCCGTCATCGGCCCGCCCAGCACGCGCACCCCGCTGGCCAGAACGATCCCGGAGGCGACCAACCACAGGCCGTCCAACATACCGCGCCCGACATCGGGCAGGGTCAGGCCGGCGCGACGGCGCGCGGCCCAGGCGGCGAAGCCGCCCAGCACGGCGGTCAGGGCCAGCAGGACCCAGCCGGCGGCGGGAACGTGGCGGATGGTCAGTTTGCCCAGAATGTCGGAATAGACGGCGTCCTGGGTCGCGCGCGGCAGGTCGGGCGCGCGCAGCCAGGCGTCGGCGGATTCGAGGGCGAGGCCGCCGATGTGCTGAAGGCTGCCTTCCTCCAGGGCGTCGGGGGTGGAGGCTGGGGCGTGATACTGGGCCAGGCGGCCGATGAAGGCCAGGTTCAGCCCGCCGACGCCGCGGTCCTTGGCGATGGTGAAGTCGGTGCCGTTGGGCATCAGCTCATAGACGAAGACGGCCAGCGAACTGGACGAGGGGCCGCCGGGCGCGCGGGCGGCGGCGTCGGCGAAGCGGGCCACGGTCTCGGCGTTGCCGCGGCCGGTCTCGAACATGAAGGCGCGGCCGCCGCCGCCGCGCGCTTCCAGATTGATCACGGCGCCGATGCGGTCGCGCAGGGGATGTTCGCTGAAGAAGACGCGGGCGCCGTCCAGGTTCAGCTCCTCCCCGTCGGTGAACAACACGACCAGATCGCGCGGGGCGGGGCCGCGCGCCTGGATGGCGCGGACGGATTCCAGGATGGCGGCGACCCCGGCTGCGTCGTCGGCGGCGCCCGGCGAGCCGGGCACGCTGTCGTAATGGGCCATCAGCAGGATGGGCGGCAGGGATCGATCCCGTCCGGGCAGAACGCCGACCAGATTGGCGACCTGATGGTTCGCCGCCGTCGGGTCGATGTTCCAGCGCTCCAGACGCTTCAAGGCGGCGGGCGACAAGGCGCCGGTCTGGACCTGGGGCGACAGGCCCAACTGGGCCATGCGGACGCTGAGATAGCGCAGGATACGCGCGTGTTCGGCCGAACCGAGGGGATGGGGCGCACGGGCGATCTGGCGCACGTCGGCCATGGCGCGCTCGGCCGAGAAGACGGCGGCGGGGACCGTGGCGGGCGCGGGGGCGGGCGTGCGCAACGATAGGGACGCCAGGGACAGGGCGACCAGCAGGGCGCCGAACAGCAGGCCGAGCCGCATGAAACATCCCTCCGAACCGCGTACGACTATAGGCCGTCTGGGGAGGGGGTCGGCAAGAGATCATCCTTCCCCCGCAAGCGCGAGGGTTTCGGTCAGGCCGCGCGGCTGAGGGTGGAGGGCGTCTTCACATACAGGCCCGGCCGCCCCGTTACGGCGCGGAAGGCGACCGTGTCGCTCTCGACCCGTTCGTCCTGACCCAGGAACAGACAACCGTCATCGACCAGGCGTTGCTCCAGCACGTCCAGGGCGCGGGCGCGCTGGGCCGGGGCCATTTCGCCCAGGACATTGCGGCAGAAGACGATGTCGAAGCGGCGATCATCGGCGGGTTCGTCCAGCAGGTTGGCGGCCGCGAAGGTCATCGTCTGACGCAGGTCGGGCCGGGCGCGCCACTGGTCTTCCGTCTGCTCGAACCAACGCAGCATGGACGCCGCCGACAAGCCGCGCTGGATCTCGAAGGTCGTGTACAGGCCGCTGCGGGCCTTTTCGACCGCCCGTTGGTTCAGATCGGTGGCGTGCAGGTCGAAATCGGCGCCGGTCTCGGCCGCCGCCATGGCGATGGAATAGGCTTCCTGCCCCATCGAGCAGCCCGCCGACCAGATGTGGATCTTGCGGTCGCCGCGCGCCTTGACCAGGGCGGGCAAGAGGTCCTGGGCCAGGGTCTGGAACGGCGCGCGGTCGCGGTTGAACCAGGTCTCGGGGTTCAGCAGGCTTTCGATCACCGCCCAGCCGAGCGAGGCGACGGGCCGTGACCACAGGGCGTGCAGCATGGCCGAAACGGTCTCGAACCCCTCGCGTCGCGCCACCGGACCCAGGCGGTGCTCGGCCAGGGACAGCCGTTCGCGCGAGAGCCGGTACCCGGCGCGCGAGGCCAGCAGGGCCTGGAGCTTTTCGAAATCCTCGGGCGTCATGGCGCTCACAGCACCCCCGCCTCGGTCAGTTTGGATTCCAGAATCTGGCCGTCGAACGGCTTCATCACATAGTCGTCGGCCCCCGCCGACAGCGCTTCGGCGATACGATCAGCGCGGGTCTCTATGGTGCAGAACAGCACCTTGGGCCGGTCGCCGCCCGGCAGGGCGCGCAGACGGCGCAGGAAGGTCAGACCGTCCATGACGGGCATATTCCAGTCCAGCAGGATCACGTCCGGCAGGGTCGAGGCGCAATAGGCCAGGGCTTCGGAGCCGTCGGCCGCCTCATCCACTTCGAAGGTCAACGCCTCGACGATGCGGCGCGCGACCTTGCGGATGATCCGGCTGTCATCGACGATGAGGCAGGTTCTGACGGTCAAGGCGGCGCCCGGCGAGGATTCGAAGCAATTCGATCGACATGGATCTTCGCGCCATGATCGCAGCCGGTCGGTTAACGAGCCGTTGGTGACGTGGCCTAAAGCGGCATCCGCGCGGTCAGGACGACCCGGCCCTCGTCGGCGGCCACGTCGAGGCTTCCGTCGGCCTCATGGACGGTCAGCCACAGCCAATAGGGCTGGATCCATTGGCCTTGCAGCCCCTCGGTCAGGGGGCGGCCGCTCAGACCGACGGCGGCTTCCGGCTTGAGACGCGCGCGCGCGCCCTCGGCCACGCCTTCCAGGACCAGGACGTCGCCATCGATGCGGCTGGCGATGACGGCGGTTCCGCCGGCGGGCAGGGCGGCGGCGGTCAGATAGCCCAAATTCACCAGGGCGCGGGCCTGGGGCTTGCTGAAGGCGCGATCCTCGACCCGCCAGTCGACGACGGCGCGGCCTCCGTCGGTCATGCCCGCGACCAGGGTCTGGAGTTCACGCCCGTCGAATCTCTCGCTGGTCGTGGCCGCGCCGAAGGCGACGCGGGCGAAATGGACCAGGGCCACCATCTTGCGCGCGCTCTGATCGATCAGGCCGATGGCGTCGTCACGCATATCCTGGGCCGACGGGTCGTTCAGCAGGTCCAGGCCCGAGACGATGGCCCCGGCCGGGCTGATGAAATCATGGCACAGCTTGGCCGCCACCAGGGTGGCCAGGTCGGTCGAAGAAGCGGTCTCGGTCATGGGGCGGAAGCTGACGTGATTTGCCGGTTCTTGAAACCGGGGGAATGGGCTAACCACGCGCCGATGACGACCGAATTGATCCGCGACCTCGAAAGCGGCGCCCTGACCGAAGCCATCGCCGACATCGCCGAGGCGGCGGCGGCGGTGATCCTGCCCTATTGGCGCACCGGTGTGGCCCATCGGTCCAAGGCCGACGACAGCCCGGTGACCCAGGCCGACCACGAGGCGGAGGCCCTGATCCTGGCGGCGCTGGCCGAACGCTGGCCAGGCGTCCAGGCGGTGGGCGAGGAACAGGCCGAGGCGGACGGCAAGCCCGCCGTCCTGGATGAGGTCTTCTGGCTGATCGATCCGCTGGACGGCACGCGCGGCTTCGTGGAGGGGCGCGAAGCCTTCACCGTCAACATCGCCCTGATCCAGGGCGACGCGCCCGTGGCCGGGGTGGTGACGGCGCCCGCCAGCGGTCTGACCTGGCGATCGACGGCGCCGGGGCGAGGCGCGGCCATGCGTCGCTTCGGCGAGGCGTGGCGGCCGATCAAGGTGCGCGACCGCCCGGCCGAAGGGTCCGCCCTGATGAGCCATAGCCTCACCGACGAAGAGGCGGCACGCCTGGCGGCGCGGCACGGGTGCACCCGGTGGCAGGGCACGGACTCTTCGTTGAAATTTTGCCTGATCGCCGAGGGTCGGTTCGATGCCTATCCGCGCAGCGGTCCGACTTCGGAATGGGACACGGCGGCGGGCCAGGCGGTGCTGGAGGCCGCGGGCGGGCGGGTGCTGGCCGACGACGGCGGCTCGTTGCGCTACGGCAAGCCCGGCCTGTTGAACGGCCCGTTCGTGGCCATCGGGGGGTAGGACCCCTTCTCCCCTTGCGGGAGAAGGAAGGTTATGTGCGAACCTTGATCAAGTCCTCGGCTCTTTGCACCAGGGCCGGAACGCCGTGATGGCGGGCGACCTCGGCCGCTTCCGACAGGGCCAGGGCGACGCCGGGCGGGGTCTGGCCGCACAGGCGTCCGACCGCCAGACCGACGCGGGCCAGGCCGATCTGGTCGGCGGCCCAATCCAGGGGCGCGGCGTCCGCATCCTCGCTTTGCAGCCGCACGCGCAGGCGGGCGGCGACGGCGGCCAGGGCGGTCAGGTCGCCCTGATCCTCTGCTTCCTGAACCGCGCGGGCGGTGCGGGCCTCGCGCGCCAGGGCGCCCAGGATCAGTCCGCCGTTGGCGGTCAGGGCCTCGGCTTCGATCAGGGCCTTGGTCGGGGTCGTCGGATCGTCGGCGCGCAGGATCTGGATGGCGGCCCAGTCCAGGGGACTGTGATCAGGCGTGAACTGATCGACGGCGGCGTCGAACAGGGCCTGGCCCTGAAGTCGGGCCGCGTCATCCCCGGCGACGGCGGCCAGGGCGGCCAGGCCCGCGCCGCACAGAGCCAGGGCGCGCGCGCGGGTCAGGGGCCGGTAATCGGGCGAGGCGCTCTCGACCAGGGCCAGAAGATCGCGGCCCGCCTGGTCCAGCAGGCGCGGATCGCGGCGGGCGACCCCGGCCTCCAGCGCCAGGGCGGCGCGGTCCATGCGCACGTCCTCGACATGGTCGGCGGGGGCCGATCGCAGATCATGCAGGGCGGCGTCCAGAAGGGCGGCGGCGTCCAGAAGGGCGACGGGATCGCCCGACAGCCGGGCGCGGCGGGCGCAAAGTCTGGCGTGCAGGGCGGCGGCGGTCGTGGCGACCTCGGTCTTTGCGGGCGTTCCGACGTCCGCGACGGTTTCGCAGGCGCGATCCAGCACGGCGACGTCGCCGCACAGGTCGAAGCGCAGCATATCGACGCGGGCGGTCTCCAGCGCGGTCTCGGCGATCTGGTCGCCGACAGCGCGACGGCGGGCGTCGGCCACGGCGGCGGCGGCGCGGTCCAGACTGGCCGGGTGGCCGCAACGACGAGCGTGCTCGCGCCAGAAGGCCGAGGCGCGCAAGGACGCCTCCACCGGGTGTTTGCAGGACACGCGCCCGGCATCGACCGACTGTTGCCGGGCCTCGACCTCGACCAGGTTGACGCCGATCAGCTCCAGCCAGCTCAGGTCGTCGCTTTCGCGCGCCTGGGCGAAGATTTTCCGCAGATCCTTGCCGAACTCGAACATCGAACGCCCAGACCCTTCGTCCCGGAACGGGACCGTTTCATCGCACTCCAGGCCCGTGTTGCAAGGTCAACGCCGAGGCGAGGATTTGGGTGCGTCAGCCCAGGTCGGGGGTGCGTTGTCGGCAACGCTGCAGGGCGGCTCGGGCCTCGGGGTTGTCGGCGCTGAGCAGACGGACGAACTGAATGCGGGCTTGGGTCAGACCAGCGCAGCGGACCATCTCCTCATAGGAGGTCAGTGGCGGCGTCTGCTAGGCCGCCAATCCGACAGAGAAGATCAGGGCTGAAAGCATTCTGATGACCATCTGACCATGGATTCAAGACAGGGAGAAGGCGCCGGCGGCATACCGGCGCCCTCGGCCTCCAGCCAGCGCAGGAAGGCGGTCAGGGCCGCGGAGTCCGCGCCGGCACCGCGTATCGCCACGAAGGCGGCGCGATCCGGCTGGAAGCCCAACGGGGCGGCGAGACGACCGCCGGCGACATCGGCCGCCACCAGAGGCCAGGGCAGGACGGCGGCGCCCCAGCCCGTTATGGCCGCGTCCACGGCGAAATGGAGATGCGCCACGGCACGCTCCTCGACGCGCGGCAGGTCCACTCCCGCCAGGTCCGCCCAGTCGCGCCAGCCCTGAGGGTGCGGCCGGGTGATCAGCCGAGGCGCGGTCATGACGGTTTCCAGCGGTGACTTTTCGGATGCGGCTAGCAGGGAGGGAGCGATGACTGGGCCGATGGTGTTGGGCATGAAGGGGCGCATCTGGGAGTCGTCGAGCGCCTCGGGGCCGACAATCCGCAGCAGGGCGTCGGCGCCGCGATGACTCATGGCGTGCGGAGGCAGTTCCGCGAGATGCAGCCGCACGTCCGGCCGCTGGGCGGAGAAGGCGGGCAGGCGCGGGATCAGCCATTTGACCGACAGGCTGGCGTGGACGGCCAGATGCAGGTCGCGTCCCTCGCCCCGGGCCGCGGCGACGCCTCCGGCGATGCCGTCGAAGGCGATCGTCAGGGTCGGCAGCAGGGTCCGGCCCGCGCTCGTCAGGACCAGCCGGTGCTTCGGCCCCTCGAAGAGGCGAACGCCCAGCGCGGCCTCCAGCGCCTTGACCTGACGGCTGACTGCGCTGTGTGTCACACAGAGTTCCGCGGCGGCGGCGGTGGCGCCGCCGGTCCTGGCCATGGCCTCGAAGGCGCGCAGGGCGTTGAGGGAGGGCAGGATCCCCGGACGTGTGAGATTATCGAACACCCCGATCCGATATGTCGCTTTCGCCAGGGCGGCAAGACGGGCGATCCAGCGGAATGCCGAGCCGCCCCCTGATCCTGATCGTCGCCGTGCTGGGGCTGGGCCAGATTACGGCCTTCGCGTCGAGCTTCTATCTGCTGGGCGTGCTGGCCGATCCGATGGCGGCGGGTCTGGGCGTGCCGGTGGGCTGGGTTTTCGCAGCTCTGTCAGGCGCCTTCCTGGTCTCGGCGGTGGTCGGACCGTCGGTCGGCTGCTGGACAGACCGGCGCGGCGGGCGCGAAGTGTTGATGGTCTCGAATGTCGTCTTCGCCACGGGGCTGATCCTGCTGGCCCTGGCGCAGGGTCCTGTGGGCATGGCGGTCGGCGTGCTCACCCTCGGACTCGGCATGGGCGGCGGGCTTTACGGAACGGCCTTCGCGGTGCTGGTCGATCTCTACGGCGACGCCGCGCGGCGGCCGATCACGGCGGTGTCGCTGCTGGGCGCCTTGGGCGGCGGATTGGGCTGGCCGATCACCCTCGTTCTGATCCAGACCTTCGGCTGGCGCGGCGCCTGTGTCGGCTGGGCGCTGGCGCATCTGCTGGTGTGCCTGCCCCTGACCGGGCTGCTCACGCCGCGACGGCGGATTCCACATCTGGACGAACCGCTGCAGACAGCAGCCGAGGTGCGGTGGGACCGGCGGATGCTGCAACTGGCGATCCTGTTCGCTGGGGCCTGGGCGGTGTCGACGGCGATGAGCGCCCACTTGCCGCGGCTGCTGATGCGCCTCGGCCTATCGCCTGCGGAGGCGGCGGGCATAGCGGGGCTGACGGCGGCGGCGGCCATCGGCGTCCGGTTGCTGGACCTGACCCTGCTGCACGGCGCCTCGCCCATCACGACCGCGCGCATCGCCGCCCTGATGCATCCGCTGGGCGCCCTGATCGTCGGCGTCGGAGGCGCCCGGTTCGCGGCGGCTCTGACCCTGTGTCAGGGCATGGGCAACGGCCTATTGTCGGTGGCCTCGGGGGTTCTGCCGCTGCGTCTGTTCGGGCGGCACGGCTATGCCGAGCGCCATGCCCTGCTGCTGACGCCCGCGCGCTTCCTGCAGGCCGCCGGACCGGCGCTCTATGGACTGGCGCTCGAGCGGTCGGCGACAACGGCGCTGATGGCGTCCAGCGTCGTCTGTCTGATCATGTTCGCCGCCACCCTCGGCCTGGAACGGCGCGAGGAGGCCTAGCCCCGTTCCTTCGTCTTGGTGAAGGCGATCTTCGGGAAGCGTTCCATGACGTAGCCGGTCTCCCAACTCGACTTGGCCAGGAAGACTGGGGCCTGGTCGATGTCGACGGCCATCTGAGGGCGATATTTGCCAGCGAAGTCGTCGAGGTCGGCCTTGTCTCCGCCGATCCAGCGGGCCTCGGCGTAGGGGCTGTGCTCGAAGATGACGTCCAGGCCGTATTCCTCGCCCAGGCGGTCGGCCATGACCTCGAACTGAAGCTGGCCCACGGCGCCGACGATGAAGTCACTGCCCAGCTCGGGACGGAACAACTGGGTCACGCCCTCCTCGGCCAGCCCCTCCAGCGCCTTCTTCAGGTGCTTGGCCTTGAGCGGGTCCTTGACCCGCACGCGTTGCAGGATTTCCGGCGCGAAATTGGGCAGGCCGGCGAAGCGAACCAGACCGGTCTCCGACAGGCTGTCGCCGACGCGCAGCACCCCGTGGTTGGGAATGCCGATGACATCGCCGGCATAGGCGTCCTCGGCCAGTTCGCGGTCCGAGGCGAAGAACATGATGGGGGCGTTCACCGACAGGGATTTGCCGGTGTTCTGAACCTTCAGCTTCATGCCGCGCTGGAACCGACCCGAAGCCATGCGGAACATGGCGATGCGGTCGCGGTGGTTGGGGTCCATATTGGCCTGGACCTTGAAGACGAAGCCGGTGACCTCGGCCTGGCCCGGTTCGATGATGATCGCCTCGGGCGTCGGGGCGTTGCGGGTCTCGGGCGGGGCCTCCTTTCGGGCGGGCATGGCCTTGGGCGGCGGCGCCCAGTCGCCGATGGCCTTGAGCAGGGCCTCGATGCCGAAATGGCGCAACGCCGAACCCCACAGCACAGGGGTCAGATGCCCTTCGCGGAAGGCTTGCAGGTTGAAGGCCGGATAGCCCGCCTCGACCAGCTCCAGGGCCTCGGCCAGGTTCGCCTGTTCGCCCGCCTCGAAATATTGCCCGGCGTCGGCCAGGGGCAGGGGGGCGGGGTGGTCTGGGTCCTCATCCGAACCGGCGGCCTTGCGGGTATAGGGCTGGAAGGTTCCCGTACCGACCTCGACCATGCCGCGCAGACGGTTGCCGCTTTCGGCCGGCCACCAGATCGGGGCCGGGTCCAGTTGCAGGCGGCTGGCGATCTCGTCCAGCAGGGCCATGGGGTCCTGGGCTTCGCGGTCCAGCTTGTTGATGAAGGTGATGATCGGGATGTCGCGCAGGCGGCAGACCTCGAACAGCTTCAGCGTCTGCGGCTCGATGCCCTTGGCGGCGTCCAGCACCATGATGGCGCAGTCGGCGGCGGTCAGGGTGCGATAGGTGTCTTCCGAAAAGTCCTCGTGGCCCGGCGTGTCCAGGAGGTTGAACATCTTGCCGTCGTGCTCGAACGTCATGACCGAGGCGCTGACCGAGATGCCGCGCTCCTTCTCGATCTTCATCCAGTCCGACCGGGTGCGCCGGTTCTCGCCGCGCGCCCGCACGGCGCCGGCGGCGCGGATGGCCCCGCCGGCCAAGAGGATGTGCTCGGTCAGGGTGGTCTTGCCCGCGTCGGGGTGGGCGATGATGGCGAAGGTCCTGCGGCGGAGCGCTTCTTCGGCGAGGGTCTGTTTCATGCGGCGTCCTTGAGGCGCGCGGACCTAGCGCGGGACGGCGCGAAAGTCACGGACGGCGACGATGAAACCTGCGCGCGGCCGCGCCGCGCCGGGGTGTATTATTCCGCTCATGGGGCGGCGTGGCGTCAGTTGAGGCGCTTCCGCCATGGACGGGACCTAGGCGTCGTCTTCACCCTCGTCCCCGTCTTCGCCCTCGCCTGGAGGCTGATCGGGCTGGGCCTCTTCGGCTTCGGCCGCCGCGCGGATCTCGGCGTCGCTTAGGGGCGGCTGGCCCGTGCGGGCGCGCTCAAGCAGGACGCCTGCGGTGCGGGCGGCCTGGCCGCCGTGCGGCGCATTGGCCAGGGGTTCGAGCAACAGGGCCGCTTCCTGATGTTCGCCCGCCAGCATCAAGGCCCGTGCGTAACCCAGACGGATGCCCGGTAGTTGCGGCGCGCCCCTGAACGCCAGGTCCCAGGTCGTCAGGTCGTTTTCGTTGGGATAGCCGTCGAAGCCGACGCGGGTCTCGGCCAGCATCTGCAAGGTGTAATACTGGCCGGGGTCGATCTGATAGGCGTGCGCCAACAGCCGTCGCGCCTCGCCGATGTGACCGGGGGCGTCGTCGGGGGTCTCGCCAGCCATATATATGTGGTGGGAGGCCAGCAGTTGCAGGGCCTCGACGTTGTTCGGCTCCGTTTCCAGCAAGCGGGTCAAGATCGCGACCCCGGCGGCGCGGTCCCCGAAATGCAGTTCGGCGTGTCCCAGTTGGAGCTGGGCGAAGGGGTCGTTCGGGTGGCGAGCGGCCAGACGACGGACCCGGGCGGCCGTCGCTTCCCGCCGATTCTGCGCCACCCCGACCTTCAGGCGCTGGCCGATCAGCAACAGGTCGTCGGCTGAAGCGGGCAGGGTGGTGACCGTGATCTCTGGGTTCGGCAGATCGCCACGGACGCCGGCGCCGACCAATCTCTGGCGCGTATAGCGACGCAGGGCCTTGCGGATGTCGGCCAGGCTCATGCCGGTGGCGGTCTCCATGGCGGCGACCGACTCCTCGCCCCGACTGACGGCCTGGGTATAGGCCAGCAACTGGCCTCGGCGCGTCTCGTCGCTCATGAACCAGTGGGTCAGAAGCCAGGCGATCGGATAGTAGGTCGCCTGATCCGTCTCGTCGCGCAGTTCCCCAGGTCTCTTGGTCAGCAGGTCGCGCAGGTCGATCCAGGAAGACCCCATGATCCAAGAGGCGCGGTTCTCGTTGACATGGCCGATGACGACCGTGTCCTCGCCGATCTCGGCGGTCATGAAATACTCCGCCAGCCCCTCGATGAGCCAGCCGGGATAGTTCGAGACCACGTCCATCTGCATACTGAAGTGATGGAAATATTCATGCAGCAGGTAGTCCTGCTCGCGGTCATGGATGGCGGTGGCGAAAATGCCTTCCTGGCGTGGGAAATAGACTCCGGCGACCGCCTGGCCCACGCCGGGACTGATTTCGGCCAGGCCGCGGCCATTGCTCACCAGATAGATCGGCAGCTTGCGCGCGGCGGGACGGCCCACCGGCAATCCCATCCGCCGCCGCAACACGAAATCATAGACTTCCAGGTTACGCACATAGCGCCGCAGGGCGCTTTCGGACCCTTGATAATAGACGACGAAATTCGGGCTTTCCGCACGCTTCCATTCGGCATGGGCGGGCGCAGCCCAGGCCGCCAGACTGATTGCGGCCGCAGCCGCGACGGCGGCGACGCCTTGTGAACGCTTGAACACGATGAACCCCGATCCCTCGCTGGTCTCGCGCCAGGTTAACGGGAGGCGGCGGCCCAAGACAAGCTCGGCTTGAGCCGATCAGGCGGCCAGGCGGTTCCAGACGGCCTTGTCGGCGGCGACGGCGTCGAGCTTGCCGCGACGGGCCTTGGTCGACAGTTGGCGGATGACGCCCTCGGGCAGGGCGCAGAAGCGCGGCTCGACCAGTTCGGGGGCGCAGCCCGGCGCATCGGCGGCGAACAGGGCGGCGTTGATCTCGGGCGCCCGGTCGGCGATCAGCCAGGCCAGGCGGCGGGCGCGGCCGGGATCGTTGACGTGCAGCATGGGATCTTCGGCGAACAGTTCGCAGCCTAGTTCCAGCACATAGTCAAAGCCCAGCTTCTCGAACCGGCGCGCGTCGGCGGGCGTGACCGGGCAGGCCTCGTCCAGATCGAACACGACGTCATTGAGAAGAAACAGCATGAAGCGGACCCGACTTGCGCGGACGTTTCTTCGTCCGTGATCAGACCCTAGACCCGCCGCGCTTGCAGTCCCGTTCACGAACGCGGTTAAGCCTTTTTCACCGTGTCGCCGGGCCGTTCATCAAGCCGAAGGGATGTGACTGGCGAAAGCCCGCGACGCGGTCCAGTGTCCGCATGGGGGAGACGACGGATGGCGAGCGACGACTGGCGCGGCTGGGTTCTGTATCAGATCTATCCGCGCAGCTATCAGGATACAGGAAGCGGCCTCGGCGCCGACGGCGTCGGCGATCTGGAGGGGATCACGCGGCGGCTGGATCATGTCGCCTCCTTGGGCGTGGACGGGATCTGGCTGTCGCCCTTCTTTCCGTCGCCGATGGCCGACTTCGGCTATGACGTGGCCGATTATCGCGGCGTCGATCCCCTGTTCGGGACGCTGGAGGATTTCGACCGACTGGTCGAACGGGCGCACGGCCTGGGGCTGAAGGTCGTCATCGATCAGGTCTATTGCCACACCTCGGACCGGCATCCGTGGTTCCAGGCCGCCCGCGAGAGCCGGACCGGCGAACACGCCGACTGGTACGTCTGGGCCGATGCGAAACCGGACGGATCGCCGCCGTCCAACTGGCAGTCTGTGTTCGGCGGCCCGGCCTGGACCTGGGATGCGCGGCGCGGCCAGTATTTCATGCACAATTTCCTGAAAGAACAGCCGCAGTTGAACCTGCACCATCCGCCGGTTCAGGAGGCGCTGCTCGATGCGGCGCGGTTCTGGCTGGAACGGGGCGTCGACGGTTTTCGGCTGGATGCGCTGAATTTCGCCATGCACGACCCGGCCCTGACCGACAATCCGCCCGAGCCGGAGGGACGGGGGGTTTGGCCCAGGACGCGGCCGTTCGATTTCCAGCGACACCTCCACAATCAGTCCCAGCCTGGCATCCTGGCCTTTCTGGAGCGGTTGCGCGCCCTGACCGACGACTATGGCGGGCGGTTCACCGTGTCCGAGGTGCCGGGCGAGGATTCCGGCGCCGAGCGACGGGCCTATACGGCGCCTGGACGGCTGAGCACGGCCTACGGTTTCGACTTCCTGTATGCGCCGGAGCTGACAGCGGCGCGGGTTCATGCGGCGATGGCGGAATGGCCAGGCGCGAAGGGCGAGGGCTGGCCGGCCTGGGCCTTTTCCAACCATGATGCGCCGCGCGCGGTGTCGCGCTGGGCGCCCGAGGCGGACCGCGAGGCCGCGCAACGGATGTTGACGCTGCTGCTGATGTGTCTGCGCGGCGTGGTCTTTCTGTATCAGGGCGAGGAGCTGGGCCTGCCCCAGGGCGAAGTGCCGTTCGATCGCCTGGTCGATCCCGAAGCCCTGGCCAACTGGCCCCGAACCCTGGGCCGGGACGGCGCGCGCACGCCGATGCCCTGGACCCCGCAGCGTCCGTGGGCGGGGTTCTCGACCGTGGAGCCGTGGTTGCCGGTCGACCCGCGCCATCCGCCGTTGAGCGTGGAGGCGCAGGGCGGGGACCCAGCGTCGCTGCTGAACCTGACCCGGCGACTGATCGCCTTGCGCAAGGCGCATGAGGCGTTGAAGACCGGCGCCTATCGGCCGGTCGAGGCGCCGGAACCGCTGATCGCCTTCGAACGGGGCGAGGGGAACGACGTGTTGCTGTGCGTGTTCAACCCGACGGGCGCGGCGGCGGACTGGTGCCTGCCGGGCGACTGGCGCGCCGTCGAGGCGGTCAATGGCGGCGACACCGGCCTGGGGGCCTACGCCGCCGTCGCGGCCCGGCCTATTTGAGCAGGTTGGGCAGCCACAGCGACAACTGGGGCACGAAGGTCACCAGCATCAGCACCGCCACGCAGGCGATGTAGAAGGGCCAGATGCTCTTCAGCGCGGCGGTCATCGGAATGCGGGCGATGCCCGAGCCGATGAACAAGACCGAGCCGACCGGCGGCGTGATCAGGCCGATGCCGCAGTTCAGCAGCAGGATGACCCCGAACTGCACCGGGTCCACGCCGAAGGCCTTGGCCACCGGCAGGAAGATCGGCGTGCAGATGATGATCAGCGGCGCCATGTCCATGAAGGTGCCCAGGACCAGCAGGATCAGGTTGATCAGCAGCAGCACCAGGATCGGATTGTCCGTCAGGGTCTGCAACAGGCCGACCATGGCTGACGGGATTTGCAGATAGGCCATCAGCCAGCCGAAGGCCCCGGCGCAGCCGATGATGAACAATACGGCCCCGGCCGTGCGCGCCGCACCAGTGCAGGCGGCCTTGAAGGCGCTCCAGCTCAGGTGGCGATAGACCAGGCCGGTGATGACGGTCGCATAGACCACGGCGATCGAGGCGCTTTCGACGGCGGTGAAGACGCCGGCGCGGATGCCGCCGAAGATGATTCCGACCAGCAGCAGGCCGGGGATGGCCGCGACCAGCCGCGTCGCCACCGCGCCGAAACCGGGGAAGGGGTCCGAGGCGTAGCCGCGCTTGCGCGCCACCACATAGGCCGTGACCATCAGGGCCAGGGCCAGGATGCCCGCTGGAACCACCCCGGCGGCGAACAGGTCCGAGATCGACACCCCGCCCCCGGCCGAGGCCGAGTACAGGATCATGTTGTGCGACGGCGGCACCAGCAGCGCCACCAGCGCCGCAGAAATGGTGACGTTGACCGCATAGTCGCTGTCATAGCCGCGCTTCTGCATCTGCGGGATCATGGTGCCGCCGATGGCCGAGACGTCGGCGATGGCCGAGCCGGACACGCCGCCGAACAGGGTCGAGCCGACCACCGTCACCTGGCCCAGGCCGCCTCGCACATGGCCGACCATAGATGAGGCCAGGGCGATCATGCGATCCGACAGCCCGCCCTTCATCATCAGCTCGCCGGTGAAGATGAACAGGGGGATGGCCAACAGGGCGACCGAGGTGATGTCCGAACCCATCTGCTGGAACACCACGATCGGCGGAATGGACAGGTACAGCACCGTGGCCATGGTCGCGGCCAGCAGCGAGAAGGCCACCGGCACGCCGATGGCCAGAAGCGCGGCCAGAAGCCCGAAGAGAACGACATATTCCATCTTCAGCCCTCTTTCGGCTCGGGCGGCGTATCGCCAGTGAACAGCCGCTCCAGCGCGAAGATCAGGATCAGCAGGCCGCCCACCGCCAGGGCCGCGAAGCGCAGACCCGACGGCGCGGGCGCCCCCGCCATGGGCACGGGCCAGTCGTCGATCATCAACAGGCCGCCCATCATCATCAGGCCCAGGCCGGCGGCGGCGGCGATCAGGCGGCTGATCGTCTTCAATAGCGTCTGCATCGGGCCGGGCAGGGCCTCGCGCAGGTTCAGGAAGGCGAAATGGGTTTCGCGCCGCACGCCGATCGCGGCGCCGAACATGACGGCGAAACTCATCAGCACCAGGGCCACCGGTTCGGTCCAGCCGGGGCTGGCGTTCAGCACATAGCGGGCGAAGACCTGCCAGGCCTGGATCAGGGCCATCGCCACCAGGGCCAGGCCCGCCAGGCCCAGGACCAGCGTCGCCAGGCCGTCGAGCGGACGCCGGGTGCGCGCCGTCGGAGCGGCGAGTGCGTCGGTCATGTCTTCGCCCTCCCTACAGGGACCGCGCGGGGCATCACGCCACCGCCACGATGCGTTCGTACAAGGCCCTCAGGCGGGGCGGTTTCAGATATTTGTCCAGCACCGGCTTCACCGTTGCGGCGAAGGCGGCCTTGTCGACCTGGGCCACCTGGGTTCCGGCGGCCAGCACAGTCGCGCGGGCGTCGGCTTCGCGCCGGTCCCAGTCGGCGCGCATCACCTGGACCGAGCGACGGGCGACGTCGCGCACCATGTCGCGGTCGGCGGGGGTCAAGGCGTCGAAACTGGCCTTGGACATCAAAAGCGCGTCCGGCGCGAAGGAGTGTTCGGTCTGGCTCCAGTAGCGGGCGACCTCGAACTGGCGGCTGGACTGATAGCTGGGCCAGTTGTTCTCGGCCCCGTCGATCAGATGGGTCTGCAAGGACGAAAAGACCGCGCCGAAGGTCAGAGGCGTGGCGTTGGCCCCCATGGCCGTCAATGTGTCGATGAAGATATCGGACATCGGCGCCCGCAGCTTCAGCCCGCGCAACTGACCCGGCTCGGTCACCGGATGGCGGACGTTGTAGATGCAGCGCGGCGCGGCGTCGTAATAGGCCAGGCCGACCAAGCCGCGGTGTTCGAAGATGTTCAGCAGTTCGGTCCCGATCGCGCCGTCCACGACCGCGCGCACATGGTCGACCGAGCGGAAGACGTAAGGCAGGGCCAGAAGCTGCGTCTCGGGAAAGGCGTTGTTCAGAGCGGCGACGGCGACGCGGCAGATGTCCACGGCGCGAAACCGGGTCAAGCCGATCGAGTCGTCCTCGTTGCCCAACTGCCCGGCCGGGAACTGGCGCATACCCAGGCGGCCATCGGTCAGGCGGCCCAGCTCCTCGCCCATCCATTTGACCGCCTTGACGGTCGGATAGTCGGCGGGGTGGACGTCGACGGCGTTGAAGACGGTCTTTCCGTCGCTGGACGCGGGGCGCGGGGCGCAGCCGCTTAACAGCGACAGGCCGCCCAGGCCGCCCAGGGTGAGAAGACGACGGTTCAGCGTCATGTCACAGGCTCCGCCCTGACGGCCAGGCAGGTGATGGTTCCATCAGGTCCGAAGTCCGCCTCGGCCGACTGGCCGGCGTGGATGCGATGCACGCCGGTGGCCGCGCCGGTGGACACCAGTTGGCCCGCCTCCAGCCGCCGTCCGCGCGTGTGCAACAGGTTCAGCAGGAAAGCCAGGGAATCGAGCGGGCCGCCGGGGATGACCTCGGCCCCGCCCACGCCGACGACGCGGCCGTCGACACGCATCCGGCAACGCAGATCCATCAATCGATCCAGCCCGTCCGGGATCGTTTCGCCCAGGATCAGACCGGCGTTGTTGCCGAAGTCCGAGGCGGTGACCGCCGGGCCGTTGTCGTTGATGCCGGCGAAGGGGCTGCCGGCGATCTCGACCCCCGTCAGGACACGGGCGACCAGGGACCGGGCCGCGTCGACCGTCCAGCCGTCACGGTCGGGCGCGGTCTCGCCGATCTCGAAGACATATTCCGCCTCGACCGCCGCGAAGCCGTTTTCGATCACGCCGAAGGATGTCGGGAGGGGACCCGCGCGCCAGATGTTGCGGGCGAAGATCGGCCCGGCCAGACGCCCCGCTCCGAAGGCGGCGTCGTGCGGCGGCGGGATGCGGCCCAGCTTCCAGCCGGAGACGCGATCCGGCCAGGCGGCGATGGCCTCGTCCTGCACGGCATAGGCCGAGACCAGGTCGGCGGGCATGACGCCGGGATAGGGTTCGATGGCCCAGGCGCCGCGTCGTGCGGCCACCAGGGCGGCGGCGATCTGGGCGGCGGACGCGCGGGGATCGGCGACGGTCAGGCTCATGCCGACACGTCTTGCCCGGCCGAAGCCGACGCCTGAATTCTGACGATGGCGTGTTTCACGCTTCCTCCCGTTGGCGGGGAGATTGCGCAGGAAGGAAACCGGTGTCAATTTCATTTCCGTCGAGGCATGATCCATCGACAAACAGGCAGACGTCGCGGTGAACGGCGACGGTGCGATAGGAAGGACGCCATGACTCGATCCCGTCTTCTCGCCGCCGTGGCGACCGCCGCCGCCGTCTTCGGGCTGAGCCTGGTCTCCATGGACCGCGCCGAGGCTCAGGATGCGACGCCTGCGGCCGAGGCGGCCCTGCCGGCCTTTCCCGGCGCCCTGGGCTGGGCGGCGCGGACGCCGGGCGGGCGCGGCGGGCGCATCATTCGCGTCACCAATCTGAACAGCGAGGGCGAAGGCAGTCTGCGCGCCGCCATCGAGGCCGAGGGGCCGCGCATTGTCGTGTTCGAAGTCGGCGGGGTCATCGACCTGGGCAAGAAGACGCTGAAACTGCAAAACCCCTACATCACCATCGCCGGACAGACGGCGCCTTCGCCGGGGATCACCCTGATCCGGGGCGGCATGGACATCGCCGGCCACGACGTGATCGTGCAGCACATCCGCATCCGCCCCGGTTCGGCGGGCGGCGAATGGATGAGCGGCTGGGACGAGGACGGCATCTCGACCGTGGCGGCCCACGACGTCATCATCGATCATTGCAGCCTGACCTGGGCGACCGACGAGAACCTGTCGGCGTCCGGCCCGCGCTTCACTGGCGCGACGCCCGAGGAATGGCGTCAGGGCACCAGCCACAACATCACCTTCTCGAACAATCTGATCGGCGAGAGCCTGGCCTATGCGACCCATTCCAAGGGCGAGCATTCCAAGGGATCGCTGATCCACGACAACGTCAGCGGCCTGCTAATCGTGGGCAATTTGTACGCCCACAACTACGAGCGGAACCCGCTGTTCAAGGGCGGGGTGCATGGGGTGATCGTCAACAACCTGATCTATGATCCCGGCCCGCGCGCCATTCACTACAACCTGGCGCCCGAGGAGTGGCTGGCCCACCCCTATGAGGTCGGCAAGATGACGGCGGTCGGCAATGTGCTGCGCGCCGGGCCGTCGACGCCGTTGGACCGCGTCGCCTTCCTGATGATCGGCGGGGCCGGGGATCTGGAATACTATGGCCGCGACAACATCGCCGTGGACGCCGTGGGCGAGCCGCTGCGGATGCTGGGCAGCTATACGACCACGGGCGCGCGGATCATCGAGACGCGGCGGCCGCCGGTGTGGTGGGACGGACTGAACCCCATGCCCGCGCAACAGGTGCAGGTCTCTGTGCTGAGCCAGGCCGGCGCGCGGCCCTGGGATCGCGATATGCGCGACGTGCTGCTGATCGCCGAGGTGGCCGAGGGGCGCGGCGAGATCATCGACAATGAGCGCGAGGTCGGCGGCTATCCGGCAGTCGCGGAGCCGACGCGCAAACCCTTCAATCCCGAGGACTGGGACCTGCGTTTCATGACGCCGCTGCGCGACGCGGTGCTGGATCGTCCAGCCCAGCGGCGGGGGACCTGACACGACTCAACGGCGAGGCTAGACAGGACGTTCGACGAGAGGGCGGACGGCTTGAGCGACCCGAAACGCAGCGGCAAGCCCGCGACCATCAACGACGTGGCGCGCCTGGCGGGCGTGTCCAAGAAGACGGTCAGCCGGGTCATCAACAACTCGCCCTTCGTGCGCGAGGAGACCCGCGCCAAGGTCGAGGCGGTGATCGCCGAGGCGGGCTTCACCCCCGATCCCCAGGCGCGGGGCCTGGCCTTCCGTCGGTCGTTCCTGGTCGGGATGATCTACGACAACCCCAGCCCGAACTATGTCGTGAATATGCAGCAGGGGGTGCTGGACGCGGTGCGAGGCTCGGGACTGGAGCTGGTGGTGCACCCGTGCAACCGGGCCTCGGAGAATTTCCTGGCCGATGTCGAGGGTTTCGTGGTGCGCCAGAAGCTGTTCGGCGTGGTCATGCCGCCCTCGGTGTCCGAGGACGAGCGGGTGGTGGCCCTGCTGCGCGCGGCCGACTGTCCCTATGTGCGGATCGCCTCGGTGTCGCTGGACGAACCGGCGCGCATGGTGGTCACCAACGACAGTCGCGGCGCCGCCGAGGCCGCGCGGCATCTGGCCGAACTGGGCCACACGCGGGTGGCCTTCATCTCGGGTCCCGACAGCTTCCGTTCGTCGCACGAGCGGGGCAGGGGCTTCGAGGCCGGGCTGGCCGAGCATGGGCTTACGCTGGACCCGGCCTGTGTGCGGCGCGGGGCCTATACCTTCGAATCCGGGGTCGAGGCGGCGGCGGACCTGTTGTCGGCGCCGAACCCGCCGACCGCTATCTTCGCCGGCAATGACGAGATGGCCATCGGGGTGATGAAGGCGGCGCGCGACCGGGGCCTGGACGTGCCGTTCGACCTGTCGATCGTCGGCTTCGACGACCTGCCGATGGCGTCGCGGGTGTGGCCCAATCTGACCACGGTGCGCCTGCCGGTGCGCGACATGGGACGGATGGCGGCCGAGAAGCTGACAGCCCGCAGTCGGGGCCTGGACCCGGCGACCCTGGATCAGCCGGAGATCATGCCGTCGCTGGTGGTGCGGGATTCGGCGGCGCCGCCACGGGCGTGACAGGCGCCGCCGCCGGTTTCCGGCGATCTAGGCGGCGGCGACCACGCCCTCGATATAGGCGCGGATGGCCTCGTCCTGAGCGTTGGCGAAGAAGTATTCGGCAAAGCGTTCGCCAGCCACGGCGGCCTTCAGCAGGTCCTGATCGACCGACTTCAGCACCGTCAGCATATCGTAGCAGGTCACGGCCTTCAGCGATTTCAGGATGCCCCGGTTGCGCGCCATGATCTCGGCCCGCTCCTTGGGATAGCCCAGGCCGCGCTCGCCCTCGAACAGCTTCCGATAGACGTCCTGAAGGTTCAGTTCGGCGGCCCAGCCGAACCCCTTGGCGTAGGGCATGGAGATGGCGTTGCCGTCATTGATCTGGCCGAACAGGAAGGCGTCGGTGGGGTCGATGATCAGGCCGCAGAAGACGCCCGGCATGGCGTTGCAGGCCAGCATGGACCCCATGCCGGTGCCGCAGCCGGTGACCACGAAATCGGCCGCCCTGGAATTGATCAGGATGCCCGCCAGCAGGCCGTTCATGACATAGGTCAGCGAGGCTTTGTCCTCGGGCGTGTACATACCGTAGTTGAAGACCTGATGGCCGAGCGGCTCGGCGACCGCCGTCAGGGCGTCGTGGATGATCCCGTTCTTGGCGGCCTGGCTGTTTTCGGTGATGAGGGCGATTTTCATGGCGATGTCTCGGAGCGGATCGAGGGGGCGGGCCGCTCCTCGTTTGCATGGGTATATGACACCGGTTACCTATGGGCGCAATTCGCAGCGGACCCGGACGGCCCCGATATGAGCATCTCTTTCGACCTGACGGGCCGGACGGCCCTTGTGACCGGCGCCAACACCGGGCTGGGCCAGGCGATCGCCGTGGGGTTGGCCGGGGCCGGGGCCGACATCGTGGCCGTGGGCCGCTCGGTCCCGACCGAGACCGAGACCGCAGTGAAAGCGCTGGGTCGGGGCTTTAAGGCCATCAGCGCCGACCTGTCGTCGATCGCGCCGATCGCCGAGATCGTGGCCCAGGCCGGGCTGGTCGATGTGCTGATCAACAACGCCGGCATCATCCGCCGCGCCGACAGCCTGGATTTTTCCGAGGCCGACTGGGACGCGGTGATCGACACCAATCTGAAGTCGGCCTTCTTCCTGTCGCAAGCCGTGGCGCGGACCTGGGTCGCGGCCGGGCGTGGCGGCAAGATCATCAATATCTGCTCGATGCTGTCCTTCCAGGGCGGCATACGGGTGCCGTCCTATACGGCGTCGAAAAGCGGCCTGGCGGGGATCACGCGCCTTCTGGCCTGCGAGTGGGCGGCCAGGGGGATCAACGTCAACGGCATTGCGCCCGGCTATTTCGCCACCAACAACACCGAGGCCCTGCGCGCCGACGAGACCCGCAACCGCGACATCCTGGCCCGAATCCCGGCCGGACGATGGGGCGATCCGTCGGATCTGGCGGGGGCGGCGGTGTTCCTGGCCAGTGATGCGGCGGCCTATGTGCACGGGACCATCCTGCCGGTGGATGGGGGCTGGCTGGCGCGGTGAGTTCACGATCCCTCACCCCAGGGGCGGCTATGCGAGACTGTTCAACCAGTCTTCGAGGTTGGTGAAACCGTCGCCGTCGGGGTCCGCAGGGCCGTCGACAGGGTCGGCGGGGTTCAGGCCATGGGCGCTCTCCCAGGCGTCGGGCATTCCGTCGCGGTCGGCGTCGACCCAGGGCCGGCCGGGGGCCAGGTCGGGCCAGCCGCCGACGTCGGTCTGACTGTCGATGATGCGGCCCGAGCGGGCGCGGACGCCGTCCAGAATGCGTTGATCGACGCTGTCGCGGTTCCGGGCGCCGACGCCGGACAGGACCGAGGCTTCGGCTTCGGCAGCCGTCTCGGTAGCGGGGTCGGCCCAGTCGGGGCGCGCGGGCAGGCGATAGCCGGGCCGATCACCGTCCTTGACCAGGCTCCACGGATCGGCGGGCACGACGCCGTCCATGCTGTTGACCTCGAACCAGGCGCGGGCCAGGGGGTCCGATTCCTCGAAGGCCCAGCGGCCGGTCGAATCCGGGCCGGGGACGTAGGCATTGGCGATGAAGGCATAGGTCGACAGGCTGTCGGTGTCGGCGTTGTAGCCGGAGTGGGAGCCGCCCCAGTCGTAGAACAGGTTGTTGCGGAACTCGAAGCGCGGTCCCTGGGGATCGATGGCGGGCGGATTGTAGTTGCCGGGGCGCGGCATCCGCGCGTGGTGGCTGGCCCAGAGGTTGTGGTGGAAGGTCATGCGCGCGCCGTGGCCGCCACGCACCAGAGAGCCATAGCCGTGTTCGCCCTTGGCGTGGTTGGAGGCGTTCAGGGACTCGGCGATCAGGCTCCACTGAACGGTGACGTCGTAGATGCCGCGCTCGGGCGGGTCGTAGCGGCTTCCGGCCGACAGGGTCTCGTCCACCGACCATGAGGCCGAGATGTGGTCCAGGATGATGCGGTTCCCGCGCGTGATGGAGACGGCGTCTTCCTGAACCCCCGTCTCGTCGCCCAGGCGGACGCGCAGATGACGCACGATCACATCGTCGGCGGCCACGACCAACGGCTGGCCGCGCAGGGTGATCCCGCCGCCCGGCGCCGTCTGGCCCGCCAGGGTGACGCGCCCCTGGCGAATGGTCAGGGGCGACTGGAGCGTCAGGGTTCCGCCGATATCGAAGACGATCGTCCGGGGACCGCGCGATTCGACGGCGGCCCGCAGACTGCCGGGACCGGAATCATTGAGGTTGGTCACCCGCAACACGGCGCCGCCGCGCCCGCCGAGCGCGAACCGCCCCGCACCCTCGGCGCCCGGAAAGGCCAGCGACTGCGCGGCCTGGGCCGATGGAGCTGCGGCCGCGAGCGACAAGGTCGCGAGGCTCGCGGCGAGGCCTCGGATAGCGAGGGTTGCCAGATCGGCTGTCATCGGGTTAGGCTCTCGATTGATACCGGTGTCAGAAAGCATTCCGCTCGATGATGACACCGGTGTCAAGTCGGGGCGGCCGCCAAGGGGGGGCGCTTCCAAAAAATGACAGACCGGGGCGAATCCCGGCGTCCTGTGCCCTATGGGAGGAGGCATTGATGAACGTCACTCGCTCGCGGAGCCGCGCGTTGCGCCGCTCGCTGATTGTCGGGACCTCGGGTCTCGCCATCGCCCTGTCGGTCGGGGCCGCCGCCGCGTCCGCGCAGACGGCGCCGCAGGAACCCTCGACCACGGTCGACGAGGTCGTGGTCACCGGCTTCCGGGCCAGCCTGAACGCCGCGCTGGACATCAAGCGCAATGAGACCGGCTTCGTCGACGCCATCGTGGCCGAGGACATCGCCGACTTCCCCGATCTGAACCTGGCCGAGGCCATCCAGCGCGTGCCGGGCGTGGCCATCGACCGCGACGCCGGCGAAGGTCGTTCGATTACGGTGCGCGGCCTGTCGTCGGATTTCACCCGCACCCGCATCAACGGCATGGAGGCCCAGGCCACCACGGGCGCGACCGACAGCTCGGGCGGCGCCAACCGCGGCCGGGGCTTTGACTTCAACGTCTTCGCTTCGGAGCTGTTCAACTCGATCAAGGTGCGCAAGACGGCCGCGGCCGAGACGGAAGAGGGGTCGCTGGGCGCCACCGTCGATCTGCAAGCGGCGCGCCCGTTCGACTATCGCGGCTTCGCCGCCGCCGCCTCGATCCAGGGCGGCTACAACGACCTGTCCGAGCAGTGGAACCCGCGCGGCGCCTTGCTGATCTCCAACACCTTCAATGACGGTATGTTCGGCGCCTTGATGTCGATCGCCTATAGCGAGCGCGATCTGATCGAAGAGGGCTTCTCGTCGGTGCGTTGGGTAAACGCCATGGGGACGGGCGGCTCGGGCGGCTTTTGCAGCCCCTTGGGCGTGGCGCCCCAGAACCCGTCGAACAGCTCCTCGACCGGTTCGTCGGCGACCAACTGCGCCACTGGCGTGGCGCGCCCGGCCAATACGGCCTCAAACGTCAACGCCTACAACATCGCCAACCAGGCCAACGTCTATATCCCGCGTTTGCCGCGCTACGGCCGTTTGACCCATCATCAGGAGCGCACGGGCGTCACCGGCGCCTTCCAGTTCCGCCCGTCGGACGCCACGACCATCAGCCTGGACGTGCTGTACTCCAAGCTGAACTCGACCCGTCAGGAAGACTTCCTGGAAGCCCTGTCGTTCAGCCGCAACGCGGCCGCCGGCGGGCAGACCCAGATTCATGTGCTGGACGCCGCCGTCGACAACAATATGTTGGTGTACGGCCTGTTCAACAACGTCGATGTGCGTTCCGAGAGCCGCTTCGACCAGTTGAGCACCAAATTCACCCAGGTCAGCCTGAGCGCCGATCATCAGTTCACGGATCGCCTGCGCGGCCGCTTCTATGCGGGCCAGGCTACGTCGGACTACAGCAACCCGGTCCAGACGACGGTCACCCTGGATCGTCAGAACGTGCAGGGGTACTCGTTCGACTTCCGGGGCAATGGCAACACCCCGGTCATCAACTATGGCTTCGATGTGGCCAATCCGGCCAACTGGGCCTGGCGCGACGCCAGCCTGGGCACCGGCATCACCTCGGTGCCGCGTTCGGAGATCCGCATCCGCCCCAATGGCGTGGACACCAAATTCACCGGCCTGCAAGGTGATCTGGAGTTCGACCTGGCCGAGGGTTGGACCCTGAAGGGCGGGATCAACTACAAGACCTATCTGTCCGAATCCTACGAGTTCCGCCGCACCGACGAGACGGTGGTTCCGACCCTGCCGGGCGGCATGACGGTGGCGGACATCTCGAACCTTCTGACCGGTTTCGGCTCGGGTCTGAGCTATGGCGGCGACACGGGTTGGGTGCGGCCCAACCTGGGCGCCATCGCCAACCTGTTCAACATCTACTGCAACTGCAACACCGGCGTGGCGGGCGGGGACTTCTCCCTGACCAGCATCACCAACGGCAACGCCCGCGGCGGCAACCGCACCATCGAAGAGACTGACCTGGCCTATTACCTCCAGGCCGATTTCGATCTGGTGTTGGGCGGAATGCCGGTGCGCGGCAATCTGGGCGTGCGCCAGGTGAACACCCGCCTGTACGCCGAGGGCTACAGCTCGACCGGCGGCGGCACCCTGGTGTTCGGCGAAAATGAATATGACGACACCCTGCCGTCGTTGAACGTCGCCATCGAGCCGATGGAGGATGTCATCGTGCGCTTCGGCGTGGCCAAGGTGATGGCGCGTCCGCAGATCGGCAACACCCTGGCGGGCACCAACTATCTGGTGCCGACGACCTCGCTGTCGACGACGGGACCGAACTTCACCGCCAGCATCGGCAATGTGAATCTGGAGCCGTTCCGCGCCACTACCTACGACCTGGGCGTGGAATGGTATTTCGGTGACGGCGGCCTGTTGTCCTTCGCCTATTTCTACAAGGACATCGACACCTACATTCAGATCATCCGCCAGGATCTGGAGTATCAGCAACTGACGGCGCTGAACCCCTCGGCCTTCGCGGCCAGCTATTGCACCGGGGTCTGCTCCTCGACCACCATCTTCCAGTTGACCAGCGCGGTGAACACCGAGGGCGGGCCTCTGAAAGGGTTCGAGATCGGCTATCAGCAGCCCTTCACCTTCCTGCCGGGCTTCCTGAGCAATTTCGGCATCCAGGCCAACTATACGAAGGTCGAGTCCGAGATCGACTACTGCAACGACGCCCTGTGCGCGACCTATGTGACCAACGACCTGATCAACTTGTCGCCGACCTCGTACAACGGCACCCTGTACTATGAGGATGACCGGTTCTCGGCCCGCGTCTCGGCCGCCTTCCGCGAGGAGTATCTGCAAAACGTCCCCGGCCGGAACAACAACCTGGTCGAGGGCAAGATGGACACGATGAACATCGACGCCTCGGCGACCTTCAAGCTGACCGACGAGGTCACCCTGACGTTCGAGGGCCTGAACCTGACCGACGAGGAGAACCATCAGTGGGTCGGCGACGACACCCGTCAGTCGACCTCAGTCTATCACCACACCGGTCGCCAGTTCTATTTCGGCGCCCGCTACAAGTTCTGACGGAACGTTCTCTCCTGAACGCCGACTGGGGCGAAATCGGTTCGAACGGACGCAACCCGTGAGGACTCAGATTTCGCCCCACTTTTATTCGAGAGCCTGATTCACGACCTCGGCGGAAACGCGAAGCGTTTCCTGCTCACCCGATCAGGCTCGCGGCCGGAGCGGCAAGCCGCTCCGGCCTCTTTTCTTTGATGACGCGAGGCCGCAAGACTTCCGCATGACCCGACCGCTGACCATTCCGTCCGCCGAAGGCCGCCGTTGGGACATCGTCGCCCTGGGCGAGGTGATGCTGCGTTTCGATCCGGGCGAGCGGCGGGTGCGCAATGCGCGGTCGTTCGATGTCTGGGAGGGCGGCGGCGAATACAATGTGGCCCGCGCCCTGGCCAAGGGGTTCGGAATGCGCGCGGCGGCGGCGACGGCCCTGCCGAAGAACGACCTGGGCCTGCTGTGCGACGACCTGATCGCCCAGGGGGGCGTGAGCCGGGAACACGTCATCTGGCGGGACTATGACGGGATCGGGCGCAACACCCGCCTGGGCCTGAACTTCACCGAGCGGGGCTTCGGTTTGAGACCCGCCCTGGGGGTGTCGGATCGCGCCAATTCGGCGGCCAGCCAGATGCGGCCGGGCGAGATCGACTGGGACCGGTTGTTCGGCCAGGAGGGGGTGCGCTGGCTGCACACAGGCGGCATCTTCGCGGCCCTGTCGACCTCGACGGCCGAGACGGCGATCGAGGCCGTCCAGGCGGCCCGACGTCACGGCGTGATCGTGTCCTATGACCTGAACTATCGCGCCAGCCTGTGGAACGCCCACCCCGACCCCGATGCGGCCCGGCGGGTGAACCGCACCATCGCGGAGAGCGTCGATGTGATGATCGGCGACGAGCACGGGTTCCAGACCTGTCTGGGGCTGGACCTCGACGTCGGGTCGCGAACATCGGGCCTGGACGCCGGGCCGTTCCGGGCGGCGGCCCCGGCCTTCGCCAAGGCGTTCCCGAACGTGAGGATCATCGCCGCCACCCTGCGCGAGCCGACGACGGCGGGACGCAACGACTGGGGCGCCGCGGCCTGGGCCGACGGTCAGGTGGTTCAGGCCGAGGTGCGGCGCGATCTCGAAATCCTCGACCGGGTCGGCGGCGGGGACGGTTTCGTCTCGGGTCTGGCCTGGGCGCTGATGGACGGGCGCGATCTTCAGTCGGCGGTCGACTGGGGCGCCGCGCACGGCGCCCTGGCGATGACCACGCCGGGGGACGGCTCCATGGTCTCGAAGACCGAGGTCGAGGCGCTGTTGGCCGGGGCCGGGGCGCGGACGGTGCGATGAGACCTTCTCCCGCAAGGGGGAAGGAAATCACGTGCCTGGCTGCACATAGGGGACCCTGGCGAAGAGCCGCCGTTCTCCGCCGCGCGGATCGTCTTCCATCCGACAGACGTCGTCCAGGATCATCGTCTGACGGCGGGGCAGGGCGTAAGGCTCCCACGCGGGCAGGCCGGAGTGGTTCGGGTCGCCGGTGGCGGCGAAGGCGGCGAAGGCTGTGCTGACCCGATCGGCCATGGTTTGCGCCGTCGGGCCGATGGCGAGGGAGCCGGGCGCCTGAACCGTGTCGAAGGCCAGGGGGATGTCCGACATATGCGGGGCGCCGCGATAGCCGTTCGCCAGGGTCGAGGGCCAGTCCAACTGATAGACGAAGGCGGGCGACCCCTGCTGGGCGCGCAGCTCCGCCTCGATGACTGCGGCGCGCCAGGATCGGGCGGCGGTGGTGGCCGCGAAGAAGACCCGGCTGGGCGACCAGTCGGAATGGAGACGGCGATACTCGGCGACGACGGTCTCGGGCGCGATGTCGACGCGCAGATTGACCGGGGTCAGCCGGGCTGGAAGGTCGTCCCAGTTCAGGGCGAAATTGGCCGGGTCGTTGCCCAGAAAGGCCAGGGTCTCGTCGCGGGTGTTGCCGATCATCATCGGCACGGCCGCCGACTGCGCCGGGGCGTCGGGATAGAAGGGGTGGCGGACTAGGGTCCGGTCGTCCAGCACCGGCCCGAAATAGAGACCGCCGTAGGGCAGGACCGGATCGCGGATCTCGGCGGCTTTCAGCAGGGTCTCGACGGGCAGGCTGGCGGCTTCGTGCGCACGCTCAGGCGGCAGGTTCAGGGCGTCTAGCCAGGCGCGGGCGCGGATCGCGGCGTTCATCGGGCCGGAGGCGGTGACCTGCTGGCCGCTCATGGTCGCGGCGCGATGGAACAGACCTTGGGCGGCGGGGACGGCCATCAGGGTGGCGATCTTGGCGCCGCCGCCCGATTGGCCGAAGACCATGACGCGGTCGGGATCGCCGCCGAAGGCCGCGATGCTGTCGCGGACCCATTCCAGCGCCAGGATCAGGTCCAACTGTCCGGCGTTGCCGCTGTCGGGAAAGACGCCGAACCGGCCGAGCGAGGCGTAGCCGAACAGGTTCAGCCGGTGGTTCAGGGTCACCATCACCACGTCGCGACGACGGGCCAGGCGCGCGCCGTCGGTGAGCGGGCTGGAGCCGGAGCCGGTCGAATAGGCGCCGCCGTGGATATAGACCATGACCGGCCGTCGGGCGGCGTCCAAGCCGGGCGTCCAGACGTTCAGGAACAGACAGTCCTCGCCCTGGTTCGGCTCGTCGCCCCGTTGGGGGCTGGCGCAACCGTGGGCGAAGGCGTCGACCGGCCGGGTCCACGGCGCGGGGCGGCTCGGCGGCTGGAATCGACGCGGCCCGGTGTCGGCGCCGTAGCGAATGCCCTTGAAGGTGATCACGCCGCCGTCCCGCACGCCGCGCACGGGTCCGTTGACGGTGGACGCGACGGGATGGTCGCCGGCCGCCGCCGAACGCGGCGTCAGGGCCAGGGCGGGGGCGGCGATCAGCAGCGAGCGGCGGTCCATGACGCCAACCTATCCGGCCCTGTCACCGGTGTCATGGGCGGAGGCAAAGCCCGCTCCCGTTTGCGGGAGAGGCGGCCCGTCAGTCGCGCAGCGACCTGGGATCGGCGGGGGGAGTCTTCTGTCGTCAGAAGAATTCCTCCATCGTCATGCGTCTCGCTGTGCTCGGCGACACGACACTCCCCCCCGCAAGCGGGAGAAGGATTGCGTAAGCGCCCTTGCAGCCCTTGCCTTGCGGTGGTGTTGTGATCACGCAATGTTACAGGCGCGCCCTCCCCAGCCGCGCGCCGGGGAGTCGCCATGACCTATCAAGCCCGCGCCGGATTGAGCGTAGCCCGGCCGGTGATCGACCTGATCGAAGGCGAAGTGTTGCCGGGTCTGAACCTGGAGGCCGCGCCTTTCTGGCGCGGCGTGGCCGAGATCCTGGCGCGGTTCGCGCCCGAGAACCGGCGGCTACTGGCCGTGCGCGATCAGATGCAGGCGCGGATCGACGCCTGGCATGAAGCGCGCCAGGGTCTGCCGCACGATGCGGCGGCGACCGAGCGTTTCCTGAGAGAGATCGGCTATCTGATCGAGACGCCCCAACCCTTCACCATCGCCACGGAAAATGTCGATGACGAGGTGGCGCGCATGGCGGGACCGCAACTGGTGGTTCCGGCGCTGAACGCCCGGTTCGTGCTGAACGCCGCCAATGCGCGCTGGGGCAGCCTGTACGACGCCCTGTACGGGACCGACGCCTTGGGTGAGCCGCCGCCGCCAGGACCCTATGACGCCGCGCGCGGGGCGCGGGTGGTGGCGCGGGCCAAGGCGTTTCTGGACCAGGCCGCGCCGTTGGCGGACGGATCGTGGGCGGACCTGAGGGACCCGCATCTGAACGGCATCGCCCTGAAGGAACCGGCCCAGTATGTCGGCGCGACCGACAAGGGGCGGGTGTTCCGCCATCACGGCCTGCACATCGAGGTGGTGTTCGACCCGGACCATCCGATCGGAACGACCGATCCGGCGGGGATTTCCGATGTGGTGCTGGAAGCGGCCCTGTCGACCATCGTCGATCTGGAAGACTCGGTCGCGGCCGTGGACGCTGAAGACAAGGCGGCGGGATGGCGCAACTGGCTGGGCCTGATGCGCGGCGACCTCAGCGAGACCTTCGTCAAGGGCGGCCGGGCGATGACGCGGACCCTGGCCGACGACCGGCGGGTCATGGTCCCGGACGGGACCGAAAGGGTTCTGAAGGGGCGCAGCCTGCTGTTCGTCAGGAACGTCGGCCATCTGATGACCACGCCCGCGGTTCTGCTGGCGGACGGGTCCGAGGCGCCCGAAGGGGTGCTGGACGCGATCGTCACCAGTCTGATCGGCCTATACGATCTGCGCGGCCTGGGTCGGTTCGGGAACAGCGCGGCGGGTTCGATCTATATCGTCAAACCCAAGATGCACGGGCCGGAGGAGTGCGCCTTCACCGACCGGCTGTTCGACGTCGTCGAGGACCTGCTGGACCTGCCGCGTCACACGATCAAGGTCGGGGTGATGGACGAGGAACGGCGCACCAGCGCCAATCTGGAGGCCTGCATCCGGTCGGTAAAGGACCGGATCGTCTTCATCAACACCGGCTTTCTGGACCGCACCGGCGACGAGATTCACACGGCCATGAAGGCCGGGCCGGTGGTGCGGAAGGCCGAGATCAAGTCCACTGACTGGATCGCCGCCTATGAGGCGCGCAACGTCGCCATCGGTCTGAACTGCGGCCTGTCGGGGCGGGCGCAGATCGGCAAGGGGATGTGGGCGGCGCCCGACCGCATGGCCGAGATGCTGGGGCAGAAGATCGCCCATCCGATGACCGGGGCGAACACCGCCTGGGTGCCCAGCCCGACGGCGGCGACCCTGCACGCGCTGCATTATCACGCAGTCGACGTCTTCGCGCGTCAAGCCGAAATCGTGAAGATCGAGACGCCGGGGTTGGAGCCGTTGCTGACGCCGCCGCTGGCGACCGGGCGGACCTGGAGCGCGGCCGAGATCGAGACCGAACTGGACAATAACGCCCAAGGCTTGCTGGGCTATGTCGTGCGCTGGATCGACCAGGGGGTCGGGTGCTCCAAGGTGCCTGACATTCACGACATCGGGCTGATGGAGGATCGGGCGACGCTGAGGATCAGCTCGCAACACATGGCCAACTGGCTGATGCACGGGGTGTGCACGCCCGATCAGGTCGAGGCGGCGCTGCGGCGGATGGCGATCAAGGTCGACGCCCAGAACGCGGATGACCCGGCCTATCGCCCGATGGCGCCCGGCTTCGACGGCCTGGCCTTTCAGGCGGCGCGGGCGTTGGTGTTCGACGGCGCGGACCAGCAGAACGGCTATACCGAGCCGCTGCTGCATACGTTCAGGCGAAGGGCGAAGTCCCAATAACGGGATAAGCGGTATTCTTACTGCTCTCCGCCCGACCGCCACAGGCTCTGGCCCAGCGGTTCGAACAGATAGGACAGGGCGGTGCGTTTGCGCAGTTGCACCTGGACCTCGACCGGCATTCCGGGGCGGATGTCGCGTGAGGCGGCGCCCAGGCGGGCCAGCTCGGCTTCCGGCACCACCACCTCGGCGCGATAGTGGCTGGCGCCGGTGCGTTCGTCGGTGAAGGCGTCGGCCGAGACGCGGGTGACGCGGCCGTGCAGGATCGGCGGCGCGCGTTCGCGCAGACCGGGGAATTTGACCTCTGACGCCATGCCGACGCGCACGTTGTCGACGTCGGCGGGATTGATGCGGGCGACGATGACCTGGCTGGCGTCGGTCGGCACGACCTCCATCAACAGTTGGCCGGGCTGAACCACGGCGCCGGGGCTGAAGACGGTCAAGCCGACGACCTGGCCGGTGGCTGGGGCGGCGATGCGCGTGCGGGCCAACTGGGCGCGCGCCTCGGCCAGGCGGGGCCGCAGTTCGTTCAACTGCACCTCGACCAGACGCAGTTGCTCGGCCACGTCCTCGTTGAGCTTGGTGACGACGCCCGAGGATTGCAGCCGGGTCTCGCCGATCTGTTCGTCGGTGCGGGCCGACTGGGCGCGCAGAGACCCCAGTTCGCCGTCGATGCGCGCGGCCTCGCGCTCCAGGGCGCGGACGCGGGTCAGGGGGGCGTAGCCCTTTTCGGCCAGGGAGCGAATGCCGTCCAACTCCTCGATGATCAGGCGACGCTGTTCGAGATTGGCCTCGATCTGGCGAGCCAGACCCTCTTTCTGCTGCTGAAGCTGCTGGACACGCTGGCCCAGCACGCCCTGTTCGGTCGAGCGGCCGGTGCGGCGAGCGGCGTATTGCAGCCGTTGCAGACGCAGGGCCTCGTTCGCCAGGGCCAGGTCGGGACCGGTCAGGGAGGCGAACTCGGGCGGGGTCGGCACGGCGCCCAGACGGTCGCGTTCGGCGATCATGCGGCTGCGTTGGGCCAGCAGGGCGTACACCTGGCCGGTAAGGCCGCGCTCTTCGGCTTGCAGCTCGCCCGAGGCCAGTTCGATCAGGATCTGGCCGCGCGTGACGCGGTCGCCCTCGGCCACGTGCATGGCGCTGACCGTGCCGCCCTCGCGGTGCTGGACCGCCTGACGGTTGCCCGAGACCATCACCTGGCCCGGGGCGAAGGCGGCGGCGTCCATTCGGTAGAAGGCGGCGAAACCCAGGAACAGGATGAAGAACAGGCCCGCGACCACGGCGCCGACGGCCAGTTCGCGACGCGGGGAATCGGTGGTCTCGGCCGGGGCGGGAGAAGGGACGGCCGTCATCGGACGCTCGCGCCTTCCGGCTGCGCCTCGCGCAGTTTCGCCAGCACGTCCTCTCGCGGCCCTTCGATCTGGACCACGCCGTCTCTGAGCATCAGCAGACGGTCGACGCGGGCCAGAACCCCGGCGCGGTGGGCGACGATGACCACGGCGGCGCCCCGCTGGGTGGCGGCGATGACGGCGGCCATCAGGGCGCTTTCGCCCTCCTGGTCGAGGTTGGAGTTGGGTTCATCCAGCACCAGCAGGGCCGGATCGCCATACAGGGCGCGGGCCAGGGCGATGCGCTGGGCCTGACCGGCCGAGACGCCCGAGCCATAGGGTCCCAGAACGGTGTCGTAGCCGTGCGGCAGTCGCAGGATCATCTCATGCGCCCCGGCCGCCTGGGCGGCCTTGACCGCGCCGCGGTCGATCTCGGCGGCCTCGACGCCCAGGGCCGAGGCGAAACGGGCGATGTTGTCCTTGATCGAACCGGCGAACAGGCTGGGGTTCTGGGGCAGGTAACCGATGTGCCGGGCCAGATCGTCGCCCTCGCGCGCGTCGTAATCGGCTCCGTCCAGGCGGGCCACGCCCAGGGTCGGCTTCAGGGCGCCGGCCAGCACCTTGGCCAGGGTGGTCTTGCCCGAACCCGAGGTTCCGATGACGCCCAGGGTCTGGCCCGGCTCCAACGCGAAGGCGACGCCGCGCAACTGGGCCGTCTCGGTGTCGGGATAGCGGACGGTGACGGTTTCGACCTTCAGCCGCCCGGCGGGGTCGGGCAGTTGGGTGCGGGGGCGCTCGTTCCCGGCGGTGGAGGCGAACAGGTCGATCAGGGCGCGCCAACTGGTGCGGCCCTGGACCAGGCTGGGCCAGGCCCCGACCAGCAGCTCGATCGGGGCGACGGCGCGGCTGAGCAGCACCGAGGAGGCGATGATGGCGCCCGGCGAGATCTGGCCCTTGACCGCCAGCCAGGCGGCCAGACCCAAGGCCGCCGATTGCAGGGTCATGCGTACGAATTTGATCGCGCCGGTGTATTTGCCGCCGGTCAGTTGGGCGTCGGCCTGTTGCGCGGTGGCGGCGCGGCGTTGGGTCAGTTGCTTGGCGACGCTGGCCCGGCGCATACCCAGGGCGCGGATGACTTCGGCCTGGCCGGCGACCTGCTCCTGGGCGGCATAGGCGGCGTTGGAGGCGTCGATGGAGCGTTTCAGCCGTTGGCGACTGTCACGTTCGTTCAGCAAGGCCAGGGTGAACAGGATCAAGCCGCCGACGATGGTCAACACCCCGATCAACGGGTGCAGCAGGAAGCAGAAGGCCAGATAGATCGGCGTCCACGGCGCGTCGAACAGGGCCAGGGCGCCCGAGCCGGAGACAGCGGTGCGGACGTTGTCGAACTCGCGCAGCGCCTGGGTGTTGGGGGCCTTGGCCTGGATGTCCATGACCCGGCCCAGCACACGGCCCGCCAGCAGACGGTCCAGGCGCAGGCCGGCGCGCAGCAACAGGCGCGCACGCACCCAGTCCAGCAAGGCCAGGCTGGCCAGGGCGAAGACGGCGACGGCGCTGACGGCGATCAGGGTGGTGATCCCGCCGGTCGGCACGACGCGGTCATAGACCTGCATCATGTAGAGGGTCGGCGTCAGATACAGCAGATTGACCAGGGCGCTGAACACCATGGCCCAGACGAAATGCGTCCGGCAGGCGCGGAAGGCCTCGGCCAGAGGCTCGGTTCCGGGCTGGGTCGGGATCAACGACTTAAACAAAGGCGAACCGGTCGGCGCCGCAGGATTGCGGCCGGACAGACTACAGCGGCGGTCGCGCTTGAGATAGTCGTCGGTTCGCACGGCGCACCCAAAGCCTGGGGGCCGTACAGGTTGCGTTCAGGGTCGACCCGGCCTGATAAGGGACCAAGGCAAGCCTGAGGACGTCCGCATGACCAAAGCCGCCCTGATCGCCGCCGCCCTTCTGTCCTTGAGTCTGAGCGGCGCTTGCCGCGCCGGAGACGCCGTCATGACCCAGAATTCAACCGGCGACGCCGCGCAAGAGGACATTGGAGAGATCGGGTTCGGCCTGTGGCGGGTCGAGGGCGCGCCGGGCCGGTGCCTGATCTCGCTGTCCAAGACGTCGGCGGGACCGGGCGCCCGGATGGCGCTGTCGGAAGGTTGCCACGGGCAGCGGCTGGAGAGCGCCCGGCGTTGGCGCGTGGTCTCAGGCGTGATCGAGATCGTCGATGAGCGCGGCCGAGTTCTGGCGCGGGTCCGACATCAAGGACCCGACGTCCTGACAGGCGAGGGCGTCAGGCTGACGCGCGCGCCGGAGGCGTGACGCCGCCCCCTCTGGCAAGCTGAGCGTTATTCTGACCGAAGGGTAACTTGATACGGATCGAGCGGACGGCCAGTCTGGCGTGACTGCGCCTAGGGGGATTCCGTATGCTTTCGATCAAGAACCTCATCCACGTCTATCCGAACGGCACGCGCGCCCTGGACGATGTGAACCTGGAGGCGCCGACCGGGATGTTCGGCCTGTTGGGACCCAACGGGGCGGGCAAGTCCACGCTGATGCGTTCGATCGCCACGCTTCAGACCCCGACCTCGGGTTCGATCCAGTTCGGCGAGATCGACGTGATCAAGGACCCGGAAGCCCTGCGCCGCACCCTAGGCTACCTGCCCCAAGACTTCGGGGTTTATCCGCGCGTCTCGGCCTACGATATGCTGGACCATATGGCGGTGCTGAAAGGGATCGCCGGCGGCAAGGAACGCAAGGAGACGGTCGAGAACCTGCTGCACCAGGTCAATCTGTGGAGCGTGCGCAAGAAGGCCCTGGCGGGATTTTCGGGTGGTATGCGGCAACGGTTCGGCATCGCCCAGGCCCTGATCGGCAATCCCCGACTGATCATCGTCGATGAACCGACCGCGGGTCTGGACCCGCAGGAGCGCAATCGGTTCCTGAATCTGCTGGCCGAGATCGGCGAGAACGTGGTGGTCATCCTGTCGACCCACATCGTCGAGGACGTGGCCGATCTGTGCCCCCGCATGGCGGTGCTGGCCGACGGCAAGATCCGCCTGGAAGGCGCGCCGGGCGACCTGATGGACCAGATGAAGGGCCGGGTCTGGCAAAAGACCATCGGCAAGGAGGAACTGCCCGAGTACGAGGCCAAACATCAGGTCATTTCGACGCGCCTGTTCGCCGGCCGCACCGTGATCCACGTGCTGGCGGATCAGCACCCGGAGGGTTTCGATCCGGCGCCGGGCGGACTGGAAGACGTCTATTTCTCGACGCTGGCCGCGTCGAAGAAAGCCGCCTGAGGCCGCCATGTTCTGGAATGTCGCGGGCTTTGAGTTCCGCTATCAAATCAAGCAGCCGGCCTTTTGGGTCATCTCCATTCTGTTCGCTTTGCTGAGTTTCGCCCTGGTGGCGGCCAGCGAGAACATCAGCATCTCGGGCGGCGCGGCGGTTCACGTCAACTCGCCGTTCAACGTGGTGGTGGCGCACGCCCTGTTCGCCGTCTTCTATATGCTGGCGACGACGGCCATCGTCGCCAATGTCGTCGTGCGCGACGTCCAGTCGGGCTTCGGGCCGATGATCCAGGCCACACGGATCGGCAAATTCGACTATCTCTACGGCCGCTTCCTGGGGGCGTTCGGCGCGGTCGCCATCAGTTTTCTGAGCATCGCCATCGGCATGATCGTCGGCACGCTGATGCCGTGGGTCGATTCCGAGACCCTGGGGGCGTTCCGGCCGCTGGACTATCTGTACGCCTACGCCGTCTTCGGCTTGACGGGCCTTCTGGTCAGTTCGGCGATCTTCTTCACCCTGGCGACCGTGACGCGGTCGATGATGGCGACCTATGTCGGCGTCGTCGCCATGTTCATGATCTATCTGACGGCCACCTCGGCGCTGGGCGACAAGCCGGAGTTCGAGACCCCGATGGCCTGGGCCGATCCGTTCGGCATGGCCGCCTTTTCGTTGATCACGGAATACTGGACCCCCTCGGAGCGCAACACGCGCCTGCCCGACCTAGCGGGGGTGTTGTTGTACAACCGGCTGCTGTGGATCGGCGTCAGCCTAGGTTTCCTGGCGCTGGCCTATGTGTTGCACCGCCCGGCCGCGCGCGGGGCCAAGTTGAAGAAGCAGGAGAAGCTGCGCGCCCTGAGCGAACAAGAAGCCGCACCAACGCGGCCGGTCGGCGTATTGCCCGCGCCGCGCTACGGTTGGGCGTCGGGCGTGACGCAACTGTTGTCGCGCACCCGGTTCGAGATGGGAATGATCTTCCGCAGTCCGGCCTATGCGGTGCTGCTGCTGCTGGGCTTCGGTTTCGCGGTGATGACGCTCTGGTTCTCGGGCGAAATCTATCAGACGCCGATCATCATGGTCACGCGGGTGATCATCGAGGGTCTGATCGGCGGTTTCGGCCTGATCTCGATGATCATCGCCATCTATTATTCGGGCGAACTGGTCTGGCGCGACCGCGAGCGGCGGATGCACGAGATCGTCGACGCCACCGCCACGCCGGACTGGACCTTCCTGGTTCCCAAGACCCTGGCCTTGTCGCTGGTGCTGATCTCGACTCTGTTCGTGTCGATCGGCGCCGGGATTCTGGTGCAGGCGCTCAAGGGCGTGACCGACTTCGAATTCGGGAAATACCTGGCCTGGTACCTGGCGCCGCAGTCGATCACCTTCATCCTGATGGCCGTGCTGGCGATCTTCGTCCAGGCGCTGTCGCCGAACAAATTCGTCGGCTGGGCGATCATGGTGCTGTACCTGATCTCGACCCTGGTGCTGAGCAATCTGGGCTTCGACCACCTACTGTACCACTATGCCGCGACCCCCGACGTACCGTTGTCGGACATGAACGCGCGTGGCGACTTCGCCACCTTCCAGGCGTGGCTGAACGCCTATTGGAGCGCCTTCGCCTTGATGTTGCTGGTCATCGCCTACGGCCTGTGGCGGCGTGGGACCGAGACGCGCCTCATGCCGCGGTTGCGCCGGTTTCCGCGGCGGATGCGGGGCCTGGCGGGGGTCATCGGCTTTGGAGCCTTGGCGGCCTTCGTGGGTCTGGGCGTCTTTGTCTATGTGAACACCAACATCTGGAACGAATACGTCAGCCGCAACGACCGCGAGGCCTTGCAGGCCCGTTATGAGAAGACGTTGCTGCGCTATGAGAACACGCCGCAGCCGTCGGCGGTCAGCGTCAAGGTGAACCTGGACCTGCATCCGCATACGCCCAGCCTGAAGACCGAGGGCGAGATCGTCGTCGAGAACAAGACGGCCGCGCCCTTGAACGAAATCCACCTGCGCTGGGATCACGATCTCCAGATGCGCGAACTGTCAGTTCAGGACGCACGCATCGTGAGGGAATGGCCCGAATTCGAATATCGCATCTACCGCTTCGACACGCCGATGCAGCCGGGCGAGCGGCGCACGGTGCGCTTCGCCTCGTACCGCGAACAACGCGGCTTCAGGAACAGCGGCAACACCACGCGGCTGGTCGATAACGGAACCTTCGTCAGCAACGCCGAGTTCGCGCCGATGATCGGCATGAACCGCGACGGCCTGCTGGGCGACCGCACCAAGCGCCGCAAGGCGGGTCTGCCTGCCGAGTTGCGCATGGCCAAGCTGGAAGACGAGAGCGCGCGCGGCAAGAACTATGTCGGCGCCGACTGGGTGACGGCCGACATCACCGTGACCACTGACGCCGATCAGACGCCGGTCGCACCGGGCTACAAGGTCTCGGATGTCACGCGGAACGGCCGCCGCACGGTGCGGTTCGTGACCGAAAGCCCCGTGCTGAACTTCCTGTCGATGCAGTCGGGCCGTTATGTCGAGGCGCGGCGTATGCACGACGGGGTCGAGATGGTGGTCTATCATCACCCCGGCCACGAGCGGAACGTGCCGACCATGCTGGACGCCCTGGCGGCGACCCTGGACTACGCCGGGACCGAGTTCAGCCCCTATCAGTTCCGTCAGGCCCGGATCGTGGAGTTCCCGGCCTATGCCGGTTACGCCCAGTCGATGCCGAACACCTTCGCCTGGTCCGAGGGGCTGGGCTTCATCACCGACCTGTCCAAGCCGGACAAGATCGACTTCGTCACCTACATCGCCGCCCATGAGTTCGCGCACCAGTGGTGGGCGCATCAGGTGGTCGGCTCCGACCAGCAGGGGTCGACCCTGCTGTCGGAATCCCTGGCCCAGTACACGGCCCTGATGGTGATGGAGCGCAAATACGGCCGTGACCAGATCCGCCGCTTCCTGAAGCAGGAACTGGACGGCTATCTGCGCGCGCGCGGCTCGGAACGACTGGAGGAACTGCCCCTGATGCGGGTCGAGAACCAGCAGTACATCCATTACCAAAAGGGCGGCCTGGTGCTGTATCTGCTGCGCGATCAGATCGGCGAGCAGGCCGTGAACCGCGCCTTGCGCCGGGTCCTGGCGCAATACGCCTTCAAGTCGGCGCCCTATGCGCGCTCGATCGACCTGGTTCAGGCCATCCGGGCCGAGGCCCCGGCGGACAAGCAGGACCTGATCACCGATCTGTTCGGGAAGATCACCCTGTACGACGTCGAGACGACGGGCGCGATCGCGCGCCGCCGCAGCGACGGCCGTTGGGACGTGACGGTCACCGTCAGCGCCCGCAAACTGTATGCGAACGGCCAGGGCGTCGAGACCGAGGCTCCGCTGGAGGAGACCTTCGACATTGGCCTGTTCACCGCCAAGCCGGGCGACAAGGGCTTCGACCAGAAGAATGTGGTGTTGATGGAGCGGCGGCCGCTGCGCAGCGGGGTCCAGACCTTCCGCTTCATCACGGCGCGCAAGCCGACCTTCGCCGGGGCCGATCCGTACAATCGCTGGATTGATCGGGACTCGGACGACAACATCGCGGCGGTGCAGTGAGGTCGAAGGCCCTTCCCCCCCTTCACGGGAGAAGGGCCGCCTAGCGCGTTCCGAACAGTCGATCGCCCGCGTCGCCCAGGCCCGGCACGATATAGCCGTGGTCGTTCAGGCCGTCGTCGATCGCCGCCGTCCAGATCGGCACGTCCGGGTGGAAGGCGCGCAATCGTTCGATCCCCTCTGGCGAGGCGACCAGACAGACGAACCGCAGGCGGTCCACGCCCCGCTCCTTGAGCCGGTCCAGCGCGGCGACGGCGGTGTTGGCGGTGGCCAGCATGGGGTCGATGACCACGCACAGACGATCGGCCACGTCCTCGGGCGCGCGGAAATAGTATTCGAACGCCTGAAGCGTTTCGGGGTCGCGATACAGACCCACATGGCCGACGCGGGCGGACGGAACCAGGTCCAGCATACCCTCGACCAGGCCCAGCCCGGCGCGCAGGATGGGCACGAAGACCAGCTTCTTGCCCTCGATGGCCTGGCCCTGCATCGGCCCGACCGGGGTTTCTATGGGCACGGACGCCAGCGGAAGATCGCGCGTGACCTCGTAGCAGAGCAGGGTCGAGATCTCGCGCAGGAGGCGGCGGAACTGGGCCGTCGAGGTCTCCTTCTTGCGCATGATCGTCAGCTTGTGGCGAACCAGCGGGTGGTCGATGACGGTCACGCCGTCCAGGATCGTCCTGTCCATCAGAATACGGTTCCGTCCGAAAGAATGGTGAGGGGCGGGCCGCCTCCGGCCCGGCGTTCGGCGGCGATGCGGCGTCCGGCGGCCCAGGTTCCGGCCTCCAGCACGCTGGCCAGCGGCAGGCGGTCGGCGTCGACGCACAGCTCGGCGCGCACCAATGGCGCGATCCGGTCCAGCAGAGCCACCGTCATGGATCGCCAACCGACGACCAGAGGATCGGAGACCGGCCAGGCCTTGTCGATGTCGGTCGGGTCCTTCAGCGTCAGCACGCCCATGTCCATGAACAGGCCGCCGTTGCGGTATTCCGCCAAGCCCGTCAGGCCGTCGAGGTCGGTCACGGTCACGCACGCGCGTTGCAGCGGCTCGACCAGGGAATAGCTGAGCCATTGCGACAGTTTGTGGATCGGGACCAGGCCGTCGGTGGCGTCGTCGCGCCTCATCGCCGGGTGGCGCCAGCAGTCGCCCAGATCGACGCCGCCCAGGGTCAGCCGGTCCTGCCAGATGGGACCGAAGGCTTCGAGCAGCAGTTCGAGAATGGCGCTGGCGGGCAGGCGGTCCTCGGCGTCGGCGCGCGCGAACAGCACGTCGGCCAGGCCGCCGGGGCGCGGGCCGTCCTCCAGCTCGAACAGATCGGGGCGGCTCAGGCACTGACGACCGAGGCGGCGCAGCAGGGCGGCACGGCCCTCCAGCCCCACTAAAGGATTGTCGGCGGTGACCTGAAACCCCTTGGCCAGGTCGTCGGCGGACAGCAGGGTCAGGCTGACGGCGTCGGCGCGCCACGGATCGTCGGGATCGGCTGAGAAGGCGCCGGACTGGAACATCCGCAACGAGGCGACGGCCAACCCTTCGGAGCGGGTGTAGGTGCGGCCGGTGGCGGCGTCGGCATAGGACCAATCCGGTCCGGCCCCGGCGTCAAGCAGCACGGAAACGACGGCCAGATCGAATTCGGCGCGCGCGCGCGTGGCCGCATCCGGCCAGTCCTCGGCGTCCGCGTCGGGACCCCACAGGTCGACGCCATCCAGTTCGAAATGCCGCCAGCGGGCGTGGAAAGGCACATCCAGAGTTGGATAGCGTTCGCGTGTCAGTTCGGCGACATAGCGGGCGACCTCAGGCAGGCGGTCCAGGTCGACGCGCCAGTGCGTCAGCCCGCCCTCGACGCCGATGCGCAACATCTCTTGCGCGCGCGTTCGGACGGCGGCGGGGGTCAGCAGGCTCTCGGCTTGCAGGCTTTGGGCCTGCTCGGTCTCAGAACTTGCCAAGGTCGCGGCCCACCACGCGGGTCAGTTCCTCGGCCGATGCGGCGCCTTCGGGGGCGAAATAACCGGCCGCCTTCTTGGCCTCCATCTCGACGGAGGCGTCCGGCGGGATCAGATAGTCCGGGATCGGCACGCGCTCGACGATCTCGATCCCCGAACCGGTCAGGGCGTCGTGCTTCATGTTCGACATGGAGACGAAGCGGTCGATGCGGGTGATGCCCAGCCAGTGCAGAACGTCGGGCATCAACTGCTGAAAGCGGGCGTCCTGGACCCCGGCGACGCATTCGGTGCGCTCGAAATAGGTGGCCGCCTGGTCGCCGCCCGGCTGACGCTTCCTGGCGTTGTAGACCAGGAATTTGGTCACCTCGCCCAGCGCCCGACCTTCCTTGCGGTTATAGACGATCAGCCCGGCGCCGCCGTCCTGGGCCTCCTTGACGCACTCCTCGATGCCGTGGGTCAGATAGGGGCGGCAGGTGCAGATGTCCGAGCCGAACACGTCCGAGCCGTTGCACTCGTCATGCACCCGGCAGGTCAGGCGGCGTTTCGGATCGGCGATCGCATCCACATCGCCAAACGCATACAGGGTGATGCCGCCGATGGGGGGCAGGAAGACCTTGATGTCGGGCCGGGTGACGAGGTCGGCGTACATGCCGCCGGTCTGTTCGAACAGGGTGCGACGCAGCGCCGTCTCGGTGACGCCGAAGCGTTCGGCGATGCCGGGCAGGTGCCAGACCGGATCGATGGCCGCCTTGGTGACCGAGACGTCGCCGGTCTCATGCACCACGGTCCCGTCGATCTTCAGCCGACCGGCGGCGATGGCCTCGGCGATCTCGGGCAGGGTCAGGCGGGCCTTGGTGACGGCGATGGTCGGGCGGATGTCGACGCCCTCGGCCAGTTCCGGCGCGAAGTCCTCGGCCACGCGCGCGCCCCAGGGGTCCAGCGAGACGATCTTGGCCGGATCGGTCCATTGCGGGAACGGTCCCATGGGATTGGTGGGGGCGGTGTTGGTCAGGTCGGGACGATTGTTCGCGCTCATGGCGCCCGAGGCCACGGCCAGCGCGCGATACAGCGAATAGGCGCCGCCATGGGCGCCGATGGCGTTGCGGTCGCCGCCCGAGGTGGACGAGCCGACGATGGGTCCCCGCTCACGTGCGGTCGGGGCGCCCCAGCGGATCGGGAAGCGCGACGCGGCCCCCGCGCCAGGGTGAGAGTTCAGCCGGATGTGGCTGGGACGGTTGGACGACATACGTTTCCTGCCTCAAGCCCGGCTGTTCTTGTGATTTGCGCCGGACCGTTCAGGACACACCCGGAACGGGCGCCTGTCCAGCGTCATTTGCGGGCCGACGACTCGGGCGGCGTCTGGACGATCAGTCTTGCGGCTCGCTCGGCGGTTCGCGGTCGACGGGATCGAAGTCATAGTCCAGCAAGTCGCGCGGACGGCAGTCCAGGGCGGCGCACAACCGGGCCAGGGTGCGAAAACGGATGCCCTTCACCTTGCCGGAACGGAACAGGGAGAGCTGGGTCTCGCTGAGACCCACCTGGGCCGCCAGATCGCGGGCCTTGATACCCTTTTTGACGATCAGTTCGTCGAGGGTGACGCGGATCGGCATCAGATCATCTCGTCCAGCTCGGCCTGCGCCGCCGCAGCCTGGCTCATGACCCGGCTCAGCAGGAACAGCGCCCCGCCGATCATGCCCAGCGTCATGCCCGGCACGTCGAAATAGGCGTATCCGTTGGCCATGCCCATCAGCCGCAGCAGGTTGATCGCCACGAAGACGCTGATGACGCCGCCGATCCCCAGAGCCAGGCCGACGCGGCGCAGGGCGTCGGCGACGGCGGGTTGGAGCAGGGCGCCGGCGCCGATCCGCTTCATCGCCGCGCCGATCGCCCAGACGCCATAAAGGTAACATACTGTCGGCGACGCCATGATCAACTGCCGCCAGAAGCCGTCGTCGATCGGCCGGTCTCCCCGCGCAGCCTGCGTCAGCGGCGCGATCAGATGCATCAACGCCAGCAGACCGCCGACGCTGACGACCATGAAGACCGCCAACCAGTGAAACTGACGGCAGCGCAAGCGAAAGGCGGTGAGATCGTTCTGGATCATGAGCTTCAGCGGGCTGGCTTGGATGACGGTTCTTTAATTTTGACTTAAAAAAACGATATGCGCAACTTTATCTCTGACTTAAATATCTGGAGCGCCGTCGCCCCATGTCCCCTGCAATCGAGACTCATGTTCTGACGCGCCGTTTCGGACGAATGCTGGCTGTCGACGGCGTGTCCATGACCGTGCCGGAACAGGCGGTGTACGGCTTTCTGGGCCGTAACGGCGCGGGCAAGACGACGACGCTGAAGATGCTGCTAGGCCTGCTGAAGCCCAGCGCGGGGCGGGCGGTGGTCGGCGGGATCGACGTGGCGGCCGACCGGATCGCGGCGGCGCGGAAGGTGGGCGCCCTACTGGAAGCGCACGGCTTCTACGCCAATCTTTCGGGGCGCGAGAACCTGGACCTGACGCGACGGTTGCTGGGCCTGCCGGCGAGCGAGATCGACCGGGTGCTGGCGGTGGTCGAGATGACGGGCGACGCGGGTCGCAGGGTCGGCGGCTATTCGCTGGGTATGCGTCAGCGATTGGGCCTGGCGCGGGCCATGCTGGGGGCGCCGCCGGTGTTGATCCTGGACGAACCGACCAACGGTCTGGACCCGGACGGCATCGCCGATATGCGCCATTTCCTGCGCGATCTTCCCGGACGAACCGGCGCGACCGTGCTGTTGTCCAGCCACCTGTTGGGCGAGATAGAACAGACGGCCAGCCATGTCGGCGTGATACACGCCGGGCGGTTGGTGCTGGAGGGCGAATTGACGGCCCTGCGCGCGGGGGTGGCGGCGCGGATCGCGGTGCGCGCGACGGACGCGAAGGCGGCCCTGGCCTTGGCGCGCTCGAAGGGGTTGCAGGCCGCGGTCGAGCACGGCGAGGTGGTGGTCGCGTTGGCGCCGGGCGAGGCGGTGGAGCGCGCATCGGTCGATTTGAACCGTGCTCTGATCCAGGCGGGGGTGGACGTGATCGCCATCGGCCCGCGCGCCCGCAGCCTAGAGGGTCTGTACCGCCAGGTCACGGCCGTGGAAGCCCAGAAGGAGGCCGCCTGATGTTCGCCCCGCTCTATGTCGAGATCGCCAAGTTGAACCGATCCCTGGCCCTGGCCCTGGCCGGGCTGGCGCCGGGCCTGATCGCGGTCTTCGTCTTCTTCAACGCCCTGCGGATGCGCCAGGCGCTGCCGTGGGAGATGTGGATGATGCAGGGCGCGGGCGTATGGGCCTTCTTCATGCTGCCGATGAGCGTGACGGCCTTGACGGCCCTGATCGCGCATATGGAGCACGGGCCGAAGAGCTGGGACCATCTGCGCGCCCTGCCGGTGCCGCGTTGGCGGATATATGCGGCCAAGGCGTTCTGTGTGCTGGGGTTGGTCGCCATCATGTCGGCGGCGGTGCCGACCCTGATCTGGGCGGTTCTGGAGGCGGCGACGGTGATCAAGCCCGCGGCAGGGCCGACCGGGATGATCGACTGGGCCGAGGTAGCCGCGCTGCTGGGTCGGATGTATCTGGCGGCCCTGCTGCTGATCGCGATCCAGTTGTGGGTCGCCTTGCGGTTCTCCAGCTTCGTTCCCGCCTTGGCGACGGGGATCGGCGGGACCTTCTTCGCCGTTGTGGCGACCTCGGCCAAAAAGGGCGTCTTCCTGCCCTGGCAGATGCCGGTGAATATGCTGGCGACCGAAGCTTGGCGTTGGCAGACGGCCCTGGCCCTGGGGTGTGGCGGGGGGCTGCTGGTGTTGATGCTGATGCTGATCAGCCTGAGCCGACGCGAGACGACCTAGGTTCTGAGCGCACATCGGCGACCTTGCGCGATCACACGCCGGGCGGCGCTCTCACCTGCTGTTTTGAGGGCAGGCAGCGCACACCCTTAGGAGCCGGGCTGTCGGCGGGGGCAGTCACCGCCGTTGATGCAGGCCGTGATCCAGTCCGAAAAGGCCGACAGGCGAGTGTAGACGCCGTATTTGTTGCGCCGCCCGCACCCTTTGCCCCAACTGACGACGCCGACCAGAATACGTCCGTCGGCCGTGGACCCGGTCAAGGGGCCGCCGCTGTCGCCCTGACAGGCGTCTTGCCCGCCGTCGGCCCGACCTGCGCACAGCATGATCTCCGGCATCAGCGGCGGCGTGGTCGGATCGCGGTCGCCGTAGGCCACCCGGTCATTGCAATCGGCGGCGGCGACCACGGGGATCGTCAGGGTGCGAAGACGGTTCTGCAAGGCGCCGAGTTCCGAGGTCTTGCCCCACCCCGTGACGCGGCCCAAGGCTCCGGCCCGCTCCAGGTCGGGGGCGTCGGCGGTGGTGGCGAGCGCGATCGGCGTCGCTGCGACGGACTCGGACAGATGTAGCAGCGCCACGTCGTTGCGGAACGTGGGCGCGCCGCGCGGCCCAGGCGTCCAACCGTGATGGATGACGATGAGATCAACGTGACTGCGCCGTCCGGTCGCGAGATCGACCGAACCGGTCACCACGTCGACGACCTGCGGGCTGGTGCCGTTGTCGACGCAGTGGGCCGCGGTCACCACCCACTGCGGGGCGATGACGGCGCCGCCGCAGAACGGCGCCCGGACCTCGTCCGGCGTGCGACCGATGATCAGACCTGCTTGCCAAGGATCGTCGCCTGGGACGGCCTCGGACCCGCCCATAATCTTGGCGCCGAGCATCACATCCCCGGTCTCGGCCGCGAGCAGGGTCTCGCGGATACGATCGGAAACGGCCGCGCCGTAATCGGACGCACGCAAAGGCGGCGGTGCGACCTGGGCGCCCGACGGCGACCCGATCAGGATGAAGGCGAGACCCAGCAGCGTGGGCCGCAGGCGATGGGGGATGCGCCTCATCGGGGTCCTCCCAGTTCGCCGATCCGAATGGTCGCGGCGTCGATGTTTCGACCCGGCTCGGAGATGTTGACGATAACGTCCGTGCTGGATGCGCCCAGGTCGATGAGTCGCCGTCGCAGGGCCAATCCTCGGACATAGGCCAGTCGTCGGGCCTCCACCGTAGCCATGGGATCAGCGCCGTCGGTCGGGACGGGCGGGGCGATATCGACCTCGATTCGCGCGCGGCTTGAACGCAACAGGGCTAGCGTCGCGGCCGTGAAGTCGACGGTCGGCGCGTAGTTTGCCTCCTCGCTGGGCGAAGCCGCCGCGAAGACGGCGGTGGCGGTGGCTTGAACCGCCACGGTCTCGCTGCGGACGCGGTCGATGTAACCGACCCTCCCGTCGTCCAGGGCGACCCGCACGCTGGAAGCCCTGTTCGACAGGTTCGCGTCCAGGATCTCCACCTGGGCGCCTTCGGCGAGCCGCGCCAGAGCCTCGCGACGGCGCAGGAAACCGGCGGGAGCGTCATAGACGGTCAGATCGTTGGCCGCGACGCCGATCAGACCCTGGTCGGGGCGATTTAGGCTGCGGCTGATCAAGGCCCCGGCCAGCCTTTGGAGGCTGTCGGGCGAGGCGTCCGATGGCAGGGCCTGCCATGTCCTCCCCAATCTCGCATCCCTTTGTTGGAGGACGAACAACCGTCGCCGCGCGGCAAAGGAGAATTCGGAGGCGGGGAAATAGGCCAGATAGTCGGCCAGTTCTCCGGCCTCTCGAAGCGGCGTGAGCAGGGAGGCGGCCATGACCCAGACCTCTTCCTCGCGCCGGCGGAACGCTTCGGACGGACGGAGTTCAAAGTCGGGCGGGGCGCCCGCGCCGATCCATGGCGTCTGACGGTTGCCCGTGCGGATGGCGACGGTCTGGTTGGCGTCGCGCAGGTCTTCGTACAGATCGGCGCCGGGCCGACCCAGGGTGGCGGCCATGACCCGGGTGTAGAGGCTGCCGCGCTCGGCCGTGTCATGCGCGCCCTGAAGGCTGTAGGCGGGCTGGCCGGAGCGGGCGGCGTAGCCGACGAGAACGCTGTATGGCGTATCGACCTTGGCCAGATCGACCGGCTCTGACCGTAGGCTGGGCGAAGGGTCCAGAGGCGGCGTCGCCGCCAGGTCTGCCGAGACCTCGCTGGCAGGGGCGGCGAGCACGACGTCGGCGACGGGCGCGCCGGAGAACGGGTCGGTTCGGCAAGCGTCCAGCAAGACCACGGCCAGGCCCACGCCTGCGTTCCGCATCTCGTCGAGGAGGAAGTCCAGACTGATCAGCTCCAGCCCTTCTCGTTCGGGCGCGGGCGGCCCGGCGTCGCTGGGGGCGAGATAGAGGGCGCCGCCACGCTCGATCCCATGGCCGCTGAAATAGAGCACAGCGACATCGCCGGGTCTCAGGGAGGTCAGGAAGGCGTCGATCTGGTCGAGCATCTGGCGTCGGTCGAGGTTCAGCGGCTCGGGCGCGGTGACCATGAAGTTCAGGTCGCGCAGACGGCGGGCCATGAGATCGCGATCGGCCCTGGGCGTGATGAGCGACGCGACCCTGGCGTAGTCCTGCACGCCGATGACCAGGGCGCGTCTGGACGGCGCCTGACGTTCCTGCGCCCACGTCGGCAGGTCGGCGAGGGTCTGGGCGGACGCCGCCGTGGCTCCCAGAAAACCGCAAAAGGCGGTGCCGATGATCCGGCAGGTCCAGGATCGGACACGCCGCCGCGTCACGGCGCGGGCGCCCCGGCGCCTCGGTACGCGCTCGCGCAGGCGCGGATCGCCGTCGTGTCGGCGCCTGCGGCGTCCAGACAGGACATCAGGGCGACGTTGAGCCGATCCTGGATGACGGCGTCGATGGCCGCCGTGTCGTCATTGATGCGCGTGGAGCGGATATCGACGCGAACCGCCACGGCCTTGGCGAAGGCGTCGGCGAAGGCGTTGAGCGCGAGCAGAGGCACCTTGACGGCGGAAGGAACGGCGCCGGGGCGCTCGCTGGAGACCGAGATCAAGGCCCCGTCCGCGAATTCATAGGCGTGATGGGTGCGCACGAACGGTGAAGCCGGGAGCGACAGGCGCGACACCGGTCCCGCCTGGGGCAGGATGAGCACGGCGGCCAGGGCCGGAACCCCCTCCACCTGAGGTGCGGGATCAACCCGAACCGGCGGCGCGGCGACCCGCGGGATCTGAACCGGTCCAGAGACGATCTGGGCGCCGCCGGCGTCTCCACCTGCATTTTCCGCACCTGCGCCTGTTCTGAAGGTGCGGTTCAGGATCAGCAGGAGCGGCGCGGCCGACCGGTAGAATACGCCTTCCGCCACCTGGGCCGCGGGCAGGGCCGCGTCGGTCGTCCGATCTCGTGAGATCGCCGGTCCATCGATCTGGGCTGTCAGAAAGAAGGGCAGGTCATTGCTGGTGAGCTGGAGATTGACCTGGTCGATGGCGGCGGCCTCGGCGGGGTCGAAGATCGTGGCCCAGACCGCCGGACCCGGACAACCGTCGTCATCGGCGCCGCCACCATCCCGGCCGACGCCCGCCGCGGCGCCGGCCACGCCGGCGAGGTCGACGAGGATCTGGCCTGTCTGGTCTACGGCGGTGACATCGCCGGTCGTCAGCAGGCTGGTCGGCGTCAGGCCAATCTTCAGCGTGTCGTCACGCAGTTCGTTGTGAACGGGCTGAAGCGCGAAGCGGCGGCGTCGATCCGCCTGCACCGGCAGCAGGTCGATGGTCGGGACAAAGGTGCAGGATTGTCCGTTCACGCTGGCCGCGTAGATGTCGCGCGTGACGGCTTCGACCGCCGCATTGGCGGCCGTCGCGGCGGTCTTGGCCTTGTTCTCATCCGCCGTCGCCGTTTCGAGCGCCCTGGTCAGGTCCGCGCGGTTGGCGGCCGTGGCGGCGTTGAGCGCGGTCTGCGCCTGTTCGCGCTTGGCTGTCGCGGCCGCAGCGGCCGCCCGCGCCGCAGCGCGGGCCACGATCTTGTCGTCCCGATCGGTGATCAAGTCCGCCAGGCTGACGGGGGTCTGGGTGATCGTCAGCCGCGCCAGCCGCATCGGCAGGAAATAGGCGATCCCCGTCGGTTGGGTGTCGAACCGATGATCGGGCGCCGACCGAACCGTGGCGCAGCCCTGAAGACCGATGAAGCCGAAAAGCGCGACGACCCATGCCGCAGCGGCCCTAGTCAGATGCGTTGTCATGAATGCCCCCGTCGTGATGACAGCGTATTTCGTAGAACGGAATTATGTTCCATTGGGGCGTCACTTTTCCTGTCGCAACCCTCGATCGCGACGGCAGGTGTTGGTGAGCTTGGCCCGCCCCCTCGTCAAAGGGTCGTGGCGCCCTTTGAGCCGCTAGGCGTCGATGCGTTCCCAGGCGCCTGTAAGGCTTTCGCAATAGAGCTGTTTGCCGGTGGGGGCTTCGCCCTGGCCGTACGACACCACGGTGGAGACATAGCGACAGCGTCGCTGCGCGGTCTGTTCCGGGGCGGTTTCGACGACGTGTCTGAGCGTGGCCTCCTTGCCGCTTTCGCCCCGCACCTTGCTTTCCAGGTTCTCGCCCCGCGTCGCGGCGATCTGTTCGCTTTCCAGGATGACGGCCTGGTCGCGCTGGGCCTGTTGCAGGATGGCGCACAGGGCGACGCCGCCCGCGGCGCCGATGGCCGCGCCCCTGCCAGCGCCGCCGCTGCCCGTATTGTTGCCGATGACGGCGCCGAGGGCGGCGGTCAACAGCACCGTGCCGGCGCATCGGGCCACGGCGCGATCCAGCGAACTGCCGCCGCCGCCGCCCTGACCCGTGGTCGCGCACGCCGACATCGCCAATGCCCCGGTCATCGCCAGGACTAGGCCCACCGTCTTCGTCATTTCCTTTTTCCTTTCAGATAACCATTGCAAAACAAATGTATACTGAGTGGGTGACTGTCGGGGCCGACAGCATTCAGGGGCTGATCAGCCCGCCGACGTCGGCTTCGTAATTCAGGGTGACTTGGCGGCCTCCGACGGGACGGCGGCTTCGATCCTCGGGGTAGTGGCGGCTGGAACGGGCCGCCTCCAGAGCGGCGGCGCCGTAGCCCGAGTTGCGCGGCTGTTCCGACACCAGGCGGCAATCGCTCATGGCGCCGTCGTCTCTGACGATGCAGGCGACGCTCGCGCGCAGCGTGGAGCCGTCGGACAGGTTCAAACGGCTGGGCAACCGCGGGGTGATCCGCAGCCGCCAGTTGGCGTCGGCCTGGGAGATCGTGCGCGGAACATCCATCGCCGCCGCATCCGCCGCCGCATTGGCGGCTTCGTTGGCGCGGCGGCGGTTTTCCTCCGCCGCAACCCTGGCGGCGTCTCGGGCCTGGCGGGCCGCCTCCCGTTCGGCCTGGCGCTGGGCCTCGGCCTGTTCGTCGGGGCGGAAGACCTGGGCCGGAAGATAGCCGACGCCGCCGCCTTCCATCTGAACCTCGACCTGATCGTCGGCGACATAGGCCAGCAGGGTCAGCCGGTCGCCGATCTGAACGCCGTGCTCGACGAACCGCCCGTCCTGACCTTCCCGCCGCAGCACGCCAGGTCTCAGGACCTGATGGGCGCCGTCGAGACGTTCGATCAATGCGGGGCGCGGACTAGGCGACAGATTGCCCGCCCAGACCCATCGGCCCTGATGCGGCCCTTCGGACACCCGCAGCCATCGGTCGCCGTCTCCGCCGCCCTGGATTACGCCACGCAGGACCTCGCCACGCTCCACGGTCCCGATCTCGCGCGCCCGGACATCGGGGCGGACATTGGTCTGGCGCGTGACATAGAGGGTCACGACCACGGGGGGTGGCGGTTTCACAGGGGAGGGCGCGGGTCCGACGCCTGCGCATTTCACAAGCAGGACGAGGATCGCCAGCAGGATGGCCGCGACGCCGCCCCAGACGACCGGGGCGGGCGGTTGATCCAGGTCGAAGAACTCGGGGTCCCTGTTCGATGCGGCGCGATCGACCGTTTCCGGTTCGAGACGGCCGTCGCCCTCCACGCTCTTGGAGGTGGGCGGGGGCGTCGCCGAGACCGCCTCAGGTTCAAGCGCACTCGCGGTGTCGGAGGGGCTTTCGGCGGCGGCGGTTTCAGCGTGCGACGCCTCGGAGATTTCGGCGTCCGCGGCCTGTGTCTGCGTCTCCGTCTCAGACTCTCGGACCGACAGGGCGCCGATGATCTCATCGAACAGGGGGGCGAGTTCGGGCGCGGCGCCCGCGCGCAGGGTTCGGCTTTCTTCGTCCCGGATCAGGGTGACCAGTGTTTCGCGGGTCAACAGTCCGTTCTCGATGGCGCGGCGAAGCGACCGGGCGGAACTCAACTGATGGGCGCCGCCGCCCTCGGAGAACAGCAGGCTGAAATCGAGACCGCTCATCGCCGTCACGCGCCTCCGCCTATGCGGCGGGCCATGCCCCGCACGACGGTGAACAGCAGAAGCGCCAGGCCGATGACGAAGGCCAGACTCGCGGGCGGGTAGGCGCCGCTGAGAAGAAGCCCGCCGATCAGAAGGGTCCAACCCCAGGCGACCAGCCCACAGCCTCCCGGTTTCGCCGAGGCCGCGGTTCGATACGCTGGGGGGATGGACGGGGGGGCGCTCGTCCCGGTCGTCGCCGATGAGAAGGCGGCCTGCACGGCCGTGATCTGCGTCGCCCGGGGCGCGACGACAGGGTCGGTCTCGGCCGAGATTTCATCACTGGCGGCCTCGATGATCGGCGGATCGACGACGGGCGAGACCTTTTCGTCCACGACTTCGGCCTGGCCGAACAATGGACGAAGCGCCTCGATCTCGGCGGCGCGTAGTCGGCGGGTCGATCCGTCTAGGGCGATCAGCGTGACCAGGGTGTCGATCTTGAGGACGCCGTTCTCCACCGCGCGCCGCACCGAGCGAGCGGTCTGGAGTTCGACCACGGTCCCGCCGTCATCAAACATGATGGTCTCGAACGCCGCCAAACCCCAGTCCCCCAAGCCGACTGAATTAACTCGGTCTTCACCTTTACATTAGGTTGAACGATGTTCCATAGTTCAACCTATGGGGGCAGGCCTATTGAAGAAACTGGTCGTGGGAGCCGTCTGTCTCGGCGCCGCTCAAGGGGTCGTCGGATGCGACCGCTGGACCCCGGCGAAGACTGATGGCGGCCCGCCGTCGGTCGCGGACGGCGTTCAGGGCGCCCGGGGGTGTTTTCCCGCTGCGGCCAGACCCTGGATACCAGTCGACGTGCACGCCGACGTCGTCGCGGCGGGCGGGAGCGGGGCGGTCGTCTATCTCGATCGGTCGGCCAGTATGCAGGGCTATCTGCGTGCGGGCGGGGCGCGGGAAAGCTTCATACCCGACCTGCTGAGATACCCGCCGTGGGGCGCGGACCAGACCGGATACAAGCTGTTCGGCGAGGGCGAGGCGATGACCGAGGCGCCCGCCGCCGATCTGGATCGCCTCATGAGGGCGCAGGCCTATGACGCCAAGGCCAGCCACATCGACGCGGCGCTAGAAGGCATGGCGGACGAGGCGCCGAACCGGCTGACCATCCTGATCAGCGACCTGTGGATGGACAATCGGCAGAAGGCCGTCAGCGACGCCGCCGCCCTGGGCGAGCCGTTGCGCCGGATCATGGCCTCTGGCCGTGGCGTCGCCGTCTATGGTTTCAACCTGCCCTATCAGGGGCGAATCCTGGACAGCCTTCCCAGCGGTCGCAGGAATGTGGAGGCGCGGCGTCGACCGCTCTATCTCGTCGCCGCCGGGCCGCCCGATCGCCTCGCCGCGCTGGATCGCGAACTGAGGGCGGCCAACTATCTGAAAACCGCCTTCAACGAGGGCCGCGTACGCCGCACCCTGTTCAACCTCGATCCGAAGCAGGCGGTCACGCCTCGACCGGCGAAGCTGGAAGGCCCGCTGTTCCGCGTCGGCATGGAAGAGGCCGCGATCCTGCCGCGCGTCGATGTCGGGCCGATCGCGCAATACACGTTGAAACGTGATGGCGGCTCGGGCGCCAGCGCCCCCGCCCTTCGCCTGATTTGGCGCGAGAAGGGCAGAGACGTCGAGATCGCGCGGCCGCTGGATGTGGGCGCTGCGACGGCTTCGGTCTGGGTCAAGACCGGGGGGCGGGCCTGTGCGCCGGGCGCCTGGCGCCTGCTCGGTCGGCTGAACGGCGACTGGAGCCAGGATGAGGCGGGCGACGTGGTCTTCCGCTTCGATCCAAGGGCGGAGTCCCGCGGGCTGCCGAGTGAGCCGCTGCTGATCGTGGGCGAGGTTCCGCTGGCGCCGGGCCGAGGCGCGGGTTCTGCCGCGGCCTGGATGCGGAGCGCCGACTGGACCTTCGACTGGTCGGTCGAGTCCGAACGCGCCGCCCTGGATCGCGACGACGGCCTGGCGCCGACCCTGGGGTTGGCCCGCTTCGCCGAGGCCCTGGAAAGCGCCCACGCCCGGGCCTTGTCCGCGCGCGGTGAGCCAGGCGCGGGGGCGGGCTTCGCCTTCATCGTACGCACGCAAGGCTAGGGGCGGCGGCCGGGGTTTGATCATTTTGAGAGGGGATGGCGTATGCGTTTCTTGCGAACAGTGCTGGTGCATCTTCTGTTCTGGGGCGTCGTGGCGATCGGTCTGTGGCTGATCGGCGGCCGGGAAGAGTCGCTGAACTCGGGCTTCATGGAGACAGCGTCCAGTCGATTGCAGATCGAACTGGCGCTCGGGGATCTGCGACAACTGCTGCTGCCCCTGGCGTCAATCGCCTTCGCGCTCAGTGCGTTGATGTCCCTGGTCTGGGTGTGGATCACCGTACGGGCCGATCCGATCAACGATCGCCAGGCCGAGGCCTATCGCGGCGCCTGGGCCGGTCTGTTCGTCACGGTGCTTGCAGCCGTGGGCGGCGAGGCCTGGTTCATGCTCTGGAGCCGCCCGCTTCAGGCCGCGCTTCAGAACCCTGCGACCCTGGCCCTGTCGGTCGGCCTGACGATGGCCGGGGTCGTCCTGGCCTATTATCTGGGCACGGTCTTTTCGACCCGCCCGGCCATGGCGGCGGCCGTGCCCGGCGCGGCCGTGCTGCATCGCCTGGGGAGGCGCTGATGACCACCAACGTCCTCATCGGCGTCGGAGGAACCGGCGCCAAGGTCGTCGAGGCCGCGCTCTATCTCTTTTTCGCGGGACTGGGACCCAGCAAGGTCGTCGTCGGCCTGGTCGACCAGGACAAGGCGAACGGCAATCTGACGCGCACGCGCGAACTGCTCTACGATCTGGTGAAATTCAGGAGGGATTTCAGCGCCGATAACCGGTTGGACTGGACCCGCACCACGCTCGGCCGCGTGCAGATCGAGCCGTTGTTCGGCGACGATCCCTATTGGCGGCCCTCGGCCGACGGGCAGGGCAGTCTGGCGCAGATTCTGGACCGCGGCGGTCTGGACGCCGACCGGCAAGCCTTGATGGATCTGCTGTTCCTGGAGGGCCAGGAGGAGCAGGACATGGGGCTGGGCCAGGGCTACCGCGGCCGCGCCCACGTCGGCGCCGCAGCCATGCTGGCCAGCCTCGAACTGGGCGACGGCCAGTTCAAGAAGCGCATGATCGAGCTGATGAAGAACGCCACCATCGACGGCGATGTGCGCATCTTCCTGGTCGGCTCGGCCTTCGGGGGCACCGGCGCCGCCGGTTTCCCGATCCTGGCGCGGCGGATCAACGCACTGCGCAAGGAGGCCCGCAACAGCGACAAGGTGAAGCTGGGCGGGGCGCTGATGCTGCCCTATTTCAGCTTCGCGGACCCCGAAGACGAAACCGACAACGTCGTGCTGGCCGCCAATCTGATGCCCCAGGCGCAGGCCGCGCTCCAGTACTACAACCAGTTGTTCAAGAGCGAGCCGGTCTTCGACCACATCTACCTCGCGGGCAGCGACAAGATATTCAAGCTTCCGCACCACTCGCCCGGCGACAACGACCAGATCAATCCGCCCCTGCCGTCAGAGCTTCTGGGCGCCCAGGCGGCCATCGACTTCTTCAACGCCCCCGCGATTGAAGCCGCCGAAGAGGTCGGAACCGCCGTGAAGGTCTGCGCCCGCGCCAAGCCGGGGGTCGTGGGCTGGGGCGACCTGCCGGGCGCGGCTCATGCACGGCATCAGGACACCTATGATCGGTTGGGCCAGTTGTTGCGCACGGCGGTGTGGTGGCGGTTCCAGGTCGAGCCGGAACTGGGTCGCCGCAATCTCCTGGGCCGGCTGAAGGCGGGCTGGCTTCAGGATCTGACCCGCGACGTCGACTTCCAGGTCACGGAAACCGATGACGCGAGGAAACGCCTGATCCTGCTGTTCGACAGCCTGTTGATGTGGTGCGGCGCGATGCGCCTGTACGCCGAGGATTCAGGTCTGAAATTCCAGCTCTGGAACACCGAGGCCGTTCAGGAACAGGCCGATGTCCGCCAACCCAGGCGCCCCATCAAGATCGCCGACGGCCTGACGGATCAACGTGCGAACGAGGCCTACAACGCCGCGCTGTCGCCCCTGGACCACAATGAACCCCCGCGCAGCGCCGCCGCCCTGCATGACGAGCTGACCAGCCGCGCCCTGCGCGACACCCATGCCGCCGCCGGGCACAGGGGCTTTGGTCGGCTCGCCGCCATGGTGCATCACGCCGCGCGCGTGCCGACCAAGGAGAGGGCCGAATGAGCCGGACCTACAACCTCCCTCCGTTGAAGGCCCGAGGATCGTTTCCCGATCCCGACCGCGCTGGCGAATGGATGCCGTCTCCGGGCACCCTGGCCGAGATGGGGGCGCGACTGGACGTCAAGACGGGCGGCGGCGTTCAGGACGTCAAGTCCGTGCCGGACGCCTGGGCGCAGCCGCGAACCTTCGCCGACGCCCTGATCACCGCCGACCATCCGCTGGAGACGGACACGGTCGAGAAGTGGCGCGCCCTGTTGGCGTTGTTCGCGCTCGAACACCTGATGGCCGACTTCTACAAGCTGTCGGCGCGGCCGGTTCGGCTGAAGGCGGACGGGCCGCGTCTGGATCGGATTCTGCTGGCGCTTCTGCCCACCCAGACGCTGCCCCAGGAGGCGGCGGCCGCCCAGGCCGACTGGCGGACCCCCTGGCTGATCCACATCGAGACAGTGAAGGGTCGCAACAGCCAGGATCGTCGCAACTATGACCGGCCCCGGCTGATCGGCGCGCTCAGTCCCGCCAGCCTGGTGTCGCCGGGGCGGGCTTGCGATCGGACGCCGATCCCCGTCGTGCCCTGGATGGCGGGTTCGCACTGGATCGACCCGCTGAAGCTGAAAGGCGATCGCGCCTTGTCGGCAGTGCAGAGGCGCGCCTTGCAGACCTATCTCGACAATCTGGCGGCCGGTCTGGAGACCCTGACCACGGATTACAACGATCCCGTCTATGTCAGTCTGCGGGATCGGGTCACCGATTTCGCCGACGCCTGCGGCGAGGCGGACACGCCTTACAGGCTGAAAGTGCGTGCGGGGCCGCGCGACGGGGCGCCGACCCTTTATGAACTGGTTCGCACCAGCGTCGAACTGGGTGAGCAGGACGACCTGGGCGCCCCGGCCGAACTGTCCGAATGCCGTGTGGCCCTGCGCGCCGATTTCGACGCGGAGACGGCGCCGTTCAAGGGCGTCATCCTGGTCGATCCCGCCATCGCCGAGGCGCGCGGCAAGCCCGCGCGCGATGTCGTGGTCTGGGGCGCCACCACCTTAGCCGAGGTGCTGGACAGCGAGGCCGCGCTGCTGAAGGTCCAGACGGCGGCGGCCGAGGCCAACTATCTGGTCGCGCGTCCGTCGGCCCTGTTCACCCGCAAATTCCTTCGGCTGGCCTTGAAGGCCGTCGTTCCGGGGCACCCCGCCGGTTTGCGCGACGCCCTGTTGCCGCTCACCCCGCTCGCCCTGCTCTTGATGAAACCGACCGAACTGGCCGAGGCGATAGAGGTCCGATCCGAGGGCGGGTCCGGCGAGTCGGTCTCGTTGAAGCTGAAGCTGGAAGGCCACCGCTCCCAGGCGCCGGGCCATGCGGACGGATGGGTGGTCAAGCCCGCCGAGTTCACCATGCGGCGCGTCTACGCCGACCAACCCGAGCCGGGCCAGGGCGAGCGCGTCGACGAGGCGGAATGGAACTATGGCGGGGCCGCGGTGTGGCCCGACATCGCCAGCTCCAAATGGAACTGGTATTTCGCGCGCCTCAACTACTCCACCAAGATGGAGAACAACATTCGCGCGCGTTTCGCCGTCTCGGGGCGGGCGTTCGCGGAAATGCTGAAACCGCTGGCGCCGCTCCAGAAAGAGGCGGCCTTCCGCCCCCTATGCGCCGACGACGACATCGTCAGCGAGGCCGAACCCTATGCGGGCAAGGGCTTCGCCTCCGCCTGGAACAACCGGGTGCGTCCCGACAACGATGCGGTGGTCGAGGAGCTTCAATCCTCGCCCTTCGCCTTTGAAGCCATCTTCTTCGCCTATGCGGAAAGTCAGGGCGCGTCGGCGGAACCGGCGGGCATGACCCTGTTGCGGCCCACGGTCATCGAGACGGCGAACGAAGTGGGCATTGCGGCCGTCGACTTCGGCACGACCAACACCGTCGCCTGTTTCGAGGACGGGCTGCCAGTGGTGTTCGGAAAGCGCACGCTGGAAGCAATCACGTCCAGCGAACCGGCACGGAATGCGGCGGCGGAGCGGGGCTTGCGATGGCCGTTCGCCGAGATCTTCTTTCCGCTGGTGGAAAAACGCACGCCGACGCCGACCGTCGTGGTCCAGCGCGCGGGCGTCAGCGAGGATGACCACCGCACCCTGTTCTCGTCGCTGATCTATTTCCAACCCGATCTCGAACTGAAGGAAGACAACGACGACGAGAAGAAGTTCCGGGGCGTCCTGACCCGCGCCAGCTTCAATCTGAAATGGCACCATGGTTCCGAGACCGGATCGACTGCGGACTTTGGTCTGAAGGCGGACCCGTCGCCGCGGTCTCGCATCCTGGCGGGTCGTTTCCTTCGCCAGATGATGATGATGATCGGGGTGGAGGCCCTGGCCCGCAACAAGGACCCCGATCTGCTGGAGTGGCGCTTCTCGCGGCCCGATGCGCAAAGGACCGACGGCGGCGAGTTCCTGGAGCTGTTGAGGCGCGAGTTGCGGGTTATTCGACCCGCCGCCGAGGCTCGCATGGCCGAACTCAAAACCCAGCCGATCCGCGGCCTGTACTCCGAAGGCCGGGCGGCGGCCAACTATGTGCTTAGCGGAGGTCTGGGCGATCACAGCTTCGTCGCCAGCGATCTGAACATCGTCCTGGACATTGGCGGCGGCACGACGGACGTGGCGATCTGGGCCGACAATCGGCCGCTGTGGCGCGGTTCGCTGCGTCTCGCGGGCCAGGACTTCTTCACCGCCCACGTCATCAAGAACCCGGCCCTGCTGCGCGACCGCCTCAACCTGGGGGCCTGGGCCAAGATCCTGGCGGGCGACGAGTCCGAGGGCATCGGCCGAGATCGCCTGCCCCATGTCGGCGAACTGCTGTTCAGCGGCCCGGTGCTGGAAAGGGCGCTGGACGATCATTGGCTGCACAATTCGGGCACCGAGGAATGCCAGGCGCTGACCCGGTCGGCCTTCACCTTCCTGGGCGGGGTCGCCTGGTATCTGGGCCTGGTCGCGCGCGGCCTGATCGCCCAGGGCGATCTGCGGCCGGAATTGCTGACCTCGTGCGGCTTCGCCCTGTGCGGTCGCGGCGCGGGCCTGTTCAAACGGATGCACGGCGATCACACCGATGCGCGCGCGGACACGCCGGTCAGCCGCCTTCTGACGCTGTTCAGCCTGGCGGCGGACGGCCAATCCCGGCGTCCGTCCGTCTTCATGTCGCCGATCCCGAAGCTGGAGGTGGCGAACGGCATGGTGATCCGGGACGCCGCCATCGTGCTGGAGGACAATGAACGCGCGGCTCAGGATTTCGAACCCTCGGGCCTGGCGGTGCAGATCGGCTCGGTCGTCATGGGGACCGAGACGGACATCATCGATTTCCCGCATCAGGGTTCGGTGTCCCGCCCGGATCTGGCGGAGTTCGACACCTTCCTGAAGGCCCTGGCCGAACACAGCACCTTTGCTCTGGATATCCAGGGCCGGGGCGATCAGAGCGCGGCGGCCAATATCCGCAACAAGCTTTTGGCCTCGGTGCAGAAGGCGCAGGCCCGTGGCGAGGTCCCGTTGGAACCCCTGTTCGTCAGCGCCCTGCGGCATCTGCTCGGCGACCTGACGACGCCGGGCTACAACAACCGCCTGTCCGTCGGCGCGCCCAGTTCGGGTCTCAGTCGGCGAGAGCGTCGAACGCAAGGCGCCACCCAATGAAGGGCGCGGGCCTTGCCGCCTGGGTGGTGCTGAGCATCGTCGCCACCCACGCCCAGGCGGCCTCGTTCATGGAAGCGGAGACCGCGGCGGCGACCCGCACCGCGCCGCGTCCGCCCGCCGTCGCGTCCACGCCGGACAAGGCCCCGTCTTCGGAACTGAGCGCTGCGGCCGTACCAGAGGCGCCGAGGGCGGGTTCGGTCGACCGACGAATTCCACCTGAGGTTTTGATTGTTAGGCAAAGCAATCAAGAGATTAACCCATCCGAAACGGTCGAGGTCCAGTCTCCGATCGTGGCTTGGCTAGGCGCTGACTGGGCTTTCTATCTTCTGGGCGCCCTCATCCTGCTGCTCCAGGCCGTTGTGATCTTCCTGATGTTCTCGCAGAGACGAAGGCTGGCCATGGTCGGATCCCCGCAGACCCTGATCGAAGCGTTCGCCGACGGTCGACATACCGAAATGCTGGCGCAGCAGCGCGCGGGCTTCATCAACCAGACCCAGGCTCTTTCGCGGGGATCGGCCACGACCCTGGTCGATGTCCTGGTCGCGCTCTATCGCCAGGTGGAAGAGCTGAAGTCGGAAGTCCGCCAGTTGAAGGGCGGCGCGCCCGACGGCGGCGCGGCCCCCGCCCAGAGGTCCGACGCCTTCTACGATGAGGCGCGCGGGGATCGCACATTCGGCGGCGCCCTGTCGCGAGCGGAACGGGACGCGCCGAGCGAACCCGTCATTCAACCGCGCCGCATCCGTGTCCATGACGATGCGCCCGACATCTTCGCCTCCAGCGCGCCGTCACAACACGCCGGGGCGTTGCAGGCGCTGATGCCGCATTACGCCGCCGCGGTGCGGTCGCGTAAGAGCCTGGTCCGTTTCGCCGAGGAGCGTGAGGCGCGCTATGTCGCGGACAATCGCCTGGTCGAGGACGCCTCCAGCGCCATGCTGATCGCTCTGCCGCTGGGCGGCGACGACTTCGCCATCGTTCCGGGACCGGAACTGGCCTCGAATTTTTCCAGTATGTACGACGCCGAACGCTCCATGCCCGAGGATGCGCGGCGCGCCTTCCACTTCCAGGCCGACGGCAGCCGCAATCCCAAGCTGGAACGCGCGGGCCTGGGCCGCTTAAGCGACGGCCTGCTGGTGATCTTGGAAAAGGGCGTCATCGGCGGTCTGCGGGACTAGGCGCAGCCTCGCGCCGAAGGCGGAAACCGGTCTTGACGCCTCGCCGACCTCAGGCGTGGTCGCATTGACGGCGGTGAAGGCCGGGTTTGACACATGACAAGGGTGATCCCGTCCCGACCCGCTATGGGCGGGCCATGATGTCTTCGACGATGAACCCGACGGCCGCCCCTGAGATCGCGACGGCCTTCGCCCAGCAGCATTTTCCCGGTGCGCGCTCCGAGCACGCGCCGTGGCTGCGCGACGAGATGCTGGCGATGTTGGATCACTGGTTCGACTGGCGAAGATGTCGGTTCCAGTCGCCGGGCGACGCCGTCGGTTCGGTTGCGACGGGGGACGGGCATGAGCGTCTCTCTGAACGTCTGGCGGTCCTGCGCGAGGCCTTGACCGAAGAGACCCCGACCTTCACGCCGCGCTACATCGCCCACATGAAGTCGGACCTGTCGCTGCCGGCCATCCTGGGCTGGTTCGCGGCCATGCTGCACAATCCCAACAACACCTCGCGCGAGGCCAGCCGGGTCGGCAGCGTGATCGAGACCGAGGCCGTCGCCCATCTGGCGACGATGCTGGGCTATGACCCCGGCCAGGCCCAGGGGCATTTCACCTCGGGCGGTACGGTGGCCAATTTCGAGGCCATGTGGCGCGCACGCTATCGACTGGACCACTGGCTGGCGATGGCGCTGCACCTCAGCGAGACGCGCGGCGAACGGCTCGATCCGTTCGCGGCCGCGCACATGGGCTGGGACCGGTTCCGCGACCTCTGGCGAGCGCACGGCGTCACCGAGACCGCGCTGAAACAGGCCAGCGCCATGGCGAGCAATCCGCTGGATGTCGGCCGCCGCATCAGTCGGGCTTCGGGGATCGACTATCTGGGACCGGTGGTGATCGCGCCGGGCAACCGCCACTATTCCTGGAACAAGGGGGTCAATCTGTTCGGCCTGGGCGCCGAGGCCCTTTGGAGCGTGCGGCTGGATGCGCGCGGCCGAATGGATCTGGAGGATTTCGAGCGTCTGGTGTTTCAGGCGCGCGACCAGGGCCGTCCGGTGCTGATGACGGTCGGCGTCGCGGGCACGACCGAGATGTCGGCGGTCGATCCGATCGACGGCCTGTTCGATCGCCTGGACGAATGGGAGCGGCAGCACGGCTGGCGCATCTGGCGGCACGCGGACGCCGCCTATGGCGGGTTTTTCCGCGCCCTGCTGGACGGCGCCTCCGAGACGGCGTTGAGACCTGATGTAAGCACCGCCCTGCGGGCGCTGCCGCGCGCCGATTCCATCACTATCGACCCGCACAAGCTGGGCTACATCCCCTATGCCTGCGGCGCGTTCCTGACGTCAGACGCCCAGAGCTACGCCGTCTCGGCCTTCGATGCGCCCTATCTGCATCGACCCGAATTGGGCGCGGGAAAGTGGGCCTCGACGCTGGAGGGGTCGCGTTCGGCGGCGGGCGCGGCGGCGACCTGGCTGACGGCTGAGACCCTGGGGCTGGGACCCGATGGCCTGGGCGCGGTCCTGGCCGGCACGATCGAGGCGCGCCGCGCGCTGGAGGAAGCGGTGATGCGGGCCGTGCCCCAGGCGCGATTCCTGCCCGCCGACGCCAACATCGCCTGTTTCACCCTGGCCGAAGACGGCGAGCGGCTCAGCGTTTCGAACGCCCGAACCGGGGCGGTCTTCGCCTATTTCCAGGAATCTCCGGCCTTCGCCGTGTCGCGCACCACCCTGGGCCGCGACTGCGCCGCATTGAAGACCGCCCATCTGGCTGGTTACGACGGCGTCGACGACAGCGAGGAGTTGTCGGTCATCCGCCTGGTGGTGATGAGTCCCTACTGGTGCGATCCTGTGATGCGCGATGAAATGGCGACGCTGTTCGTCGCGGAAATGGCTTCGGCCCTGCAAGCGGTCGAGACCGCATCGGTGAAGGACTGATCAAGATGATCCGGCTCTCGGTTTCCTTCTATGGCGAGATCGCCGACCGACTGGGACGCGAACGGGCCATGGTCTTCGCTGTTGATGACGTCACCGTGGGCGAGATCCGCGCCGAACTGGCCCGTCAGGACGAGGCCGCGACGATCCTGCTCAACCCCCAGATCCGGGCGGCGGTGGATGCTGTCGTCGTCGACGACGACGCGGGCGTCAGATCGGGCCAGGACGTCGTCTTCTTCTCGATCGTGTCGGGGGGCTGATCGGTGGCGGTCGAAGCGCGTCTGGAGACGGGCGGACTGGACGCGGGCGCGGAACTGGCGGCGTTCCTGTCGGGGCGAGACGCCGACGGCGCGGTGGTGTCCTTCACCGGCCTGGCGCGGGGCCGGGGCGCGGACGGCGCGGCGGTGGAGCGGTTGCGGCTGGACTGGCATCCGGTGATGACCGCGCGGTCGTTGTCGGTCCTGGCCGAGGCGACGGCGGCGCGTTTCGACGTCAGCGACGTCCTGGTCGTGCATCGCGGCGGCGAGATCGCGCCGGGCGAGACCATCGTCTTCGTGGCCGTCGCCTCGCCGCATCGGCGCCAGGCCTTTTTCGCGGCGGATTATCTGATGGATCGGTTGAAGACCGAGGCCATGTTCTGGAAACATGAGAGCGGTCCCGACGGCGGCCGCTGGATCGAACCCACCGAACGGGATCGCGCCGACCGGGCGCGTTGGAGCGACTGATGGCTGGAATACAGGCGGACCTGCCCTTCTACCCCCTGAACATCGCGGTGCTGACGGTGTCGGACACGCGCGACGAAATCACCGACACCTCCGGCGCCCTGCTGGCCGAACGGCTTCAGAGCGCTGGTCATGTCCTGGCGGGCAAGGTCATCGTCAAGGACGAGGTCGAGGCGATCCGCGATCAGGTCAGGCTGTGGGTCGAGGATGAGCGGGTGGATGTGGTGATCACCACCGGCGGCACCGGCTTTTCGCCGCGCGATGTCACGCCCGAGGCGCTCAAACCCCTGTTCCGGCGCGAGCTGGACGGGTTCGCGGTGGTCTTCCACATGGCCAGCCTGAAGACGGTCGGGGTCGCGACCTTGCAGTCGCGCGCCTTCGCCGGCCAGGCCGAGGACACCTTCGTGTTTTGCGTGCCGGGATCGACGGGGGCCTGTCGCGACGCCTGGGACATGGTGTTGGTTGAGGAGCTGGACAGCCGCTTCAGGCCCTGTTCCTTGGTCGGCCAGATCCCGCGCTATCGAGGCATCTGCCCATGAGTCTGACCCATCTGGATAAGGACGGTCGCGTGCGCATGGTCGATGTCGGCGCCAAGGCCGCCACCCGCCGCATCGCCGTGGCCGAAGGGCGGGTCGAATGCGCGCCCGAAACCCTGACCCTGGTCATCGACGACGCGGCGCCCAAGGGCGCGGTGATCGCCGCCGCCGAGATCGCAGGCGTCATGGCCGCTAAACGGACGTCGGACCTGATTCCGCTGTGTCATCCCCTGATGCTTGAGAAGGCGACGGTCGCGGTCACGCCAGTGGCCGAGCCGCCCGGCTTTCGGGTCCGCGCCGAGGTGCGCTTGACCGGCGTCACCGGCGTGGAGATGGAGGCCCTGACCGCCGTTTCGGTCGCCTGTCTGACGCTCTACGATATGCTCAAGGCGGCGGATAAGGGCATGGTCATCCGCGACATTCGCCTGATCTCCAAAACCGGCGGCAAGTCTGGCGACTGGACCGCGCTGATCTAGACCTTCGGCGCGTCAGGGCGGCGTGGCTGACGACGCGACCTGGGCGAGGGGATCAGGAGAATGGGAATGAGGCGGCGACAAGGAACTCAAACTACCGTCATCACCGCCCCACCGTGGCTGGCGCGGGAGCAGGACCCGACCCAACCGGTCGTCCAGGCTCGGACCGGGGATGGAATCGAGCGCTCGACGATGGACAAACATTAGCCGTCGCGGCCGGACAGCGCCGTGATGAAGGTGTGATCCCCGCTTGACTGAAGACAAGCGCCGAGGCGTCCCGGGGACCTCTGCGGCGCACATTTCCGAAGGACGACATATGATCTCTCTGGACGAAGGGTTGTCGCGGCTGCTGGCGCAGGCTCGTCCGCTGGGCGATGAGCCTGTTGGGCTGGAAGCCGCCTACGGTCGCGTGCTGGCCGCGCCGCTTTCGGCGCGCGGCGATGCGCCGCAGGCGGCGGTGTCGGCGATGGACGGCTATGCCGTGTTCGACGCGGACCTGGCGACGACGCCCGCGCGCCTGCCGATCGCCGCGCGGATTTTCGCCGGGGCGGCCGATCCGGCTCCGCTGGAGCCTGGAACCTGCGCGCGCATCTTCACCGGCGCCCCGGTCCCGCCGGGTGCGGATCGGGTGGTGATCCAGGAACAGGTCCGGCCGGACGGCGACGCGGCCGTGTTCGAGGCGGCGCCCGGCGCGGCGCGGCACATCCGTGCGGCCGGATCGGACTTCAAGGTCGGCGATGTTCTCTTGGAGCCGGGACGGCGGCTGGACGCACGGGCGCTGGTCGCCGCCGCCGCCGCCGATCGGGATCACCTGTCGGTGTATCGTCGGCCGCGGGTCGTCATCCTGGGCACCGGCGACGAACTGGCCGAGCCGGGGCGGGCCTTGGAGACGCCCGGCGCCATTCCCGAGAGCGTCTCGTTCGGCGTCATGGGCCTGGCTTGGGCCTGGGGCGGCCAGGTGATCGGCCGTCGTCGACTACCCGATGAACCCGCGGCCCTAGAGGTCGCGGCGCGCCAGGCTCTGGACGACGCCGATGTGGTGGTGGTCACCGGCGGGGCTTCGGTCGGCGAGCGCGACTTCGCCAAATCCATGTTCCCAGACGGCGCGTTGGACCTGATCTTCGCCAAGGTGGCGATCAAGCCGGGCAAGCCGGTCTGGTTCGCCCGCGCGGGCGCCCGGCTGGTGCTGGGCCTGCCGGGCAATCCGACCTCGGCCATGGTCACGGGGCGCCTGTTCCTGGCGCCGCTGCTGGCCGGTCTTTCGGGGCGCGATCCTGTCGAGGCCCTGGCCTGGCGCGAAGCGGTCCTGGGCGCGCCGCTGAAGCCCGCCGGGGATCGCGAGACCCTGGAGCGCGGCCGCATTCTGAACGGGCGTGTCCAGGCGCTGAGCGATCAGGATTCCGGCGCCCAACGCGCCCTGGCGGCAGCCGACGTGCTGATCCGCCGCTATCCGTCCTCGCCGGCCGCCGAGGTCGGCGAGATCGTCTCGGTGCTGGATTTCTAGACCGACGGCCGTCGGCTGAAACGTGGAAACAGCACGTCGTTCTCCAGGGCGATGTCGGCGTTCAGACCGATATCGAGCTGGGCGCAGGCGGCGTAGAGGGCGCGCCAGGTCGCGCAGGCGTCGGGGGGCGGGCTGAAGCCGTCGGTCAGGGCGCTCAACCCCTCTACCAGGCTGACCAGACCATCGTGATCCCGGCGCATCCGCGACAGCGGCCCGGCCAGCGATCGCGCCGTGTTCGACAGCATCAGCGGGAACAGCACGGCTTCTTCTTTCTGCTGATGATCCTCCAGATCGTCGCTAATCAGCAGCAACAGGTCGACCAGACCATGCGGGCAGGCGTCGTGGACGCCATGGGCGCGCTCCACCCGCGTCGCCAGTCGGATCGCCTTGGCCAGAAGCCGCCGATTGGCGGCGTGACGCCGCACCAGGATGTCCGCGATCAGGTCCTCGGTCGGCGGCGGAATTTCAGTCTGGATCGGGACCAGGAAGGCCATCGAGCGGCTCCTTTCGCACCCAGATAGGCCCGAAACGCGCGATCTGGATTGAGGTGGATCAAGCCTCGTCTTGACCGACGTCGGGGTCTCACCCGTGGTGCGCATCTTCACGGCGCCGCAGAGAATCAGAAAGCCTTCGATCTCTTTCGACGGGAGCGAGACATGGCGTTCGACAACCCCTTGGCCGGTGAAATCTGGAACGGGAAATACCGTTTCAATCCGCGTGAAGGCGGTGGGGACGACACAGTCTCGGCGACCTGGGACCGTATCGCCGCAGCCCTGGCCGAGGCCGAGCCGACCAAGACGCGGGCGCGTTGGCGGGCGCGGTTCCGCGAGGCGCTGGAAGGCTATCGCTTCCTGCCGGCCGGGCGGATCATCGCCGGGGCGGGAACGGGGCGGTCCGTCACCCTGTTCAACTGTTTCGTCATGGGGACCGTGCCCGACGACCTGAACGGCATCTTCGAACATCTGCGCGAAGCCGCCGTCACCATGCAGCAGGGCGGCGGGGTCGGCATGGACTTCTCGACCGTGCGGCCTGCGGGCGCGGCGGTGAAGGGCGTCGGGGCCGAGGCGTCCGGTCCGCTCAGCTTCATGGACGTGTGGGATTCGATGTGCCGCACCATCATGTCTGCGGGCCAGCGGCGCGGGGCCATGATGGGTTGTCTGCGCATCGACCACCCCGACATCGAAGCCTTCATCGACGCCAAGCGCGATCCGGCGCGGCTGCGCAATTTCAACGTCTCGGTTCTGGTCACGGACGCCTTCATGGCGGCTTTGGCGGCGGACGCCGATTGGCCGTTGACCTTCAAGGGGCAGGTCTTCCGCACCGTGCGCGCCGCCGATCTGTGGGCGCGGTTGATGCGCGCCACCTATGATGCGGCCGAACCGGGGGTGATCTTCATCGACCGGGTCAACGCCGCCAACAACCTGGCGCACTGCGAAACGATCGCGGCCTCCAACCCCTGCGGCGAACAGATGCTGCCGCCCTACGGCGCCTGTCTGTTGGGTTCGATCAATCTGGCGCGTCTGGTCCCGTCGCCGTTCGAGGAAGGGGCCGCGCTGGACGAGACCGCATTGGCCGATCTGACCTGCACGGCGGTGCGGATGCTGGACGACGTCATCGACGTCTCCCGTTTTCCGCTGCCGGCCCAGGAGGCGGAAGCCAAGGCCAAGCGGCGGATCGGACTGGGCGTCACCGGCCTGGCGGATGCGCTGATCTTCTGCGGCGCGCGCTACGGGTCGGATGCGGCGGTCGCCCTGACCGAACGCTGGCTGGGCGTGATCCAGCGCGAAGCCTATCGCGCCTCGGCCGAACTGGCGGGCGAGAAGGGGGTCTTTCCCGATTATGATCCGGTGATGCTGGACCAGCCCAACCTGGCCCGGCTGGACGAGGAGACCCGCGAACTGATCCGTCGCAACGGTCTCAGGAACGGCTGCCTGACCTCGATCGCCCCGACGGGAACCACGTCACTGCTGGCCGGCAACGTCTCGTCCGGCATCGAGCCGGTGTTCGCCTTCGACTATGTGCGCAAGGTGCTGCAACCCGACGGTTCGCGGCGCGAAGAGGCGGTTCAGGACTACGCGCTGTCGGTCTGGAAACGGCTGAAGGGCGATGCGGCGCCGCTGGATCCCGCCTTTGTCAGCGCCCAGACCCTGACGCCCATGGACCATCTGCGGATGCAGGCCGCCGCCCAGGGCCTGGTCGACAGTTCGATCTCCAAGACCATCAACTGCCCCGAGGACATCAGTTTCGAAGCCTTCGGCGATGTCTATGTCCAGGGCTTCACCATGGGCTGCAAGGGCCTGACGACCTATCGGCCCAACGCCATCACCGGCTCGGTGCTCAGCGTCGCCGAACCGGCCGCCGCCGCCGCCGTGGAACCCCCGCCGTTGGAGCCGCGTCCGCGACGCCTGACCGGATCGACCTACAAGGTGCGTTGGCCGCTGGATGCGCACGCCGTCTATGTCACCATCAACGACATTCAGGACGACCGGAACGGGCCGCGCCCGTTTGAAATCTTCGTCAACTCCAAGAACATGGCCCACTACGCCTGGACCGTGGCCCTGACGCGGATGATCTCGGCGGTGTTCCGGCGCGGCGGCGATGTCGGCTTCGTGGCCGAGGAGTTGAAGGCCGTGTTCGACCCCGCCGGCGGGGCCTGGATGGAGGGCGCCTATGTTCCGTCGATCCCGGCGGCCATCGGCGACGTCATCGCGCGTCACATGGGTATCGACGATCAGACCGCCGAGGCGCCGCCCGCCGCCGCCGAGACGCCGTCGACGACATCGCGCCTCGCCTGTCCGCACTGCGGCGCGCCCGGCCTGTTGCGCAAGGAGGGGTGCGATACCTGCCTGTCGTGCGGCTATTCCCGCTGCGGATAGTCGGCGGCGGGAAACGACCAGTCTTGATCGACGACAAGGAACCGGTTCGCGCGGGTCAAGTACGATTGCGACCCCATCCTCTAGGCTGAGGAGCCGCCATGAAGGGACGCCGCTCATGAACACCGCCGCCGCGATGCGGGCCTATCAGGGACCCGCCTTGTTCAGCATCGGCCTGAGACCCTTCTTCCTGTTTTCGGCGATCTGGGCCGCCGTGGCGGTTCCCCTGTGGGTCCACGCCTTCGCGGCGGGCGGCCCGGTGGGTCTGACCTGGCACGTCCATGAAATGCTGTTCGGCTATGCGGGCGGTGTCATCGTCGGTTTCCTGATGACCGCCGTGCCGAACTGGACCGGTCGGATGCCGGTGGTCGGGGGACCCCTTATGGCGATGGTCGGGCTGTGGCTGGCCGGTCGGGCGGCGATGCTGGCGACGGCGTTCAGCCCGGAGCTGGCGACGGCGATCTGGCCATCGGTGATCGACAGCCTGTTCCTGCTGGCCATGGCCGGACTGATCTGGCGTGAAATTCTGGCGGGCAGGAACTGGCGCAACCTGCCGGTCGCCGTGATGGTCAGCCTGTTGGCCCTGTCCAACGTCGGCTTCCACGTCGAGGCGCATCTGTCGGGCGGTCTTGCGCCGGTCGCCACGCGCGCGGCCCTGGCCCTGATCGCGATGCTGATCGCCCTGATCGGCGGGCGGATCACGCCCAGCTTCACCCGCAACTGGCAATTGAAGCGCCAGGGACCGCTGCCCGCAACGACGGGGCGGTTCGACGCCCTGACCCTGGCGGTGACCGGCCTGGCCCTAGCCGGTTGGGCGGCGGCGCCGAACCAGGCCCTGGTCGGTTGGGCCATGGCGGCGGCGGGGACCTTAAATCTGGTCCGGCTGGCGCGCTGGCGGGGCGAGGCCACGGGCGCCGAACCGCTCGTGCTGATCCTGCACCTCGGCTACCTATGGCTGGCGGTCGGGCTGGGTCTGATCGGCGCCTCGGTGCTCTGGCCGAGCGCCGTCTCGCCCTCGGCGGGTATCCACGCCCTGACGGCGGGCGCCATCGGGGTGATGACCCTGGCGGTCATGACGCGGGCGGGGAGGGGCCACACGGGCCGGCCGCTGACGGCGGGCTGGACCGGATCGCTGATCTACATCCTGATCAACGCGGCGGCGTTGACGCGGGTCGCTGGCGGGCTGACCCCGACGCTGTATCAGCCGCTGCTGATCATTTCGGCGGGGCTGTGGTGTTCGGCGTTCCTGACCTTCGCCGTGGTCTATGGCCCGATGCTGGCCTTGCCGCGTCCGCGTGTTCAGGCGTAGCGCGCCGTCGCCGTCGCCTTGACCAGAGCGACGACCTCGCACCCCGGCGCCAGGCCCAGGGTCTCCGCCGCCTGAACCGTGACCAGGGAGGCCAGGTCGAAGCCTTCGCCCCGGAGGCGGACGAGTCGTCCGTCGCCCCAGGGTTCGATCGCCTGGACGCGCACGGCCAGACGGTTCTGGAAACTGGCGTCGGTCGGGGCTTTCAGGGCCAGGGCGACGTCTCGCGCATCGACCACGATCCGCACCCGATCCCCGGCGGCGACATCCAGCCGGGGCGTGTGAAACACCGTTCCACCCAGGTCGACGGCGGCGACCGGCCCTGCGCCGTCCGCCACGGCGCGCCCTTCGATGACCGAGATCGGCGCCCCCAGACCGGCAGCCTCGGCCGCCTCGGGGCGGGCGAAGGCCTGCTCCGGGCGACCGGCGTTGAAGACCCGGCCGTCGACGGCCAACAGCACCTCGTCAGCCAGGCGCGCGGCCTCGTCGACGGCGTGGGTGATATAGAGGATCGGCGGTCCCGACCGCGCCAAGCGATCCAGATAGGGCAGGATCTCGGCCCGCCGCGCGCCGTCCAGCCCCGACAGCGGCTCGTCCAGGATCAGCAGGGCGGGGTCGCCCAACAGGGCGCGGCCGATGGCCACGCGCCGGGCCTCGCCCCCGGACAGGGCGCCCGGCCGTTGCATCAGCCGCCCTTCCAGGCCCAACAACCCGACCACCTCGTCGATCGGCGGCGCCGCAACGCGGCGTCGTCGGGCGCTGTACAACAGGTTGTCGCGCACATTCAGGTGCGGGAACAGACGCGCGTCCTGGAAGACATAGCCGATCCGACGTCGCCAGGCGGGAAGGTCCAGCCGGGTCTCGGTGTCGCACGCTGCCTCGCCATTCAGGACGATCCGACCCGTGGTCGGACGCAACAGTCCGGCCACCAGGTCGGCGGCCGTGGTCTTGCCCGAGCCGGAGCGGCCGAACAGCACGCTGACCCCGCCTCCGGCGCTGAAGTCGGCCTGAAAAAGGAAGTCGCCGCGTCTCAATTCGGCCTGAACCTCGATCATGGGCCACCCCGTCGCAGAAGCGCCCTGCGCGTCAGGATCTCGGAGGCGATCAGGGCCGAAATCGACACGGCGGTGGAGATCAGCACCAGTCGAAACGCCGCCGCCTCGCCGCCCGGAACCTGGGTCAAGCCATAGATGGCCAGCGGCAGGGTGCGGGTCTCGCCGGGGATGCTGGAGACGAAGGTGATGGTCGCGCCGAACTCGCCCAACGCCTTGGCGAAGGCCAGGACGGCGCCCGCGATCACGCCAGGCAGGGCCAGGGGCAGGGTGATGGTGACGAACCGCATCAGGGGCGAGGCGCCCAGGGTCGCCGCCGCCCGCTCCAGTCCCGGGTCGGCCATGTCGAACGCCAAATGCACCGAGCGCACCATCAATGGAAAGCCCATGACCCCGGCGGCCAGGGCGGCGCCGGTCCAGTCAAAGGCGAAGACCACCCCCAGCGGCTCCAGCCAGGCGCCGATCGGGCCGTTGCGACCGAACAGCGCCAGCAGGACATAGCCGGTCACCACTGGCGGCAAAACCAGCGGCAGATGGATCAGCCCTGACAGCAAGGCCCGTCCCGGAAACCGTCGCCGCGCCAACAGCCAGGCCGCGCCGACGCCCAGCGGCAGGCTGAACGCCACCGCCGTCACCGCCACCTTGAGCGACAGGGCGATGATCTCGATCTCGGCGGCGGTCAGCGTCATGGAGGCGGGGCAAATCCGTGCTGGCGCAGGATCGCCTGACCCTGTGCGCCCGACAAGTGATCCAGAAACGCCTTGGCCGCCCGGAGCTGGGCGTTCGGTCCGACGACCGGCGCGGCGGGATAGACGATCGGGCTGTGCAGGCTGGCGGCGAATTCGGCGATGACGGCCACATTGGGTTCGGCGCGGGCGTCGGTGGCGTAGACGATCCCCAGCGGCGCCTCGCCGCGCGCCACCAGGGCCAGGGCGGCGCGCACGTTCTCGGCCGGGGCCAGGCGCGGCGTCAGGGTCGGCCAAAGGCCCAGCGCGGTCAGCGCCTCGCGAGCATAGCGGCCCGCGGGCACGTCCGGCTCGGCCGTCGCCAGTCGACCATCGTCGCCCAGACGCGACACGATTCGACCGGCCAGACCCGGTCCCGGCGTCAGGTCCAACGGCGTTGCCTCGCCCTGGGTCGGGGCGACCAGGACCAGGCGGTTTCCGGCGATGTCGCGCCGGGCGGCGGCGTCGATCAGGCCCCGCTCTTGCAGCCGGTCCATCCATTCGAGGTCGGCGGAGATGAAAAGATCCGCCGGAGCGCCTTGTTCGATCTGTCGCGCCAGTTGCGAGCTTCCGGCGTAAACGGCGCGCGCCTGACCCTTTCCGGCGCGGACATGAGCAGCGATGACGGCGTCGAGAGCCTCTTTCAGGCTGGCGGCCGCGAAGACGGTGAGCGGACGTTCCGGCGTGTTCGGGCCGCGCGAACAGGATGCGGCCGCCAGGGCGGCGCCGGTGAAGGCCAGCAGTGATCGGCGCGACCAAGCGGACTGTCTTGACGACGCGGACATGACGATCTCTCCCAATGGCGGCATCGCCGTATCATGGCGCCGAAGGATGTCTGAGGTCATTTGGCGTCTTGACGATTGATCAAGGTCAAGCGTCGATGCGCGTGGAGTCAAAGCTCCGTGTCTAAGGTTCGCGTATTCAGCGTCCATCTCGCTCCGAGCCTGACGGCCTAAAGCGCATCGCGCCAAGGTCGGCGGGCCGGGTCCCGTCAAGGGCCGAGGGCGCCGGAGGAAACTCCGTCGCCTCCCGTGTTTGGAAAGGAGCTTCCATGGCGTTCGACGCCGGTCGCCTGACCGACGGTTTCGGCCGTCGATTCCGTTATTTGCGCCTGTCGGTGACGGAGGTGTGCAATTTCCGTTGCACCTATTGCCTGCCGGACGGCTGGAAACGCAGCGGCCCTCTCTCGTTTCTGACGCCCGACGAGATCGGACGGCTGACCGCCGCCTTTTCGGACCTGGGTCTGACCAAGGTGCGTCTGACCGGCGGCGAACCCACGGTGCGCAAGGACTTCACCGACATCGTGGCGCGCACGGCCGCCACGCCGGGCGTCGAGAAGGTCGCGGTCACCACCAACGGCTGGAACCTGTCGCGCGGCGTCGAGACATGGCGATCCGTCGGCCTGACCCATCTGAACGTCAGCCTGGACGCCCTGGACGCGGACGCCTTTCACCGCATCACCGGCCATGATCGGTTGGGCGAGGTGCTGACCGGGCTGGATCGGGCGCTGGCGTTGGACCTCCAGGCGGTGAAGGTCAACGCCGTCTTGTTGCGGGAAACCGCCGAGACCGGTTTCGACGCCTGGGCCGACTTCGTTCGGGATCGGCCGGTGTCGGTGCGGTTCATCGAACTGATGCGAACGGCCGATAACGCGGACTTCTTCGCCGCGCACCACGTCGGCGGCGCGGCCTTGCGGACCTGGTTGGAGACGCGTGGCTGGACGCCGGTCGCCAGACCCGCCGACGGCGGCCCGGCCCAGGAATATCGGCATCCCGATCATGCGGGCGCCCTGGGTCTGATCGCCCCCTATGCGCCCGGCTTCTGCGACAGTTGCAACCGCTTGCGGGTCACCGCGCGCGGCAAGCTGAGGCTTTGCCTGTTCGGCGAAGGCGGGGTCGATCTGCGCGACCTACTCGCCGACGACGCGGATCGGCAGGCGCTGACGGAGCGTATCGTCGGGGCCATGTCGGGAAAACGGGCCGGACACCTGCTGGCCCAGAGCGATCCCGGCGACCTGTCCAACCTGGCCCAGCTCGGCGGTTGATCGTCAGGCGTAGCCGGTCGCCTCGGACCAGCTCTCGACCTCGCCCTTGCCCAGAACGCGCGACTGGGGCGGCATATGGTTGTCGATCAGGGGTGTCGGGCGCGCCAGCCGCTCCAGCGCCTCGGGCCGCGTCAATGTGACCTCGGGTCCGTGGACCACCACGCCCTGGGCCGACAGGCTGGCGAAGGCGCGGGACAGGTTTTCCGGCGTCATGCCCAGCAGCGAGGCCAGGATCCGCTTTTCATGCGGCAGGGTGATGGTTTCCTTCAGGCCCTGGCGAACCCGTTGGGTGATCAGATAGTTGGCCAGGCGTTCGGTGCCGCCGCGCAGCTTGTGGTTTTTCACCGCACGAACCAGGCCGCGATAACAACCTGACAGCTCCCGCGCCACGGCGAAGCCGAAATCGGCGTCCTGGCGCATGGTGCGCCTAAGGGCCTGGCCTGACAGCATCAGAATTTCGGAACGTTCCAAGGTGCGCGCCGACATCAGGGAATCGGCGTCCAGAACCACGGCGGCCAGAATGAAGGTCGAGACCGGCCGCAGCACCGTCAGGGTGGTGTCCTTTTCCTTCCAGGACCCCTGAAGTTCGACGATTCCGTCTAGCAGGACATAGAGGAAATCGACCGTGTCGCCTTCCAGCAGCAGGGTGGTTCCCGCTGGAAAACGTTGAAGAAAAGCCCCAGCGGTGACATCACGAAACGTCTCGGCTGACGTGCCTTGGAACAGGGGCAGCGCCTTTACGCGGTCGAGATCGGATGGGCGCATCGTCATGGGAGTCTCCGGGGCGTCTGCTCACAATCGCACCGCGATTGACGAATATCAACCGACCGGGCGGCAGGCGCAGCCCGCTTGATTTTAATCAACCGCATCCCGGTTGTTGATCATAGGCGGCTATGAGGTTGGGTAAATTGCGTATAAATGTGCATCAATACTATCATCTCATTAATTGAGAACAATTATCAATTGACCTTGATCAAATGTCTCTTGCGGCAATCTGACTAGAAGCTGCATCGACCGCTCAAATGGGGGCGGAGGTCAGGTTCTGATCATGGTCGATGCACAACTTCAGGCGCCGGGCGCGAACAAGGCGCTATGGCTCAGCACCCTGGCCTTTACGGCCTGTTTCGCCGTCTGGACGATCTTTTCGATCATCGGAGTCCAGATCAAAGCCGAGCTTGGGCTGAACGAGGCCCAATTCGGTCTGCTCGTCGGCACGCCGATCCTGACCGGATCGCTCATTCGCGTCTTTCTGGGCGTGTGGTCCGATCAACTGGGCGGGCGCATCATCAATGTGATCGTGATGCTGCTGGCGGCGGCGGCGACCTTCCTGCTGTCCTACGCCCACACCTATCCGCAGTTCCTGGCCGCGGCGCTCGGCGTCGGCATCGCCGGCGGCGCCTTCGCGGTCGGCGTGGCCTATGTCTCGAAATTCTTCTCGGTCGAGCGTCAGGGCACGGCCCTGGGAATCTTCGGAGCGGGCAACGTCGGCGCGGCCGTCACCAAATTCGCGGCGCCCTTCGTCATGCTGGCGCTCGGCTGGGAAGCCGTGGCGCAGATCTGGGCCGTGGTCCTGGCGGTCCTGGCGGTGCTGTTCTTTCTGTTCACGTCCGATGATCCGCAGACGGTGGAACGTCGCCGCACAGGCCAGAAGGCCCAACCGACCTGGATGCAGTTGGCGCCCCTGCGCGACATCCGGGTCTGGCGTTTCTCGCTCTATTACTTCTTCGTCTTCGGCGCCTTCGTCGCCCTGGCTCTGTGGCTGCCGCACTATCTGACCGGCGTGTACGGCCTGGGCATCGCCGCGGCCGGTATGCTGGCCGCCGCCTACTCCATTCCAGGCTCGTTGTTCCGCATCTTCGGCGGCTGGCTGTCGGATCGGATCGGCGCGCGCAAGGTGATGTACATCACCTTCGTTCTCAGCGTGGTTTGCACCTTCCTGCTGTCCTATCCGGCGACCACCTATGTCGTCGAAGGGATACGCGGCCCGATCGCCTTCCATGCCGAGATCGGCCTGGTCGGGTTCGTGGCGCTGATCTTCGTGCTCGGCTTCGCCATGAGCCTGGGCAAGGCGGCGGTGTTCAAGCACATCCCGGTCTATTACCCGAACCACGTCGGCGCGGTCGGCGGCCTGGTCGGCATGATCGGCGGTCTGGGCGGCTTCATCCTGCCGATCCTGTTCGGGGTGCTGGCCGACTTCACCGGCGTGTGGACGAGCTGTTTCATGCTGCTGTTCGTGCTGGTCGGCACGGCGCTGGTCTGGATGCATTTCTCGGTCCGCCGCATGGAGGTGGCCCGCGAGCCGACCCTGGCGCGGTTGCCCGAGTTCCCGGAACTGGGCGAGCCGGAACCCGCCCATGTGCTCAACGACTGGCGGCCCGAGGACGAATCCTTCTGGGCCAAGACCGGGCGCAAGATCGCCTTGCGCAACCTGGCGATCTCGATCCCGAACCTGCTGCTGGCCTTCGCGGTCTGGATGTTGTGGTCGATGGTGGCGACACGTCTGAACTCGGTCGGGTTCAAATTCTCGACCGCCGAGCTGTTCTGGCTGACGGCCTTGCCGGCCCTGTCGGGCGCGACCCTGCGTATCTTCTACAGCTTCATGGTGCCGATCGTCGGCGGGCGGCTGTGGACGGTGCTGACCACCTTGTCGCTGCTGATCCCTGCGGTCGGCGTGGGCCTGGCGGTTCAGGATCTGGATACGCCCTATTGGGTGTTCGTGCTGCTGGCCCTGTCCTGCGGCCTGGGCGGCGGGGCCTTCGCCTCGTCGATGTCCAACATCGGCTTCTTCTTCCCCAAGCGGGAGAAGGGCAACGCCCTGGCCATGAACGCCGGCTTCGGCAATCTGGGCGTCAGCGCGCTGCAACTGCTGGCGCCGATCGCGGCCGGTTTCGCCCTGTTCGGCCCGCTGGGCGGCGCGCCCCAGACCGCCGTGGTCGAGGGCGTCCAGCAGCAAATCTGGCTTCAGAACGCCGGATTCATGTGGGCGCCGCTGATCGTGCTGGCCGCGATCGCCGCCTGGTTCGGCATGAACGACGTCGCCTCGGCCCGCGCCTCGTTCAAGGACCAGGCCGTGGTGTTCAAGCGCAAGCACAACTGGCTGATGTGCTACCTCTATATCGGCACCTTCGGCTCGTTCATCGGCTTCTCTGCGGCCTTCCCGCTCTTGGGCCGCACGCTGTTCCCCGACATCAACATCCTGCAAATCGCCTTCCTGGGACCGTTGGTCGGCGCGGCGTCGCGGGCCATGACCGGCTGGGTGTCCGACCGTTGGGGCGGTCAGAACGTCACCCAATGGGTGTTCGTGGCCCTGATGCTCGGCGTCGGCGGCGCGCTCTATTCGACCGGAGCCTTGGGAGGCGCTGAACCTTCGTTCCCGTTGTTCTTCGCCAGCTTCCTGTGGCTGTTCTTCTGGACCGGGGTCGGCAACGCCTCGACCTTCCAGATGATCCCGGCCCTGGTGCGCGCCGATATGCCGCGTCTGATGCCGAACGCCTCGCCGGATGAGCGGCTGAGGTCCTCCGAGCTGGAATCGGCCGCCATCGTCGGCTTCTCGTCGGCCATCGGCGCCTATGGCGGCTTCTTCATCCCGCTGGCCTTCGCCAGTTCGATGGCGGCGACCGGCGGTCCGGCCACGGCCCTGTACGTCTTCCTCGGCTTCTACCTGACCTGCGCGGCGGTGAACTGGGCCTTTTACGCCCGCGGGAACTCCATCCTGAACTCGACCTCCAAAAAGGCGGCCTGATCATGAGCCACACCCTCGACCGTCTCGCCTTCTTCACGCGCAAGACCGAGCTGTTCTCGGACGGGCACGGCGTCATGAACGACGACGACCGCGTCTGGGAGCACGCCTACAGAGACCGCTGGCAGCACGACAAGATCGTGCGCTCCACCCACGGGGTGAACTGCACCGGCTCGTGCTCCTGGAAGATCTACGTCAAGGGCGGGATCGTCACCTGGGAGACGCAACAGACCGACTATCCGCGCACGCGGCCCGAACTGCCCAATCACGAACCGCGCGGCTGCGCGCGGGGCGCCAGCTACAGTTGGTATCTGTACTCGGCCAATCGGGTGAAATACCCGCTGATCCGGTCGCGTCTGCTCAAACACTGGCGGGCGGCGCGGGCGACGATGACGCCGGTGGCCGCCTGGGCGTCGATCCAGGCCGACGCCGCCCAGCGCCAGGACTACGTCAAGATGCGCGGCCGGGGCGGTTTCGTCCGGGCGACCTGGGACGAGGTCAATGAGCTGATCGCGGCGGCCAACGCCCACACCGTCAAGGCGTGGGGACCGGACCGGGTGTTCGGCTTCTCGCCGATCCCGGCCATGTCGATGCTGTCCTATGCGGCGGGCGCCCGATACCTGCAACTGATGGGCGGGGTCTGCGGCTCGTTCTACGACTGGTACTGCGACCTGCCGCCCGCCTCGCCCCAGACCTGGGGCGAACAGACCGACGTTTCGGAATCGGCCGACTGGTACAACTCAGGCTTCCTGCTGCTGTGGGGTTCGAACGTGCCCCAGACGCGCACGCCCGACGCCCACTTCTATACCGAGGCCCGCTATCGCGGGGCCAAGTCGGCGGTGATCTGTCCCGACTATTCCGAGGCGTCCAAATTCTCGGACATCTGGCTGGCGGTGAAACAGGGGACCGACGCGGCCCTGGGCATGGCGTTCGGCCATGTCATCCTGAAAGAGTTCCACATCGATCGCGAGGTTCCCTACTTCCGCGACTATCTGCGTCAGTATTCCGACCTGCCGATGCTGGTGCGTCTGGTTCCCCAGGACGGGGCGCTGGTCCCCGAGCGGATGCTGCGCGCCGCCGACTTTCCGCGCGCCCTGGGCCAGAAGAACAACCCCGACTGGAAGACCGTCGCCATCGACGAGATCTCCGGCAAGGTGGTCGCGCCCAACGGCTCGGCGGGCTTCCGCTGGGGCGAGGACGGTCAGTGGAACCTGGAGGAAAAGGCCGACGGCGCCGAGGTCAGGCTGCGCCTGGGCCTGAAGGGCGTCCACGATTCCGTGCAAGGGGTGCGTTTCCCCTATTTCGGCAACACCGCCGGAAACGGCTTCGCCACGACCGACCATCCCGACGTCCTGGTCCGCAACGTGCCGGTCAAGCGCATGAAGCTGAAGGACGGCGAGGCCTTCGTGACCACGGCCTACGACCTGTTCCTGGCCAACTATGGCGTCGACCAGGGTTTCGGCGGCGAGCATATGCCGACCGGCTTCGACGATCCCGAACCCTATTCGCCAGCCTGGGCCGAAGCCATCACCACGGTGCCGCGCGACCAGATCATCGCCGTGGCGCGCGGCTTCGCGACCAATGCCGAAAAGACCAATGGGCGTTCGATGGTGATCATCGGCGCGGCCATGAACCATTGGTTCCACATGGACATGAACTACCGCGCGGTCATCAATATGCTGGTGATGTGCGGCTGCGTCGGCCAGTCGGGCGGCGGTTGGTGTCATTATGTCGGCCAGGAAAAGCTGCGGCCTCAGTCCGGCTGGGCGCCGGTCGCCTTCGGCCTGGACTGGAACCGGCCGCCGCGTCAGCAGAACTCGACCTCCTTCTTCTACGCCCACACCGATCAGTGGCGTTACGAGACGGTGGCGATGTCGGAAATCCTGTCGCCGACGGCGCCCGATGGCGACTGGGGCGGGTCGATGATCGACTACAACGCCCGCGCCGAGCGCATGGGCTGGCTGCCGTCGGCCCCGGCCTTGAAGACCAATCCTCTGGAGGTCGCCCGCGCGGCGGCGGCGGCGGGCGTCGATCCGAAGGCCTATACGGTCCAGGCGCTGAAGGATCGGTCGCTGGAGATGTCCTGCATGGACCCCGACGATCCGCACAACTGGCCGCGCAATATGTTCGTCTGGCGCTCGAACCTGCTCGGTTCATCGGGCAAGGGCCACGAATATTTCCTCAAACACCTGTTGGGGGCCTCGCACGGGGTTCAGGGCAAGGACCTGGGCGAGGACGGCGCGGCCAGGCCGACCGAGGTCGCCTGTCACGACACGGCGCCGGAGGGCAAGCTGGACCTGCTGGTGACGCTGGACTTCCGTATGTCCACCACGGCGGTCTATTCCGACATCGTTCTGCCGACGGCCACCTGGTACGAGAAGAACGACCTCAACACCTCGGATATGCACCCCTTCATCCACCCGCTGACGGCGGCGGTGGACCCGTCGTGGGAATCGCGCAGCGACTGGGACATCTTCCGCGGTCTGGCCAAGACCTTCTCTGAGGTCTGTCCCGAGGTGCTGGGCGTCGAAAAGGACGTGGTCCTGACCCCGATCCAGCACGACAGCCCCGCCGAATTGGCCCAGGCCTATGACGTCAAGGACTGGTGGAAGGGCGAGTGCGAACCGATCCCCAACCAGACCATGCCGCAGATCACCGTGGTCGAGCGCGATTATCCGAACCTCTACAAGAAGTTCACCTCGCTGGGACCGTTGATGACCAGGGTCGGCAACGGCGGCAAGGGTCTGACCTGGAACACCGAACACGAGGTCAAGCTGTTGGCCGACCTGAACGGCGCGGTTCTGGGCGAGGGCGTGTCCGAGGGCCTGCCGCGCATGGAGACGGCGGTTCAGGCCTGCGAGGCGGTGCTGATGCTGGCGCCGGAAACCAACGGCGAGGTCTCGGTCAAGGCCTGGGCGGCGCTGTCCAAGCACACCGGGCGCGACCACGGCCACCTGGCCGAACCCAAGGAAGACGAGAAGATCCGCTTCGCCGACATCGTGGCCCAGCCGCGCAAGATCATTTCCTCGCCGATCTGGTCGGGGCTGGAATCCGAGCACGTCTGCTATGCGGCCAACTACACCAACGTCCATGAACGGATTCCCTGGCGCACCCTGTCGGGCCGACAAGAGCTGTATCAGGATCACCCGTGGATGCGCGCCTTCGGCGAGGCGCTGTGCGTCTACCGTCCGCCGCTGGACCTGAAGACGCTGTCCATCAAGGGCCGCAAGCCCAACGGCGAAACCGAGATCGAGCTGAACTTCATCACCCCGCACCAGAAGTGGGGCATCCACTCGACCTATTCCGACAACCTGATGATGCTGACGCTGAACCGCGGCGGGCCGGTCATCTGGATTTCGGAGATCGACGCCAAGCGCGCCGGCATCGTCGACAACGACTGGGTCGAGCTGTTCAACACCAACGGCGCCATCGCGGCGCGGGCGGTGGTGTCTCAGCGCATCCGTGAAGGCACGACCTTCATGTACCACGCCCAGGAGAAGATCGTGAATACGCCGGGGTCCGAGATCACCGGCCAGCGCGGCGGCATCCACAACTCGGTCACCCGCATCGTTCTGAAGCCGACCCACATGATCGGCGGCTATGTCCAGCTCGCCTACGGCTTCAACTACTACGGCACGGTCGGCTCCAACCGCGATGAATTCGTGGTCGTCCGCAAGATGAAGACGGTCGACTGGCTGGACCAACCCCTCGACGCCCAGGAGGCCGCCCAATGAAGGTCCGCGCCCAGATCGGCATGGTGCTGAACCTCGATAAATGCATCGGGTGCCACACCTGCTCCGTCACCTGCAAACACGTCTGGACCAATCGCGAAGGCGTCGAATACGCCTGGTTCAACAACGTCGAGACCAAGCCCGGCGTCGGCTATCCCAAGGACTGGGAGAACCAGAAGCGCTGGAACGGCGGCTGGCGGCGCAAGAAGAACGGTCGGATCGAACCGCGCATGGGCGCCAAATGGCGCATCCTGGCCAAGATCTTCGCCAACCCCGATCTGCCGGAGATCGACGACTACTACGAGCCGTTCACCTTCGACTACGCCCATCTCCAGACCGCGCCGGAGATGAAGCATTTCCCCACCGCCCGGCCGCGTTCGGCCATCACTGGCGAGCGGATGGAAAAGATCGAATGGGGTCCGAACTGGGAGGAGATCCTGGGCGGCGAGTTCGCCAAACGGTCCCAGGACTATAATTTCGAGGGCGTCCAGAAGGAGATCTACGGGGCCTTCGAAAACACCTTCATGATGTACCTGCCCCGGCTGTGCGAACACTGCCTGAACCCGACCTGCGTGGCCGCCTGTCCGTCGGGCGCGATCTATAAGCGCGAGGAGGACGGCATCGTCCTGATCGATCAGGACAAGTGCCGCGGCTGGCGTATGTGCGTGTCGGCCTGTCCCTACAAGAAAATCTATTACAACTGGGAATCCGGCAAATCCGAGAAATGCGTCTTCTGCTATCCGCGCATCGAGGCGGGGATGCCGACGGTCTGTTCCGAGACCTGTGTAGGCCGCATCCGCTATCTGGGCGTGCTGCTGTATGACGCCGACCGCATCGAAGCCGCCGCCGCGACGCCGGACGAGGGCGATTTGTATCAGGCCCAGCTTGATGTCTTCCTGGATCCCAACGACCCGGACGTGATCGCCCAGGCCCGCGCCGACGGCGTGCCCGAAGCGTGGATCGAGGGCGCCCGGCGCAGCCCGATCTGGAAGATGGCGATGGAATGGAAGGTGGCCTTCCCGCTGCATCCCGAATACCGGACCCTGCCGATGGTCTGGTACGTGCCGCCGCTGTCGCCGATCCAGAACGCGGCCGCCGCCGGTGCGTTGGAGATGGACGGTGAAATGCCCGACGTCCGCTCGCTGCGGATACCGGTCAAATACCTGGCCAACCTGCTGACCGCCGGGGTCGAGGAGCCGGTGGTCCAGGCGCTGGAGCGGATGATGGCGATGCGCGCCTATATGCGCGCCCGCTCTATCGACGGCCGCATCGACCACAACATCGCCGAGCGCGTCGGTCTGACCGCCGCCCAGATCGACGAGATGTACCACATCATGGCGATCGCCAATTTCGAGGACCGCTTCGTCATCCCGACGACGCACCGTGAAACGGCCGAAGACGCCTATGAGCTGCGCTCGGATTGCGGCTTCACCTTCGGCAACGGCTGCTCGGGTGGCCGCACCGAGATCGGCCTGTTCGGCATGGACAAGCGATCGCGCGCCAAGCCTGTCGCGAAGGTGTCCTGAGATGGCTCTGATCTATCGCGCCCTGGGCCTGATGCTGGGCTACCCGAGCGAGGAGCAGCGGCGGGTGATGTCGTCGATCCTCGACGTGGTCGCCGAAGAGAGGCGAATCCCGCAGCCGGTGGCCCGCGCGCTGGCGCGCCTGGGCGAACGGCTGGCCCAGGCGGACATCTACGACCTGCAAGAAGACTATGTGCAGGTGTTCGACCGGACCCGCACCTTGTCGTTGAACCTGTATGAGCACGTCCACGGCGAAAGCCGCGATCGCGGCCAGGCCATGGCCAATCTGATCGAGCTGTACCGTCAGCACGGTCTGGAGCTGGCGGCCAAGGAACTGCCCGATCACCTGCCGGTGTTCCTGGACTTCCTGTCGGTGCTGCCGGATGAGCAGGCGGCCTCGCTGCTGGGCGAGGCGGCCCATGTGCTGGAGGTCCTGGCCGAACGGCTGCACAAGAAGGCCAGCCCCTATCGGGCGGTGTTCGGCGCCCTGGTCGCCCTGTCGGACGCGGCGCCGGATTCCCAGGCGGTCGCGGCCATGCTGAGCGAACCCGAGGAAGATCCCGACGACCTGGCCGCGCTGGACAAGGCCTGGGAGGAGACCGCCGTCACCTTCGGCCCGTCGACGGACGACGGCTGTCCCAAGGCCGAGGCGATGCTGAAGGTCATGAACGGCGAACCCCGAGCCGACCGTCCCAACGGTCAGGCCGCCTAGAGGAGCACGGTGATGGACATCAACTTCCTGGCCTTCGGGGTTTATCCCTACATCGCCCTGGCGGTGCTGACGATCGGCTCGGTCCTGCGGTTCGACCGCGAGCAGTACACCTGGCGCAGCGGGTCGTCGCAACTGCTGCGCCGACGTCAGCTCGTGACCGGCTCGGTGCTGTTCCACCTGGGCATACTGGCCATTTTCGGCGGCCATTTCGTGGGGCTGTTGACGCCGGTGGCGGTGTGGGACGCGCTGGGCGTCAGCCACGGGTTCAAACAGATGCTGGCTATCGTCGCCGGTGGTGTGGCGGGCGCCTTCTGCCTGGCGGGCGGTCTGTTGCTGCTGCATCGACGGCTGTTCGATCCCCGCATCCGCGCCACCTCCAGCTTCGGCGACACGGCCATTCTGATCATTCTGATGATCCAGTTGTGCCTGGGCCTGGCGACCATCCCGCTGTCGCTGGGTCACCGCGACGGCTCGGAGATGGTCAAATTCATGAACTGGGCGCAGGGGATCTTCACCTTCAACCCGCTGGCTTCGACCTATGTCGCGGACGTGAATGGGGTCTTCAAGGCGCATCTGACGCTGGGCATGACCATCCTGCTGATCTTCCCCTTCACCCGCCTGGTTCATATGCTGTCGGCGCCGATCTGGTACCTGAACCGGCGAGGCTGGCAGTTGGTGCGGACCAAGCGCGCCATGCCGATCGACCGTCGCCGGATCGGGGTCCGTCGATGAGCGCCGCCCGCAGCCAGGTCGTCGACGGGGTCCAGATTCCCGAACGGCTGATCGCCGAAGAGGCCCAGAACCACCCGGCCGAAACCGCCGAGGAGGCGCGTCGCGCCGCCGGTCACGCCCTGGCGATCCGGGCGTTGCTGCTGGATCGCGCCCACACCCTGGGTCTCGAACCGGAGGCGGTGGTCGAGGACGACGGCCGTGAGGAAACGCCCGAAGAAGCCCTGATCCGCGCCGTGCTCGACGCGGAGGTCACGGTGGAGACGCCGGACAAGACCGAATGCCGCCGGGTTTATGACGCCCGCCGAGAGGCCTTTCGCACCCCGACCCTGACCGAGGCTTCGCACATCCTGATCGCACCGGATGAAGACACGCCCGCCGAGTGGGACGCGGCGCGGGTCCGCGCCCAGGCCCTGATCGAGGCCCTGACCGACCCGACCATCCGCTTCGCCGATCTGGCCAAGGCTCACTCGGCCTGTTCTTCGGCCGGGATCGGCGGTTCGCTGGGCCAGCTCAGCCCCGGCGACCTGACCGCATCGGTCGAGATCGGCCTGGCGCGGCTGGCGCCGGGTGAAGTCGGCGCCGAACCGGTGCGCTCGCGGTTCGGCTGGCACGTGCTGCGCCTGGATCGCCGCATCGAGGGTCGCGACCTGCCGTTCGAACACGTCCGCGACCAGATCGCCCTGCACCTGGAGAGCCGGGCCTGGACGGCGGCGGCCACGCGCTATGTCGCGGGTCTGGCCTCCGAGGCGCGCGGGCAGGGGGTGGCTTTGGTGTTGAGCGAAGACGGGCGCGTCGGCGACGGGGTCCTGTCCCTAGGCGACCTGCTTCAAGACCACGAAGGCGTGGCCGAACGGGTCGAGACCTGGCTGGGGGAGGTCGATCCCGAACTGGCCGAACAGGTCAGGACGGCGGCTGGGGCGGAACAGGTCGACTTCGCGGACTTCGTGCGCGACCAGATCGCCGACTTCGTCAGGGACGCCGATGACGAACGTTGGACCCGCTTGATCTCGGCCGCCCAGGGCGCCGAGGACCCGGCCCTGGGCTGCGTGCGCGCCATCCTGAAGAGCAAGGTCCAACCGGCGGCCCGCGCCTACACCCTGATCAAGAGAGCCTGATATGCGGTACATCATTCCCGCCCTCGCTGCCGCCGTTCTGGTTCCGGGCGCCGCGCTGGCGCAGACGGCGTCCCCGACGGCGACGCCCGCCGCCGGGGCCATTCCGGGAACGATCCTGTTCGACAGCCGCACCCGCTATGAGGCGGTGCGTCAGGACGGCTTGGACGACGCGGACGCCCTGACCGCGCGTCTGCGCCTGGGTTGGCGCAGCCCGACCGTCTCGAACTTCACCTTCCTGGTCGAGGGCGAGGCGGTTCAGGGGCTTGTCGACGACTTCAACGACACCATTCACGGCCCGCCGACCCGCGCCGTGGTGGCCGATCCCGACACGCTGGAGTTGAATCGTCTTCAGGTTTCATGGACCGGCCTGCCCGACACCGAGGTGACCGTGGGGCGCCAGCGCATCGTATTGGGCAATGCGCGCTATGTCGGCAATGTCGGCTTCCGCCAGAATGAACAGACTTTCGACGCCGTGCGGGTGACGACGACGGCGTTCAAGCCGCTGACCCTCACCTATGCCTATATCGACCGCGTGCATCGGGTGTTCGGCGACGACAGCCCGGTCGGGGAATGGCGGTCGGACAGCCACATCGTTCACGCCGAAACCGCGACCCCGGCGGGACAGTTGTCGTTCGACGGCCAGTGGCTGGATTTCGAAAACGCGCCCGGCCAGTCGTCGACCACCGTGGGGGCGCGCCTAGCGGGCGGACGACCGGTCGGAAGCGGCTGGTCGGTCAACTGGGTGCTCGAATATGCGCACCAGACCGAATACGGCGACAACCCCGCCCAGTTCGATCTGGGGTATGGCCAACTGGCGGCGGGTCTGGCGCATGGCCCGTTCACCGTGACCCTGGCCCGCGAACGGTTGGACGGAGACGGCGTTCGAGGGTTCCAGACGCCGTTGGCGACGCTGCACGCCTTTCAGGGCTGGGCCGACGTGTTTCTGACCACGCCCGCGCGCGGCCTGACCGACGATTCGATCACGGCGACCTATGCCTGGACATCGCCGCCGGTCGGGCGGCAGGTGGTGTTCGTCGGCGCCTGGCGCGACTTTTCCGACAGCCACGGCGATCTCGACTTCGGTCGAGAGTTCGATGTTTCGGCCCGCCTGACCCTAGACGCCCGCTGGGCCGTCGAGACCAAGGCGGCCCTGTTCGACGGCGCCGGTCCCTATGCGGATCGCGACAAGCTCTGGATGGCGCTGGAGTACAAATTCTGACCAGGGGTCGTTCCCGTGGGAGACGTCGAGATGAAGGATGCGCCCGTCATCGAACCGATTCCGACGGCCCTGCTGGCCGAGCCGTTGAACTGGCTGTTCGCCGAACATTATCGGCACCGACAGTTCTGCGGTCTGATCGAACGGATTGCGGCCAGCCCGACGCTGATGGGCGCGGAAATCCAGGAGGCGCTGGCCTTCCTGCGCCACGACCTGCCTCTGCACATCGTCGATGAAGAGGACGACCTGTTCCCCTTGCTGCGGCGACGCTGCGAACCGGCGGACGAGCTAGACCGCGCCCTGGGCAGCCTGTCGGCGGATCACAGGGACGACATCGAGATCGTCGCGCAACTGGTCCGCCTGTTGGAGACCGCCCTGCGTCTGGATCGTCCGATCGCCGCGAATGTGCGCGCCCAGCGTCAACTCCGCGCCTTCATCACCCGCGAACGCGCCCATATCGCCCTGGAGAATGCGGTGGTCCTGCCCATCGCGCGGCTGAGGCTGACCCAGGAGGATCTGGAGGTCTTCTCGCGTCGCATGGCGGCGCGTCGCGGGCTGCCGGACCGTCCGGTCTCGACATCGGACGCGGCGTCGTGATCCAGACGCTGTTCGACAACAATCTGAACTGGGCCGCCGCCCGCGCCCGGGCCGACGCCGGTTGGCTCCAGCATCGCCAGGACGCCGCCTCGCCGGGATATCTGTGGATCGGCTGCTCGGACAACCGCGTCCCCGCCCATGAAATCGTCGGGTTGCAGCCAGACGAGATCGTGGTCCATCGCAATGTCGCCAACCTGGCGCGGAACGGTGATCTCAATCTGATGGCGACGCTCCATTTCGCCCTGGAGGTCGTGAAGGTTCGCCATGTCATCGTGTGCGGCCATACCGGCTGCGGCGGTGTGCGCGCGGCGCTGGATGGTGGTCGGCACGGGATGCTCGATCATTGGCTGCACGGCATACGTCGACTGGGCGAAGACGCCGCATCGACCTTGCGCGCCATGCGCGACGTGGAGAGCCGGGCCGATTTTCTCGCCGAACTGAATGTCGTGGATCAGGTGCGCGCCCTGGCCGACAATCCCCTGGTGCTCGATGTCTGGAGACGCCGCCAGCCGTTGGCCCTGCACGGTTGGATTCACTTCAACCGTGATGGTCTGTTGCGGGACCTGGAAACCACGGTCGAGTCGCGCGCGGCCGCCAGGAAGCTGTTCTTCTCGTCCCAGGCCGCGCCGCGCCGGGGCGCCGGGCGTCGGTCATGACGCCGTTCGTGACCGCCGTATTAGCCGGGGGGCTGGGCGTGCGCCTGGGCGGCGGCAAGCCGATGCGGGACTTCGGGGGGGCGAGCCTGCTCGACCATGCGGCGATCCGGGCCAGATCCTGGGCCGCGCCGACCGTTCTGGTTCTCCGTTCGCCGGATCAGGCCGTTTCGACAGGCATGGCCGTGATCCATGACGACCCCGCCATCCCCGGCCCCCTGGGCGGGCTGGCGGCGGCCCTGGCCTGGGGACGAGAGAGGGGGGCGCAGGCGATCCTGACGGCGCCGTGCGATATGCCCTTCCTGCCCGAGGATCTGCCGCAGCGGTTGGGCGCGGCCCTGGTTCCCGGCGTCTCGGCGGCCATGGCGGCCAGCGGGGGGCGCCGCCATCCGATCTGCACCCTGTGGCGCCCGACGGTTCTGGAGGTTCTTGAGCGCCGGGCGGGCGAGGGCCGTCTATCGTTGCACGGCCTGGCCGACGAGGTCGGCGCGGCCATCGTGTCCTGGCCCGACGCCGCCCCTGACCCCTTCTTCAACATCAACACCCCGGACGATCTCGCCAGGGCCGAGACCTGGGCGACCTCGGCGGCGGCGTCGCGCTGAGCCGGACCGGCGCATCGCCGGGGCGGCAAGCAGGGGCGTCTCAGGCCCGTCTCAACCGATCAATAGACCAGCGCCAACCGCGCCCTCAGACCGCCCCGGTCGCCGGACAGGTCGAAATCATAGCCCAGGTTGAAGTCGACATAGGAGCCGGGCGCGGCCCCTTCGCGGGCGTTGAACCAGCGGCGCCAGCCGAGGCGCGGCCCGGCCCCGGCGGCCGTGTCATGGTTCAGAGTACTGTCATGCCAGGCGGCGACGCCGACGCCCAGGGTGACCAGATCGCGCTGTCCGACCCGCCAGGTCCGCCCGGCCTGGGCCTCGGCCACGGCCAGGGTCTGTTCGGCCTCCAGCAGGCGCGCCACGTCGGCGTACAGTCGCCACGAGGTCCAACTGTCCCGGTCTAGGCGCAGATCGCCGCCCGCCTCGTCCGACCAGGCGGCGCGCAGCATGGTGTCGTCGCGCGCGGCGTCGCCGATGGCGAACATCCGGCTGGCTTCGAGCACGAGATTGGTCGCTCCGAAGGGCTTCCAGCGCAGACCCGCCCAGCCCTGGACGCTGTCGCCGCCGGTCGCCTGGCCCGCCGGGGCGTCCAGGGTTCCATAGGCGCGCACGAAGGCGTCCAGCGGCCGCCCGTTGCGGTAGCCGCCCAGCCGCCAATAGGCTTCGGCTCCGGCTTGCAGCACCTCTTCACCGCCGGGGCTGGCGGCCGTGACGGTCGAGGCCGGGCCGTATTCGAGGCTGGCGTTGACGCCGCCGCGCCGTTCCAGGGTCTCGATCTCGCGTCCGACCTCATGGCGCCGCTGCGGGCTGAGGTCTTCGTCGCTGGGCAGGCTGAACAGGCCTTGGCGGAACCAGCGCACGGCGTCGGCGTCGTGTCCGGCGCGCTTGGCGGCGTAACCGGCGTTCAAGGCGTCGGCGCCGGTCAAGGGCGCGCGGGTCTCGGCCTGGGCGAAGGCTTGCAGCGCGCGTTCGTCGTCGCCGACGGCGACGGCGGCCATGGCCGCGTTCAACGGGTCGTCGCCCGGCAGGAGACCCGATGTCCAGGCGGCGTCCAGGGCGTGGGCGGCCTCTTCCCGACGCCCGGCGGTCATCAAGGCCTGGATCTGGGCGCGGGCGGCATAGGCGCGAGCGGCGGCGTCCGGCGCCAGTTCGGACGACAGGGCGAAGGCCTCGGCGGCCTCGTCCGGTCGCTGGGCGCGGGTGGCGGCTTCGGCGATCCGGCTCTGCACGCGATAGTCGCGCACGGTCTGCACCGGCGACAGGGCCGCCAGGGCTTCGGCGGGACGCTCGGCGCGCAGCAGGGCGTCGGCCCACAGCAGACGATAGTCGAGATGATCCGGCGACAGGCTGACGGCGCGCTGGGCCGACTGGGCGGCGCCGACGGCGTCGCCGCGTCCCAGCCGGTCATAGCCGTCCTGGGCGGCCTGGACGGCGGCGGGGTCCTGGGCCGCGGCGACGGCGGGCGTCAGGGCGGGCAGGGCCATGGCCGCGACGGCGGCGAGGATCAGGCGGGTGGGGCGAGGGGTCATGGACATGGTCTCAATCGTGCGGCGCCGGTTCGCGATCGCCAACGGGAGATTTCAGGGCGGCCAGCAGGGCGTCATTGACCCACTGGGCGTTCTTCTGTTCGGCCAGGGCCGCCTCGACCTGATCGCGGCCGACGGATTGCGAGGCGATCAGCGCCTCGCCCAGGGACTTGCCGTTCGCGCGCGCGGCGGCCAGGGCCGATTGCAGATCGGCGTGGCCCAACACGCCCTGGCGCACCAACAGGTCGCCCAGCCGCGCATAGCCGGCCCGAACCGAACGCCACAGCATCGCTTCCTGCGAGGCGTCCATTCCGCCCGAGGCGCGCAGCCGCGCCACCTGTCGCCGTACGTCGGCGAAGGGTTCGGGCGACCAGGCGAAACGGATGGCGAAGGCGATGTCGCTGAGCGGCGCGAACAGGAAACGCACGTTCTTCACGCCCTGGCGGCCCAGGATCCGCTCCAACTCGCCGCGCCTGGCGGGCGGCAGGGGTTCGGCCAGGGCCACGTCGACCGAGCCGTTGGTCCGGCGCAACGGCACGGCGCCGAAGGTCGCGGCCTCTTGCGGGGTCAACAAGGTCAGCACCGAACGGTCGATCTGGAAGGGGTCGAACATCGAGGCGTAGGTCTCGCCCCGCTCGGCGAAGGCCTCGGCCAGGAATTCGTCCTCGATCGCGCCCAGGTCCAGCAACATCAGACCCAGCGGCCGATAACGGTTCTTCTGTTCGCTCAGGGCGCGGGCTAGGTCGGTTTCGGACACATGGTTCCAGAACCGTAGGGTGTCGCCCAGTCGACCGCCGCCCTGTTGCAGCTCTTGCAGCGACGGATAGGCGTGCTGGGTCTTGTCCCAGGCGATGGGTTTGCCGGTGATCAGATGGGTCAGATACTGCCGCATGGCCCGCCAGAAGGCGCCGAACGAGATCAGGTTCGAGGTCACGATCCTGACCGGGGTCAACCAGACGTGCTTCAGCCCGTGATTGATCAGGGTGAACCAGGCCCGGTGCAGGATGCGGTTGACCAGGAACAGGAAGTTGATGCCGACGACGACCCAGACCCATTGTTTCTCGATGATGGGCGGCAGGTCCAGCGCCTGGGGCCAGATCAGGGATATGCCCCACATCCCCAGCACCTGAGCCACGATGACATAGCCGAACATACCGGTCGGGGCGGTGAACAGGGCCTTTCGGTCGCGGAACAGATAGTAGCGGTTCACCGCGCTGCCGAACCAGCCCAACTGCTGCCAGCCCATCAGCGAGATGCCCAGCATCCAGCGCGCCTTCTGGCGCACGCTGGTCGAGAATTTGTCGGGGAAGAATTCCTTGGTCGCGACCAGTTCACGGCGGCGATAGGTCACCTCGCCCTTCCTGAACCAGGCCTTGCGCTGGCGCGGCACGCGCGCGTGGTACCTTACGAACTGCGACGGATAGCCCAGGGCGCTCAGCCGGTGGGCGACATCATAGTCCTCGGTCAGGCTGTCGGTGTTGAAGGGCTGGCCGTTCTTCTCCTCGACCAGGGCCAGCATCGCCAGGCGGTGAAAGGCCGTGGCCACTCCGGCCGACGGCGTCATGCGCGACAGGGCCGAACGCACCGGCAGGTCCTTGGTGTGGAACTCGGCGAACTCGTCCATGTAGTGACAGGCGACCAGCTTGGTCCATTTGCGGTCCATCGACAGCACCGGCATCTGGATCATGGCCGCGTCGTCGATGAACCAGTTGACCGTCTTCAGGCCGAACGGATGCACCACGTCCTCGGCGTCATGCATCAGGAAGACGTCGAAGGTCTCGCCCGTGCGCTTTTCGTGCAGCAGGATGTTCTGAACGATCCAGTTCAGACAGTCGGCCTTGGATGTCGGCCCGTCATGCGGCACCTCGGCGCGATGCACGTTGGGAAACAGACGGCGCACCTTCTCCACCTCGCGCCGGGTGTCCGGGTCGTTGGCGTAGACCCCGACGAACAGGTGAAAGCGGTCGTAGTCGAAGGTCTTGAAGGTGTTGGCCACCATATTGGCGATGACGTCGGATTCCTGCCAGGCGGGCACCATGATGGCGATCCGCTTCTGGGGGCATTTCTCCAGCCACGCCTGTTTCGGCGGCCGCTTCCAGAAGGTGAAGAAGCCCACGATCTGGCGGTACCAATAGGCCAGGTCGATGATCATATCGTCCATCGACGAGATCAGGATCAGCACCGCCGACACCATGACCGCGATCTGCAAGAAGCCCCAATAGCTCAGGACCCAGGCGTGAACCTCGTCGCCGGTCACCGGATGGGCGGCCAGCCAGGCGGACGCGTCAACCGCCGCCGCCTGCATCCGAATTGTCGCCCCCGGGATCATGAGATCAGACCGCCGCCTGGATCTGCCGGTCGTCGCGGGCTGGGATCAGCACGGTCTCGAGAATATGGGCGATCCGGCCCGAAGCCTGGCCGTCGCCGAAGGGGCTGACGGCGCGCACCATCTCCATCCGCTGGGTCTCATCGGTCATCAGTCGAACAGTCTCACTCACAATGGCTTGGGGATCGACCCCGACCAGCCGAGCGACGCCAGCTTCGACGGCCTCCATGCGCTCGGTGGATTCGCGCAACACCAGGACCGGGGCGCCGAACACGGGCGCCTCTTCCTGCACGCCGCCGGAGTCCGACAGCACCAGGCTGGCGCTTCTCAACTGGGCGATGAAGGCGGGGTAGTCCAATGGGCCGATGATCCGAACGCGGGGTTGATCGCCAAGGTAGGTGAAAACCCGCTCGCGCAGCATGGGATTCGCGTGGGCCACGAAGACGATCTCGATATCGGCCAGTCGGTCGCGCAGATCGAGCAGCGCGCGCAGCACGTCTTCCAGCCCGCTCTCCCAGTTTTCGCGGCGGTGCAGGGTGACCAGGATGCGGCGCAGACCGTTGGTCAGAGGCTCGGGCGCGACCCGGTCGCCGATCAGGCGGACCGTGTCGATGCCGGTGTTGCCGGTGACGTGGATGCGGTCGGAAGCCACGCCCGCGCGACGCAGATTGTCGGCCGCCGCCAGGGTGGGGGCGAAATGGACCGTGGCCAATTGACCGACGACGCAGCGCCAGGCCTCTTCGGGGAAGGGGCGGTCGAGGTCGAACGTTCTGAGACCCGCCTCGACATGACCGACCGGGATGCGGCGTCCGAAGGCGGCCATGGCCCCCGCACCGGTGCTGGAGGTGTCGCCCTGGACCAGAACCATGTCGGGTTCGATGCGGGCGAAGGCTTCGTCCAGCCGGTCCATGATCTGGGCGAAACGGCCGCCGACGGATCGGTCGGGCGACGGCGGGGCCAGGCGGACATCGGGCATGACGCCCAGATCGGCCAGGGCCTGTCGATTCAGTTCGCCCTGCTGTTCGGTCGATATCCAGATCGGTTGAAAACGCTTGTGGCTCTTCAGCGCCGCCTGAACGGGCGCCAGTTTGATGACCTCGGGCCGGGTGCCCGCGATGATTGCGACCTTCATGGCCACGCCCCCTCAAGACCGCCGCTATTCGGCGTCGAGGGGGGAAATGGCAGGGGCCTGGCGAACCCAAGCTGACGGGCCGGTTGTCCGCCGTTCATACTCAAATCAACTGACGCTTACTGATCGGCCAACACTCGGCCGCTACTTAATTTCGCTCGTATATCCCCAACTTGGGCGGGGGTGAGGCGGGGCGTGGGATTTCACCGCCTTTGCCCAGGGCAGAGAGTGTTTAAGGGTGTCGACCGACTGGCGGCCCACGCGGTCGATGGAAACGGACATGGCGGAATCACCACTGATCGCGGGCGTCGAACTGGGCGGAACCAAGGTCGTCTGCCTGCTGGCGCGCGGACCTGACGAGGTGGTGGAACAGACGCGCATCGACACCACGACCGCCGATGCGACCCTGGCCGCCGTCGCCGACGTTCTGGCCGATATGCGACGCCGTCACGGTTTTGCGGCCATCGGCCTGGGCGGTTTCGGCCCGTTGGAGCTTGATCCCGCCTCGCCCGCCCACGGCCATGTCCTCGCCACGCCCAAGCCGGGATGGGAGGGGGCGGACCTTTTGGCTATGGCGCGTGTGTTCGACGTTCCGGTCGGCCTGGGCACCGACGTCAATGGCGCGGCCCTGGCCGAGGGCCGTTGGGGTGCAGCGCGGGACCTGTCGAGCTTCGCCTACATCACCGTCGGCACGGGCGTCGGCGTCGGCGTGATCACGGCCGGACGCCCGCTCCGGGGTCTGGGCCATTGCGAGGCCGGTCATCTGCGTGTTCCCAGACGGGCCGACGATCGGTTTCCCGGCGTCTGTCCGTTTCACGGCGACTGTGTCGAGGGGTTGGCCTCGGGTCCCGCCGTGGCGGCTCGTGCCGGGGCGCCCGCCGAAACCCTGGCCGTCGATCACCCGGCCTGGGACCAGGCGGTCCAGGCCCTGGCCGGGCTATGCCACAACCTGATCTGCACCGTGTCGCCCCAGCGCATTCTGCTGGGCGGCGGCGTGGGCATGGGACAGCCGCACCTGTTGCCTCGACTGCGTCGCGCGGTGATGGACAGCCTGGGCGGATACGCCGTCGCCGCACGGATCGAGCGGGACATCGACGCCTATCTGGTTCACCCGGCCCTGGGCGCCCGCGCCGGGCCTTTGGGCGCGGTCGCCCTGGGTCTGGACGCCTTGCGCGTCTCTTGAGGCGGCGCCCCGACGCGATTAAGCCCGAACCCGCAAAAGGAGACCTCGCATGGACATTCGCATCCTGGACGACCGCCTGCACGCCGCGCCGCAGATCGCCCTGGCCGAGGTCGCCGATGCGGCGGCGCGCGGCTATGGCGCCATCGTCTCCAATCGTCCCGACGACGAGGAGCCGGGCCAGCCTTCAGCCGATCAGATGCGGCAAGCCGCCGAGGCGGCGGGCCTGGGCTTTCGCCACATCCCCGTGCGGCCGGGCGCCCTGAGAGAAGTCGAGGCGGACGCCATGCGCGCGGCCCTGGAGGAGTTGCCGGGTCCGATCCTGGGCTTCTGCCGCACCGGTACGCGCACCACCTATCTGTGGGCCTTGGCCGTCGCCGGAAGCCGCCCGGCGGACGAGATCGCCGCCGCCGCCTCGGCCGCCGGTTATGACCTGACGCCGTTGCGGGCCTATCTGGGCGGCTAGAGATCGTCGTACTGGCGGCGTGGGCGAAGCGCCCTATGTTGCGACCATGTCCGTCGCCCGCCTTTCCTCGCGCGCCCTGGTCCGCGTCGCCGGACCCGACGCACGAAGCTTCCTGCACAATCTGTTGACCCAGGATGTCGAGACCCTGGGCGAGGGCGAGGCGCGATTCGGCGCCTTGCTGTCGCCGCCGGGGCGGTTGCTGTTCGACCTGTTTCTGTGGGGCGAGGGCGATGCCGTGATGCTGGATGTCGCTGCGGATCGGCGCGCCGACCTGATCAAGCGTCTGACGCTCTATCGCCTGCGCGCCCAGGTCGAGATCAGCGCGGATGATCGGCCGGTCCTGGCGTCATGGCCGAACGTCGCGGACGGTTTCGCGCCCGATCCGCGCCTGGCCGACCTCGGGGGGCGTCGCCTCGGCGAAGGTCCCGATGAAGACGCGACCGAAGCTGACTATCAGGCGCATCGCCTCGCTGTCGGCGTTCCCGACCCGGCGGCGGACGGCGGCCATGACCGCCACTATCCGATCGAGGCGGATTTCGACCTTCTGAACGGCGTCGACTTCCACAAGGGCTGTTTCGTCGGCCAGGAGACGACCTCGCGCATGAAGCGGCGCGGCGTGATCAAGAACCGGATGCTGCCCATCGCCTTCGACGGTCCGCCGCCCGCGTCGGGGACCGAGGTGCTGAACGGCGAATTGCGCGCCGGGGAGGTGCTGACCGGCCGGGACGGCGCGGCCATGGCCCTGCTGCGTCTGGACCGGATCGACGGCGACTTGACGGCGGATGGTCGTCCGGTCAGCGTGCGGCGCCCGGACTGGCTGGCGTAGCCGCCGCGCCGAAGATCGACTGCAATCGGTCGCGTTTGCGGATCAACGAGGCGCGGGTCGCTATGGCCGCCTTGGAGATGTCGTCGTCCAGCTTGGCCAGGGCGCGGTCGATGGCGCCAGTGGCGCGCACCAGCTCGGTCGCCTCCTCGAACTCCTGCTCCGGGCAGTCGCCGCCGCCGAAGGCCCAATAACGGCCGCCGTCGGCCTGGGCCGTCTCCAGCACGCAGCGCCGCTCCGGCGCCAGCGACAGCCACATCACGGCGCGGAAGTCGGCCAGGGCGCTGCCGGCGAAATCGTCATGGCCCAGCAAGCCGCCCGAGGCTGCGGTGGTGTCCACCGTCTGCAATCCCGGCTGGACCATGATGGTGCGCGCGTCGCCGGCGCGGCGCATGGCGTTGACCTGTTCCGAGATCTGCAAGGCCCGGTCGCGGCCCGAAGCATACAGGGTGTAGCGTTCGCCGACGGACAGAATGCGGGGCAGGGTGGCCTGGAACTCGTCCACCCCCACGTCGGCGGCGGCCAGAACCACTTCATTGAACAGCGGCTCGCTTTCGGCGTCGCGCGCCGCGATCCGGTCCAGCGCACGCATCAGCACCCGATTGCCCATGGAATGCGCCACCAGATGCACCCGCTCGGCGCCGGTCTCATTGGCGACCTGGGTCAGGAAGGCCGCGACGTCGTCCAGCAGGGCCTCGTCGGCCACGGTGCGGGTATCGGCGGCGTACCCCAGCAGGGATGCGCGCGACGGCCAGGAATAGAGGATGGCGGCTCCGTCCAGGTTCATGTCGACAGCCAGTTGCGCCGCGCGGATGGCGGCGCCTTCGAAGCTGGTGTTGTAGCCGTGCACGAAGACGAAAGCCTCCTTGCGCCCGCTGTCGGCCACGACCTGTGTGACGCGCCGAAAGAAGCTGTCGCGATCGGCGATCGGCGTGACCGTATTCAGGATCATGTGCTTGTTGGGATCGGGCCGGAACTCGAAGGTCCAGACCGAGGGGCGCGGGATGGACCCCGGCGCGCGGTCGCGCGGCACGCTGACCTCGGCCACGCCGAAGCTGAGGGCGCCGCGCCGACCGCCGAAGGCTTCGGACGGTTCGCTTCGGCCCGTCGCCTCGCGGTGGGTGGCGTAATAGACGTCGACCAGATCGAAATTCGGGTCTCCCGCGCGAACGCCGCCGCTCGGGGCGGAGATCTCCAGCCCGGCGGCGCTTCGGGCCGTGTTCAGCCGATCGCGGTAGGGACCCAGGTTGGGATTGTTCTGGCCCCACACCCGCTCGCGGATGTCGAAGGCGGCCTGAAGCCAGCGCGCCTGTCTGGCGGGATCGCTCTGGAGGGCGGCGACGGCTTCCAGCGGCTCGATCATCGAGATGTCGCCCTGGCCCCGGAACATCATGATCGACATCAAGGCCTGTTCATAGGCGGTGACCGCCTCCTCCTTCAGGCCCGCCTCGGCGTAGGCCTGGGCCAGGGCCAGTTGAAACGCGATCAGGGTCTCGGGGTCGCTTTCGCGCAGGCTGTCGATCAGGGCGCGGTCGGCCGAGGCGGCGCGCAAAACCGCCAGGTCGCCGGCGTCCACGGCGACGGCGACAGCCTCCAACGAGACGCCCGGCGGCGAAGGGACCTGAGCCATCGCGGGGGACCCCAGGCTCAGGAGGGCGATCAACACCCAGATCGCACGGTGCATCGTCGTTTCCCTTCCTGCCTCGGCTTCGACCCTAGTGCCACAAACCGCCGGTCGGCCACGACTTTCGAGATATGACGACGGTGCGGCTTGTCGGACGGTGCGGGAGGAGGCGAAGGTGGTCCCATGACCGAATCAGGATCGATCCGCCGTTGCGCCTGGTGCGGGACCGACCCGCTGTATGTCGCCTATCACGACACGGAATGGGGCGTGCCCGAATACGACGCGCGCGCCCTGTGGGAGAAGCTGGTGCTGGACGGCTTTCAGGCCGGTCTGGCCTGGATCACCATATTGCGTAAGCGCGAAAGCTTGCGCGCCGCTTTCGACGGCTTCGATCCGGTCAAGGTGGCGGCCTATGACGACGCCGACCGGGCGCGGCTGCTGGCGGACCCCGGCGTCATCCGCTCGCGCGCCAAGATCGACAGCGCGATCCGGGGTGCGCAGATCTTCCTGGAGATGCAGGAGAACGGCGAGGATTTCTCGGCTTGGCTGTGGTCGTTCGTCGATGGAAAGCCGATCCAGGGCGCGCGGCCGACCCCGGCCGATGTGCCGAGCCAGACGCCGGAATCGGTCGCCATGGCCAAGGCGCTGAAGGCGCGCGGCTTCAACTTCTGCGGCCCGGTGATTGTCTATGCGTTCATGCAGGCGACCGGCATGGTCAACGACCATGTCCAGACCTGTCTGCGTCATGAACCGGTTCGCGCCATGAGCGTCGATTGACGGCCGGGCGCGCCAAGTCGCCCAGGCCGTCTCCGACCTTCGCCCTGGAACAGGCGGTGCTGGACGCGGACGGCGGTCCCGTGTGCGGCGTGGACGAGGCGGGCAGGGGACCTTGGGCGGGACCGGTCTCGGCGGCGGCGGTGATCCTGAACCCCGACGACATCCCGGCGGGCCTGAACGACTCCAAAGCCCTGACCGCCGCCCGACGCGAGACCCTGGAGGTCGAGATCAAGGCCCGCGCCGTCGCCTGGGGCGTCGGCTTCGCCTCGGTCGAGGAGATCGACCAGATGAACATCCTGCACGCCACCGGCCTGGCCATGCGCCGGGCGGTCGAGGCGTTGGCGGCGTCGCCCGCCACGGCTCTGGTCGACGGCAACTATCGCTTCAACCTGCCGTGCGAAGTGCGCCCGGTGGTCGGCGGCGACGGCCTGTCGCTGTCGATCGCGGCGGCGTCCATCCTGGCCAAGACGGCGCGGGACCGGTTGATGATCGAACTGGACGCCGTCTATCCCGGCTACGGCTTCGCCGGGCACAAGGGCTACAACGCCCCCGTTCACCAGAAGGCGCTCCAGACCTTCGGTCCATGTCCGGCGCACCGCCGCACCTGGGCGCCGATCCGGGCGTTGCTGGAAACGACCGAGACCTGACGCCACCTTAATGCCCTGATCCGGCGGTCCCCTGTCGTCTCGCCAGGGAGGACAGGCATGGCTCTCAAGCCGACGCAGGAAGACGAGACGGCGCCCTTCCGACTGGGCGCCTGGACGGTCGAGCCGCTGTTCAATCGTCTGGCCAAGGGCGACCGGATCGTGGCGCTGGAGCCGAAGGTCATGCGCCTGTTGGTCTGTCTGATGCGGCGGCCGGGAGAGGTGACGACGCGCGAGGCCCTGCTGGCTGAAGTGTGGAGCGGGTTGAATGTCGTCGACGGCGTCATGGCCCGTGCCGTCTATCAATTGCGCCGTCGCCTGGCCGAGTGCGACGGCTGCGGCGCCGATGTGCAGACCGTCCGCCAGGTCGGCTATCGGCTGGTCCGCCCCGAACCCGTGGCGGCGGCCGCCGTCCTGCGTTGGAGAAGCGCCGTCACCCATCCGGCCCTGGCTTGGAGCGGAACGGCGCTGGCCGCCTCCGTCGCTCTGATCCTGGCGCTCAATCCGCCCAGCGCCGAACCGGTCGTTCGCTTCATCAGGGTGGAGGCTTCCCTAGCCGCCGTGGCCCCCGCCACGACCCTGGCTGCGCCCGAGACCGTTGCGGCTCGGGTCACGGGCGCGCCCGGGAAACCCCGCCCGGCGACGCCGCCGCCCGCCGCCACGACATGGGACGCGGCCAATGTCTATCGCTCCGTCGCACCGCCGCCGCCGCCGCCCCCGCCCCCGCCGCTTCCGCCAGCGCCTCCGCCTCCGCCTCCTCCGCCAGCGCCACCCGCTCCGCCGCCGCCGCTGATGATCGTTTCATGATGGCGGCGCCCATCACTTGAACGCCGGATTTCGGGGTCCGCAGATGGTCAGGTCCGCAACCGGGCGGACGCGAACACTCGGACAAGAACCATGTTCAACGCTCTCTTCCTGGCAGCCGCATTTCTGCTGACCGCCGACACATCCGCCGCCCAGACGGCGTCGCCCGCCGCCGGGCGGGACCGCACGGTCTCGGTCTATCGCTACACCTGCTCGCCCGGCTCCGATGGGGTCTGTCCAGCGCCGCCCGCGCCCCCGGCTCCGCCTGCACCGCCGCCTCCGCCAGGTCCGCCGCCCGCACCGCCCGCGCCCCCGGCTCCTCCTCCTCCTCCTCCGCCTCCGCCTCCGCCGCCGCCTCCGCCTCCGCCTCCGGGTCAGGGCGACGGACACGCCTGGATTCCCTGAGGTCGAATTGAGAACGGCGGCGCTCGTGTCGGGCGCCGCCGTCGAAAGATGTGAGATCGCGTGGCGGTCAGGCTTCGCGCTTGACCCGGTTGTCGTCGTCCAGCAGCACGACCGAGGGCGACCACTGACGCGCCGTCTCGTTCTCCATCTGGGCGTAGGTGACGATGATCACCTTGTCGTTCTTCTGCACCAGACGGGCGGCGGCGCCGTTGACGCCGATCACGCGGCTGCCGCGCGGCGCCTCGATGGCGTAGGTGGTGAAGCGCGCGCCGGTGGTGATGTTCAGCACATCGACCTGTTCGTGCGGATAGATGCCCGCAGCGTCCAGCAGCTCGGAATCGATGGCGATCGAGCCTTCGTAATCAAGATCGGCCTGGGTCACCGTCGCGCGGTGCAGCTTGGCCTTCATCAGGGTGACCAGCATGAACGGTGCGGTCCATTTTCTTGACGCGAGGCCGAAACGCGCCCCGCTCGCAGGCGGGATATAGGGATTTCAGAGCAGGGCATCAATCGCCATGCTGCGCTGCAACGACGCAGGGACGGCGAGGGGGTTCGCGCATGACGCGACCTTCATTTGACGGTTACGCCTGGGCCTATAGGGTCGGGCTTGGCCGCCTTCGGTCGTCGCCTGGACCTAATCCTCCTCAGATGAAACAGTTTTTCCTGACGCTGCTGGGCGTGTTCGCCGGCCTGGTTCTGTTCGTGATCGTGGTGCCCTTCGTGCTAATCATGGCCGCCGCCGGGGCCTCGTCGAAACCCTCGACGCCTGCCAACGCGGTGCTGGAGCTGGATCTGCGCGACGGCTTGAGCGGTCAGCCCGCTCAGAATCCCTTCGCCGGCTTCGGCGGTTCGGGCCTGTCGGTGGTCCAGGTCGTGGACACCCTGTCCCAGGCGGAACAGGACAATCACGTCAAGGTGCTGCTGGTCCGTCTGCCGGAAGCCGGCATGACCCCGGCCTCCGCCGACGAAGTGCGCCAGGCCATTCGCCGTTTCCGCGCCTCGGGCAAACCCGTCATCGCCCATTCGCAGGGCTTCCAGCCCGTCGGCGCGGTGATGTCCAGCTATATGGTCGGGGCCTCGGCGTCCGAACTGTGGATGCAGAACACGGCCAATTTCCAGGCCACCGGCTTCGCCGCCGACGAGGTCTTCCTGGGCCGGGCCTTCGACCGTTACGGCGTGCGCGCCGAGTTCGAGCAGCGCTACGAGTACAAGAACGCCGTCAACGTCTACACCCACAGCGATTTCACCGAGCCGCACCGCGAAGCGATGACGGCCTGGATGACCTCCATCTACGACAGCGCCCTGGCCAATGCCGCCCAGGACCGCAAGACGACCCCGGCCGCCTTGAAGGCGGTGATCGAGGCCGGACCCTACAGCGCCGCCCAGGCCTTGCAGCGCAAGCTGATCGACAAGGTCGGCCAGGTCGAGGAGGCCGAGGCCGAGGCCAAGCGCCGCGCCGGCCGCAACGCCGACATCGTGGCCTTCGACGACTACGCCGCGGCCAAGGGCGAGCGCGCCGGTTCGGGCCGCAGCGCCATCGCCATCGTCGGCGGCGAGGGGGACATCATGACCGGCCGGGGCGTCGGCGCCGACCCGTTCGGTTCCGGCTCGTCCATCCGGTCGGACGACACGGCCGCAGCCATCTATGAGGCCATCGAGGACAAGGACGTGAAGGCCATCGTCTTCCGCGTCTCCTCGCCCGGCGGTTCGCCCGAGGCGTCGGAACAGATCCTGGCCGCCGTGCGCGCGGCCAAGGCGGCGGGAAAACCGGTGGTGGTGTCCATGGGGGCCTATGCGGCCTCAGGCGGTTATTGGATCAGTTCCGAGGCCAATGAGATCGTGGCCCAGCCGTCGACCCTGACCGGCTCGATCGGCGTGTTCGGGGGCAAATTCGTGCTGGCTGACGCGCTCGGTCGCTTCGGCGTCGATATGCGCGACCTGTCGGTCGGGGGCGCCTATTCGGACGCCTTCTCGCCCAGTCAATCATGGACGCCGGAACAGCGTCGCGCCTTCTCCGCCTCCATGGACCGCACCTATGACGAGTTCGTCACGCGCGTCTCGACGGGGCGCCGCATCCCCGCCGCCCGTGTGCGCGAGATCGCACGCGGCCGTGTCTGGACGGGCGCCCAGGCCAAGGCCCTGGGCCTGGTCGATCATCTGGGCGGCCTGACCGAGGCCATCGACCGCGCTCGCGCGCTGGCGCGTATTCCCGAGAGCGAGTCGGTTCGCTTCAAACGCTATCCCAAGGCCCTGTCGCCGTGGGAGGCCCTGTCGGAGGCCTTCGGCGTCCAGTCCGAGGCGGCGCACGCCCTGGTCATGCTGGGCGGCGTCATGAACGACCCGGCGGCCTCGGCGACGATGCGTCGGATCCAGGCGGATCGCGCGCGGGGCCAGGGGGCGACGGTGCTGGCGGATCAGCCGCTGTAAGGCTGGCTCTTCGTTCGTCGAATGGTTCGTCGAATGCGTGGGGCGGGGCGACAGATCCTCTGCGACACACTCGCCTGTGAAGGGGGCGTCCATTGACCGTTCAGGTGGAAGGACCGACATTGAAAGCGAGGCGTTCTCCCCGACGCCCGTTTGAGGATGTTCGATGACCCAGTCTGACGGTTTCGCCCGGATCGGCATCGCCGCTCGTCGTCGACCTTCTGGCCTGCTGGCGCCTATGGTGTGGCTGGCCGGACTGATCGCCTCGGCCGCGGCCTTGGTCGTCGGGGCTGTTCTGGCGATCTTCACGGCCGCCGCCGTGGCGATATTCGCCCTGTGCGCGGGCGTGGTCGTCTTCTTCGCGGGCCTGGCCATGCGGGCGCGCCGCAACGGCCGATCGAACCGCCGCGCCGACGACCCCGAGGTGATCGAAGCGCACAAGGTCGGCGGCACCTGGGTCGCCTACGGCTGGGACCGCTCGGCCCGCTGAGCCGATGGCTCTGAACATCCTCGACGCCCCGTCGCCCAATTTCGACCAGCGGCGTGCGCCGCCGAATATGCTGGTGCTGCACTACACCGGCATGAAGACCGGGCACGAGGCCGTCGCTCGGCTGCGCGATCCCGAGGCCAAGGTCTCGGCCCACTATGTCGTCAACGAGGACGGCTCCATCCTGCGCCTGGTGGCCGAGGAACGGCGCGCCTGGCACGCCGGCCGAGGCGTCTGGCAGGGCGAGACCGACTGCAACGCCGCCTCCATCGGCATAGAGATCGTCAATCCGGGCCATGCCTTCGGCTATCGCGCCTTTCCCGACGCCCAGATCGGGGCGGTCATCGACCTGATCGCGGACATTCGCGGCCGCTGGACCATTCCCGACGGCCGGATCATCGGCCATTCCGACCTGGCCCCCGATCGCAAGGAGGACCCCGGCGAACTGTTTCCGTGGAAGCGACTGGCGGGTGCGGGACACGGCCTGTGGTTCGACCCGGCGTCCGAGCGGGTCGCGGCCTTGGGCGCGCCCTTGGGGCCGGGAGACGAGGGCCTTGGGGTGATCGTGCTTCGCGCGGGCCTGCACCGGCTGGGCTACGGCCTGAAGCCCGGCGGCGACTATGACGAGGAGACGCGCCTGACGGTCACCGCCTTCCAGCGCCACTGGCGACCCGCGAACATCGACGGCGTCGCCGACGGCGAGACCCGCGCCCGTCTGGTGGGCCTGTTGCAACTGGCCAGCGCCGAGAGCGTGACCGGCGTCCTCTAGCGTTGCGGCCGCATCAGCCGATCCAACGCCTCGCGCGCGTTTCGTTCCGTTTCTCCGCCGTCACCGCAGATCAGGGTGGTCGAGATCGAGGTTCCGTCCTGACTGCGCGTGGTCTCGCGACGACACCGTGGTTGGGGCGGTTGGCGCGGTTGGCGCGGCCGGACGGGTTCGGCTGCCGGTTCCGGCGCCGCGGCTCTGGCGTTCGCCTCTTCGGTCCGCCGCGCCCATGTGTCGTAGCGCGTTCCGGCGGCCTCCCTTTCGGCGACGCAGTCCCGCAGGCTCTGGGTTTCGGGACGGGCGTCGATACAGGCCCTGGCGTGGCTGGCCATGCGGCGATCAGCGGGGCAGACGCCGGTCATCTCGTCCATGGCGTCGCAGGGTTCGCCCCATAGACGCAGGGCCTCGGCCTCATCGACAGCGCGGCGGGCGGCGGCGGTTTCGGCCCGGACGGCCAGACGTTCGGCGCAGGTTTCGATCAGCTCATTCGGCGCGGCCTCGCCCCGGATGCAGGCGGGAACGTGCGGGCCGATCCGCTGCATCCGCGCCTCATCCGGCGGGCTTTGGACAAAGAGCATCAGGGCGGCGAACAGGGTGATCATGCCGTCAGACTAGTCGAACGGCGGTACGGGTCGACTGACGTCGCCTGACGACCGCGCGTTGACGCGACCGCCCACAAGGTCCATCTGTCGCCCCGCCAGACGGCCGGGCGGTCGCGGCGGGCTTCGCGCCCGTCGAGGAAAGTCCGGGCTCCACGGTGAAAAGGCGGCGGATAACCTCCGCCCGGGGCGACCCGAGGGATAGCGCCACAGAAAGCAAACCGCCCGCAAAGCTCTTCGAGCGAAGCAGGGTAAGGGTGAAAGGGTAGGGTAAGAGCCTACCGCGGGACCGGCGACGGGACCGGCATGGCAAGCCCCGCCTGGAGCAAGACCGAATAGGGGCGTCGCGCGGGTTTCGGCTCGCAGGGTTCACCGCCCGAGACGCCCGGGTTGGTCGCGAGAGCCGGTCAGCAATGACCGGCCCAGAGGAATGATCGTCGCCGCGCTTCGGCGCGGAACAGAACCCGGCTTACAGGCCGTCTGGCGTTTCTCCCCATCGGTCCACAGCCTGGATTACGTTAACCCCCTGGACCGCGTGGACGCGCATGGTCGGTCCACAGGTTGTGAATACTTTCATGTTCCTTTTTTGTTCTGGTTTGCGCGTCATCGTGGCCCGACCGACACAGATCAGTCATGGTTAAATTGCGTCAACCAATCCCATTGAGGCCCATTTGATCCCATGCTATCCCAGATGATGATTTGGGGTTGGCGTCGCACACTCGCGACGGGAGATTGAGGGAGCGGGCCGCAGGGTCCGACTGGGCGGGCGTGTTCTTCTCGACCTTCGAGAAACAACTGGACGGCAAGCGCCGGCTCCTGATCCCCCAGGAGTTCCGTACCGCCGACAACGGCGCCGACGCCCGCATCTTCTGCTTTCCCTCGATCGAGGCCGACTGTCTGGAGGCGGGCGGCGACCATCTGCTGAACACCTATCTGGAGATGATCCGCGCCCTGCCGTTCGGTTCGGAACAACGCTCGGCGCTGGAGTGGCAGGTGCTGGGCGAGCAGACGCGCCTGGCCTTTGACGGCGGCGGCCGCATCACCCTGCCCGAGGCGCTGTGCGTCGAGGCGGGCTTGTCCGACGCCGTCATGATCGTCGGTCTGGGCGACCGCTTCCAGATTTGGAACCGCGACAAATGGGCGGCCCGCCGCGCCGAACAGCGCCAGGCGGCCAAGGCCGGCATGGCCCAATTGGGCGCCCTGCGCCTGGCGGCCCAGCTCAAGGCGGAGGGGCAATGAGCGGTCCCCACGCCCCCGTCCTGCTGACCGAGGTGATCGAGGCCCTGAACCCCGCACCCGGCGAGGTCGTGATCGACGCCACCTTCGGCGCGGGCGGCTATAGTCGCGCCATTTTGGCGACGGGCGCGCGCGTCATCGCCTTGGATCGCGATCCCAGCGTCCAACCGCACGCCGAGGCCGCAGCCGCCGACTTCCCTGGTCGGTTCCAACTGGTGCGCACTCCCTTTTCGGGCCTGTCCGAAGCCTTCGCGAGCACGGGCGAGGCCAGGCTGGATGGCGCGGTCTTCGATATCGGCGTCTCGTCCATGCAGTTGGACCAGGCCGAGCGCGGCTTTTCCTTCATGCGCGACGGGCCGCTGGATATGCGGATGTCGTCGGACGGCGAAAGCGCGGCCGACATCGTCAACGGTTGGGACCATGGGCCGCTGGCCCACATCTTCAAACTGTATGGCGAAGAGCGCCAGTCGGGCCGGATCGCCAGCGTCATCCTGCGCCGCCGCGCCGAACAGCCGTTCACCCGAACCCTGGATCTGGCCGAGACCATCGAAAAGGCCGTCGGCGGCCGCCGCGGCGCGCCGATCCATCCGGCCACGCGCGTGTTCCAGGCCCTGCGCATCGCCGTGAACGACGAACTGGGCGAACTGACCGCCGGGCTAGAGGCGGCCGAGGCGACCCTGGCGCCCGGCGGTCGGTTGGCGGTGGTGACCTTCCATTCGCTGGAAGACCGCATCGTCAAACAGTTCCTGACCGAGCGAACCGGAAACGCGCCCGGCGGATCGCGCCACGCGCCGATCGCCGTCGACAGCCGCAAGCCCAGCTTCACCCTGCAATTCAAGGGCGCCCGTGAGGCGGGAGAGGCCGAGCGCGCCGACAATCCGCGTGCGCGCTCGGCCCGGTTGCGCGCCGCCGTCCGCACCGACGCGCCCGCCTGGGGGATGGCGGCATGAGCGTCCTGACCCCGGTTCAGCGCCTGTTCGACTGGAAGATCCGCGGCGTCCGCTGGATCGAGATCATCGGCGTCGCCTGCGTCGGCCTGATGATCCTTTCGGTCTATATCGCCAAGGCCGGGGCCGCGCGCGAGAGCGCCCAGATCGGCGACCTGGAACGTCAGATCGCCGAGAACCGCCAGCGGGTGCGTCTGCTGCGCGCCGAGGTCACGCGGCTGGAACAGCCGGGACGGCTGGAGGCCTTGTCGCGCGGCATCGGCTTGGCGCCGCTGGACTCGCGTCGTCAGGCCGGAGAGACGGCCCTGACCGAACTGGCGCCCCAGCCCGATCCCAAGCCGGTCATCGTCGAGCCGACCGTTCCGGCCGCGACCGGGGCCGCCACAGCTCCTGCCGGGCAGGAGGCCGTGCGATGAGCGTGCACGACCCCCACGCCTGGCCGCCCGCGGGGCGTTCGACGCCGCGCCGCTTCGCTCCGGGCTGGCGCTGGATCGCCGAACTGATCTGGCGGCTGGAACACGCCTTCGAGCGCGCGCGCGCCGACGCCCGGCCCGAGGAAGACACCCGCGTCCGTATCTTCCTGATCATGAGCGCCTTCGCGGCGGTCTTCGTCTGTTTGGCCCTGGGCGCGACCTATGCGGCGCTTTTGGCCGATCGGGGCCGGTTCGGAGGCGCGGCCAACCCGAACGCCCTGGTTCGCGCCGACCTAGTCGACCGCAATGGGGCGCTTCTGGCCACCAACATCACCCACTACGGTCTCTATATCGACCCGGCCGAGGTCTGGGACCGCGGCGTCGCCGCGCGCCAGATCAAGCGCGCCCTGCCGCGCGTGTCGTGGTCACGACTGAACAAGGTGTTGAACGGCGAGCGGCGCCTGATCGTCATGCCCGGCCTGACCCCAGCCGAGAAGGCCGCCGTTCACGACCTGGCCCTGGGCGGCGTCACCTTCGAGCCTGAGGACCGTCGCGTCTATCCGCTGGGCGCCTCGGCCGAGCACCTGATCGGCGAGGCCGACACCGGCGGCCAGGGCGTCTCGGGCGCCGAACTGGCCTTCAACGCCGACATCCGCGCCGCCGGTCAGGCGGGCGCGGACTATCCCCTGTCCATCGACATCCGCGTGCAGGGCGTGCTGGAGAACGAACTGGCCGCCGCCGCGCTGGAAACCGGGGCCAAGGGCGCGGTCGGCGTGGTCACCGACGTCCACACCGGCGAGGTTTTGGGCATGGCCTCTTGGCCGACCTTCGACCGCGACCGGCGCGGCGCGGCGCCCGAGGGCGCGACCCTGAACCGTTTCACCTCGGCCCATTACGAAATGGGTTCGGTGTTCAAGTCCTTCACCGTGGCGGCGGGCCTGGATACCGGTCGGGCCGACATGGACACCCTGTTCGACGCCTCGGCCGCCCTGATGGTCGGCAATCGCCGCATCACCGACTTCCACGCCCAGAACAAGGTGATGACGCTGGAGGAGGTCTATCTCCACTCGTCCAACATCGGCACGTCGCGCCTGGCCATCGAGATGGGACCGGATGTGATGCGGAACTATTTCCAGCGGTTGGGCCTGCTGGACGCCGCGCCGATCGAGCTGAAGGAAAGCGCCCGTCCGCGCCGTCCGGGCCGCTGGGACGACTCGACCCTGGCGTCGCTGTCGTTCGGCTACGGCATCATGATCACTCCGGCCCAGTTGGTCGCCGCCTATGGCGCCCTGACCAACGGCGGCCGCTATGTGCCGCTGAGCCTGCGCAAGGGCGGGGCGCGCAACCCGCAAATCCGCCAGGTGGTGTCGCAAGAGACCTCCCTGACCATGCTGGACCTGATGCGCCGCAACGTGGTGCGCGGATCGGGCGGACGGGCCGAGGCGCCGGGCCTGCGCGTTGGCGGCAAGACGGGTTCGGCCAACAAGCTGGTCGGCGGTCGTTATGACGCCAGCCACGCGGTCGGCTCGTTCGCGGCGGTCTTCCCATCGGACGGGCCGGTGACGGCGCGCCGCTACGCCATCTTCATCCTGGTCGATGAGCCGGCCACCTATCCGCGCACCGGCGGTTTCGTGGCCGCGCCGGCCGTGGGCCGCATCGCCGACCGCATCGCGCCCTTCCTGGGCGTCGAGCGCCGCGCCGATCGTTGGCGCACCGTCACCGGCGAAGCCGTGCCTCAGGCCGACGAACGGGCGGAGGGCGCCCTATGAGCGCCAAGACTGGGAGCGCGTTTAAGCTTTCCGATCTGCTGCGCCGCGATGTCAGCGCCGATCCGATGATCACCGGCCTGACCTCGGACAGCCGCAAGGTCGCGCCCGGCGCCCTGTTCGTGGCCCTGCCCGGGACACAGTCCGACGGCCGCGCCTTCATCCCCCAGGCCCTGGCCCAGGGCGCCGCCGCCGTTCTGGCCCCCGCCGACACGCCGTCGGGCGCGGCGCCGGTGCTGGTCACCTCCAATGACGTGCGTCGCGCCTACGCCATCGCCGCGCGCAGCTTCTATGGCGCCCAGCCCGCGACCTGCGTCGCGGTGACCGGCACCAACGGCAAGACCTCGGTCGCCGCCTTCTGCCGTCAGATCTGGGCCGCCATGGGCCTGAAGGCCGCCAGCATGGGCACCCTGGGCGTGGTCTATCAGGGCAAGGGCGCGGCCCAGGCCCTGACCGGTCCCGGCCTGACCAGCCCGGACGCCGCCGACGCCGCCCGCCTGTTGGCCGAACTGGCGGGGCAGGGCGTGACCCACCTGGCGCTGGAAGCCTCGTCGCACGGGGTGGACCAGCGGCGTCTGGACGGGGTGGCGCTGAAGGCCGCGGGCTTCACCAATCTGACGCAGGACCACCTCGACTATCACGGCGACATGGACGCCTATCGCGCGGCCAAGCTGCGCCTGTTCGACACCCTGCTGCCGCGCGGGCGCATGGCGGTGCTGAACGCCGATTCCGACGCCTTCAACGCCTTCGCCTCGGCCTCGATCATGGCCGGGGTCGGGATCATGGGCGTGGGCGAGCGCGGTCGCGACCTGACCCTGATCGACCGTCGCGCTGCGCCTGAGGGTCAGCGTCTGACCCTGGACTGCCGGGGCGAGCTGCACGAGGTGCTGCTGCCGCTGGCGGGCGCCTTCCAGGCGTCGAACGCCCTGGTCGCGGCGGGCCTGTGCATCGCGGCGGGCGCCGACGCCGCCTCGGTGCTGGCCGCCATGGAGAAGATCGAGGGCGCGGCCGGGCGGCTGCAACGCATTCCCGGCGGCGGGCGGGGAGAAGTCTATGTCGATTACGCCCATACGCCCGACGGACTGGAAACCGTGCTGGCGGCCCTGCGTCCGCACGCGACCGGTCGTCTGATCGTCGTCTTCGGCGCGGGCGGCGACCGCGACCGGGCCAAGCGCCCGTTGATGGGCGCCGCGGCGGGGCGTCTGGCTGACGTCGCCATCGTCACCGACGACAATCCCCGCAGCGAAGATCCGGCCGCCATCCGCGCCGAGGTCAAGGCGGGCTGCCCCGACGCCCTGGAGATCGGCGATCGCCGCGCGGCCATCGAAGCGGCCGTCGCGATGATGCGCGACGGGGATGTGGTCGTGATCGCCGGAAAAGGGCATGAACAGGGTCAGATCGTCGGCGGGACGACTCATCCCTTTGACGACGCCGCCGTCGCCGCAGAGACCCTGAACGCCCATGCCTGACCGTCATCGCCCGCTGTGGACGGCCCCCGAAATCGCAATGGCCGTGGGCGGGCGGATCGAGGGGGCCTCGTTCGAGGCGAACGGCGTCGCCTACAACAGCCGCGAGATCGTCCTCGGCGACCTGTTCGTCGCCTTGAAGGGCGCGCGCGATGGTCATGACTTCGTCGCAGGCGCCTTTGCGTCGGGCGCGGTCGGCGCCCTGGTCGAACGGCCCGTCGACGGCGGTCCCTGCATCGTCGTGGAGGATACGCAGACGGCGCTGGAAGCCCTGGGCGCGGCCGCCCGCGATCGCGCGCCCCACGTCCGCCGCGGCGCGGTGACCGGCAGCGTCGGCAAGACCAGCGTGACCCAGGCGATCAAGGCCGGTCTCGACCTGGCCGGTCCCGCCCATGCCTCGATCAAGAGCTACAACAACCATATCGGCGTGCCGCTGACCTTGGCCCGGATGCACCCGTCGGTCGAGCGCGCCGTGTTTGAGATCGGCATGAACGCGCCGGGCGAGATCGCGCCCCTGTCGCGAATGGTCCAGCCGCACGCCGCCTGCGTCACCACGGTCGGCCCGGTGCATATCGAAGGCTTCGCCGACGGCGAGACCGGGATTGCGCGTGAGAAGGCGGCCATCTTCGAGGGCCTGGGACCCGGCGGCGTGGCCGTGGTCAATGGCGACAATCCCTGGCGCGACGTGCTGCGCTCGGCGGCGCTGAAGGCGGGAGGGCGCATCTCGACCTTCGGCTCGGAGATCGGCCACGACGCCCGCCTGATCGACTTCGCGCCGGGACCCGAGGGCGCGCGCGTCACCGCCGAAATTCGCGGCCGCACTCATGTCTTCACGCTGAAACAGTCGGGCTTCCACTGGGGCCTGAACAGCCTGGCGGTCATCCTGATGCTGGAAGCGCTGGACGTGCCGGTCGAGACGGCGCTGGCGGCCCTGTCGGACTTTCAGCCGCTGGCGGGCCGGGGCCAGACGCGCCGAGTCGTCGTCCCCGGCGGCGCCTTCACCCTGATCGACGAGAGCTACAACGCCAATCCGCTGTCGATGCGGGCCGGTTTTCAGAGCCTGGGCGCCAAGACGCCGCCGTTGGGCGGGCGTCGCGTCGTCATCCTGACCGATATGCTGGAACTGGGCGACCAGGCTCAGACCCTGCACGCGGGCCTGGCCGAGATCATCGCGGCGACGGGCATCGACATCGTCCATACCGCCGGACCGCAGATGCGCTGGCTGCATGACGCGCTGGCCCCCGAACGACGCGGCGAATGGCGCGAGGCGGCCGCCGACCTGGCCGAGATCGCCGACGATCTGGTCCAGCCGAACGACATCGTCATGGTCAAGGGGTCGAACGGCTCCAAGGCTTCGCTGGTCGCCGCCGCCCTGGCGGATCTCGAACGCCGACATGGTCTGGACGACGCGATGGGGAGCGTCTGAATGTTCTATCTGCTCTATCTTTATTACGCCGATGTGGCCCAGGATTACCCTCTGCTGAACCTGGTCCAGTACCAGACGGTTCGGGTCGCCCTGGCCATGCTGACCGCCATGATCGTGGCCGTCGCCATGGGCAGCCGCTTCATCGCCTGGATGCGGGTCAAACAGGGCAAGGGCCAGCCGATCCGAGACGACGGGCCGGTGTCGCACCTGTCCAAGGTCGGCACCCCGACCATGGGCGGGCTGATGATCCTGGCGGGCATCGCCGTGGCGGTGCTGCTGTGGGGCGACCTGACCAATCCCTACATCTGGATCGTCAGCTTCGTGACGGCGGCCTTCGGCGTGCTGGGTTTCGTCGACGACTACGCCAAGGTGACGAAACAGACCTCGGCCGGTCTGACCTCGAAGCAGAAGCTGGCCGCCCAGACCGTCATCGCCGTCATCGCCGGAATCATGACCGTGGTCTGGATGACCATTTCACCGACCTCGCCGAACCTGGAGACCTCGATCGCCTTCCCGTTCTTCAAGAATGTGCTGTTGAACGTCGGTTGGTTCTATGTGGTCTTCGCGGCCTTCACCATCGTCGGCTTCTCGAATGCGGTGAACCTGACCGACGGGTTGGACGGCCTGGCCATCGTGCCGGTGATGATGGCCTCGGCGGCCTTCGGCATCATCGCCTATCTGGTCGGCAACTTCATCTTTGCGGACTATCTGGGCGTCCATCACGTGCCGGGCGCGGGCGAGTTGGCGATCTTCCTGGCGGCGATCATCGGCGGGGGTGTGGGTTTCCTCTGGTACAACGCCCCGCCGGCCAAGATCTTCATGGGCGACACCGGTTCGCTGGCCCTGGGCGGCGCGCTGGGCGCCGTGGCCGTGGCGACCAAGCACGAGCTGGTGCTGGGCATCATCGGCGGCCTGTTCGTCATCGAGGCGGCCTCGGTCATGATCCAGGTCGCCTATTTCAAGGCCACGGGCAAACGCATCTTCCTGATGGCGCCGATCCACCACCATTTCGAAAAGCTGGGCTGGCCGGAATCGACGGTGGTCATCCGTTTCTGGATCGTGGCCGCCATGCTGGCCCTGATCGGCCTGTCGACGCTGAAACTGCGATGATCCCGGTTCCCGGCTTCGAGGGTCGCCGCGTCGCGGTCTTCGGCCTGGGACGGTCGGGGATCACGGCCGCGCGCGCGCTTAAGGCCGGAGGCGCCCTGCCTGTCCTGTGGGACGACAGCGTCTCGTCGCGGATGCAGGCCGAGGCCGAAGGCTTCGTCGTCGAGGACCTGACCGTCGCCGACTGGTCGGGTTTCGCGGCCCTGGTTCTGTCGCCCGGCGCGCCCCTGACCCATCCCAAGCCGCACTGGACGGTGGGCAAGGCCAGGGCGGCGGGCGTCGAGGTGATCGGCGACATCGAACTGTTCGCGCGGGCGCTGGCGAGCCTGCCTCGGGACGAGCAGCCGCGCGTCGTCGCCATCACCGGCACCAACGGCAAGTCCACCACCACCGCCCTGATCGGCTGGGTGCTGAAACAGGCGGGCCTGACCGTCCATGTCGGCGGCAATATCGGCATCGGCGTCCTGGCCCTGCCCGCTCCGACGGCGGACGCCGTCTATGTGGTCGAGGTGTCGAGCTATCAACTGGACCTGACGACGAGCTTCGCGCCGGATGTGGCGATCCTGACCAACATCACGCCCGACCACCTGGACCGTCACGGCGGCATGGAGGGCTATGTCGCGGCCAAGGCGCGGCTGTTCCAGAACCTGCGCCCCTGGGCGACGGCTCTGGTCGGCGTGGACGAAGGTGCGGGGATGGGCGTCGCCGAAACCCTGGGCGCGCGGGCGCGGATGGTCTCGACCGCCGATCCGTCGTCGGCCCAGATCCTGGCGTCGCCCGGTCGGCTCTCGGTGGATGGCGAGGTCGTCGACTTCACCCGCGCCCGCTCTCTTCCCGGCCGTCACAACGCCCAGAACGCCGCCTTCGCCTACGCCGCCGCCCGCGCGCTGGGCGTCGCTCACGACACGGCGGTGAAGGGTCTGCTCTCCTTCCCCGGTCTGGCCCATCGCATGGAGCCGGTGGGCCGTCTGGGCCGCGTGCGCTTCGTCAACGACTCCAAGGCCACCAACGCCGATGCGGCGCGCCAGGCCCTGTCCAGCTATGATCGCGTCTTCTGGATCGCGGGGGGCCGCGCCAAGGCGGGCGGGATCGACGACCTGTCCGACCTGTTCCCGCGTGTGACCGAAGCCTTCCTGATCGGCGAGGCGGCCGGGCCGTTCGCCGCGGCGCTCGGCGACACGCCGCACCGGATCAGCGGCGACATGGCCGTCGCCGTCCGCGCCGCTTACGAAGCCGCCGCCGCGACGGGCCGGGAGGAGGTGGTGCTGCTCAGCCCCGCCGCCGCCAGCTTTGACCAATACCCGGACTTCGAGGCGCGGGGCGAAGCCTTCCGCGCCGCCGTCCTGGCGCTGGGCGCCGAACCGGAGACCGCCGCATGAGCGCGCCCGGCTGGTCCCATCCCTTTTCCCGCAACGATCAGAGCCTGATCGCCAAATGGTTCTGGACGGTGGATCGCGGCCTGTTGGCCGCCGCCCTGACCCTGGTCGGCCTGGGCGTGGCGTTGAGCTTCGCTTCCAGCCCGGCGGCCATCCTGGCCGATGAATCGATCAGCGATCCCTTCCACTATTCGTGGCGGATGATCGTCTTCGCCACGGGCGGGGTGACGATCATGCTGTTGACCTCCCTGCTGTCGCCGCGCGGCGTTCGGCGCATCGCCGTGCTGGGCCTGTTGGGGGCGATCTTCATCATGATGCTGCTGCCCTTCATCGGCGATACGGTGAAGGGCGCCGCGCGCTGGGTGAACCTGGGACCGTTCAGCCTGCAACCGTCCGAGTTCGCCAAGCCCTGCCTGATCGTCTTCGCCGCCTGGATGTTCGCAGAATCGCAGAAGGGCCAGGGCGTGCCCGGCGTCTCCATCGCCTTTGCGGCCTGGGGTCTGACCGTGGCCCTGCTGTTGATCCAGCCGGACATCGGCCAGACCCTGTTGATCACCACCACCTTCATGGCCGTCTTCTTCATGGCCGGGGTGCCGTTGAAATGGGTCATGGCCCTGGCGGGCGTCGGGGCCGCCGGTCTGATCGGCATCTTCATGAGCTTCAGCCATTTCCGCGACCGCCTGGCCGCCCACGGCTCGGCCGACGCCGACGCCACCTTCCAGATCGACCGAGCCAGCGAGGCCATCCGCGCCGGCGGCCTGGTCGGGCGCGGCGTGGGCGAGGGGGTGATGAAGCGCTCGGTCCCCGACCTGCACACCGACTTCATCTACTCCGTCGGCGCCGAGGAGTTCGGCCTGATCCTATCCCTGGCCATGATCGGCCTTTACGCCTTCATCATCATCCGGGGGATGAAGAAGGCCATGCGGTTGAACGATCCGTTCGAGCAGACGGCGGCGGCGGGCCTGTTCATGCTGATCGGGCTTCAGGCCTGCATCAATGTGGCGGTGAACCTGAACCTGATTCCGACCAAGGGCATGACCCTGCCCTTCATCAGCTATGGGGGGTCGTCCATGGCGGCGATGGGCCTGACCATGGGGTTCGCCCTGGCCCTGACCCGGCGCCGTCCAGGCGCCTATGAACCGGGGTCCAGCCTGATCCCGCGCCGCCGCCTGTTGCCGTGAGGAACCCCGTGTCGTCCAAGGTCTGTGTCGTCGCCGCCGGGGGCACCGGCGGGCATATGTTTCCGGCCGAGGCTCTGGCGCGGGAAATGGCCGGGCGCGGCTGGCGGGTGGTGCTGGCCACCGACCATCGCGGCGAACGCTACGCCCAGGACTTCCCCGCCGAGGAGAGGCTGGCCCTGGACGCCGCCACCGGTTCGGGTCCGGTCGGCCTGCTGAAGGCGGCGTTGGCCATCGGCAAGGGCGTGGCCCAGGCCCGCCGCGCCCTTCGCCGACTGGACGCGGCCGTCGTCGTCGGCTTCGGCGGTTATCCGTCCGCGCCCGCCCTGATCGCGGCCCTGATCGACGGGCGGCCGACCGTGATCCATGAGCAGAACGCGGTCCTGGGCCGCACCAATCGGATGTTGGCGCCGCGGGTGAAGGCGATCGCCTCGTCCTTCCCGACGCTGGGACGCGCCAGTCCGGCCGTGGCGGCTCGCGCCCAGGTCGTCGGCAGCCCGGTGCGCGCCGAGATCGCCGCCTTGATGGATCGCGCCTATCTTCCCCCCGCGCCGGGCGGGCCGATCGAGGTTCTGGTCACCGGCGGCAGCCAGGGCGCGCGCCTGTTGTCCGAAGGCGTCCCGGCCGCCCTGGTCCGTCTGCCCGCCGATCTTCGCAAGCGCTTGAAGGTGCGCCAGCAGACCCGCCCCGACGTTCTGGAGGCCGCGCGCCAGACCTATCTGGAGGCCGGGATCGAGGCCGAGATCGCCCCCTTCTTCCGCGACATGGCGGGTCTGTTGTCGAGCGCGCATCTGGTCATCGGCCGGGCGGGGGCCTCGACCTGTTCGGAACTGGCGGTGGCGGCTCTGCCCTCGGTTCTGATCCCGCTGAAGATCGCCACCGACGACCATCAGACCTTGAACGCCGCCGCCCTGAGCGGGGCGGGCGCGGCCGTGGTCATCGCTGAGGACGCCGTGACGCCGGAACGTCTGGCCGATGTGGTCCAGCCTTTGTTGGCCGACCCGGCGCGCCTGGCCGCCATGTCGGCGGCGGCCCGCACCGCCGCCATCCCCGACGCCGCGCGCCGCCTGGCCGACCTGGTCGAGGCGACGGCCGCCTAGTTCGCCAGTCGCGCTCGGCCCAGGGTCACCGCCGCCTCCACCGAGACCGCATCCGTCGTCACAGCTTGGGTGGCGCAGGCCACGGCGGCCAACTCAGCCGCGTCGCCACCGGGCGCCAACGCTTCCGGCGATCCCGCGATCGGCATGGCCGGGCCTTCGTCGCCGCCGACGGCGATCGCGGCGAAGTCCAGCCTCTGGCCCGTCCGCGCCGCACAGTCGAACCGCCACCACGACCAGCCGCCCCAATAGGCCCTGTCGCCCGCGGTGAAATCCGCCTCGGCGACCTGCAAGGCTCGCATTCGCGCCACATCGCCCTCGCGCGTGATCGTGGCGGCGTCGGCGAACACGGCCCAGCGTCCGACGCCGGTCAGGACCAGGTGCGGCGAGACCTGCATCAGGGCGGCGACAGCCAGGGCGGCGATCACGCCGCGACCATCCGTTCGGCCTGGCTCAGATCGACGCTGACCAGTTGCGACACGCCGCGTTCGGGCATGGTCACGCCGTACAGGCGGTCCATCCGGCTCATGGTCACCGGATTGTGGGTGATGACGATGAAGCGGGTGTCGGTGCGTCTGCGCATCTCGTCCAACATTCGGCAGAAGCGATCGACGTTGGCGTCGTCCAGCGGCGCGTCCACCTCGTCCAGCACGCAGACCGGGGCCGGATTGGCCAGGAAGACCGCGAAGATCAGGGCCGCCGCCGTCAGCGCCTGCTCTCCGCCCGACATCAGGCTCATGACCGACAGCCGCTTGCCCGGCGGGCAGGCGTAGATCTCCAGCCCGGCCTCCAGCGGATCGTCGGACTCGACCAGCTTCAGCTCGGCCTGGCCGCCGCCGAACAGGGCTTCGAACAGGGCCTTGAAGTTGTCGTTGATGATGTCGAAGGCGGCGATCAGCCGTTCGCGGCCCTCGGCGTTCAACTCGTCGATGCCGTCGCGCAGCTTGGCGATGGCCGAGGTCAGATCTCTGCGCTCCTCGCGCATGGCGTTCAGGCGGTCGCCATATTCGACGGCCTCTTCTTCGGCGCGCAGATTGACCGCGCCCAGGGCCTCGCGCTCGCGTTCCAGACCATACAGAAGGCTTTCGGCCCCGGCGGCGTCCGGCGGGCGGGCGATGGCGTCGTCGTTCAGCTTCTGGCCCAGCTCCTCGGGCGACATCTGCGCCGTCTCGCGCACCTGGTTGGAGGCGTCGAGCAGGCGTTCGGCGGCGGCTTCGGCGCGGGCCGACAGACCGGCGCGGGCCTCGCGGGCCTGGCTGGAGGCGCTCTCGGCGGCGCGGGCGGCGCGGTCGGCTTCGGCCGCCTCGCCCTCGACCACCGACAAGGCGTCGGCGGCGGCCGAGCGGCGGGTCTCGGCGGCGGTCAATGCATCCAGCAGCTTGCCGCGCTGTTCGGCGAAGCCGGCGGGCGCGGTCTCGGCCAGGGTCTTCTGCTGCGCTGTCTTCTCGGCGTCCTTGTCCAGAGCCGTGACGCGGGCGCGGGCGTCCCTGGCGCGGCTAGACCAGCCGTCGCGTTCGCGCGTCAGGCTTTCGAGCCGCGATGTGCGGGCGGTTCCTTCGCGCGCCTCGGCGTCGCGTTCGGCGCGGGCGGCGGCGGCGGCGGCGCGGGTGGTCTCGGCGGTCTGTCGCGCCTGGGCCAGTTCGGCGCGCAGGGCGTCCAGGGTCTCCGACGGAGCCTCGCTCCCGGACGCCTCGATCAGCGCCGCCTGGGCGGCTTCCAGTTCGGCGGTCAGGCGGGTCAGGGTCTCGTCCAGGGCCTGGGCGCGGGCCTCCTTCCTCGCCTGGTCGCGGGTCAGGGTCTCCAGCCGGTCGCGCGCCGCGGCTGCGGCCTTGTCCAGCGGAAAGGGCGCGGCGCGCGCCGTCTTCACCGCCTCGTCGGCGGCGCGCAGGGCCTCGCCCGCCGCCTTCATCGCAGCCTGGGCGGTCTCCAGCATCGGCTTGCCCGCGTCGATCTCGGATTCCAGTTCCGACAGCCGGGTGCGTTGGGCCAGGCGCACGGCGGCCGGGCGCGGCGCCTCGGCCCGTTGCACGAATCCGTCCCAGCGATAGAGGTCGCCTTGGACCGTCACCAGCCGCGCTCCGATCGGCAGGGTCTTGGCCAGACCCGCCGCCTGATCCCGCGCCGCCACCCCGCACAGCGCCAGACGCGCCGCCAACTGCTCGGGCGCCGCCACATGGGCCGACAGGGGGGCGACCCCCGTGGGCCAGTCCGGCGTCGGCGCGGTCGCTCCGGCCCAATAGGCGGCGGCCTTGGCATCCAGCGCCGCGTCCAGATCATCGCCCAGGGCGGCGGCCAGGGCGGCCTCGTATCCCTTGTCGGCGCGGACGCTTTCAAGGGCCGGGGCGTGCTCGCGCCGCGCCGTGACCAACAGTTGGGCCAGGCCGCGCGCCTCGGTCTGCAACCGACCCAGTCGATCCTCGGCGGCCCGCGCCGTCTGCCGCGCCTCGGCTTCGGCTCGCGCCTTGTCGCCCCGATCGGTCTCGGCCGCCTCGACGGCGGCGCGGGCGGCGGCCAGTTCGGCCTGGGCGGCGGTCAGCGCCTCTTGCGCCGCCGTGATCTCGGGCGTCTCCAGCGGTCCCAGCGCCTCACGTTCCCGCCGGGTGTTGATCAGGGCCTGATCGGCGCGCGCCACCCGCGCCTCGGCGTCGCGTTTGCGCGCATTTTCGGCCGAGACCCGCGCCTCGACGGCGGCCACGGCGCCGGCCACCCGCTCGACCTCGGCGTCGGCGGCGCGGCGGGCGTCCTCGGCGGCGGCCAGGGCGGCTTCGAGTTCAGGTCCGCGTTCGGGCGCCGCAGCGATCTCGGCGGCCAGGGCCTCCAGGGCGGCGACCACGCGCGCCAGCTCGCCCTCGGCGTCGGTCGCCATGCCGGTTTCGCGTTCAATGTCGGCGGCGATGCGCGCCGCTTCCACGGCCAGCCGTTCGATCTCGGCCCGCGCCGCCTGTTCGGCCATGTCCAGCCGGTCGCGTTCCAACGACGCGCGGTGCAGCAGGGCGCCCGCGACCGCATCCTCTTCTCGCGCGGGTTTCAGCGCCTCCTGAGCCTTCAGCGCCGCCGTCTGGGCCGCCGCTGACGCCGAAGCCGTTTCGGCCACGGCGCGATCAGCCGCCCTAAGTTCTTCCTGCGCCGCCTCGGCCGCCGCGCGCGCGTCGTTCCAGCGCACATAGAGCAGGGCCGCCTGCAAGGCGCGGATCTCGGCGGATATCTTCTTGTACTTCTCCGCCTGACGCGCCTCGCGCTTCAAACGGCCCAGAGTGGTCTCCAGTTCGCGCCCGATGTCGTCCAGCCGGTCCAGATTGGTTTCGGCCGCGCGCAGCCGCAGCTCGGCCTCGTGCCGCCGGGTGTGCAGGCCCGCGACCCCGCCCGCCTCTTCCAGGATACGGCGGCGGTTCTGCGGCTTGGCGGCGATCAGCTCGGAAATCTGTCCCTGCCGCACCAGGGCCGGGGAGTTGGCGCCGGTCGAGGCGTCGGCGAACAGAAGCTGGACGTCGCGCGCCCGCACCTCCTTGCCGTTGATGCGATAGGTCGACCCCTGACCCCGGTCGATCCGGCGCGACACCTCCAATACGGCGGCGTCGGTGAAGGGCTGGGGGGCGCGTCGCTGGGCGTTGTCGATGGTCAGTTGGACCTCGGCGTGGCTGCGCGGCGGTCGGCCCGCAGCCCCGGCGAAGATCACGTCGTCCATGCCCTGGCCGCGCATGGCCTTGGCCGAGTTGGCCCCCATGACCCAGCGCAGACCTTCCAGCACGTTCGACTTGCCGCAGCCGTTGGGACCGACCACGCCCGTCAGGCCCGGCTCGATCTGCATCTCGGTCGGATCGACGAAGGATTTGAAACCGACGAGCCTCAGGCGTTGGAACTGCATCGTTCCGGCCTAGTCGCCTTGCGCCGCGCGGATGGCGATTTCCAACCCGCCCAGCGAGCGGTCTCGGACCAGGCGTCCGTTGACGAAGAAGGCGGGGGTGCCGGTGATGCCGGTCGCGGCGCCCGCCGCCACCTCGGCCTCGATGAAGGTTTGAATCTCGGGGCGGGCCACGCAGGCGTCGATCTGGGCGCGGGTACGGCCGCTGGCGGCCACGCCGGCCGCATACCATTCGCCCTGGTCGCCGCCGCGCAGCAGGGCCGCCTGACCGTCAAACAGGGCGTCGGCCGTATCGAAGAATCTCTCCGGCGCCGCGCACCGCGCCAGGGCCGCCGCCGGACCGGACAGTTCGATCGGCGCCGTCGGCATATTGCGGAAGACGAATTTGACCCGGCCGGTGTCGATGAAGCGGCGCTTGAACTCGGGCCAGACCAGTTCATGCCAGTCGCCGCAGACGTGACAGGTGAAGCTGGCGTATTCGACCACCGTCACCGGGGCGTCGGCGCGGCCCAGCACCCGGTCGTTGGCGTGGACGGGCGGCAGGGGCGCGGCGTCCTGGCGCACGGCCGCAGCAGTCCCGATCAGGACCGCGGCCGCCAGCAGGACCCGCGCCAGCCGCTTCATCCGACTATTTCGCCAGTTCGGCTTCGATGGCGCGCGACAGGTCTTCCATCGAGGCGCCTTCGCCGCCCGGCGTGATGATCTGAGTGCCGTTGACGAAGAAGGCGGGGGTGCCGGTCACGCCCGCGTTCTGGGCGGCGCGGATGCGGCCTTCGAAGGCCTCGATAGCCTTGGGATCGGTGACGCACTGTTCGAACTGTTGCTCGTTCATGCCCACGGCGTTGGCGGTGCGCAGCAGCCAGGCGCGGGGACCGCCCGCGGCCATCTCCTGCTGGCTGCCCATCAACTGATGCACCACGTCGAAATATTTGTCCTGGCCGGCGCAACGCGCCAGCAGGAAGCCGGCCGTGGCCACCTCGACCGGCGGGGTCGGCAGTTCACGGAAGACGTAGCGGACCTTGTTGGTGTCGACATAGCGGGCCTTGAACGTCGGCCAGACTTCGGTCTGCCAGGCGGCGCAGTGCGGGCAGGTGACCGAGGCGTATTCCACCACCGTGACCTTGGCGCCGTCGGCGGCGCCCAGGGCCATGTCGCCTTCCGCCGCGGCGTTCTTGCCGCCGCCGCAGCCGGCCAGGGCCGCCATCGTCGCCAGGGCCGCGGCCGTCATCGCCGCGCGGCGGCTCATCGAAGCGTATCGGGTCATGGGTCTTCCTCGGGTTTTTCGGATCATCGCGCGATTCCCCCACGGACGCGCGCGCTCAAGGTTTCAACACTCGAGAACAGGTGCGGCGACTTTTTGTCAACGGCGCGGGTGGTCGCGGTCTTATGTCGAGCGTTCGATCAGGATGCGACCAAGGCTGGAAACGACAACAGCCCCGCCGGGTGACCGACGGGGCTGCTGGGCTATCGCTAGAACCGTTTTAGACGAACTGACGGCGCCGTTGGATGGTGAAGGCGGCGAAACCGGCCAGCATTATTCCAAACAGGATCATGGCCCATTCGGTCATCGTCGGAATCCCCGCTGCTGCGGAGATGGTATAAACTTGGCCGGTGAAGTTGCCGTTGCCGACCCCAGGTCCCCCTAGAGCGGCGCTGGAGAGGTTCTGGATCGAGTCGTTGTCCACCAGATTCAGGCCGATGGTCCCGGTGCCCGTGCCCCTGTTCACGACGACGGTGTAGGTCGTGCCGCTGCCCGAGACAGAGGTGACGGACGCCCCGGCGATCCCGCCGGTGGTGACGAGAGAGAAGTCGAAGCTGTCCACGCCCGTGACCGCCTGATTGAATGTGACGGTGAAGGTCAGGGTGGCGGCGCTGGTCGGCGATGCGCCGGCCCGTGCGATGGAGCTGACTGCGGGACCGCAGGCGCCGCTGTCGGTGCAACCCAGGAACTCGTAGATGCCGCCGCCGCTCGGCGTGCCTTCGGCGACGATGGCGAAACGCGCGGTGCTCGTTTGTTGGATGCCGAGCAGGAAGCGCAGGTCGATGGAGGCGCCCGCCGCCAAGGGCGTGCCGACCGTCACCGAGGGCGCGGTGAGGGTGCTGTTGAAACCACCGCCGTTAGGCTGCGAAGGCGGCTGGTCCAGGGTCGTGCCGAAAACCGTCACGTTGCTGGTGCCGGCGCCGCAGGGCGGACGATCCACGGTGACCACCAGGTCGGTCGACGACCGGGGGCGCAGATCGGCATAGCCGGAAGGCGCGGGGAAGGTGGTCAGATCGATGACGCGAAAACGCAGGTTCGTGATCGGACCGCCCGAGGTGTTGGTGAAGGTGCGCCGGATGTCCAGCGTGCCGAAAGTCGAGTTGTTGCCGGGGTCGGACGTGAAGTCACGGATCACGTTAGGGGCCGCATTGGCGACGCAGGAGTCGAACGCGGCATTGGTGATGATGCTGCCCGTCACCGAAGCCGCCAGGTTCGCGGGTCCGGGGGCGCCCAGACGCTGGCCCGCGCCCGCAGAGGTGCCGTTGGTGTCCACGAAGACCAAATCGGCGGCGTTGTTGTTCGTGTCGAGCGGAAGGCCCGGCGAGGTGCAGGCGGCGTTGTTGGTGATGGAGCCGCTCTTGCCGCACCGGTCGCGAGTGAAGCCGTAGTCGATGCTGAACGGCGTGAGCGCAGGGTAGCCCGCGCCTTCTTTGTAAAGGGTGTCGGCCTCGGACGTGGACCCCACGGCGTCCAGTCGGTTGGCCAGGATGAAGTTGGCGCCGCCCGTATTGTTGTTGAACAGCGCGATGCCGGCGTTGTCAGCAATGTTGGTGGCGTAGGTCGCGTCCGCGACGCCGGAAGGGTTGCCGGACAGCGAATAGGACGTGCTGTTGGCGCACAGGAATGAACCGTTCGTCGGGATCACGGTGGCGTTGGGTATGGTGCAGCGTACGACGCCGTCGGAAGCCACGATCGCCCAGCCGGTGCCCGACGACGCGGTGACGGTCAGCGGCGCGCCGGTGTTGTTGTAGATGCGAATGAACTCGTCATTGGCCCCCGAAGGTCCCCGCAAGCGGAAATCGGAAATGACCTGCGCGCTGGCTGCGCTTGCACTCAGGGCGACGACAGCGCCCAATCCGAGGATGCGGACCACACGGCCCAGCGCCCTCGGTGATTTTAGTATCGACATGAATTGAAACCTTCCCCCAAAGCTTGACGGCTTCCTAACACCTTGATCTGGCGGCCGTAAAGCTTCTTACTGGGGGTGGCGTCACGACCCCGTCGCCGGAAAGCGAAAACTCCGAGCCGTTGATTTGCTTCAGGGCCTTCGGATGCACCTCGGGCGAGGATTTTGATCGAGATTTGGCGTGGTTTGTCGCCTGAATGCGTACAGTGTCGCCGCGGTCAGTCCCTCGCCAAAACCGCCCGGCCCAACTTCTGCAACGCCGCCTTCAGCCCCTCCGGCGCGGCTTCGACCGCCTTCGCCAGTTCCGCCTCGGTTTCGGCGGGCAGGGGCGGGGGCTTGGAGGGGCGGCGCGGTTTGGTCGCGGCCTCGGCCAACGGTTTCACCGGTCCCTGGGCGATGCGCAGTTTATCGACCGACCCGGCGCCCAGGAACAGGTTGACCCGGCTCAGGATTTCCGCGGACTGGTGCTGGACCAGCAGGGCCGCCGGTCCCGCCACGCGCAGCTCCAGCACGCCGCCAGCGCCGCCACGCCCCTTGGTCAGTTTTTGGGGGCGGGTGACGCGCGCCAACTGGTCGCCGACGATCTCGCGCCAGCGCGGCTCAAGCGCGCCCGCGCCCCGTCCGAATTTCTCGTCCAAATCCTTCACCAGCCCTTGCAGACGCCATCCGGCCTTGGGCGCGGGCCGGGGGGCCGGGCGCGTGCGACGGCGCGACAGGATCTCGCGGGCCTCGGCTTCGGTGGGCAGGGTGCGGCGCATGGCTTCTTCTAGACCCGGCGGCGGGGTAGGGGGAGGGGGAATGGATGTTCCTGCTCTCCGCGCCGCCCTGCTGACCTGGTACGACGCCGAAGCGCGCACCTTGCCGTGGCGGGCGCCGCCGGGTTCGGGCGGCCGCGTCGACCCCTACCGCGTCTGGCTGTCCGAGGTGATGCTGCAACAGACCACGACGGCGCACGCCACGCCCTATTTTCATGCCTTCATCACGCGCTGGCCCAGGGTCGCCGATCTGGCCGCCGCGCCGGATGAGGAGGTCATGGCCGCCTGGGCGGGGCTGGGCTACTACGCCCGCGCCCGCAATATGTTGAAAGCCGCCCGCGCTGTGACGGCCGATCACGGCGGCGTCTTCCCGGACACGGAGGCGGGTTTGCTGGCCCTGCCGGGCGTGGGCGCCTATACCGCCGCCGCCGTGGCCGCCATCGCCTTCGGTCGCGCCGCCAATGTGGTGGACGGCAATGTCGAGCGGGTGGTCTCGCGCCTGTTCGCCGTGGAGACGCCCTTGCCCGCCGCCCGACCGGAACTGCGTCGGCTGGCCGGATCGCTGGTCGTTGAGGATCGTCCGGGAGACTGGGCGCAGGCCCTGATGGACCTGGGCGCGGTGATCTGTCGGCCGAAGTCGCCGTCGTGCGAACGCTGCCCGGTCTCGGCGTACTGCGCCGCACAACAGACTGGCGACCCCGCCCGCTATCCGTTGAAGACCAAGAGGGCCGAGCGCCCCCGTCGCCACGGCGTCGCCTGGGTCATGACCGACGCCCAGGGGCGCGTCGGCCTGGTGCGGCGACCGGACAGGGGGTTGCTGGGCGGGATGTCGGGCCTGCCGACCTCGGACTGGCGCGTGCCGTCCGCCGAGGTCGCGCCGCCCGTCGACGCCGATTGGCGCGACGCCGGGTCAGTGGAGCACGTCTTCACCCATTTCACCCTGAGCTTGCGCGTCCAGACCGCGAGCGCGCGCGCGCACGGTCTGACCTGGACCGATGTGGACGACGCACGCCGCGCCTTGCCGACCGTGTTCCGAAAGGCGCTGGATCGCGCCCTGGGCTGAGCCGCCTATTGCATCTCCGCTCGGACCTGGGCGCGCAGGGCGTCGATCGACTTGAAACCCTGATCGGACTTGAAACGCCAATAGGTCCAGCCGTTGCAGGCCGGGGCGTTCTCCAGCAGGGCGCCGAGCTTGTGGATCGAGCCGGTCATGGCGCCGTGCACCAGCGAGCCGTCCGCCCGCACCCGCGCCTCACGCTCGCCCTTGGGGCAGTACAGGCGGTCGCCGGGCCGCAGCAGACCCGCCTCGACCAGCGCCCCGAAGGGCACCTTGGGTTCGGCCCGCTTGGACCCCATGACGGTCAGATCCTCGGGCGCGGCGGGAACCACGGCCTTGATGCGCTTTTCGGCCACCTTGGCGTAGCCCTCGTCACGCTCGATGCCGATGAAGCGGCGGCCCAGCCGCTTGGCCGCCGCACCCGTGGTGCCGGTGCCGAAGAAGGGGTCCAGCACCACGTCGCCCGGCCGCGTGGCCGCCAGCAGCACCCGGTGCAGCAGGGCCTCGGGCTTCTGGGTCGGATGGGCCTTCTTGCCGTCGGCGTCCTTGATCCGCTCTTCGCCGGTGCACAGGGCCAGGGTCCAGTCGGACCGCATCTGTGTGTCCTCGTTGAAGGCCTTCAGGGCGTCGTAGTTGAAGGTGTAGCGCTTCTGCTCGCGGCTGCGCGCGGCCCAGATCAGGGTCTCGTGGGCGTTGGTGAAGCGCGTGCCCTTGAAGTTCGGCATCGGGTTCGACTTGCGCCAAATGATGTCGTTCAGCACCCAGAACCCCAGGTCCTGGATCGCCGAACCCAGGCGGAAGACGTTGTGATAGCTGCCGATCACCCAGATCGAGCCTTCCGGCCTCAACACCCGACGGCATTCCGTCAGCCAGGCGCGGGTGAAGGCGTCGTATTCGGCGAAGCTGCCGAACTTGTCCCAATCGTCATCGACCGCATCGACCTTGGAATTGTCAGGCCGCAACAGATCGCCGCCCAACTGCAAATTATAGGGCGGGTCGGCGAAGACCATATCCACCGAGGCGTCGGGCAGCGAACGCAGCACTGCGATGCAGTCGCCCCTATGGATGACGTCGGTCTTCAGATCGGACATGGAGCGGCCCCGCAAGCTCTACAGAGCCGACACGGTGAATCCTTGTGGTTAAGGCCGGGTTATGCGGGCGTCGTGGGACCCACATTTCGCCGCGACAGGTCCGCCAGCGACACCGGCGGATGGGTTTCGAACCGGTCGGACGACCGCACCGTCGGACGGCTTCAGAATGGGAAGAAGATCGGGATGGCGACCATGGCCGCAGCCCAGGTGATCAGGTTCAGCGGCAGGCCGACCTTGACGAAGTCCATGTAGGAATAGCCCCCCATCTGATAGACCAGCACATTGGTCTGATAGCCGAACGGAGTGGCGAAGGCGGCCGACGCGGCCATCATCACCGCCACGAGGAAGGGCCGCGGATCGACGCCCAGAGACTGGGCCAACGCCACGGCGATCGGCGTCACCAGCACGGCGACGGTGGCGTTGGACAGCAGCTCGGTCGCGAACAGGGTCACGCCGTACAGCACGATCAGCGCCGTCAGCGGGCCGAAAGGACGCATGAAGGTGATCAGCACGTCCGCGCCCGCCTGGGCCAGGCCGGTGACCTCGAAGGCGATGCCGATCACCACCATGCCCGCGATCAACAACAGGATCTCGGGGCGCAGCCCGGCATAGGCCTCTTCCGGCGTCAGCACCCGCAGCAGGATCAGGGCCACCGCTCCGGCGAAGGCGCTGGAAGCGATGGGCGCCCAGCCCAGGCCAGCCACGGCGATGACCAGGACGAACACCGTCAAGGCGATCGCGGAACGGCGCGGGTCGAAGGGTCGGTCCGCCGCCTGGAATAGTTCCACATCCCCCAGATGCGCGTCGCCGGAACCATCTTCCGAGTTCCTGGATTCCCCCAGTTGAGGCAGACGGAACCAGAGTCGGCGGCGCCGACGTTCGAGTTCACGCTTCAAAGCTTCGGCGCGTTCCTTTTCTTCGGCGATGCGGCGTTGTTCGGCTTCGTCGGCCGCGACGCTGGAACCCAGTTGGCGTGACGAGACCAGGAACAGCCACAGCCCGCCCGTCACCGCCAGGCACAGACCCACCGGGGTGATCTCGAACAGGCTGAACACAGGTTGACCGGCGTTTCGCGCCATGTCGTTGACCAGAAGATTGGTCGAGGTGCCGATCAAGGTCAGCAGCCCGCCCAAGACCGTCAGGTGGCTGAGCGGCATCAGGAAACGCTTGGGCGATAGTTTCAGCGACTTGGCCACGTCGCGCACCAGGGGCGCGGCCAGAACGACGACGGGCGTGTTGTTCAGGAAGCCGCCCAAACCGCCGCAAGCCCCCAGAACCGCCCAGATGCCGCCGGACCCGAAACGGGCCGCCAGCTTGGTCGCTTCGCGGATCAGCAGACCCAGAAGGCCCGACAGCTCTATGGCGTAGGCGATGACGAACAGACTGCCCAGGGCGATCAGCGCCGGACTGGCGAAGGCGCCCTGGACCTCTACCGGCCGCACCACGCCCAGCATCATCAGCACGGCGGCCCCGGTCAGGGCGACGACATCGGCTCGCAAGCGCCCGTGGATCAGAACGCCGACCACGGCCACCAGGACAACCAGGGCGGCTATCTGGTCAAAAGTCATGCCTGCCTTCGTGGGCCGCCGGGCCGCCCCCGGTCAAGCGCGGGGACCTTGCTGGCCTTGTGACTCGCCGTCGTGTTATGTCTGGCGGCATGATTGGGGAACGCACCGACGCCACCCGTCCCAAACGCGCCGTCGTGGTGACCGTGGCCTTGATCGGCCTTGTGCTGGCGCAGTGCAAACCCGGCGCGAAATCCGAATCAGATTCCCGGACGCCCGAACCTGCGCCGATTATCCCCGCCGCGCCTTTGCCGGTTCCGGCCTTGGCTCGCGCCGAGCTGATCGCGGCCGCGAACGCGGCGGCCGATCAGTATGCATCAGGCGCGCGGACTGAAGGGACCGATCCCCTGGTCGGCCGGACCTTCTCCATTCGCATCCCCTTCGCCTGCGGGCCATTGTCGGAAGGCGGCGCAACGGATCGCCCGGACGGCCTGCCGCGGGCCGGGTGGGGACCGGAACGACGCACCATCCAGCTCAGCCTGACGCCTGGAGACTGGACCCAGTCGGCCCTTATGGCCGAACCCAACGCCGCCGCCCGATGGGAGCAGGTCGAAGGTTTCTGGCTGCCCCGTCCATGGTTGACGGGCGAAAACTGCCCTGTGCTGAACGCCGACCCCCTTCAGGGCGCGCCCGCGGCCGCCACGGTCCAGACCCTGGGCATCGCCGCCGTGTTCGAAGAAGACGCCTCGCGCATTGGGCGTCGCAACGGCCGCGCCTACACCTATACGGTTCGCGGCGAGGGCGATCAGCCGGTCCAGCGTCCGGCCCAGGGGTATCGCCTGTTGCTTGAAGGCCGCGTGGTCGGTTTCCCCACCAGCGGGCGCGCCTTTCGGTGTCGGGCGTCTGGACCCGATCATCGTCCGGTCTGTGTGATCGCGGTGCAGCTCGATCGCGTGGCCGTCGCCCAGGCCGCGGGCGCCGTCATGAGCGAATGGCACGGCGCCTGACGGCGTGACGGGCGCTCTTTCCAGCCGGGGGGAGAGGCGGCTATGACGCGCGGATGATCCGTCGCCTTCGCCCCGTTCCGTTCGACCTCGGTCCCGTCCATTTCGTCGGCATAGGCGGCATCGGCATGAGCGGCATCGCCGAGATCATGCTGAAGATCGGCTATTCGGTCCAAGGCTCTGACGCCAAGGCGGGTCCGAACACCGAGCGGCTGGAGAAACTGGGCGCCAGGATTTTCATCGGTCATGACGCCGCCCATGTGGGCGAGGGCGTCTCGGCCGTGGTCTATTCGACCGCCGTCAAGCCCGACAATCCCGAGATGGTCGCCGCCCGCGATCGCCGCATCCCCCTGGTCCGTCGGGCCGAGATGCTGGCCGAGTTGATGCGGCTGCAATTCTCGATCGCGGTGGGCGGCACCCACGGCAAGACGACGACGACCTCGATGGTCGCGGCCCTGCTGGACGCGGCGGCCCTGGACCCGACGGTGGTCAACGGCGGCATCATCAACGCCTATGGCACCAACGCCAAGGTCGGCGACGGCGACTGGATCGTGGTCGAGGCCGACGAGAGCGACGGCAGCTTCCTGCGCCTGAAATCGACCGTGGCCATCGTCACCAACATCGACCCGGAACATCTGGACCACTGGGGCGACTTCGACGGGGTGCGTAAGGCCTTCGTCGATTTCGTGGAGAACATCCCCTTCTACGGCTTCGCCGCCGTCTGTCTGGACCACCCCGAGGTCCAGAAGCTGGTCGCCTCGATCGACAACCGCCGCATGGTCACCTACGGCCTGAATCCCCAGGCCATGGTCCGCGCCGACAACTGTCGCATGGGACCGGACGGCTGTCGGTTCGATGTGGTGATCCAGGGGCGGGGTTCGACCGCGGAGGAGGAGCCGATCCGTATCGAGGATCTGCACCTGCCCATGGCCGGTTGGCACAATGTCTCCAACGCCCTGGCCGCCATCGCCGTGGCCCGCGAGCTGGACGTGGACGAAGACGCCATCCGCCGGGGCCTGGCCGGTTTCGGCGGGGTCAAGCGGCGCTTCACCACCACCGGCGTCGTGGGCGGCGTCCGCGTCGTCGACGATTACGGACACCATCCGGTCGAGATCGCCGCCGTGCTGAAGGCCGCCCGCCAGGTGGCTCAGTCGCCGGATGGAGAAGGCGAGGGCGCCGGGCGCGTCATCGCCGTGGTCCAGCCGCACCGTTACACCCGTCTGCGCGACCTGATGGACGACTTCTCGACCTGTTTTTCAGACGCCGACAGCGTCATCGTCGCCGATGTCTATCCGGCCGGGGAGGCGCCGATCGAGGGCGTCGACAAACACGCCCTGGTCGAGGGCGTGCGCCGCTACGGTCATCGTCATGTGCAGGCGCTGGACAGCTCGGCCGTGCTGGCCGAGGTGATCGCGGCGGAGGCGAAGTCGGGCGACCTCGTGGTCCTCTTGGGCGCGGGCGACATCACCGCCTGGGCCTATGCGCTTCCGGCCCAGTTGGAGGCGCTGGCGTGACCCCCATCACCGGCGGCTGTCAGTGCGGCAAGGTCCGTTACGCCCTGTCGGCGAAGCCTAGGGGCACGCACTTCTGCCATTGCCGTATGTGCCAACGGGCGGTCGGCAACGTGTTCGCTGGGCTGACGGGCGTGCACAAGGCCGAGCTGACCTGGACCCGGGGGGAACCGGCATACTATCGGAGTTCCAACGTCGCTCAACGCGGCTTCTGCCGGGACTGCGGCACGCCGCTCTACTTCGGCTATGACAAGGGCGATTGGAACTGCGTCACCATCGGCTCGTTGGATCGGCCCGGGGATGTACAGCTTGAATGCCACTATGGGGCCGAGGATCGGTTGCCCTGGCTGCAACTGTGCGACGGGATGCCCGAGCACGAAAGCGACCCCAATGACCCACGGGCCGAGGGCATGGTCTCGCGGCAAGACCGACAAGGCCGACTATGAATGACGCCCGGATCGATGCCTTGCCGACCGTGCGCGGCAAGCTGCTCCTGAACGAACCCCTGGGACCCTACACCTGGTTCCGGGTCGGCGGGGCGGCCGACGCCCTGTTCATTCCGGCCGATGCTGAGGACCTGGCGGACTTTCTCAAGGCGCTCGATCCAACCACGCCGGTCACCATTCTGGGCGTCGGCTCCAACGTCATCGTCCGCGACGGCGGGGTCGAGGGGGTGGTCATCCGCCTGGCCGGTCGTCCCTGGGCGCAGATCGCCACCGACGGCGACACCCTCACGGCGGGCGCGGGCGCACTGGATTCCATGGTCGCCAAGGCTTCGGCCAGGGCGGGTCTGGCTGGGCTGGAATTCTATGCGGGCATCCCCGGCACCATCGGCGGCGCCCTGACCATGAATGCGGGCTGCTACGGCGCCGAGACGAAGGATGTGCTGGTCTCGGCCTGGGGTCTGAATCGTCGGGGTCAGCGGATCGACTACGCCCTGGCCGACTTCGGCTACACCTACCGCCATTCCGAGGCGCCCGCCGACATCCTGTGGGTCGAGGCCGTCTATCGCGGAACGGCCGATGCGCCGGAGGCCGTCCAGGCCCGCATTGACGCGATCACCAGCCGTCGCGAACAGACCCAGCCGATCCGCGAAAAGACCGGCGGCTCGACCTTCAAGAACCCGCCCGACCATTCCAGTTGGAAACTGGTCGACGAGGCGGGCTGGCGCGGGAAACTCCACGTCGCGCCTGCTCCGCTTGGGGGCGGCGGCGCCATGTTCAGCGAGCTGCATTCGAACTTCATGATCAACCCCGGCGAAGCCACCGCCGCCGACATCGAGGGCCTGGGCGAAGCGGTGCGCGCCGACGTCCTGAAGAAGACCGGCGTCCAGTTGGACTGGGAGATCAAGCGGATCGGGCGCCAGGGCTGAAAATCCCGTCGCGCCCGCCGTTGGTAAACCCGACGTAAACCAACCTTCGGCGATCAAGGCGGCTCGCGCCCGTTTTCGAGTCCCGCATGACCCGCCCGCCCTCCGAAATCCACGTCGCCGTCCTGATGGGCGGACTGTCGTCGGAGCGCGAGGTGTCGCTGTCGTCGGGCGAGGGCTGCGCCAAGGCCCTGGAGGCGGCCGGCTATCGCGTCACTCGCGTCGATGCTGACCGTGACCTGGCCGAGGTGCTGACGCGGCTGAAGCCCGATGTCGCCTTCAACGCCCTGCACGGCGAATGGGGCGAGGACGGCTGCGTCCAGGGCGTGCTGGAGACCCTGGCTGTCCCCTACACCCACTCGGGCGTGCTTTCATCGGCCCTGGCGATGGACAAGGACAAGTCCAAGGCGGTGCTGAAGGCCGCAGGCGTCGTCGTTCCCGGCGGCGGCCTGTTCGACCGCCGCGCCGTGGCGGCCGGACACGTCATTGCGCCCCCCTATGTCGTCAAGCCGAACGCCGAGGGGTCCTCGGTCGGCGTCTATCTGGTGCGTGAGGGCGAGCCGCCGGCCGCCGCCGTCGGAGCGCCTGACTGGACCTATGGCGAAGAGGTGATGGTCGAACCCTTCATCGCCGGCAAGGAACTGGCCGTCACGGTTCTTGGGGAAAAGTCGGGACCGCGCGCCCTGACCATCACCGACATCACCCCGACCAAGGGCTTCTACGACTACGAGGCCAAATACGCGCCGGGCGGCTCGCGCCACGTGTTGCCGGCCGACTTGCCGCCCGCGGTGTTCGAAAAGGCCCTGCGCCAGGCCGAACTGGCTCATGCCGCCATGGGCTGTCGCGGCGTATCGCGCAGCGACTTTCGTTATGACGATGTTAAGGACGATCTCGTCTTGCTGGAGGTCAACACCCAGCCCGGCATGACGCCCACCTCGCTCGTTCCAGAGCAGGCCGCCTTCGTCGGGATGGATTATCCGAACTTGGTGCGGTGGATGGTGGAGGACGCCTCATGCCTGCGGTAGTCCGCGGCGGTCGACGTCAGAGCGCGCAGGCGCCGCGACGCGGCGCGCCCGCTTCCGCGCGCGGCAAAGGTGCTCGCAACGCTCCCGCCACGCCCGCCAAGGTCGCCGCCATCGGTCGGCTGGACCTGTCGCCCCGCGCGGTGATGATCAGCATGGCCGCCGGCTGCCTGGTCCTGGTCGCCGTGCTGGCCACGGGCGCTCGGGCCGAACGCATCGGCGCCGCCGTCTCGAACGGTGTGGACGGGGTCACCACCGGCCTGGGGCTGAAGCTGCGTCGCGTCCATATCACCGGAGCCTCGGCCGAGGCCCAACCCGCCATCCAGCAGGCCCTGCAACTCGAAGCGGGCGCGCCCATCACGGGTCTCGACCTGGATCTGCTGCGTCAGCGGGTCCAGTCGGTCGGTTGGGTCAAGGAGGCGCGCGTGGTGCGCCTGTTGCCCGACACCCTGATCGTCGAGGTCAAGGAACACGACCGCCTCGCCGTTTGGCAGAACGCGGGCCGCGCCTTCGTCATCGACGGCGCGGGCAAGGTCATTCCCGGCGCCCAGGCCGCCCGCTATCCGCGCCTACCGCTGGTGGTGGGCCGGGGGGCCGACCAGGCCGCCGCCGATGTCCTGCCGCTGCTGGCTCAGCGCCCGCGTCTGATGAGCCGCATCGACGCCGTCGTGCGCGTGGACGAGCGTCGCTGGGACCTGCGCCTGAAGGACGGCTCCCTGATCCAGCTTCCGGCCGTCGATCAGGACGAGGCCCTGATCCGGCTGGACGCCCTGGATCAACGTGAACGGTTGCTGGACCTGGGCTTCGCCCGGGTCGATCTGAGAACGCCCGAGGAGATCGCCGTCCGGCCCTCCGAGAGCGGCGAAGCGTAGTTCGGGGAGTAGCGGCGGGCATGGCCGGACGGGTGCGTGACAATCAAGGGGAGGCGCTGGGCGCCGCGCGGGCGCCGGTGGTGGCGGCCCTCGACCTCGGCCATTCCAAGGTCTCCTGCTTCATCATGCGGCCCGACGGTGTGCGCCACGCCGACCGCACCATTCGCGTGGCGGGCGCCAGCCATGTCCAGTCCAAGGGGATCAAGGGCGGCGGCGTCATCAATCTGGAAGAGGCCGCGGGAGCCATCGGTCACGCCGTGGAGCGCGCCGAGCGCGCCGCCGGTGCGCCGGTCTCCGGCGTCGTCGTCACCACCGCCATCGGCCAGATGGCCAGCCACCGGCTGCGCGCACAGGTGTCCCTGGGCGCCAAGCCTGTTGACGACGCCGACCTGGCCCGCGCCATCGCCATGGCCCTAGCCCAGTTGAAACTGCCCAATCGGCGGCCGATCCACGTGCTGCCCGTCTCCTGGTCGGTGGACGGCGCGCGGGGCGTGCACGATCCGCGGTCCATGCGTGGCGGATCGCTGGGCCTGGACCTGTTGGTCGTCTCCATGGCCGAGAGCGCCTTCTCGATCCTCAGCCACTGCCTGGAGCTGGCCCATCTGGACCTCCAGGGGGTGGCGGCGGCGCCGGTCGTCACGTCTCTGGCGGCGCTGGAAGGCGATGAGATGGATCTGGGCTGCGTCTGCATCGACATGGGCGGCGGCGTCACCTCGGCGGCGGTCTGGGGCGGTCGCTCGCTGCTGCACGTCGAGAGCCTGGGCGTCGGCGGCGACCACGTCACGGCCGACATCGCCCGGGGCCTGTCCACAAGTCGGGCCGGAGCCGAGCGTCTGAAGACCCTGCACGGTTCGGCTATGGCGTCGGCCAATGAAGACCGCGAGATGCTGGAGGCTCCGCCGCGTGGCGAGGATCCGTCCGCGGGGCCGGTCGTGGTGCCGCGCTCCATGCTCAAGACCGTCATCGCTCCGCGCGTGGAAGAGACGTTGGAGCTGATGCGCGACCGTTTGCGCGACAAGGGCGCTCTGGTCGATCCCGGCGCCAGCGTGGTTCTGACCGGCGGTGCCAGCCAGTTGAACGGCGTGCGCGAACTGGCCGTGCGGGTGTTCGACCGCCCCGTCCGTCTGGGCAAGCCGCAGCGCGCGCCGCACCTGGCCGACGCCGCCTCCGGCCCGGCCTTCTGCGCCTCGGCCGGGGTCCTGCTGCGCGCCGCCTACGGACCGCGCGAGGCTGTTTCGGCGCGTAAGCTGATGACGCGACCGATCGGGGCGGCGGACGCGCCGCGCGTCCATCGTGGCCACATTCTGGCGCGCGCCGCCGGATGGCTTCGCGACAACCTTTAAACTCCTCGGTTTTTTCTAGCTTTTTGAAGGGGCGCGCTTCGGCGCGTCCCTTCGCGCTTGCAGCGAAACTGTGTCCGTATTGTTACAACACGGTGCTTACGTTGCCGTAATTGCGGCAATTATGTTGCGACCAGCATGATCGTACGGCTAGCGTCAGGCCCAAGTGCAGTATGCGACTCGTATGCTGCGCATCCGCATCACACGAAGCTTGGGGCCTATCTAATGCAACTGAAGCGCAACTATCTTTTCGGTACGACCGTGCTGGCTGGCCTGATGGCCGTCGCCGTCGTTCCCGCCCACGCCCAGGACCCCGCCGGGGGCGCCACCCAGGTCGAGGAAGTCGTGGTCACCGGTTCGCGCATCCGTCGCGACCCGACCAACGCCCCGACGCCGCTGATCCAGGTCACCCGCGAGGAGATGGATCAGTCGGGTGAAGCCAACGTCATCGACTATCTGGCCGACATTCCCGCCCTGACCTTCTCGACCGTGCCGGAAGACACCACCGGTTCGAACCTGAACGACGGCGGCCTGTCGCTGCTGAACCTGCGCGGCTTGGGTTCCAACCGCACCCTGGTGCTGGTCAACGGTCGCCGTCACGTCGGTTCGGCGCCGGGTTCGCTGTCGGTCGACGTCGACACCATCCCGCGTCTGCTGATCGAGAACGTCGAAGTCATCACCGGCGGCGCCGCCTCGGTCTACGGCGCGGACGCCGTGGCCGGTGTGGTCAACTTCATCCTGAAGGACGACTACGAAGGTCTGGAGATCGACGGCGCCTATTCGCAGATCAACCAGGACGGCCAGGCTTCCAGCCGCATCGGCTTCCTGTGGGGCGAAAACCTGTTCGACGACACCCTGAACGTCTATCTGACGGGTGAGTACAAGGAGAACGATCAGGTCATCGACGCCGACATGGACTGGCTGCGCGAAGGCTGGACCCTGATCGGCTGGGACGTCGATCCGACCACGGCTCCGACCGACGGCGTGCCGGACGCCATCCTGATCAACAACGCCCGCACCTTCATCCGCGGCACCGGCTTCGGCGGCATCACCATCCTGGCCACGGGCGTGCAGCCCTCGCCGGCGGCGGACCCGGACGTGGCGCCCGTGACCTGCTCGACCGCGTCGTACAGCTCCGGCTGCTTCTACATCGCTCCGTCGAACAACCCGAACAACGCCTTCCTCTATGACGGCAACGGCAACTCGCAGGCCCTGGTCTTCGGTTCGATCCGTCAGGGCACCGGCAACCGCATCACCTCCAACGGCGGCAACGGCCAGTCGTTGAACACCGACCAAGGCGGTTCGTCGCGTCTGCCGCAGTCGGAAGAGTGGCGCGTCCAGTCGGGCTTCACCTGGGATCTGTCGGACAACGTCACCGCCTTCGGTGAAGCCAAATACGCCGAGGAAGAGACCTACGACGCCGGTCAGCGCACCTTCTACGACTTCAACATCGCGGCCTATAACCCGGCCAGCCCGCCGGTGGTGGCCACGAACGGCCAACTGCAGATCGGCCTGGACAACGCCTATCTGCCGGCCAACGTGCGCCTGGCGATCCAGAACAATATGCGCCAGATCTTCAACTCGGCCGGCGTGGTCACCTCGACCATCGCCGACCCGCGCGCCCAGCACAAACTGTACCCCACCGTCCGTTCGCAACTGAACCAGCGTGACCTGCAACGTTACGTCATCGGTCTGCGCGGCGACGCGGGCGATGTCGGCTTCATCAAGAACCTGAACTGGGAAGTCGGCTACACCTACGGCGAGATGAACAACCGCAACTGGGAACGGGCTGACGGTTACAACGAGCTGCAGATGGCCGCCGACGCCGTGGTCGACACCGCGGGCATCGTCAACGGCCGCCCGGGTGAGGTCGTCTGCCGCACCCAACTGCGCCGCGCTCAAGGCTATCCGATCCCGACCTCCGGTTCGGTCGCCCTGGGGTATTCGGGCATCACCAACGACATGATCAACCGCTGCGTGCCCGTGCGCATCTTCGGTGAAGGCGGCTTCTCGGACGCCGCGCGTGAGTTCATCGGCGCCGAGATCTTCGTCACCGACCAGAACCGTCAGCAGGACTTCCTGGGCTTCATGTCCGGCGAACTGTGGGACTTCTGGGGCGCCGGTCCGCTGGGCTTCGCCCTGGGTGTTGAAAGCCGCAAGGAAACCACCTCGGGCACCGGCCGCAACGGTCCCTCGGGCGGCCGTATGCTGTTCCTGAACGAAGGCCCGGACTTCCCGGCCGTGTCCTACGAGACCCGCGAAGCCTTTATCGAACTGCGCGTGCCGCTGTTCCAGGATAGCTGGCTGGGCCGTTCGGCGGAAATCTCGGGCGCCTATCGCACCGCCGACTACACCACCGTCGGCATCCAGGACACCTACTCGATCCAGGGTTCCTGGCGTCCGATCGACGACCTGCTGTTCCGCGTCACGCAGAACACGGCCATCCGCGTGCCGAACCTGGGTGAACTGTATTCGCCCTACGGTCAGACCTTCGCCAACGGTTTCGCGGACCCCTGTTTGGTCTCGAACATCAACGCTCTGACGGACGCGACCATCCAAGCTAACCGTCGGGCCAACTGCGCCGCCCTGTCGGCCGCCGACGGCCACGCTTTCACCTTCGTGAACCCGACCGATCCGGGCGCCTTCCAGCCGACCTACGGCACGGGCGGCATTCCGGGCCTGTCCGGCGGCAACCCGTTCCTGGTCCCGGAAACCTCGGACTCCTTCACCGCCTCGGTGGTGTGGACGCCGTCGTACTTCCCGAACTTCTCGCTGGTGCTCGACTACTATAAGATCGAGATCACCGACGCGATCGCGACCACGACCGCCCAGCAGAACGCCGTCCAGTGCGTCAGCCAGCCGACCATCAATGCGGCCGCCTGCGCCACCATCACGCGCGATCCGACCACCTGGATGGTCACCGGCTTCATCCAAGGTTCGCTGAACTACGCCAAGCTGACCGCGGAAGGCGTCGACTTCTCGGCCAAATATCGCTTCGACATCGTCGATGTGATCGGTCAGGACTGGGGTCGCATCAACTGGAACCTGCGCGGTTCCTGGACGATCGAGCAGAACGACTACACCAACATCGCCGATCCGACCTTCCCGTCGATCTACGCTGACACGATCGGTTCGCCGCGCGTCCGCTTCCTGTCGACCGTGGCTTGGCAGCCCACCGACCGCCTGACCGTCTCGTGGGATTGGGACTGGCAGGGCAGCCAGGAGATCGGCGACGTCGATGCTCTGGTCGCCAACCCGGATATCCGTGAGTTCGCCAAATACCTGGAGACGGGCGCCTTCAACCAGCACGACTTCACGATGGCCTATCAGGTCACCGACGACCTGCGGGTCCGTGCCGGTGTGGTCAACGCCTTCGACGCCGAACCGGCGCACTGGCTGGGTCGTAACTCGAACGACAACTTCGACCTGTTCGGTCGTCGTTACTTCGTGAACTTCAACTACAAGGTCTGGTAATCCAGACCCAGGCATTTGCTGAATGCTGCGAGGGGCGGTCCGCAAGGACCGCCCCTTCTTCTTTGCCTGGCCGAGGCCGAAAATTTGCGGCGATGGTTAACGAAACCGCTCGCCAGAAGCCCGACTCAAGCTATCGGGTAACCTTCCCTTAACCCCGGTGGGATTTTCTTAAGACGCTCGTAACCACTGGCGAATCGGCGGGATTTCGCGGTGTCGAAAGGGCAGGGTCGGAAGGTCGGAACGAATATGTCTCTTTCTCTGGTGCGCCCGGAAGCCACGGAACTGAAGCCTCGCATCGTCGTCTTCGGCGTGGGCGGAGCGGGCGGCAACGCCGTCAACAACATGATCGATGCCGGTCTCGAAGGGGTCGAGTTCGTCGTCGCCAACACCGACGCCCAGCATCTCAGCTTCGCCAAGACGGATCGCCGCATCCAACTGGGCGCGACCATCACCCAGGGCCTGGGCGCGGGCGCCCATCCCGAAGTCGGCATGAACGCCGCCGAGGAATCCGCCGACGAGATCCACGCGCACCTGGAAGGCGCGCACATGATCTTCATCACCGCCGGCATGGGCGGCGGCACCGGCACTGGCGCCGCGCCCATCATCGCCAAATGCGCGCGCGATCGCGGCATCCTGACCGTCGGCGTCGTGACCAAGCCCTTCACCTTCGAGGGACGTCACCGGATGCGTCTGGCGGATTCGGGCATCGCCGAGCTGCAACGCTATGTCGACACCCTGATCGTCATTCCGAACCAGAACCTGTTCCGCGTCGCCAATGAGCGGACCACCTTCGCCGACGCCTTCGGCATGGCTGACCAGGTCCTGCACTCGGGCGTGCGCTCGATCACCGATCTGATGATCCTGCCGGGCCTGATCAATCTCGACTTCGCCGATGTCCGCGCCGTGATGAGTGAGATGGGCAAGGCCATGATGGGCACCGGCGAGGCCACGGGCGACGACCGCGCCTTGCTGGCGGCCCAGAACGCCATCGCCAATCCGCTGCTGGACGAGACCTCGCTGAAGGGCGCCAAGGCCGTGCTGGTCAACATCACCGGCGGCATGGACATGACCCTGCTGGAGGTCGACGAGGCCGCCAACGCCATCTCGGCCGAGGTGGACGCCGACGCCAACATCATCTTCGGCGCCGCCTTCGACCCGGCCCTGGACGGCAAGATCCGCGTCTCGGTCGTCGCCACCGGCATGGACGAGGCTTCGATGGGCAAGCAGGAGCCGGTCGCCGCGACCCGCCCCCTGGACGCCCGTCGCCCGGCTCCGTTGTACGCCTCGTCGCCGACTCCGGCCGAACCCGTTCGCGCCGCCGAGCCGGTGCGTGCGGCCGCCCCGCGTGTGGAAGGCCCGATCGTCCAGCCGACCTTCGCCCCGGCGCCGCTGCCGGACGTTCGTTCCGAACCGGTGATCCACGCCGCCGAAGCGCCGCGCGCTCTGGAGCCGATCGTCGATCCGTGGGTCGAGGAATATGAATCCGTCCCCGCCGCCCGAACCGCCGCACCGGTCGAGACGGCATCGACCGTCCAGGGCGACCTCTATATGGACCGCGCCGCCGCCAACGTGCGCGAACCGATCGCCGCCCCGCCGGTCGACGACTACGCCGACGACAGCGATCATCACCGCAAGTCGGGGTGGAGCCTGTTCGGCCGCGGCAAGCGGACCCCGCCGCCCGCGCCGACCTATGCCCCGCGCCAGGCTCCTCGCGCCTCGGCCACCGCGACGCAGCCGGTGATCCAGGAACCCGAGCTGGGCCAGGCCGACGACGATCTGGAAATCCCGTCCTTCCTGCGCCGTCTGGCCAACTAGGTTTCAGGCCGCAGACAATAGTGTCTGAGAGGGCGGTCCAGACGGCGGGCCGCCCTTTTCATGTCCGGCGTCACAACGACGCCGCGGACTCATTCTCAGCGCCTGCCGCCCTCCTTCATCCCAAAACGAAACAATCCGAAACCCGAGTTTCGTTTCTCACTTGCCGTCTCGCCATTAGAGGGTCGATGGGGCGCTGATCCGTGCGCAGACGCGGACAGTTTCGAAGACAGCGAGTTTGAGTTTGCCGCGTACGACCGATCACCGTGAAAAGACGCTTGTCGCGCCCGCGATCATCGCCGGCGTGGGCGTTCACACCGGCCAGCGCGTGCGCCTGGCCGTGCGGCCGGCGGCGCCGGGAACCGGCATCGTCTTCGTCCGCACCGACATCCACGACCGCGACAACCGCATTCCTGTGTCCGGCGATGTGGTCATCGACGCGCGCCTGAACACCATGATCGAGAATGCGGCGGGCGTGCGTCTGTCGACGATCGAGCATCTGATGGCCGCCTTCTGCGCCCTGGGCGTGGCCAACGCCGTGGTCGAGGTGGACGGGCCGGAACTGCCGATCCTGGACGGTTCGGCCCTGCAATTCGTCCAACTGTTGGATCGCGCGGGTTTCCGCCGCCAGTCGGCCCCGGTGCGCTACATCGAAATCCTGAAGCCGATCCGGGTGGAAGAGGGCGACAAGTCCGCGACGCTGCTGCCCTGCGACCGATACGAAATGCGGTTCGAGATCGACTTCCCGACCCCGGTCATCGGCAATCAGGTGGTCGATTTCATCGTCGACGAAGACACCTTCCGCAACGAGATCATGGCCGCCCGCACCTTCGGCTTCGCCCATGAGGTCGAGGCCCTGCGTCAGGCGGGTCTGGCCCGCGGCGGGTCGCTGGAGAACGCCGTGGTCATCGACGGCGACGAGATTCTGAACCCCGGCGGCCTGCGCATGGAGCGCGAGTTCGTGCGCCACAAGGCTCTGGACGCCATTGGCGACCTCTATGTCCTGGGCGCGCCGCTGATCGGCCGCTACGAAGGGATCAAGGCGGGCCACGCCCTCAACAACAAGCTGGTTCGCGCCCTGCTGGCCCAGCCGGATGCGTGGCGCGAAGTCACCCGCGTCGAGCAATTGGCCCAGGCGGGCTGAGCCGCCTAGCCCAGGCGGATCGCGCTCATCAGTCGTCCGAAATCCGCTTCTCCGCGCTGGAAGGCCCGACGGTTGGAATAGAAGCGCGTCTCGTCCGCCCAGGTGTCGTCGCCGGTCCAGGCCGCTTCGCCGACGCCGGCCTGCTCCAGTCGCCACAGGACGAAGCCCGGCAGATCGAACTGGCGCTTGTCGGCCGTCGCGCCCGACGCGAAGAACCTGCCGCTGCCCGGATCGTGGTGCTCGAATCGCGCCTGGTAGTCGGCGCCGACCTCGTAGCTGGACTGGGCGATGCACGGCCCGACCACGGCGACTGTTCGCCCCGGTTCGGCGCCCAGCGCCTGCATGGCCGAAACCGCGCTGTGCACCACGCCGTCGAGCGCGCCCTTCCAGCCCGCATGGACGGCGGCGACCACGCCCGCCTCGGCGTCGGCCAGCAACACCGGGGCGCAGTCGGCGGTCAGGACGGCGCAGATCACGCCGGGGGCGGCGGTGACGCTGGCGTCGCCTTCGGGCCGTTCGCCCTTCCAGCCCGTCTCGGCCACGCGCGCCACGGCGGAGTGCACCTGGTAGCAGGCGGCGAAATCGTCGGGGACGCCGCCCATGGCCTGGGCCACGCGCCGCCGGTTCTCGGTTACGGCGACGGGGTCGTCACTGGAACCCACGCCTGTGTTCAGGCCCTCGTAGAGTCCCGTGGAGGCGCCGCCCACGCGGGTGAAAAAGCCGTGCCGGACGCCCGCGCGCGTGAGCAGGGGGTGGGTGATCGGCTCCAGCATGGTCAATCCTCCCAGCCTGGGACCACCAGGCCGTGCGGGGCGAACACCGCCGCCGCCTTGAACAGTTCGCCCATCTGATCCGGGGCCGTCAGTCGCGCCAACTGCCGGTCGATGATCGCGCTCGCGTCCGGCCGCCCCTGTTTCAATCTTTCGGCCCGCGCCTCGATCCCCAAAAGGTGCAGGAATTCGCCCTGGTCCAGGCAGCCGGTCACATCGGCCCCGGCCCGCACCGCCGCCTCCAGAACTGTCTGAAAGTCGGCCCATTGCGTCAGGTCCGCCTGGCCCGGCTCGACCAAGGGATCGACCTTTTCATGCCGATACAGGGCCTGAAGGGTGTCGCCCGCGCCGGGTCGCGCCCGGCCGTAGTCGATCAGCAGGGCCGCGCCCGTCGCCGCCTTGACCAATTCCCCGACCGCCCGCCCGAACCCGGCCTGAGCCTCGGAAATTTCGACCACCTGGCCCGGCGCAACGTCGAAATCCGGCTTGATGAAGCCTGCGCTGGGCTTCACCAGACCGAACACCAGGCCGCCGTCGTCATCGACCCCCACGCGCCGCTCGGCCCAACCGTCGTCGGTTTTCACGAACTGGCGCGCGGGCAGGCAGTCCAGCACCTCATTGGCGATCAGAATGATCGGGGCGTCGGTTTCGACCTTGTCCAACCCAGACACCCAACGCGGTTCGACGTCGCCGTCGGCCAGCCGCTTCGCCTGCATCTCGCGCAACGGTCCCGACGGTTCGATCAGCACCAGATCGCAAGCCTCCAGGAACGACGGCGCCAAGCGCGCGGCGCGCAGGGCGTCGGCCATCAAGGTTCCGTCGCCCGGCCCGACCTCGACCAGACGAAACCGATCCGGCGCCCCCAGTCGCGACCACAGTTCAACCGCCCACAGACCGATCAGTTCGCCGAACATCTGGCTGATCATGGGCGCGGTGATGAAGTCGCCGCCCGCGCCCAGAATCGGTCTCTGGGCCGGGCGGGTGGCGTAATAGCCGCCCTGCGGATCGTGCAGGCAGCGCGTGACGTAGTCCGCCACCGTCATTGGGCCGCTCAGGGCGATCTCGCGCGCCAGCCGCGTCTTCAGCGACACCGGATCACCCTTGGACGGGCGGTCGGCTCCAGGCGCGCCAGACCAACCATGCGCCGACGAGGATCATGGGGATCGACAGGATCATGCCCATGGTCAGATGCAGCGGCAGGTTCTCCAGGCCCGCGTCCGGCTGACGCACATTCTCCAGTGTCGCCCGCGCCAGGCCATAGCCCAGCAGGAACAGGCCGGTGACATAGCCCGGCTTGCTCAAAAGCCTCCACTTCCAGACCGCTAGCCACAGCAGGCCGAACAGCGCCAGACCTTCCAGCCCCGCCTCGTACAACTGGCTGGGATGGCGCGGCGCGTCGCCCGCCGGGCAGTAGTCATAGGTTTCCAGGATGCGGCTGTTGCAGAAGCGGATAGCCCAGGGCACGTCGGTGACGCGCCCCCACAGCTCGCCATTGATGAAGTTGGCCATGCGGCCGAAGAACAGGCCGATCGGCACGACTGGCGCGATCAGGTCGCTCAGGGACAACAGGTTGGCGTTGTGCTTGCGCGCGAACCAGATGATGGCCAACGCCACGCCCAGGAAGCCGCCATGGAAGCTCATGCCGCCGGTCCACATTTGGAACAGCTCCAGCCGCTCGCCCCAGGTTTGGCCTGTGAACAGTTGGGCGAACATCACCGGTTTGTAGAACAGGGCGTAGCCCAGCCGCCCGCCCAGGATGATGCCGATCGTTATCCATAGGGCCAGGTCGTCCAACTGCGCGCCGCTGATCGGCGGTTTGCCCGGCTCCCAGACCCGCGGGGTCTTCACCAGCTTGGCGGCGTACCACCAGCCCAGAATAATGCCGGCGACATAGGCTAGGGCGTACCAGCGGATGGGCAGGGGACCGATAGAGATCAGGACGGGATCGAACTCGGGAAAGACCACGGAGGCTCCTTTGGCGTCGATGCTTCTCTTCGCCCTTTAGCAAGCGTCGCTGCGCGCGTCGCCCCCAAGAGGCGAGTCACGACGACCATCGGCCGCATGGCGGTTAAGACCGCGTTCACCATATTCGACGGACCCTTCCCCAAGACACCCGGCGTGACCGGGCCGGAGCCTTCGATGCAGACTCGCAATCCGATCCTCGACGAACTGTCCAAAATGACCACCGGCGCCATGGGCCTGGCTCAGTCGGCGGGCGAAGAGGCCAAGGCCGCCTTTCGCGCTCAGACCGACCGCATGGTCGCCGAACTGGATTTGGTCCGCCGCGACGAGTTCGACGCCCTGAAGGCCGAGATCGCCGCCCTGCGTGCGGAAATCGCCGGTTTGAAAACGGTCACCAAGCCCAAAAAGGGAACGTCCACAGGCTCAACTCCCGCCGGAGACGCAGCCGGTTGAGACGAATCCGCGAACACGCCTACCGTTCCAGCATCGGTCGTGAGTCGCGGCCGAAGCGCCCCTTTCCAAGGACCGTCGCCTGATGGACGCCGCCCGCCCCGAAGAGATCGACGTGCCGATGGATCCGCTGGACGTGGTCGAACACGTTCTGAACGCGGAAAATCTGCCCTTCGATCGCACCGACGACGGCGATCTGGCCTTCGCCCTCGCCGGGGACTGGAAGGATTATGAACTGTGGTTCGCCTGGCGGCCCGAAGGCGACTGTCTGCAACTGTGCTGCGCCCTGGACCTGCGCATCACCAAGTCGCGCCGCGTGGCCGCCTATGAACTGACCGGTCTGATCAACCAGCGCACCTGGCTGGGCCATTTCGAGGTCTGGCCGGACGAAGGCGAGATCGTCTTCCGCCACAGCCTGGCCCTGCCGCATGGCGAACGCCCGACCCTGGGCCAGGCCGCCTCGATGATCGACGCCGCCATCGAGGCCGCCGACCGCTATTACCCGGCCTTCCGCTTCATGGCCAAGGGCATGAAGAAGGCCGACGACGCTCTGGCCGCCTGCCTGTTCGAAACGGTCGGCAGCGCGTAATTTTCATTTACCGCGCATCCCGGCGAAAGCCGGGACCCAGTCCTTTGGATGATGGAGCGGGGAAGTGGATTCGCCATGTTTGATCCAGCGCTGCATCGCGTGGCTCTCACTGGGTTCTGGCTTTCGCCGGGATGAGGGGAAGATCGGATGAGCAAGCCCCAAAAAATCGTCCTCGTCGGCTGCGGCCGTCTCGGCTCGGCCTTGGTCGAAGGCTGGCTGGCGACCGGCGTGGTCGGCGCGCGCGACCTGATCATCCTGACCCCGTCTGAAAAGCCCGCCGCCGAGGCCGCACGGGCCGCGGGCGCGCGCATCAATCCACCGCCCGAAATCCTGTCCGGCGCCCGCGCCGTGGTGCTGGCCGTCAAACCGGCGAAATGGCGCGATGTCGCGGCTGACCTCGCGCCGAAGATCGGGGACGCGCCCGTCATTTCGGTCATGGCCGGGGTGCGCGGCGTCGACTTGGCGGCCGCCTTTTCCGGTCCTGTCGTCCGCGCCATGCCGACCACGGGCGTGGCCGTCGGCAAGGGCGTGGCGGGCCTGTGGAGCGCGAATGTTGCGGCGGCCGCCGTCGCCCGATCCCTGTTCGCCCCGGTCGCTGCGGTCGTCGATATTCCCGACGAGACCATGATGGATGCGGTCACCGCCATGGCCGGGTCGGGTCCGGCCTATGTCTTCGCCTTCACGCGCGCCCTGGCCGAAGCCGGTGTGGCCCAAGGCCTGCCGTCCGCCGTCGCCGCCGACCTGGCCCGTGCGACGGTCCGTTCGGCCGCCGCCGGTTTGGAGGGGACGGAGACGATCGACGCCCTGATCGCCCGCGTCACCTCACCTGGCGGCACGACCGAGGCGGGCCTGAAGGCGTTGCAGGGCGCGGGCTTGAATGCGGCGGCGGCGGCGGCCGTCGAGGCCGCCAAGGCGCGGGCGCAAGCGTTGTCGCGGCCGTGATCTCTTCTCCCGCAAGGGCGTAGGAAGTCTTCAGATCCGCCCTTCGGCCAGTCGCGACGCCACGCGCGCATAGGCGTGGTCGGCGTCCTGCCAAGTGGAGAAGCCGCGCACCTCGACCAGACTGTGCGAGAAATAGTCGACGCGCCCGGTCGATCGGTCTCCGTTCGGCCGCACCACCTCAATCTCGACCTCGGCGCCGCCGATGCTGAGGCTGTCGATGGCCGACAGCCCGGGCGTGCGCGCCACCTGTTCGAAGGTCGGCCGGTTCGGCTTCAAATCGGTCAGGGTCAATCGCACCTCGGCCCCGTCATAGCGGTCGGACTGCGCCAACGCCCGCCCGACCACCTCGGCCAGACGGTCAGCCTGACGCGCCACCTCGCGTTCGCCCAGCTTTTCGGCGTCCGCCTGAACCTTTGGTCCCAATGTTACGGTGATGCGCGGATCCGTCTGGGCCTGGGCCGCAGCGGCGATGGCCATGACGGCGGCGAGCGGGGCGATGAAGGCGAAACGGCGCATGGCGAAACTCCTATTTTCCATTCGAACATGGTCCCGGATGCGATCCGACGCCAGCCGCCGCCGCGAAACGTGATCGCGTCCAAGGCGCAGGAGGGCGTTGCGCCCCCTAGCCCGGCAATCGCACCAACGCCTTCAAGCCGCCCATGTCGCTGCGCGCCAGGGTGATGTCGCCGCCATGGCCGCGGGCCACGTCCCGGGCGATAGCCAGGCCGAGGCCGACCCCCTTGCGGTTCTGGTTGCGCGCCTCGTCCAGCCGCGAGAAGGGGCGAAACGCCTCTTCGTGCATATCGTCTGGAATCCCCGGCCCGTCGTCCTCGATCGCGATCTCCAGCCCGCCCGAGGGCAGGGACCGCGCCGTCAACCGCACGTGCTCCCCATGCGCCGCCGCATTGCCGGCCAGATTCATCAAGGCGCGTTTGAAGGCCATGGGCCGTAGGCTGGCGGTCAGGGCTTCGGGCGCCGTCACCTCGACCTCGGCGCCGGTCCGTTTGGCGTCCTCTCCGGCGGCCTTGAGCAGGGCGCCGACATCGACCGTCTGGGCCGCTTCCCCGGCCTCGCCGCGTGCGAAGGCCAGATACTCGTCGATCATATGCTCCATTTCATCCAGGTCGCCCTTCATGGCCGCTTGACGTTTGAAGGCTGGAGCCAGGGCCAACTCCAGCCTCAGCCGGGTCAGGGGCGTTCGCAGGTCGTGGCTGACCGAGGCCAGCAGCGCCGTCCTCTGGTCGATGTGTCGCTGGATACGGTCGCGCATGGCCAGAAAGGCGGTCGCCGCCGCCCGCACCTCGCGCGCGCCATGCGGTTTGAAGGTCGGCACGGTCTCGCCGCGTCCAAAGGCCTCGGCCGCGCTGGCCAGCCGTTCTATGGCCCGCACCTGGTTGCGGATGAACAGCACCGCCACCCCCAACAGCAGCACCGTCGCCACCATCAGCCATAAGACGAAGATGTGGGCCTGGGTCGCCACCGCCCGCTCGCGCGGGGCGATGATCCTCAGCACGCCTTGCGGCTGTTGCACCCGAATGTCGACATAGGCCGGATAACGGGTGGTCGAGAACCAGAACGGTTGATCCAGCCGCCTCGCCAACGCCTTCTCCAAGGTGCGGTCGATGACGCCGAACTGGCCGCGCTGTTGCTCGCGCGGCAGGGTCGCTTCTTCCTGAAGCGCGATGGACAGGGACATGGACCGCTCGGCCCGGTCGGCGATCACCGCCAGGTTTCGTGCGGTCGGATCATCGGCGTAGCTTTCGACCGCCCAGGCCACATCGCCTGCCAACCCTTCCGACAGGCGCGCGGTCACTGTCTGCCAATGGGCGTCGAAGAAGATCCAGGTCACCGCCGCCTGCATCACCAGAACCGGCAGCACGATGATCAGCAGCGACCGCCCCCACAGCGAGGTGGGCAGGCGCCGCTTCAGAAACCGCGACCAGAGGCTGGCGGGCAGCAGACGCATCAGTCCGGGGCCAGCATATATCCGACGCCACGCACGGTCTGGAGGTAGCGCGGATTCTTAGGATCGGTTTCCAGCTTGCGTCGCAAACGGGTCACCTGCACGTCCACGGCCCGGCCGGTGATGTCGGCGGTGTCGGGCGACAGGGTCATGCGTTCGACCGGCGAATGGGCGTGGATGGCCAGGGTCTTCAGCAACTGCGCCTCGGCCTCGGTCAGCCGCATCAGCTTGCCTTCGCGCATCAGCTCCAACCGCTCCATGTCGAAGGTGGCCGGTCCCAGTTTGATCTCGCGCGGGGTCATCGGCTTGCCGCCGGTGCGCCGCAGGATGGCGTCGATGCGCAGCGCCAGTTCGCGCGGCTCGAACGGCTTGGACATATAGTCGTCGGCGCCCCGCGACAGGCCCTCGATACGATCATCGGGATCGCCGCGCGCGGTCAGCAACAACACCGGCGTCTTCGACAGCTCGGCCTTGTTGCGCACCCAGGTCGTCAGCTCCAGCCCGCTTTCGCCCGGCATCATGACGTCCAGCACCACCAGATCGAAGTCGATCAGCTCCATCAGCCGCCGCGCCGCTGCGCTGTGCGCCGCGCCGGTGACGCGATAGCCCTCGCGCGTCAGGAACTCCTTCAGCAGTTCGCGAATCCGGTCGTCGTCGTCGACGACCAGCAGGTGGCGGCCTTCGCCCGGCCCGGCGATGGGGCCTGAGCGGCCGCTCATCGCGACTCTCCGGCCGCGACGGCGTTGACCTGGACGGTCCAGGCGGCTCTAACCGCGGGGACGGCGCGGGAGATGTTGTTCAATGGCCTTCGTTCCTATCGATGATCGTGACGGCTGGATCTGGATGGACGGCGAATTCGTGCCCTGGCGCGAAGCTCGCGTGCACGTTTTGACCCACGGGCTTCATTACGCCTCTTCGGTATTCGAGGGCGAGCGTATGTACAACGGCCAGATCTTCAAGCTGATGGAGCATACCAACCGTCTGTTCCGTTCGGCCGAGGTGCTCGACTTCCAGATTCCGTTCACGGTGGCCCAGATCAACGAGGCCTGCAAGGAAACCTGCGTCAGAAACGGCCTGACCGACGCCTATGTGCGTCCGCTCGCCTGGCGGGGTTCGGAACAGGTCAGCGTCCCGGCCCAAAACACCACCATTCATGTGGCCATCGCCGCCTGGGTCTGGCCAAGCTATTTCGACCCCGAGACCAAGAAGAAGGGCGTCCGTCTATGCTGGGCGCCTTACCGGCGGCCGTCGCCGGAAACCGCCCCGACCGAGGCCAAGGCGGCGGGTCTGTACATGATCGGCACCATCAACCGCCACTATGCCGATGCGCGGGGATATTCCGACGCCATGTTGTTGGACTGGCGCGGCTATGTGGCCGAGGCGACGGGCGCCAACGTCTTCTTCGTCAAGGACGGCCGCCTGATCACTCCGCCCGCCGACGGCGCCATCCTGAACGGCATCACCCGCCAGACGGTGCTGGAGATGCTGGCCGCGCGCGGCCTGGAGGTCGAGGTGCGCCACATCCTGCCGGAAGAGCTGGCGGGCTTTTCCGAATGCTTCCTGTGCGGTACGGCGGCCGAGATCACGCCGGTCAGCGAGATCGGCGACTACCGTTTCACGCCCGGCGACATCAGCCTGGGCCTGATGGCCGACTATGACCGACTGGTGCGCGGCCAGGCCTGAGGCTTCAGCTCGTGGGCGTTGAATCCTTCGCCGCGCGGCGCTCTCGCCGACGTTTCCAGACCCGCCGCAACAGCCAACCGACCGGCACGATCACGACGGCCAGGGGGACCGCCGCCGCCAGGATCAGGATCATGCCGCCCAGCACGGTCATCATCACCGACAGGGCGCTGTCCAGCGCCGCCTTGACCGGCCGGAAGGCGCTGTCCGGCGCGATCTGGCTGACGGGTTCATAGTTCACGGTCAGCATGGAGGTCGCCACCCGGCCGCGCATCTCGTTCAGCATGGACTGGGTGGAGTCCAGGTCGCCCTGCACCCGCGCCAGTTCGCGTTCGGTTTGCAGCAGCTGATCCAGCGGCGCGGATCGCGTGGCCAGAAGCTGCTGCAACCGGTCGCGCAGGGTGGTCATGGCGCGCACCCGCGCCTCGGTGTCCACGATCTCGCGGCTCAGGTCCTCGCTAGAGGCGCTGGCCGTGATGACCTTGCCGCCTGCGGCCTCGGCCTGGGCCTGCAAGCCGCCCCGGAACGGCGTCAGCCAGCTCGGCTGGGCGCGCAGGGTCAGGCTGCCGGAAACGTCGTCGCGCCCCCGGCGTCGGGAGACGGAATCTACCACCCGGCAGACCGCGGGTCCGGCCTTCACACAGGCCGCCTCGTGCCGCTGCATCAGGGCCAGGGCCGCGCCCGGCCGCGTGGTCAGGGTGTAGTCATAGGTATAGGCGATCTGGGGCGCACGGACGGCGGGCGCCGAGGGCGCTCCACCCGCTGACGCATCCGTGGCCGCGGCGTCGGCCGCCGCATCCGCCGTCGCCACGCCCGGCGCGATCATCGCCATTTCCACGGCCGGAGGACCGGACTCGCCCGCCGGACTGCACCCCGCCAAGAGCAGGGCCGTCAGCCCTCCCGCCAGAACCCACGACCGAACCGCCATTCTCGCCTCCATTCACGGATGCGTGATCTCGCGCGTCGAACAAGGCGAAGTCAGGGCCGCAACCGCGCGAAAGCTCGGCTTGCCAGCGGCCTCCGTACAGCGTTCAACGGGACAGGGGAGAATGGGGAGTCGCTCGCCGATGTTCAGCATCCTGAACCTGCAGAGCCTGCTGGGCCTGCTGGTGATCGTCGCGGCCTGCTGGGGCCTGTCGGAGAACCGGCGCGCCTTTCCCTGGCGGCTGACGCTGGGGGCGATCGTCGTGCAGGCGGGGCTGGTGCTGGGCCTGTTCGCCATTCCCGGTTCGCAGGGCGTGCTGGCGGCCATCACCGGGGCGGTGGATGGACTGGCCGTGGCGACCAATCGCGGGACCCAGTTCGTGTTCGGCTATCTGGCGGGCGGCGACCAACCCTATGCGGTGGCTAATGAAGGCGCCCTGTTCACCTTCGCCTTTCAGGTGTTGCCGCTGATCCTGGTGATCTCGGCCCTGTCGGCGTTGTTGTGGCACTGGAAGATCCTGAAGTGGATCACCCACGGTTTCGGCATCCTGTTCCAGAAGACCATGGGCCTGGGCGGGGCCTCGGCCCTGGCGGTGGCGGCCAACATCTTTCTGGGCATGATCGAAAGCCCCATCGTCATCCGCGCCTATCTGGACAAGCTGACCCGGTCGGAACTGTTCCTGATGATGGTCGTCGGCCTGGCGACCGTGGCCGGTTCGACCATGGTGGCCTATGCCGCCATCCTGTCGGCCGTTCTGCCGAACGCGGCGGGCCATGTGCTGGTCGCCTCCATCGTCTCGGCGCCCGCCGGGGTGCTGCTGGCCCGGATCATCATTCCCGAAAAGGCCGGAGAGGGCGGACACGCCGCCCACTACGATTCCGCTCTGAAGTACGACAGCGCCATCGACGCCATCGTCAAGGGCACGGCCGACGGCCTGATGGTGGTGTTGAACATCTCGGCGGTGCTGATCGTGTTCGTGGCGCTGGTGGCGCTGGTCAACGTCATGCTGGGCGGCTTCTGGCTGTTCGGCGACCATGTGACGGTCGAGCGGGTGCTGGGTTGGCTGTTCATGCCCGTCGCTTGGCTGACCGGCGTCGACTGGGCCGAGGCGGGCAAGGCCGGTTGGCTCTTGGGCGTCAAACTGACCCTGACCGAGTTCGTCGCCTTTATCGAACTGGGCAAGATCCCCGTCGGCGAGATGACCGAACGCACGCGGATGCTGATGACCTATGCGCTCTGCGGCTTCGCCAACATCGGCTCGGTCGGCATCACCGTGACCGGCCTGTCGGTGCTGATGCCCGAGCGGCGCGAAGAGGTGCTGGGCATGGTGTGGAAGGCGCTGTTCGCCGGTTTCCTGGCGACGCTGATGACCGCCTGCGTCGTCGGCGCCTTGCCCGCCGCCGTCTTCGCCTGATAGCCGTCGCGACAGGCAACGGAGACGCGCCATGAAACTCTACACCTCCTATCGCGCCCCCAACCCGCGCCGGGTCCGCTGGGTCATGGCCGAGAAGGGGATCGAAGGCGTCGAGATCGTAGAAGTCGATCTGTTGTCCGGCGAACACCGCACCCCGGACTACCGCGCCAAGTTCGGCGTGCCCCATGTTCCGGCGCTGGAGCTGGACGACGGCGCCTGCTTGACCGAGTCCCTGGCCATTTGCCGCTATCTGGAGGCGCTCTATCCCGAGCCGAACCTATTCGGCCGCGACGCCGCCGAACAGGCGATGATCGAGATGTGGACCCGCCGCTGCGAATTCTATCTGGCCAATCCGATCATGCTGAACGTGCGCCACACCCACCCGGCCCTGGCCGCGCTGGAGGCGACCCAGATGCCGCATCTGGCCGAATACAATCGGGTGACGGCCGAGAAATATATGCGCTCGCTGGACCGCCGCCTGGCCGACCGCGACTGGATCGCCGCCGACCGTTTCACCATCGCCGACGTGGTGGCGGCGGTGGGGCTGGATTTCGCCCGCCTCATTAAATACCGGCCGCCGGAGGAACTGACGAATCTGAACCGCTGGCTTGAGGCCGCCAAGGCGCGGCCGGCGGCGGGCGCGGGGGTTTAGAGTGCAGGTAGGGCGGCATTGCAACACGCCATACTCTAAACCGCCACCTGCAATGTTATCGAATGTAGGCTCCCGTCACTGCGAATTCGACATTGGCGTCGTCTGGGTACAATGCGAAGAATACCTGCGTTGCGGTCGAGGCGCGTATGAAAGTGCTCTCAAACCACCGAGGTGTATCGATCGTGCTGGCGTTGATCATGTCATGACCGACTAGATTGCCTAAAACGTCACGTTGAATGATCTCCACACGCAGGTTTGACGGTGTGCTGTTCGCCGGTGACGCCTTCCAGGCAGAAATCCCGAACCGGTAAGGCTGTGCCCGCGAGGGAGGGGCTGCGATCGGCTGGTAATAGGCGCCTGCTGGCGTTGCACTGGACTTAATCGTGCGGACGCAATTGAAATGCTGCCAAGGTGCGCCGGATACTGTGCCCAACTGAATAATGGTTGGTGAGTTCACCACCGCCCAATTCGCATCACTGCAAGGTGTCGCTTGGTGAGTGTTCTGGAGGTAGTTGGCGTCGGTGTAGAGGGGGGCGACGCCCCAACGGAGGACGTTCGGATTGGTCGCAGCGGCGCCGTCGGGATCCCACGGCACGCCATTCAGAGGAGCGATCACAGTCGTCCAGTTCCTACAGTCATGCATATAGTAGGTCGCGCCGTGGAACGTATCTTGATGAGGCACCCCAGGGCATCGTTCGTCCATCATCGCTTGAACGGCTACGCTAGGAACGTCTCGTTTCCACGCCTCCCATCGAGTGGCGCCATATTCTTGGGTGAAAAAGCTGATTTCGAGGTCGCCGACGACGCCATTACCGTCTCGGCTGAAGTGATAACCGGCCAGCGTGTCTAGTTGGCGATTTTTACTGGTATCTGTTGTTGACACGATAAAATTATAATTAGAATATAGCGTCCATTCTAGGTTCGCGTTTCCCGTCGGAACGGACGACGGACACTCTGGATATGTTGCCAAGCCATGAATATTGTTTCCATAACTAAATGCCGAACTGTTGTTCGGAAATAAGCGCCATCCCATGGTTTGGCAGTTATTCGTCCACCAAGGTTGCCAATAACTTCCCGGGTCCGATGTGCCGCGATAGGATATCCAGTTCGCATCAGCTCCAAGGATATTGTATCCTCCTTGTGGTTGATACTGGAAAGGCTGATTTGGAAATAATGGATCTTTGTTTATGTTTGATGTGAAGAAATATGTTTGAACAGCACGTGAAACGCCATCGTTGCTGGATATCGGAAATGAGTCGCTGATTTGATAGTTTCCTGTATCAATCTTATGATACGGAAGAGGTTCTCCGATTTGCAATTTTCTTCGGCTGTTTGGGCAAGATACTGGATCGCCGAAGATTGCTAGGTTGTTGCCATCCACACAGACCATCTGGACGAGGAAGTCTTCGGGTGTTTGCGCGCGCGCCGGGTTTGCGAAACCGGCGCCTAAAGTCGTCAGGAAGACACCGACGGAGACGCCGCAGAGTGGGTGAATGCGTCTGGCCACATATTTCATCTTGTCCCTCCAAGGCTAGATGAGCGGCTATTCTCGGTACGCCGAAGGCCGAAAACAACCATGCATTGTTAAGTCAATGCGCAAGTTGTTTTCGGGTTCCTCATCGTCGGCTCAGCGACGGACTCTCAGGGGAAGCGATAGATTTGTAGCGATTGGATCGCCTGAGCCGTGATGGCGCCAACTGGTGCGGTGTATCGGGCGCCCCATGTCGCCACCCTCACCTCGGCCCGAACTTCCGTATCACGCCCGAAAACGTCATCACCGTGCGCGCCTCCACCGTGATCTGCCCCCGCACGAAGATCAGCGACCCGCCCGCACGCACCACCTCGCCGGTCGCCTCGACCAGTTCGCCTTCATAGACGCCGTCGACCAGGGTGGAGTCCAACTGCACGGTCACGCCGTTCTTGCCCTCCATCTCCTGATAGGCGGTCTGGAACAGGGCGATGTCGGCGAAGGTCATCAGGCAGCCGCTGTGCATCCGCCCGCCCATGTTCATGTGCTTGGCCTCGGCCCGGAAGGCGCAGCGCATCCGGCCGTCGGGATCGGGCCGGAAATAGAAGGGTCCCACCACCTGATCGAAGGTGCCGTGGGTGTCATAGGTCTTCCAGCCGGCGAACTCGCCCTGTGTCACGGTGACCTTGCCGACCATGATTTTTCCTTCGCCTAACGTGCGGTCGCGCGACTTGAGGCGGACTCCGCCTTCTTTCCGCGCCGCGGATGTCGCATATAGACGCGATGAGCGACCCGATTGAATCCGCGATTTTCGAAAAACTGTCCGCCGTCGATCCCAGGGGCGACAACGGCAAGAGCATCGAACCCTCCGACGTGGCCAAGGCCCTTCAACCCGAACAGTGGCAGCGGATGTTGCCGCGCGTGAAGGCGACGGCGCTGGCCCTGATGCGTCAGGGTCGGCTGACCATCACCAAAAAGGGCAAGCCCATCGATCCGGCCCAGATGAAGGGGGTCATCCGCCTGCGTCATCCGACGGCCGAGGAAGCCGCCGCCGCCAAGGCCGCCCTGCCGTCCGTCGCCGACGAGGGCGATGGGCAATAGAATTTCCGCCCTCCCGGCGAGCCGGGACCCCGTCCTTTTGTGAGGCAGATCGTGGGATCGCCTTCCCGTTCAGTCCTTCCGCGGTCATCGCCCAAATCACTGGGTCCCGGCTTTGACGCTGCGCGCCGCCCTGCGGGTCGCCGGGATGAGCGGGAGGGCGAGCCTCAAGCGCTGGACTCGCTGCTCGACGACATCCGCGCCTGCCGCGCCTGCGCGGGCGAGTTCTCGCACACGCCGCGCCCGGTGGTCATGGTTTCGGCCCAGGCGCGGCTGCTGATCTGCGGTCAGGCGCCGGGGCGACGGGTGCATGAGAGCGGTCTGCCCTTCACCGATCCGTCCGGCGACCGGCTGCGGGACTGGATGGGCGTGGATGATCAGACCTTCTACGCCGACCCGCGCCTGGGCGTGGCGCCCCAGGCCTTCTGCTATCCGGGCACGGACCCGAAAGGCGGGGATTGTCCGCCGCCGCCGCGCTGCGCGGCCCTGTGGCGGCCGCGACTTCTGGAGAACCTGCCGAACGTCGAGCTGACGTTGCTGGTCGGGGGGTATGCGCAGACCTGGGCCTTGGGCGATCGGGCGAAGGCGACCATGACCGAGACCGTGCGCGCCTGGCGCGATTATGGTCCCGCCGTGCTGCCTCTACCGCATCCCTCGTGGCGCAACAGCGCCTGGCTGCGGCGGAACCCGTGGTTCGAGGCCGAGGTCGTGCCGCATTTGCGGGCGCGGGTGCGCGAGGTGTTGGCGTGAGGCGGGCTCTCGTTCTGTTCAGCCTGGCGCTTTCGGCCTGCGCCGCGCCGATGACGCAGGCGCCGCTGGCGCCGCCGCCAGGGTTCGTCGGGCCGCACATCGAGGATCAGGCCCTGGTGGTTCGTGACGGCGCGCGCCTGTCCTATCTGCGCTGGTCGCCCGAGGGGCCGCCGCGCGCGGTGGTGGTGGCTCTGCACGGCATGAACGATTCCTACGCCGCCTTCCGACTGGCCGGACCCTGGTGGGCTGAACACGGGGTCGAGACCTGGGCCTATGACCAGCGCGGCTTCGGCCGTTCGCCGGGCAAGGGCGTCTGGGCCGGGCAGGCGGTCATGACCGACGACCTGCGCGACGTCACGGCCCTGGTCCGCGCCGCGCGGCCAGGCGTGCCCGTGATCGTGGTGGGAGAGAGCATGGGCGGTTCGGTCGCGATCGCCGCCTTCGCCTCGGACGACCCGCCCGACGCCGACCGCGTGTTGTTGCTGGCGCCAGGGGTTTGGGGCTGGTCCAGCCAAGGGCCGTTGAACGGGGCGGCCCTGTGGGTCGCGGCCCGCGCCATGGGCGACCACGCCGTGGGGACGCCCGCCTTCGTGACCCGCCGCATCCTGGCCTCGGACAATATGGTCGAGTTGATCCGCAACGGCCGCGATCCGGCCAGCGTCGTCCAGACCCGGTTCGACGCATTGTCCGGCCTGGTGGACCTGATGGAGACGGCCTCGACCCGTCTGGGCCGGATGCATCGACCGACCCTGCTGATGTACGGGGCCGATGATCGGGTCGTGACCAGGGAACCGATGCGGCGCGCGCTGGAGCAGGCGGGCGACGCGCCGAACCTGCGCACCGCCTGGTATCCCCAGGGGCGTCACCTGCTGAACCGCGACCTGAACGCCGAGACGGTCTATCGCGACGCCCTGGCCTTCTTCCTGACCCCGTCCGACCCCTTGCCGTCCCGGCCCGAAGCGGTGCTGGACGGGCTAAATCGCCCCGTCCCGCGGTAAGGCCCAGCTTGCCGACGCCCCGCTATCGGCGTATTTGGCGCGCAAAGAAAAATAAAACCCCAGGAAAGGCCTGTTATGGGCAAGACGCTGTTCGATTCTCCGTCCTTCGCGAACCACGAAGGTGTCCACAGCTTTTTCGATGAAAAAACAGGTCTGAAAGCCATTGTTGCGGTGCACTCGACCGCGCGCGGCCCGGCCGTCGGCGGTTGCCGTATGTGGGACTATGCTTCGTCGGCCGAGGCGCTGGAGGACGTGCTGCGCCTGTCCAGGGGCATGAGCTATAAGAACGCCGTCGCGGATCTGGAGATGGGCGGCGGCAAGTCGGTCATCATCGGCGACAGTCGCACCCAGAAGACCCCCGAGCTGTTCCGCGCCTTCGGCCGCGCCCTGAACACCCTGGGCGGCTGCTATTATTCGGCCGAGGATGTGGGCGTGTCGGTCGCCGATATCGCCGAGGCCCGCAAGGAGACGCCTTACGTCCTGGGGCTGAGCGACGGGCCGGAAGCCTCGGGCGATCCCAGCCCGGTGACCGCCGAGGGCGTGTTCCGTTCGACCCTGGTGGCCGCCCGTCGGTTGTGGAAACAGGACGACCTGACCGGCCTGACCGTCGCAATCCAGGGCATCGGCCACGTCGGCGGCTATCTGGCCGACAAGCTGCACAAGGCCGGGGCCAAGCTGGTCATGACCGACGTCAACACCGCCCTTTTGAGGGAAGTCGCCGCCCGCACCGGCGCCGAGATCGTGGCGCCGGAAGCCATCTATGACGTCCAGGCCGACATCTACGCCCCCTGCGCCCTGGGCGCGACGCTGAACCCCGAGACGCTGGACCGGCTGACGGTCAAGGCCGTGGTCGGCGCCGCGAACAATCAATTGGCGACGGCCGACATCGGTCAGGCCCTGTTCGACCGCGGCGTGCTGTATGCGCCCGACTACGTCGTCAACGGCGGCGGCATCATCAACGTCGCCTCCGAGATGAAGGCCCGCCAGAGCGGCGGCGCCTATGACCCGGCCTGGGTCGAGGGCAAGCTGGCCCGTCTGATGGAGACGTTGGAAGAGATCCTGGATCGTTCGGCCGTCGAGAAACGCCCGACGCACGAGATCGCCGACGCCATCGCCGAGGCCCGCATCCAGGCGGCGGCCGGTCACAAGTGCGAGGCCCGGGTCGCGGCCTGACGCCCACACGCCGTCATCCTCGGTTCAGACCAGAGGATGACGGCATTCAAATTTCAGCACTTAACGCCCCATTTACCATGCGGGCGGCACTTTCTGCCTAGCGGGCGGATCGGTGACCCCCGCCAGTATCTGGGCGGGGACGCGTGGGCGGCTTTACAGCGGCGTTGCAACGGTTTGGGATCGGTCGTCTGACCGTGGTGCTGGGCGTCGCCGCCGGTGTGGCGGCGGTGCTTGTGGCCGTGATGCTGCGCATCGGCCAGGCGCCGGACGCCCTGCTGTATTCCAATCTCGATCTTCAGGAAGCCGGTGAGATCACCCAGGCCCTGGACCAGGCGGGCGTGAAATACGCCAGCCGCGGCGACGGCTCGACCATCATGGTCCACCGCGACGAGGTCGGCACGGCCCGAATGCTGGTGGCGTCCAAGGGCCTCGTGACTTCCGGCTCGGTCGGTTACGAGATCTTCGACAACCAGTCGGTGTTGGGGCAGACCGAATTTCAGCAAAACCTCAATGAAAAGCGCGCGCTGGAAGGCGAACTGGCGCGCACCATTCTGGCCTATCGAGGCATCAACACCGCCCGCGTCCATATCGTCATGCCGCGCCGCGAGATGTTCCAGGCTGAGGCGGCCGAGCCGACGGCGGCCGTGGTCGTCGGCGTCGGCGGCCGCGCCTTGTCGGGCGATCAGGTTCAGGCCATCCGCAATGTCGTGGCCTCGTCCGTCCCCGGCCTGAAGCCCGAAAAGGTGACCGTCACCGACACCGCCAACCGCACCCTGGCCGCCGGGTCCGAAGGCGGCGAGTTCTCAAGCGCTTCGGCCGAAGAGGCCAAGGCCACCACCGAGTCCCAGCTTCAAGCGCGCATCAAGGACATCGTCGAGGGCGTCGTCGGCGTCGGCGCCGCCCGCGTCCAGGTCACCGCAGAGATCGACCACAGCCGCTCGACCACCCAGGAGCAGCGGTTCGATCCCGATGGTCAGGTCGTCCGCTCGACCTCGACCAACGGCACCGAGGATCAGGACACCACCGGCGTTTCGGACGGCGCCGCCACCGCGACCAACAATATTCCCGGCGGTCAGGCCCCGGCCACGACGCCGCTTGGTTCGCGCTCGACCGCCAACACCGAGACGACCAACTATGAAATCTCCAACACCACCACCACGACTGTGAAGGAGCCGGGCGAGATCAAGAAGCTGTCGGTCTCGGTCGCCGTCGACGGAAAATACACGCCGCCCGCAAACGGCCGGGGCGAGGGAACCTTCACCCCCCGCACCGCCGCCGAGATCGAGCAGATCAAGGCCCTGGTGGCCGCCGCTGTCGGCATCGACGCCCAGCGCGGCGACAAGATCGAGGTCATCGGACAGCGGTTCGCGCGCGACACCGCCGCCGCCGAAGGCGGGGCCGAGGCCAAGAACTCGCTGTTCGATTTCAACAAGAACGACATCATGCGCGGGGTCGAGCTGCTGGTCCTGCTGATCACCGGCCTGTTGCTGATCTTCTTCGTCCTGCGCCCCCTGCTGAAAACGGCGTCGAGCGGCGCGGGCGCGCCCGCCCTGGCGGGTGCGGGCGGCGGACCTTCGGTCGCCCACCTTCAGACCTCGTTGGTTGGCGGCGGCGTGTCTGGCGCGGGGGGGCAGTTGGCCCCGCCCTCCGAGATGGATCAGCGTCTCGACATCGCCCGTATCGAGGGTCAGGTGAAGGCGTCCTCGGTCAAGAAGGTCGCCGAGTTCGTCGACAAACATCCCGACGAATCCACCGCCATTCTCCGCAGTTGGGTGCATGAAGGCTGATGGCCAGGCTGCTCAACAAAAAGCCGGCGGTCGAGGACGCCCGAAAGCTGACGGGACCTGAAAAGGCCGCCGTCGTCCTGCTTTCGCTGGGCGAGGATCACACACGGCTGTGGTCCAATCTGGATGAGGACGAGATCAAAGAAATCTCTCAGGCCATGGCCACCTTGGGCACGGTCTCGTCCCACGTGGTCGAGGAGCTGCTGGTCGAGTTCGTCTCGGGCATGAGCGGCTCGGGTTCGGTCATGGGCAGTTTCGAACAGACCCAGCGCCTGCTGACCGCCTTCATGCCCGCCGAGCGCGTCGAAGGCCTGATGGAGGAGATCCGCGGTCCCGCCGGTCGCACCATGTGGGACAAGTTGGGCAATGTGAACGAGGCCGTTCTCGCCAACTATCTGAAGAACGAATACCCGCAGACGGTCGCCGTCGTCCTGTCCAAGATCAAGTCGGACCATGCCGCCCGCGTGTTGACCAGCCTGCCGGAGGACTTCGCCCTGGAATGCGTCCAGCGGATGCTGCGCATGGAGCCGGTCCAACGCGAAATCCTGGACAAGATCGAACAGACCCTGCGCACCGAATTCATGTCGAACCTGGCGCGCACCTCCAAGCGCGACAGCCACGAGATGATGGCTGAGATCTTCAACAGCTTCGATCGCCAGACCGAGGCCCGTTTCATCGGCGCCCTGGAGGAACGCAACCGCGAGGCGGCCGAACGCATCCGCGCCCTGATGTTCGTGTTCGAGGACCTGGCCAAGCTGGACCCCGGCGGCATCCAGACCCTGCTGCGCGCCGTCGAGAAGGACCAGTTGGGTCTGGCCCTGAAGGGGTCTTCGGAATCCCTGCGCGAACTCTTCTTCTCCAATATGTCCGAGCGCGCCTCCAAGATCATGCGCGAGGATATGGACGCCATGGGTCCTGTCCGGCTGAAAGACGTCGACACCGCCCAGATGGCCATGGTCCAGGTGGCCAAGGATCTGGCCGCCAAGGGCGAGATCATGCTGGTCGGTCAGGGCAGCGACGACGAGTTGATCTACTGACATGACCCAGTCCCCCTCCATGCGTGGCCGACCCTTCGCCTTCGACACCGAGTTCAGCGACACGGGCGCCGTTCTGACCGCGTCGAGCTTCCGACCGGTCAAGCGCGCCTATGCGCCCGCCGAAGTCGAGGCCCTGGTCGCCCAGGCCCGGCTGGAGGCACGCGAGACCGCGTTGGCCGAGGTCGATTCGATGCGGGCCATGGCCCTATCGACCATAGCCCAGGCCCTGGATCAGGCCATGCCGGCCCTGGCGGGCGTGGCCCAGGCGCACCGCGAGCAGTCGGCCGAACTGGCCCTGACGGCCGCTCGGGTCGTCGCCGGGGCGGCCCTGGATCATTTCCCCTTGGGTCCGTTGAAAACGGCGCTGGAGGCCCTGTCCCAGGAAATCGAGACCTCGCCCCGGCTTATGGTTCAAGCTGCGGGTTTGAGCGGTGAAACCCGCCACGCGATCGAAGCCCTGTGCACCGACGCAGGCTTTTCGGGCGCCGTCCTGTTCCGCGAGGAGCCGATGTCGTCGTCCGCCGCCTTCCGCCTGGAATGGGCCGACGGCCGCGCCGATTACGACCCTGACGCCGCCGCCGAGCGGATGGCCGCTGCCCTTTTCGCCGCCCTCGCCGCCGAGGCTGGTCACGCTGAATCCCTGCCTGATGCCCTCATTGACCAAGGAGGCGCGCTGTGACGACGCCCGAAGACCTGGCCCTGGAGGAGTTCCCGGACTCCACCGCCCTGACCACCGCCGACGATATGAGCGAAAAGTCCGCCTCGGACCTGTCGACCGTGTTCGACGTGCCGGTGAACATCTCGGCCGTGTTGGGCAAGGCCCATATGTCGGTGGCCCAACTGCTGAAGTTGAATCGCGGCAGCGTGCTGGAACTGGACCGCAAGGTCGGCGAGGCGATCGACATCTTCGTCAACAATCGCCTGGTCGCCCGTGGCGAGGTCGTCGTCGTCGAGGACCGGCTGGGCGTGACCATGACGGAAATCATCAAGACGGAAGATTCCGGCGCCTGATCGGCGACGGATAGTGAGAGATTAGAGGAGAAGACCCATGCGGCTTCTGGTGGTTGGCAGACTGAGCGGACAGCTCGCCCAAGCGGTGAAGATGGCCATGGCCCACGGCGCCAAGGTCCAGCACGTCGAGCGTGCGGATCAGGCGACCGAGCAACTGCGGCGCGGGCAGGGGGCCGACCTGCTGATGGTCGACTATCGCATCGACATCGCCGCCCTGATCGCCGCCAATGACGCCGAGCGCATCCATGTGCCGGTGGTCGCCTGCGGCGTCGACGCCGGGGCCTCTGACGCCGCCGCCGCCATCAAGGCTGGGGCCAAGGAGTTCATTCCCCTGCCGCCCGACGCCGACCTGATCGCCGCCGTCCTGGCCGCCGTGGCCGACGACGAGCGGCCGATGATCTCGGCCGATCCGTCGATGAAGGCGGTGATCGCCCTGGCCGATCAGGTGGCCCGTTCAGAAGCCTCCATCCTGATCACCGGCGAAAGCGGCGTCGGCAAGGAGGTGATGGCCCGTCACCTGCACCAGAACTCGCGCCGCGCCGACCGGCCCTTCATCAGCGTCAACTGCGCCGCCATTCCCGACAACCTGCTGGAATCCGAGCTGTTCGGTCATGAGAAGGGGGCCTTCACCGGCGCCGTGGCCCGTCGCATCGGCAAGTTCGAAGAAGCGGATGGCGGCACCCTGCTGCTGGACGAAATCTCCGAGATGGACGCCCGGCTTCAGGCCAAGCTTCTGCGCGCCATCCAGGAGCGGGTCATCGACCGTGTCGGCGGCGCCAAGCCCGTCAAGGTCGATATCCGCATCATCGCCACCTCCAACCGCGACCTGGCCCGCGCCGTGTCGGAGGGGACCTTCCGCGAGGACCTGCTGTATCGCCTGAACGTCGTGAACCTGCGCTTGCCCGCCCTGCGCGAACGGCCGGGCGACATCGCCGTGCTGGCCGATCATTTCGTCAAGAAATACGCCGCCGCGAACGGCGTGCCGGTGCGCCCCCTGTCGGCCGACGCGCGCCGCGCCCTGGTCGCCCATCGCTGGGCTGGCAACGTCCGTGAGTTGGAGAACGCCATGCACCGCGCCGTTCTTCTGGCCGTTGGTCCCGAGATCGATGTCGAGGCCATCCGCCTGCCGGATGGTCAACCATTGATCGGCGCCTCGACCCCCTCGGCCTATGACGCTGGTCCCGCCGGGCGCGCGGCGCAGGCGGCGGATGCGCTGACGCGTTCCATGGTCGGCCAGACGGTCGCCCAGATGGAAAAGGCGTTGATCCTGGACACCCTGGGCCACTGCCTGGGCAACCGCACTCATGCGGCCAATATCCTGGGCATTTCGATCCGCACCCTGCGCAACAAGCTGAACGAATACGCCGACGAGGGCACGCCGATCCCGGCGCCTCAGTCCGGCGTCGCCGCCGGCTACGCGATCGGCATGGGCTGACGCCGATGCCGAGCGCGGACCGCAGAAGCGTTCTGACCGGCCTGACGGCCACGGGCCTGATGGGTTGCACCGCGCGCGGTGGGACGACGGCGTCGATGAGCGCCGCGCCCGAGGTTTTCGACCTGTCGGCATTGGAGCGTGATCACGGCGGCCGTCTGGGCTTCGTCGCCCGCGACACCGCTTCGGGTCGAACCCTGGCCTGGCGCGGCGAGGAGCGGTTCGTCTATTGCTCGACCTTCAAGATGTATCTGGCCGCCGCCACCCTGATCCGCGTTCAGAACGGTCAGGAGGACCTGGATCGCCAGGTCCCGATCACGCGCGCCGACATGATCAACCACGCGCCGGTCACGGAACCGGCCATCGGCTCGACCCTGTCGGTCGAACAATTGATGAAGAGCACGGTCGAGGTCAGCGACAACCCCGCCGCCAACCTGTTGCTGAAGGCCATGGGCGGGCTGGGTCCCATGCAGGCCTTCTACCGCTCTCTCGGCGATACGACGACGCGCGTGGATCGGTTCGAGCCGGAGATGAACCGTCTGGACGGCGACAAGGACACCATCCAGCCGTTGCAATCCGCGGCCAATATTCAGCGGCTGTTCCTGTCGGCCGATACGCCGCTGAATGCGGCGTCGCAGACGAAGCTGCTGCAATGGATGTTTGACGCTCCGACCGGCATGGCGCGCATCAAGGCGGGCGTCTCCGCCGGTTGGCGTGTGGCGCACAAGACCGGCACCGGCGGCTATGGCCCGACCAACGACATCGGCGTGCTGTACCCGCCGACCGGCGCGCCCGTCGTTCTGGCCGTCTATTATCACGCGGCCCGGGACGATGAGGGCAATGAGGGCGTCATCGCAAAGGCCACGCGGATGGCGCTTGAGGCGCTGGGCCATGGCTGACCGCTCGGAATCGGCGTCCAAATCCTCCCACATCGGGGTAGGGGGACCCTGCGAGGCAGGGTGGAGGCAGTTGGAGCGGGCGCAAGCGCCTGGGACCAGCTCTCTCCACCGCTTCGCGGCTCCTCTCCCTCGGTGGGGGAGGCATCCATGACCGACGCAGTGATCATGAAGGACGGCCTGGCCCGTCCGACCGGGCGCGATATGCTGGGTTGGCTGGCGCGCGGCGAGGTCGGCATGGCCATCGGCGTGATCGGCGTCGTCCTGTTGCTGATCCTGCCGGTGCCGAAATTCTTGCTGGATTTGCTGCTGGCGATCTCGCTGGTTTCGTCGGTGTTGATCCTGATGACCGCCGTGATGATGAAGAAGCCGCTGGACTTCGCCATCTTCCCCACGGTTCTGTTGGTCTCGACCCTGTTCCGCCTGGGCCTCAACCTGGCTTCGACGCGGTTGATCCTGTCGCACGGGCACGAAGGGCCGGAATCGGCCGGCCAGGTGATCAAGGCCTTCGGCAGTCTGATGATGGGCGGCAGCTTCATCATCGGCATCATCATCTTCGCCATCATCCTGGTGGTGAATTTCGTGGTCATCACCAAGGGTTCGACCCGTATCGCCGAGGTTTCGGCCCGCTTCACCCTGGATTCCATGCCGGGCAAGCAGATGGCGATCGACGCCGATCTGTCGGCCGGTTTGATCACCGAGGACGAGGCCAAGCGCCGCCGCAAGGAGCTGGAGCAGGAATCGACCTTCTTCGGGGCCATGGACGGCGCCTCGAAATTCGTGCGCGGCGACGCCGTGGCCGGGTTGATCATCACCTTCATCAACGCCGTGGGCGGCATATTGATCGGGGTGGTCCAGCACCAGATGCCGTTTGGCGATGCGGCCAACTCCTATGTGCAACTGACCATCGGCGACGGCCTGGTGACCCAGGTCCCGGCCATCATCATCTCGATCGCGGCCGGCTTCCTGGTGTCCAAGGCGGGCGTCGAGGGCACGGCCGACAAGGCGCTGGTCAATCAGTTGGCCACCAATCCCGTCAGCCTGGGCGTGGTGTCGGGCGCGGCGGGCCTGATCGGCCTGATCCCCGGAATGCCCCTGGTCCCGTTCGCGGCGCTGGCCATCGGCACGGGATTCATGGCCTGGCGCCTGGGACGCAATCGGTTGAAGCCGCAAGGACCGACCGAGGCCGAGGCCGCCGCCGCCGCCAAGCCCAAAGAGGATGTCGAGGAACCCATCGGCACCGCCCTGACCATCGACGAGGTCAAGATCGAGCTGGGCTACTCCTTGCTGTCATTGATCAACGACCTGGAGGGGCGCCGTCTGACCGATCAGGTCCGCGCCCTGCGCCGCTCGCTGGCCCAGGAGTACGGCTTCGTCATGCCGTCGGTGCGCATCCTGGACAATATGCGCCTGCCGACCCAGGGCTACGCCATCCGCATCAAGGAGATGGAGGCCGGGCAAGGCGAGGTGCGCCTGGGCCAGCTCATGGCCATGGACCCCGCCGGTCGCCAGGTCGAATTGCCCGGCGAGCACACCCGCGAACCGGCTTTCGGCCTGCCCGCCACCTGGATCGACGAATCCTTACGCGAAGAGGCCACCTTCCGCGGCTACACCATCGTCGATCCGTCGACGGTGCTGACCACCCACCTGACCGAAATCCTCAAGGAGAACATGGCTGACCTGCTCTCCTACGCCGAGGTCTCCAAGCTGCTGAAAGAGGTCGGGGCGGAAGAGAAGAAGCTGGTCGAGGAGTTGATCCCGGCGGTCGTCACCACCACGACCCTGCAACGGGTGCTCCAGTCCTTGCTGCGCGAAAAGGTGTCGATCCGCGACCTGGGCGCCATCCTGGAAGGACTGGCCGAGGCGGCGCCGCACACCACCAGCGTCACGGGTCTGGTCGAACACGTGCGCGGCCGCCTGGCCCGCCAGCTCTGCTGGCAGCATAAGGGCGACGACGGCGCCTTGCCGATCGTCACCCTGTCGCCGGAGTGGGAGGCCGCCTTCGCCGAGAGCCTGGTCGGGCAGGGCGACGAGAAGCAACTGGCCATGGCGCCGTCGCGGCTTCAGGACTTCATTCGCAGCGTTCGTGACGTGTTCGAGCGCGCCGCCATGGCGGGCGAGACGGCCGTGCTTCTGACCGGCCCGGCGATCCGGCCCTATGTCCGTTCGATCATCGAGCGTTTCCGCGGCCAGACCGTGGTCATGAGCCAGAACGAGATCCACCCCAAGGCCCGGCTGAGAACGATCGGCAGCGTCTAACCCATCTTTCGCTGGGAGGAGTTCAACGGACCTCGGTCCAGCCTCCCGCGGAAGCCTCGCGCGCCTGAGCATTTGCGGGTCGGGCGATCAGGCCCGACTGGGTCAGCCAGACCTCATAGCGTGCGCCCTCGGCCATCGGCATATAGGCGGCGCCGCCGTAAAGGGTGTCCACGGGATCGACCCATTTGCGATATTTGCGGGCCGTGTCCCACACGTCGATACGCCACGGCAGGGGACCGACGTCTTCGACGGGTCTCAGCGAGTGTACGCTGCGCACGCCGTTGATCTCTTGCTCGATCGACTGATAGCGGCCTGACAGTCGGTCCAGCCGGTACTGGCTGTCCAGTCCCAGCACATTGGCCCACGGTTTCCATTTCAGCACCTGGGCCTCGACCCGCCACTCGTCGCCGTGCAACGGATAGACGGTGCTGGTCGCGGGGTGATTTTCCCCCATGGCGGGTTGGGTCACCGTGGCCTCGAAATACTGCGGACCTAGTTGTTTCAGTTGCAGGGTCGCCACCGGCCGCTCATAGGTCAGCCGTCCGTAAGTCTGGATGTTCAGTCCGGCCATGGCCGCGACGGACGCCGCGAACAGGGCCGCCCCGCCGGCGGTCGCGCCCAGCAAGCCGCTGAAGAACCGGCCTCGGAACAGCCCGCCCAAACTGGACAAAACCAGGATCAGTCCCAGGCCGCCGACGACGGCCGGTAGTATCCACCACCACCAGATCATGCGTGTCTTCCCGATTGCCGAACGGCCAGCCTAACCCAAGACTGCGGTATTGCGCAGCTTGTTCTCCTATTGCGTGTTGCGATGGGGGCGATGCTCAAGCTCGCGGCCGATCCGGCCGTCGGCCCAGCGCCCCAATTCGGCCCCAGGGCCGCTTCAGCCTTCGACCGCGTTTGATCTGATCCGAGGAGGGACAGGGTCCGTGCTGATCGCCGCTGCTCTGATGCAGGTCGTTACAACGACCCCGATGATCGACCCCTCTCTTCCGGCCGCCGTGGCCGCGGCCCGCGCCGTTGTTTCAGGTCCCGCTCGCGAGCTTTGGCAGGATTGGGAGAACGCCCCCTTCGGCGTCCTGATCGTCCAGCCGGAGACCGAGACCCTGTTCTGCCACTCCGGTCCGGCGGCGACGTTCACGCCCGGACAAGACGATCCGGCGACGGGCTGCGCCACGGCATCGCGCCCGCGCACCTTCGCGGTTGGCCTGCGCGCCGCCTTTCCGGCCGTGGACGGTCGACCCACGGTGGTGATCGGCTTGCCCGAAGCCACGGGCCTGACCTTGCCGGAATGGCAGGCCACCGTCCTGCATGAGCATTTCCACCAGTGGCAGACCAGCCGTCCCGGCTATTACGAGCGGGTCGAGGCCCTGGATCTGAGCGGAGACGACCAGACCGGGGTGTGGATGCTCAACTATCCTTTCCCCTATGACCGCAAGGATGTCGTGGCGGCCTTCGCCCTGGCCTCCCTGGCCCTGGCCGCGGCGGTGGAGGCGCGCGGCGGCCCGGCTTTCGCGGGTGCATTCGAAGTCTATATGCAGGCGCGCAAACGCCTGGCTGCGACGGTCGATGAACGCGATTGGCGATATTTCGAATTCCAGCTCTGGCAGGAAGGCGTGGCTCGCTGGTCCGAGATCGAGGCCGCGGCCCTGTCGCCCGATCCGGGGGTGCGGGCGGCGGCGGCGACCCGTCGACTTTCGATGCTCCAGCAGTTGAAGTCGCCGGATCTGGCCGCTCGGGGCCGGATCGCCGTCTATCCCTATGGCGCCGGCGAAGCCATGCTGCTGGAGGCTTGCGACCCGATCTGGCGCAAATTCTATGCGGATCACGTCAGCCTGAAACCGCTGCTGGATCAGGCCCGCATGGCCTGTGTCATCGGCGCCTGAGGCGTGATGGACCTCAGTCTCGCCCGCCGATCTTGAGGCGCAGCCCTTCCTGGTCGCTCGAATTCAGCGGACGACAGTCCTGGGTCCAGGCCACGCCCTGCCCTTGGCGTTGCGGCCGCGTGCGACAGTCCTGTTCGGAAGCTTGCGGGATGGCTGGTTCGCGGCGCGGAGCGTTACAGGCCAGGGCGTAGTTCCCGTCCGGCTGCGGCCCGCAGTCCGTCAATTGCGCCGCCGGTCTCAAACCGTCCGGCAGGTTGTCGCCCAGAACGGCGTACAGGTCGCCGCGAACCCGCGTCTGGCAAGCGCCCATATCCTCGGTTCCGCGCACCAGGGGACTGCATTGCGCCCGTTCCCAGGCGAAGGGATCGGCCTTGGCCCAGTCCGGCAGCTCAGGAAGGGGCGCGCTTGGCGCCTCGGGCGCGGCCGACGGCGGGGGCTGATCCCATATCACGACGCCAGGCGCGGACTGCAACATCATCACGGCGGCGATCAAGGCGGTCATCGACATGACGGCGTCCCTCTCGAATTCGCGGCCAGCCTAACACATCTCACCGCGTTAAGGCGCGCATCGCCTGGTCCAGCCCATCCAGCGTCAGGGGGAACATCCGCTCATCCATCAGTTCGCGCAGCATCCCCGTCGATGGCGTATAGCCCCAGTACCGCTCGGCCACCGGGTTCAGCCACGCTGACTTGGACCACTGTTCGCGCGCGCGGCGCATCCAGACGGCCCCGGCCTCTTCGTTCCAGTGCTCGACCGAGCCGCCCGGCATGGTGACCTCATAGGGACTCATCGAGGCGTCGCCGACGAAGACCGCGCGCCAGTCGCCGGGGTATTTGTGGATCAGGTCCCAAGTCGGGATCCGCTCCGCGTGCCGTCGCCGGTTGTCCTTCCACACCCCCTCGTAGAGGCAGTTGTGGAAGTAGAAGAACTCCAGGTTCTTGAACTCGGTCCGCGCCGCCGAAAACAGCTCCTCGCAGAGCTTTACATGGGCGTCCATCGACCCGCCGATGTCGAGGAACATCAGCACCTTGATCGTGTTTCGCCGCTCGGGCCGCATACGGATGTCCAGCCAGCCCTGACGCGCCGTGCCGTCGATAGTGCCGTCCATGTCCAGCTCTTCGGCCGCCCCCTCGCGGGCGAAGCGGCGCAAACGGCGCAGAGCCACCTTGATGTTGCGCGTGCCCAGCTCGACCGTGTCGTCCAGATTGCGGTATTCGCGCTTTTCCCAGACCTTGACGGCGCGGCCGTGTCGACCCGGGCCGCCGATGCGTACGCCCTCAGGGTTGTAGCCGCCATGACCGAAGGGGCTGGTCCCGCCCGTGCCGATCCAGCGGTTGCCGCCTTCGTGACGCCCTTCCTGCTCTTCCAGCCTCTGGCGCAGGGTCTCCATCAGCTTGTCGAACCCGCCCAACGCTTCGATCTGCGCCTTCTCCTCGTCGGTCAGGAATTTCTCGTTCAGCAGCCGCAGCCAGTCATCCGGGATCGCCGCCGAAATCTCGTCGCCCGGTCCGACGCTCTCGACGCCCTTGAACGCCTTGGCGAAGGCCTGATCGAACCGGTCGTAGTGTTTCTCGTCCTTGACCAGGACCGCCCGCGACAGGTGGTAGAAGTCCTCGACCCGGCCCCCGGCCACGTCGCGGTCCATCGCCTCCATCAGATGCAGCCACTCCTTCATCGACACGGGCACCCGGTGGTCGCGCAGAGTGGTGAAGAAGGGGATCAGCATGGGACCAGATTCTACCCGCCTCAACTCCGGCGCAAGATGAACTCGTCGTCCAGCCAGTCGCCGACCGGATATTGGTATTCGCCCGCCTTTTCGAAGCCGTAGGCGGCATACAGTCTCTGCGCCTTCAGATTGCCGCTCCAGACGCCGATCCACAACGGCCCGTCGCCGTTCGTCTGCATCCAGTCTAGGGCGATATCGAACAGCCGCGTGCCGAAACCCAGACCCTGGGCGGCCTTGGACACATACAGCCGCCGCAACTCGGCGTGGCTGGGTTTCGCCTCGGGGTGGGGCAGGCCGTTCGGGCCGGCGTTGGCGAAGGCGACGATCTGGCCGTCGCGTTCGCCCACCCACCAGGCCTCGGTCGGATCACCCAGGCGTGTCCGGGTGGTCTCGATATCGAAACTCTTGGCGAAAAAGGCCCGCAGGTCCGCTTCGGGGTAGGGGATGGCGAAGCCCTCGACGAAGGTTTCGACAAACGTGCGCCGTCCCACTTCGGTCAGGGCCAGGGCGTCCTCTGGACGGGCGCGGCGGATCAAGGTTTCGGTCATGGCCGCCGCATACACGGTTTGGTCAACGGCGGCGACAGGACGGCGGGTCCTGCCTATCATCGCCCTGATGTCCGCGACCCTGTTCACCCATCCCGATATGTTGGCGCACGACACCGGCCTGGGTCACCCCGAACGCCCTGAACGCCTGTCGGCCGTGCTTCAGGCGTTGGAGGACGCCGGTCTGGCCGCCGACAGCCGGGCCGCGACCGAGGCGTCGCTCGAAGATCTGGCCCGGCTGCATCCGGCCGTTCATGTCCAGGCGGTGCTGGACGCCGCACCCGCCTCGGGCGTGGTCCGGCTGGACGCCGACACCGTCCTGTCTTCCGGCAGTCTGCGCGCCGCCCGTCTGGCTGCCGGAGCGGTGATCGACGCCGTCCGCGCCGTGGCGGCGGACGAGACCGCCCGCGCCTTCGCCGCCGTGCGCCCGCCCGGTCACCATGCGGAGCCGGGACGGTCGATGGGCTTCTGCGTCTTTTCAAACGTCGCCGTCGCCGCCTGCGTAGCCCAGGCGGAAGGTCTGGGCCGGGTCGCCGTCATCGATTTCGACGTGCATCACGGCAACGGAACCCAGGCGGCCTTCGAATCGGATGACCGCCTGTTCCTCGGCTCCATCCACCAGGCGCCGCTGTATCCAGGGACGGGTCTGGAATCCGAAACCGGCGTCGGCAACATCGTCAATCGCACCGTTGCGCCCCACGCGTCCCGGCAGGACTGGCGCGCCGCCTTCTCGGGCGGCCTGATGCCGGCGCTCGACGCCTTTCGGCCGGACCTGGTCCTGATCTCAGCCGGTTTCGACGCGCACCGCCGCGATCCTCTGGCCCATCAGTCCCTGGAGGCCGAGGATTTCGCCTGGGCGACCCGCGCCGTTCTCGAAGTCGCGCGCGCCCATTGTGGCGGCAAGGTTGTCTCCTCGCTTGAGGGCGGCTACGACCTTGAAGGATTGGGCCGTTCCGCGGCCGCTCACGTTCAGGCTCTGGGGGAGGACTGAAGGACGAACGCCTTGATTTCCGGCCCCCGTCCGCGCGTCATGACCGCTTCCGCCGCCGCTTTCGAAACCGAATCCCCGCCGCCGTCGGCTGCGGAGACCGTGCGTCCGGGCGCGGTCATCCTGGCGCGTCACGGCGAGCCTGCCCTGTCGCGGAAATGTCTGATCAGCGCCGCCCGTTATCAGGAGTGGTGGGGCCAGTATGAGGTCGGCGGTTTGCGGGCCGGTCAGATTCCACCTGCCGCCCTGGTCGACGCCGCCGCAGGCGCGGGGGCCATTTACGCCTCGTCACGGCCCAGGGCGGTGGAGACCGCCGCCGCCGTCTCGGCGGGACGCGAGGTCATGGTCGACGCCCTGTTCATCGAGGCGCCTCTGCCGCCGCCGCGTCTGCCCGACTGGATCAAGCTGTCGCCGCGCTGGTGGGGCGTGGTGGCCCGCTGCTGGTGGCACCTGTCCGACCGCCATCATCAGGAAGAGACCCGAGCCGAGGCCGAGGTTCGCGCCGAACAGGCGGCCCAGGCTCTGATCGCCCGCGCCGCCTCAGGGCAAGACGTGCTGGTGCTGGCCCACGGTTATTTCAATCACATGGTCGGCCGCCGCTTGAAGGCCGACGGTTGGCGCCTGGTTCAGAACCAGGGTTTCAAATACTGGTCCCAGCGACGTTACGAGAAACGCTGAGCCGTTTTCAGAGATCCGCGATGATCCGTCGTTCGCTGCTTGTCTTTTTCGCCCTCGTGCTGACGGCTGGGCCTGTGTTGGCCCAAGAGGCGACGCCCGTCCCGGTCCGCGTCATGCTGGACACCTCGGCGGGGATCATCGTCATCGAGCTGGACCCGCGTGCGCCGATCACCGTCGCCAATTTCCTGCGGTACGTCGACGAGGACCGCCTGGACGGGACCAGCTTCTATCGCGCCATGAACCTGGGCGCTGTCGGCGGCCTGATCCAGGGCGGGGCCAGCGGCGCCTCGGACCGCGTCCTGCCGGGCGTCGTACATGAACCGACCAACCAGACCGGCCTACGTCATGTCGATGGCGTGATCTCCATGGCCCGCTTCGAGCCGGGCACCGCCACCGGCGACTTCTTCATCATCGTCGGCGACAATCTGGGATCGCTGGACGCGAGCGCCTCGGACCCCGGTTTCGCCGCTTTCGGCCGGGTGGTCGAGGGCATGGATGTGGTGCGCGCCATCCTGACCTCGCCGCGTTCGCCGACGGCGGGCGAGGGCGTCATGGTCGGCCAGATGCTGGAGCCGAAGATCGAGATTCGCGACGCGCGCCGCGTTGAACAGAGCGCGCCGCCCCTCTAGGGTCGCGCGCCATGACCGACGCCGCCAAAGCCATCCCCGCCGACCTCAGTTTCGAGGACGCGCTGGCGCGCCTCGAAGGCATCGTCCAGCGCCTGGAATCCGGTCAGGCCCCGCTGGAGGAATCGATCAGCCTGTATGAGCAGGGCGCGGCCCTGAAGGCCCATTGCGAGGCCCGGCTGAAGGACGCCCAACTGCGCGTCGAAAAGATCGTCGTCGGCGCCGACGGTCAGGCCAAGGGCGCCGAACCGGCCGAGTTCGGCTGATGCCCGCGCCCGCGCCGCAAATCACCTTTGACGACTTTTTGACCGTCGATGTCCGCCTGGGCCGGGTGGTCAAGGCCGAGCCGTTTCCCCAGGCGCGCAAGCCCGCCTTCAAGCTGACGATCGATTTCGGTCCCGAGGTCGGCGTCAAGTCATCCTCGGCCCAGATCACGCGGCATTACACGATCGACCAGTTGGAAGGCCGCATGGTCGCCGCCGTGGTCAATTTTCCGCCGCGCCAGATCGGTCCCTTCATGTCCGAGGTTCTGACCCTGGGCTTCCCCGATGCGGACGGAGAGGTGGTGCTGGTCGGGGTCGATCGCGACGCCGTCGTGGGCGGGAGGCTGTTCTGACCCACCCTCCGTCTCATGCCTGGGCCGCCAATTCGCCCGAACAGGCCGTCATCGACCGTGTGGCCGAGGTCGCGGACCTGATCACCGTGGCGCTGGACGAACTGTTGCCCCGCGCCGACGGTCCCGAATCGCGCCTGACCGAGGCCATGCGTTACGCCGCCTTGGGACCGGGCAAGCGGCTGCGGCCCTTCTTCGCGCTGGAATCCGCGCGCCTGTTCGACCTGGAGGAGCGGCCGGTGCTGCGCGCCGCCTGCGCCCTGGAATGCGTGCACGCCTATTCCCTGGTCCATGACGACCTGCCGTGCATGGACGACGACGACATCCGCCGCGGCCGCCCGACCTTGCACCGCGCCTATGACGAGGCGACCGCCGTCCTGGCCGGAGACGCGCTCCAGACCGCCGCTTTCGACATCCTGCTGCACGAAGACACCCACGACAGCCCGGCCGTCCGCTGCGAGCTGGCCGCGCGCCTGTCCATGGCTTCGGGCGCGCGCGGCATGGCGGGCGGGCAGATGATCGACCTGCTGGGCGTGCGCGACGATCTGGGCGGCGTGGCCCGGATGCAGCGGCTGAAGACCGGCGCCCTGTTCGCCTACGCCTTTGAAATCCCCCTAATCATCGCCGACGCCCGCGAGATCCACCGCCACGCCCTGATCAGCTTCGCCCACGATATCGGCCTGGCCTATCAGATCGTCGACGACCTGCTGGACGCCGAGGGTTCGGCCGAGGAGATGGGCAAGGCCGCCAACGGCAAGGACGCGGCCAGGGGCAAGACCAATTTCGTCACCCTGTTGGGCGTCGATCAGGCGCGCAGCCGCGTCGCGCACCTGGCCGATCAGGCGCGCGCCCACCTCGATGTCTTCGGCCCGGATGCCGATATCCTCAAGGCCAGCGTGGATTTTGTGCTAAGCCGCCGCGCGTAAAGGCTTTAACTCCGTCATGCTCGGGCTTGGCCCGAGGATGACGGGGCAGGCTAGAGCGATTAGAGACTGACACTTCATGCCCGACACGCCTCTCCTCGATCAGGTCAACATCCCGGCGGACACGCGCGGTTTCGACATCGCCCAGTTGCGCCAACTGGCCGACGAGGTGCGGGTCGAGACGATCGACGCCGTCAGCCAGACGGGCGGCCATCTGGGCGCGGGCCTGGGCGTGGTCGAACTGACCGTGGCCCTGCACCATGTGTTCGAGACGCCCAGGGACATTCTGATCTGGGACGTCGGCCACCAGTGCTATCCGCACAAGATCCTGACCGGTCGACGCGATCGTATCCGCACCCTGCGTCAGGGCGGCGGTCTGTCGGGCTTCACCAAACGGTCCGAGAGCGAATACGACCCCTTCGGCGCCGCCCACGCCTCGACCTCCATCTCGGCCGCGCTCGGTTTCGCCGCCGCCCGCGACCAGAAGGGCGCCAAGAACAAGGTCGTGGCCGTCATCGGTGACGGCTCCATGTCGGCGGGCATGGCCTATGAGGCGATGAACAACGCCGTCGAGGCCACCTCGGGCCAGTTGATGGTCGTGCTGAACGACAACGATATGTCCATCGCCCCGCCCGTCGGCGGCATGAGCGCCTATCTGGCGGGTCTGGTCTCGGGCGGCACCTACCGCTCGATGCGTCGTTTCGGAAAGTCGGTCGTCGAACACCTGCCGCGTCCGTTCCGCAACGCGGCGAAGAAGGCCGAGGAATACGCCCGCGGCATGGTCACTGGCGGCACCTTCTTCGAGGAGCTGGGCTTCTATTACGTCGGTCCCATCGACGGGCACGACATGGACACTCTCGTCCCCATACTGAAGAACGCCGCCGCCATCACCGACAAGCCAGTGCTGGTCCATGTCGTGACCCAGAAGGGCAAGGGCTACGCCCCGGCGGAATCCAGCGCCGACAAGCTGCACGCCGTGGTCAAGTTCGACGTCGTCTCGGGCAAACAGTCCAAGGCCGTCTCCAACGCCCCGTCCTACACCAAGGTCTTCGGGACCGAGCTGATCAAGCGGGCCGAACGCGATCCCTCCATCGTCGCCATCACCGCCGCCATGCCTTCGGGCACCGGGCTGGATCTGTTCGGTCAGGCCTTCCCCGATCGCACCTATGACGTCGGCATCGCCGAACAGCACGCGGTGACCTTCGCCGCCGGCCTGGCCGCCGACGGCATGAAACCGTTCTGCGCCATCTATTCGACCTTCCTCCAGCGCGGCTACGATCAGGTCGTCCACGACGTGGCCATCCAGAAACTGCCGGTGCGCTTCGCCATGGACCGCGCCGGTCTGGTCGGCGCCGACGGGGCCACCCACGCGGGATCGTTCGACATCGGCTACATGGGCGCCCTGCCGCACATGGTCTTGATGGCCGCCTCCGACGAGGCCGAACTGGCCGCCATGATCGCCACGGCCTGCGAGATCGACGACCGACCCTCGGCCTTCCGCTATCCGCGCGGCGATGGCGTCGGCGTGGAGATCACCGAACTGGCCGCTCCTCTGGAGATCGGCCGGGGCCGTATCGTGCGCGAAGGAACCGCCGTCGCCATTCTGAGCCTCGGCACCCGTTTGCAGGAATCGCTGAAGGCCGCCGACGCCCTGGCCGCGCGCGGGGTCTCGGCCACGGTCGCCGACGCCCGTTTCGCCAAGCCGCTGGACGCCGAGCTGATCCTGCGTCTGGCGCGCGAACATGAGGCCCTGATCACGGTGGAGGAGGGGGCCATGGGCGGCTTCGGCGCCTTCGTGCTGCAACTGCTGGCCGAACGCGGCGCGCTCGACGCGGGCCTGAAAATCCGCACCTTGCATCTGCCGGATATCTTCCAGGATCAGGACAGCCCGGCGGCCATGTATGCGCAGGCCGGATTGAACGCCGATCAGATCGCCGTCGCCGCCCTATCGGCTCTCGGCGTGGCGCCCGTCGTCGGCGCCGCCCGGGCCTGACGCCCAACGCTCACGCCAAGCCTTGTCGCGCCGATCCCGAACGGCCATTTGGAGGCGCACGCCCTAGATCCTTCCGTCCGCCGACACGGAGCGCCGATGCCGCACGCCGACAGCTTGATCCTGACCCTGGTGGGCGGCTTCGTCCTGGCGTTCGTGTTCGGAATGATCGCCAATCGGCTGAAGCTGTCGCCTCTTGTCGGGTATCTGCTGGCGGGCGTCGCGGTTGGGCCGCACACGGCGGGCTTCGTCGCCGACACTGAACTGGCCCCGCAATTGGCCGAGATCGGCGTCATCCTGCTGATGTTCGGGGTCGGGCTGCATTTCTCGCCCAAGGATCTGATGCAGGTCAGGAAGGTCGCCGTTCCGGGCGCCCTGGTCCAGATCATGGCGGCGACCGGCATGGGCTGGTTGCTGGGGCGGTTCCTGCTGGGCATGGGCGATGTCGAGGCGGTGCTGCTGGGCTTTTCCCTGTCCGTCGCCTCCACCGTCGTTCTGATGCGGGCGTTGGACGAGCGGAAACAGAACAAGGGCGAGATCGGCCGCATCGCCGTGGGCTGGCTGATCGTCGAGGATCTGGTGATCGTCATCGCCCTGGTCATGCTGCCGATGATCCTGACCCAGCCGGGCGAGACGGTGAATGCGGCCGCGCTGGCGGGCAGCATCGGCTGGACCTTGCTGAAAGTCATGGGCTTCGTCGCCGCCATGCTGGTGGTTGGCGGGCGGGTGCTGCCCTGGGTTCTGGTGCGCATCGCCCACACCCGTTCGCGTGAGCTGTTCACCTTGGGCGTTCTGGCCATCGCCCTGGGCATCGCCTGGATCGCCTACGCCCTGTTCCATTCCTTCGCCCTGGGCGCCTTCCTGGCCGGTCTGGTGCTGAACGGTTCGCCGCTGGGTCATAACGCCGCCGAACGGTCCCTGCCGCTGCGCGACGCCTTCGCCGTGCTGTTCTTCGTTTCGGTCGGTATGTTGTTCGACCCGATGATCCTGGTGAACAAGCCGTTGGCCGTACTGGGGGTTCTGGCGATCATCATCGTCGGCAAGTCTCTGGCGGCCCTGGCCATCACCAGCGGTTTCCGGCTGGACAAGGCGACGGGTCTGACGGTGGCCGCCAGCCTGGCCCAGATCGGCGAGTTCAGCTTCATCCTGGCCGCCCTGTCGATGTCCGAAGGGGCGATGCGGGCCGAGACGCGCGACCTGATCCTGGCGGGCGCCCTGTTGTCGATCTCGCTGCACCCCTTCGTCTTCGTCCTGGTCGACCGGATGGGGGCGCGGCCGACGAAGCCGACCGAAACGATCGAGGCCGCCGACGTTCCCGTCGACGGCCCCCCGCGTCTTCAGGACGTGGTCTAGGTCGTTACAGCACGCCGATCATCGAGGCGACCAACGGATGCCGCACGATGTCGCGTTCGGCCAGGCGCACCACGGCGATGTCCGGTACCTGTTCCAGCCGTTCCGAGATGTCCGACAGGCCCGACACGCCGGGCAGCAGGTCCGACTGGTGCGGGTCGCCCGTCACCACCATGGTCGAGTGCCAGCCCAACCGGGTCAGCAGCATCTTCAACTGAACATAGGTGCAGTTCTGGGCCTCATCGACGACGATGAAGGCGTTGTTCAAGGTGCGGCCGCGCATATAGCCGATCGGGGCGATCTCAATCAGTCCCTCGGCCATCAGCGCCTTGACCCGCTTCATCGACAGCCGATCCGACAGGGCGTCGTAGAGGGGGCGCAGATAGGGGGCCAGCTTGTCCTCCATGTCGCCGGGCAGGAAGCCGATGGATTCTCCGGCCTCGACCGCGGGGCGGCTCAGCACGATGCGGCCGACCTTGCCCGCCTCCAGCGCCTCGACCGCCTTGGCGACCGCCAGATAGGTCTTACCGGTGCCCGCCGGTCCCAGGGCCATGACCAGATTGTACTCGTCCATCGCCGTCATCAGCTCGGCCTGGCCGTCCGACTTGGGCTTCAGCGTCTTCAGATAGCCCTGATCCCGCTCGTCGTTGGACGGATAGGGCGACCAGCCCGCGTGGCGCGGCATCTGCCGGACCTTGGAGTCCTCGATGAACTGTTTGGTGTCGAGAACACCGAACTCACGGGCCTGACGCTTGAGTGCCGCACGCTTGGTCATGGACGCCTCCAGGGCATGAAAAAAGGCGACGCCGGAACGGCATCGCCTCGAACGAGGGTGGAGCGGAGGGGGCGCGCGTCACGACCGCCGGGATCGTCTGCGGGTTCGATGCTCAGCGGGACTCCCCGCCGACCGGAACGCAGCACGCGCGCTCTCCGTGGCTTGACCGGACCGGGCTTGATCCGGCTTCGGAAACGGGGCGGAAACGACCGCCTCGAATCGCACTTACACTTTCATGCTAACGTGGTTTACGAGAGCTTAAAGCCCCCGTATTTCCTGGATTTGGCGGTGATCGGATGAATGTTTACACGCTCGGCGACAAGCAACCGCAGCTACCAGCCGAAGGCGAATACTGGATCGCGCCGAACGCGACCGTCATAGGAGACGTGATTCTTCATCCGGGCGCCAGCATCTGGTTCGGAACGGTCGTCCGAGGCGACAACGACCCCATCACCATCGGCGCCGACACCAACATCCAGGACGGCAGCGTCCTGCATTCCGATCCCGGCGAGCCGTTGACGATCGGGCGCGGCGTGACCGTCGGCCACATGGCCATGCTGCATAGCTGCGAGATCGGCGACAACTGCCTGATCGGCATCGGCGCGGTCGTCTTGGGGCGCGCCAAGATCGGGAAGAACTGCCTGATCGGCGCCAACACCCTGATCACCGAGGGCAAGGTCATCCCCGACAACAGTCTGGTCATGGGACAGCCCGGTAAGGTGATCCGCGAGCTGGCGCCGGGTCAGATCGAGGCGTTGAGGGCCTCGGCCGAGCACTATGTGCAGAACTGGAAACGTTATGCGGCGGGGTTGGCGCCGCTCTAGGCCACCCGCCGTCCGTCGCGGCAGGCCAGGACCAGCGGCGCGCGGCGGCACTCGCCGACGCCGATGGAGACGCGGGCGTTCATCGCGGCGACGCCTTTCAGCTCTCGGCCCAGGGGGGTGACCGGCTGATACAGGCCCAGCAGGCGATCAGGATTGCCGTCCGGGCCGCGCAAGGGGGCGAAGGCGATCTCCAGCCCTTCGCCCGCCGCCTCGGCCACCAGGGCCACGGGGCGGGCCTCGCGAAAGGCCTGGACGACGGCCGAGACGACCAGGGCGCGACTGTCCGCTGTCCACAAGTCCAACCAGGCCTGGCCGAACATGGGGCGGCCATGGAAGGTCTCGACCCAGCCGCCGGCGAACCGCACCCGCGCCCCCTCGCCGGTGCGGTCCGCCACGAACACCTGCGGCAGCAGGGGTCCGAAGGCGGCGGGATCGATCGACAGACGCGACGGGATCCGCTGCGAATCCGGCAGCAGGCTCCATGCGTCGATCAGCGTCTGTGTGCCGTGATGGAACATCGTCGGTCCCTCCGACCGCGTCGTCGCAAGGGCCGCGCCGGGTCGGAAGGAAACGGAAACGCAACGGTTTGTCGGTCAGATGTCAGGTTGACGACTTCCGTGGAGGGTCGGCCCATGCGGCTTGGCATCAAGACAATGTTTCCGGCGACGCTGGCCTTTTTCGCTCTGACGGGGTCGGCTGGCGCGGCCTTGGCCTTTTGCCCGACCACGACGTGTCCGCCGCCGCCGCCGCCGCCGTGCTGCGAGCCGCCGCCCCCTCCGCCGCCGCCGCCTCCGCCGCCCACGCCTTGCTGCGAGACGCCGCCTCCGCCGCCGTGCTGCGGTTCAGGCGGCGGCAACGTCAATGTCAACATCAACGTCAATGCGAACAGCAACGCCAGCGCCGGGGCCAGGGCGGCGATCAACGCCCGCGCCGGCGGCGCGGTCTATGTCACGGGCGGCGGTTCGGCCTACGTCAATGTCGAACAACCCTATCCGACGACGATCCAGGGCCTGAACGTCGAGGGCGCGCGCGTGCGCCAGACGGTGCGCGTGCCGTTCGTGTCGATGCGCCGTTTCGAGAAGCGAGTGGTTATCCAGGCCGTCTGCATCGACGACCGCAGCCGCCCGCACCCGGCCTCGCAGGTTCGCCCGGATCGCGACGTCGACGGCGACTACGACGGCGAACTGTACCGCTGCATCGCCGGAACCTGGCTGCAAGCGACCTTCGCCGACTACAATGGCGAGATCAGTTTCGATCACGGCCAGACCCTGGCCTGTCGCAAGGGCGAGGCCCTGTGGCATGGCCGCGGCGGCATGGTCGAATGCCGCACCCAGAAACAAGAGCGGGACTGCAACGAACGTTCGCTGCTGCGTCGCTACGGCGCTGGGATCAAGATCCTGACCATGATCCGCGAAGAGGAATACACCGAATATCGCGAAGAGGTTGTCGAGCAGGCCGGACTGGCGATCTCGGGCGCCTCGATCATGCTGGACGGCGGCGTGGGCGGTCGGGTGTTCTGAACCCGCTGTTCAGCCCCGCGTCAGCCGCCGCGATCTAGAGTTGGAGCGTCGATCCTCCGTCGACGATCCTGACGAACTGGCCCCGGCCCGAATGCGAGCCGGGGCCTTTTTTGTCCGCCTTACTGCGCCGGAGCGTTGGTCGAGACCACTTCGGCTCGCCAGGCGCGATCCGACCGCAGATAGGTCTGGGCCAAACGTTGAATGTCGGCCGGGGTGACCGATTCCAGGTCCGCGACATGATGGCGGATCTCGTCCAGCGAGGCGGGCTTCTCCTGAGCGTCCTGAAGTTGGCCGATCCAATAACCGTTGTCGTTGCGACTGCGGCTCAACGACTCGACCATCGGACGGCGCGCGCGCGTCAGCTCGTCTTCCGAGATCGGATTGTCGCGCAGGTCGGCGACGATCTTGTCGATGTTCTCATAGAAGCGCGGCAGGTCCTCGGGTTTGACCTCGGCGCCCGCCGAAATGCTGCCGTAGCCGGGGAAGATATCCGAGGAACTGTTGCTGGCGCGCGGCGAATAGGCGATCGCCAACTGTTCCCGGATCACGTCGTTCAGGCGCAACTGCAACACGGCCGACAACACGCCGATCTGGCGCGCTTCGGTGCGGTCGCCGATCGAATCGACCGTCGGCCAGGCGACATAGCCCAAGGCCTGCTCGGCCTGACCGACGTGGGCCAGGCGCACCGGCGCGGCTGTCGGCGCCGGGAAGCGGCGCTGGTCGGCGCCGACGGGCGGCGTCTGGGCCGACCCGCGAGCGGGCAGGGCGCCGAAGGTCGAGGCCACGGTGCGGATGGCGTCGTCCACGGTAACGTCGCCGACCATGACGATGTCGATCGGACCCGAAGCCAGGCCGGTCTTCACGATGTTCCGCACCTCGTCGAGGGTGAAGGCCGCGACCTGATCCGCCGTGGGGGTCGCGGCGCGCTGGTCGCCGCCGGCCAGCAGGACCGGCGCCTGGAGGGCGAAGGCGCCGCCAGGGGTCGCCATGAGCTGGGCCAGTTGCTGCGGCCAGGCCGACTTGGCCTGCTCGAACGGCGCGGCGCGCAGGCCCGGATCAGTCATATAGGCCGCCATGACCTGCATCTGCAGCTCCAGCTCCTCGGGCTTGGTCGCGCCCGAGAACTGGAAGGAGTCCGTGCCCATGCCGCCGTTGACGCTGTAGGTGCGACCGGTGAGCACGCGGTTCAACTGATCGACCGTCAAATCGCCCAGGCCGCCCGCGGTCAGGACGTTGTCGACCATGTTGGAGGCCGTCACCCGGTCCGTCGGCTGCGACAGATCGCCGATGCCGGTGCGCACGCTGACCAGGATCTGCTCATCGCGGAAATCGGTCGGCTTGACCGTCAGCCGCACCCCGTTGGGGAAGGTGATCATCGTCACGCCCAGGTCGGCGGCCTCGGTGCGGCCGGACGGAACGCCAGGGGCGCCGAAATCGGTATAGGGCCATTGCATCGCCGCCTCGTCGGCGCGCGCCGTGACGGGCGTCTGGCGCGAAGCTTCCAGGGCGGCGGTGACGGCGGCCTCACCGCCTTCGATCTCGACCGGGGTGACGACCAGCATGACCGGTCCCTGGCCCTCGAACACCTGGCGGACGCCGACGGTGACCTGATCCGCCGTCACGCCGCGCACGGCGTTCTCGAACAGCTCCAGGTTGGTGGCCGGGCTGGAGAAGACGCGACGGGCGTTCGTCGCGCCGACCAGGCCGTTGGCCAGGGCCGGGGTCGAACGGGTCGCGGCGGCGGCGACAGCGTTGGTCAGGGCCGTGCGAGTGTCCGTGATCTCGCGTTGCAGTTCGGCCTCGGTGACGCCGAACTGGATCAGGCGGCGCTGTTCCTGCTCCATGGTCTCCAGGGCGCGCTTCCAGCCGCCGGGGTTGAAGGCGGCCGCGATGGTGCCGACGCCGACGCTGTCAAAGATGTCGCCCGTCGAGCCGCCCGCGCCCAGGAAGGGCGGATTGTCGCCGCGCGCGATCTCGCCCAGGCGACGGTTCAAGACGGCCAGGCCCAGGGCCTTCAAAAGATCCTCGCGCCGCTCGGCCGCCGTGTCGGCGTCCAGGTCGGGGGCCTTCACCCAGTTCAACTGGATGCTGGACTGGATGCCCGGCTCCAGCAGGATCTTGGTCTCGGGCTGACGCGCCGCGACCTGGCCCAGATCGGGCTGGGCGCCGGCCTGGCCGACGCCTTGCCAGCTCTCGAACGCGCCGCGGACCTTGGCTTCCATCTGGTCCAGATCGAAATCGCCCACGGCGATGAAGGTCGCCAGTTCAGGCCGGTAGTAGCTGCGGTAGAAGTCCACGAACCGTTGGGCGGGCGCGTGCTCGACCACCGTGGTGTCGCCGTCGGGCAGACGACGCGAGACCAGTTGGCCTTCCGCCAGCAGTCCCAGTTGGGCCACGGCCGAGCGGCGGCCCGGCGTGTCGCGGGTGCGGTTCTCGCCGACGATGACGCCGCGCTCATTGTCGATGGCGGCCGTCTCCATCAGCGCGTCGGACATCATCTCGCGCATGATGTGCAGGCTGGCGTCCACCGTCTCGTCGTTGGTGCGCGGCAGCTCCAGCATATAGAAGGTCTGCTCCAGGCTGGTCGTCGCGTTGGTGTCGGCGCCGAAGGCCAGACCCAGACGCTCCAGAATGCGCAGCAGCTCGGTCTCGGGAATGTCGTCCGTGCCGTTGAAGACCATGTGCTCGGTGAAGTGGGCCAGGCCCTTCTGATCATCCTGCTCCATCAGGCCGCCGGCGGCGATGCGCAGGCGGAACGAAGCCTGACCGGGCGGGGTGGCGTTGTGCAGCAGGGCGTAACGCATACCGTTGGGCAATTGGCCGAAACGCACATTGGCGTCGGCCGCAATGTCGCTGGAGACCTGGGGCCAGGGCGCGGACGGCGCGGTCTGGGCCAAGGCGGGCAGGGCCGCAGCCGACAAGGCCAGGCTGGAAGCGGCGACGAATAGCAGGCGGCGAGCGGTACGCATCGAGAGTCTCCATGAGCGACGGGGGACCTCGATGTGATCACGACGCCCCATGTCACCCGTAGGTGACACCTTACGGATGCGCAAGTTAACGGAAGTTAATCTGCGGGACGGGAGACGTAGAAGGTCGCCGCATTGCCCACGGCATTGGCCCCGGCGATGACGGCGCGGCTGGCCCCCTGGGTCGTCACCGCGGTCGTGGCGGTGACGTTGGCCGTATTGGTCTGGCTGTTGCGGGCGTCGACATAGCCCTGGCATTCCGAGCAGGCGTAGCCGGTGATGGAATTGCCCACGGCGTCGGCGCCGACATAGGCGTCATAACCCGCGCCGCCTGAAAACGTGGCGCTGGCGTCGATCTGACCGTTATTCAATTGGAGATTGTCGATCTCCAGATAGACATCTCTGTTGCCTGCTGAGACCTCGTTGCCGACCCCGCGCGCCTGGGCCGTGGCGGCGCCGAAGTCATAGGCGGTGACGACGGTCGCGGCGCGCACACGGCTGGTGTTGGCCTGATCCGTGGCGGTGATCAGGGCGCCGCCCTGATTGGCGAAGACGGCCTGGTTGGCGGCGGCGTTGGCGCGTCCGGCCAGGTCCCAGGCATTGGCGGCGTTGGCGCTGGTGGCGGCTTCCACCATCACTCCGCGCGACCGTTGGCGCACCGACAGATTTTGATTCGAGGCCTGGTCGCTGTTCACCGCAACGGCGTTGGCGATGGCCTGGCTGGAGAAGTCGGCCTCGGCCGGAATGTACTGGCTGCCCAGGAAGTTGGAGGCCCGCACCGTGGCGGCCGAACTCTGGTCGATCGTCCCCTGCACCGTCGCACCCTCGCCGCCGACAGCGACAGTGTTGGCGATGGCCGCCGATTGCACATAGGCCCCGCCTAGCAGACGCGCGCTTTGACCCGTGACGGTGGAGGCGGCGCTGATCTCGACGTCGTCGACCTCTTGGGTCGCGTCCAGAGTCACGTCAGCGCCGTAGGCGCCGGCGGCCAGATAATTTCCACGCGCCTGGGTGGTGGCGTTGACCACGCCTTCGGTGTCGCCGCCCAGCGTCAGAGTCGTGGTCGCCCGCGCGTCGCCGCGCATCGTCTGGGTCGAATCCAGGGTCAGCGAATCGTTCTGGACCGAACCGGACAGGCTGTTGCCCTGGGCCGCGTTGGTGACGGTGACCTGTTCCTCTACGTCGACGACGTCCAGAGTCTCGCCCGCGACGACGTCGCCGAGCTGAAGCTGGTTGTTCAGGACGATTGAGCCTGGCGGCGTCTGCGCGGCGGCCTCAGTAGCGGCTGCGGCGCACATCGCCGTCGCGGCGATCATGCCAGCGAGACGGGTCGGCGCGGGTCTGGCCATTGTTGGTTTCCGTGTTGGGATAGGCCGGGTAGTAGCCGCCCGTCGCCCCCGTGGTGGTGTCACGCAGAAGCTCGTTGCGGGTGTCGAGGCAGATCTCGGGTCCCGGCGCGCCGTAGAGATTCGCCATGAATTCGATGGTCGCCCGTTCGATGACCGAGCGGACGGCCAGTTGGATCGGCTCGAACCCGCCCGAACCGGCCGAGACGTCGAAGACATTGCCGTTCAGGAAATCGAACACGCCGGCCGAAACTTCGCGGCCGATGATCTGCTTCTGATAGGAGATGACATCGACGACCTCGAGCGTGGTCGTCTGAATCAGGCGCAGGTCGATCGCCACGTTCATCACGAACACCTTGCCCGCGATGACGCCCGAGCCGCCGCGATTCGTATCGACCTCGCCCATGCCGGCGTCGAACCCGGCCGAACGGATGTTGTAGTTCACCTCGGTGATGCCGCCGGCGATATAGAAGTCCGAACCCGGCACCTGGCCCGCCAGGATGCGGCGGTACTGGTTGTCTTCCGCCCCGCCTGCACCGGCGTCGCCGATCAGCTTGTTGTTGGCGTAGCGCAGCTCCAGCTCCGACACGGAGGTGTCATAGCGCTCGACCATGCTGGCGCCCGCCTTGGCCAGGGCCGACATGGCCATCAGCGAGGCGCCGCCGGTGACCTGGCGTCCGCCATCGGCCGAAACCGTGCCGGTGTAGTCGCTGATCCGGGCCACCGCGATCCGCGGCGAAGGCAGGCTGTAGCGACGGGCGTAATCGGCCAGACAATAGAGCGCGGTCGAATAGGGTGTCGGATTGGCCGTCACCGGCGCGTTTCCAATCGGCGCGGCGTAGAGACCCGACGGCCCGGCGGAGGTGCTGACGCAACCCGATAACAGGGCCAAGGCTGATAAGGCGGCGCCGAGCTTGAGCGGGCGAACGATCATTGAAGCCTCAGCGTTCCGTTCAGCGCCGTACCGGCGGTGACGTTGCCGGTGTTGGTCTGGTTGGAGTTCACGATCACCGTATTGTTGTTGCCCTGGACCACGACGTTCAGGCTGTTGCCGATGGCG